>Ga0207799_100032_pt1 | contig 254943 bp, 258 predicted proteins | sample TtanPargueraPR_4_FD_187742 | JGI IMG/M metagenome (GOLD analysis project Ga0207799, IMG submission 187742) | Aerobic enrichment media microbial communities from Bioluminiscent Bay, La Parguera, Puerto Rico - Tt and M2 (SPAdes) | ecosystem: Environmental > Aquatic > Marine > Unclassified ... | reverse complement strand
CCCAGCCACTCCTGCGTGTTTTCAAGCAGCGCGGCACCATTCTCGTTAATATAACGTATGGTAAAGTCCCTGTCCATCACCAGCACGGGCAGCGGCAGCTTGTCCATATAGTTAACAAGCGTATCCACTGTTTTGTTATATCCCTGAATCACTGTCTTGTATTCGCCCTTGTAAGCGCTTTCATCGGCGCGCTCTAAAAGGTGCCCCTCCGCGACTTTATCCTCCAGCGCAGCGATATCACTTATCAGCCCGCCGATCACTTGAACCACATGTTCAAAAGCTTTTCCCAGCATGCCGATCTCATCCTTGCGCTTGCCGACTGTAACCTTAATATCCATATTGCCGTCTGCCAGTGATTTTGATGCAGTGACCAGCTCCAGCATAGGCCTTTTGATGCTCCGGCGCACAAACCACAGCAGCAAGACCACACTGACTGCGATGACGCCGAGCGCAACGTATAATGCAAGCAGCAGCGTATTCATCGTTTCTTGATTCGCATCCGCCTGAGACTGTGCCGCTTCCAAAACGCCGATGATATTGCCGTCGTTATCGGTCAGCGGCATATAACTCGCGATGTATGGTTTTCCGAAAAGTGTGATATGACCTGTATAAGTCTGCCCCTGTTCAAGCACGGCAGTCTGCATCTGCTTATCCATATCTGTCACCGCGGTATTGTTCTGTGACATGGTGGTGGCAAGGGCGATGTCGCCTGAATAAATGGTAAATTCCATGCCATAGTCTTCTTTGAGGCTCTCCAACAGCGCCGCATCCTCATATGTAAATCCGGCGACGACCGTGCCGATGATATCTCCCCGCTGGTTTTCAATCGGTGCGCCGGCGCGGCTTGATAATCCCACAATTGCACCCGCTTCCAGTGTTGATGATATCACACCCTCTAAAGCCTTTTGTACATTGAGCTGATCACTGATGTTATCACCCATTTTATCCGGCTCATGCTGCCTGATAATCACATTGCCGTTCTCATCTGTAATGCTGATGGTGCTGAGCGCTAAATCGGCATTGAGATCGCCCAGTATCGATTTTAGACCCAGAAAATTTGCATACTCCACGCCTGTGACGATATTCTTGCTTTGCGCAAGAAGCACCGCGCAATATTTCGCTTTTTCCGACAGCTTGTCGAGTTCATGCTTTAAGTCCTCCACACCGGAAGCCACGCGGCTTAGATTCACCTCGTCTCGGTATCCGGCGTTCTCCATCATCACCAAAAAGGTGACAGTCATGACCGAAACCACGACAATAGCAACCACAAACAAAAGTATCTTTGCGCTTAATTTCATCCTCTCTCCCTCAAATTCTTTAAAATATTTATAAGCAAGAACGCCTAAATCGTCCTTGCTTGTGCTCTGATTAAATTCAAAGGCATACGGCTTCTTTTGGGCTGAACGCTAACCGCTTGATACCTGCATATAATAGCGGTCACTATGGTTATCATTCTATATATCTAATGATAATTATTCATACTGACTGTGTAAAATCTAAGTAAACTTTCATTTTATAATCACTTCAAGCCGATACATCATTCACATAATTGCATCAGCAAAGATACTAGAACCATTGACAAACGATATGATATGGCACATAATTGACTCAGTCAACTATAAACGTGTTTTTATTAAGGGGAATAATAATGAAACGATTTTCGAAACCCAAGATAGCATTATATATTATTGGTGTTGTTATACTTATTGTGGCAGTATCTGCTATGGCTCTAATAACCTATATGAAACATTATAAGAATCCTTCTGATAATAATCTGACTATAGCCGGTATAGTGGAAAAAACTGCACAAGTAGGCGATGTAAATTTCAACTATGCAGAAGGACCGGACAATGGACCGGCATTGCTTTTATTACATGCTCAGACATTAGATTGGTATACTTACAGTGAAGTATTGCCAGGATTATCGGCCAATTTTCACGTGTTTGCCGTGGACTATCCGGGTCATGGGAAAACCACCTATCCGGATAATTACCCCATGACTGCCAATCAGATAGGAAGCGACTTAGCCAATTTCATTGAAAACATAATCGGAGGGCCGACTTATGTAACCGGTAATTCTTCAGGAGGACTTTTAACAGTCTGGTTGGCTGCTAATAAACCAGATCTGGTCAAAGCAATTGTTCTGGAAGACCCTCCTTTATTTTCATCTGAATATCCAGAAGTCAAGCATACAGTTGCGTATAAGCTTTTTACTTCAAGTTATAATGCTGTTCAGGACGGATATAACGATGATTATTTAGATTACTGGATAAAAAACAGTACAGAATTCTTTCAAAAGTATACGGGTCCATTCTCTCAGCAATTTATTGAGTTTGCTGTAAACAGGTATAGAAAAGCAAACCCAGGAAAACCGGTTGAAATTGCTTTTCTTCCGATTGCCGTGCAGGAGATGATTAGAGGAATGGATTACTATGATCCACAATTTGGAGCTTCGTTTCATGATGGAACATGGAATGAAGGATTTGATCATGCAGAAACACTCAGAAAGATTCAATGTCCAACATTACTCATTCAGGCAAATTTCGAGATAATGGAAGACGGTACCTTGGATGGTGCAATGACTCAAGAGCAGGTAGATCGTACGATTTTGCTATTGAGAGAATGCCAATATGTCAGAGTTGATGCTGGACATGTAACAAATTTGGAAGTTCCGGCTCAATTTATTCAAATTATTGAGGACTTCTTTTTAGTCAAGTAACATTATACCTAGGTTGTGAACACATAGATTTATTACTGTGAGAAAGGCGCGAATAAATTAAACATATGGAAGATATTAAAATAATTAAGAGCTTTGGCATCCTTTATAGAACCTTCTTGAATTATATTTCAAAATCTCTATCTATTTCATCTAGGGGCTTATCTTTTTCAGACAGTATCTTTTTGGTGAATATAGGTGAAAAAGAAGGAATTGGCCAGGATGAAATAGCAAATTCTTTGGCAATCAATAAGGCCGCTATAGCACGATCTGTGAAGATCATGGAGAAAAAAGGATATATAAGTACAAAAAAATCCGAAATTGATAAAAGAGCAAAAAAGCTTTATCTAACAGAAACCGGCATTGAACTATGCCAATATATTCATAAATTACAAAGAGAATGGCTTAAGCAAGTGCTTGGAGATTTGACTTCTGATGAAATTCAGTATTTTGCAGACACAATTTTTAATATCAGCCAAAGAGCTATAAAATTTAAAAAATGACTTGTTATATGGCTAAACTTCGGAGAGCTATCAAAAGGAATTTTTTCTCATAAATACAGCTTTGAATTTTCGGCAATCTTGGGAGTATTCATACAAAAAAACGGCTGCGATTTCTCACAGCCGTCCTTTGCTTTGCTTATTTCATTTCCGCTGTCGCGCCAACTTCTTTAAGCTTGGCAATCATGCCTTCGGCATCTTCCTTGCCAACAGCTTCTTTCACTGTGCTGGGAGCGCCGTCAACCAAATCTTTGGCTTCCTTAAGGCCAAGGCCTGTCAGCTCACGGACAACCTTGATAACCTTGATCTTCTCAGCGCCGATGTCCTTAAGCACAACGTCGAACTCGGTCTTTTCTTCTTCCGCAGCAGCGGCAGCACCGCCCGCAGCAGGACCGGCAGCAGCCACAGCCACAGGAGCCGCAGCGCTCACGCCGAATTTGTCTTCAATCGCTTTGATGAGCTCGGAAAGCTCGAGTACGCTCATTTTCTCAATGGCTTCTAATATCTCTTGATTGCTCATTTTTAATTTCCTCCGTAAAATTTAATTCATTTTTTATTTGGCGATTACGCCTCTTTTTGTTCCTTTACCGCGTTCAACGCATAACCCAGCTTGCTGATGATGCCCGAAAGCGATCTTGCAAAGCCTGTGATCGGCGCGTTGAGTGTGCCTGCCAACTGTGCAAGCAGCTGCTCTCTCGACGGCAGCTCAGCCAGCGCTTCAATGCCCTTTAAGTCTATCACCTGATTGCCAAGCACGCCGGATTTGATCTCCGTCTTCTTGACCTTCTTGACGAACTCGACAAGCACTTTCGCCGGTGCGACCGGATCGTTCACACCAAACGCCACAGCCGTGGGGCCCGCGAGGTATTCATCCAGCCCTTCGATCTCAAGCATGTTCGCCGCGCGCTTTAGCATCGAGTTTTTTATAACGTGATACTCCACGCCTGCTTCACGGAACTTGTTGCGAAGCTCGGTGACTTCCTGCACATTCAGTCCTCTGTAATCGTAGAAAATGAGGCCTCTGCACTGCTCCATCTTTTCCTTAAGGTCTAAAACGATTTGTTTTTTAACCTCTATGGCTTTCTCTCCCAAGTGTTTCACCTCCTCAAAAGCTTGCTAAACCAAAAACCCCTTTTTGCGCAGGAAAGCGGCACAAAAAAGGGTTTCTTTTCGTATCAACTCTCCTCGACAGGAAATTAAGCGATAAACGCACCTGTTGTCTTCGGCAGATTAGGGATGTTCAATTTTCGCATTTATTCTATCAGCACCGGAGCGGTTTGTCAACTAGCCCATAAACCGCGTCGGGTTGATCTTGATTCCGGGGCCCATTGTCGACGACACGACCACGCTCTTTAAGTACGTGCCCTTTGCCGCAGACGGCTTGGCCTTAATCAGCGCTTCCATCAGCGCCCCGAGGTTATCCATGAGCTTTTCTTTGCCAAAGCTCTTTTTACCGATAATCACGTGAACGATAGCCGTCTTATCCACACGGTACTCCACCTTACCGGCTTTTATGTCCGAGATTGCCTTGGCAACGTCTTTTGTGACCGTACCGGATTTCGGGTTCGGCATGAGGCCTTTGGGGCCCAGCACACGGCCGATCTTACCGACAACACCCATCATGTCGGGTGTGGCCACGCAGATATCAAACTCGAACCAGTTTTCGTTTTTGATCTTCTCCACATACTCGTCGCCGCCTACATAATCCGCACCGGCTTCCTGCGCTTCCTTGGCGCTGTCGCCCTTAGCAAACACAAGCACGCGAAGCGTCTTGCCCGTGCCGTGCGGCAGCACGATGGCGCCTCTGACCTGCTGATCGGCATGTCGCGGGTCGACACCCAAGCGGATTGATACTTCGATTGTCTCATCGAAGTTCGCCTTGGCTGTATCAACAGACAGCTGCAGCGCATCGCTCGGATCATATAACGTTGCTTTATCAAAAGCCTTCAGGCTCTCAATATATTTTTTTCCTCTTTTCATATTATCCTCCTCGTGGTTTTGCGGCTTCTATAAGCCTCCCACATTTTCACTAGTCGACAACTTCGACGCCCATGCTTCTTGCCGTTCCGGCAATCATGCTGATGGCTGATTCGATACTTGCCGCATTGAGATCCGGCATCTTTGTTTCTGCGATTTCTTTAAGCTGCGCTTTGGTGATCTTGCCAACTTTATTCTTGTTGGGCTCGCCGCTGCCGCTTTCAAGATTAATCGCCTTCTTGATAAGGACAGGCGCCGGAGGCGTCTTCATGATGAACGAGAACGTTCTGTCCGCATACACCGTGATGACGACGGGGATAATGTAGCCCGCTTGTTTGGCTGTCTTCTCGTTGAACTCTTTACAAAAACCCATAATGTTGACACCGTGCTGACCCAAAGCCGGACCAACCGGCGGGGCAGGCGTTGCCTTGCCTGCAGGGATCTGCAGTTTGACGTAACCAGCAATTTTCTTAGCCATGGTTACACCTCCTTGATTCTTTTAATGTGGTACAAGCGGATGATGATGATTCCTCCCACTTGCTAAAAGAAGTTACCTTCTTATATTCGTTTGATCTGGACGAAATCGAGATCGACCAGTGTATCGCGCCCGAACATGGAGACCACGACCTTGACCTTCTGCTTTTCGGGCTGAACCTCTTTGATCACGCCGACGAAGCTCTCGAGCGGACCGGATGTCACCATCACGTTTTCGCCCACTTCCACGTCGAGCTTGATGGGTACGTTCTCCACACCCATTGCACGCACTTCCTTGTCGGTCAGCGGAATCGGCTTAGACCCCGGTCCCACAAAACCTGTCACACCGCGCGTGTTACGCACCACGTACCACGTTTCATCGTCAAGTATCATCTTGACCATGACATATCCGGGGTAGCGCTTTTTCATGACATGCTTTTTCTTGCCGTTCTTAACCTCGATGCTCTCTTCCATCGGCACCTTCACTTCAAGGATGACATCCTCAAAGCCCCGGTTTTGTATCGCCTTTTCAAGATTCACCTTGACCTTGTTTTCATAACCTGAATATGTATGGATGACATACCAATAGGGTTTATCAGTCTTCTCCTGCTTGATAAACACACCCTGTACTTCAGGTTTTTTCGGCTCTTCTGTTATTTCCGACGATTCGAGTACCTCGCCGGCCTTTGTTTCTTCAGACATTAACTTAAATTGTGCGCCGCCGGGATCATAAGACACGCAGCGCGCCTCCTTACTTATTTAGAACAAGGTTAAACAAAGAACTCAAGCCTAAGTCCATAAGGCCAACAATGATAGCCACAACGATGATGAATGCAATAACGGCACCTGCGTATTTAACCAGGTCCTTAGCTGTCGGCCATGTGACTTTTTTCAGCTCGGAAATGATATCCTTAAAAAACCTGGCCGGACTCTTTCTTTTCTTCTTGTTCGCTTTCTTTGCAGCCTTCTTTTGCTGCTCCAGCTTTTCCTTACGATCGTTTCCGAGTAGTTTTGCTTTTGCCATAGCCCTCACATCCTAAACGTTTAATAAAATACCCAAGCTACACAAGGTTTATACTATTTGGTCTCCTTGTGTAAGGTGTGTTTCTTGCAGAAACGGCAGTATTTGTTCATTTCGAGCCTGTCAGGGTCGTTCTTCTTGTTCTTCATAGTGTCGTAATTTCTCTGCTTGCACTCTGTGCATGCCATTGTGATTTTGGTACGCATGGCCCATCCTCCAAGTCTTGTATCAGCGCATTTAAAAAAGGCTCTTGGAGCCTTTCCTCAACAGCGCTATTGGTAATCTAACACAAGCACGCCATATTGTCAATGTTTATGATACACAAGCAGCAATATTTTTTCAAGCTAATTTATGCCACCGTCTTCCGATAAATCAAGCACCATCAGATAATCGTCTTGCGCCTCTGCCACAGCCTTAAAACCAAGTCGCCTGTATAAATGGCACGCGGGATTTTCCTTTGTGACACTCAGCGATACCCGGCTGTATCCGCATACTTTAAGCCTTTGTATCATCGCCTGCATAAGCGCTGTACCGAGCCCCCTGCCCCTGTATGCTTTAAATAGTGAAATGGAAAGCTCGGGCGTAAATTCATCGATATAGCCATAGCCTTTGATGCCGCCCGAATGTATTCTCGTCCACACAGCGCCCGCGTATTTTCCGTCTGCGAGCGCCACGAGGCACAGATCATCCGGCCTGCCCCAATTGTCAATATAAACGCTGATACGCGGCTCATCGATGATCGTTCTGGGAAGAGGCGGCTCCCCTTCCCGTTGAAAAACCGCTTCATAAAGGAAGTCTTTCATCAGATACAGCTCATCAGACCGTATATTGCGAATTTCAGCCATGCGCTAGCGTTTAATCACGTTGCCGCTGCCGTTGTCAGATATGGCAACAGCACCGGGGTCGCCTGTATAGATCACATCACCGCTGCCGTTGACGCTGCCGGTCAGCTCAGACGCCACATTTACGCTGATGTCGCCGCTGCCGTTGATGCTGACATCGGCCTTTTGCATCACACAATCGCGCCCGTCAAAATTACCCGAACCGTTGATGGAGATGCGCGTATCGTCCGCCGTTCCCTCAGCGGTTATTCGCCCTGAGCCGTCTATGTTTGCGCTCATCTGCTGTGTCTCTACCGTCAAATCCATACTACCCGAGCCGCTCACCAACAGTTCCAGATCGGATGTATCCACGCCAAGGCGGATATCGCCGCTGCCCATGATGCGCACGTCGAAATCATCGCCTTTGAGCGCGTCCTTAGAATCAAGAGAGATATCGCCGCTGCCGTCCAGTTCTATGAGGCCGCCGTTCACTGCCGGTATTCTGACAGTTATGGGTTTGTGAAGTGTGAAGCTTGTGCCGCTCTGCAACGAGACCGTCAATTCCCCTCGTGAATTCTGATTCAATTCAACCAGATCAATCACATTGCTTTCCCCTTTGATAACCGCTTCACCGTTAAGACTCGGGTCGATAATCACATCCATTGAACCCATATTTTTAACGCCGGTCACTTCCTGCTCTATGGATACTGTCTTTGTGTCCACTTTTCCGTTGCCGACAATCCCGTTGATGCTGCCCCAATCGATATGCACGCTGCACCCCGCAAAAGCGGCAGTCAGCAAAGCGATGATTATGATAAAAGCAATGCCTTTTAAGCGCTTTGTCATATTGCCCTCCAATTAAACTTTCTACAAGTCCATATCATATACAATATGATGGAAAAGTCAATTTTAAATGCAACCGTACACAAAAAAAGCGCAAATCTTCAAACGTGATTCAATGCCCTTTGTGTGATATAATGAACCATATTATAGAGTGACGAGGGTAAACACATGCGGAGCAAACAAACCGTTTATTATATGAAAGACGCCGTGTTCGCGGCGGCGGAAGCGCTGAAGGAAAAAAACACGGAAGGCGTTTGCGGCGCGGCGCTGGCGGCATTGCTTAAAGGCTGGTTTGTCGAGCAGGATGAACCCGTGGCGGTGCTGGCGGACGGTCTCGCCGTGCCGATGCTCGCGAAAAGCGACACAGCGCTAGATGATTATTCGCAGGACGCCGCGTGGCACAACGGCCCCTGCTTTGCTCTCTGTGCGCTCAGCGGACGCACTGCGTTTGAACGGGGTGTGCGCGATTACTGCACAGCCATCGCCTATATAGAAGGAAAGCAAATCTTAGCGGCGATGGTATACGACCCGTCTCACGCGGAGCTTTATCACGCGGTCAAAGACCTCGGCGCGTATATGAACGGCAAAAGCATCACGGTATCGCGGTGCAAACGCCTTATGGACGCGTATGTATCCCTTGATCATGGCACACTGCGCACCGCCAGAGAAGATGCCCTGCGCAGCCTTTTAACGCAGGCGCAGGATATTCGCAGCGGCGCGTCTTTTTCTTTGGTGCTCTGCCACACGGCAAGCGGCCGTATCGACGCGGCCTTTGGCCGCAGTCAGGCATTCATCGACTATGCCGCGGGGCTGCTGATTGCGCAGGAGGCGGGCTCAACGCTGCTCGGCTTCGACGGCAAGCCTTTGCCCCCTATGAATGAACTTGGTGAACGCTGCAGCCTCATCGCCGTCTCTCCCGATATTGCACAGGAGCTGGGCGATCTGGCGGCGGCATTATAATGCTTTTTAATTTCTGATTTTGTAAACATCCAGTTAAGATCGATTTCGCTGCCGTCAAGTGTATTGGGCCAAGCGAACATCACCTATGACCCATATGACCCATGGTATAAAAAATGTACACCATGCGGGTATGGGCTGTTATCTCTTTAAAAACGAATACACTCGATTTTTCCCAGATTCGCTTTCCAGATTAGCTTTATATATTTACAAACTAATTCCCAAATAATAATTAATCGGGGAAGAATATCCGCGTTGTTGCATTTGCAACACATAGAAGGCTTTGTTTGTGTTAAGTTAATAACAGGAACAAAAAGAGGAGGGTGTGACAAAATGGGAAAGATATTAACGGATAAAGTAACATGGGTCGGCAAAGTGGATTGGGAGTTAAAAAGATTCCACGGCGACGAATATTCTACGCGCAAAGGCTCGTCCTACAATTCCTATCTTGTCCGGGACGAGAAGACTGTGCTTATTGACACAGTTTGGCAGCCGTACGACAAAGAGTTTGTCTCCCGCCTCAGCGAGGAGATAGACCTCAAAAGCATCGACTATATCGTCGCGAACCACGCGGAGGTAGATCACAGCGGTGCATTGCCGGAGCTGATGCGCCATATACCAAAGACGCCGATTTATTGCACAGCCAACGGCGTCAAATCGCTCAAAGGGCATTATCATCAAGACTGGAATTTTGTCACGGTCAAAACGGGAGACACGCTGGATCTGGGCAGTTCCAAGCTCATCTTCATTGAAGCCCCGATGCTGCATTGGCCGGACAGCATGTTCACCTATATGACAGAAGAAAACATACTGTTCTCCAACGACGCGTTCGGACAGCACTACGCCACCGAATCGCTCTATAACGACGCCGTGAACAAAGCAGAGCTTGACGCAGAAGCGATTAAGTATTACGCAAATATACTAACACCGTTCTCGCCGCTCGTGACCAAGAAAATAAACGAGGTTTTAGGGCTGGGATTGCCTGTCGATATGATCTGCCCGAGCCACGGTGTGATATGGAGGGACGATCCCACGCAGATTGTAAAGAAATATCTTACATGGGCCGATTCGTATCAGGAGAATCAGATTACCCTTGTTTACGATTCCATGTGGGGCGCCACCCGCCTGATGGCAGAGGCCATTGCGGCAGGCATAAAGGCACAGGACAATGCTGTGACTGTCAAGCTGTATAACGCGGCCAAGGAGGATAAGAACGACATCGTCACAGAGGTGTTCCGTTCCAAAATGGTGCTCGTGGGCTCATCCACCATCAACCGCGGATATCTGTATGCCATCGGCGGACTGCTGGAGATGATTAAAGGACTTAAATTTACGGGAAAAAAAGCAGCGGCATTCGGCAGCTATGGATGGAGCGGCGAGTCCGTCGGTCAGCTCACCCGCGCGCTGGACGATGCCGGTCTTGAAGTGACGGAAGGGATTAAAACGCTATGGAGACCGGACGATGAAGCGATTTTAAAATGTGAGGAATACGGAAGAAGGATTGCGGGGATAAAAGAAGATGAAGACACTTGATTTATCGCAGTCTGTCTACACGCTGTGCACCAAGAACGAAGAGCTTGCGGTCATACTAAAACAGATCGGGTTCACGGATATCACGAAACCCGGTATGCTCACCACCGCAGGGCGGTTTATGACAATCCCCAAGGGCGCGGCCGCGGCTAAGACTGTTAAAAAGGTCTTTTAATATAATTCGTGGGCAAGACGGGCTGTGCCCGCGCAGCCCACACCTTGCGGGCTTGCGCAGTTTCGAGTTTGCGAGGAACAAGCAAATCGGTAAACTGGCGGAAAACCGTAGGTTTTTCGACAAACTCAGCCATGCTGGCTGAGCACGGCTTTAGGGTCAGCGAACAGGAGGAAAAACAATGAGTCAGGAAATCAACAACAGAGAATACAGAAAAAAAGTGATCAAGGATCTGCTGTCTCAGCTGCATGCGGGCAAAACGGTAGACGAGGTGAAATCACAGTTTGAAAAGGCGTTCAGCGGTGTGTCCGCATCCGAGATATCCGACGCGGAGCAGGCGCTGATTGCGGAGGGAATGCCCGTTCATGAGGTGCAGCGCCTGTGCGATGTGCATTCCGCGGTGTTCAAGGGTTCTATTGAGGATATCCACAAGCCGTCCGAAGCTTCCAAAACGCCGGGGCATCCCGCGCATACGCTCATTCAAGAAAACCATGCGATCGAGGCGCTTATCGACAAACGCATTCACCCGCACCTTAACGCACTGCTTGAGGGCACGGATAAAGACGCTGACGCATTGCTGGAAGACTTAAAAACGCTTAACGAGATACACAAGCATTATTTAAGGAAAGAAAATATCCTCTTCCCCTACCTTGAGCAGTACGGCATCACCGCGCCGCCTAAGGTGATGTGGGGCGTCGATGACGAGATCCGCGAGCTCATCAAGTATGCGGTTTCGCAGGCCGCCGTCTACAAGGGCGACGCCAAAGCGCTCGGCGTCGCTGTCGAGGAAGCGGTCACACGCGTGAAAGAGATGATATTTAAGGAAGAAAATATACTGCTGCCCATGCTGCTCGAACAACTCACACCGCAGGAATGGAAGCGCATCGCAGATGAAAGCCACGACCTTGGCTACTGTCTGATTGATCAGCCGCCGTCTTGGCAGCCCGCGGATGGGGAGGAAAAAGCGCAGCCTGTCACAGCGCAGGAAGGGGCAATCAACCTGCCCACAGGCGTGCTGTCCATGAAGGAACTGACAGCAATGCTGGATACGCTCCCTGTCGATATCACATTCGTGGACAAAGACGATACCGTCAAATACTTCTCGCAGGGCGCCGAGCGCGTGTTCCCGCGCACACGGGCGATCATCGGTCGCAAAGTGGCTAACTGCCATCCGCCTGCCAGCGTGCACATCGTGGAGGGCATCGTGAGCGACTTAAAGTCGGGCAAGAAAACGCACGAGGATTTCTGGATTCGCATGGGTGAAAAATTCGTCTACATCCGCTATTTTGCGGTCAGAGACGCGGACGGTCAATACTTGGGCACGCTCGAGGTGACGCAGGACATCGCGCCTGTGCAGCAGATCAGCGGTGAAAAGCGTCTCGTGTCTGATCTTTAGGATAGAAAGGGGTTTTATGAAATGAAGATACTTAAAAACATCGATTTAGAAACAGTTCTCAGCATGGCGGAGCTCGTCTCGTACCAGCCGGGGCAGATCGTGAGCCGTACGCTCGTACAAAACAAAGCAGTGAGCATGACGCTGTTCGCGTTCGGCGCGGATGAGGAGATCAGCTCACATGAATCAAAGGGCGACGCGCTCGTGTATATACTCGACGGCAGCGCATCCATCACCATCGGCGACAACGTCTATTCACTGAGTGCCGGGCAGACCATCGTGATGCCCGCTGGCATACCGCACGCCGTGGAAGCGCCCGCGCCGTTCAAGATGCTGCTCGTGGTGGTGTTCCCAAGCGAAGGATAAGAATAATAATACCGTTTACAACCCAGATGCCTATGGGCTTTTGAACCGGCTGCAATAACAGCCGGTTCTTTTTTCATAAAAACACACGTTTTACTTGTGAGCGGAAGCCAGCTTTAGCGTTAAAAAAATAAGAAATGACAGTAAACATAGTCACGAGTGAACGTATATTTAACCCTTTAAGAAATGCTCGTTGCTCATAGTTCCATATGTCACGCTGAGCGCAGCGACTACGAAGTGGAACAGCATCCCATGAATAATGACTAAAAGATTGAAATTCTCGTCCACTGCGTAGTCCATCGCTGACGCTCCTTAAGAATAACATATCAACTTTATTGCAGATCGAATCTAAAGCACGTCTCCGTGCGGCAGCGGAACCGTTATATGCCTTTAGGCATTGCTGGCAAGTCACCTTATAGGTTCCAATAAAAACCACCCAGAGGCGGAAGCTTTTTTGCTGGTGTTGTCCCATTCCAGTTTCAATGATAATATATGGTTATGACTATGACAGGCGGTATGATATGAATCAAATTAAGGCTGATGATACGAAAAAGTGCGTCGCGTGCCGCGCGAACACGCCGCTCGGCGTATTTACTGCCCTGTATGAAAACGGTATGATCCGCCGCGTGCTCTTTCCCGACGAGCCTTGTCCTCAGAATTTCACCGAAGTTGATGATACACTGCCGTTTGCGATGCAGATCAACGAATATTTCGCAGGCAAGCGCCGCCGCTTTACTCTGCCCATCGTCATTCCCGGTACACCTTTTCGGCAGAGCGTATACCGTGCCGTGATCGATATCCCCTATGGGCACACCGCGTCATATTCGCAGGCGGCGCTGGCTGCCGGATATCCGCTCGCCATGCGCGCCGTGGGCACCGCCATGAAGATGAACCAACTGCCGCTGCTCATCCCCTGCCACCGCGTGGTGCACAAGGCCGCCAAGCTTGAGGCATACCGCGGCGGTCTTGATATCAAAAGCTATCTGCTGACGCTGGAAGCGAACCATCGCTGACTTATCGGTATGATTTCCTGCCATTTTTATAAATTAACGGTTATGACAGGCGATTGATGTTTATATGTAAAATAGCGGTTTTTTACTTGCCGCAGATATAAATAAAGGCGGAACGCGCTCTATGCAAAGCTTACAGCTTAACGACCTGCTCGAAGAATCCAAAAAACACAACGCGACAGACCTGCACATATGCGTGGGGTCTTATCCGCTGATGCGCGTTAACGCAAAGCTGCAAACAGTACCGGGGACGAGCGTCCTCTCCCCCGACAACGCCGCGGCGCTCGTTGAGCAGTGTCTCGATGAAAAGAAAAGAAAGCAGCTCAATGAAAAGAAGGTGCTGGACTTTTCGTATTCCATACGCGGCTTCGGTCGGTTTCGCTGCAACATATACAAACAGCGCGGCACGTACGCCATGGCAGTGCGCATGCTGCCGCCCCATATCCCGCCGTTTGAAACGCTCGGTCTGCCCGATACCATTCAGCGGTTTCCCAAGAAAACAAACGGGCTCGTGCTGTTAACGGGCGCGACAGGCTGCGGCAAATCCACCACGCTCGCAAGCCTTATCGATATCATCAACAGCGAATATCCGTATCATATTCTCACCATTGAAGACCCGGTGGAATACCTGCACAGCCACGGCAAAAGCCTTGTGACCCAGCGGGAAATCGGCGAAGACGCGGAATCGTTTGCGTCCGCGCTGCGCTCCGCGCTGCGGCAGGACCCGGACGTCATCATGGTCGGCGAAATGCGCGATCAGGAGACGATGGGCATTGCGCTTTCCGCCGCGGAAACAGGACATCTCGTTTTTTCCACACTGCACACCGTGGGCGCCGTGAAAACCATCGACCGCATACTCGACTCATTCTCAACGGATCAGCAGAACCAGGTGAGAAGCCAGCTTGCCACAGTGCTTGAAGGCATCGTGTCTCAGCTGCTGCTGCCCCGCAAGGACGGTAACGGTCTTGTCGCCGCGTGCGAAGTGATGGTCGCCACGCCCGCCGTACGCAATCTGATTCGCGACAGCAAGCACTATCAAATCAGCAACATCATACAGACCGGCAAGGATCAGGGCATGAGCTCGCTCGAAAGAAATCTGGCCGAGCTGGTTGCCAAGGATGTTGTCGAGGAAAAAGTCGCCAAGATTAAGGCGCAGGACGTCAAGCTGTTTGAACAGTATTTGGCGCTTGCGAAGCGATAAAGGAGAAAATACATGAAAATGGCCAAAGAGCTCTCAAGCGCCGATCTGTCGTCTCTGTCACGGCAGCTTGCGCTCGTGGTGAATTCAGATCTCTCGATGCAGGAAGGCCTTGAGCTGATTGCCGGGCAGAGCAAATCCAAAACCGTGGGTACGCTTTTATCGCGCGTGAGAACACGGCTCAACGAGGGAGATTCACTTGCCGAAGCATTCGCCAAAGAGACGAACGTGCTGCCGGATTTTTATATTCAGACGGTTCGCATCGGCGAACGGAGCGGTAATCTGGACAAGGTATTAAACCGTGTGGCCGATTCGTACGACAAGGATTCAAAAATATCAGCCAAGGTCATGCAGGCTGTCACTTACCCGATCATACTCACGGCTCTCATGCTGGGCGTCATTGTATTGCTGCTCACTGAGGTCATGCCCATGTTCGATGAGGTGCTATCAACAGTCGGCGGCGATATGCCGGGCATCACACGCGCACTGATGGACATCGGCCGCTTTATCAGCACGTACTTTTATATCATCATCGGCATCATCGCGCTTGCCGTGATTGCTGTGATCGTGATGCGCCAATCAGAGCAGGGCCGCGAAAAACTGGATGGTTTCAAGCTGACGATGCCGATTCAGCGCGGCATCGTCAAAAGCACAGCGGCGGTGCGCTTCGCGCGTACGCTCGCCATGCTGATCCGCAGCGGCATCGGGCTCGCGGAGGGCGTGCGCATGACAGGCAGTCTGGTGATGAATATGCGCATTAAGGCGCTTATCGACAAAGCCGCAGACAGCATTGAGCAGGGCAGCACATTAAAGCAGGCGCTGCTTTCACTGGGGCTGTTTCCGGGATTGCTGCTTCGTATACTCGCCGTGGCGGAAAGCACAGGCCACACGGATGATATGCTGGACAAAGCCGCGGACGTGATGGAGGAAGAGCTCGACGAGCGGCTGACCCGGCTCACCACGGTGCTGGAGCCCGCGCTTATCATCGTGCTGTCCGTCATCATCGGCATCGTGCTCATCTCGGTCATACTGCCTGTTACCCGGATTATGAACGCAGTGGGGTAACTGTATGAAACGAATCAATTTGTCTTTTGTGTCCGTTCTTATCACCATACTCATCTTCACCATCGCGGCGGTGATTGTTTTTGCCGCCATCGGCGATTACAAAAACAGCTATGATGAAAAAAAGACAGAGGACATACGCGAGACGGTGCTCACCTACGTGGCTGAATGTTACGCGCTCGAAGGCAGGTACCCTGAGGATCTCGAGTACCTCGAGGACAACTACGGCCTTGTGCTGGACAAAGACAAATATGTATACCACTACCTCATGTTTGCGTCCAATTTCTTGCCCGACGTCAAGGTGATTCCGATCAATCAGGAAGGAAACTAGCATGCATCCAAGAAGCAAGGTGTTTGCCATAGAATCCATCACCGTCATGCTCGTCATGATCATTTTTGCGCTGGTCACGTTTCTCGTGATCAACGGGGGCTCGAGCGCCTACAACACAATCATTGACGACAAACTGAATACGGAAAACGCACGGGTCGCCTATTCGTATATCAATATGAAAATTCGCCAGAATGACGCGGCGGGCTGTATCGACGTGGTGGAGACAGCGTTCGGCGATACGCTCAAAATTGATATCGAGGACGGCGAATACTGCACGTACATCTTTTTCAGTGATGGCGCGCTGTACGAATGCGTCACGTCCGCCGGTATGCCTCCCGCCGTGAGTGCTGCCAACAAAATCACGGCGCTCAGCGGCTTTTCGCTGCAGCGCAGCGGCAATCTCATCTCAATAAGCTGTATATGCGGGAAGGACGGCAAAACCATGGAAGGGACGGTGGGTCTGCGAACATGAAAAATAACAAAGGCTTCACGCTCGTCGAAGTGATTATCGCCATCGCCGCCCTTGGCGTCATATGCGCCGTGCTGTTAAAGCTGTTCGTGCTTGCGGGCGATACAAACAAGCACGCGGGCAATATGCAGGAAGCACAGCTGGCGGTGACGTCCGTCACCGAGGTGCTGACCTCGGAAGATTCCATGCAGGAAGCGCTTGATTATCTGGGGCTTGATGCCAAAGATGATATAGCAGGAAGCTATACACTGCAAAAGGACAGCTTTACGGTCGGTATCGATATCATGAAAAAGGACGGAAGCTACCCCGGCACGCTGTACAGCCTTGATATCCGCGCGCACAGCGGAGGCAATGAACTTGCCGCCATCTCAACAGCGCGTTATGTGAAGGAGGATGCGTCATGAAGCGTATTTTGACGTCCAAAAAAGGGGCCTCCTCCATTCTCGTGGTGCTGCTGCTCGTCGTGCTGGTCGTTTTCGGCATCGCCGCGCTGACCACGGCGCTCTCTAACCTGCGGCTAGGACAGAAAAACGCCGAATGGAGTACCGCGTATTACACCGCCGAAGCACAGGCCCAAGGATGCTATGCCAAGATCGACCAAGCCGTGCACGACGCATTTGATTCCGATGACACAGGCATGGCAGAAGCGATTGTCTCGCGCATTGAATTGCTGGATTTTGATACATCGACCGAAGTCAACGATGAGACCATGCTGATCTCGTTCGACACATGGTCCGGCGATATCGGGCTTGAAGCCGTTTTAGCGCTCAGCTTAACGGATAAAGACAGCCTGCACCCCGTCAAATGGCAGGAAAAGCAGTCACACTAATACTTAAAGATTGGGAACAATGATAAAAAGAATCACACTCATGCTGCTTGCCGCGTGTACGGCGCTCGCTTTGCTCGGCTGTTCAGGCAGTGAAAATCATCATACACCCACATTTTCGCAGGAAGAGATTAACGTCGCTTTCACGGAGCGCATATCCCGCCCGTCTCTTCCGCCCGACGAAAAACCGGACGAGCCCATTTGCACCGACTATACGGACAGCGGGCTTTTGCGCATCTGCTATGTCAAAGAAGAAGACAAAAAGATAAAGCTTCAGGTGCTGAAAGACGGAGAGACGGTGGCTTACAACTTAAAAGCCGACGGCAGCATCGAGGATTTTTCGCTGCAATTCGGCAGCGGCGAGTATACCGCGCGCATCATGCAGAACTTAAAGGACGACCAATATGTCGCTGTTGAGACAATAACGTTTACGGTATCGCTCAGCGACGAAGCGTCTGTTTACTTAAATTCCATTCAAAACGTGAACTGGAACTACGGTATGCAGCCCATCAAGGACGTAAAAAACATCATTGCGCCCTCGCTGGAAAATGCCTCAGACAGCGAACTACCCACTTTCTCCACAGATGATCTCTATAAATACATTTGCGAAAATATCACTTACGATCACGACAAGGTATATGACCTTGATTATGACTATACGCCTGACATTGAACAGACCTACGCTGACGGCAAAGGCATCTGCTACGATTATTCGTCGCTGCTCGCGGCCATGCTGCGCAGCATCAATATCCCTACCAAACTCGTGAAGGGATACGCCAGCTACAACCCCACCGTTTATCACGCGTGGAACGAGGTGTATTTAAACGGGCAGTGGTATGTGATCGACTCGACAAAGGACGCGTCTACAGGCGTCTATAAGCCGATGTTTAAGGACGTTGCGGACTACACAAAGGTGTCCGAGTATTAGTCCTTTCGAGGGATTTTGGACTGCCGCAGTCGAATGTCATTGCAGAAACGCGCCATAAAACTATGGCTGTTCTTACAGTATGACAACGCCTTTTTTCAAGATGATATTGGCGTATAGCGCAGACTCGCCTGTTGCCACTACAGCGTAACAATTCTTGGCTCTTTCATAAAAGTCAAACCGCTCAATCATTCCGAAGTCATTAAACACAGCTTTTTCTTCACTGCTTTGAATGATGTTTCGATAGCTCGCCCAGATCTGCGGCACAGGTTCCGTCTTGCTGACTGTCTGCATGAGAAACACGGAATCATCCGCGAACGTATCCAACGGAAAAAACTCTAAAATGGCTTTCAGCAGCTCTTCTGTGCCGTGTCCGTCCGCTCTTACCACACGTTTGCCTATGCTTTCAGACGGAAAGTTGCCGTCTCCTAAACATATCTCATCACCGTGTCCCATTTGCATGAGCACCTTCATCAGTTCAGGTGATATAATCGGCGATATTTTTTTAAGCATGTGATTTCCTCCTTATGCTTTTAATGTATTGTTATCAGTTAAACCTATTGTTTTCCGGTTATACGGTATATGCAGACGCAGACGTCTCGCCGCCTTCGCCCGTCCAATTCGTATGATAGAACTTCCCGCACGGCGCATCCAGCCGCTCATACGTATGGGCGCCAAAAAAGTCTCTCTGCGCCTGAAGCAGATTCGCGGGTAAAAACTCACTCGTATAGCCATCAAAGTAGCTGATCGCAGAGCAAAATGCCGGAGCGGGTATCCCGTGTTTAATCGCCGTCGCCGCCACGTTACGCCAAGCCGGTATAAGCCCTGCGACCACGTCTTTAAAATACGGATCTGCGAGAAGATTTGTAAGCGCTGGTTCTTTGTCATACGCTTCCTTTATCCTTCCCAGAAAAACGCTCCGTATAATACATCCTCCGCGCCACATGAGCGCGATGCCGCCATAGTTTAGATTCCAACCGTACGTCTTCGCGGCTGCACGCATCAGGCTGTACCCTTGTGCGTATGATATGATCTTAGACGCATACAATGCCTTCCTTATATCCTCGACAAACGCCTTTTTGTCACCCGCAAATAATGCTTTATTGTTCTGATAAGTCTTAGACGCCGCTGCACGTTCGTCCTTCATCGAAGATAAGCAGCGCGCAAACACCGCTTCTCCGATGAGTGTGAGCGGCACGCCCTCATCGAGCGCGGCAATACAAGTCCATTTGCCCGTGCCTTTCTGGCCCGCTGAATCACGTATCTTATCCACGAGCGGTTCGCCGTCAGCATCTTTATAGGCAAGAATATCGCTCGTTATCTCTATGAGGTAGCTGCTCAGCTCGCCCTCGTTCCATTCTTTAAATACGCCGCTCATCTCGTCTGCACTCATGCCGAGCATATCCCGCATGAGCATGTATGCCTCGCAGATGAGCTGCATATCACCATACTCGATGCCGTTATGCACCATTTTCACAAAATGCCCCGCTCCGCTCTCGCCGACCCAGTCACAGCACGAGCAGCCGTCCTCCACCTTTGCGCATATTGCTTGGAATATGGGCTTGACCTCGGGCCACGCTCCGATTGATCCTCCCGGCATCATTGACGGGCCCTTAAACGCGCCTTCCTCTCCGCCAGAAACGCCTGTGCCGATATAATGCATGCCTTTGGCTTCGACGTACTGCGTTCTGCGTATGGTGTCCAAGTAATACGAATTGCCCCCGTCTATGATGATGTCGCCTTTTCCGAGCAGAGGAAGCAGCTTTTCAATAAGCCCATCGACAGCAGCTCCCGCCTTTATGATCAGCATGACTTTTCGCGGTTTTTTTAGCTGCGACACAAGCTCCTCCAATGAATAGGCGGGTGTTATATGCTTATCCTTCGCACGTCCTTTAACAAAACTCTCAACCTTTTCAGTCGTTCTGTTGTACACACTCACTGCAAAACCTTTGCTCTCCATGTTGAGCACGAGGTTCTCACCCATCACCGCAAGTCCTACAACGCCGATATCACTTTTGCTCATACGTTTTCCTCCTGTCGTTGACCAGTATATATGACGCATGCGCATGCTGTCTATGCGCTTTACGCCCCCATTTACATCTTATCCGGGTCCATAGGCGTTGTCATATCATTGTTTTACACGTCCGCGATTTTGCTGTGTTTCAACATCCCGATACCGTCAAGCAGGGTGGCATGACCTGCATAAGCGTGCAATTGCGATGCACGTTGCTTTCTTGCACATCGTCAAAGACTTGCTTTTAAAATGGATATGAAAAACCTCGATGAACAAATATTCATCGAGGTTTTTGTGGCGTGCCCGCGGGGATTCGAACCCAGGACCTTTTGATTCGTAGTTGATTTTAAGCGTGTTTTAACGTTCCTTATCTTCGCAGAGTGCCCATAAATGGGCGCTTTTTGCGTTATCATCATTCAAAATCACTTCGTTTTTCTTAAAGTGTGGCACACGAGTGGCACAGGGCAGTACACTTTTAGTATAATCATTAATAGCTATCATAACTATATACCAGCGACTGATAATAGGAATACCCACGTATGTTCTTTTGATACCGCTTGCGAGTGTACGTGCTAAAACTGTGCTGTTCGTCCTCAGGTCTTATTGGGGATATAATAATCGTTAATCAGCAAATAGATAATTCCGATCTTTTCATCGGCAATGCCTTTTTCAGTTCCATATAAAATCCCTCTTTTTTTAAACATTATACTCAGAGGGATGATTACAGATGTGAGTTTAGATTTTGTTCTCACAAATCTTTAAGTACAAATCCGTTAATTCGTTTTGTATGGAATTAACATCGTCTACTTTCTCTGCTTTTTTAGCTAATTCAGATATTCTTTTATGATCAAGGATTGTATCATCATACACTGGAAGATAAATGTTTGATTTATTTAAACTGTAACCATTAGACTTAAATGTGCTTTGTATATAATCAACTACAACATTACTGTTCAAAATTCCACTTATAAAATAAGCTTCATCGCCGGAGATAAAAGTGCCATCGGTTCTTCTTCCAATAACGATTGTGTGCTTTACACATATGGTTGATTTTGTTTCGCCCCAAGGCGTTTTCATTGGCCTTACAACAGTCGCGCAGAATTTACTGTTATCACGTGCTGCAACTATATATGGAGCAAATGAGTACGGACCAATTTTAGATAATGCGTAGAATTCCTTGCCACGATGCATCATCTTGCTTTTCTCAGACTGACTGTCTATTTTATCCTTATGATCGATCAAATAGTTAAATACTTCAGAATGTTTTGCCATCATAGAATTTACATCTATAGGATTCTTGGTATCCTTTTTATCATATGGCAGAATACAATATTCATTAGCATATTTGTACTTAAATGGTTTTATTATTGGTCCAGTTACTATTGGATATATGCATCCGGTCGAAAAATCCCAACCATCTTTTGGCGTATCATCAACTTTGTATTTTGATAAATTGAATGTTTTGTTTGCGAAGCGGTAATTTCTTAATTTAGCAGATGGGCCTTTACCTACTAACATATATAGCTCTTGAGGAGTAAATTCAACACCAGTCCTATATTCGTATGAAGTCGGTCCAATAATCTTTGAAAAATCATATCCTCCATTGATATATGAAAAAGCTGTCGATTTATTCGATAATTGTTTAGCGGTTGTAGCACCAAATATCAAATAAGGTTTTACTTCATCAAATGTATTATACTGATTTAATACGGCATCTTTAATTTTAGGTTTTCTACTAATTTCCACAACAGGAATACCCTTTTTGTAATCGATCTGTTTATAAGAGTAGTAATAAGTATTAAAATCTTGTGTAACTACCTTATCATCGCACCAAAATGGTCTAAGTGGAGCCTTCCATCGATCTATTTCACGAAGAAATAGTCTAATTTTCTTATCGTAGTCAATATAAAAGTTTCTAAATTCCTCATAAGAATTCTGAGACATTATGCTATCTGGCATAAGAAACGCAAGAACTCCTTTTTTTGTTAACCAATTGCTTGCTGTTACATTAGAAATTAAAGCACATATGTTTAATTGAGTTCCCCCATACTGACCTCCATCATTAGAGAATATATGCTTAATACTACACATTTCCTTAATGCGATTAGCATAAGTCGACGGAAGGTGTTCCCACTTAACCCACGGAGGATTTCCCGTAATAAGGTCAAATTCTGATAGTCTGGCAATAAGCATAAAGTTCGTGGAAATTCTAACCCAAATGCCATCCCAATTGTTTTTGTGTAAAGTAGTCAAATTTTTAGATAACTTTCTAATACTATCTATAAGCTTTGTTGATTTCTTCTCAGTATGGTCAAGGCTACCATTTATCACCTCAAACAATATCTTGCTGTCTTCAGTTTTTACGCAAGCCTGCAGTTGATTCATAAGTTGACCAAAATTTGTCTGTTTAACAAGCCTTTCAGGTAAAATTATTTCAAACGGCAATTTAGAATTTGCAACAACATACTTATAACACTTGATATTATCGAGTATTATTTGTTCAGGGATAATGGCTGAGTCTCCTAAGTAAACTGGGATTTCAACATCTTTCATATCACCAAATGGTTGAAGAGCAAGATAATAACCTACTCTTGCAGAAAGTATTGAAAGAGGATTAATATCTATGCCATATACCCTGTTAATTATTTCATTTCGCAACTTGATTTTTTCATTGTCGCTTAAAGACTGAATATTAATACGTCCAACAATATGTTTGATCGCTGAAAAGATAAAAATTCCAGAGCCGCAACAAGGGTCTATTACTTTCCAGCTTTTTCTATCCACCATTTGGAGTCCGCGTCCAACTACATAGTCAGCCAGCCATTGAGGAGTAAAATATTCCCCCATTGAGTGACGAATTGATCTTGGAATTATGCTCATATACAAATCTTTAAAAATATCAATAGGTTCATAAATGATGTTAAAACTAAATGCTGAGTACTGATCTATTTCTTTTATGATATTCAGCTTCAGCTGCCATAAATCTTTTGACCATTGATTTTCGTCGGAATACCATGAGAAATAGTCTCCTTCGAGTAGATTATAGATATTACTACTTCTATAGGAATATCCATCCTCCATTTTTACAAAAAACTTCTGCATTTCTTTGGATGTTACCATTGTTAGATCATGGTATGTATTTGCAGCATTGTTGTAGTCCAATTTGTCTATTACTTTGCAGGCGATCAATTTAACAATAATTGCATATGTTGTTTGCAACGCATAAAGTGCTTGGTATTCTTCTTTTGGTGAATCAATATCGTCTAAAAAAATAAGCGATAAATCTTTTCTCCTCTTTTCTATGTCATTGCCTTTCCCCTTATCTTCAACGGAAAGGTGCATCAGGTTTTGCCATTCTTCAAAAAGCATTTTTGTTTTATCAGTTGAATTCTTAGTTAATAATTCATATAGTTTTCTTGCTAGTCGTTTCGATGTAGAATCGGACACAGAGTCAATCGAGAAATCTTTGAGAATATTCCTTGGGTCGAATTTCTTTTTATTGTTATTTACCAATGCTTTGACAATCAAATCGATATCCCTATTTGCAAGGGCAGATAATACTGACTTTTGTATTGAATTACCTACGAACGAAAAATATGCAATTCTAATACCATCTGTAAGGATCGCGTTGTATTTTTCATTCTCATTTTTTAATAATGCCTCCAAATATTCCTCGATTTGTTCACAAGCTATTTTGTATTGGTCTTGTGAATTTAACTTTGAATGGTGCTTATACTCGATAATCAAATTGTTAATTACAGCATCCAGACGGCCAGAAGAGGATGTGCGAACTTGTGACCGCATAAATTTATGAGTAATATTATCAACTTTCTGTTCTTTCTTAAAATCAAGTTTTAGCCCAGTTTTGCTTCGAACAAAATAATACAATTCTCTTTCAAAAATGGAAGCTGTTGTTGATTCACTATTGGATGTGGAAGCGTCTCTCATTATAGAAGTACGCATTTCATCAATGTCAGTCTGGTACTCACCACTACTGAGCCATTCCGAAATTTTATCTGCCTTTTTATCTTTTCCCATTTTGATACGCTCCTAAGGAGTATTTAATATTTTAAAACTGCTTCATTTATCTATGTTTGAGTTTGCTGCTGTTCTAAACCAGCTCAGTTTCAATTACATAATTAGGGTAGTTCGTCACACTTTCATTACACTGAGATTAGGCATACTCTTCCCTGTGGCAAATGCTTCATGTGTATAAAAGGCTTTCTGTCTTGTATTTTAATCATAACACAAAGGTTCATTATCATAGCATCCTTCTGGCAATAATTTGAATCATTATAGCATATTATTAGTGTTTTTTAAATGGGTTCTTCCGGGAGTTCAAAAAGAAATAGCAGTATTGTCGTTGATCATAGACATTGTGCTTACTAATAATTATAACCACGGAAGTTTGTATCAGGTAGCTTTTCCATATGTAACTTTTTATTAATTAACTCCTGCTGCTAAGTTTTTTACCTATTTTATATAGTAATAATAATCATGTACAATTTTTTGGACTCCGTTGTATAAAAAAACAAGCGCCCCTTTCGGAGCGCAACAAAAGACCAAGATTTTTAAGCAAACATATGCCCCCAAGTCTGAGGGCCGACAATACCATCAATACGCAAACCGTGTTTCTTCTGATACCGCCATACCGCGCCATAGGTTACCTTGCCATATATGCCGTCAATACCGTCACGGTTCTTGCCGTACCGCCCTATGTTAAATCCTGCATTCTTGAGTGCCTGTTGAACGAGAGCCACGTCGTCGCCCTTCATACGGTCGTACCATATATATTTTAATAGGCGCGTCAACTTCGGCTTGTCCGTTTTGGGCTTGGGCGTTGGGGTGTCTTGCACGTATTCTACATCCGCGAGGTAGCCCCAGTGCGTCCATGGCGTAGAAGACAATTGCCCTATGACTACGCCGTGATCGTGTCCTTTGCTCTGGCAGTCCCGGCCGTCACCGAGGTATATACCGATGTGTCCCTTCTTCCAAACCGCGATGCCCGCGACGGCAGGAATAGTCTTAATTGTACCGCCCTTTACGAATTGTGCCTTGAACGTGTTTGCTGTGCGGTCACCGTAGCTTTTGTCGTAAGCTCTGAACGCTTGTACAACCATGCCCGAGCAGTCGACCACTTTACGCGGCGGGGTGTACCATTGTTTGCAATCGTTTAAGAAATAATCACTGTCTTCACCAGACCGACGCTCTCTCGCCCATTTTTCGGCGAGGTCTTTGGTGTAGAGTTCTCCCTGACCGCCGAAAACGTATCCGTATCTGTCCTTGTGGTATTCAAAACCCTTTACGGTCTTTTCGACCGGGCTGTCATAACCCGCCATTTTTAAGACCTGTTCGACCAGTTGTTTGTTCGTTAATATCGCCATTCTATTCCTCCTTGTCTGCTGTGTCAGTGTTTGAGCCGCTCTGCTTCATAGCTTGGTGTACGCCCGTGCTGGCAAGCCCCGATGCGATTCCCGACGCGATTGCCGAGAGTATGTCCATCTGCGCGAAATCGGCAGAGATGGCGCGGTAAATCACGCCCAGCATGCCGCCGAGCACACCCACAATCACAGGAATCCATTTCGTCACCTTTGTATTGCCGCCGCTCGCTGATTTGACCGCGAACCCCACAAACCCGCATATTGCGACGATCGCTACCACTTGTACTGTACTTCCATCCATTTTTATAGCCCCTTTCAAATTCCGAGATAGTTTTTGACCTCTTTCAATGCGTCCTCGATCTCGCCGTTGACCTTGCCTTCCTTCGCTTTGAGCAAAAGCCCGAAGACCGACTTGACCATCGGCTTTATTGCCGCATGCACTTCTTCCACTTGGGCCCGCATCGCATTAGCGTGTTCCGCGACGAGCCTGTTGTTTTCGACCTGCTCTTTGAGCGCATCCACTTGCTCGCGCAGTTCCGTGACCGCCTCGTCGGTTTTTGTTTTGACCGAGAAGCGCTTTAGGAACCACTTTATTGCTCCAATTAACGCAAACGTGAGCACGCTCGCGCCGACTCCGATTAGTACGTCCATCCAGAAGCCTCCCTTAAATCGTCGGCAGTATGGCCCGTAGTTGTTCGAGAGCCTGCCGCAGTTTGACACCGCTCACGCCGCCCGGTTCCGTGACCGATACCCATGTGACTGATATGTCGAGCATCGATGTTGCCGAATCCCACCCGTTGATAAGATTGATAATGTCCTGCATCGCCGTCTGCATCTGCGTGATGATCGTGTCATCACCAATCTTCGTGCTGTTCGAAGTGACCGGTTTCCACGATACCGCCGCCAGCCCGTACGCCGTGCGGATCGTGCTGATTGCCGTTTGTAGTTCCGTCACATGCACCGCCCGAATCTTCATATTTGGAACTGTGAGATCGGGGTCGGTGAAAGCCAGCGCCGCCACGTTGAACTGACGGGATACCTCGCCGCTATACAGCGCACCGTCATACATCCGCATCTTCACCGTGTTTGAGCCGACGACCGTGTCGGAATCTACGTCCGACTTGAACGCGATTTTTCTCTGCGACGACAGACTGTTTGTTGCGCCGCAGGAGAACAACGTTGAGGGAGAATAATCAGAGTTCGTTGGCAGCCAACCGCCTCGTGCGCCCATCACCTGCGCGATGTGATACACACCATCGTTCGTCGCAGCGGCGGTCAGTAATATACGCGGTCGGCGGTTGAACACCGTACCGCCAGTCACTGGATAGCCTATGCTCGGTGTGAGCGGCGCTTCGTTCATCGTGACCACAGCCGTCGCGTTTGACCATGAACCACGCACGCCATATGTGTCGTAGCCGCGCACAAAGAACTTCCACTGTGCGCCGTTTGACCAGCCCGTGGTGCTTATATCCACATAGGTGATGGTCGAGCCCGAGCGACTGCCCATTATCTGTCCGCCGTTGTACCAAGTGCCGTTCGCGTACTGCATCGCGGCTTCAAATCCCGAGAGGTTGCCGTCGGGATCGCCGTTGTTCGTGAAAGACACCCGAATGGTCTCGCCCGGGATATAGCTGGTCTTGGGGACGCTCGCGTTCGTCGGCGCATTCGGGACGCGGTTCTTGCGAGCCGTGACGTAACCCGAGTAAACCGTTGATGCATATGAGGACTTCGAGCCCACGCGGAAACGCAGATATGTCCCGTGTCCCCAGCCTGAGGTGTTTAGGTCATAGTAAGTTGAACCAGAACCCAGAGACACAACGGTCTCGCCCGACCAGCTTGAGCCGTTCGAAGACGTTTGATACCGCAGTTCATATCCAGTTATCGCGTTGTATGTGCCGTTCGAGCCCTTGCTCCACGACAGTCGAACCGAGCTCTCGAACGGGTTCGCGTTGAACCCCAAGCCGCTTGGCGCACTCGGCGAGGTCGGGGCTGTGTAATTGATCAGCAGATCGTGCGCGGATGCCGTTGCTGTGAACGACTTCGCATCTTTGGGGAGCGTGTTTGTGTTCGTGGCACGTTCAATCTTCCAGATATGCGACGCGTTGTTGTTATCAACTATCCACTGGACAATATCGCGTACATCGAACGACACGTCGCCCGAACCCGTGCCTGATGTGGATGTCAGCACGCCACCTGTCGCCACAACCGCTGGCTGGCTGTTCCACGAAAACGCCGCCCAGCCGCCCGAGCAAAGCCGCACCCGCATGCTGATTGACTGCGAATAACCACCGCCGTCCTTGTATATACGAAGAGTCGCACTGTCGATGTGCGACCCTCTCGGAATGTTGTCTTTTACGCTCTCAAAGTTGATAAAACAGTTATTAAAATTTGACGTCCACTTACCGATATCACACGAGTTTGTGCTGATCTGCGTCGGATGCGACGCATCGATCTCACAGACGTTTAGGCCCGATATGTTATATGAAGCCATGCATCAGCCTCCTTATTCGCCATAGGTTGCGCCCTTCACGATGGCTCCCTCTATGGTGCCGTCCGCTGTGATGTCGCCCGACGAGGATATATTGCCGGTTGCCGATATTGCGCCCGATGCCGCGATGTCCTTAAAATTCTCGGATAACTGCGGGGCCGTGCATCGAACCCTGCCGCAGTACGCCGCGTTGTCGCGCTCGTCCGTCAGGTCAGACTGCTGGACGGTTGTACTTCCTGCCCTTATCAGAACCTTGCATAGCGACACCTCAAACTCGTCCACGTCGCGGATAAGGTCGGGCGGCTCGGGTGTGGCCGACGGTACGCCTTCCCGGTACTCGATCACCACCGTCCGCGCATCTGCCTGACCGTCCCATCGGGCAATCACGCGGTCATACCGGTTGTTCGTTGCATCCGCCTCGGACGGAAGAAACGTCACCTCAGGCACGCCGTTCTCATAGAAAAAACGGCCTTTCAGCATGCCGCCGCCAGCCTTGAGCCGTACCACGCGGTCGTTGCCGTTGGCAAATACCCGAAGGTTGTCTGCACCGTCAAATACGCCGGTCGTGAAAAAACACTCGAAAAAGTACGAAAAGTCGCCGGTGGTATACTTTCTGTCTCCATTCACGCTGGCGTGAAACATCGTCCTTATTGCCATATAGAGCTCCTTACTTTTTTACTTCTTTCTCGGCTTTTGCCGTTTCACGCTTGATGGCCTGTGAGAGCCGAAGCACACCTGTGCCGAACACGGCGGAGAGCTGCCGACCCGACATATCGTCGACGCTCTCGGTGACTTCAATGATCTGCGCGTTCATCGATACGCCCCAGTTTGTGTTCTGCACCACAACCACGTCGCCCATATCCCAGTCTTTTTGGTAGACGGTTATGCTGTTGGTCAGGATATCGGCGGTGAGCGTTCGCCTCACAGGTGACTGGGCCAGCGTCTGCAAGCCGCGATTCGTGAGCCCTTCAACCGTATCAAGGTCTCGGGCATCGACAAATACCTCGCGCCGATCCAAGCCCGAAGGAGAGCCAACCGCCACTTCCACAATTGTGCGTGCCGCGCCCTCGCCCTGACCGCCGACGATCGCCACGTTCTTGTAATCGCGGTCGGATTCTTCGTAGCTGACCACCTTCAAGTTGTCGTAATCGGGGGAGAATATCACCGGGTTATCGCTGACTTCGATGCGGCTCACGCCTTCAAGAACTTCAAAGACGAAAAGCCCGTTTTCGTAATCAATCGATACATCCCATCCAAGTCCCGTGACGATACTCATTTCTTCGAGCAAAGCCGCAAGATTGTCGTACCGTGTCTGCCACGCGGACTCCGCGCCGCGCCGCTTGTCCATAGCGACAGTGAAATTTGTGAGACCCGATAGCGCTGCCATAACGAACGTTTTCATGACCGATTCCGACGGGCCCGACGCCACGCGGTACGCTTCACCCGGAGGCGGTTTTGTGACGAACCGGTCTATCAGCGTGGCGGTTGATTTCGCACGGACTGTGAGCTGCTCCGCGCCTTTTCCGCCTTCTTTTTGGTCGTACACAACGTTATCAATAATCGCCGTGAGGTCGCCGTACTCGATAATATTGCCGCGCATCAGCTTGTCGGCATACGGCATGTTGTAGTTAAGCGTCAGCTCGACTTCGCCAGCTCTCTGCCATCGCCGTACCCACCGAAGTGATGCGTATTCATCAATTTCACCGACCAGCGAGAAATCCGCGCCGCTAGTCACGCGCAACGGTGTGAGTTCCATGTCATACTCCCATAAAGCGGTTGCGATACCGTACCTTCACCTTGGTGCCGATACCGCTCCCTGTCGGGTCATATGACACGAGATTCGCGCCAACCTGAAGCTGCCAGAACTTTGATGCTCGGTCAAGATACCCGAACGCGTTTGTGGCGTCGCCCGTATCAAGGTTCGTAAGCAGAACTTGTTTCTCGCCTTTGCGGGTGGAGATATACAGTTCTTCGTTTGCCGCAATCGGTCTGTTCACGCGAATAAACTCGCCGGTGGTCTCGTTCGTAACCGTCGCCTGTGCCATCGGGCCACGCGCCCATATTTCGATGGGTGCATAAAAATCACCGACGTTTTCTAAGTACATTTCTGACGAACCGCTGCGCCGCTCAAACTCAATGCCGGTCTCGATGCCGTCAGCCATCGGGAACTCAAGCCCCGTTTCCACGCCGCCGACAAGAGGAAACTCCAAGCCGCCTTCCCAGCCGCCGAGTTCTTCAGTGTTGTATGTCGTTTGATACCAGTAAGGGTCTACACCCTCGAATCGGACGAGAAAAAGCTGTTCGTTACCTTCGCGCTGGGGAAAAGACGGCAGGTACGGCTGCACTTTTCGAAGCGTCCGTACCGAATAGCCGCCAGCGTAATACGTCAGCGTGCCGTTTCCGAGCTTCGGGTTGCACACGGACGAAAGCGCAGCGCGGAGCTGATATATTGCGTCCCTGCCGTCCTTCGTGTTGATCACACCTTCAACTGTCACCATCCGCGTGCCAAGAACAGCATCAAGCCAAGTCATGCCGTCCTGCGCGGGGGCCTTTTCAGTTTCGTTGGTTACGGGCACATCACCCAGCCCTGATATAGTCAATGCGATATATTTTCCGTAATCGTTGAAAGTCACACTTTTGCCAAGGGCGTTCACGAATATCAGTTTTCTAAACATGCCGCGCCCTCCTAAAATTCAAGCGCGAGCAGTCTGCTTTGAAGTTCGATCTGCCGCGCCGTCTCTATCGGTGACGCTTTGCCGTTCACCGTGATATTGACAGTCTGGTTATACGCCATGCCTGAGGTGCCAGCACCCGCAACAGCCGCAAACCGCCCGGAAGCGGGTAGGCTAGGAGTCAGATTAAGCGTGCCGTCAACACGGCCCATTTCCTTTTCCATGTCAGCCCGGACGCGCTTCATGGCATTCGTAAATCCGATGCCGAGACCTTGGGCCATGAACTTGCCTTTCGCCGCCATTCTTGTGGACGGAGAGTGGATGCCCCAGAACTTGTTCCAGCCGTCCTCAATCCAGTTCCAAGCATCCTTGAACCATTGCACGACGCTGTTCCACGCGGATTTGAGACCATTCCAAATGCCGTCGATGACGTTTTTGCCCCATTTGGTGAAACTGCTCCAAAGCCCCGAAAAGAAATTGCCGATGCCGCTGATCGCATCCGAGAACCATTTCTTCACGGATTCCCACGCAGACTTGATGCCGTCCCAAATGCTCGAAATCAGATCGCCGCCCGCTTTCACCAGTTCCCAAAGCGCCTGTCCTAAACCTTTGATGATCGCCCATATAATTTCCGGGGCATGTTTGATAAGCTGCCACAGGTTTTCTGCAATACCTTTGATGATCGACACGATGATGCGCGGCATGGCCTCGATGAGCGTCGGCAGGTTCTCGGTGATACCTGTGATGATCGCAATAATCACATCGGGGATCGCCGCAATCAGCGTCGGCAGGTTGTCGATAATACCGGTGATCAGCGAATCGATAATGTCAACCGCGCTCTCGATGATTTTCGGCAGACCGTTGACCAGCCCCGTGATGATCGCCTGAATGATTTTCGGGATCGCGGCTATGAGCGTTGGAATCGCCCCGATAAGACCGTCAATCAGCGCCGTGATAATGTCTGCCGCCGATTCCAGCACAAGCGGAATCGCTTCCATCAACGCATTGATCAGCGCCGATATAATCTGAGGCAGAGCCTCCACAATCTGCGGTATCGCAGTGAGGAGACCTTGCACAAGCGCCTTTATTAGCTTGATGCCTGCGTCAATGATGAGCGGCAGGTTGTTGATCAGCGTCAAAATAATCTGCTGAATCGCGCTGACAATCGCGGGTATCAGCTGCGGAATCGCCTCCGCAATGCCCTGAATAAGCGCGATAACGACTTTGAGCCCCGCATCGACGATCATGGGAAGCATCTCAACTAGCTTCATTGCCAGCTTTGATATGAGATCAATTGCCGCCGTTGCGATGGCAGGAAGCGAGTCCGCAATGCCTTGTATCAGACCGCTGATCAGCGAAATACCTGCGTCTATATACTTAGGAAGCATTTCAACGATTTTATTGAGCGCGTTTGTCAGACCGTCAGCGATGGAGCTCCCGACTTCTTCGAAGTTGCCGGATTTGATTCCGTCGTTCACGCCTTTCATCACATCCATGAACACAGGCAGAAACTTTTGCCCGAGCTGCGTGCCGAAATCTTGTATCTGCATCTTTGCCACACGGACTTGGTTCGCAAAGCTGGTTTCAAGCGTGCGCCCGAAATCGCCCTGCGCGTCTTTGGTGACCGACAACAGATAGTTGTACCGGAGCGTGGTCTGCTCCGCCTGCGACATCTCGCTATATGCCTTGTTAATGCCCTGAGACAGCGCATACGCTTCGAGGTTCGCTACGTTCATATTGATGCCGAGCTGTTTGAGCGGTTCGGTTTCACCCGATATACCCGCACGGATTTTCTCCCACGCGGTCTCGTTATCAAGGTTATAGAACGACGACATGTCGCCCGTCAGTTGAACGAGCTGTTCCGACATGCTTGCCGCCGCGTCCTCGGTCAGCCCGCTCGACTTAAGCATCGCACCCATTGAACCGACAAACTTTGTCGCGTTGGTCTGCGAGATCCCCGCTGTCGTGGACATCGTCTTTGCCCACTCGTTCACTTGTTTGCCTGAGGTCTTGAAAGTCTGAGATACCACGTTCTGGGCTTCGGACAAATCGCTCGCGCTCTCCGTGAGTTTGTACGCACCCGTTACCGCCGCGCCAGCCGCCGTTGCAAGCGCACCGACCGCTATGCCTACGCCTTTAGCGACTTTGCCGAGGCCGCTCTTAAAGCTGCTCCATTTTTTTGACGCATCTTCGGCAGCATCGCCGCTTTTCTTTGTTTCCCGAACGCTTTCTTCAAGCTGGCTGTTCGTCTGGCGAAGCTGACCTTCAAAGTTATTTAGAGCGGTCTGCGCTTTGATGTAATCCTGACGAAGCTTCTCGGTAACCTTTGAATCATCGCCTTTTTCAGACTTGGCTTTCTTAAACGCCTCGCGCAAAGTCTCAACCTTTTTGCGCTGGTCTGCGATATTGGCTGTGAGATAGTCAGCCTTTGCTTTTAGCTGGTCTGCGGAAGTGCCGTATGCCCGCGCCGCCGAAGATGCAAGGCCGTATTCGAGTCTGTTGTCCCTGAGAGCACTGGTGATTTTCTTTAGCGATTCGGAAAAACCGCCGTCGTCCAAAAACGTGCGGACGCTTAGAGTCTCGGTACGGGCCATACATTACACCTCCCTTGGCATATGGTTCCTGCGCAGTTCCATGAGCGCTGATATATAGCGGGGCGTCAGTACCCAAGCCTCATCACGCCGCACCTTCAACACCTGAGTGGCATAAAAAAACAGGACTGCGATATCATCGTCCTGCTCTGTGCCGCTTACTCCTGTGTCCCCGCTGGTGCGGCTTCCGTGGGGTTTTGGTCTGGCAGAGCCGCCGTGAACGCATCCATCGCGAGCCCCAGCACCCGCTTAACGTCGGCAAGGTCTATCATGTTCGCCACTTGCTTCGGTGTGAGGTTATCGTCTTCATGCACCAGCCCCGCCCACAGCAGGAGATATACGTCTTTGAATCGCGGCTCGGGTTGGTTGAGCCGCTCCATCATGTCATCAAAAGAGCCGACAGCCTCCTGTAGTTCCGACAAACCATAGAGTGTATATAAAAGTGAACGTGGTTTGTCGAGCGTGATGGGCACGCCTTTCATCTTCAGGTCGAATGCTTTTACGCTCATACGCTACACCGCCGCAGGCAACGTCGCGTTGAGCGTCGCGTCAGAGAAAAACGTGTCCAGTGTGCCGCCGTTCAGTTCGTTCTCGTCGGCTTTCAAACGCAGTTTGCCGTCAATAGGACGCGGCATCCCCTTAAACTTAACCTTCCGGGTTTTGAAAGCAATCTCGCCCTGATAGGTTTCGTATTCTTCACCGGAAGGTTCGAACTCGCCCCACAAAGCCCAGTAGCACCGGATGGTGTCATCGGGCAGTTCTTCAATCCAGCCGAGCGCGAACCAAGGCGGCGTATCATCCACGGATTCGGTGACGTACCCGGTCGTTGCATCTGTGGTCGCGCCGAACATCGCCGCCTCCTGCGCCATAGACAGCCCGGCGACTTCGAGTTCTATTTCCTGATCACCGCGTTTTCGCTTTATGAATGCGGGTTTGCCGTCTCCCCACAGCGAGCCGCTTTTGACGCCTTCGTCATAGTTAAGAGCGCGGGCGTACGGTATGCTTTCCACAGGGTCGTATGTCGGAACGTTCGTCACGGGATCAACCGTGATTTTCGACATGACAAAGCCTCGAAGACCCGTGCCCGGATTCACAACATTAGGCATTGAAATGCACCTCTCTTTTCGTTATTTATTTGGATGAAAGTATTTCTTTCGGTAAACGATGCTTTTTTCATACGCGTTTTCGGTATCGAGGTAGTTATCCTCGGACACGCTGATGCGTGTCCATTTGTCGCTGACCATCGCTTCGTCGATGCCCGCCTCCAAACCAAAAAAGTGGTCGTAGGACTTTGCCCAGAACCACACGCGGATATCAACGATCCCTTCGTATCCGTTGCCATCGAAACGCGGCGCAGGTGCATTCGCGACTTCCCGAATCACGATGCGCGGGAACTTTGACGGGTCTGTTGCTGTGACTTGATACACAGCCGTGCCCGCAATCGCCTTAACTGCCGCATCGCTTTTTAGCAGGTTCACGACGTCTGTCCGAACGTCTATCATTTCACGCTCAGTCCTTTCCTGATCTCACCGACCATCGCTTCGATCTGCTGGTCTGCTGTGGAATTGAAGGTCTGGATAAAGAACGGTTTTCGCCGCTCAACAATAGGCGCATACGCAAATCCGTCACGATATTTAAGCTGGATGCCTGTTTCTATCGACTTTCCGGCACAAATAACGGTCGGTTTTAAGTGCCGCGCATGGTCGAGCATATGTCCTTTCGGGTTTCGGCTTTTGCCCTTTGAACGCGGAGATGGGAGCGCCTTGAGCGCCGCTTCCAGCACTTTCGCGCCCGCTATCAGCGCTTTGTCTTCCCATTCATCTCGCCCCGAGCTCATATCGCGAAGCATTTTCTCAATTTGTTCGTATCCGAACGCCTGCATGTTAATCCTCATGCGAGCACCTCCTTACGGTCGGGGGATGGCCATAACCGCGCCGATTTCTTCCGTGCATGTCAGTTCCATCTCGCGATGTGCCGCGTCCACGTCCACAACGTTTTCAATGTTGAACACCTTGCCGCCGTACACCAGCCGATTGTCCTCGGCATTCACATTGTCTCGATACCATGTCTTGACTGTGATAATCTCGGGTGCGGACAGCGCTCCAGCCGCGATGTACTCCCGACCGCGAAACGGAGAGACGCAAGCCCACACATCATATGAATCGTCCGCATACCATACCGATTCACCATTAACCACAGTTCGGGTTTGGACGGTGACGCGACGGTTATATCCGGTTGGGTTGAACTTTTTTCCCGGCATCAGACTGCCTCCACAGGGGACGCGTATTTTAGCTGCTTCATCACCGCCGTGAACGCACGAGCCGCCGCTGTCTGCATCTCCGCGCTGCCGTCGCCCGTGACGTACCATGCCGCCGTGAGCATCAGCACGGCTTCAACGTCAAGAGGCTTGTCAGCCGACAGTTTTCTGCCGATGCCTTGCTCGACAAACGATTCTGCCGCCGCGAGCACACCCGATAGGTCATTCGTCGGCACGCCCTCGTCAAGCCTTAGCCGGTTCATCGCTTGCTGCAGAGTCACTACCGCCAACGGTGATCACCTCCTCGGGCTGTTCCGTCGCTTGCCGCTCGCCGTCCTCGGACTTGGGCGTCTCAGGTTCATTTCTCGGCGGATGCCACATCAGTCCCATATCAAGCCTCCAGAATCGTTACGCGACCGTCTGAATCTCTGCGAACACGACAGACGAAGCGTCAATCTCTTTGCAGTCGAGTCTCGTTATACCGCGAACCAGCGTGGTCGCGTTGGCAAACGCCGAGCCGCCTACGTTCGTGGATGCCATCTCAAGCGCACTGCGTCTGAACAGGTCGATGAACTCCGTCAAGTCGCCCACGAACAACGGAATGCCACCGGCAGTATCGGGCATGAGTGCGTTTGACACGGGGACGACGCGTCTTCCGAGAACCTTATACTGGGTCGGGTTCGTGACGTCGGGCTGGAGCAGTGGTCTGCCGTCCGCACCGATCTGCTGGTCGAGGAAATCCCAGCCGTTCTGATTCGTCAGAATGACAGCCCGTGCAGAAATAGCCGGGTCGAGCGTTTTGTTAAGGATCGTTTTAAGCGGCGCGATTTCCTTAGATTCGTCGTACGGCACGGGAACGAGTCCCTTAAGCAGGTTCAAAATAAGGGCATTTTCAGTCAGCACCGATTTGCGTGCAAACCATTTTCCGAGATACTGCATCAGGGCCACGGAAGAGTCACTTAATAGATCATTTGACACCTCAATCAAACCGCCGTAGCCGCTGAGCGCATATGGGATCTTCACAAACTTCGGCTGGTCGGTCTCGGGGATCGGGTTCGCTTCCGTGAGACTTGCAAAGCCTGTTGTGTTCGCCGACTTTTCAACTGCACGCCAGCCGCTGTATCCGCTCACGGTTTCAATCGTGACAAGATCGGCCAGTGCAGTATAGGCACGGCGCAGTTCCCATATCATGTTGTCAAACTCGATGGGTACGAGAAAGCCGCCGTCTTCACCGACGGTTTCACCGCCCGTGATCGTCAGCGCATTGCGGAGCGGGGTGTATCCCTGCACGGTCATGACGTCCTTCACCTGCGCGTGGTTGCGGATAGCGTGAATCCATGCGTTTTTATACTCGGGTGTTTTTCTGATGGCTTCGAGTTTTTCAGCCCTCGATGCTTCTGCCGCTGCCGCTGCGTCAGCTTCGTCTTTGGTCAATTCCTCGACCGCGCCTCTTGCCGCCTGTGCTTCAAGGGCCTGCGCCGCTTCAATACGGTCATTGAGTTCTGCGATTTCAGAGTTCTTTGCTTTGAGATCAGCGGTCTTTTTCGCCTCAAGAAGCGCCTTTGCTTCGTCGACCAGTTTCGCTTTCTGATCGAGCATTTCACGGATTTCTTTGTTCATATGTTCCTCCTAACACAATGTGAGTAAGTCAAGTTCAGCTGCCAACAGTCCAAGATCGGGTTCCGCTGGCTTTGATTCGCGCTTTCGCGTTTTTTCCGCGATAGACGCCCTGAGTGCCGCCATGTTCCAAGAGGTCGCGCCAAGCTGTGCCGTCGCACCCAAGAACCCCTCGGTCAGCTCATCGGCGAATTTTAGCTCGACGGCTTCCGCACCGTTGAGCCATGTTTCGTCTGCCATCATCTGTGCGAGCTCATCTCGGGCAATCCCGGTACGCCGTTCATACACGTCAATGATGTTTTCTTTGGCTTTTCGCAGGAACGCCGCCGCTCTGTCCATCGTTTCGGCAGTACCGCTTGCCGAACTCATGGGATCGTGAATCATGATCATCGACTCGGGACTGACGCGCACAACATCCGCATTCGCCATGACCAGCGTGGCCGCCGATGCGCACAGCCCGTCGACCTGTGCGATGATCCGGGCGGGGTTGTCGCGCAGCATCCCGCTGATTGAAATAGCCGCGAACACGTCGCCGCCCGGACTGTTGACCCTGACGACGATTTCTTCAAGTTCCCCGAGTGCTTTGAGTTCGTCGCTGAATGCCTTGGGCGTGACGTCGTCATCGAACCATGTCACGTTTGACAAGACGCCAAACAAAAAGAGCTCTGCGGATGCATCGCTCGTCTTGTTCCAGATCCAAAACCGGTTGTCTTTTTTCAATCTTCTGTGACTCCTTTCTGCGAGCCGTTTTCACCCTTTATGGCGAGCGAGAGCGTGGTGTAATTGCGCGTGATGAAATGCTCGTCGCCGCCTTCGATTGTGTTCATTTCCTCAAAGGCCCGGCATTCGTTGATGGAATAGATGCCGTTTCGGAGCATCGCTTCATAGAACCGCGAACGGCTCTCGTTGTCGGCTCTCATTTCGGCCGCCATATTGAAACGCAGGTAACATCCTTCTTTGAGCTCCCGCGACATAAAAAGCTTGTACCCGATTTCCTGTTCCCACTGAGTGATGATGGGCTGCAAAGTGTTCATCACGTAGTCGAGCCCTTGCTGTTCGTTGCTCTGGTAAGACTGTTTGCCGGTCTGCAGTTTATAGAGCGGCACGCCTGTGAACCTAGCCACTTCCTCGACTGTGAAACCACGGCTCTCGATAAACTGCGCATCTTTCTGCGGCAAACCCATCTGCGTGTATTTCATACCAAGATCAAGCACCGCCACGCGGAACGCATTGTCCACGCCGCTGACCATCCGCTCGAACTCACCGCGAATGATTTCCTTTGAGTCCTTGTTCGCTTCGGTGGGGACTTCCACGATACCGCTGGGCCGTGCGCCGTTGCTGTAGAATTTGCCCGCGTATTTCTGCGCCAAGAGATCGGTCGATATGGTCTGCTTCGCGTAGTTAAGAAGCCCTTTGCCGACGATACCGTCAGTGGTTACCCACGGCAGGTGAATAACGTCGCTTCCGCGAAGCGTGCGCTGTTTTCCGTTCACGTTGAACGTATAAAACAGGTCGTCTTTTTCGTTGCGGGCGATGGCAGCACCCTCGCTCGGCATGAGCAGAAGTTCCTGCGGTTTGCCTCTTGTGTTGTACCGCACCGCAATATACGCGTTTCCGTATAACATCTGACACACCGTTGCCGCTTTTTTGAGCATCATCGGGGTCATGGCTTCATTGGGTCTGACATTCAATAGCCAGTGTATCGAGTGATCGCGCTGAATCTCTCTGCCTTGCTCTGTTGGTTTGAACACATGAGCGGGCAGTTTTCCCACAGAGTCCGATACCACCCGAACTGCCGCATGAACCGGAGATAGTTCAAGAGACTTTTCTGCGTTCACGCTTTCGGGAGAGATAGAGAAGTTATCAAGCCAGCCGTCCGTGGACTGGAGCGTCATGACCGTTTCGTTTTTAAGCCGCATTAACCCGCGTCTTGCAATCATCTTCGACCGCCTCCCCGTGCGGCGAGAATGCCGAAACCGATCAGCCCCGTACCGAGCACGCCGAGGCCCGCAGCCGTGTGCAGCACAAATCCGCCCACGCTTAAGCACCCGACACCGCTTAAAATGAGCAGATCATCAAGATATATTGAAAAAAATCGTTTGCATTTTCGTTTAAATTTGCTCATAAGCTCCAACCTCCCGATTGAATGTGCGCGTTGAAATCGATGTGTTCCTCCCAGACCATCGCCCGGGCGTGCGCATCGATTGTCGCCGCCGCAGGGTCGATACGCTCTGTTGCTTTGCTCTTGTCGAGCATGATGTTCAGATTCGCGTCCGTACGGGTCACGGAATTTGAAAAAGCCCAGCCGAGAAGCGGGCTTCCATCATGAACCACATTTTTTGATAGGACTTGATCGCGGAAATCAGAGGTCGGAGCGCCGAGCGTCGGGATGCCTTGCCGTAATTGCACCACCACATATCCTTCGTCGCGCATCTCATTTGCCCACTGGGTCGCATTGTATGGGTCAAAAGCAATCTCCCGAACCACCCAGCCGCATTCCAGTTCTTTTTCGTGAATATATGCCGTGATCGCGCGGTAATCGACCACCGCGCCGTCCGTGACGGTCAGCCAGCCTTCGCGCTCCCACAAGTCATACGGAACCTTATCCTGTTTTATTGCTTTCTCGAATCTGTCACGGGGCATCAATGAGTGTGAATGAATGTAGTATTTCGTGCCCCGCTTAAATTCGAAAGTGATACTCGTTAAGTCGATTTTTGCCGACAAATCAACGCCGACGACGCATTCTTTGAGATCGGCAGGAATTATGCCTGCGCATGCTTCCCACGCTTCCATGTCCATGTAACCGTTCTGCCGTACGGCAAGCCACAGGTTCATGTTTTTTGTGATGAAGTTGCGCCATTTTTCGGGAACGTCCCGCGCCAGCGCATACTCACCTCTAAGGTATTCCATACCCGCGTCCGAGTCCGCGAGAAGCGGGTTCGCTTTTATCCAGCAGGTTTCGTCATGAATCTCGCCTTCGCCGTCAAGCTGCGCGATAATCGCAAAATAGTTGTCGTTAACCAGCGTGCCTTCTATGATCTGCTCGGCATATTCATCCTCAACCTTGCAGGGAGATGACAGCGAAAACCCTGCGGTCGTGATGACCAGCAGGAGCGGCTGGATTCGTTGTCCCATGCCCGACGCAATAACGTCGTACATTTCCGAAGTCGGGTGCGCATGGTATTCGTCGATAATGGCGATGTGCGGGTTCAAACCGTCGAGCGTTTTCGTGTCTTTTGAAAGCGCCTCCATTTTCCCGCCGAGAAATGGAGACAGCACCCGGGCCTTGCCGATTTTGACACGTTTCTTGATATCAGGCGAAGCCGCCGCCATCGCGCTTGCGTCATTGAACACGATTTTTGCCTGATCACGTTTCGTTGCGGTGCAGTAAACTTCCGCGCCGCGCTCCCGGTCTGCGCACAGACCATACAAGGCGATCACCGAACAGATGGTAGATTTCGCATTTTTACGACCGACGCGTACATAGCCTTTTTTGAACCGGCGCACGCCCGTGTCCATATGCACCCAGCCGAACAGCGAGCCGCATGTGAAAGCCCAAAAGTCCGAGAGGATGATGGGCTGTCCTGCAAAAGCGCCTTTGACATGACGGCACAGCATGGAGAACTTAAAAAACCTCTCTGCGAGGTTTGATTCAAACACGTATGGAAAATCCTCTGTGCCTTGCCGCTCCATATCACGGAGATGACGAAGGCACGCTTGCCTTGTCCGTTTGCCCGCGACAACCTTTCCCGCCGCCACGTCACGGGCGTACTGGTGGATGCGTTCGGCGCTCAGATAGTCTAGCATCCAAACATATCCTGCTCAAAGGGACTCAAAGCGCCCGTGTTGTCCGCCACAATCTTTGTTCTGCTGGACGGCGTCAACCCGAGTTCCACAGCTCCCCGAATCATCTGTTTGTAATACTTGCTGGCGGCAGTTGATATCGCGCTTTCGACCATGAGACCGTTAGGGGTCTTTTGGATGATGGCAGCGACGTCTTTCTCGCGGATGATTTTGCAGAGCCGAATCCACTCCTGATATGAAAAACAGTAACCTGCAAAAACCGCATAGTCCGCTTCGGTCAGCACCTTGAAGCCGAGCAATATCGCGCCTGCCCGGTTCCATTCCGTTTCGCCGACATCGTCCAGTATCGGAGGTGGCGGGGGAAGCGTATGTTCATATTTGGGTTCATTTTCGTTTATGGTACGGTGTCCGCGATTACCCTCAACCAGTCTGATTCCCGTTGGTTTCGGTCTTCTGCTCATGGATTAACACCGCCTTCCCTCCGGTAGACGCTTCCCACCGTTTGATGATCACATCGCAGTATTTGGGGTCGAGTTCCATCATGCGGCATTCTCTGTCGAGCTGCTCCGCCGCAATCATGGTCGTACCCGAACCGCCGAACAAGTCCATGACCACGTCACCGCGATGTGACGAGTTCTGAATGGCCCGGGCCACCAGTTCGACGGGTTTCATGGTTGGATGTTCTTCGCTTCGCTTTGGTCGCGGTATCTGCCACACATCCGACTGCTTGCGGTCTTTTAGCGGATACCGCCGGGAACCTTCTGCCCAGCCATACCAGATTGGTTCATATTGGGTATGGTAGTCTTTGCGCGAGAGCACCAGTGTGTCCTTTGACCAGATAACGGTGCTCGACCAATGAAACCCAAGTTCATCCATGACCGACATCTGCGAGCCCCATTCCTGCGCGGACATGACCACATACACCATACCGCCCGCACAGAGAACCTTTTTCATGTTGGAAAAGGCAGACATAAGAAAAGCACGGAAATCCTCCGTGCTCATCGCGTCGTTCATGATTTGCCGGTCTTTGCCTGTTTTCCAGCTTGGATGCTTGTTAGAGCCGTATGCCACGTTCCATGGCGGATCGGTGAATATGAAATGCGCCAGATCGGAACCCATGAGATGGCGGACGTCCGCTTCGCTGGTCGAATCGCCGCACATCAGACGGTGATTGCCCAGTTTGAATATATCGCCGCGTTTGCTGGTTGGTTCTTCGGGAAGAGCCGCATTTACATCAAAGTCATCGTCTTTGGCTTCTTTTGGAGCATTCTTACCTAGCAATTCTTCAAGATCGAGGTCATCCCAGCCGACTATATCGGAAGGCGAGAATTCGCCGAGCAGTTCTTTCAATATATCCTCGTCCCATTCGGCGAGCTCTCCAGTGCGGTTGTCCGCGAGCGCCCGGCGAATAGCGGTTTCGTCATCATCAACCACGAAATAGACATCCGCCGTTTTCCAGCCGAGCCGTTTCATGGCTTCCAGCCGACCGTTTCCGACCAGCACCTTGTTCGTGGATTTCTGTACCACGAGCGGCGCATGCTGACCGAACTCTTTCAGCGAGCGCATGACCTGTTCGATATTTTTTTCGTTATGTTTGCGTGCGTTCTTATCATCGGGCACAAGCGCCGATATCTGCACGTTTTTGATGTCCATATTCTAACCCACCCTTATTCATTTGCGATTTTTTAAAAGGAAAGCCCCCCAAAGACGTTCAAGCCCCTGAAAGCGAAACTTTATCGGGAGGGGGGCTGTTCAGCCTTTCTGCCGCAGAACCCCGAGCCGCCGTTCTCTCTGAACGTTTTCTTGCTATGGCACGATGCGCACAGACCTTGATGGTTTTTCTCGTCCCAAAACAGCGCGTAGTTCCCGCGATGTGGCTTGATATGATCGACCTCTGTGGCAAAGGCTGTTCGAGCCTCGCGCTCGCATGCTGCGCACCACGGGTGCTTTGCAAGAAACGCTTTCCGATACCGCCGCCACCGTGCCGAGTTGTACCACGCATGATACGCCGGACGCTGTTTGTTGTACGCCGCGTCTGCCTGTGCTTTCTTCGCCGCAAGATATGCTTGCCGCTCCGCTTCGTGCTTCGGGCAGTATCTTTCCGTACCAAGCACACCGCACATCGGATATGCGCACGGACGCAGGAACTTCTCAGGCATTCTTATCACCTTTTCATTGCCGCAGGCCAAACAAAAAAGCCCTCGCTCAAGGCAAAGGACTTTTATATTGGTTCGAGCATACCTCCCACCCGCACTGGTCAGCAGCTTTTCGCTCGTTTTTCTCCCGGAAATGTCTCTATCGGAAACATTCCACTATGTCATATTAGCACATTATTCGGGGTTTTATATATCATCTTTCTAGTTGCAAGATGCTTGTTATTTGGGAATGTATATATATTTGGAGTATAATTGATATTAATGGTGGAAAAAGGGAGAGCGGAGTGATAAAATATGGTTAAATAATTAAGAAAGGATATATGCAATTATGGATCGTTATAAAAATATTGATGGTGATTCAGGAGTATATGCCTACGAATGTGGCCCAAATTATATAGATGTGCAATTTATTTCTACAGGAAAAATTTATCGTTACTCATATCGTAGTGCTGGTGCCGAAAACGTAGAATATATGAAGGCGCTAGCCAAAAGTGGTAATGGACTTAATGCCTTCATTAACAAATATGTTAGAGACCGATTTGAAAAAGGGTTTGGCATTGCATAAACACATGTAAAAAATTAACGGTGACATAAAATGGACAAGTATACTTCAATAAAAAGAGAATTTTATAATTGGATTAGTGCGGTCGATAAGACAAGACTTAATAAGTTCGATATTAGGTTACTAAATATTCTTATCTCCAATTTTGATAAGCTTGCTCCTCTGGGAACCTCCGGAGGTGCTAGAGCAAGAAAATTGGTTAAGTTAATCGAACAAAAAAGCACAACTGATTGCAATCTATTTGATGTTGATAACACAAGTTTAAACCAGGCAGAAGTCTATGATAATATTAGAGAAATTAAAATTGGTCCTTTTCGGGGGTTTTCAAAAGAAATAACCTTTGTGTTTACTAAGCAATATACATTTATGTATGGGCCTAATGGGTCAGGAAAGTCAAGCTTTTGTGAGGGTATTGAATTTGCACTACTCGGTAGTATAGAAGAAGCAGAAGCTAAAAGAATTGATATATATACATATATGCAAAATATTAAGGCAAAGAAATCAGTTCCACCTGTTGCCAGAGCTTGTAAACCAGATGGAAGTTTAACAGATATACCACAGAATCCTGAAGCATACCGTTTTTGTTTTATTGAAAAAAATAGAATTGATAATTTTGCTCGAATGGCGGCAACCACAGCCAAAGCTCAACTTGATTTAATAGCAACATTATTTGGCCTTGATGCATTTAATGAATTTGTTAATGGGTTTACCAAAGATTTAAATAACTATATTGTTTTAAATAATAAAAAGAGAGAAGAATTCGAAAACGAACAAAAAACAATTGAGGCCTCAAAAGATTTATTAAATGAAGCAATCAACGAAAAGGATTTAATTCAGATAAGTTTAAAAAGTATTTTTGAAGAATTATCTGTTCCCGAAGTTAACACCGTAGAAGATATAAGATTATATTTATCAGGAGTTGATGGATTATCAGGTAGATTAGGAGAACTACATAAAAAAAAGGCTGAAATTATTCCAGACAATATTGATTCCAGCTATTATGAAAAAATTTTAAAAAAACTAGAATCACTGGAAGTAAACTTATCGGAATTAGAAATCTTAGAATCGTCGTTAATAAGCTTGTCGACTGAAGTAAATTATAAAGAACTTTATTCTGCAATTAAAGCAGTCTCCGAAGATTTACACACTGATAAAACCATATGCCCAGCTTGTAAAACGCCAATAGAAAAAGTTGTAGTAAACCCTTTTATTTTTGCAGATGCTGAATTAAATAAAATGAAAGAGCTAAAAAATTTGCAATTAGAAATTGAATCAAAAAATCAAGGGGTTTACTTATTGATTAAAAATATAAATAAAGAAATAAATGAATTAAATGCTGAATTAAAAGGATTAGGGGAAAGCAAGATTGTAACCTATCCATCATTTTCAGATAATACAGAAAAGAAATTTTCTATTGCAATTGTAAAAGCTGAAAGTGAAACAATTAAAGAAGCTTTAACAAATGCAGATAGTGTTGATATTCTTTTTGAAATAAAAACCCATAACGATGGTCTAAACAAAAAGCGAATAGAAAAAAGAACTGTGGATGAGGATTTAAAAAAACTTTCTGAGATTAAAGCAAAAGTAGATAAAATTGAAGCAGCAATAAAAGCAAAGACGGCAGAGATAGAAAAGCTCACAAAAAGAATCAGTGATTTTAATAGCCTGAACGCAGATAGATTATTGGAAATTGCAAAGGTAGATAATCAAATTAAAGAAAATGAGGCTTTTACTAAATCCTATGCTAAATTGATAAATAACCTGAAATCATATCGAAATGATTTACCTGTTAAACTGGCTAAGGGTTTAACAGAAAAGTCAAAAGAATATTACAATATTATTAATTCTCACGATCCAGATTTTGAGTATTTAGAAAAGCTTATCCTTCCTAGTAGTCCTGGAGATAAAATATTGGTTCAATTCAAAGGAGAAGATACTCAATATGATGCATTACAAATACTTAGTGAAGGCCATATTAAAGTATTGGGTTTATCTATTCTTCTTTCAAAAGTAGTGAATAATAATATTGGGTTTATTATCTATGATGATATAGTCAATGCTATTGATGATGAACACCGAAATGGTGTAGCTGAACTGATAATAAGACATATAGATTTTAAAATAAGGCAACATATCATAACTTGTCATGGCGAAAACTTTATATCAAAGCTTGAACAAAAATTAGGTGCTTCTTTAGTCTCAAAAAACGTACAAAGCTATAGATTCATGCCCTCTGATTGTTATGAAGAAAGAGGCGTAAAGGTTTTTGTGGGTAATTCGAAACACTCCTTAATCCTTGCAAACGAAGCCCTTAATAATAATGATCTTAAAGATGCTGCTTTTAGGTGCAGACAGACGATGGAAATATTATCAGAACAATTATGGAAGAAACTATCAAAAACCCTTAAAGTAGATTTGCATGTTAATATGCGCGGGCCTAAGCAAACTCCCGACCTTTATTCTGTTGTTGATGGCCTTATTTCAACAATTAAAACAATAAAGGGATTAGAGGATTTATCCACACATCTAAAATTAATAAAAGAGAAGTATAATTGGATGTTATTAAATAAAGGTACCCATGCCCAGAGTGACTTGCCCGAGTTTGAAAGAAAAGATATTTCGGAAATCATTGGGCTTCTGACAACTATAGAACTAGAGATCGTTCAGTTAAAGTTAGATGTTTGTACTCGCCCAGCCTAAACGCCACATAAGTTCATTCACAAACTCTTCGCGTAACCTTTTAGCATGTACATACGAGTAATTGACCATATCAGCCGCGCTTTCGAGGGATTGGTTTTCCCAGTAGATAAGTTTAACAAGCATAACCACCGCCGCGCCGTTGAAACGATCTGAAAACTCAAAGAGCGTTTCTTCAACGGCCTTCACCGCAAACCGCAGAAAAAGCAGATGGTTATCTGTGGCCAGCCTTATTCCAGCGTTCCCGGTCGGGTCTAACGTTCTACCGCTTTGAACCGGCGTGTTGTCGTTTGCCGGTGCAATAAGGCCATAATCGCTGGTACGCTGTTCAAGTTCGTTTTTAAAGTTCCAGTAATTCCGCAGAACATATTCTGCGTGCTGATACGGTAACGGGCGTTTTTTCCTTGGCATGATTGACCTCCTAATATGTTTGAGACAGGTTTGCTTTTACCGCCGCAATCAGCGCGGCTTGGGTTTTATTCTTTCGCTTAAGTGCGCTCATGACTTGCTCGTCAATTGTGCCCTTGGCGATAATATGATGGATAACAACAGTGTTCTTTTGCCCTTGCCGCCATAGTCGGGCGTTAGTCTGTTGGTAGAGTTCAAGGCTCCATGTTAGCCCGAACCAGATCAAAGTGGAGCCGCCCGATTGAAGATTCAGGCCATGACCGGCGGAAGCGGGATGGATAGCCGCGATCGGGATATCGCCAGCGTTCCAGCGCTTGATGGACTCCGGGGCATCAAGTGTCTTGAGTTTAAACCGCTCCTTCATCCGGTCAAGGTCGTGTTTGTACCAATACGCGACAAGCACCGGTTTGCCATTCGCCGCCTCGATTAAATCCTCCAGAGCGTCAAGCTTCCGGTCGTGGATGCGGGCCACACTGCTAAACTCATCATAGACCGCGCCGTTGGCTATTTGCAGCAGCTTGCCTGAGAGAACGCCAGCGTTGGACGCATCAATCTCCCGGTCACCGAGTTCGACCACCATCTGCTCTTTCAGCGTATTCATCACGTTCATTTCGGATATAGACAAATGTACAGGGACTTCGTTTATCACGAGGCCGGGCAGTTTCAGATAATCAGTTGCTTTCATGCTTATTGTGATATCCGATATGCGCCGGTAGATGGCTTCTTCCGCACCGGGCAGCGGTCGGTACGAATACACGATGTAACCGTTCTGCTTTTCCGGTTCAAAGTAATCGCGGCGATACTGTCCGATATACCGTCCGAGCCGTTTGCCCATATCCAGCAGACGGAACTGCGCCCATAAATCCATGAGGCCGTTGGATGACGGTGTGCCGGTCAGCCCAATAATCCGTTTCACGGATGGCCGGACTTTCATAAGGCTTTTGAACCGCTTAGCTTGATGAGACTTGAAGGACGACAGCTCATCGATGACCACCATATCGAAGTCGAACCGGTTGCCACTTCGATTGATAAGCCACTCCACGTTTTCTCGGTTAATAATGTACACATGCGCTCTCTGGCGTAGCGCCGCCATACGCTGGTTCTCGGTGCCGACCGCGACTGAATATTTGAGGCCGCGCAGGTGTTCCCACTTTTGTATTTCCGCTGGCCACGTTTCCGTTGCCACACGGAGCGGAGCGATGACCAGCACCTTGCGAACTAGAAAGAAATCCAGTATAAGGTCGTATAGCGCGGTCAGCGTGATGACCGTTTTGCCAAGTCCCATATCAAGCAGAATTGCCGCAATCGGATGCCGCAGTATGTATTCGGTTGTGTAGGTCTGATATTCGTGCGGCTCATATTTCATCGAGTAGCTCTCCAATCTTAGATGTATCGTCAAGGCAGTACACTTTAAAGCCAAGCGCCTCAAGCTGACGTTTTCGCCTTCGCTGCAGAGGACGCAGGGTTTTTCCCGGAGCCTTTGTTTCCACAAAGGCGAAGCGGCCTCCGGGCAGAAGTACCAATCGGTCGGGCATGCCGTCGTAGCCCGGAGATACAAATTTGGGTGCGAGACCGCCCATCATTTTTGCGGCCTTCCGTAGTTTCTGTTCGACTGTTTTTTCTCTCATTTCCACCTCGTTTGTGACAGACCAAGACAAAACCCCCTATAAACCCCTTACGCGTGTATACGTGCGTTTTTTCTCTTGATTTACTACCGTAAATAATTAATAGAGTTATTTGGTCACACTTGTCTCGGAGGGTCGTTTTTGCCGATGAAATGGGCACTTTTAGCTGTGACAGACTCCGGTAAGTCTGTCACACTTTTATCATCGGACGGTGTGCGGCCCCGGCTCTTGTGACAGACTTGTGACATGTTTTTTATCGCTTTGTCTCATACACTCGTTGCTGTCCATAGAAGGCAATACGGGGTCTGCCGTCGCGCATTTCCCAACCGTCGATACGTGACATTATTGCTGAAATCTCACTAGCCATACGCCGATTATAGCTGCCCTTATCCCGTCCGAAGCATTCACACCATATCTCCAAATTGCAGACGGTCTTTCGAGGGTTCGCGCCTTCGCGGGAACCCTCGCCGAAACCGGCTCCATCGATATATGCCCGGCGCTCGTATAAATCCATCGTGTCCCAATTGTCTGGTAAAAGCATGTCAAGATAATCACGAACCATGCCTTCGCGCTCATCTTCTTCCATCGCCTCACGCTGTTCTGTTTTTGCATATTGCTCCAGCTCCTTTGGCAGGAACAGCGGCTCACCGGCCTCATAGAAAACCTTCGCCTCTACCCATATCTGAAGCACGTCTTCACGGGTCATTTCCCATGAGCGCTTCTTACCGCCGCCCGGTGTTTTGACAGGCCAGAACCGGCGATTGCCGGTGGTGTCCCGGAGATAGCCCCGGTCAGTATTGGTCGTTCCAAAGAACACACATTGCCTCGGGTGGGGTGTTGTGCGCCGTCCATAGCTGGCACGGAATATATCGTTCTGGCTTGATAGGAAACCACGTAGAGTTTCCACATCCGCTTTCCGCAGTCCATTGAGTTCGCTTATTTCAAGTACCCAGTAGCCTTGTAGTTTCTCGGCTGCGGTCTTGTCATGCGTGTCCGATAGGCTTAGTGAATCGGAGAACCATTCGCCGCCCAGTTTAGATATGAAGGTGCTTTTGCCGAGTCCCTGCGCTCCGTTCATCACAAGCATATAATCGAACTTGCAGCCCGGATGCATGACGCGGGCGATTGCTCCGCATAACATTTTCCGGGTGACCGCCCGGACGTACCCGTTATCGACAGCCCCAAAATAATCGACCATCAAAGTATCCACCCGGGGCACGCCGTCCCACGGTGGAAGCGCCGCGAGAAACTCCCGCACCGGATGGAATGACCGGTCATCGACTACCTTCGTCAGCGCGGTGTCGTAGTTATACGCGGAGAGAGTGCCGTAGTGTGTGTCGATGTAATTTTTGAGTTGAGCATCATCCGCATCGCGCCAGTATTTTGAAGGACGCGGCCATGGCAGATCTCCAGTAACTTCGATACTGTCTGAGAACTGGTTGTATTTGATAGATTGCAGTACCGGGTCGTTTTCCAGAATGAGCCGGGCATTTTGCAGTGAGTTCATGAGTTTGCCGGAACGGTCGTATTCGAGGCGCTTTGTCCACTCTTTGTTCTCCGGTGCAAATTCCTGCTCCGCCGCCGCCATACGTTCCGCCGCGAGCATCGCCTTTACGTCCGCATCTTCCAGCGCAAAGTCGGTCATCGCTCTGTAGGATTTCTTCTCATCAAGGTCACCAAATTTATGGATACGCACGAGGTCAAAAGCATTCAGCAGCTTGCCGCACGCAAGGTCTGTTGCGTGATGGCTGTATGCAAATTTTCCGTCATAGAGCACCACACCTGCGGCGCTGTCGGCGGGGATATAGTCGTAGCGTCCTTCGACCGCCGACGGCTCATATACATTAGGTAGAAACTTTTCTATGACATCCTCGATTGCGTATGCGCGGCAGAAAGCGCCGACCACGCCGTCTTTGGCAAGGGGGTCTTCCTGTTTCTTTGCGCTGTCGCGCTGCACAACTTCGGATTGCCGCGAGGAGGTTGGCCAGAGCGAGCAATCTCGCCAGTTCGGGTGCGCCGTGAGAATTTCGTCCGGGTTAAGAATCTGCCCCTCGAGCACATCATAAATATATTTACCGTCAGCCGGGGTGGAGGGCCAATACATAAGCCGCTCCGGTTCATATGTGCTGTCATCGAAATAGTCCATGCCGAGATCGTCTGCCACGTATCGTCCGATCGCCGCATATTCCTCCGGGGTCATTTCTCGGCTGGTCGGGATGATCAGCCGGAGCCGTGGGTTCTCCGGGGTGTGGCTGTGGGTTGAATATATAATGCAGGTGAACGGAAATTCCAATGCAACATTATTAATGAAAGTATTGTCTGCATGGTCAACATCAAGCGTCAGCCCCGACCGGCAATCCACAGTATCCTTTTTACGCCGACCGCCCTTGAGATGTCCGAGTACGAAGCCGCCTACATCCTTAGCGGCGTCGCGCTTGTCCTTCGCCATTCTTTTGTACTCCGACACAGTTTCGGTCGTGCGCCGGGTGGTTTTAAGCCGCTCACACAGTTCTTCAAAGGTAATGGCCTTATTCGACCACTTTTTAGAGAACCGGCTGTTTCCGTAAGCAATTTTTAACTCCATATTTTATCTCCTGTTTAGTCTTTTTTATAAAAATCACATTCGAAACCGTCTGCTCGGAGCAGCAGTCCTTCCACCCAAGACGGCGTTTCGCCCATGCTCATGCACACGTCTTCCACTGTTATGTCTGGGTGTGCTTCGATGACCACTTCATCGTGGACGTGCATTACAATATCAAGGCCCATACTGTCTAACCGGCGCATAGCCTCACACAGAATATCCCGAGCGGTCGCTTGCACAATATTCTCCACGAACTTCGCGCCATAGCTCTCGATGCGATCCCAGGACTTTGTGGCTCCTATGCCTTCATATGTCACAGACTCGCTGCCAAAGCGGTTCTCACTAATCTTGGGTTTCACGTATGCGAGCCGCCGCCCGGAGGGAAGCTGAATGAACAGCAGGCCGCTTTGGTATATGAACCGGACGTTGTGCGTCCATGTGGTCGTGCGTTCCTTCACGGCCTTTATAACAGCCTTGTTGACGTCCCACCAGAAACGCACAATGTTTGGGTTCGCGCCGCGCCAAGAAGTCACCAGCGGTTCGAGTTCTTCTTCCGTCAGTCCCATTTCAAGCGCGCCCATTGACTTAAGAGCACCGACAGAGCCGCCGTAACCGAGAGCCAATTCTGCGATTTTACCCTTCTGACGGAGCGGGTTTCCTTTTGTGATTTCTTCGATTGGCACCTTGAACATCTGGCTCGCCGAGGCTTCATAGATTTTGCCGTGGGTGGCGAACACCTCGTTTCGCCATGTCTCCCCGGCGAACCACGCGATGACGCGTGCCTCAATCGCGGAAAAATCGGCCACGATAAACTTAAAGCCGGGTTTCGGTATAAAGGCCGTGCGTATGAGTTCCGAGAGTAGTGAAGGCACCGAATCAAAGAGCATATCCAGTATGTCAAAGTTGCCTGAACGGACGAGGCCGCGGGCCGGTTTCAAGTCGGGCAGATGGTTCTGCGGCAGGTTTTGGACTTGAATGAGCCGCCCTGCAAAGCGCCCGGTACGGTTCGCGCCATAGAACTGGATGAGCCCGTGGGCCCGGCCATCGGTGCAGACCGCTTGCTCCATCGCCGCATATTTTTTCACACTGGACTTGGCGAGGTCTTGTCGTAACTCGAGCACTTCGCTGAGATTATCCGGTGTGGTCTTGATGAGTTCCTTGACCGCCTTTTTGCCGAGCGTGTCGGTTTCCAGACCGTTTTCGGCAAGCCACGATTTCATCTGTGTAACCGAGTTCGGATTTTCCAAATCGGTACGTTTGCTCAAAGCCTGTTTCAGCGCGGCCTTTGTCTGCGTATCACACTCAATGGCCTGACGCACTAAGTCCATATCCAGCATGATGCCCCGGTCGTTGATCTGCTGGTCGAGAATATAGTTCTCCCATTCATCCTCGGGTACCGGGAACTTTGAAAGGCGGTCGATTACCGCCATTTCCGCTTCTACGTCTCGGATGTTGTATTCTTTGAATTTTAACCATGCATCCGGATCGTGCTGGGGCCGATTACGTGTGCGGCCTCCGTTTTTCTTGGTCGGTCGGCAAGGAACGCAGAAATACCGAATCAGCTTTTTGCCGTCCTCGGCCAGTTTTTGCTTCGCCGCGCCAGACACCTTCGCCGCTCCATCAAGCGAGAGGGGCATGCCAAGGTATGCCGCCCATATCATCGAGCAGCGCCAAGAGTTCGGTTTCAGCCACGTCCCGAGATACCGGGAGAGACACACACGCTCGAACAGTGCGTTGTGTGCCCATTTTGTAACGGTATCGTCCAGCAGCGCTGCCCGAACTTCATCCGGGAGCGCTTCGCCGCACGCAAGGTCAATCGCCTGTACCGGCTCGCCGTCGACACTGTAGCCGAAGAGGAGCACCTCGAAGTCGGGTGCTTCCGAGTACCTATACACGCCCGACTTCGAGAGATTTATACTGCTATATGTCTCGATATCGATATGAAGCGACTTCATGACAAGAAATCATCATCGTCGTCTATGCCGAAATCATCGGCTGCGCTTCTTCTGCTCCCGAGAGGTTCGCCGTCGCGTACCTTTTGAATGTTGCCGAGGCCGCACGCGACGCCCTTGTTGCCGTTCTTGTTGAATGCATAGAAATTCATTGTCACCCGCGCATACACGCCCGAGTACACTTCTGCGCGGTCAAGTATCGGTGCGGCTTGCAGGTCAACCACCTGCGGCGCTGTTTTGCTGTTCGCGTTTACAAAATAGCTGTCTGCATACGCTTCGTCGTCGCGTTCGATGTCACCGTCCCGGAGCGGCAGTTTGAGCGCAGCCTTATTCGGAACCTTTCCGCCGAACTTTCCTTTGCCTTCGTCGATGGCTGCGTCCACAGCATTGTTAATAGCGTTAATTGTTTTGGCGTCATCCTTTGGAATAATGATGCTGACGCTATATTTCGGTTCACCGCCTTGTATCGCTTTCGGTTCCCATACATTCGCGTAGGATAGACGGACGATGCCGGTTTTTACATAGGTCGGTGGGTAGTTGCTTTTCTGTGTCATTTTAGTTGTCCTCCATGAATTCTTGTTTTGCTGATTTATTTATTGCCGGACGCTTGTCCGACATTTGTACCAGAGTGGGTTTGCCCGGCGGCTTGATAACAAGGTCTCCGAGCACTTCGTTAAATTCCTTCTTACCGAGAAGCCGCTCCATTTCCGTCAGTGTAATGAGACGGGTGCGGTATATATCGGTGTATCCTGCGGCCTTCGCCGCTTTCCCGACAGCATCTTCATTGGCATATTTGCGATTACTGCGCCCGGCTACCAGCTTGAAGCCGGGCCATTCCTTTCCGGCTATCGCGGATTGCAGCGCATACTCCTTAATGGAATTCGCCCAAGAGGTCAGGTCGTCGAGTTTGGGAAGAACACAATCGCCGATTTCCTCATCCGTCAGGACTGGCGGCTGCGCAAAATCGAGTTTCGCCAGACGAAGCTTTTCTGCTGCCCTTGCACGGCACTTGACTGCCGCCCGGCAGAACTGGCAATGCTCACCGGGGATATAATCGCCTTCTCCCCAGAACGCCTTTTTTGCCGTGGGCTTTAAGATATCGTTCGCCCATTTGTAAAGGCTACCTTTGCTGCACTCTTCGGTACTGACGTTTTCCCGCCGAGGTTGGTATATGGTCATGACCACATTATCGACGTCGTACAGAAAATCGAAGAGCTCCAAAGCCCCCAGCGCATATAGCTTCATCTGCGGATTACCATCGGCTTCGACCAGTACACCTTGCCCGTACTTGAGGTCGATAATATGGAGCGTGCTGTCGGACACGATTATGCAGTCCCCAGTACCTTTTCCTTCGGGCACATACTTTGACAAATCCAAGTGTTGCTCGATTCGTACGAGCGGGTCTTTGCAGGTCAATCGTGCCTGTTCTAGGATTTCGAGGACGTACTCCACGTAGCTGTCCGTGTGCATTTCCATTTCGTCGGAGTCGTATTGAGATACCGGCCTTTTTGACCGCATTTTCAGCGCCCGGCGCAGTTTATGCTCAGCGAGCGCATGCGCGGCAGTTCCTTCCGCTGCGGCATCGCTGCTTTGATCATCGAATGTCTGCTCCAATCGGGCGGACGGTGTGCATACGAGCCAGCGATGCGACGAGGATGGTGCGAGCAGAGCGTGTTGCTTGCTCATTTCAACCTCTTAACTTCTGCAAGCAGATCAGCGTATTTTTTCGGGTCGATTTTGCTTAACCGGGTAGAGCCATACTTTTTAATTAAGGCGCGTACTTCGGCAGTGAATCCAGCGTCGCTTTTTTCAGTACACTCGGCGCGTACTTCTTCGAAAGAAACTTCCTTCCTGTCTGGCTTCTTTTCTTCTGCTGTAGCCGGTGTCTGAGGCTGGTCAGCATCGCTGGATTCAATCGTTTCTGCGAGGATTTGGATGTGGTCTGCTAGTTTCCGCAGATCATGCGCTATATCAATTATTGATGTGTTCATTTTCATGTCTCCTTTCCTAGATGGCTTTATACTTCTTTTTGATCCACTCCATAGCGGCTGGCACAAAGATGTAATACGGGCTTTTGTGATCCGGTTCCACCGGTATGCCTTGCTTTATCCAATCTCTGACCAAGCCGTATGAAACACCGACGTGCTTCGCAAAATCCTTCGATTTCATGAAAAGAATCTGCTCGGACTCGTTTGGGAGTTCTTGTTCCAAATCTCTCATAACGGCGGCTCCTTATCTTTTGCGAAGAGATAGTCGATGGTCTTGTCAGGGAAACAGTTGTTTTTGATAAGGTACATTTCCTTATGCGTAAATTCTGTTCTGCCCGACATTTTGTTTCTCAAGCTGTCGTACTGGATACCGCTTCTTTTTGACACCTTTCTAATGGTTAATCTTTTCCGCCCCATTTCAGCGTTTAAGTTTCCAAACATAATGTACCTTTCCTACGATGCATCGTATCATGATTAAATTATAACGACGCATCGTATAAATGTCAATGCATATAGACAAAATAACTACGACGTATCGTAAGGTTTTTCTTTACAATTTTATAGGTATGTTATAAAATCGAATAAAGGAGTTAAGAGATTATGGATTTTTTAGAAAAGTTAAATCTTCTTATGGAGGAAAAAGGAATCAGCAGGGCTGAACTTGCTAAGGGCTCCGGTGTTCCGTATACAACGATAGTTAGTTTTTATGATAAAGGGTATGACAATGCCAAATTGTCGACTTTGAAAAAACTCGCTGCTTATCTTGACTGCAGCTTGGATTATTTAGTTGATGATACTGTTGCCGAAAGAAACTATATACGCAGTGAAGGAGAACGCGTGGCCCTTCATACGCAAGACAGTCTTTCCTACGACGACCTTCCGCTCGAAGCAATTCGCGAGCTTAATAACTATAAGGAATTTTTAAAACAGAAATATGGGAAGAAAAAATAACAGCCGAACCATGCATTTTTGCGAATTCGGCTGTTTTGATGGGTGTTCAGGTTATGTTAACTCTCTTGGTTATCAATCAACCAGTCTTTTTCTGTGTTTGGAGTATTGTTCATTTCGATAAGTTTATTATAGGCATCCATATCCCTATCCTTAATTGACTTCCCATACAAATCTATTTTATATAAGAAAATATAATCCTCGGTGTTATATTCTTTTCCGTTTGCGTTAACAGTTTGCACTTTTAGCCCTATGGGGCAATTCCAAAGCCATGTGAATAGAAGCCTTATTTCTCCAGGCGTTAATTCTTCTGAGAAAAGCATATTCTCCATTTTAATTCTATTTACATCCGTTGGATTAGCATAAAACTCATCTATTATTTCAGCACCACTAATAACTCTTTGTCTTTTTTCCTCAGTATCAAGCAATGTTATATGAAGTATACCTTGAATACAATCTTCGTATAAATTTGTATTTATTGTATCTAATGCGTCAGGATACATTTCTTCCAGTTCTCCATTCAAAATCGCTGTCCATTCATCGCGCATTGAGTAAAAAATCTCCCAAGTTGCTTTATCGGTAAATGTCCCAAGTGGGCCATTCAAGTCATCCAGCATATCAGCTGTGATTTTTCCTTCGTCCAGCATATCCTTAATAAATACAAGAGCTAACTCATCGCCATATGTCTCGTAATACATCTTATACTTCTCGTATTCCGCCATGTTCTCCGCTTCTTCAATCTCCTCAGGTGACATTGTCGGCTCTGGCGTGGGCGTGGGTTCTGCCGTGGGCGTAGGCGTGGCGGTCTCACTCACTGTAGGTGTAGGCGTTTCACTCGGCGCGGTTTCAGCGGCGGGTGCGGCGCAGGCGGCAAGGGATAGTAGCATTGCGGCGCATAATAATAAACAGATTAGCTTTTTCATCGGTCAATCGTCCTCGCTTTCGGTCAGCCATTCTTTTTCGGAGTTGGGAGTGTTGTTCATTTCGATAATTTTTTGTATAGATTCATAATGTTTCTGTCCTATCGATGTATCATATCTATTAATCTCAAGATTTATATAATTATTCAGCGCAAACATCTCATTTTCTACGCAAACTTCGCGAACATCAATAAGTCTACTTAACATCCAATTAAACAATATTTCATCTTCTGCTAAAGTCAAATCATCAGAGAAGTAAGCATCCTCCATTTTTACTCTGTTTTCATCCGTAGGGTTTTCATGCCATTGATTTATGGCATCTACTGCATCAATTAATCTCTCTCTTTCTTCATCAGTCTCCAGCCACGTAACACGCAGGATCCCTTGGTCAGATGATTCAACCAGACTTGCATCCACAGCATTAAATCCTTCAGGATACATTTCTTCCATTTCGCCATACAAGATTGCAACGTACTCCCTATATACAGCAAAATATGAGTTCCAAGTTTCTTCATCAGTAAAAGTCCCGAGCGTACCATTAATGTTATCAAGCATATCCGCTGTTATTTTACCTTCATCCACCATATCTTTTATAAACAGCAAAGCAAAATCATCGCCATAAGTCTTGTAATACATCTTATATTTCTCGTATTCCGCCATGTTCTCTGATTGCTCAATCTCCTCAGGCGACATAGTCGGCTCTGGTGTTGGAGTGGGCTCTGCCGTAGGCGACGGCGTAGCGGTCTCACTCACTATGGGTGCAGGCGTTTCGCTCGGCGCGGTTTCAGCGGCGGGCGCGGCGCAGGCTGTTGCTCCTAAAAGCATAATAAAGGATAATAGAAGTAGAGTTATCTTTTTCATGGTATGAACCCCCATTAATAGAATAAAAATATAGAGTTAGTTATTATTATAGTAATATTACCAGTTCATATCAAGTTTTAGATAAAATAGAGTTGACCAAAAGATATTGCGCTCTCAAATGGAATATAATATTATTAATGTTAATGTATATAGTACCTGTTTTACCATTATATAATTAGACTAAATACTAGTAGGTGTCCGTATTTTTGGACACATTGAGGACTACAATTTAATCTGCTAGATTAAGTTGCAGAAGAGGTGTTTCCCTTGTTAAGTGAATATGAACGATTGGAGCGTATCGCATATAGGCATCGCATTTCATTGCTGACCCGGCGTCTCCCCAAAAAAGTATCTGGTTTATATTATTCAAATAAACATTACAGAATAAAGACCATAACCTTGAGCAGTAGCCTTGGGACAACCGCACAGAAAACATGTACGTTAGCGGAGGAACTCGGGCACCATTTTACTGTCCCTGTAAATTTAGTTTCTTCCTCAAAGACGCTTCAAAACAGATATGAAAGAAAGGCAAAACTATATGCCGCCAAGCGCCTTATTCCCTTCGACAAGCTGATTAAGGCAAAGAATGAAGGAGTAAGGAATCGCTTTGAGTTGGCGGAATATCTGGATGTCACCGAGGAATTTATTGACCAGACATTAACTCTCTATTCAGAGCAATATGGACTTGATGTTTACTATAAGGGATATATAATTAAGTTCAAGCCATTGGATGTAAGTGCAGTATAATTTAAACAGCAAAGGAGTGGTCATATGCCAGTACAAAAAGTATCTGAGGGCAAATATCGCATATGGGTATCAGCGGGGCGAGGCGCGGACGGCAAACGTCTCCGATATTCAAAAACCGTGTATGTAAAGGATGAAAAAGCCGCTGAAAAGCAGCTCAAGTCCTTTGAGAAGGAAGTCTTGAAAGATGAGCTCCCACTGCCAAGGAACATGTCGTTCAAGCAGCTTTGGGAGCTCTATTTAAAGGATCATGTTGAACTGAATGATTCTCAAAAAACAAAAGAGTGGTATAAAAATTTAAGCTTTAGAATCCTCCCGGCGCTCGGCCATATGCAAGCATCTGCTATACAACCACTGAATATCAGTAATTTCTATACGGCCTTGAAAAACCCGGATTCAAAATTCGGGAACTACTCCGGAGGGGTATCAGCCGCATCTTTAAAGCATTATCATCGCGCTTTAAAGGCGGTTTTTAATTTTGGGGTCTCTTATAAAATAGTTAAGTCTAATCCTATGCAAAGTATCAAAGCGCCGAAGACTCCGAAGTCAATACCCGATGCTTTTGATGATGAGAACATTGATGTTCTTTTTGAAGCGCTTGCAAAAGAGCCGTTAAAGTGGCAGACCTTATGTATGCTGGCTGTTTCAAGCGGAATGAGGCGTGAGGAAATTGCAGGGCTTAAATGGTCAGATATCAATTTTAATAAGAAAACCGTCAGCATTCAAAGGGCGATAATCTATATACCCAAAAAACCTTTGATTGTTGATACGACAAAAACAGAAACGTCCATTCGAACAATAGCCGTGTCCGACATTTCATTGGCGTTATTACTGAATTGGAAGGAAAGCGCCAGAAAAGCCATGATGAGAAGATTAAAGCGCTTATTGAGCGCACAAGTCATCGACACGGATACCTTGAAGTATTGCGACTCTTTACGAAATAGGATTCAGAATTTTGATAACGAATATATCTGGAATCAATATGACGGATCGCCTTTGAATCCAGACAGTATTACGTCTTACTGGCGAAAACTTAGAAAGAAGTATAAGCTTCCTGATGTGACCTTCAAAGGGCTGCGGCACACTTCGGCGACGCTGGCAATAGCCAATGGAGCAGATGTCCGCAACTTAGCAAAACGCTTTGGACATTCAGACCCGACAATGATATTAAGGGTATACGCGGAATCCATACAATCTGCCGATAAAAGAATAGCAAACACATGGGACAATATTATCTCGGAAAAATCAAAGTGGCACAAGGATGGCACATTTCGCGCAAATAAAGAGAATGCCAATAAATGAAAACCCCGATAGCCCAGTGTCTATCGGGGAATTTTGGCGTGCCCGGGGGGATTCGAACCCACGACCTTTTGATTCGTAGTCAAACACTCTATCCAGCTGAGCTACGGGCACATATTCTAAAGAGCTTTTCTTCTCAAGCAACGATGTTGAATCCTGCCCATCGTGCTGTGACATTATAGCACAACATTTTTGTGAATTGCAAGCCTTTATTTATTGTCTGTCTTTCCAGTATTATTAGTCTCGGCATCTATAAAAAGCTCCTAAAACATATCGCTAAGTATAGTACACCTTTTCAGAAGCTTATTGTCTTGAATAAGACAAACTTTCCTCCTTGCTTCAACCTGCCTTCAATACGAAAATATCAGAAATATCGCTTTCTTTACCGTCTTTCTCATATACAGTAAGCGAAAGCCGATATGTTCCTTCATCTGCAGTTGGAAACCAATCTGTTAACCTCAATTCTTGATACGACGCGTAATCAACCGGATCAGGAGTTCCGCAGAAGAGGCCTTCACATTTTATTGGAACCCAGCCCTCTTCCGTCGCTCGCTCCAGTAACGGTGCAAACACAACTGCGACGGTATCACCAGTATGATTGAAAAGGGTGTAGTGTATCGTTTCCGTTCCTTCTGAATACTGTTCCTGCTCGATTGCCACCCAAACCTTCCTATGATCCTTAACTGCTTGTGAATCTATATAAGTATAATAATCCTGTCCGAAGTTCGCGGTATTCTCTGTATAAGTGTAATACCCTTGTCCAAAGTTCACCGTATCCATTGAAAAGGAAATAGAGATTTTTGTCCCATCGAAGCAATGTATGTCATATCTGCTCCATCCACCGGGTTCTTCACATTGAGGTGCTTCTAGATATTCAGCCAAACGGATGCTTTTCAGCCTGGAAAGCTGTCTTTCAATTTCTTGAGTCGCAGTATACGTGATGGCCGATGTGTCAGGAGGGACAGAGTCATCAAATCGGTCAATTCGCAAAACTTGATCCTCAGTGATTCCCTGTATAGCTGGAATCTCTGTAAGAGCATGTGTTGGCACAGCCGTTGGTTGATAAACAGCCGCATTGGAATCTTTGCTCTCTGAAGGTGCGGGAATTGGCTCGTTAAAGCATCCGATCAACGAAAGCAGTAATACCGCCCCACATATAGCTAAAACCAATGTCTTAATAACATGTTTTTTCACAGGCCAGCTCCTTTATGCTTAAAGGATTAATCCATGCTTATTAGACGCTGGTAAGTTTAAATAAGTTCCATTTTTTATTATTCCCATGTCAAGCGTTCCGAAAAAACAAAAAAAGCGGAGCTTCATCTTCACCCCGCTTTCATTTTCTCTATCTTCTTCTCGTGCGTGCGGCGCTGCGCGACGCGGGCCTCCTGCGCGCATAGTTTCTTCTTCTCATGCGTGCATTCTTTGCGCGAATGAGCCCGACTGTAAAGAAAATCACGAGCAATACCAGCGCACCGCCCAGCACCAGCCAAATCCATGTATGGCCGCCTGCTTCGGGTGTCTTCGCCCTTTCCTCTTCCACCGGAGCGGGGATTATTTCAGCATCACCGTTAGCACCGTTGACATCGCGAGAAGCTAAGAGCTGTGCCTGTGCAACCTTCTCTCCGCTTTCTGTGCTTGTATAGACAACGGTGCCGACAGGATCGCCCGCCTTCACCGGCGCGTTAAGCTCTTCACCGCTGATCAGCGTAACCTCTGTGGTCAAGCCGCCTGCCTTGAGCGCTTCCGCCATAGGTTTATCCATCGTCACCAAATCTACGCCTGTGTTGACAGCATTAAGCACCAGCACGCCGCCCTCAGCATCATCGTCCGCCGCTCCCGCGACATTCACGCTCACCGGAACTGTATCGATAAGGGTCTGAATATCCACCGTCTCATAATTGTTAAATCCATACTCGAACAGGCTCTTGGCGAGCGGCCAGCGCTCCGTGCCGTCGTCCGTCTCGTCTCCGAATATCAGACAAAGCAGTTTCATGCCGTCCTTCTCTGCCGAGCTCACAACGCATCGTTTTGCTTTTGGTGTCGCGCCGGTTTTGATGCCTGTCGTGTATTCATAATAATAGTTTGTATCCCCTTCAGGCACGTCGCTAAGCAGCAGCTTATTGGTGTTTTGCTTTTGCTTTTCTTCCGTAAAGTTCATGGAAGGAAAATCGTACGAGGCCGATCCCACGATTTCCATAAACTGCTCATTCTGCATGGCGTACCGTGCCAGCGTGGCCATGTCTCTCGCCGTGACATAGTGTCCTTCCGTATCCACACCGTGCGGCGTGATAAAATGCGAGCCTGTCATGCCAAGTTCCTGCGCTTTTTCATTCATCATATCGGCAAACCCCTCAAGTGAACCGCCGATGTGCACCGCGATGGCTGCCGCCGCGTCGTTGCCCGAAATCAGCATCATGCCGTAAATCAGCTCTCGCAGGGGAAGCTGCTGGCCATTCTTAATTCCCATCAGTGAATAACCCGAGCCCGACCAATCTCCCTCGGGGCCGACGGTGACCACATCATCAAGGTTCCCGTTCTCCAGAGCCACAATACATGTGAGTATCTTTGTGGTGCTGGCCGGATAGATACGCTCATCCGCGTTTTTTTCATAGAGCACCTCGCCGGTTGTCGCGTCCAAGAGCATCACCGCATTAGGCTCTACTTCCCCGTCATATGCCGGCGCGGCAAACGCCGATCCTAAAAACATGGCAAACGTTAATATGATAACAAGACAAAATACTGCTGTTTTTTTCAAACTGTTATACTCCTCAGTGAATTTGATTAATAGTATAACAGTTCATACATTGTTTGTGAAGGCTGACTGCATATGCCCCCAGTTCCTCATATATTCGCTGTTTTCAAAACACATGGTTGCATGTATAATGAATGTAGAAATTTGTATAAACGACAACTATGTCGAACATCGGAGGAATAATGGCTTATAAACTCATAGCAATTGATTTAGACGATACGCTTCTCGACGACAATCTAACGATCCCTGACCGCGTCAGCGACACCGTCAAAAAAGCCGTCGACGCCGGCATATATGTTGTGCTGTGTACGGGAAGAATACCTAAGAGCACACGCAAATACTACGATTCGCTAGGATTGGACACACTGATGATATCGACAGGAGGCGCGGAGATTTACGACGCAAATAACAACGCCGTTTATTCACGCACTTTGGATCCTGCGCTGACCAAAAGGCTAATGCAATATGCGAAAAGCAACGAGCTGCACTTTCAGGTCTATATTGACGGGGATCTGATTTATCTTGAGACGAACAAGTATGCCCGGCTTTACGAACAGACATGCGGCCTAAAGGGTATTGTGAAGCCCGATCTCATGGAGATGGACACAGTGCTCACACCCAAGGTGCTGTTTATATCCGATATTGAACGCATGGACGACATTCAGGCGAAGGCGGAAGCGGAATTTCCGATGCTCAACATCAAACGCTCCAAGCCAATCTATGTCGAATTCTCGACGCCCGGCGTCAGCAAGGGAGACGCGCTTAAGTTCGTTGCGGAGTATTACGGCGTAAAGAGAGAAGACGTCATCGCCGTGGGCGATGCCGAAATCGATATCCCGATGCTCGAATTCGCAGGGCTCGGCGTGGCTATGGCGAACGCCACGCCTGTCACCAAGCAAGTTGCGGACGCCGTCTGCCCTTCCAACAACGAGGGCGGCGTGGCCGATCTGATACAAAAATATATTCTGGAGGCACAGAATGAAAACGAAGCTCAAGATTGATGACCTTGCGCATGATCTCAACTTAAGCATCACTTACAGAGGTGATGTGGAGACCATAGAAATCAACACGTCAGACTTAAACCGGCCGGGTCTTCAGATGGCCGGATTTTTCGAGTATTTTGCGGTTAACCGCATACAGCTTTTCGGCATGGTGGAGATGACGTATTTGCAAAACCTCGACCCCGAATTAAAGCGCGAACGGTTGGACAAGTATTTCGCTAGCCGTATGCCCTGTGTGCTGATCGGGCGCAACTTAACACCGCCGCCTGAAATGATCGACGCGGCCAAAAAATATAACACACCTATTTTGATGTCGGGCCTGACCACCACGAAACTCAGCCACAAGACGACCGTTTATCTTGATAAGGTGCTCGCGCCGAGCATATCACGTCATGCGGGCCTCATGGACGTATATGGCGTGGGCATAATGCTCATGGGCGATTCGGGCGTCGGCAAAAGCGAGACGGCGCTGGAGCTCGTCAAGCGCGGCCACCGGCTCGTCGCGGACGATGTGGTGGAGATCATCAAGCTCTCAGACAACCAGCTTCTTGGGCAGTCGCCCGAGGTTATCCGCCATATGATGGAAATACGCGGCCTTGGCATTATCGACGTGCGCACACTGTACGGCATCGGCGCTGTTTTGGTAGAAAAATCCATCGAGCTCGCCGTTAATCTGGAGCTTGGCGATCCGATGAATATCGACCGCCTTGGTCTCTCTCAAGAGTTTATTACGCTGCTTGGCGTCAAGATTCCCATCATCACTGTTCCCGTACGCCCCGGCCGCAACCTTGCAATCATCATCGAGGTGGCCGCAATGAATTACCGTCTAAAAAGCATGGGACAAATCACTGCCGAACAGCTGGACAGCAAGCTTTTAAGCATTATCGCACCAGACAGTCTGAAGGGGCCTAAGGTTTAAATAAAGCCAAAGTTATATATATGTTAGGAGTCTTATTATGTATTTAGCGGGAATCGATCTTGGAGGAACGGGAATCAAAGCGGGGCTCGTGGACGAGAACCTCTCCCTCGTGTGCAAAACCAGCATACCCACAGGCGTGGAGCGCGGATACGTGCAGGTCATTAACGATATGGCCGGCGCGATCATCAGTCTCGCGGGCAAAAACGGCATACCGATCAGTCAGATCGCAAGCATCGGTATCGGCATTCCGGGGTTTGCGCGTAAAGGCATCGCCACCGCTGTGAATCTCTATTGGATTGATGTACCGCTGGAAACAGAAATGAAGAAACATTTAGACGTACCCGTGTTCGCGGACAACGACGCGACAGTGGCTGCTGTCTATGAATACCACCTCGGCGCGCTCAAGGGCTGTGACGTGGGCGTGCTGCTCACGTTGGGTACCGGTCTTGGCAGCGGTATCATCATAAACGGCAAACCGTTCAGCGGTGCTCACGGCATGGGCGGTGAGCTCGGTCATATCGAGATCGTGCCGGACGGCGTACCCTGCACCTGCGGCAACAAGGGCTGCCTTGAAACATACACCACGGCCACCGCGCTGATTCGTCAGGGACGGCGCTGCGTGGTGGAACGGCCTGAAAGCCGCCTGCACCACCTCACGGAGGGCGATTTAAGCAAAGTCACTGCCAAGCTCGTGCTGGATTGCGCCAAAGAAGGCGACCACATTGCGCTTGCGATCGTGGACGAATACGTGAAGCACCTGGCCATGGGTATCGGTACCATCGAAAACATCCTCGATCCGGATGTCATCGCGCTCGGCGGCGGCGTATCCGGCGCGGGCGACTTCCTATTGAAGCGCGTCATCAAGGCCAGCGAGAACAAGGGCATATTCGCAAATCAGAAATATGCAGACATCAAGCTCGCTGTTTCGGGAAATGATGCAGGAATCATCGGCGCAGCGATGCTTGGCCTGTCATTAATGCAATAAAACATCAGTATAATTAAGCAAGAGGTGCCTACATGAAGCCTGTTGCTTATTTTTTATGCGCGCTGGCGCTGCTACTCATCTGTATCTCACCGTGGTTGATACTGTCATACTATGAAAAGCTGCCCGAAAGTCCGTATTTTCAGGGTATATTGTCGCTTTGGCATATTTCCGACTGGCGAACCGGCGGCTCATCGGGCACAGCTTTTTTGCAAAAGCGCATCACACAGTTTGAAGGACAGAATCCCCACGTTTTTATCGAGATGGAAACCTTGACCGTTGAAGAAGCGCTGCGGGCGCTGCAAAACGGCGACAAGCCTGATATCATATCGTATCCGCACGGTGCAGAGATACCCCTTGAGATGGCTTCTCTCCCTGCCGACGATACAATTTTTTCAGGTCTGCCCGATACCGCTTATCCCTATATGTGCGGCGGCTATTGTCTGCTCATTAACACCGATAAAATGACGGAAAGCGGCATTGATATCAAATCCGACTGGGGCATACGGCCGGAGGCACTGCTGGAAGCCGCGCAAATGGGCGTCTGCTTCGATGCAGAAGACGGCTGCACGGCACTGCCCGCTCTTGCACTGCACGCTTATCCCGAAGCTGAAAGGCCGCAAGTATCCACATGGGGCGAGCCGGATCCGCCGGATGCGGCATTGTCCCTGAACGCATCATGGAAAGACGGCTTTGAAGCATTCTGCTCAGGTGATGCTGGCATGCTTATTGCGTCACACCGTCAGCTTTTCGAAGCCACCGAGCAATATACACAGGGCGAAGTGCCCCCGTTCACAGCCTATGCCATCGGACCCTATACCGACATGGTGCAGATGATCAGCGCCGCGCAGCAGCACGACGATGAACTTCGGCAGAAAGCCGCTGAAAGCTTTGCGGCGTTTTTGCTGACTGACAGCGCTCAAAAAAAGCTGGAGGCGCTTGGTGTGTTCCCTGTGAAACCGGAGCTTAACATCTATCAGCAAAGCGATATTCACCACGCGATGTATGAGCAGCTTTGCACAGGCGCCGCACTGCCTGAGCCGGGCAGCAAGGATATGCTTAACGAGCTTGCGAGGTCGGCATTTGGCGGCGATGGCCATGCACTGCAAACGCTCCGGCGCGCCTTGGGGGACTAATCAGCATTGTTGCAAAATCCCTGTATAAAAACTAATAGAGAATCGTTCATGGCTTCATTGTTAAATGGTATTTTTTATTTTGATTCATATATTTTTCTATTTAGAGGAAACTAGCTTTACATGATATATCAGGCGGATAAGATATGGTTCATATACTCATTAGTATCATTCTCGTTTTTATATGCTTTACCAAGGGATATTGGAGAAGATGGAAAGAATACTATCCCACAATCTTGTTCTTTATCATAGGCGATCTCGCTTATAATTTCATTACGTACAATTATCCGCTTTGGGAATACGACATGCCCCTGTGGCCGGGCTTGGGGCATTCATACATCGATCTTTATTGGGCTGTGATCATATTTCCCTGCATCGTGATTCTTTTTTTAGCTCTCTGCCCTGAGAAACGGATTAAACTGCCGATGTATATGCTTCTATGGGCAGCGGTTTTTGCACTGGTTGAGTATGTCATGTATCTGACTGGATCCATGCATTATCATAATGGCTGGGGCACCTTCTATTCGTTTTTATTCGACCTCGTGATGTTTCCGATTCTATATATCCATTATAAAAAGCCGCAGATTTCTTGGCTTATCATAACTGTCATCGTGCCGGTGTTTATACTTATCGTCCAAATGCCCTTGGATAGGATCAAATAACTATCTCTTTTCAATAATCCTAGTCACATGTCATTCTGGATCAGCAAAGTGAATGAAGAATCTATACAGTTTTTTGGCTAACTGTTTCATTAATGATTCAAGGCCGCACATCATTTGAGTGCGGCCTTGACTTACGTGTCTCCCTAAAAGCATGGGATTACCTTGATATCATGTATCTGTTCGTGTTACGCAGCGTCTTGCTGAGTCACATACGTGCTGACATAGCTTTCAAAGCCGTACGCCTTGATCAGCGCCGTTACGGTGTCCGGTGTGGCAACACCGTCGGCATTAAGCCCATTCGTTTCTTGGAACAGCACAAGCGCCTCACGCGTATCCTTGTCAAAGCGGCTGTTCTCATTGACGCGGAAACCGATCGCATTGAGCATCTGCTGAATGCGCAGCACGCGTTCCTCGGGCTTGCCGCCGTATTGGGCAAATTTAAACGTGCGTTCAAAAAGCTTGGGCGGTATACCCTCCCCGTTGTACCGGCCGCTGTAGTCATACAAGTAAAAGCAGTGTCCTTTGATCGTGGTATAATACTGATTCCTCCCCCAGTCTCTGCCGGGCTTCGAATGCGATTTAAAGAAATACACATTTTGAGGCAGCACCCAGTACTCATCGTCCAATACGGCTTTTGCGGCACGCTTTGCCGCAAGCGACGGCCTTCTGTGGCTGCGACCCGACCACGCAAACTGACCCGATTTCACAACTCTGGAAATCGTATCGCCGAACGTATCAGTGTTCAGGACGCGGTTCATCACCACGTTGCCCACGGCCACCATGCCTTCAAACGGCTCACCGCGCGCTTCGATATCGATGATCTGCGCAAGAAGATAAAACTCATCGTCTGTGTATTCATAGGAGTTGGCGGCGAAACCCGTCTCATGATAATCGATGACGGCATCGTCCACAAAAAATTCAACCAGCTCATCCACGGCAATCGGTGACGGTACGGGATCGGGCGTCACCGTGGGCTCGGGCGTGGGCGTGGCTTCAGCCGCTTCAATGATTATGGCCGCCGCGTCCTCCTTTTCGGTAAAAAGCTCTGACGTCACTGTGGGCGCATCCAGCGATTCTGCGGGCTTAATATCATCGCTCAGCAGCGACGGATCAATGTCCATCTGCTCGATGCGCGGGTTGTCGTCTAGCACCACCGGCTGCTGCTCTATCAGCTCTGCCGCGGCATTGCCGCCTACCGGCAGCACAAAAATGAGCATGGCTGCAATAAGCGCAAGACCTGCCGTAATATAAGAGGCAATAAGCATAATACGATGGCGCTTTTGTCTTAAGTGATTTGTTTGTGAGGCGGATTTCTCCATATCCTCATAAGCGAATTCTGAAGTTATATTACCAAACGTCAGTCTGTGGCTGTGATGTTTCCCTTGAAAGCGGTGATCTGCTTTTCCCTGCTGATCATCTTTCGAAGTCGCGTTTTGTTGCTTGTCGGCGTATTTTGCCGGGGTTTCTTCCAGATACATGATATCCGGTTCATCCGCTTCCGACAGCGATACGCTGTTAAGCGCTGCTGTCCGGCCGGCTTTCACCGACCCGGCCTTTTCGCTTTTCCTGCGAAAAAGCTTTTGCAGAGCACGAATGCCCGTATTAATTTTCATCTGATTAATCTCCCTGTTTTACTATCTTTTTTCCCGCACGTGTCATCATAGCGGATTTATTTCGCATTGTCAATCAAATTGTAATACTTTTGTAATATATTTATGCAGGATTCCCAAAATCGATACAATATATTCACAGAATCTTTCTAAACTTGAGCTTTATTGTGACAGTGAGACAATCACTTTTCTAATAATGTATGTTCATATTCCAGTCTGACACGCGCAAATACCGCAATAAACCGTCATGCAAAAACAACAATGATTCGATACTTATCTTCACATAATCCGTTGATAGGCACAATTATGATATCAATGACATAATATATACAAGAAAACATTACACAATGAAAGGAGCCATATATATGGATGGATGTGGATGTGTTTATTCTGAGAACTTTGCTGAACATCTGACGAAATATATTGGTCAGACTGTGACAATATACACAACGAGCGGCGGTGAATCCGGCTGTGGCATCACCGGTGTTGTGATTATGTGCAATCCGTGCTTCGTAAGAGTTGTGACCTGCTTAGGTCCTGCTCCGTGCTGCGCGTTGGGAAGTGCCTGCAATACAGGCTGCTGCCCCTGCTATTACGGCGGAAACAGAAGCGGCAGATACGGTTGCGTCAGTACGGTTGGTTCCGTTGCTGATATCCCGATTGATCGGATTGCTTCATTTGTTCATCACGCCATTTAATGGTATTTGCACACATGCAGCTGCACCACAACAAATACGTGAATAAAGACAAATGAAGTAAACATGCTGCGATGAGAACCATAGAGAACCCCAATACTTGGGGTTCTCTTTTCATTTCGATATGCAAAATCACAAGTCGCAATATAATGAATAAATTATAATAGGGAAATTGTCGGAGGTTTCAATTTGAAGAAGTATAAAAACGTCGTTTGGATAAATGCAGATCTGTCGAATGGCACAAATGACATCAACGATGAAGATGAAAACACGAACTCGAACCAAGCCAAGGAGACCAAGAAATTTGACTTAACCCAAGATAACATAGATACAATGTTCTCAAAGCATATGAGCGAATACATAGGCCAAACAGTCACCGTCTATACGACAAGCGCAGGCATTGCAGGCTGCGGCTTAACGGGCGTGCTTCTTGAGTGCACCAACACCCACCTGAGGCTGGTCACCAAAATCGGCGCGGCACCCGAGAAGCCCAAAAGAAAGGCCTGCCTGAAATGTCCGTATTATAAAAGCTGTCTGAAAGCAGCCGAAAAATTACAGGGCGTTGGCTCCATCGCTGAGATACCCTTAAAAAGTCTCGTCATATTCGTTCATCACAGCTTATAAGTCTTTACTCTGCGATATACTTTTCGTAATAGTTATCCAGTCCGTACGCTTTGATCAGTGTCTTTATGGTGGATGGCCCGGCCACGCCGTCTGCCTCGAGTCCTTTGGACTCCTGAAACAGCTTTAACGCCTTGCTTGTTCCTTTGCCGAATATGCCGTCGGCTGAGACATCAAACCCCAGCTTGTTCAGCATATACTGAATGCGCTTGACACGCGCTTCCTTTTTACAGCCGTATTGCGCCCATTTATATGTCCTATCATATAAAGCAGGCGGTCTGCCGTCGCTGGTGCTGCGTCCGCCGTAGTTTTCCGTATAGAAACAGTGGCCGCCGATTTTCGTGTAATAAACGTGGCTGCTCCAGTTTTCACCCTCAGGCTTGTTCGAGTTAAAGAAGTAAACATTCTGCGGAATCGCCCAGTATTCGTCGTCCAGCACAGCACTGGCTGCTCTAATCGCCTCGGAGGACGGCACTCGGTCTTTATGCTTTTCATAGGAAAACGCGCCGGACGTAATCACTTCTGTGATATTATTGGAAAATTCATTGCAAAGCACCCGGTTCATCACCACATTCCCCACGGCCGCCATCCCGTCAAACGGCTCTCCGCGTGATTCAATCTCTATGATCTGTGCAAGAAGATATTTTTCATCTTCTGTGTATTCATAGCTGTTTGATGAGTAACCCATCTCATTGTAATAAGCATCCGCTTCCACTTTGAAGTCAGGCACAGCGTCGTCCAGGCTGAAAGGCGGCGGTGTAGGCTCCGGCGTTGGTGTGGGCTCCGGTGTTGGTGTGGGCGTCGGCTCCGGCGTTTCAGCGGGTTTCTCCGTCGGCTTCTCCGTGGGCTTTTCGGTCGGCTTCTCTGTGGGCTTTTGTGTGGGGCTCGGTGTCGCTTCCTCTGTCGGCTCGGGCGTGCTCCGTACCGTGTTTTCCGACGGTGTCGTCGCAATCGGCGTCTGTGTCGGAATTGCAGGCACCTCGGCCGCCGCTATTTGCCTGTGCGCAGGCTCAGCGCTGTCCGGCTGACCAGATACGACTTTACCGCCCGCAGCCAGTACCACGGTCATCAGCACGGTAAACACCACAAAACCGGTGGCTGCATACGCAATCACTTTGCGGCTGCGGCTGTCCTTAGCTTTGCCGGTGGCTGCTGATACCGTCTTATTTCCAAAGATTTTATCTATTATGCTGCGCAGCTTAAACCGCAATGATTGATTGCGGTTTGAGGAGCGTCGTCTGACGGTTCGATGATGTTTGCTGTTGGAGGTGCTTTTTTTCATATGCGTCTCCTTTGGCTTTGCTTTTGTCCAGCCTTATTATAAATCAAATATGACGCAATGTAAACCATATTGTAATATTTCTGTAATATTTAATGGGCGTGGCTCATTTTATACTGCTTATCGTATGACCCTGCGCTTCCAGCGTTTGGATAGCACGCTTAAGGCTGTCTTCTTTGACAAGCACATAATCCGTTTCATAGGTAGAGACGGCAAAAATGCTGACCTTGACCTTTGCGAGCAATGCTGAAACGTCCGCCAGTATACCCACAAGAGAAAAATCGAGCGGCCCCTTGATCTTAAGAGCACGCCAGTCACGTTCCGTTTTGCATCCCTCCGGTGCTTTTTCCTCCTCACATACGAGTGATATTTCGCCGCCGCTTACCGTGAGCGATACAAATTCACCGTCCGGCAAAAAAGGCTCAGTCAGCAAACATACCGCAAAGCGTTTATTCAATAGCTCAAACTCCATGTTCCCTCCTAATAAATATCCCAGTAAGCCTCGCTTTTCGGGGAGAAAAAAAGCCGCAGCGTTTCGCCGCGGCTTCGATCTTTCTTTATTCAACCACAAACTGCAGATAATAGTTGTTAATACCGAACTCTTCGATCAGTTTTTCCACAGATGACGGACCCGCAATACCGTCGGCTTCCAGGCCATGCTTCTCCTGAAACGCCTTGAGCGCGTCCACCGTATCCTGTCCGAAATAGCTGTCCGCCTTTACATCATACCCGAGCTTGTTGAGCATATACTGTATGCGGTAAACGCGTTTTTCAGGTTTGCAGCCGTATTGCGCATACTTATATGTACGTTCAAACAGCTTAGGCGGCGCTTCCCCGCCGCGGAGACGGCCGCTGTAACTGTGCCTGTAGAAGCAGTGTCCGCCGATCTTGTCAAAGAACCGATGTCTGCCCCAATCCACACCCGCAGACACGCCGGAGCGGAAATAGTAAATGTCCTGCGGTATCACCCAATTTTCATCCTCCAGCACGGCGCGTGCCGCTCTTTTTGCTTTGGATGACGGCCTTCTGCTTGAGTTCCAAGCAAACTGGCCGGGCGCTGTAATCACATCCGAAATGGTATTGCCGAACTTATGACGGTTCAGCACGCGGTTCATGACCACATTACCGACAGCGATCATGCCTGTAGTACTCTCACCGCCCGCTTCAGATTGAATAATCTGCGCGAGCATATATACATCATCTGCAGTATAATCGTAGTGATTATTCGAGTAGTGCATTTTGTTGTAATAGGCATCCGCCTCCACCACAAAGAACTCAACACAACTCTCCGCCGTAATCGGCGGCGGTGTGGGATCGGGCTTCGTTGTGGGTATGGGCGTGGATGCTTCCGTCGGCTCTGTTGTGGGCGTCTCAGCGGGCACTTCCGTTGGAGATTCAGACGGCGATACGGACGGCTCTGCCGATTCGTCAGCCGCTGCCATGCCTGCCATGCTTGCAGACGGCGCAACTGTCGGCGTGGGCGCCATCGATTCAGAGGGTATCTCTGCAAGGCCGCTCTTCGTGCCGATGTCTCCGACTGCCGCAGCCAAAACCTCTTGTCCAAGTCCGTTGCCTGAACCGGAGGGCTGACCGGATTCGTTTTTCGATGCCGCTTTACCGCCGGGCACAAGCACCACGGCCAGCAGCACGGCAACAACCACAAAGCCTGTTCCGATATAAGCAATCAAGCGTTTGCGGCGCGCTCTCTTGGTGACACGCTTGTTGTTCATGGCAAAATCAAGCGCAGCGCTTTCCTTAGTCCGCTTACCCATAATCATATCCAGCAAAACACGCAGTTTTGCAGCAAAGCCGGATTTCTTGCTGCGTTGACGGCTGCCCGTATTGAGGCTGTTCATTAACTGTTTTGTATTCGCACGGCCGGCCGAACGCGACTCAGTCTCTGCAAAATTAAAACGTCCTCCCGCAAAGACAGGCGTTTCTTCAAGGTATACGGGGGCATCCAAAGCCGGCTCTGAGACCGGCACATCGGGCACCGTTTTTCCTTGCTTCGACACTGCAATTCGACGCGTGGCCGCTTTCTGGGGCTTCTTATTCATGTTTTTAAGCTTCTTCAAGGCACGAATGCCCGAATGCTTTGCCATATCGGCTCTCTCCTTATAAACGTGGATACTCAATCCCATTATCCACATCATAACGCATTAATTGCGCCATGTCAATATTTCCGTAACACATTTGTAACAATTAGCCAATTTTCACCATACGCCTTATAGCTGCTTTTCAATCTGCTCAGCCAAATGCTCTTTTGCCGCTGTTTTACCGGGGCTCTCGCCGTGGATACGCAGCACATTGCTAACCTTCGCTCCGCGTTCTTCCAGACGTTTGACGGTATTTTGCACACCTTTGAGCGGCGCTGTATTGGGGTCTGCCTGCACCGTGAACAAAGCGATGTCCTTGTCCGCCGCTTTAAGCGCGCATAAAAATGTATTGACTGCGGGAGCGGTGCGCGATGCCCATATAGGCGAACCGACATAGATCATTTCATAACCGCTCATTTTGTCGGCAGGGTTTGCTTTTAGCCGGCTCTTTTTACCGACGAGAGCGCTAAATCCCGCCGCCATAAACGATAGCGGCTTGCCGCTTCTTGGTCTCACCTCTTGAAGTTCAAATACGTCCGCATTAAATTTCTGTGCAATAATGATTGCCGCTTCTCTGGTGCTTCCGTCCAATGAATAATAAACAACCGCCGTTTTCATAAATCCCCTCCCAGTGCTCCCTTATTTACAGAGCGAACATCGCCTCCTTAAGGCCAAGCGTTTTGGCCGTCATTTCGCGTATGCCTCGCTTCGTTTCATCACATTGCATCGGCTTGATATGCAGATAAGAATCGATTCCCAAGAATACGATAGCCGCGCATGCGGACGGGTTCTTGAGACGAAAATATCCCTGCTCAATCCCCTCTATCACCACATCCTCGAGCAGCGGCAGCAGAGCGAGCATGCGCTCTTCCTTCACCACTGTGCAGTACCACTCAGGTTCCATATCCTTAAAGTAAGAACTCGCTTCGTTAACGGACTGCCCCTGTTCCATCAGCGCCGAAACAAAAAACTCCGCCTTGGAAATCGGGTCTTCAAGGGTGTCCATCTGTTCAAAAAGCCTTTGCTTGTACTCTTCGAGCTGCATGGCCACGATGTATCGTACGATAGACTGCTTGCTCTCAAAGTAGTAAAAAAACGTTCCTTTTGCAATCCCGGCGAGCGCGCAGATCTCCTCAACAGGAGTCTGCTCATAGCCCTGTTCGCTGAACAACGTGCGCGCACTGCTCAAAATCAGCATTTTTGTCGCTCTTTCTCCTGGCATGTTTTCCTCCCTTGTGACGGTCAATAAATCCGTATGTTGATACGGTAATTATCGACCAAAGTCAGAAAAATATACCTATAAAATGCGATTTTTTTGTGTTCTTATTAATAAAGCTGTGTCAACACACATATGTCGTCAAAAATCTTGAGTCTTGCAAACCCTGAGGGACGAATGTCGTAGTGAAATGCCGCTTTAAGGTCCCCGTGAAGATAGTATGAAAGCGCTGCTGTGATGACACCTTTATGCGTCACAACGAGTATACGCTGCCCTTGATGCCGTTCTGAAATCTGCCTTACCGCCTTAGATGAGCGCTGCAAAAAGCCGTTTACGCTGTCGCCGTTCGGAAAGTGAAAACCATACGGATCATCAAGATACGCCTGCCACTCATCCGGCATACGGCGCGCTATCTCGTCTGCGCTGAGGCCCTCAAAATCACCGAAATCCAGTTCACAGAGCGCAGGCACAGCGGATACAGGCATATGCGGCGCCACGATCTTGGCCGACTGCCGTGCGCGCTGTTTTTCGCTCGCATATACGCCGTTTGGCTCAAACGCTTTGAGGTGCTCTGCCGTGCGCTCAGTCTCTATGATGCCCTGCGCCGATAAAGGCGGGTCGTTGCTCCCGCAATACACTTTTTTTTCATTGAGTGCCGTTTTTCCGTGTCTCAGCAGTATGAGCTCTGTCATTTTCCTCACTTCCACACGCTTTGTCTGCGCTGAAAAATAAAACGCCGCGTTATGCAGCGCAAAGTTGATCAATCGAAATTTCTTTTATGACGCCCGGCCCGAAGCCGCACCATCGCTCTGGCCAGCGCAATCTGATTCTGCATATATTCCTGATGGCTGAGTGCCTGACGCAAACGCTCTTCGGCACGTTCCTTGGCCTCCTGCGCGCGGCGGATATCAATTTCATTTGGCCATTCAGCCGTCTGCGAAAAAATTATCGTCTCGTCGGGGCGGACTTCAACAAAACCCCTGGATGTCGTGCATTCAAGCCACTCCCCGTCCACACACAGCTTCATGGTGCCGATGCTGACTGCGGCCACCATCGGTTCGTGCATTTTCTGTATGCTCATCAAACCGTCCGGTGTCGGAATAATCACGCTTTCCACTTCTCCGCGAAAGAATATTCTTTCAGGCGTGATGACTTCCAACATATACTTAGCAGGCATATAATCACCCCACGCTCGCCTTTTTGGCTCTTTGCTTCACATCGTCGATGTCGCCCGCCATGAAGAACGCTCCCTCAGGAAGATCGTCCACTTCGCCGTCCACCACAGCGCGGAAGCTCTCAATTGTGCGTTCAAGCGGCACGTATTTGCCGGGAATGCCCGAGAACACCTCGGCCACTGTCATGGGCTGAGAGAAGAAACGCTGTATCTTTCTCGCCCGGTATACGATGGTCTTATCCGTTTCGCTCAAGTCCTCCATACCGAGTATCGCGATAATGTCCTGAAGCTCCTTGTAGCGCTGGAGCACCTCCTGCACACGCCGCGCCACATTGTAATGCTTCTCGCCGAGAATGCGCGGATCGAGTATACGCGATGTGGACTCGAGCGGATTGATTGCCGGGTATATGCCAAGCTCCGCGATTTGACGCGACAGCACCGTCGTGGCATCAAGATGTGAAAATGTCGTCGCCGGAGCAGGGTCTGTCAAGTCGTCCGCGGGCACGTAAATGGCCTGCACGGACGTGATAGATCCGCCCTTTGTGGATGTAATGCGCTCCTGCAAAGAGCCCAGCTCGTAAGCAAGCGTCGGCTGATAGCCCACCGCTGCCGGAATTCGCCCGAGCAGCGCCGATACCTCTGAGCCCGCCTGTATAAAACGATAGATATTATCGATAAAAAGCAGCACGTCCTGATGCTCTTCGTCTCTCAAATGCTCCGCCAATGTGAGGCCTGTGAACGCGACGCGCATTCTGGAGCCCGGCGGTTCGTTCATCTGACCGAATGCCAGACACGTTTTTTCGATAACGCCCGATTCGCTCATCTCCTCGATGAGTTCATTGCCCTCACGGCTTCTTTCGCCCACGCCCGTGAACACGCTGTAGCCGCCGTGCTCTGTGGCGATATTGCGGATGAGTTCCATGATAAGCACCGTTTTGCCTACGCCCGCTCCGCCGAACAGGCCAATCTTGCCGCCCTTGGCATACGGCGCAAGCAAATCTATGACTTTGATGCCCGTTTCAAACTGCTCAGTCGCCGGATTCTGATCCGAGAATTTGGGCGGCTGGCGGTGAATGGGCAGCCGTGTGGGTGAACTGATGGGGCCTTTGCCGTCAATGGGCTCACCGATTGCGTTCATCACGCGGCCCAGCGCCTTCTGGCCCACAGGCACGTTGATGCCGCTTCCTGTGTTTATAACCGCAAGCCCGCAGTATAGGCCTTCCGTTGCATGCAGCGCGATACACCGCACCGTATCGTCACCAATATGCATGGCGACTTCCATCCAGACCTCACGGTCTCCCAGTTTAATCACAAGCGCATTGTATATGGCAGGCAAATGGCCGTCATAGAACTTGACGTCAAGAACAGGCCCTGTGATTCGTATAAGTTCGCCTTTGTTGACGATTTTGTAATCCTCCATAATGATCTCCCGTAACTATTTTAAAGCTTCGAGCGCTCCGATTATCTCGGAGATCTCGTTGGTAATGGCAGATTGCCGTGCCCTGTTGTATTCCTTCGTGAGATTTTCAATCATCTCTTCCGCATTGTTGGTCGCGTTTTCCATCGCGGTCATGCGGGCGCACTGCTCACTGGCAAAGCTTTGCACAAGGCAGCCGTACAAAAGGCCGATGATATATTGCGGCACAAGTATATCGAACACCTCTTTGGGCGATGGATGATAAAAAAGCTCGGCATTATACTGCGTTTCCGCGGCCACATCAATCAGATCAGCGATACAAAGCGGCAGCAGCTTGATCACGCGCGGCTCCTGCTTCATCACAGATACGAATTTGGTGTATACCACAAACACTTCGTCCATAATGCCTTTATCGAAAAGTTCCAGAATATCGCTCGTGATATTGCGCGCATTGTATAAAGACGGGTTCTGCGATACATGCAGGAACTCGACGTCAACCATAAAGCCGCGGCGGTCAAAAAACGCCCGCGCCATCTGTCCCACCGTTAATATATAGCGCTCGGAAGAGTGCTGCATGTGCTCCATCGCGAGGTTCAGCACGTTATGATTGTAGCCGCCGCACATGCCCTTATCCGCCGCTATGACAATATAAGCCGCTCTGCTGCCCTTGCTCGCTCCCACCCAAGGATGTTCGAGCTCATGCGTATGCGCAAAAATATCTTTAAGCGCAGACTGAACGCGTTCGAAATGCACGTGGTTGGATTCATACTTGCTGATGGCCTTTTTCATCTTGGATGTCGAAATAAGGTGCATCGCACGTGTGATCTGCTCCGTTTCGGAAATCGAGCGTATGCTGTGCTTAATATCCGCCATGCTCGCCATTACGCGTCTTCCTCTTCCTCTATCTTAATGTCGTTCTGCTGGCAATAGATTTTTAAAAATGACTCAGCAGCCTTTCGAAGCACCGAAATCGCCGATTCAGATAAATCTCCCGTCTTGTTAATACCGATGCGCACATCCGGACTGTTGGTATCCACATACTGAAGATACTGCTGCAAAAACGGCTTGACATGCGTCATCGGCAGCTTGACCAAAAACTTATTCACAGCGACATACAGCAAAATCACTTGGCTGGCCATGGGCAGCGGCGAATACTGCGCCTGTTTCAGCGCCTCCGTGAGCCGGGCACCCTGATCCAGCGTCTCGCGTGTAGCCTTGTCCAGATCGGACGCGAACTGCGCAAAAACCGCAAGCTCGCGATACTGCGCAAGATCAAGACGAAGCCGACCCGCCACCTTTCTCATCGCCTTTGTTTGCGCGCTGCCGCCCACGCGCGACACCGACAGGCCGACGTTGACGCCCGGCCGAATGCCCGCGTTAAACAGCTCTGATTCTAAGAATATCTGGCCGTCCGTGATGGAAATGACGTTTGTGGGTATGTAGGCGGATATATCGCCCGCCATGGTTTCAATGATCGGCAGCGCTGTAAGAGAACCGCCGCCATGTTCATCGTTGAGCTTCGCCGCACGTTCAAGAAGACGTGAATGCAGATAGAAAACGTCGCCCGGATAAGCCTCGCGGCCCGGCGGACGCCGCAGCAGCAGCGACATCGTTCTGTAAGCCACCGCGTGCTTGGATAAATCGTCATAGATAATCAAAGCGTCTTTGCCTTGATACATAAACTCTTCGGCTATCGCGCAGCCGGCATATGGCGCAATATACTGCATTGCAGGCATATCGCTGCCCGTGGAAGCCACGACAACGCTGTAATCCATCGCGCCTTCCTCTTCGAGCGTCTGTATGATTCCCGCGATTGTCGACGCTTTCTGGCCGATCGCCACATACACGCAGCAGACGTTTTTGTCTTTCTGATTGAGTATGGTATCTACAGCGATGGCTGTTTTACCTGTCTGCCTGTCACCGATGATAAGCTCTCTTTGGCCTTTGCCGATGGGGATCATGCTGTCAATCGCCATGATGCCTGTCTCCAGCGGCTGCTTCACGCCTTGTCTGTCAAAGATATGCGGCGCTTCCGCTTCAATCGTCCGGTAACTTTTGGCCGCAACCTTACCTTTGCTGTCCATCGGCACACCAAGCGGGCTCACCACGCGCCCAAGCAGCGCATCGCCCACAGGAACCTGCACCACTGTGCCGGTATTGTGAACGGTTGAGCCTTCGGTGACGTCTGACGCCCCATTTAAAAGAACAGCACCGAGACTCTCCTTAGAAAGGTTCATGACGATGCCGAAAGCGTTGTTTTCAAATTCAAGAAGCTCGCCGTATTTACAGCCATCCAGCCCGGCCACATGCACAACTCCGTCGCCCGCATACGTCACGGTGCCCACTTCGCTGGTGTCCATACTGTCCGCAAATTTATCAATTCTGTCTTTGGCAATCTGGCTGAATTCTTCTGCGCTGAAATCCAAATCAAAATCGCCCTCTTCAAGCGCATCTTCCTGATAAGGCGTTTCCGTATCCACGATATAATTCTTTATTTTTCCCAGATGCGAACGAACGCTTCTGTCGTAAACCTTGTTGTTGAGCACCACAACAAAACCGCCGAGCAGCTCCGGAACAACTTCTGTTTTAAACGTGATGTCTGCGCCCGTGAGCGCTTCAAAGCGCTTTTTTATCGACTGCACGGTGAGCTCGTCGAGCGGCACAGCCGATTTCAATTTTCCTTCGATAACCACTTATCCCACCCTCTCGAAGAACTCGTCGATGATCTTATGGTTATCCTCCAGAGAAATCTCTCTTTCAAGCACTTTTTCTGCAATCTGTATGCTCATCTCGGCAATCTGCGTACGCATATCCTGCCTTGCCTGCACCTTTTCGGCTTCGATCTCTTTCTTGGCTCTTACCACAAGATTCCGTGCGTGTTCTTTTGCGTTGTCAAGTATCTCCCGTGCATGATCTCTTGCCATCTCGTTGCTCTTGGTAATAAGCTCCGCCGCTTCATTGTGCGCCTCAGCCATCATATGCTCATACTCTTCCTTCTGCTGTATAAGCTCTTTTTCACGCGCATCGAGTTCATCGATTTTATCAGAAATCATGTGCTCACGTTTTTTCATGAACTTTAAGATCGGCTTGTAAACAAGCAGCTTAAGCACGAAAAACATGATTACAACGTTTAATACATGCAGGCCGATCTGCAAAGGATCTATTTCCAGCATAATAACACCTCACTTATGTCGGTATGTATCGCTCCCGTGTTCAAATTTTGCCCATCATGAGAATCGCGATAACAAAACCGTAAATCGCTGTCGTCTCAGCAAAGGCGAGACCGATAAGCAGCATCGCGTTGATCTTACCGCTGGCTTCGGGCTGCCGCGCCACCGCTTCCGCCGCTTTGCTTGTCGCAATACCCATGCCGATGCCCGCGCCTACGCCGGTGAAAACCGCGATGCCCACGCCGATCGCAATAAGTGCTGTCATGTTTTTTACCTCCAATAATAATAAATTAATAAATTCTATCTTTTAGTCCCGTACATCACCGTTTCCTCCATAAAGGAAAGCGTCAGCACGAGAAAAATATACGTCTGAATGCCCACGTGGAACAGATTGAAATAAATCGCCAACACAGCAGGCAAACCCACCGCAAATACGCTGTAGAGCAAGTCCATCACAACAAGACCCGCAAACATATTGCCGAACAGACGGAACGACAGCGAAACAGGTATAACCGCATGGGTCACCAAATTGACAGGCAGCATAAACGCCTTGGGCTTGACGAACCATTTCAGGCGGCCGAAAAAGCCGGTGTAGTAAAAACCAAACGCATTGATCACCACAAATGACATCAGCGCAATCGCAATAGTGAAATTAATATCCGTGGCCGGAGGGCGAAAGCCAAAAAGCTCAATAAGACTGGTGCTTACAATCATCACAGCGATTGTGAAAATATACGCCGCGTAAGACGCACCGCGTCTGCCAAGCTGTGAGTTTGTGAATTTCTCGCAGAACTCCACAAACATTTCGAGAACGTTTTGAATGCCTTTGGGTACGGTTTGGAATTTCTTTATCACAAAAACGCGGATAATAACGGCAACGAGAATAAGAATAAGCATGACAACCCATGTGACAAAAAGCGTTTCGTTGATATTTAGCCCAAACAGGGAGACCGATGGCGGGGTCACCGCCACTTCTTCGGATTGCAGAGCCATCCGGCTCAAACCCGACACCACCACATGCTCAACCATTGATGCTGTCCTTTCCGCCCGTGTTTCCGCGGTCTTTTATGTCTTTCTTATGTTGACGCATGGTCTTGAACGCAAGGGTTCCGATAAGCCCGAGCAGCATACCGCCCGCCGTCCAAATCACATGCGTCAGGGATATCGTTGATATGAGAACAAAGACCAATATAATCAATGCGATCTTTACAAGAAGTAAAAGCGCACCCAGTACCTTTGCCTTGTTATTCTCTCCGAATATCATCTTACCAAATGTGTATAGGCCAATCACCTGCAGCACACCGATAACGATACCAACAAAAAAACCCCACATAACAATTAATTGTAATCAATATGCTTCGAAAATGCAAGTCTTCTGCGGCTCAAAAAAGCGCCCAAGCGCCGAGTCCCGCTTGTTTTTGCCGCAATGGATAAGGTGCGCAAGTTCGGCCACGCTCATTCTTTGTTTACAGCCGTTTTTCGTACTGTTCCATACGGCAAAATCATCGACAATGTCGTATTGGAGCATAATCTCCTGCGCATCGAATATGCCAAGCAGTGCTTTTGCGTCCACGACGCGTGCCATTCCGTGCTTCACAGAGTCCATACCTTCCGATGGAATATAGTATTCGGCACGGCCATGTCCCTGTGACAGTATATACGCAAGCAGCGCGCCGATATCCTCCTCGTCTTCATAGACGGTTTCGATAATATCGGTTTTTTCCTTGGTGGTGTAATAGAGCATATAGGCGCAGGCCCGATCGTCCCTGATCAGCACGGCGCACCGCCCTCCGTCCCTCTTGAGCTCCCCAAGGCGCCATTTCCATTCGCGTCTGCCGCGTATCACGTAACCGTCGAAGCCTTTCATCATACGGTTGTATAGCGGCGCAAGCTCGTCGGCATTCATCGTCTCGATCACCTCAGCGCCGCGCAGACGGCTGGCGGCAGTCACTGTCTGCCGGTTAACGCGTGAGTAGGTTATCCAGCCGAACTTTTCATAGAACTTGTGACTAAACGGATAAAGATGCGTGATTGCAATCCCGCGCGATTTGAGCAGCGCCAGCGATTCCAGAAGCATCGTGCGCATCAGGCCTTCGCCACGCCTTTCCAGCTGCGTCGCGACACCCGCGATAAACGCCGACTTGACCGGCCTTCCCTGTATGCGCATTGTAAACGGAATCATATGGACGATGGACAAAAGCTCACCGCCCTCAAACATACAAAGCGAATTGTCTGGTAAAATCTTATGTGCGAAGTACCAGTCGATGAACGCGTCAGAATCGTTAAAGGCCTCTTTCCATAGCGCCTTGGCCAGCGGCCGTTCATCCTCCGCCAGCAAACGAATGTCCTTACTCATTGGTTTCTCACACCCACGAATTTTTCTTTGAGGCAGACGGGATGATAGGACAGCTTGGCTTTGCGCAGCCCCTCAATACCCATGTCCTCCTCACGGTTGATATATTTCACGTCGCTGAACTCATGGCTTGCAAACTCGCGGTTGATAAGCGCAAACACGCCCTGAATATCAGGATTCGCTTTCTCCACATGAATAATCGCCATATCGTCAAACTTTTCGCCGATGGAATACGCTTCCAGATTGCCGTCCACATACAGCAAGCCGCATTTTAATCCGAGCTCATCGATATAAGTCAGCGCGTCTTTGGCGGCCATAAGCTCGTTCTCATAGCCTTTGGTTTCACCGCCCTTGGTCTCCATCCATCTCTTCTGAAGTTCAATGCAGGCATCGTAATCGTCCTTCGTATAGCGACGATATTCAAACGTATGCTGTTTTAAAAACTTGTTGATATGGTTGCGCTTCGCGTGATATTTCTTGCCCTTGAGCGTAATGAGATCCTCCGGGTTGTACACATACTCAAAATTATCTCTGTCGGGTGTAAACGTGTACCATCCCGGGCAGTCACGCTCGATCTTCTCCTTCAATTCCGTGGTGACGCCCTTTAAAAGCGGTTTTTCTCCGCGCGATGCGAAAAACTCGTCGTAGTGCATAAGCGGGTCGACCATACTTGTGTCACAGTCGTCCAAAAAGGGCGGCAGTGCAAACGACGCGCCGCCGTTGTTTAAATACAAGTATAAAGCGAGCTCATCTGTCGCCATCTGTATATTCCATGCCCGCCGCCATATAAAAATGTTGGCAAACGACGCCTCCAAATTATGATAGCCGTGACACAGCGTAAACTTTTCAAAGTGTTCTTTTTCTTCGAGTTCTACCGGTTTAAAACTTAACATGCCCTCTCCTAAAGTGGTTGATTTTCTTATTATATACCAAATCCCGTTTCTTTGAAAACGCTATAAGATAATGATTGGGTTCGCAGGAGTGAGCCGCGTTTGCATAATGGACGTAAATGGCGGTGCGCATTACCGCAGGCGGCAATTTGCCGTTTCACCACCCTACATGCTAATGAAAAAGCGTGCACCGTATGATGCACGCGAGCTTGTAAAAGCGAGCCTTCACCCAAGGGAGGCTATATCAATATTCTTTAATACATATTCTTGAATCTAATCCTCAACGATTTCGCCGTTCGGCGCAATCACCGTCACCTGCCATGGGATCATCTTGCCGCTGCTTTGCAGCGCCTGCTTCACCGCGTATTCGATACCGCCGCAGCACGGCACGCTCATGCGCAGCACTTCAACACTTTTAATGTCGTTGTTTTTAATAATCTCGGTGAGCTTGTCCGAGTAATCCACCATGTCGAGCTTGGGGCAGCCGATCAGCGTAATCTTGCCGCGCATAAAACGGCTGTGCACGTTAGCGCAGGCAAAAGCCGTGCAGTCTGCCGCGATGAGCAGCTTTGCCCCTTGAAAATACGGCGCGTTTACAGGCACAAGCTTGATTTGGCAGGGCCACTGACCCAGCTCAGATACGACCTCTTCCTTCGGCGCTGCCGCCTGCGGCGTTCTTTCAAGCACCGCCGCACGTGAAGACGGGCATCCGCCCCCCGCATGCGCCTGTTTTCTTGCCGCCATGTTTTTTTCCACCGCTTCCTTATCGAATTCCGCGGCTTCGCGCTCCTCAATCTTGATTGCCCCTGTCGGACACTCCGGCAGACAGTCGCCGAGGCCGTCGCAATACGACTCCGATATCAGCTGCGCCTTACCGTTCACCATGGCCAGTGCGCCTTCGTGGCACGCCTGCACACACAGTTCGCAGCCGTTGCATTTTTCCTGATCTATTGAAATGATTTTTCGTTTCATTATTGTATCCTCCTTGCTTTTCTGCCCTTATTATCGTATATTTAAACACAAACGTCCGTTGCATTTGCAACACTAAGGAGCGGTCTATGGATATTTCGTCAATATACGCAAAACGCATTGCCCTATTCGACGGCATCAGCGAGACCGACCTTGGCGGCATGCTGCACTGCCTCGGCACAGCAAGCAAGGATTACAAAAAGGGCAGCTATATTCTCATGGCGGGTGATCCTTTAACGTACGTCGGTATTGTACTGTCGGGTCAGGCCACCGTGTTTAAGACAGACCTGCTCGGCAACCGCACCGTTCTCGGAGCGCTCACGCCGCCCCATCTATTTGCCGAAACGTTTGCCTGCGCAGGCGTCAAAACAAGCCCTGTTACCGTGGAAGCCATGACAGACGTCACCGTGCTGCTGCTGTCTTTCGACAGAATTCTGCATACATGCTCGTCATGCTGTTCTCATCATTCAGCGCTGATTCACAACATGCTGCGTATTGTGGCACAAAAAAACATGGCGCTTAATGAGAAGCTTGATCATATGGCGCGTAAAACCACGCGGCAGAAAATCGCATCTTACCTGCTGGATCAGGCGACGCGCTTCGGCAGCCGCCGTTTTGAGATTGCGCTGGATCGGCAGGCGCTCGCCGACTACTTGAGCGTGAACCGCAGCGCGCTTTCGCGCGAGCTTTCGCGCATGAATGAAGAAGGTGCAGTGGACTATCAGCGCAACAGCTTTTTCATACGCGATGCAAAGCTGCTTGAAGAAATGCTTCTTCACGAATAGACGCGCGCATGTTTTATGCTATAATAATAATGAATACGAAGAAGGGATGTATACAATCATGGATAAAGGCAGTGGTGTCACATACGCCAAAGGGTTTACGGCGGCAGGCGTGGCCTGCGGCATTAAAAAGAACGGTAAAAAGGATCTTGCCGTGATAAAGAGCGATTGCGTCGCCACAGCGGCAGGCGTATTCACGCGCAACAAGGTGAAGGGCCATTCTCTTATGCTGGCGCAAAAGAATCTGCGCAACGGCAAAGCCCAGGCCGTCATCATTAACGCGGGCAATGCCAACGCGTGCCTTGGCAGTCAGGGCGAGCAGGATGCGCTGTGCATGGCGCAGTTGACGGCGGAAGCGCTGGGCTGCTGGCCAAAGAATGTGCTGACGGGGTCTACGGGCGTTATCGGCGTCCCCCTGCCGATTGAACGCATTGAAGCGGGACTTAAAAATGCTGTGCTCACGCGAGAAGGCGGCACGGACGCGGCGGCGGCCATTATGACCACGGACACGTTTATCAAACAGGCGCAAACAACCGTCACCATCGGCGGATGTGAGGTTAGGATCGGCGGCATGGCTAAGGGCAGCGGGATGATCCATCCCAACATGGCCACCATGATATCCGTTATCACAACGGATGCGGCAATACCCGGCAAAATGCTGAAAAAGGCACTGAGAAGCGCAGCCGATGTGTCGTTCAACCGCATTTGTGTAGACGGCGACACCAGCGTCTGCGACAAAGTGCTGCTGCTCGCTTCAGGGCTGGCAGGCAATGCCCCCATACAAGAAAACACCAACGATTATGATACATTTGTCTCTGCTTTGAAAGAAGTCTGCGTCACGCTATCCAAGATGCTCGCGTCAGACGGCGAAGGCGCCACAAAGCTGGTCACCATCGATGTGCGCCATGCCAAGTCACACAAGGAGGCGCATCTCATCGCTTCGGCTATTGCTAAATCGCCGCTGTGCAAAACCGCAGCATTTGGCAACGACGCCAATTGGGGCCGTCTTCTGACCGCAGCCGGCTATTCGGGCGCCTCGTTTGCTCCGGCCAAGGTCGATATTTACATCGGCAGCGTGCAGGTGTGTCAAAACGGCGGCGGGCTTGCGTTTGACGAAGAAGCGGCGCTCCAGACACTCAATCAAAAGGAAGTCACTTACGTTATCGATCTTAACGACGGTGACGCTTCCGATATGATGTGGACATGCGATTTCTCGCTCGATTATGTGAAGATCAATGCGGATTACCGGACATAACGTTCTTCTGTCATGCTGAGGAGCATAAGTGACGAAGCATCTGTCCATCGTGGTCATGCAACGAAGTTGCATTAACAAGGGTCAGCAGCAGATTCTTCGTTCAAAAACTCAGCAACAGATTCTTCGTTCACTTCGCTTACTCAGAATGACCGGCATTGCCAGGTGTGAATTGTCATGCTGAGGAGCACCAGCGACGAAGCATCTGTCTGCCTTCTCTTGTCGCTAAGTAGTCTAAGAGGCAAACTCGCAATAATAACGGCTTCTGCAACAGATTCTTCGTTCACTTCGCTTACTCAGAATGACCGGAACTGAGTAGTATAAGCGATGAAGCATCTGTATACATTCATCCCCACTCCCTCTGGTCTTCGAGGTGCCATTATGTATTACGTTTATATGATGACGAACTACACCAACTCGGTTCTTTATACAGGCGTCACCAACAATCTGGAACGTCGTGTATTTGAGCACAAGAATAAACTTATAAAAGGATTTACCCAAAGATATAATATAAAAAAGCTGGTCTATTTTGAAACAACCTCAAATATCGAAAGTGCGATAGAAAAAGAAAAGCAGATAAAGGGTCCCATGTTCCTCTGTCATGCTGAGAAACGTGAGTGACGAAGCATCTGTCCTGTCTCTCTGTCATGGTGAGGAGAGTCAGCGACAAAGCATCTGTCTTATATTTCACCCAAATTCCACCTTACCTCTTCAATAATGCCTGATCAAAATAATCTGTCACGCGTGATTCGTATTCATCAGGATACAGTGCGAAGCCCTGCGTGTGCCCTGCATCCGGCACAATCCAAAGCTCACTGCGACCATCGGCCGCATCGGCAAACAGCGTGTTATAATCAATTTCATCGGTTTCTTTTTCTGCGGCAATAAAGAGAAACCGCGTGCTCTGTGTGTCCTCGATAGACTGAACAATGGTTGTATCAGGCGGCTGCTGGCCCGTGAAAAGCTGTGACGAAAAGTACATCACGCGCGTTGTCCAACTACGAAACAAGCTTTGATTAGAAGGCAGCGTCAGATAATCCGCCAATGTGTGATGCGTCGCGCCTTCGCTAATCACCGCCTGTATCTGCGGCAAATCGCCGCAGGCGCTTAATAGCACCTCGCCGCCGAGCGATAGACCGAGCGCACCCATGGTTTGCACATCGCTCTGACCGCTCAAATAATCAACGGCCGTCTTAACATCTTTGCCGCATTCCCATCCCAGCGCATTGCCGCTGCCTCCGCTGGCACCGTGCCCCCGCAGCCCCAGCGCCAAAACGCCATAGCCGTTTTCCGCCAGCATTTGCGCATGACCGCGAACCGATTCCAGCGAACAGTTGCTGCCGTGCACAAGGATGATCACAGCGCCGTTTTGCGGCGGCGAATACCATGAGTCTAATGCCACCCCGTCGGATGCTGTCAGTTCCACATTTGAAAACCCATCAGGCAGCGTGGTATTTTCAGCCGTTTGCCTGAAAGATGCGAAGATGCCGAAGCCAAAAGGCATCAGAATATACAGTATAAAGGCAAGCCCCAACAAAATACAAAGAGCAATGATGCCCCTTTTTCTCGTCTTTTTCATTGTCATGAATCTCCGAACTTTTATAATATGAGTATGGATTATAGCATACAAAGGTAATAATTAAAAGTATTTGGTATAATTTGAAATTTTCTGTTTATAACTCTGTCTTCGCTTTTTGATATTTGGATATGAGCCTGTTAAGCTTTTGGCTTTGCTTGAGTATGGCCTCATCTCTAGATATCCGAATGCCTTGACGGATTGCATCTTCAATCATGCAATCCAAAATTTCACGTTCTTTTTGAATGTCGTTTAAATCGATGTTCTTTTTCATTATGTCCTCCGGGTGCATGCAAAAGGGTTTATAGCTTATATTTATTATATATCGAAACAGACTAAATGACAACGGTATTCCGTTATGATGTTTAGCATAAAACTGTTAGAATAGATAATGATGATTAGAGAAATATAGACTAAAAAAGAGGTACTACGCAATGGACATTTCTCAGTCCGTCATCTGCCGCATACTTGAGCTTTGCGATGAACGGCAATTAAGCATTAATGCACTTTCACATGCGTCCGGTATCACACAATCGACATTAAGCGATATCGTTAACGGATCAACACGTAATACAGGAATAATAACAATCAATAAAATATGTCAGGGACTGGGGATCAGCGTACGCAGTTTCTTTGATTCGGAGTTATTTGATCAACTGGAAGACGATATATAAACCAGTTTTTTAGAACGATAAAAAAGCCGACAGGGAAAACCCCATCAGCTTTTCTTAGAATCATGTCATCCGTTAAACTGCGATTTGACCTGATTCACTTCGTTGTTGTCTGCCATGGTTGCGGGCTGATAGAAGCCTTTTTGCTGAGCGATCTGATAAAGCTCATACTGCGACGTCTCGCAGCTGTTACGAATCTGCTGTATGGCCTGTCTTAAGTTGGGATTAGAACATTCCGATATCACATTCGCATAAGTAGTCAGGCTGCTCTTAACCTGTGACAGAGCGTCATTGACCATGGCTTTTTCCTGCAAACTGCCCTGGCCGCCGCTCATGCCGCCGCTCCCCATGTTGTTTCCTATTGTGTTGCTTCCTTGCATCTCTATCAACCTCCTAACCTAAAAATGACAGCAGCTGCTGTTTTGTTTTCTGCGCTTCCTGGGCAGACTTCTGGAAATACGACTTTACCTGCGGATCTGAAGACTGTTGGGCATACGTCTGCATTTTCTGAAATGCAGTATCATGCGCGCCGATGAGATGCCTTATGTTCTCCAGCTCCAATTTGTTTAATTGTGACATAGAAGGGCTCCTTTCATATTATTCACATATCATATTATCTGGAGATCGGCGCTTTATTATGCGTATTAGAACAAGAAAATTTAGCTTTATTATTCATTTTTTCTATTTTTTACTCTGCTTTTTTGAGTATATCCGGCACATCGGCTTTGCCCTTTGTTAATGAAGCCGCCATCGCCGCTATTGCCACACAGCTTGCAACGATGAATGTCAGCTTTAGTGCATAGATGAACGAGGCCTTCTGCGCGATCAAACCGGCAACCCCCTCGGCGGCTTGACCGGGGGCTTGTCCCGCAAACAGCGTGAATAATGAACCGGAAAGTCCCACGCCGATGACCATACCCATGTTTCGCGCCGTTGCCAGCATGCCCGAGGCTACGCCGCGGCTGCTTGATGGCACGCTGCCCATTAAAGCACTGTTGTTGGGCGTTTGGAACAGTCCTGAACCAAATCCGGTGACAGCCATCGCCATGATGATATAGCTGTTTGATGTGTCCACATCAAGACGGCTTAAGAGAAACAGGCCCACCGCCATCACACCCATGCCGACAGAGCTCAAAATGCGCGTATCGGCACGGTCTGCGATAAAGCCTGAGATTGGCGCGGTAATAAGCGTAGCCAAAGGCATCGGCATATAAAGCAAGCCCGACACGGCAGGCGTATACATACGCACGGTCTGCAAATAAAACGGAACGAGAAAAACCATAATGTACTGCGCCATATAATTAAATACGGCGGCAGATAAACTTGCCGAAAACACGCGAATGCGGAACAGCTTCAGGTTAAGAATCGGGTGCCGGCTGCGCTTCTCAAAGTGAATAAACATTGCGGCCACAAACAGCCCGCCCAGCATCAACAGCACAAACGTCAGCGTATCGATGTCAGCGCTTAATTGATCCAGCGCGAGCAGTATCATAAACAGCGCCGCAAATATCATGATGCTGCCCGGTATATCCATGGACACGGCGGGTTTGTGCTTGTCGGTCGGAATAAACTTCATTGCGATCACGATACCGATAATACCGATGGGGATATTGATGTAGAATATGCTCTGCCACCCAAAAGCGCTTGTAAGCCAGCCGCCCAGCACGGGGCCTGTAGACAGTGCCACGGCAACCGACACCGCATTGACACTGAACGCGCGGCCGCGGCGGTCTGCGGGTACGTTATGCGTGATGATTGCCGAGTTGGTGGAAAACATCATGCCTGCGCCCAGCGCCTGCAATACGCGAAAGCCGATCAGCATGCCGATGCTAGCAGACAGTCCGCACAGCGCCGAACCGATGGTAAAGACCGCAAAACCTGTGATATAGAGCTTTTTCTGGCCGTATAGATCGGAAAGGCGCCCAAAGAACAGCAGCACACTGCTCACCACGATCAGATACGCAGTTACAACCCATTCCACTGTGGCAAGCGGCACGTGATAATACACCTGTATCACGGGATTGGCGACGTTGACCACGCTGGCATCCAGCGCCGCCATGAACGTCCCAAGCGCCACAGAAAAAAGCATAAGCCCCGTTTTTTGTTTCATTATGTCTTCCCTTCGCTTGTTGTTTTCCAGAGAATAACGTTATGCACATGCGCGAAATTTGTCAAGCCAGCCGCATGCTCCATATCTAGTATCTGCGACGCGCCGTATATGATGCGCATTGATAGCAATGATTAAATGTTGCGGTTTAGAGGGTAAATCATATGAATTTATCAAATATAATCTGCACAGCAAGTCAAGTAAATAGAGCATCCTCTTGCCGAAGATGCTCTTGGAAAAATTATTTATACCTTTTATACTGTTTTATTAAAGAAGCTTAATTGCACGATTTTAAACCGTTTCGCCACGCCATGACGACCCGCGAATACCGCGGTACAGCGTCATACCCGTGTCAGATACATAGCCGATGGAAGCAAGCACCACGACGATTGTCGGCAGCACAGCCCAGAATGCCTGCGCCCCCTGGCTTACAAACAGCTCGACGCCTGTGGCCGCATAAAGTGATGTGAGAAAATCAGCGTTCCATATCGCAGGCGGCAGAAATATCACGATATTGAGCACCAGCATCGCAATGTTGATAGCCGCTATCGACAGCGAGACTTTAAGCGTATACCGCCCTGCTATGAGCCGAAGCATGTCTTTGAGCATACCAAGGCAGATAAGCACATTGATGAGAAGCAGCATGGATCGCAGCACATCCAGATTAAACACCGGTACGGATACCAGATCATCCGAAGCCACCACATATCCCAAAATCCACGGTATCGCATTGAATATCACAAGCCCGATCACCCCAAATATCAGCCCGGCGATGGGGTCGCCTCGTTTGATTATGACCGTATCTTTTTGATTCGCGTTCGGAACTGGCGGCAGATCCTTCGGGTCCCAGTCAATTTCATCCCACGGTGATTTCTTGTTAAATCTTTCGACCAAAGCAAACGCGATCGTCACATAAGCAAAAGCCTGAATAAGCCCGCTGATGATACCCCCGAACGACTCGGCGACAGCGCTGATCGCATTCTGCGGCGGCGTGGCCACATTGCTCACTATCAGAGCGATCACCAACCCGATGCCGGATACCCCGAGTACGATTTTCAGCACAAGCCAGTAAATGTCGTAATAATCCGGGCCAATCAGATACCGCTTGGTACCGCGGTATTTTGCAGCCAACTCCTGCGGCCGTCCCAGTTCTTTGAGCACCGCTGTCACATCGTCCACGGACGGCGGCATATGGCCAGTTCGCGCTTGCAGCATGTCGTCGATTAAACCGCGAAGCTCCTTTTCGATGTCGTCCCGCTGAGCCTGCGGCAATCGTCTTGCCACGTCATAGACATACCTGTCTGTCAATTCTTTTACTTTTGCGCTCATTATTCTCCCTCCTCATGAATGAGCCTGTCGATGCTGCGCGTCAGATCATCCCATTCTCCGCACAGCAGTTTATAGATTCTCTCGCCCGCCTCACTGCGCGTGTAATATTTGCGCGGCTTCGAACCAGACGTTTCCCATTCGCTTGCAAGCAGTCCCTGAGATTCCAGCCGCCGAAGAAGCGGATACAGCGTCCCGGGTTCAATACTGATGCCCGCATTTGAAAGCTCCTCCACCAGCGCATAGCCGTACTTGGGTTTATTTAACCGGCTCAGCACGCAAAGGGTGACCGTCCCGCGTCTCAGTTCCTGCTCCAGATTCGTCACAATGTCGTTCAAGTCTTCCACATTTTTCACCTCTCGCCGCATTATACTGTATGACATACACTATTGTCAATACTATTATATTTTTATTCTTATTTTAGTGTGAATATTCTTATGTTGGTAACCGCACGCCATAGAATAAAAGCCTGTCTCCGTTAAGAAACAGGCTTAGGCTGTACTATGCATTATCGATTATCGACTGGTCAAATATTCGTCCAACTGGTTTAGACATTCCTTGAAGTTCTTGCGGCCATAGCCCATTCGGAAGTAGTCGCCGTCCGCCTCATAAACGTCTGCGGGAAGCAGCAATACGCCTTTTCTTTGAATAAGGTCTTCGCAGAAAGCACGGACGCCGCCCGGCATTTTAAGCTCATGAAACGCTATCGGCCCCGCTGCGGGGACGTTGTTGACGAAAACGTCGGTATGCTTAGCAAAAAACGGTTCTGCATATGTCATGTTATCTTTGATGATGGACACATTCCGCCGCAATAAGTCTGCACTGTGTTTGAGCGCGATAACGGACATAAATTCGCTGGGGGCACTGCAGCAGATGGTCGTATAGAATTTGTATTTTATCATCTTATCGTATACATCTTTGTTGCGCGTGGCAATCCAGCCGATTCTCAGGCCCGGCAGACCATATGCCTTGGACATCACGCCCAAGGACACGGCGTTTTCATACAAATCGCTCATCCATGAGTGGGTGCTCCCGTCCCATTCAAGCCCTTTATACACCTGATCACAGAATATGAAAATACCTTTATTTCGGGCGATATCAGCAATGCGATTCAATTCCTCATCGGAGAGCAGGCAGCCTGTGGGATTGTGCGGTGTATTAATCACAATTAATTTTGTGTTGGGCTTAATCAGCGCGTTAAGCGCGTCAATATTCAGCGTCCAGCCTGCATTTTCATGACGCATCGGCCACGGCGACACCTCACACCCCAGTGATGATGCCACTTCATAGAGTGACTGATACGCAGGCGACATGTATATCATATGATCGCCCGCAGATAAGAACACTTGCATGAAGCTGAATATCGCTTCTTCCGCTCCCGCGTGAACAAGTATGTCGTCCGTCCCGCAGCTCTCATACAACGCGGCGATATGCTCCCTAAGCTCTGGACCGCCTTTCACCTCGGTATAACCGAGCCAGCTTTGCATAAAACGTTCCTTCGCGTCCGGCTCCATATTGAGCAGCTCATCAACAGTCATCGCTTCACAGTCGGACTGGGACAGCAGATACTCTGTGGAGAACTCGTATTTCTCATAGAAATCTTCCAGTAAAAAATTGCGCATTTTCATTAAATGTGTGCTCCTTTTCTCGCCGTATTATCTCATACAACAAACAAAAGCGCCAGTATCAATACCATGTTGTCCGTCATGTGTGCGCTCACAGATGAATACACTGATAAAAACGATTCTATGGGGGATAACGCATGGGTTATTATATCGCCGTTGAGGAAGGCGTGAATGTCTACGTGGAAGAGCTTAACCCTTCGGGTTCGCATACGGTACTGCTTCTGCACGGCTGGCCGCTCAATCATAGCGCATACGAGTACCAGCTCGATAAACTGCCAAGGTACGGCATCCGGTGTCTCGCGATGGATATGCGCGGTTTTGGGCGTTCAGACAGGCCATGGCACGGCTACGATTACAACCGCCTGGCAGACGACGTCCTTATGGTCATCAAGTCTCTCGGTCATAGCGGGATCACGCTCGGCGGACATTCGATGGGCGGTGCTATCGCCGTCAGATATATGGCACGCCATCATGCACACGGCGTGAAAAAACTTGCGCTTTTCGGTGCCGCTGCACCCAGCTTTGTTCGCCGTGCCGATTTCCCGTATGGGCATACCCAGGCTGAAGTCTCAGGCCTCATCTCACAAGCAGGCAGCAACCGTCCTTCCCTGCTTCGCTCCTTCAATGAGATGTTCTTTTACCAGTATATTAATCAACCGCTGGCCGACTGGTTCTTCAATCTCGGCCTTTCCGCCGCCGGCTGGGCCACTGCCGCATGTCTTGTCACACTTCGTGACGAGACACTGTTCGGGGATTTATCGCGGATACACGTTCCCACCTTAATCCTTCACGGTGTACACGATCTTGTATGTCCCTTTGCGTTTGCCGAAACACAGCACCGGGCCATCCACAGCTCTGTGCTTATTCCGTATGAGCACAGCGGCCATGGCTTGTTCTATGAGCAGCGCGAAGCCTTCAACGATGACCTATTGCGTTTTATCCAAGTATAGGTAAATAGTATTAGTTTGATTTTACATACAAAGTTGATATAATAACTTTATACATGTCGAATTATGACGTTAAATCGCTGCTTTCGGAGGACAAATGATAAGAAAAAAGATTTCAGCTTGCTTCATTATTGTCATACTTCTAATGATGATAACCCCAACTGTATCACTGGGAGCCAGTCATACAAGCTTAAATGACATCAATGCTGATCATGTCCAGTTTGATACTTTGAACTCAACTCAAAGTGGCATCACAGTATCAATTTCAGGCAATAATACGGCGAGAACGGGTAATACCTATACTTACACGGTTACCGTTTCAGGTAATGCATCATCGATCATGGGAAACATCACCTGCGAAGGCGGTTTTAGCGGTGACAGCACCGTATACTATGTCGATTCAAGCAGCGGTTATTCGGAGCAGATTTCCACCTCCGCGACTATTACCGTGCAGGCATCAGGAAACGCGGGATCTCTGGGAACGATTAAGGTAACAGGGCAGTATTCAACATACAGCGGCTCTGATGTCGTCGTCGCTTATATTAACGAGACAAAGGATGTGAGTATACAGCCATCTGTTACCTATCAAAGCCATGTTCAAAACATTGGGTGGCAGGCATGGAAATCCAACGGTCAGTCTTCCGGTACAAGCGGTCAGTCTTTAAGGCTTGAGGCCATGCGTATGAAGCTCAAAGGCATAAGCGGGAGCATCCAGTACAAAACGCATGTTCAAAACATTGGGTGGATGAACTGGGTTGCAGACGGTGCATTGAGCGGCACCGAAGGCCGTTCGCTTCGCTTGGAGGCCATTCAGATTCGTTTAACAGGTACGGCTGCGTCAGGGTACGATGTCTATTATCGCGTCCATGCTCAAAACTTCGGCTGGATGGGCTGGGCCAAAAACGGGCAATCAGCAGGTACCGCAGGCTACAGCTACAGGCTCGAAGCCATTGATATTGAATTGGTACCTAAAGGCAGCGCTGCACCGGGTTCCACAGCTAACGCTTTTGTCGGAAGTCCAGCCGTAACTTATCAAAGCCATGTCCAGAATATAGGGTGGCAAGGATGGATGTCCAACGGTCAATCTTCCGGTACAAGCGGTCAGTCTTTAAGGCTTGAAGCCATGAGAATGCAGCTTACCAATGTCGATGGCGGAATTGAGTATAAAACCCATGTTCAAAACATTGGCTGGATGGATTGGGTATCCAACGGTGCGCTAAGCGGTACCGAAGGCCGTTCACTTCGTCTCGAGGCCATTCAGATACGTTTAACGGGTACTGCCGATTCCCAATACGATATCTATTATCGCGTCCATGCCCAAAACTTCGGCTGGATGGGCTGGGCCAGAAACGGTCAATCCGCCGGTACCGCAGGTTATAGTTACCGATTAGAAGCCATACAAATTGTTCTTGTGCCCAAGGGGACAAGCCCTCCGGGCAGCACGGCAAACGCTTTCATTCAAAGATAATAGCATAAGGTTTAAGAGGTCGGCCAAAGATGCTGGCCTCTTTTTTATCATATAACCCAGTCTCTCAATCCAGATACTTGCTGGCTTCTCTGACGCCGAGGGCGCTCAGGTGATGCGCCGCGAGAAACTCTCTGACCCACGCCGCATTGGTCTTTGAATACTCGCGAAGTGCCCAGCCGGTGAAGCGGACGTGATCGGCATCGGCAGTCCGGTCTATCAGCTGCGGATCGCCTCCCCCGCCCGACGCTTTCTCGCCGCCGCGCTGCCGCGGCTTCGTTCAGATACCACCGCTTTTGTCTATCTCACATACGGCGGCATATCCTCGGGCCGCGCTTTTGAAAACGCACTGAATCTGCTCACCGCGCACAGCATCGGCATCACAAGCGCTCTCAAAGTGTGTGCACCGCACAGCTTTAGCAACAGACCGTTTCCTGACGACACCGTTCGCCAGATTGTTGCCGAATTCTGCGCTTTGCTTCATGAACGTGAATTTGCGCCATATCCGTTTACCGACGCCAAGAAAAAACTTCGATGCCGCAGCACTCGCGCCAAGCTTGTCTATCCGCTCGCCGATGCTGTAGGCAAGCTTCGCCATCTGCCCATCCGTATTGATGCGCATACATGCATCGCCTGCGGTTGCTGTGTGCGAGACTGCCCGGCAAACGCCATCCACATGGACGGCAAAGCCATACGAAACGCGTCCGCATGCGTCCACTGCTACCGCTGCGCGGCTGTCTGTCCGGTTAAAGCCGTCGTCTGTCCGCTTGAAAGGCTTGAAGACATGGTACGTATGAACAAACGGCTGCTTGGGTGCGAGCAGCCGCAAAACGAGGTATTGCTGTAAAAGAATTATATATATTGATAATAGGGTATCTTTGATATTTCTATATTTGTTTTTAAATCTATTGATTTGATATCTTTTTCAATCTGATAGAATTTATCCTCAAGCCTAGCTAGACTTATTCCACTTATTTTTGCAATTACTAATGGATTCGCTAGGTTTTTTACCATATTGAAAATTGTTGTATTTGCAATAACTTCTAATGAATATGTTTTCTTTTCAGGTGGAAGATCAAATTCTATTTGTCTTAAAACATAGCAAAACCACTCATTAAATTTTTCTGGATTCAATTTTTTTCCGTATAATTGTTCAAAGAAATTTAGCATATAACCATCTTTTTTAATTTCTCCTTTAGTAATGTCAAAAGCAAATTTTATATCTCTCCTTAACGAGTTGGTTATAGCTAATTTAATTCCATTTATTTTAACTTGTCTATAGTCGCAAATGAAATCATCAATTGTGAGATTGAATATTACATTTCTCTTAGCCGGGCCAATAAGCATGAGCTTTATGAATATCTCGAGTAGCACATTTTTTATATATCGATCTTTTTCTCTCCCCTTAGGCATGCTTTTATAATCATTTTTTTCTTTGCATTTCTCAAAGTAGGTAAGAATATCAATTATTATGTCATTGCTAAACCATTCTCTCTCCTCTGACTCATTTATTTTGTATTTTTCGGAGATAAAGTCTTTCCAGCCCTTATAATCATATATAGAGCTAAAAATATCCTCTGCATATTTCTTTTTTACTAATTGTTTATACAAAGCTTTTATTGCTTCTATGTGGTTTACCATGCTTTTTATTGTATTTATTTTTCCTCTATCATTATAAAAACCAATGCTATCCACAACATCATCTTTATTTATAACTATTGGTGTATTGCTTTTGCCTATCATCTCTACATACTTAATGAACTTCTCAATATGATTATCATATTTTAATAAATCTTCTTTTGATTCATTGTACCAACTTCTTATCGTGCTCATGATACGCTCCTTTTAAATAATACACCATATGTTATTAATATATAATTAAACCATTTTTTAATATATAAACAAATAAAATATAACAAAAACAACCACCCAATAGATGATTGCTTTTATTTTTTAGTCTTTAAAGTCTAAGGAAGCCCCTGATTAAATGAGGTGTGTTGAATTAGAGAGATGATATTGTGCCCTACAAGGAGCAAAATTGAAGGAATAGCAGCGCTATTTCGAAATTTTAGCGACACAGCAGGACGCGATATCAGCCGCTAAGGCAATACGCCGAATTAATCAGGGCTTCCCTCTATTCCGCTTCGCCGATGGCGAACACGAGCTCACAGCTTGCCGCTAGCTTGCCGTTCACGTAAGCTTTACCGCTGCCGATACCGATACTTTCCTTCACGGTTTCAATGGCTGCTTCAAGAACGAGAGAATCGCCGGGATACACCTGTTCGCGAAAGCGCGCGCTCTTGATGCGCCCTAAAAATGCGAGCTTTCCCTTCATCTCTTCCATGGTCAGCAGCGCGATGCCGCCCATTTGTGCAATCGCCTCGACAATCAGCACGCCGGGCATCACCTTTTTATCCGCAAAGTGCCCCATGAAAAACCATTCGTTGCCGCTCACAGCCTTAACACCGCTCGCCTTTACGCCCGGCTCCAGTTCATTGACCCTGTCCACCATCAAAAACGGCTCTCTGTGAGGCAGTATTTGTTTGATCTGTTCGATATTCAGCATAACGTCTCCTATCCTTATCTTTTTGCGAGTACCACGCAGCTGTTATGGCCGCCGAAGCCAAACGAATTGGAAATGGCATAGCTAGTATCCATCTTGCGCGCTTTGCCTTTCACATAGTCAAGGTTACACCCCTCGCCTTCGGTTTCCAGGCCAATCGTTGGCGGCGCAATGCCTTGAGTCAGTGCCATCGCGGTAATCACCGCTTCAAACGCGCCTGCCGCACCCAGCATATGCCCCGTCATCGATTTGGTGGAGCTGACCAGCAGCTGCTTGGCATGGTCGCCGAAGCAAAGCTCAATGGCCGCGCTCTCGCCCACATCGTTAAGCGGCGTGCTTGTGCCGTGCGCGTTCACGTAACCGACCTGCGTCTTGCCGATGCCCGCATCCTCAATCGCCAGTTCCATGGCTTTCGCGGCATATTTGCCCTCGGGCTGCGGCGCTGTAATATGATACGCGTCGCAAGTCTGCGCGTATCCGGCCACCTCGCCGAGTATTTTCGCGCCGCGCTTTTTGGCATGCTGCTCACTCTCGATCAGCATAAACGCCGCGCCCTCGCCCATCACGAAGCCTGATCTGTCCTTATCGAACGGTATGCTTGCACGTTTGGGATCGTCACTTTCCGTAATCGCCTGCATCTGATGGAAACCCTGCACGGCGAGTTCGTTCATCACAGATTCCGCACCGCCCACGAGTACTGCGTCCATGCGCCCTTCGCGCACTGCGTAAAGCGCCTGTCCGATCGCGTCTGTACCCGTTGAGCAGGCCGTGACCACAGAGAGGCAAATGCCGTGCAGACCCAGTTTTATGCTGATCTGCCCTGCCGTGGTGTTGATGATGCACTTGGGAATAAACAATGACGACACGCTGCGCGGGCCGTTTTCTTTGAGCTCATCATACTGTTCACAGATCGTGTCCAGACCGCCCATGCCGCTGCCCAGAATCACGCCGACACGTTCGTCATCAAAGCCGCTGCCTTCCATGCCGCTCTGTTCCCATGCCTGTAAGGCCGCTGTCATTGCCAAAACCGTAAAGCGGTCCATACGTCTGCTCTCACGCTTGCTGATATACTGCGAAGGGTCAAAACCCTTCACCTGCCCCGCGACATGAATGCCTGTTAGCTCCGCGTCAAAGCTTTCCGCCATGCTGATACCGCAAACCCCGTCAATTGCGGCTTGAAAAGATGATGCCGCATCCAAACCGATGGGCGACACAGCGCCCATGCCGGTAATATATACTTTATTTCTCATATGACCTCCATCATGCTTTAAGCAAAACTTAAATCACCATGCCACCGTCTACCACCAGCACCTGTCCGGTGATATACGCGGCGCGGTTGCTGCAAAGGAAACCAACTAAATTGGCCACATCCGCAGGCGCGCCGAAACGTTTTAATGCGGTGGACTTTTTCATTTTTTCCTTCAGATCATCGCTCAGCTCATGTGTCATCGCCGTGTCGATAAAGCCGGGGGCTACCGCGTTCACACAGATACCGCGCGCTCCCACTTCCTTAGCGCAGGATTTTGTCAGCCCGATCATCGCCGCTTTAGACGCGGCATAGTTCGCCTGCCCTGCGTTGCCCATGATGCCCACCACCGACGTGATGTTCACGATGCGTCCCTGCCGTTTTTTAACCATATAGGCTGCCGCCTCGCGCGTGCAGTAAAAGCAGCTGTCGATGTTGGCGTGCATCACGCGCGCATACTGTTCATCGCTCATGCGCATCAGCATCCCGTCGTCCGTGATGCCTGCGTTATTCACAAGCGCATAAATGCCGCCCAGTGCATCTATGCACTGCGCGACAAGCTGTCTGCATCCTTCGCTGCTGCTTAAATCCGCTTGTATCGTGACGGCCTTTTGGCCCATATCTCTTATCTGCTGTGCGACGTCCTCCGCCCTTTTTGCATTGCCGTTGTAATGAACCGCGATGTCATACCCTTGGGCCGCAAGCTCCAGTGCAATCGCCTGACCGATACCGCCGGACGCCCCTGTTACCAATGCCGCCTGACTCATGATTGCACCTCACATTTTTTCAAAAATTTCTCCAGTGTGGCCGCATCGCGTACCGAATGCACCTGTGTGCCCTTGTCCACGCGCCGTTTGAGCATCTTTGAAAGCACGTTAGACGGCCCGATCTCCACGAACCGCTGCACGCCGCTTGCAATCATATGCTCGGTGCAGGCGTGCCACTTTACGCGGCTGCGCATCTGCTCAGCCAGCAGCGCCTTAATATCGCTGCCGCTTTGATACGGCGCACCCAGCGCATTGGCATACACACTACCCTGCATATCACCGAAGGCTTCAGCTTCCAGCACCTTGGCAAACGCTTCGGAAGCGCCCTGAAGCAGCGGCGCGTGCGACGGCCCTGCCACAGCAAGCAGCGTCACCATCTTGGCACCCATCTGCTCAAATTTTTCCTTGAGCATTTGAAGCGGCGCCATTTTGCCCGCTATCACGATCTGCTTGTCGGAAAGGTGGTTCGCGACATAAGCGTCCTCAACGCCTGTAATCGCTTCCTCCACTTCCTCCACGGCAAACCCGATCACCGAAAGCATACCGCCTTCGCCGGGCGAAAAAGCGTTGTCCATAATACGCCCTCTTTGGCGCACCAGCGCTGCCCCTTGAGCCGCGCCGATAACACCCGCGGCGCAGAGCGCACTGTATTCGCCGAGCGACAGCCCGGCATAGCATTGGGCATTCACGCCCGCTTCTTTCACGAGCTGAAGCAATGACACCGAATGCGCGAAAATGGCAGGCTGCACTGTTTCGCCGCCGTCCATATCGGCACCTTCAAAGCACGCGGCTTTCAAATCCAGCTGTGCGCCTTCCATACATGCGTCAAACGTCTGTTTGTAAACATTAAAATTATTATATAAGTCCGCTCCCATGCCAACCGTCTGAGCACCTTGGCCGGGAAATAAAAACACCGTCTTCATAGCGTCACCTTGAGCCGGCTGCATACGTTTTGACACACGCTTTTCAGACGCTCATCGTCGAAAAGCTCATGGATAATTTCCTGCGCTGTCTGAACCTTGCCGAGCATGCACGCGCACTGGCCGGCCATGAAAGAACCGCCGTCCTTGTCGCCATACAGCACCGCTTTTTGCAGTGAGCCTTCGCCCATCTTTTCGAGCCGCTCCACTGCGTTCTCCTCATACTCCACACGTGCGAGTTCTCTTACCAGCGGGCTTCTCAGTACGCGCACCGGATGGCCTGTCACGCGGCCCGTCACCTTGCTGTCAATATCCTTGGCCTTCATGACACGGCGTTTGTACTCATCGTGCGCCGTACATTCCTCCGCGAGTATAAAGCGCGTCCCCACCTGCACGCCAGAGGCACCCAGGCAAAACGCCGCCGCCACGGTATCGGCATCGAAGATACCGCCCGCCGCCACCACAGGGATATTCACTGTGCGCACAATGTTGGGCGTTAACACCATTGTGGTGAGCTCACCGATATGGCCGCCCGCCTCACTGCCCTCCGCAATGAGAAAATCCGCGCCCATGCGTTCCATCATGATCGCCAGTGCCCGGCTCGCCACCACAGGCGCGACAATACACCCGGCTTCCTTCCACGATTTCACGTACGCCGCCGGGTTTCCCGCACCCGTGATCACCACAGGCACATGCTCTTCCGCCACAATCTTTGCAACTTCTTGCACATACGGGCTCAGCAGCATCACGTTAAGACCGAAAGGCTTATCTGTCTTCTCCCTGACAATGCGGATCTGCTCTCTCACCCATTCGGCCGGCGCATTGCCTGCGGCAATCACGCCAAGACCACCCGCCATAGACACGGCGGCGGCAAGGTTCGCATTGGAGATCCAAGCCATTCCGCCCTGTATGACAGGATAGTCGATCTTTAGCAGATCGCTGATGTTACGCATTTTTCTTCCCTTCCAAGTAGCTTACGAGAGCGCCGACCGTTTTTAAGTCTTTGACCTCTTCGTTGGGAATCTTGATGCCTGTCTCTTTTTCGAGATCGATAAGCATTTCGACCATATCGAGTGAGTCCATCTCAAAATCGTCCACAAAGTTGGATTCAGGTGTGATTTCCTCTCTCGATAAATCAAGCTGCTCCATCAGGTTTTTGATAATGAGTTCTTCCATTTTTTTAATCCTCCGTGTTTTTTATAAAGTCCAATCTATCACCACTCCGCCGCAGGATAATCCCGCGCCAAAGCCCACAAGAGCGACCCTGTCACCCTTTTTGAGCCAGCCTTTTTCATAGGCGTCAAACATGGCAATGGGAATCGTGGCGGATGACGTATTGGCATATTCGCCGATATTCACAAAACACTGCTCCGATGTCATATCCATTTTTCGCAGTACGTAATCAATGATTTTTTCGTTTGCCTGATGCGGTATAACCTTCGTATATGGCTTGTCTTCACACTTTTGCTGAAGCTCTCTCAAAACATCTTCAACAACACCAACCGCGTAGGTGAAAACCTCTGAGCCTTTCATGTGCAGGTATTCTTTTTCTATGGAAGCGACTTCACTAAACGGCGTACTGCGCTTTTCTCTTAAGCCGTATAGCACATCGTCACTGTCGGCCGTTCCGGCCAGTATGGGATAGAGCAGACATGGTTCACTGCTCCGTCTAAGTACAACAGCACCCGCGCCGTCGCCGAAAAGCACACAGGTGCTTCTGTCCGTCCAGTCAGTGTATTTTGACAAGGTTTCGCTTGCCACCACCACCGCGTTATCAATACCCAGCGTATCCATCAGGCTGGCAGCCGTCGTCAGCCCAAAAATAAATCCCGAGCAGCCCGCGCTTAAGTCCATGGCCACCGCGTCAATGCCCAGCACCTTTTTCACATAATCAGCCATAGACGGCGTCACATATTCGCTGGTAATGGTGCTGCCGATAATCAAACCGATATCTTTTTTATCAATGCCCGCGTGGACAATGGCCTTTTGTACCGCTTCCACCGCCATCCCGACGGCGGTCTCTTCTCCCGCAATGTGACGTGTATGGATGCCTGTCCGCTTCGTGATCCACTCATCGCTCGTATCCACGAGCTTTTCCATATCAGCATTCGTGACGATCCGCTCTGGTACAACCTTCGCCACACCCGCAAACTCAACTGGTGCAATCAATTTAAAGTCCTCTCATCCCTAAGAATTTTTCACGCCGCTTCTCAACAATCCTGTCCGCCGGCACGCGCATGAGCCTGTTTAAGCTCTGCGATATCTCGCGCCGGATATCGGTCACGCTTTTGTCCATGTGGAAGCGGTCGAACCCTTTGGGCTCCTGTATCACGCAGTCCACGATATTGAACCGCCTTAAATCTTCTGCGGTCAGCTTTAGGTTTTCCGCAGCTTCCTCTGCCATCGAGCTATCTTTATACAATATTGACGCACAGCCCTCGGGCGATATCACGGAAAAATAGCTGTTCTCCATCATGATGAGCCGGTCTGCCAGAGACAGTGCCAACGCGCCGCCGCTGCCGCCCTCGCCGATAATAATGGAAATGACCGGCGTTTTTACGGTCGCCATCGCCTTCAAATGCTCCGCGATCACAAGGCCCTGACCGCGGGCCTCGGCCTCTACTCCCGGAAAAGCGCCCGGCGTATCCACAAAACAGATCACAGGCCGCCCAAACTTTTCAGCCTGCGCCAGCGCCCGCATCGACTTGCGGTACCCTTCGGGATGCGGCATGCCGAAATTGCAGCGCATGCGCTCCTCAAGCGTGTGCCCTTTTTGCTGCCCGATCACCGTGACAGGCCAGCCTTCAAACCACGATATTGCCGTAATGATGGATTCGTCGTCGCCGAAGCAGCGGTCGCCCTTCACTTCAAAGACGCCGCTGAACAGCTTTTCAATATAATCTCTTGCCTGAGGCCGATTTTCTTTGCGGGCACTTAATACCTTTTGCCACGACTTCTCAACAGTGTTTTGATCAGCTTCGTTTAAAGACATCGTCAACCTTTTCCTTTATAAGCGTTTTCACGTTCTGTGTCTCCGGACGCACATGCAGCGCCAGCACATCGGCCAGCGTGTCACGTAAACCCCTTCTATCCACAATGCGGTCAATCAGCCCGTGCTCATAAAGATATTCCGCCGTCTGGAACCCTTCCGGCAGCTCATCCTTCACCGTCTGCTGAATCACGCGCGGCCCCGCAAAGCCGATAAGCGCGCCGGGCTCCGCAATCGTGATGTCGCCCTGCATGGCAAAGCTCGCCGTCACGCCGCCCGTTGTGGGATGCGTGAGCACGTTCACATGCAGCAGCTGCTGTTCGCCGTGCTGTGCTAGCGCAATGGTCGTACGGGACATCTGCAGCAGCGAGAGTATGCCCTCCTGCATCCGTGCGCCGCCTGACGCACAGAAGATGATCAGCGGCAGCCGGTTCAGCGTGGCAAACTCAGTGATGATGACAATCTTCTCGCCGACCACCGTGCCCATGCTGCCCATCATAAAATATGAGTCCATCACAGCCAGCGCGGTGCGCACGCCTTTGATCGTCGCTTTGCCGATCACGACGCCCTCCTGCAGCTTAGATTTGGTTTTTTCATTGGCAATTTTGGTTTTATACCCGGGAAATGAAAGGGGATCCTTGCTTTCCGCCTCACGCTCGATCTCAATAAAGCTGCCCGAATCCACGATCATTTCGATGCGCTTGTAGGCAGGCTGGCGGAACAGCGCCCCGCAGTACGGGCAGATGGAATCGTTCGCGTGAACGATATCAGCGATGATGTCCTTGCCGCATTTACTGCAATGCAGCTTCTGCACATCGGTGTTTTCTTTACGCTTAACGGATATTCCTGTATCTATCTTCTCTGTAAACAGCTTCATGGCTTCTCCCATCGGTTTAAGAAAACCTTCTCAATCCATTTGGTGTGCACGCGTCCCGCCGCAAAATCGTTGTCGGCGAGCATCGCTTTGGCAAATTCAGTGTTGTGCGACACGCCGTCGATATAAAGCTCATCAAGCGCCGCCATGCTGAGCGCAATCGCTTCCTGGCGGTCGTCGCCTGTGCAGATAAGCTTCATGATCATCGAGTCGTAAAACGGCGATATCTCGTCCCCCGCAGCGTATCCCGTGTCGATGCGGACACCGTTACCGCCCGGCAGATTCATCGCCTTGATGATGCCCGGTGAAGGGCGGAAATTCTCTTTCACGTTTTCCGCATTAATACGGCATTCAATGGAATGCCCGCGTGCGGCAATCTCTTCCTGAGGTATCGTCAGGTGATGCCCCATCGCCACCTGTATCTGCGCCTTGATGAGGTCCATACCGTATATGCTTTCCGTGACGGGATGCTCCACCTGTATGCGCGTGTTCATCTCCATAAAGTAAAACTTGTTGTCCTGAGCGAGCAAAAACTCAACCGTACCCGCGTTTTTATAGTTCACGCACTGCGCGATTTTAACTGCTGTATTTTGTATATCTTGCAGCACCGCTTCATCCACATTTACCGCGGGCGCTTCCTCTAGCAGCTTCTGATTCTTTCTTTGCAGGCTGCATTCGCGCGTGCCGAAGTGGCGCGTGTTGCCGTGCTCGTCTGCAAGCACCTGAACCTCAATATGCCGGGCATCCGCCAGATAAGCTTCCATATATACGCTCTTATCTCCGAACGCCAGCTCCGCCTCGCGGCAGACCATCGGAAACTCCTGCTCAAGCTCTGCTGCATTGCGCACAATGCGTATGCCTTTGCCGCCGCCGCCCTTGGCCGCCTTAATCATGAGCGGGAAGCCCACGGTTTTGGCCACGTTCAGCGCCGTTTTGAGGCTGTCCACCGCTCCGGTTGAGCCCGGCACCACGGGAAAGCCGTTTTCAATCATGATCTCGCGTGCGCTCTGCTTGTCTCCGAGCATCCGCATTGCGTCCGCATCCGGCCCCACAAACTTGATGCCCTCTTCCTCGCACGCCAGCCGGAACGCCGCGCTTTCCGACAGAAAGCCCACGCCCGGATGAATCAGGTCGGCACGGTAAGCCCTTGCCGCCGCAATGATACTCTCAATATTCAGATAGCTCTTTTCGGCCTGCCGCGGCCCAATACACACAGCTTCGTCAGCAAGCCGTGTGTGCATGCATGTCTGATCGTTCTCCGAATAAACGGCCACTGTTTTAAGACCCAGCTTCTTGCATGTGCGTATAATGCGCACAGCAATCTCACCGCGCGATGCAATCAGTACGGTTCTCATATCAGCTTTCCCTTGCGTAGGCAAACAGTGTATCGCCTGCGCTAATCGCATGGCTGTCTTTCACAAAAACGCGCTCGATCACACCGGATTTTGGCGCGCAGATCTCGTTCATCATTTTCATGGCTTCAATAATGCACACCGGATCGCCCTTGCGCACATGCTGGCCCTCTTTCACAAAGGGCTCTGCGCCCGGTTCTTTGGCCACATAGAATACGCCGGATATGGGAGCCAGCAGCAGATCATCGTTATGAGGCTCCTGTGTTTGTTCTTCAGTTGTTATTTGTGGTTCCTCTGCCGCCTGTAGTGTGACAGGCACCGGCGCCGCGGTCACAGCCGTCTGTCTTTCCAGACACACTTTGACGTCCCCTGTCTGGATTTCGATCTTACTGAAAGACGATTTTTCCGCCTTTTCCATCAAGCTGAAAATCTTTTCTATATCCATGTTCGCTCCTCCATCTTTGGCCTTGCAGACATACATTATCATTTGTATTATCACTAAGGTTAGCACTGCTAACCATCTCACTTCCGCAAATATTATCATGAGGCCGTGCATAAGTCAATTCGATGATTATGAACAATTTTTACAATATGTTTCATATTTGCAGTCTTGACTTTTTTGATTGTTCCGCAAAACCTGCGAAATACACGTCTTTTTTTACGAAAGAATTGCGTTTTTCATTTTTGTTTGACGTTCGTGTCTGTTTTCGTTAAATAAACGGAAAGAAATATTATGAAGTGAACAAAGACGGCTTAAAAAACGTCATATATATTGGAGGGGTTACGACACAAATAGTCACGCTCTTTATCAACATGACTAACAGCTAATAAAGCTGATAAATAGGTAATAACTCAAAAAGTATTTTATCTGTCGTATAATTTAAAGAAAAAAGATTTAAAAATGCTGTTTTTGTCTATACTTTTAGGTTGATATATGTTATAAGTTATGTAAGCTATTTTGTTACGTAATTATTGCATTATTGTTACGATATTTAAAATACGTCCGTTTGCGCGGCAGTTAAAGAACTGGAGATACTTTATGAGGAAGAAAGCTATTGGAATACTTGTGAGCATTGTGATGATGTTGGCGTTTATGCTGGGTTCAACCTCCGTCGCACTCGCGGAAGATCCTGATTATTCCATTATTCGCGTCAAGCTTTCCATCGGTACACCGACAAGTTTCTCATTCTATGCGGACGGAAACTACAGCATTGACGGTACAGCAATAGACCGCCAGCTTTATACCGCAAAGATTGAAGAAGGCGTCATTAATCTTTATATCGGCGCTACAAAAATTGCCAGCAGTACAGACGGCACGCTAAAGTTAACGCAGCATACGGGAACAGCCGAACGCAATAACTTCATATGGCTCAATAACGCAGAGCATGGCTACTGTGGGTATCTTGGCAATATGACGTTTTCTATTAGTGACGGTGCATTACAGCTTGTAAATAGCCTTTATCTTGAAGAGTATCTATACGGTGTTGTTCCTCATGAGATGAGCAATTCTTTCCCGCTTGAAGCGCTCAAGTCCCAAGCGATCGCCGCTCGCACATATGCGGCAAACCGTATTTCTGGCGGAACATCCTCTTCATACGATCTTGGAGATACATCCAAGTATCAAGTCTATGAGGGCTTCAACGCCTCAGACACAAATGCGATTCAAGCTGTTAATGAAACTGCGGGCAAAGTACTAAAATATAACGATAGCTTTGTGCAATGCTATTACTCCGCTTCCAACGGCGGATGGACGGAAATTACACAGCACAGATGGACAGCGACAGAACCGTTAAAGGCTTACGACGTCATCAAACCAGACCCATACGATGTCGCTAATCCCTACAGCAAACAAGAAGTATTGATACTCCCCAAAACAGTCACAGCCGAAAATCCCCTGCAATATAAACAGCAGGTAGACGGCAGTTTGAAGACCACAGGCAACAGTGCAGCAGGCATTGCAAATGCGTCTCAATATCTGCGGCTTAGCGCGCTTCCCAAAGTGAAAGAAAAAGGCTATATCGCGAGCGTATCGGATGATTTGGAGATTGTCGGCTTCTCAAATATTGTGGCACATACGTATGACACCGGCAGCGGTCAACATCACGGCGGAGAGGGCAGCTACGACGGTAACGACTATACAGGCAAAAATGACTGCAAGGATATGCTTAAAGCGGATGTGACAATGACGGTGCTGGCCAACCGCTATGCCACACCCGAAGACGGCGGCGGATATTTGCTGGGAGACGTCGATATGAACGGATCGATCAGTATATCAGATTATACTTTGGTGCGTCTCCATATCCTTGGCGTAAAAACTCTTTCCGGAGATGCCCTTAAGATCGCAGATGTAGACCGAAACGATGCCGTCAGCATTTCCGACTATACGTATATCCGCCTCCACATCCTTGCCCTTAAATCGATTACAGCGCGGACTAACGATGGCGTGGTCAAAGAGCCTGTTGAGGTGACATTTACAATCGATTTCCCGACCATGGACGTGAATGGTGCTTATAAATCGTTCTTTGATAGCAGCCTTGGTATGTTCGTTGTGGAAAGTGATGATACCAACTGGTACATATACCAGCGACGTTACGGACACGGCATCGGCATGAGCCAGCGCGGCGCCCAGCAGCGCGCCAAAGACGCCGACCCGAACGTGAATACTTACACGAAAATACTCGAGTTCTACTATGAGGGCACAACCCTCTCCGATCTGCCCATGGATCCCTATGTTTTAACTGATTTTCCCGGCGCAGACAGTGTGACCAACGCAAAGATTGTGAATTGTACAAGAGTTAATGTAAGAAGTGTTCCCAATTCAGATTCTTCTGATACAAAAATCGGCACTCTGCCTGCCGGGGCAAGAATTCAAGTCACTGACGCTGAAGCTGCACCGGGCTGGGATGCTGTTAACTATGGAGGACAAACAGCTTACATTTACGACACTTATATTCAGATAGATTAGTCAAGACAGCACAAGAAAAAACCGATATAAAGAATAACTTCTTTAGTTGAGCTTAACTCTTATTAATTAGTCTAACTAAGGAAGAATCTTTATATGTAGGCAAGATAATCGGCCAAAGGAGCCTTATGAGCAAACAAAGACACGGACATAAACCTATTCAGCTTGTACTGCTTATACTATTGATTCTAATTATGCTCGTCAGTTTCTCTGTCAGCTTTATCCCTATCGGTCACGCACAGGAGCCTGAACCGGAGATCACCACCACCTCAGAAGGCCGGCTTTGCGCTGAGGACGAGGTACTTGTCAAATTTAAAGACACCGAATCAGACACCGCTTTGGCGAATACGCTTGAGTCTTTAGCCAGCGAACCTCTGAATAATGCCAGCGACATTGTGATTGCGGACGTGCCCGAGGGTGAGACAGTGGAAAGCTTTGTGGAAACTTTGCAAGCACAATCAAACGTCGAATACGCCCAGCCAAACTATGTCTACAAGCTTGAGCGCACAGTCAATGATACATTTATCGCAGACCAATGGCACTTAAACAAAATTGGTGCATTTAACGCGTGGGACACAACCATGGGCAGCTCAGAAATCAAGGTCGCTGTTCTTGACACGGGCATTGACCTTGATCATCCCGATTTGGCAGGGCAGATTACGGCTCAGGCTGATGTGGTGCAGAATGACGGTAATGCCGAGGATGATAACGGACATGGCACACACGTGGCGGGTATTATCGGCGCGGTCGCAGATAACATGACTGGCGTGGCGGGTATCGCTCCCGGCGTAAAACTCATCGCTGTCGATGTGTTCGGGTACTATGTCAACCCGGAAACAAGTCTTGTTGAATTCGGCGCATTCACAAGCGACGTGATAGAGGGTATCGAATATGCTGTCACACATGGCGCCGATGTGGTCAATATGAGCCTTGGAGGCTCCGAATATGACAGCGCCTTTGAAGAAGCAGTTGATGCTGCAGTGAATGCGGGTGTGGTTATTGTGGCGGCTGCCGGTAATGAAAACGAGAACGGCGCACACTATCCCAGTGATTTTAACTCATGCATATCGGTGGTGGCAACAGACCAGAATGATTTAAAGGCAGACTTTTCCAACTATGGTATTGAAAAAGATATTGCCGCACCGGGTGTCAGCATCTTGTCTGCTTTTCCTAACGATGTTGACCCTGAACATCCTGTAGATTATATTTATATGGGCGGCACATCCATGGCGTCTCCTGTGGTCGCCGGTGTTGTGGCTTTGATGCTCTCGCAAAAACCGGGATTGTCGGTGGACGATATTAAGGACAAGCTATATTCATCAGCTGACATCGTGACTGATCCGGCAATCAGCGGGATGGGGCGCGTAAACACACAGAATGCTCTGGCTGCAGTTGCCGCTTATTCACCTGTCGCTGTCACCGGGGTCACGTTAAACAAGGCATCGCACATTTTAAGCGTTGGTGAGACATACTCACTAACTGAAACAGTAGCTCCTTCGGATGCCTCGAACAACGCCGTGATATACTCAAGCAGCAATCCCTTTGTCGCTTCGGTCGACTATTCGACCGGTCTGGTCACCGCAAACGCGGCAGGCAATGCGGATATAACCGTTACCACGGATGATGGCGGATTTACCGCTGTTTGCAGTATTCTTGTTGATGCGCCATCTGTGTCAGTCACCGGAATCACGCTAGACAAGTCATCTTTTACACTTTTGCCCGGCGATTCGGTTTGTCTCCAACCGACGATAAGTCCGGCAAACGCGACAAATCAATCACTGACGCTCGTCAGTGATGCACCAGCCGTCGCAACGGTGAAGCAAGATAGTACAGGAATTGTCGTAACTGCCGTCGGAGAAGGAACTGCCACGGTCTCAGTGATCACCAATGACGGAGGGTATACCGCCGCATGTGTTATCACTGTCAAGTCCCGCACGATTAAGTCGTCCGTGTATGAGGTGGATACGGCAGGTCATTATCTGCGGAATGTGGCACCGGGTACGACAGCGACACAGTTAAAAGCGAATCTGCTTAATGATCCAGAAGATATCACTATTCTGGACACCAAAGGCAATGCGTATACAGGTGCAAATGTCGGCACCGCAATGGCTGTCCAGCTGGATGTCTATCGTAACGGTATTGAAAACGGCATCAATGACTCGCTGAATATCGTCATACGAGGTGACACAGGCGGAGATGGCAGCATCAGTATATCAGATTATACATATATCCGTCTCCACATACTCGGATTATCAAAGCTGTCGAGTGCGGGCGCGGCAGCGGCGGATGCGGATCAAAACGGCAGCATCAGCATATCCGATTATACATTGATTAGACTTCATATTTTAGGTCTTAAACCTATTTACTAACATAAAAAAAGGAGAAAGAAATGAAAAAAAGATTTATAGCGTTCCTATTGGTCATGATTCTGGCCGTATCAACAATAGGTATCATGACCGCTTTTGCAGGTATCAGCGGAAGTAGTGAAGTAATCGCAGGTAAAACTTATAGCTTTAAAGTTTCAAAATCAGCATCTGCATCATCTATAAGCGGAAAAATATCATGGAGCGGGTTCGCGTCCGGCAGTGATACCATGTGGGCAGACTCGTCAAGTGGAATGAGCGAAAACATCACCGCTTCCAAGACCATCAGCATTTCTGTACCTGCAGGTACACCGGCCGGTTCTACTTGCACAATAAAGGTGTCAGGACAGATATCTACATTTGACGGCACAAATGTGGGTGAATCCAGTTATTCAGATAGTAAAACGATCACCGTTGTCGACAAACCCGCATCCACACCAAAGCCAACCAAAAAACCATCATCCAACAAGACAAACAGCAAGCCCACCCCCACGCCCGAACCCACAGCGTGGCAATTGGCCTCAGAGAAGGTGGATGCCATGGAGCAGGGCGGCACGCTGACTGTAGACTTAACGGGTGAAGATGATGATCATGAAATCCCTGTCGAGATATACAATGTGCTTCGCGAAAAGAAGGGCATGCTGACGCTGAACTTCGGCACATATTCGTGCACATTGAACGGCGCGGCGCTCAGCGAGCTTGGCGAGGATGAAGATGAGCTGAATCTTGGCCTCTCATTCGAAAAAGATGAAGACTATTCCAAAGCTGTCGGCGGCGGCGATGTCTATCAACTTCATTTTGATCACAAAGGCGAATTCCCCGGCAAAATTTCGTTTACGTTTAAAGCGGATAAAAACAACCCGGGAGACACCGTTTACCTTTACTACTATTACGGCACATCCAATGTGATTGAAGGAATTCAGTCCGCTGTCGTGGGTGAAGACGGCAATGTGACATTTGACATCTATCATTGCTCAAGCTATTTCGTCTCCCCCACTCTCATAGAAGGCGCGGCCGGTATTGTGGCGCAGCCCGAACCTGAGCCCACACCCACTCCCGAACCCACAGTGGAGCCGACACCTCAGCCGACACCTGAGCCCACAGAGGAACCTGTCGAGCTTGCAATGACTCAGCCTGCCGGTTTCCCGCTTGTTGTGCTGATCGCGGTCGGCGTTGGCATGGCGCTTATCGGTGTGCTTGTCACCATGATCGTCTGTCATGTTGGACCGTTTAAGAAAAAAGAAACCGATAGCTCCGAATACTAAACGGCAACTCTCTCAAGGCTCCGGTTAAATCCGGAGCCTTTATTTTATTAAAAAGCGAGTAATCGTACTTTCGCTATTTTTCTGCATTTGCATGTCGAATTATCTGTTAATATGTTGACATTTATTCTTTTTTCGTACAAAATGTAAATACATACCTTGCCCAGACATCCGGCGCTTCTTCTCGTCTAAAACGCAATTTTAATCGCGCCCTTGCACTTAAACAAAAAAGTGGTTAAAGGAGTTCACAAATGAAGAAGCTCGCGGTTACGCTATTTTCTGCTATCATCTTAATATCGTCATTGAGCATATCAGTGGCTCTGGCAGGCAGTGTGAATGTGTCGATCTCAGGACCTCAGAATGTACAGCCGGGCAAAACATATGATTATTCGTATCAGATCACAATGACGGATGCGTACTCATTTAATACGAGTATTTCGTGTAATGCCGCCAGCATTTCCGGAGACCTCAATCCATCTGTTATTGATGAAGGGACGCTCCTCAACACAAATAAATCTTTATCGGGAAAAATCAGCGTGACAATCAACGAAGCAGCTAAGCCCGGAGAGAAGTTTACGATATCCGTCGATGGACGGTATAATCGCATTGAACAAGATGAAGACGGAATTCAATTCACTGCCGGAGACATCAGTTATTCGTATAAGCTTACAGTGGCCGTTCCCGAGCAGCCAACGCCCGCTCCGACGCCGGAGCCAACCCCAGTACCGACTGCCGCCCCTGCGCCGACTGAAGCACCAACCCCGGCAGTTACACCCGAACCCACGCCGAAACCGGCAAAAACCGCAAGACCGATTAATTCAGCGGCGCCTGCTGCCACAATATCATCAACTCCGTCACCCGCGCCATCAGCATCAGATTCTGTCACCGACTCACCGTTGCCCTCACCCACACAAACGCCCGTGCTGGACGCTTACAACTCAGAGCTGGATAAGCTGGGCCAAGGCGGCAGCATCACTATGACAATGACGGCGGCAGATTCTGTTCCTGCATCAACGCTCAAAGCACTTAAAGCCAAGCAAGCCACGCTTAATATAGACTATGGCGGCTATTCGTGTACAATAGACGGCACCAAGCTGGGTCAAATATCAGAGTCAGGCGGCTATCAGTTTGGCATGACGCTGGAAAAAGACGCGGCGGTTTCGGATGCGGCAGATGGGCTCGACATCTATCAGCTGCATTTTGCACAAACAGGCGAGATGCCGGGTCGTTTCACTTACCGTTTTGCGGCTTCGGAAAACAATCCCGGCGACACGCTATATCTTTACTGTTATTACGCATTGTCAGGGGTATCGGAATACAAGCAAAGCGCTGTGGTGGACCAAGACGGCTATGCTTCGTTCGACATCTATGAAGGCCTCAGCTATTTTGTCACCGCTTCACCGATTGAAGAAATAAAGGAAGAACCGGGAATTGCCTTAGCGCCCGTCAATAACGCCGCGAATCCCGGTTCCGGTTCCGGTTCTGATTCTGGTGGTTGGTTTGTCATCGCCGTGATATTGGCTGTCATCGCCGCTGTCTTTGGCTTCATGCGGATACGGCATGTCGGCATTTTTAAAAACCGTTAAAAGCGTTCATTTAATTAACCTTTGGAAAGTATCTATCAAGATATCGGCATCAATCGGTTTGCCGATATGCGCATCCATTCCCGCCATTAAGGCCTGATCAATATCTTCCTTAAAGACGTTTGCCGTCATCGCGATGATTGGCACATCTTGAGCCCCTGGAACGCCGGATGCGCGTATCTGACGCGTGGCCTCAAGTCCGTCCATATTAGGCATTTGAATGTCCATAAGAATCGCATCGAAAGCGCCGTTCTGTGCCATATATATGTCCAGCGCCTGCTGACCGTCCAGCGCCTGATTCAAAATAGCGCCTGTTCTTTTCAGCAGTTCCTGAATAATATATTGATTGATTTGTATATCCTCGGCCACAAGAATCCTTCGGCCCTTAAGAAATTGGCTGTTCAATTGAGAAACCCGCTTCGCGGCTTTAGGCTGTCTACATATCTGAGTCAACGTGTTGAACAAGCGTGACGGAAAAATGGGTTTTGTCAGGAACATGGTCACGCCCGCGTCTTTGGCCTGATTTTCTATTTCTCCCCATTCAAACATAGAAAACATGATGACGAAAGTATCCGGCCCGCAAACCTTTCTGATCTCCCTCACCGTTTCTATGCCGTTCATCTCCGGCATGTGCCAATCGACAAATACAACATTATAGGCTGCTTCATCCGCTTTTTTACGGCTCACCATATTGATTGCTTCTTTGCCCGAGAGCACACATTTTGCCTTAACGCCAAACTGGGAGAACAGTGAGTTCATATATTGACACGTCTCCTCCTCATCATCAACCACAAGCACATTGAGATCTTCAAACGCCACATCCATAGCGGCAGGCTTCGTATCAGCCAGCTCCAGCGGCAGTACAAAATAAAACGTGCTTCCTTTTCCCCGCTCACTCGCGGCGCCAATCTTTCCGCCCATCAATTCGACAATCGACCGCGATATGGCCAGCCCCAGTCCGGTGCCTTCATATGTGCGTGTCGATGTGCTGTCCGCTTGTTCGAACGGACTAAAAAGCTTCTCGACGCTGTCTTGGTCAATGCCGATGCCGTTATCCGTCACAGAGAACTTTGCAATGATCCGATTGTTCTGCGCTTTAAGCACTTGCGCTCTCACGGCAATCTTGCCTGCCTCAGGCGTAAATTTCACGGCATTGAAAAGCAGATTCATCAGAACCTGTTTTACCCTTATTGAATCGCTAAGCACATATTGGGGCAAAGCCTCATCAATGAACAGATCAAGGCGTTGTTTTTTCTCATCAGCGTGCTGCATGACAATACCCACAGCCTCCTCAATAACCGCAATCAGATCCGTCTCACTGAGGCTGACAGAAAGCTTACCCGCCTCGATGCGGGAAATATCGAGAATATCATTTACAATGGAAAGCAGATGTTTGGAGGATATATTGACTTTACCAAGCAGGTCCTTGATCTGCTCTTTATCATCGGATTCCGCAGCCACATGAGTGAGACCGATAATGGCATTGAGCGGTGTGCGAATCTCGTGGCTCATATGGGAAAGAAAATCGCTCTTTGCACGGCTGGCTTCTTTGGCGTCCTGTTTGGCTTTAATCAATTCTTTCTCTTTTTCATGCTGTTCGGTCATATCCTCCGCCACGCCCAGCAGCGCATAGACATCACCGTCCTGATTAAAAAGCGGCACCTTGTTAACTTTAAAGAACCTCTCAACACCTTTTGTTGTGATCAGACTCTGATAATAGTTTAAGCTAATTGTCTTTTTTTCAACGACCATCCGGTCGTGCTTTGTGCTTTCTATGGCGACATCTTCCGCCATAATGCTCCGGTTTGTCTTACCAATCAGATCCTCAGGTGTGGTGTCGAGGCTTTCCGCCATGATATGATTACAGCCTAAGTAAACGCCCTCCAAGTCTTTCCAATATATCCCAACAGGTGCATTATGAATAAGCTCTTCAAGCATCTGATGCGAGCGGAATATTTCCCTTTCATTGTTCACACGCCGTGTGATATCTGCGATAAAAGCAGCCACGCCGTTTATCTTATCCTCATTATCATAAACCGGATAAACAGAGCCCTCATAATAGCGGTCACCGATCTGCGTTCGATAACTCCCCGGATTCCCGGTTTGCATGATTTTCTTCATAAAATCTTTATTTGCGGCATACTTTTCAGCTGGAACCAGCTCTTTTATATTTTTACCAACAACCTCAGACGCGACAGTACCACGCTGCTTTGCAAAGGCATTGTTTGATATGATAATATTCCCATCACAATCCATCAAGCAAATGCCGTCTCGCGTTGCATCTAAGATGACACGCATCTGCGAGTGGCCTGTCTTGATCAAAGCCTCCTTTTCTATGCGCTCATAACCGTTTTTTATCATGGCCGCAAATATTGTCATGACCGAGAGCGCATAGGGTTCCCACCGTTTGACTCTTTCAATCGAATAGAGCCCGATAAAACCGAGCGGCCGGCCTTTGGACATAATAGGAATCATGATTGCTGAGCGGACACCGTCTTCCCTTAATATGCCAGCGAGTGTTGAATTGTGCGCCTTTGTGTCTGCGATGTAATAATTTCTGCCGCGCACATGAGCGTCAATCATCTCCCGTACATGCTGAAACGCACTTTCTTGCCAATCACGTTGAAGCGGCGGTATTCCGGTTTTATTCTGCTGTGTCTTCAGATGAAATCGTTGTTCATTCCAAACATATTTGATATAACAGATACGGTCTTCCCCCGTGTATTCGCGTATACGCTTCAAAGCCATGTCAAGCTCACGGTCGATGTTTCCGACATCCGCATTCATAAAATCCTGAGCCAATGCAAAAATCAGCTTTTCAAACTGAAGCTGCCGTCTCATGCTCTCAAGCATTGAATCCTTCTGTTTCTGCGTGTCCCGCAAGTGCATCACCGTGTTTTCCAGTTCAGCGGTGCGCTCTTTGACCTGCATATTCAGGTTTTGCTGATGAGTCTTAAGCCGTCTTACAAGTTTATTGACAAGAATAAGCAGCAAAGCAGCGGTTATCAGTACATACGCCAATCCTTTGTACGTCTCAGCCTGCATGTAGGTCTGCTGATCCATATTAAACATGCCGAGAATATCATCCAGAAAAATGATCCACGCCATGCCAAAAATAACATAAACAAGGGTTATAATGAGGGTTTCACGAAAAATAACCGACCTTTTTTCTTTTTTATCTTCCATTGCGGCCCTCCTTATAATTGATGTGTCAAATCGCTGACTGCTTGATAAGCTTGCCTTAAGTCGTTCATTAGGCTTTCTGTTTTATCCACTTCGTTATTTTTAAGATGTAAGTGAATCTGAGCCGCAATTTTTCCAATCTCAATCAGCCCAAGGTTAGATGCCGTTCCCTTCAAACCGTGGGCTTCATATACGGCTCTTTGATAGTCTTCGCGGTCTATGGCGCCTTCCAGCCTTTGAAGCACATTGTCTTTAAAAAAAAGCCGGAGTAATTCGGCATAAAAAACCGTGTTATCCGACATGCGCTTCATGGCTCCTTCATAATCAATGCCCGGTGTGCTTTTAAGTATCTTGTCAAGTGACTGCATCTATCCGCTCCTCCACGATTTTTATTGCCGCACCTCATCTCCGTGCTTTAGCGATATGTCGATAAAAGTATCGTTTATATGCGTAAACACATCAATAAGCATTGGATCAAATAGTTTTCCCTTTTCTTCTAACAGTATTTGTGTCGCTTTTTCATGTGAGAAAGCCGGCTTATAGACGCGGGCACTAACTAAAGCGTCGTACACATCGGCCACGGCCACCACGCGTGCAGAAAGCGGAATCTGTTCGCCTTTAAGACCGTCCGGATATCCTTTTCCGTCCCAATGCTCATGATGGTGACGGCATATCTGCCGCGCATAGCGAACGAAAAGCTCATCATCATAATCGGCTAATGAGTCAATAAAACGACTCCCGATTTCCGAGTGTGTTTTCATGACTTCCATCTCCTCACTCGTCAGCGGCCCGGGTTTTGTGAGTATGCTGTCGGGTATGCTGACCTTGCCGATATCATGCAAAGATGAAGCGCGTGCGATAAGCTGTGCCACGTGTTCATTAAGCTCGGCCGTATACATACCGTTTCTGCACAGAAAATCAAGCTGAGCTTCGCAAAACAAACGGATCCGTTTCACATGCCGTCCAGACTCCAAGCTGCGGTATTCAATAATTGACGTCACCGCATCATAAATGGATTCGCGCATGCTCAAAATTTTCTGCGCCTGCTGTTCGGCCAGCTCCAGCAGATGATTCTGATACCTTTTCAGACGGGTATGGTTATCCACACGGCATTTGACGATATGCATATTAAAAGGCTTTGTGATATAGTCTATTGCGCCCTCTTGAAGGCCGCGGCTTTCGTCGCATTCGGAATCGAGCGCACTGATCATAATCACCGGAATGTTCTTTGTGGCAACATTCTGCTTCAGCCGCCTGAGAACCTCGTAGCCATCAAGCTTTGGCATCATAATATCCAGCAGAATCAACGAAAGTCGGCATGAATGCTTCTTCACAAAATCGAGTGCCTGCTGTCCATCACAAGCTTCATAAACATGATAAGAATCCTTGAGTATCTGCATGAGAATTCTTCTGTTGATATCAACGTCGTCGACAATAAGAATACTGTCCATGATCACTCCTTGCGGCTTATTACTGGCATCAGATGAGTGGTTTTTTCTTTAATTTAAATCTAAATAATTAGCATTCGACATATTTTTCAGCTGGCTGCTTTTTGATGATTTATGGTTATATTATCGTATATTTGCTTATTTTTGTTTATACATATAGATACCCTCATTTCCCAACTCTAAACATTATGCAGTCTGAAAATGCGAAAGAGCCCGGTACGATTATCTCCCGAACTCTTTCTCATGTGCATTTATGCTTGACTATTGCTATGCGTATTATCTAATAAAGAAGATTGTTCTCTGACTCTGCATCGAACAGGTGAATCATCGATTCGGGAATCTCGAAATGGATATAGTTCGCCTTGCCCGGCTCAAACGCCTGCGGTGTTAGGTCTGCAATCTGAACCCGAATCACCACGTCCTTTTCACCCACAACCACGTGCAGGTAGATCTCGCTGCCCATCATCTCCGACACGTCAACCTTGGCCTGAATGGCGTTCGGCGTATCCGCCGTGACCACGTTGATGTGCTCCGGACGAATACCGAGAATTGCCTTGCAGGGCTCTTGCTTCTTCTGCTGAAGTATCTTTTGCTTGTCGGAAGCGAGCATGATCTCGACTCCGGCGGCGCGCACGACGTAATTGCCGCCCGAGAGCGCCAGCTCCGCATCAAAAAAGTTCATCTGCGGTGTGCCGATGAAGCCCGCCACAAACTTGTTGGCCGGTCTGCTGAATACATCCTGCGATGTACCGATCTGCTGAATATAGCCGTCCTTCATGATCACGATACGGTCACCCAGCGTCATCGCCTCAATCTGGTCGTGCGTGACATAGATGAACGTCGTGTCGATGCGACCACGCAGCTTGATGATCTCCGCACGCATCTGGTTCCTCAATTTCGCGTCCAAGTTGGACAGCGGCTCATCCATCAAAAACACCTTGGGTTCACGGACAATCGCACGGCCGATCGCGACACGCTGGCGCTGACCGCCCGAAAGCGCTTTGGGCTTGCGTTTTAAAAGATCCGTGATGCCAAGAATCTCTGCGGCCTGCTTCACTTTCCTGTCGATCTCGTCCTTCTTTTCCTTGCGCAGCTTAAGCGCAAACGCCAGATTCTCATAGACCGTCATGTGCGGATACAGCGCATAGTTCTGGAAAACCATCGCGATATCGCGGTCTTTGGGAGGAACAGAATTGACAAGCTTGTCTTCGATGTAAAGCTCACCGTCCGTGATCTCTTCGAGACCCGCCACCATACGAAGCGTGGTAGATTTGCCGCAGCCCGATGGGCCGACGAGCACGATGAACTCTTTGTCTGCGATTTCTAAATTGAAATCGTGGACGGCCGTGACATTCTTGTCGTAGACCTTCTTGATGTTCTTGAGTGTAACATTTGCCATACTGACGGCTTTGCCGCGCACAGCCTCCGCTAACTGCGCAGCTCCCCATCGCCCGGCTTTGTGGCGATGGAATTACAGCAGGTCTCCACACTGCTGCACCGCAAGCCGATGCGGATTTATTCTTGCCTCCTTTTTTTACGTCCCTCAGGCGGTGTAAGTGGAGCCGCCCGAAGCCGCATTGATTTGATATATCTGCGTATCAAAACTGATGGATTGTTAACCCTTAACGCTGCCAACCGCCACGCCGCGCACGATGAACTTAGACAGCATGAAGTAGATGACCATGACGGGGACAATGGCTATGGCAATCAGCATATAGACCTGACCCATATCAAATCTCAAAAAGTCGGCACTGCGCAATTGAGCAATCAATATCGGCAGCGTTCTCTTTTCGGCTGTCTTTATGACCAGCGCCGGCACGAAATAGTTGTTCCATGAAAAAACGAATTGGAATATTGCCTGCACAGCAAGAGCCGGCTTCATAATAGGAAGAACAATCCTATTAAATGTACGGAATTCACCAGCCCCGTCAATGCGCGCCGCTTCAATAATCTCCAACTGCAGAGCGCTCTCCATATACTGCTTCATAAAGAAGAATACGATAGGCGCCGCGATTGACGGAATGATGAGCGGTGCCAAGCTGTCCATCATCCCAAAATCATCAATCAAATTCAAAAAGCCCAGCGTAGAGACCTGCGTCGGTATCATCATGATCAACAGGATGAATGCATACGCCGTCTTCTTAAACTTAAAGTTATACGCGTGTACACCGTATGCTGTGAGCGCTGAAAAATATGTGCTGAGCAGCGCCACACAACTGGACACAAACAGGCTGTTCATTATGCCATGCATTACCGGCAAAGTCTCATTATTGAGGACATTTTGCAGATTCACGAACAAAGATTTGCCCGGCAGGAATGAGAAGCCTTTCTGTATATCCGGATGTGCCCTTGTGGCATTCACAATCAAAATATAGAAAGAGAACAGACAAATAATTGTGATCAACACCAGGACGATATAGCAGAAAGTTCTCTTTAAATTGAGCAAAGCATGATGCTGGCTGCCGTTAACCGCCTTACTCCTCATTTTTCGCTGCCTCCTTCTTTATTCTTTTTTCTGATTTGCCGTTAAGTACTTTGAAAACCACACCGCTGAGAGCCGCTGTCACGATAAACAGAAGCACCGATACCGCACCGCCCAAACCAAGATTCTTGTTATAAAGATGCTTGTTGAGCCACATGATAATCGTCATGCTGTTACGGTTAGGCCATCCGTCACCCTGCGTCAGTATCTGCGGTATATCGAACATCTGCAGACCGCCGATCATCGATGTGATCAGCACGTATACAAGAATCGGTCGAATCAGAGGCAGTGTGACCTTTCGGAAAACCTGCCACGGACGCGCACCGTCAATCTGCGCAGATTCAAACAGCGCCGGGTCGATACCCATAATACCGGCCATCAGCAGTATTGTCGTATTGCCGAACCACATCAAAAAGTTCATCAGGGCGACAAGCCCTCGGGTTGCCCCGACATCCGACATTATATGCAGAGGCTCTATACCCGCGCTTTGAAGTATGGTGTTTATTGGGCCGTTGTCAGAAAAAAGCGCATAAAACAACATAGCGAACGCAGAAGCCATGATTAAATTCGGCATGTAGATAACTGATTTAAAGAAGCTCGTTTTCAGCCTGAGTCTTAAATCGGTAAACCAAGCAGCGAGCAGCAATGATACGGCGATCTGAGGGATAAAGCCCATGATCCACATGATACCGGTATTCGCCAGGTATTTGGGCAATTCCCCTTCGGTTAAAACCGTCACATAATTCTGCAGCCCCACAAAAGTCGGGCCTACCTGTATTAATCCCTGACGGTAATTTTCAAAAAAACTGTTATAGAATGTTGTGAGTAACGGATAGAATGTAAACAGTGCAAACACGATGAAGAAGGGTGCGATAAAAATGTATCCCCACTTCCCGTAGCTTATCGACTTTACTTTCTTCTTAGGCATAGCAACAGTCGTCATAATATTCACCTCGATTACGGCTTTCGTCGTTGGGACTGCCGGCGCGTCTTAAGACGGTGCAGTAACCCCTAATTTAAGCAAGTTCAGGACGGGGCACGAGGCTGTGCCCCATCCTGTCACTCTTGTCTTCCTTCATGCGCTGTCAGACGGGATGTCTATTATGACCGACGATCAGTTGAGACAAACCGCCCAAGGCATGACATCAACTGTTTTATTCGGGTTTCTTGAGGTTCGGATACTTTTCAATAACGGCTGTGTAGAAGTTCTCAAGAGCTTCGTCTTTTGTCACAACACCGTTGAAGTAGTCGTGCATCGCTGTCTGCATTTCTTCGTTGCAACCTTGGTCATAGGGAGAAATGTTGCTCATGTCGATGTTCGGAGCAGCGGACGCAAACTTAGCGATATGGTTCTGACCGCCGAGGAACTCAGAGCCGTAAGCCGAATCGTTCGCAATCTCTTCCATTGCAATAGAGTTGTTGCAGAAATCGTTGTACTCATATGTGACCGCTTTGAGTGTCTCAGCATCACATGTCATTGTGTACATCACATCTTTCACGAGGTTCAGGTTGTCAGTTCCGGCTGCTGCACAGATCCATGTGCCGCCCCAGTAGTAACCGGCCGGGCCTTCGCAAGCGCCCCAGTCGCCATAGATACCGTTGCCAACTTCCATCTTGCCGCCTTCAGATTCGGGCGTCTCAAGGGAGTTGCCCATCAGCACGAAGTCAAAGCCCCACGGAGGCATGAAGTAACCAAACACTTTGCTTCCGGGTCCTTGACCGGCAGCCCATGCTTCGTCCCAAAGGATGGTCTTTTCATTGTAGCCTTTATCCGTGTAATCTTTGGTCTGGTCAACCCACTTCATGATGTTGGGGTCAATCTGAATCACGCCGTCAGCATCGACCCAAGGAGCCGACACGTTGTTGGAGAATGTTCTGTAAGTATCGTCAAAACCGGATACCATCTTGTAGCCTTTGTCGCTCATGCTGGCAGCTGTTTCGTCGAACTTTGCCCAGTCGCTTAAGAATGCTTGAACTTCTTCAGGAACATCTGTACCGAGAACGTCCTTCGCAATCGAACGTCTGTAAGCGAAGAGACCGGGTGTCGCCTGCCATGTCACGCCTTTAAGCACGCCGTTGGAATCCGAAGCGATGTCATTCGTGTACTGATACTGATTAGCAAGATCTGCATCTGTGAGACCCACTTCGTTTACCACGTCGAGTGTGTAAGGTGTGTCCACGTACTTGCTCGCATAGTCAGCTTCGATCAGGAAGATGTCAACCTTTTCGTCGGCCGCTGCCGATTCCTGATTCAAAAGAGCCTGGTCAAGCGCATTCTGATACGCATTGTCCTCGTTGGGCGTGATCACGAAGTTAACCGTAACGCCTTCGGGAACCAAGCCGGCTTCTTCAAAGAATTTGACGAATCTGTCCTGGAATTCCGTGTTCCAGCAGTGAATGTTCAGCACTGTGCCTGTATCGGCAGGCGCTTCCTCAGACACCTCTTCAGACGGCTCTTCAACAGGCGCAGACGAAGATTCGGATTCAGCGGGAGCGGAATCGGACGGTTGTTCTGCAGGCGCGCCGCAGGCGGCCAGCGAAACCAACATAACCAAAGCAACCATGCTGACAATCAGCATTTTTAAAGTTCTCATATTTCTCCTCCTTTTTTTATTGCACACGCTAAAAGATTTTACGCGTGCCAATTTTTAAAATTTATCACAGGTTCTATATGAGAACCGTTCTTACAGATCAACAACGCTCATGGTGCGGTTAAGCTTTTTAACCGACTTGCCTTCAATAATACGTCCGGGTACGATCACCTGCTGCGGAATAAAGGTCTTGGGAGACACAATGGCTTCAATAAGCTTCGCAGCCGCTTCACGCCCCAGCGCTTCCGTGTCCTGCTTGAGCGTGGTCAGGCGCGGACGCAGCACCTGAGACAAATAAATACCGTCATGACCCACCACGCTGATGTCTTCGGGAATCTCAAGCCCGTGGCGTTCAATCTCATTCATGCCGCCGATGAAGGAAAAGTCATCGGGGTACATGATGCACGTGGGCCGTATCGGCATCGCAAGCAGCTCACGCGTGGCAAGCCCGCTGGCCTTGGGATCATGGTAAATCGCCTGTTTGACGTAATCGTCAGGCGGGTCAACGCCAAGCTCTTTGCAGGTTTTATGAAAGCTCGCAAGACGCTTCTGGGTGACCGACGTATCTTCACCGTGTATATACGCGATACGTCTGTGCCCGCAGTCATAAAGATAACGAACCATTTGGCAGACACATTCAACGTTGTCTGATAAAATAGCCGTTCTGTTGTCAAAAACGTGGTCAATCGTGACGGTGGGTATTTCGCTGTTCACAAGCTGTATTACGTCCGGATCTTTAAAATTGACGCTTGCAACCACCACACCGTCGCAGTTGCGGTATTTGCAATGCTCATAGTAGCTCATCCTAAACTGACCGATATTCTTGCTGATGAATGTGATATCGAATCCGTTTTTCTCAGCTTCCACTTTAAAACTGTTGAGCACTGATGAGAAATATTCATGTGTTAAGCCGCTCTGTGTCTGATCGATAAACAAAACACCAAGATTGTTTGAGCGGTTTGTCTTGAGGGCACGTGCCGTCGCGTTGGGCAGATAACCCATTTCTTTGGCCACACTGCGCACGTACTCTGCCGTCTCTTCTCCAATATCCGGATAACCGTTGAGTGCTTTGCTGACTGTGGCGGAGGAAACCCCGCATCTTTTAGATATATCCTTGATTGTTACCATAATAATGATACTCCTCGAAAACGATTTATAATGAATTATACCTGTTTTCGCCCTAATCCTCAACGATTTATCACTTATTGTACAAGCGTATGTTTCTTAATCGTTTTCGCGTGTTAATTATATAGCATCATTTCACATAAAGTCAAGGGGGTTTTATAAATAAAAAAACGGCAATACTGATATTTTTTTGGCCATATTGTGTGTTTATTATAGAAAAAAGCGCTATTTTTCATAAATATCTTTACTTTTCAAACTGTATTGTATAAAATACACCATAGATAGCGAAATCGTTATCGTTCATAATTATACAAATAACACAGGAGACCATCACCATGAAATACGGCCATTTCGACGATTCAGCAAAGGAATACGTCATAGAAACACCCGCCACGCCCCTGCCCTGGATCAATTATCTCGGCAGCAGTGACTTTTTCAGTATCATTTCCAATACCGGTGGTGGATACTGTTTTTACAAGGACGCAAAGCTTCGCCGTCTCACACGGTACCGTTATAACAACGTGCCTTACGATCAGGACGGCCGTCGCTACTATATAAAAGATGAAGGTACACTCTGGAACCCCGGGTTTCTGCCGTGCAAAACAGCGCTTGACAGCTATAAGTGCCGTCACGGGCTTAATTACACGATACTCGAAAGCGCCAAGAATGAGCTTTCAGCCACGCTTAAATGCTTTGTTCCTTTAAAAGACACATGTGAGATCAACATGATGACGCTCACAAACACAAGCCAAAAAGAAAAAAGCATACAGCTCTACAGCGCCGTCGAATGGTGCCTTTGGGACACTGTGGACGATTCGCAGAACTTCCAGCGCAACCTTAGCATCGGCGAAGTGGAAATCGACGGCAGTGCGCTCTATCACAAATCCGAATACCGAGAACGCCGTGATCATTACGCATTTTACAGCGTGAACACACCGTTAAACGGCTTTGATACCGATCGGGACACATTCCTCGGGCGTTTCGGTTCCTGGGAAGCACCTAAAATGGTACAGATGGGTCAAAGCGGCGGCAGCGTGGCGAGCGGCTGGGCGCCGATGGCAAGCCACCGCATCGACTTAACGCTTGCCCCGGGTGAAGAAAAAAGCTACATATTTATTATTGGCTATGTGGAAAACGATGCGAACGACAAATGGGAAAGCAAAGGCATCATCAATAAAAAGAAAGCGAACGCCATTATGGCGCGCTATGCGGATCCGGCCGCGGTCGAATCTGCTTTTCAGGCACTAAAAGATGACTGGTCGCAGCTGCTGGGGCGCTTCCACATCACCAGCCCTAACGAAAAGCTCAACCGCATGGTCAACATCTGGAACCAATACCAATGCATGATGACGTTTAATCTAAGCCGCAGCGCCAGCTATTTTGAAAGCGGCGTCGGGCGCGGCATGGGCTTTAGAGACAGCTGTCAGGATCTGCTCGGGTTTGTCCATCTGATCCCCGAGCGTGCCAGAGAACGCATACTCGATATCGCCGCCGTTCAGTTTGAAGACGGCAGCACCTATCATCAATACCAGCCGCTCACCAAGCGCGGCAACGCCGATGTGGGAACCGGCTTCAACGACGATCCACTCTGGCTCGTTGCCTGCACCGCGGCATACATCCGCGAGACAGGCAAAGCGGATATCCTCGATGAGATGGTGCCGTTTAACAACCAGCCCGGCAGCGAAAAGCCGCTTTTTGAGCATCTGCGCCGCAGCATCAACTACACCGTGACGCATAAAGGGCCGCATGGTTTGCCGCTGATCGGCCGTGCGGACTGGAACGACTGCCTTAATCTGAACTGCTTCTCCGAAAAACCCGGCGAAAGCTTTCAGACCGTGGCCAACTTTGAAAGCGGCAAAGCCGAAAGCGTGCTGATCGCAGGCATTTTCGTGAAGTATGCCAAAGAGTACGCTGATCTGTGCCGCCTTTACGGATCAAAGGAAGAAGCCGAAGCGGTGCTGAAAGAGGTCGATGCGATTCAGCAGGCCGTCATCGACAACGCATGGGACGGCGATTGGTTCCTTCGCGCCTATGACGCCTTTGAAAACAAGGTCGGCAGCCATGAATGCAAGGAAGGCCAGATATTCATCGAACCGCAGGGCTTCTGCGTGATGGCCGGCATCGGCGTTAAGGAAGGATATGCTGAGCGTGCGCTTGCGTCGGTCAGAAAGCGCCTGCTCAACGACTTTGGCATCGAACTGCTCGCGCCCTGCTATTCGGAATATCACAAGGAACTTGGAGAAATCACGAGTTATCCGGCATCCTATAAAGAAAACGGCTCGGTGTTCTGCCATAACAACCCATGGGTGGCCGTTGCGGAAACAGCACTCGGCCATGCCGAGGAAGCTTTCGATACATATCGGCGCTCCTGCCCCGCTTATGTTGAGGAATTCAGCGATATCCATAAGACAGAACCGTATGTGTACAGCCAGATGATTGCCGGCCGCTATGCCCCGCGCTACGGCGAAGCCAAAAACAGCTGGCTCACCGGCACCGCCGCGTGGTCTTTTGTGTGCGTCAGCCAAGCGCTGCTCGGCATTGCGCCGCATTATAACGGCCTCATGATTAACCCGTGCATACCTGCCGAGCTCAGCAGCTATACGGCGACACGGCTATTCCGCGGCGCGCAATATACCATCACCGTTCATAACGAAGGCAAGCAAACCTTTGCCATGAAGGTGGACGGTGTGCCTGTCGACGGCAATATTATACCGTTTAAAGAAGGCAAAAAAGACTATCAGGTTGAGGTGTTTATCTGATGGCCTTTCCGAAAGACTTCATCTGGGGCGCCGCCAGCTCCGCATATCAAACCGAAGGTGCCTTTGACGAGGATGGCAAAGGCCGCAGTGTCTGGGATGATTTCTGCCGTCTCAAGGGTGTGATAAACAACAACGGCACCGGTGATATCGCGTGTGATGCGTACCATCGGTTTGCCGAAGACGTCTCGCTCATGAAGCAGCTTAATCTCAAAGCATATCGGTTCTCGTTAAGCTGGCCGCGCATACTTCCCGAAGGACGCGGCGCTGTCAACGAAAAAGGGCTCGCTTTTTACGATGAGCTCGTAGATATGCTGCTGGAGAACGGCATTGAACCCATGATCACGCTGTATCACTGGGATTTGCCTTCCGCTGTGCACATGCAGGGCGGCTGGCTCAACCGCGACACCATATACGCTTTTGAAGAATACTCGGCTGTGGTCGCCCGTCATTTTGCGGGACGCGTGAAGACATATATTCCGATGAATGAACAGCAGTGCTTTGTCAGCCTTGGGTTTGATCGCGGCATCCATGCGCCGGGCCTTCGGCTGCCCCCCGAAGGGATATTCTCCTGCATGCACAACTCGCTGCTTGCACAGGGGCTTTCCATCAGAGCGCTGCGGGAAAACAGCCCTGCTTCCGTCAAGATCGGATGCGCTTCCACCGGACGGCTGTGCTATCCGGCGGGCGATACGCCCGCACTTTGCGACGCAGCGGAAAAATCCACCTTCGTCATTTCGGGAAACGAATGGCTGTTCTCGCACAACCTGTTCCTTGATCCTTTGATCTTAGGGCGCTATCCCGAATGCGACGTGCCCGGATTCAGAGAATTTACGGCATCTGTTTCCGATGAAGACTGGCAGATTATCAAGCAGCCCATCGATTTTATCGGCCTCAATATTTACAACGGACGGCTGGTCGATGGAAACGGCTATGATATAGAAAAGCATCAAGGCTTCCCGCGTACTGCCATGAAATGGCCCGTGACACCCGAGGTGCTGCGGTATGGCCCGCGCTGGATTTACAAGCGATACGGCCTGCCCATGATGATCACGGAAAACGGGCAGTCCTGCAACGACCGCATATTTTTGGACGGTCAGGTACACGACCTCGACCGCATCGATTTTCTGCACCGTTATTTAATCGCGCTTCGCAAAGCCTGCGAAGACGGCGTCCCTGTCACCGGCTATCTTCATTGGAGTCTCACAGACAACTTTGAATGGCACAACGGGTACGACGAACGTTTTGGCCTTATCTATATTGATTATCCCTCTCAGCGCCGAATTCTTAAAAGTTCAGCGCATTGGTTTTCCGATACTGCATCCACAAACGGGATGCATCTTTAACACCAGCCAGCGAAATGCAATGTGTATTTCGTCTTCATTATTTTCTTCCTCATTTATTATTTAGGCATTGTCACTTGACAAATGCCTTGTTTTTGCGCTAATATATTCGCACAGACTATATGCATTATGTATATAGTTATTAAGAATCTACATGAGGAGTGTCAAATGCCGCACAAACATTGCCACCCAATGCACCGTTTTATGGAGGTCTGCCTTCTTGTTTTGCTCTATGATGAGAAATCCGAAAAGGAATGCCACGGCTATTCCCTTGCCGAAAAGCTCAAGGACTTCGGTTTTACCGATGAGGAGCTCAATATCAGCACGCTTTACCGCACGCTGCGCCAAATGGAGCAGAACGGCTGGGTGAAATCTCATTGGGAAAGCGGCGGACAAGGGCCGCAGCGCCGTGTTTACAGCATCACAGCACAAGGGCGGGATGCCCTTGATGAATGGGCCAAGGTACTGCAAAAAAGACGCGACCGCATAGGCAGACTGCTCGATGCTTATTCGCAGCTTGAAAAAGACAATAATTAAGGAGATGACTCAATGGGTATCGATACAATCATTTTTTATTCGCTCGCAGCGGGACTAACCATTTTCTCGCTAATAAAAAGCAGAGAAAAAACAAAAAAGGCGTTTATCAAGGCTTGGCGCGCTTTTGAGAATATTCTGCCTCAGCTCATCGGCATCATGGTTCTCGTGGGCGTGGTGCTTGCCCTGCTCGACCCGGCTACCATTGCTGTGATTATTGGTGCGCAATCGGGATGGCTCGGCGTGGCGCTGGCGACCTTGATCGGCGCAATCACACTGATGCCGGGTTTCGTGGCGTTCCCCACGGCCGCCCTGCTGCTGGCTTCCGGCGCAGGATACATGCAAGTGGGTGCGTTTGTGTCTTCGCTGATGATGGTGGGCACAGTCACGCTGCCTGTGGAGTTCAAATATTTCGGGAAAAAGACAGCGCTTCTTCGCAATGCATTTGCGCTGCTGTTCGCGCTTGTGGTGGCTTTTGTGATCGGAAAGGTGATGGGTGAGATATGAATAAGAATATGAGTTTAAAAAAACGACTGAAACGGTATATCTGGCCTCTTGCCGCAGTCGCCGGGCTGGCCGCTCTTGTCATATTCATGCCCAGCGTGGGTAAAGAAGCATTTTCATCCACAATCTCGGGTTTCAAGCAGATGCTGCTTGTGATCCCCCCGATATTTGTGCTGCTCGGGCTGCTTGATGTCTGGATACCGCGTGAAACGATGGTGCGTTTTATGGGCGAAGGCTCTGGACTAAAGGGTTCAGCGCTTGCCATTCTTCTGGGCAGCGCTGCGGCAGGCCCGCTCTACGCGGCATTTCCCGTCGCAGGTATCTTCATGAAAAAGGGCGCCACATTCACCAACGTGCTGCTGTTTCTGGGTGCATGGTCCACCACCAAGGTGCCGATGGTGCTGTTTGAGCTCGCGGCCATGGGGCCGCTGTTCACATTCACGCGTCTTGGCCTAAGCCTAGTCGGAATAGGCATTATCGCCGTATCTGTCAACCGGCTCACAGGCCGGAACAAAATTGCGCAGATATATGAAAATGCCCGGGAGCTTTAACACCCGGGCATTCTCCATGCAAGTAACCACACACCAATAACAATGTGACTTGCAAATCAAATTCTTTTTTATTGCACCGGCGCCTGAGGCAGCGGCGGTACAGGCGGTTTTTCCTTCACAAGCGCGAATATGCCGCCTAAAGTGCACAGTATCATTGTGAGCCAGTTTCCCGAAAGAAGCAGGCTGAGACCCGCTGCGACGATCATCAGCACGCCCGCCGTCACGTTTTTCTTGTCCACCATCAAGCCGCCGACCAAACCGAGTACGCCGCCGACCGCATTGAGTACGCCGATGACAATCAGCACAATGCCCAAAATGCCTGCCGTCCATGTCATTATCATATTGGATGCAAAGCCCATGTCCATATACATGTTGTCAAATAAATCCGCAAACATACCGGTGTCAGTCGTCATGAATATGATGCCGCCGATGATGCAAAACAGTGCGGCCAGCAGCGACACCGCGCCGCCCACAATACCAAGTACTTTACTTGCCTTTCTCATAATAATCCTCCCTGCCCTTTAAGGCTTGTATAATTTATGATAACACCTATATTGTACAGTATATGGCTTCATTTCTCAAGCAAGAACAAGACATGACAGCTCTTATTCTGAAAAGCTTATTCTTTTTCCAGTCGGGCACGATTCGTCTGCTCTTCGTCTTTTATTATGAGCTTAAAGCTAAGACTCATTAAGCCTTTAAGCACACTTCCTAAGAGCTGCCGGACAACGTGACCTTTAATCGGGTAAAAGTAAGTACTCTTATTCTTATAATAAGCAAAATCCGCGGGACAAGCATCCTTGTACGAGCCATATGCGGTCATGGTTTTAAATGCGCCAAAGTAAGCAAAATCTGCAAAGCCGGGCAGCTTACGCATTGTGGCCTGCATGGCTCCATAAAACTGCTTCGCTGATTTTCGTATATTCTTCGCTGCTTTTTTCTTCAATCCCGGCATCGGCACGGGCGGCATCGGTACGCCGAGCTTTAAAGACTTTCTTGCGCCTGACGACAGCAGGGTCAGCTGTGCCAGCGCCTGCTTCATACCCATCACGCCGCCGACTGTGGATACAGCGAGAAAAGTTTTGTCAAAAAAGCATGGTCGGTGCAGCGTATACGCCAGCCTGTCGATAAAGTTCTTCATAAGAGCAGGCACTCCCATTGCGTAGGTGGGCGCGGCGAGTATGATGCCGTCGGCCTCCGTCATTTTTGAGTAGATAAGGTCGCGGTCATCCTTTAACGGGCATTTGTCTTCGCCTTTGGCAAAGCACGTGAAGCACCCCTTGCACATATCCAAACGACAATCTGATAAAAACAGACACTCAAAATCAAGGTTCTGATCTAGCCCCATGAGGATGTCTCTGACGCGCTCAACCGCCTGAAACGTATGGCCCCTTTTCCGCGGACTGCCCATAATCGCCAATACTTTCATCGTTTTATTCTCCTAAAATATACCGAGTAAAAAACTCGTTGTGCTGCTTCATCTTTTTATCAATCACGTCAAGGCTGGGGCTGTCGTGTAGGAAATTCTGTTCAAAGTACAAATACACGATATACGCGTTGTATTCCTCCGCCAGCACACGCGTGTCTGTCTCACGAATGAGCCCTTGCTTTGCCATCTCATCAAACACGTATTGTGTGATCTGATTTGGTTTCTCCACAAGCTCCTGCACCAAAAATTCACGCACAGATCGGCTGTACTGCTGCTCCACTGTGATGATTTTTGCAATCTTCAATACCGCTGGCTCCCACATTACCTGCTTGAACTGCTCATAGGCCAGCGTGAAATATTCGCTTGGGGTTTTAAAGTCCGGAAGCTGTATCTCAGTTTGCTCAAGCTTCTCTCTGAATAGCGCGAAGATGCTGCTCAAGATGGTTTCCTTGCTCTCATAGTGCTTATAAAGCGAGCTTGCTTTAATTCCCACCTCTTTTGCAATCTGACGCATCGAAACTTCCTTGAATCCGTACTGCGCGAACAGATCAATAGACACATCGCGTATCTTTTGCTTGGTAGATCGCTTCGTTTGCTGCGGCATAATTCTCCCCTTTTGGCTAACGCTTGTTATCCGTATTGTAAGCTAACGTTTGTTATCCGTCAATACCTTAGCACGCCTTTCAAAAAAGCATAAAATATTAATTTATCGATAAAAATATATTGACACTCTTTTCACAATCTTTTATAATCAAATTGTGAAATGATTCACAACAAAGAGCGCATAGCGGCTCTTGTGTATGGAAAAATTAAACCCCGTGCGGGTTTAAAATAATTTTAATCAAGGAGTATAAAGCGATGGCTACCGAAAAGAAAGCGGAAGATTTAAACGCCGTCATAGACGGTCTGGTGAAAAATGCGAACGACGCTTTGAAAGCCTATATGGCGATGGATCAGAAGCAGATTGACGACATGGTACACGCCATGACGCTGGCTGGGCTCGACAACCATATGCGTCTGGCTAAGATGGCCGTGGAGGAAACAGGCCGCGGTGTTTTTGAAGACAAAGTCATCAAAAACATATTTGCGACCGAGTATATCTGGCACAGCATCAAGGATCAAAAAACAGTGGGCGTTGTGGATGAAAGTGAACTTGAGGGCTATGTGGAAGTGGCGGAGCCCGTCGGCATTATCGCAGGCGTCACGCCCGTGACCAACCCGACATCCACCACAATGTTTAAGGCGCTGATTGCCGCCAAAACACGTAATCCCATAATCTTTGCGTTCCATCCGTCAGCGCAGAAGTGCTCGGTGGAATCGGCCAAGGTGCTGCGCGACGCAGCTGTAAAGATCGGCGGCCCCAAACACCTGATTCAGTGGATTGAAACGCCGTCTATCGATGCGACAAACGCCCTGATGAATCACCCCAACGTGTCTTTGATACTGGCCACGGGCGGCAGCGGCATGGTAAGAAGCGCATACAGCGCAGGCAAACCGGCGCTCGGCGTGGGCCCCGGCAACGTACCCTGCTACATCCACAAGGATGTTGATGTGGAGCGCGCCTGCACCGACCTTATCATCTCCAAGACGTTTGACAACGGCATGATCTGCGCGTCCGAGCAGGCCGCTATTGTGCATAAGGATATCGCTTCTGCGTTTGAAGCAACGATGAAACGCCTCGGCTGTGCGTTCTTAAATGATGAGGAGACAGCAAAGCTTGCGGCATATGTCATAAACCCCGCAAAGATGGCGGTCAACCCCGAGGTCGTGGGCAAACCCGCCGCATGGATCGCCGAAAAAGCCGGCATTAAGGTTTCCGCTGATACAAAAATTCTGCTTGTGAAGCTCGCAAAACCGGGTCTTGATTATCCGCTCTCACTGGAAAAACTCTCCCCTGTGCTCGCTTACTTTGTGGCGAAGGATGAAAAGCAGGGCTTTGAATATGCCAACACGATGCTCGAGCTGGGCGGCCTTGGCCACAGTGCCGTGATTCACGCAAATGACGAAAAACTGACTGTGGCATATGGCGAAGCCATGAAGGTGGGCCGCGTGATCGTCAACTCACCGTCTTCACAGGGCGCGATCGGCGACATTTACAACACGAACACCCCGTCATTAACGCTCGGATGCGGCAGCTTTGGACGCAATTCGACCACGTCCAACATCTCGTCCATTAATCTGCTGAACAAGAAGCGCATCGCGCAGAGGAGGGTGAATATGCAGTGGTTTAAGATTCCGCCGAAAATCTACTTTGAAAACAATTGCGTGCAGTATTTGGCATCGATGCCGAATATTAGCCGCGCATTTATCGTGACAGACCCGATGATGATGAAGCTGGGTTATGTAGACAAAGTGCTGCATTACCTGCGCAAGCGCGATAAATACTGTCACAGCGAAATTTTCGCCGATGTAGAGCCCGACCCGTCTGTGGACACTATCATGCGCGGCGTGGACGCCATGAACAAGTTCAACCCCGACGTGGTCATCGCACTCGGCGGCGGCAGCGCCATCGACGCGGCGAAGGGCATGTGGCTGTTCTTCGAGCATCCCGAAACGGATTTTGAAGGTCTGCGTCTTAAGTTCCTTGACATCCGCAAGCGCGCGTTCCTGTACCCGAACCTTGGCAAAAAGGCGCAGCTCGTCGCGATCCCCACAACATCAGGCACAGGCTCTGAGGTGACATCGTTCTCGGTCATCACAGACAAAAGCAACGGCAACGTGAAGTACCCGCTCGCCGATTACGAGCTCACACCGGATGTGGCGATCATCGACCCGCAGTTTGTGAGCACGATGCCCAAATCGATCACGGCCGACACCGGCATGGACGTATTGACCCACGCGATTGAAGCGTATGTGTCGATACTCGCTTCGGACTACACCAACGGCCTTGCGATCAAGGCGATCGAGCTTGTGTTCAAATACCTGCGCCGCTCTTACAACGACCCTGAAGACGCGGTAGCATGTGAGAAAATGCACAACGCATCGTGCATCGCGGGCATGGCGTTCACCAACGCGTTCCTTGGCATCAACCACTCGCTGGCACACAAACTGGGCGGTGAATACCACATCCCGCACGGCCGCGCCAACGCGATACTGCTGCCGCACGTAATCGCTTACAACGCACAGACACCGACCAAGTTCCCGATATTCCCGAAATACGGCAAGTTCGTTGCCGACGAGCGCTATGCGCAGATTGCCCGGTATTTGGGCTTTGGCGGCGCGACCAAGGAAGAGCAGATTGCCAACCTCATCAAAGAGGTGCGTAAGCTCATGAAGGATCTTGGCAGACCCATGACAATCGCGGAAGCGGGCGTTAATGAGAAGGAATTCCTGACCAAGCTCCAAAGTCTCTCGGAACGTGCATTCGAGGATCAGTGCACCACGGCCAACCCGCGTTACCCGCTCGTCAGCGAGCTCGCGGACATTTACAAAAAAGCGTACTACGGAAAATAGAATACAACTCCAGCCCAAGAAACAGCCTGCCATGCGGGCTGTTTCTTTTTTATGCGCAAGTTGCACACCCTTCAATGTGTATATAAAGTATCATCATATACGGGCCGGCATGGAAACCGGCCCCTACGGTCCGTGTGTATATAAATACCATCCCGTAGGGGCGGGTCTCTGCCTGTGCCCCGAATGGGGTATGCCCGCCCGTTTCGTTTTGACATATTCAATCCGAGTATCATTGCATAGCGGGCCGGCGTGGAAGCCGGCCGCTACGATTCGTGCATATGTGATACCTTGTCCCGTAGGGGCGGGTCTCTGCGCCCGCCCGCCGTCATTGTTTATCGAAAGTTTTATCCATAGACTCTTCATCCACTACGCGGATTCAGCGTGACATAAGCCGTTCCGTGCTCGCCGTTTCTTGTGTCATACTGAACCGAAAGTGAAGTATCTGTTTGCGTACAAACGCACCCCCAATACCCACCACTCACCCTTAAATCCGCTATTTAGATTCTTCATCCGCTACGCGGTTTCAGAGTGACACTAGCAACTACGTGCTCACCGTTTCTTATGTCATACTGAACCGAAGGTGAAGTATCTGATTACGTACAAACGCACCGCCAATACCTACCACTCACCTTTAATCCGTTATTTTAAACTCTTCATCCGCTACGCGGTTTCAGAGTGACACTAGCTACTGCGTGCTCACCGTTTCTTATGTCATACTGAACCGAAAGTGAAGTATCTGTATTTATAATAACAGTTGACATTTACACAATTGGTGTTAATATTAACTTAGTTAATATTTTATACTTATGTTAATTATTTTGAGCCTTGATAATACGATTTGGAGAGCTATGGCAAAAGACAAACGACAACTGAAACGAGACCGTATCAGAGAGTATTTTTTAAATGCGGCCAAAGAAATCATTATGCATGACGGCGCTGAAAGTGTAACGGTCAGAGAAGTCGCAAACCGGGCAGGCTATTCGTATGCCACGCTTTATAATTATTTTGAAGACTTAAACGATTTGCTCCGGGAAACAAAGCAGAGTATGTTTAGAGACGTTTTTGCATGGATGACAAAAGCTGTTTCTGATGTACCCAAGGATATATCCGGGCTAAAAAAAACTTACGAGATTTATATGTCATATTATTTTGACCACTCCCATGTATTCAATTTCTTCTATAATCATAAAATTTCCGCACCAGAGACACCCAACGATCCATATAATAAGGATTTTGATCAATCCATGCGCGAAACATTCAAGAGTCTTGCGCTCTCCTGCCAGCTGCTTGAAGAAGATGTGCCTCTGGCATACAGGCTTTTGGTCTATGTGGTACACGGTCTGTTAACGCTCCATTTTTCCGGCAACACAAATTCGTCCCTTGAAATGGCTGTCGGCGAAATGGGCATGATGATAGATTTTATATTTGACAGAAAGGTAAATGAAAAATGAAAGTCGGAATTATTGTTCACTCCCATACAGGCAACACGCTCAGCGTGGCCGAGAAACTCAAAGACACAATTGCCGCAAAAGGACATACGGTGACACTTGAACGGGTTTTGGCCGTTAACGAAGATCCGTCTGCACAAGGACCGGTTGAGTTTAAGAGCATCCCTGATGTGAGCAGCTATGATGCGCTTGTTTTTGGTGCGCCAGTCAGAGGCTTTTCACTCACTCCCACAATGACAGCTTATCTGGCCCAGCTACAGGCGCTCAAAGGCAAAAAGGTAAGCTGCTTTGTGACACAGCAGCTGCCTTTTGCATGGATGGGCGGCAACCGGACAATCGGCCAAATCAAAAATGCCTGTGAAGCCAAGGGTGCTGTTCCATCCAGCACAGGCATTGTCAACTGGGGCTCAAAAAAGCGTGAAGATAAAATTGCTAATGTGCTAAAAAAGTTGAGCGATATATAGGAGATAAAACGATGAAAAGAAAACACAAGGTTTTGATTATCATTGGATCAATTGTAATTGCTATAGCAGTGGTTGCCGTTATTCTGTTTCCCTCTGTTGAGGAATCCCTTAATCAATTGGCTTCGGAAAAAATACAGGATGTTAACCTATCTGAGATACCCGACGGCGTTTATGAAGGCAGCTGCAGCGTATTTCCCGTTTCCGTCAAGGTTGAGGTTGCTGTGGAGAACCATGCCATAACGGACATCAACCTCGTTGAGCACAATAATGGGAAGGGATCTGCGGCAGAAGTCTTACCCGGCAAGGTTGTCGAAGCCCAGTCACTTGAGGTGGATGCCGTTTCCGGCGCCACATGCAGCAGCAAGGCCATACTCAAAGCAATAAAAGACGCATTGACATCGTCATAATTCCAAACATATTTCTCAAGGCTTCCGGAAAGCACGGCGGCCTTATTTAGTTTCTGTTTCTAAGCACAGCAAGAAGACGGCTCCCCCGCCGCCTCCTTACCTCTATGTCAACGAGCCGCTAATGCGCGCACGGCGCGGACAAGCGCGTCGATATCCTCATATGTGTTGTAAAGCCCAAGCGATGCTCTTGCCGCGCTGGCTAGATCGTAATGCGCAAGCGCAGGCTGTGCGCAGTGGTGTCCCGCACGTATCGCAATGCCCTGCATGTTAAGCTGCTGCGCAATGGCATTAGGCTCCATCGTATTCATCACAAACGCCGCCACACTCGTTTTGCTTTTGGACGTGCCGATCAGGCGCACACCCGGTATGCGTGACAGACCCTCCATCATGTACTGCGTGAGATTGTGTTCAAAAGCGGCTATCCGATCCATGCCGACCTCGTTTAAATAATCGATGGCAGCGCCCAGCCCCACCGCATCCGCAATGTTGCCCGTTCCCGCCTCGAACTTCGCGGGCAGCGGCTGATACTCTGTCTGCTCAAAGCTCACGTTTTTGATCATGCCTCCGCCGCTCTGATACGGCGGCATGTTTTCCAGCAGCGCCTTTTTGCCGTAAAGCACGCCGATGCCCGTGGGCGCATACACCTTGTGACCGGAAAACACGAAGAAATCCGCGTCCATGTCCTGCACGTTGATGGGGATGTGCGGCGCAGACTGTGCCCCGTCCACGAGTATCAGCGCCCCATGACGGTGCGCGATGTTCGCAAGCTGCTTCACAGGATTGACTGTGCCCAGCACGTTGGACACATGCGTCACAGCCGCAAGCCGCGTCTTCTGCGTAAACAGCTGTTCAAACGCAAACGGCTTCAAGTCGCCGTTTAAATCCATGGGCGCCACCTTTAACACAGCTCCCGTCTTTTCCGCCACACGCTGCCACGGCACGATGTTGGAATGGTGCTCCATCTCTGTGAGTATGATTTCGTCGCCGGGCGATAGGTTGTTCATGCCCCAGCTTGCCGCCACGAGGTTGATGCCTTCCGTCGCGCCGCGCACGAAAATGATTTCCTCGCGTGACGACGCACCGATAAACGCACGCACTTTATCACGCGCCTCCTCATAGCACAGCGTGGCGTGCTGCGCGAGCGTATGAGCGCCGCGGTGAACATTGGAGTTGCACGAGCTGTAATACCGGCTCACCTCGTCGATCACGCTCCGCGGCTTTTGCGTGGTCGCGGCGTTGTCCAGCCACACAAGCGGTTTACCGTTCACCTTGTGCCGCAGTATGGGAAAATCGTCGCGCACGTACAGCGCCGTGTGCATCGGTGCGCCGTTTGCGGCCTCCTGAGCCGGCATTCGCTGCTGCATAAAGTAATACGGGTTTTCGGGGGACTTCGCAGGCTGCCCGCCGCCGTTGTAATAGCGGTTTGCAAGCGCCATAAGCTCTTCGAGAGATTTGCCCCCCATCCCGCAGTCATACGGCCGCATATTATTGATAGTCATAATAGTTTCCCACCTCGACATTCTCGAGAACGCCCAGAGAGTCGTCTGCGAGCACAGCGATAGAGAAATAAAGACTCAAAATATACGAGGCGATGCCCCGGTTGTCGATACCGCCCAGCTTCATAGAAAGACTGGGCACTTCCGTCTCGTCGGGTATGCCCGGCTGATGCAGACCCACCACGCCCTGCTGCTTCTCACCCACGCGCACGAGCAATATGTTCGTCATTCCGTTTGTTGTGTGAGTATACGCACGGCTGCCGACGAGCAGCTTGTCGCACGGCACCAGCGGCACGCCGCGCCATGTGATAAACGGCGAGCCAAACAAGTTCACGGCTACGGGCGGTACGCCGCGGCGCGTACACTCGCGTCCGAAGGCCGCAATCGCCTTGGGGTGCGCCAAAAAGAACGCGGGCTTTTTCCATACCTTCGTGAGCAGGTCGTCAAGGTCATCCGGCGTGGGCGCACCGCGTCTTGCGCGTACGCGCATATCCGGCGCTGCCACATTGAGCAGACCGAATTCCGGATTGTTGATCAGCTCCCATTCCTGCCGCTCCTTCATCGTTTCAATTGTCAGGCGAATCTGTTCGTTCTTCTGATCGATCGGGCTGTTGAATATGTCGGTCACATTGGTGTTAAGCCTAAGAATCGTCTGTATCATGCTCAGCATGTATTCTCTTGGCGCTTCTTCATAATCCGGGTATGTCTCGCTGATGTCATCCTCATTGATCGGCCTGTGGTTCGCCGCGATCATCTTTTCTCCGTATTCGTTGACAATATCCTGCATATCCTGCGCCCGCTTGATGCGGTTCACGCGATAAATACCAGCCTCCACCGGTACCCATGGCAAAAAATTCAAAAACCACCGAGGTGTGATGCTGTCCATCATCGGCGGTGTTTTTGTTGAGTTTGATAAACGCCGCGCCGCACTGGGGTGCAGGCTCATATGTGTCATAGAGGGATCATATTGATTCACTTTTTTTCACCTTCTTATATCTGATAACCATAATGGTCTTCATATACTATATGAACTTAAAGCCTGCTCTGTGCCGCATATAGGGAAAGCCGCCAACCGTTACAGCATCTATTAACGGAAGACGGCTTTATGAAGGGTGAACTCACTTATTCTGTTTTTTAAAAGGGTGACACTCTATGAATGTAGGGCCCGCCGCACGGGCGAGCCTGTTCTCATGGCTTCGGGTTAACCGAAGCCCCTGGCCTTAGCCACACCAATAGCAGCAGCGGTACACGCAGCAGCAACAACGGCATTTTTTCTGGCAGCTGGGATAGTGGCCGCCATCCCATTTGCGCATACTATCGCCGTCCCAGCATTTCTTGCTATCATCGCAATAGCATTTCTTGCTGTCCCAATCTTTCTTGCTTTTATCGTCATCGCATTTCTTAAAGTCTTTCTTGCTGTCTCCGTCCCACAACACGTGACGGCAACAGCAGCTCAAGCCGTCCCAGATTGATTTATCGCTGCAAAACGCATCGCCTTTACCGTCCTTTTCAGCCGGCCAATGAGAATATCCATAGTCCATGAGTGTCACCCCCCTAGTCATATATATATTCATTGAATGTCAATAGTGCGAATAAATATTTATAGAATATGAAGCAAATGACGACTGTATTCAATCCGTGATATTCTATTTACCCGTCTGCATAAATTATATAAATGCAATTGTAAATAGAAGGTGTTGTATGAAGCGGGAGGAAGAACAAAAAGAGGAACAGCAAACGCAGAAAATCACAGCATATATCGGCCTTCAGAACGAACCGCTTGGCGATGAACCCAATATCAGCATTTCATTTCCCATCAGTCTGCGGCTTTTTTGTGTGGTGTTCGCGATATCCCGCATAGAAAGACAACAAAAGGAAGAACGAAAAACCGAATGGAAGAAAGACCCCAACGAGGATGAATAAAAGCACTTCCTGCATCATGCGCCATGCTCAATAGAGTCTGAGTTTACGGTGCCCTAGCGCTCCAGCAATAACCGCTATTGTGTTATAGATTTTCAGTAAAAAAAGAAGGGCGAGAACCCTTTCAGACAGTCAAAAAAGCTCTTTTGTCATTCTGAATGAGCGAAGCGAAATGAAGAATCTATAGTGATTAAGCGACTTTTCAGATTCTGATCCACTGCGTAGTCGCTTGCGCTCAGAATGACCAGATATGGGGTTTTTCGCCAAGGAAAAAGGGTGAGAACCCTTTATGTGTTGAACCATTCCCACGAATTTTTTGATTCGTCGGAACGCCGGAATGTAGGGCCCGCCACCATAGGCGAGCCTTTTTGGCGTCTCTTAAAGGCATTCGGCCAAAAGAGACAGGCGAAACGGTCTACCAGCGCCAGCCGCAGCCGCAGCCACGGAAAAAGCCACAGCCGCAGCCGCGGTTAAAACCGCAGCCAAAGCCACAGCCACGGTTAAAACCACAACCGAAACCGCAACCGCCTCCAAAACACCGATTACACATATATCTCACCCCCTACAACTATATATATTCAATAATTTGCATTGTGTCACAAATTGATTGATGGTTGCTCGGCTTGCGCGCTCATGCATAAATGTCTTGGTATTTTTGGATAATAGAAAGGGTGATACTTTATCAAAGGAGAATGTCATGTTTCGCTCATCCTCGAAAAAAAAGCAGGCTGTCATAGACGAAGCGGTTAAAGACCTTAATGAGGATATTAGCGATGCCGTTTTGGTGCCTTCGCTGGAAGAGAATATGGCAATCATCGACAGTCTTTTTCAAGATGTCGAAGTTTATAAAACGAAATACATCAAAAACGCCCATAATGATAAGCTTGGCTTTTGTATCGCGTACAGCAGCGGCGTTTCAGATAAAGTCTATATAGGCGAAAACATTATTGAGCCGCTGTCGTCCTCGGGCGCTTTGGCAGAGAGCGGCGATTTGCTTGCCACACTTAATGACAAGGTGATTCAAATACCCGATATAGAGCAAACCGATAGTCTTCTCAGCGTTGTGGAAGCCATCAGCTATGGAGATACGGTGCTTTTCACCGACGGCGTCGCACAAGCGTTAATTCTCAACACCAAAAGCTTTATTCACCGGTCGATATCCGAGCCCGAAAGCGAAAGGGTATTAAGCGGCCCGAGGGAGGGTTTCACCGAAACGTTGATGACGAACCTGTCTATGCTGCGGCGCAGAGTTCGCACAAACAAGCTCAAAATGAAGTCTTATACCTTGGGGAAACGTACAAAAACCATATGCAGCATCTGCTATATGGAGGATGTCGTCAACAAAAAGATACTGCAGGAGCTTTACAAACGGCTTGACAAGATCGATATCGACGGCGTCCTCGATACAAATTATATCGCAGAGCTGGTTAAGGATAGTCAGCTTTCCCCTTTTCGCACCACGGGCTACACCGAGCGCCCGGATACCGTGATCGCAAGGCTGCTGGAAGGACGCATTGCGATCATTGTGGACGGCAGCCCCGCTGTGCTGACACTGCCGTTTCTGTTTATTGAAAACTTTCAAAGCAGCGAAGATTATTACATGAACTATTATTATACGACATTTTCGCGCATGATTCGTATGTTCGGTTTTTTCCTGACCATTATTGTGCCGGGGCTGTATATTGCCATCGTGGCCTATCACCACGAAATGCTGCCCACGCAGCTGCTGCTTAACATCACTGTGGAACGGCAGGGCGTGCCGCTGCCCGCTTCAATTGAAGCTTTTCTCATGCTGATTATATTTGATATCCTGCGCGAGACAGGTGTGCGCATGCCGTCTAATATCGGTCAGGCGCTCAGCATCGTGGGGGCGCTGGTGATCGGGCAATCCGCCGTGGAAGCAAAAATGGTGGCAGCACCTATGATTATCATTGTGGCGCTGACGGGCATCACGAATCTGTTGGTACCGCGGCTCAGCGGCCCTGTGATATTTCTTCGCTATGCCTTTCTTCTTGGTGCGTCATTGCTCGGCTTCTACGGCCTTGTTCTTACCACGTCGGCTGCGACGATACACATTCTAAATCTGCGTTCGTTCGGTATTCCGCAAATGATGGCCGCGGGCAACGTGCGCTTTCAGGAGGTTAAGGACACGTTTTTCCGGGCGCCCTGGTGGAAGATGCTGCTGCGTCCCAAAGGGCTGACCAAAAACAAAACCCGCATGAAATCTGGGGGGAACGCACCATGATTAAAAAAGCATTGTGCTGCGTGATGCTGCTGTGCGTGATTTTCAGCGGCGGCTGCTGGAACTACCGCGGCCTTAACGAGATGTCCATTGTATCCGGCTTTTCGATCGATACGGACGGCGAAAGCGGCGAATTAAAAGTCTCTTTTCAAGTCGTGGATTTGGTCGGAAATATACAGGTGGAGGGCATTAATGGAAAGCTTCTTGAATCGAGCGGCAAAACAGCTTTTGACGCGGCAAGAAATGCTAAAAGAAATATCATCGGCAAGCTCTATTTCGGCCATACACAACTTGTGGTCATAAGCCAGGATATCGCCCGCAATGTAGATTTAAAAGACACCATCGACTGGATGCTTCATGATTCGGAACTGCGCGAGACATTAAAGATTGCTGTCTCAGGCGGAGAGACAGCAAAAGAGATATTAAACTATGAAACCATTTTGAGTCCCATTGTGGCTTTTGATGTCAGCAAATACATAGAAGAGGACAACAAAATTACAGCATCCATACCATATAGGCAATTATATGAGGTTTACAATACGCTGGAAGGCGAAGGCATCGACCTCACACTGCCGGCGCTATGCAATATGGATAACAACGGAGAACCTTCCGCAAAGCTTTGCGGCACAGCCGTGTTTAAAGGCCAAAGGCTAGCCGGATTCTTAGATGCCGACGAGACTAAATATTTGCTTTTTACAACTGATGAAATAGAGGGCGGCCTTATTACATTTCCGGCTGAGGGAAAAGGCAAAGACGATACGACGCTTGAGATTTCAAAAAATAAAACGAAACGCTCGTTTTCGTATAAAGACGGCAAGCTCGTCATCGAAGTGGCACCTGAAACGGACGTATTTCTTACGGAATGCAAAGTGCATTTTGATGCACTGGACAAGAAAATGATTTCTATGCTCGAACAAAACGCCGCAAAAACGCTGGCGGAACGGATGGCGCAGCATATCGGAAAGATACAGTCCGAATTCGGTGCGGATATATTCGGTTTTGGCAATATGATATATAAAAAAGACCACGCGCTTTGGCAAAAACTCAGTGCAGATTGGGACACGCTTTTCCCCGAGCTTGAGGTGGTGGTGAACGCAAAAGTCAATATCATCAACACCGCATCTATTAAGGAGTAAGAAAGGAGAAAGCTTTGCTGACGGCAATGGTGATCGCGCTGTTTGCAGGCGCAATATTTTTAGACTATATACCCAGACGAAAAGACCGTAAGAAAAGGGATAACTTGGTGTACGGCATGCTGCTTGCCATAAGCTTCGTCATTTTGTTACTCTTCAGTGTGGGCGTTAGTGTGCCGAGCCCGTCCAAAGCGATTGACAGCGTTGTGAGAATGATTGTGCCTATTAAGTAAGAAAGGAGAGCCAAGTCATGCAAAAAGAAATGATATCCATGCGACAGGCGTTCTGCATCATTGTCTTATTTATTGGGGGCAGCAGCATCGTAATGGGCGGAAGCTCTGAAGCGGGCCAGGATGCCTGGATATCGCTGCTGCTGGGATTCTTGGGCGTCATCCCCTTCATCCTCTTTTATGCGCGCATTATGCGTCTTTATCCCGACAAGGATATATTCGAGATCTTTGAAACTCTTTTCGGAAAAATCATCGGCAGAGTGTTCACTGTCCTGGTAAGCTGGTACGCGCTGCACTTAGGGTCGCTGGTCGTCGTCAACTTTTCAGAGTTCATTGAGATCATGGCCATGCCGGAAACGCCGCAGCTGCCGCTCATGATCGTCATGCTGGCCCTTACCGCATTTCTTGCGGCAAGCGGCGTTGAAACACTGGGAAAATGGGCAATCGTGACCTTACCTATCCTCTGCTTGATTGTTGTGCTTACTGTTGTCTTGGCTCTCCAGCAGATGGACTTTTCCAATATACAGCCCGTCCTCGGCACCGAGTTTTCTAAAATTGCAGCAGGTTCCCTGAAAATATTTACTTTCCCTCTTGCGGAAACGGTGCTTTTTTTGGGGCTGGCGGGTTCAGTGAAAAGACAGACAAACCCGTATAAGCTATATTTCTACGCCACAGCCTTCGCCGTGCTTATCCTTCTTGTGGTGATGGTGCGCAATATCGAATTGCTGGGCCCGGCACTGATGAAGATCGAATACTTTCCATCGTATATTACCGCACGCATCATCAACATCGGCGATTTTCTCACGCGTATCGAAGGCAGCATATCCATGAACTTCATTATGGCAGGCATCACAAAAATTACGGTTTGCCTGATTGTGGCGGCCAAGGGTATCGCATATCTTTTCGGCATCTCAAATTATCGCAAAATACTGATACCCGTGTCGCTGCTTATGCTTTCAATTAGCGCCATTCTCTACAAAACCGCGATGGAAATGTTCGCTTTTATAGAAGCTTATCAATACTATGCGCTGTTGTTTCAGATTATCATACCGGTTATCGTCTGGCTTTTTGCCGAGATCAAAATCAGGAGACAAAAAAAGCTGGCAGCCGGGCGTTAAAGCCCCAGACCGCCAGCATTCTTTAGACTTATTTCACCTTTGAGGACACGTTCACTTCGATATTGCCGCGTGTCGCGTTGGAATACGGGCAAACCGTATGCGCTTCATTCACAATATCCGTCGCCGTCGCCAGATCCACGCCGGTCATCGTGACCACAATGTCTGCCGCCAGCGCAAAGCCGCCCGCGTCGTTTCTGCCGATACCCACTGTCACCTGTACATCCGGCGGATCCAGCTTGAGCTTGCGCCCGCGCAGCACATGCTGAACGGCACTGCCAAAACAGGCAGAATATCCCGCGGCAAACAACTGCTCTGGGTTCACGCCTTCAGGCTTAGGGCCGCCAAGTTCGGCCGGTGTGGCCATCTCAAATTTCAACGGACTGTTTTCCACATTGACATGCCCGTCGCGTCCGCCTGTCGATAAAGCCGTCGTGCTGTATAAAATTTTCATATGAACCTCCTTAAAAATTTGTGATTAAATACGGTAAGATGCCAGCGCATTTCCCACAATGCCGGAAAAGCTTTTGGAAGCGCCCCAGTCAAAGCGGAAAAGACCGTCTCCGCCGCCGCCGCTCGCGGAATGCACGCGCGTGCGGCCTGTAAAGTCATCGATGACCACAGTCAGCGTCAAGCGGTTGCCCGCACGGTAATAATGCTTTTCATACACAAGCACCACACATTCGCCGCCCTGCGGCGAAACCATACTATAGTAGTCAATCTGCTCTCCCGTGATGCTGCCGTTTACAACGGCATTGTCGATCACGCTGATTGCGCCCTGTACATCCAGCGATACAAAAAAAGTATCCTCCATCATAAGCCTCCTGAATGGGATTTGCATGGACATCCGATGTGACCATAGGATATTATACCATACAATTCCGATAGTATCCATGGTGAAGGCTGATTATGGGATTATAACTCTGCCTACTCTGTCCCGTCCTCCTCATATCCGATCAGCCATTGCGCCTCATCCTTTGAAATCTGTTCGCAAACTCCCGGGCCCTCACTACCCGAAAGTCTATCGGCAACCACATGATTTCTGTCCGCGTCCCACTGGCCTGTATCATCGTTAAAAACATACGTGGTGTTGCCGTCATCCATAGCCACGATATCAATATCGTGCAGCTTATAATAGACTTTCATTGTCTGCTCTCCTTTTTTCCCGTTATGACGTATTCTTTGCTTCGGATACCATCTTAATGCATCGGTAAAGGGTTTATCGGCTGCAGACTTGAGCTTCCGCTGACGGTTTTGCGCGATTTAGGACACGCTCGATTTTGTTAAGTGCCGATACGCGAAGCCGCCCGCATGTGGCCGCCGAGCAGTACAGCCGCTGTGCCGCAGCTTCCACGCTGCGCCCCTCAAAGTAGCGCAGACGCACATATCCGGCTTCGGGTGCGGTCAACCCGGCATCTTTAACCGTTTGCTCAATGCGAGACACCGTGCTGCGTTCGTGCATAAGCCTTTTCTCAATGCTCAACACCTCTGCGTGAAACTGATCCACCGCAATCACCGCCGCGCGCTCCACAGCGCTGCTGCCGGATCGCTGCCGCCCGGATGCCTTCACATACCCGTCCGACACCGGCAGACTTGTCAAGCTTTGTTCGTACGCCTGACGTGCCGCCGATAAATCCAGCATCAGCCGCCCGATGCTGCGTGTCGCATACCAATAATCTTTTAAATACCTCTCAGCCTCTCTCATGACCTCTTCCCCCCTTATTTATAGCCAATGTGCCGGCTTTGCGATGTGCCTTTCAGACAGCATCAGAAATTCGTCCCACGCAAACCGTCTTGCACATGCGTCACATATGGCTTTTTGTTCATAGTCGTAATATCCGCATCCATGCCGGATGGCACTGCCGCAATAGTCGCACCGAAACAGCACAGGCGGCTCGGGCGCCTCGCCCTTGAACCTGTCGTCATTCATCCGCAGCTTCTCCTTTTGTCATCAGCGCATCTGCCTCATTTAGCGCCAGCTCGGTCAGCACCAGTGCTGCCGCGGCAATGCGCCTGTCCTTTGTCTTTAAATAGGCTTCTTTCACCAGCCGCACCGCCTCCGCAAGCACTAATAGACGGAAATCCATATTTTCATCCGGCATAACGTCTGCTCCTTTGCTTATTTGTTTCTGCATAGAAAATACGAAAGATGTCGTTTTCAGGAATATCCAGCACCTTCGCTATACGCACAGCCACCTCGGGCGACGGGCAGCGCACACCGCCTTCAATGTCCGAATAATACCCTTGAGATATGCCCGCGCATTGCGATATCTGCGTCTGGGTGATGTTCGCTCCTTCACGAAGCATTGCCAGCGTGACTCTCATACCGCACCTCCATAATAGCTTATGGCTATAAAATAGCCATATTTCGACAATTAGTCAATAGCTTAAAGCTATACTATACAAATCTATCGCTTAGAGCTATAATTATATATATCGCTAACCAAATCCAAAGCAAAGGGGTATCCTCTGTTGAACGATCTTCCCAAAAAAATCAGTCAAAGACGCAAGCTGCAGGGGTTCACGCAAACACAGCTTGCGCAAAACGTCGGCATCACGCAGGCATTTCTCGCTGAGATCGAAAAGGGCCGCAAGCGCCCCTCTCTGGACGTTCTCGAGAAACTTTGTGATGCGCTCGGATGTTCAGCCGATTACCTTCTCGGTATCCCCAAGAGCCGCCATCATAAGATGATGCAGGAAAACACCTCTCTTATTGGCCGCGGTATAACCGATGAGATGCTCAAAGAGATTGAAGACCGCAACATCACTCAGGATGAACTCCGGCTGGCCATCAAGCTTGCTCAAACCATGAAAGAAGAAGGCAAAAAAGCATAAAGGCGTCACCCTTTTTGCCCAATTGCCATTCCGCAATGCCCGGATACGCTGTCAAGCACCTCTAATATAGAACATTTGTTCTCTTTTTACAAGTGGGTGTCCATATTTTGGGATAGCGCAACCAAGCGAATGTCAATATCATGTTCGTTTTCTAATGAATATTGAAAAATGACGCGCTGTCGTCATAGTTTAAGCACAGTGAAGCTAACAAAACCTTGACTTGTGACTGCCCGGCATGAATGGTATAATTTCTTCAATAAGTATAGGAGGAGTTTGATGATGTTTAACCGCATGGAGATTAAACAGCGCGCCAAAGCCACTTTTCTTAATGAGTATGGCATATCCGTCGGCGCATACGTGCTTTTTTGGCTGGTAGGTGCTGCGGCCTCTGGCGTCACATTCGGTCTGGGTGCGCTTCTTATCCTCCCGCCGCTGATGGTTGGCTACAGCTCGTTTGTGCTGCGCATTTATAAGGGCGAGACAGGCGATATCGGTGACATGTTTACCAACGGTTTCGCGGACTACGGCCGCAATCTCGGCGGAATGCTCTTTATGGAGCTGTTTGTTTTCCTCTGGTCGCTGCTTTTTGTGATTCCCGGCATTATCAAGGCGCTTGCCTACTCCATGACGCCGTACATTCTCGCTGACTGCCCGAACGTGCGTGCCACCGATGCCATCAAACTCTCGATGCGCATGACACGCGGACATAAGGGCGGCATATTCGTGATGTGTCTAAGCTTCATCGGCTGGTGGCTGCTTTCTGCCATCACCTTTGGTATTCTGCAGCTGCTCTTTGTCGGGCCATATACCAATACGAGCTTTGCGGGCCTTTATGTAGACCTTAAGGCCAGAGCACTGAGCAACGGCATCATCCGCCCCGAAGAGCTCGCCTGATGAATCACGAAGAATCTGTTGGGTTAGTTCGTATACCACCGAAAAGCAAAAGCCGGAGTTCCCTCCGGCTTTTTCAGCATTCATTTGCTATTTGCGCCTGCATATAACGGCGATAAAATTCATATATTCTCCGGCTCCGGCTTCCATGGCAATGCGATCGTTTACGGCATATTCATTATCGCACTTGAGCCAGTCCGCCCAGCAGGAATTATGACAGCTCATTTCGCGCATAGTCACTACCTCAATAAGCTCAGATTTTTGAAACAGGGCTTCCCACCAAGCAAAGGACTGGAATGTCTCTAAATCTTCCTTAGACCACGAGCGCAGCATCACCTCGGGCAGGTCATTATGGAGCTCTTGCTTAAAGCCCGGAAACGCCAGCGCGATGATACCGCCTTCTTTCACATACGGCGCGAATTTTTCGTCCATAAACCTTTCGTTCCTTCCGAAGTAGTGATACGCATCCACGCTCACCACAGCGTCAAAATACCCTTGCGCGAATGGCAGTTCCATCACATCGGCGTGTATGGGAACGATGCTTTTTTCAAAGCCCATCCTTTTGCAGCGTTCATGGTTTTCTGTCGCGGATATCCAAAGATCCACAGCGAACACCTGCGCACCCGTTTTATCCGCAAGCACCATTGACGAAAGCGCCCTGCCGCATCCCAAATCCATGATGCGCATATCTGGCGTTAAGTGAAGATCGGCTGTGAGCTCCTCCGTCAGCGTGACCACGTTGGGCCCCATCATATTCTCTTTTAAAAAGCTTTGATCAAATTTCATTTTCTTTTCCTTTCATGATATGCTTTGCCCTGCAAAACCACCCACGGCGTATAAATGCGCAGGCTCCGGTAAATGAAAAGCGGGCAGCAGCGCGCCCGTTTAGATGCAATAAAAAAGCATCTGTCCGGCTCATCGTTCCTGCAAGGCATTCTTTGCGAGTACACAAAAACAAGCTTCTGCGTCCTCATTACACAAAATGCATCTTACAGAACAACGGCCAAACAGACACCACCTTTATTATTTCATATAATATAATTATAGAAAATCTTCTTAAAATGTCAATATGCGTTTCTCAAGCGGCTCAAAATGATCCAGCAGATACCGTATCATATCTATACCGTTTTTAAACGACATCTCCGCATCTATGCCGCTGCCGACAGCATAAAAAACAGCCTCGCGCTTCATCGGCTCATCGTTGATGCTGTCGCCCACGGCCAGCACCTGCGACGTATCCCAGCCATTTTTTTGCTTGAGAAATGCGATGGCCGTGCCTTTATCCACCCCTGCCGGTACGATGTCCATACAGTCAGGGTGAATATATGCGGTGACATCATCCCGGTTCGTCCATCCTTTTTGTTCGAGATACCCGATGGCTGATTTCAAAACATCCATGTCCTCACAGAAAACCGACAAATTCACAGCGTTGCATTGAAAAAAGACCTGCGGAAACAAACCGACCAATTCTTTGGCTAAATCATCAAATGCGCTATGACGCCCAGCCAATGGGGATAAATGACCGTTAAAGGTATCCAGATAAACGGCACCGTTTTCCCCGAGCGCAAAGAAACGTTTGAGCCCGACCGCGCGCGCTAGCCCTTCGATATACGGACAGGGCTTGCCTGACGCAAAACCGATGCGGTAGCCGCGCTGTTCCAATGTACACAATCCCCGCGAAATCTCCCTTTTCACAGGCTGCCCAAGCGGCGCGAGCGTCCCGTCGATGTCAAATACCATGGCGCGTATATTCATGAGTGAATCCTTTGCTTTTTTATTTACATATACGAAAACTGCACGTATACCCCGGACATTGTATCACTCAAAGGCCGGGGCATACAACCTGTAATTGCTGAGCACCGGCCTTTGGCATCACATTATCTCCTGAGCGCGACCCCGGTCATGGCCTGAAACTGCGCCGCGGTGATCAGCCGTTTTAAATACAGACGGTATGCCTGCGTAAACGTATCCTGCTGCTCATCATGCAGCATTTTGCGCCAATCCATATCGTAGTCTGCCTGCCACCGGCCCTGCTTGATCAGCGCTTCGTTTCTCTCTGCCGCGCTGTCTGCTTCAAGGCTGTTCACATCCGCACCGTACTGTGCGGCAAGGTTTGCAAGCGCAAGGTTAACATTATCCGTGTAATCCTGCTGCTGCCGTGCGGCGTCGCCCAGCGTGTCAAGCAGTGCAGCCGTGCTGCGCTGCTGCAAAGTCTGCGACGTGCCGCCCGCACCCGAGAGCCCCATGTTGGCGATGTTCTCCTTCCGCGCGCGTTCCGCAAGTGCGTTGTTGACGTAAGCCTCGTTTTTAAGCTGTCCATACTGCACGGCGGCCTCGTTCAGCTTTTTTTGATAAGCCGAGGTATTGCGCTCATACGCGGTTTTTAGCTGCGCCTTCTGCGCAGCGAGTGACTGTTCATACTGTTCTTCAATCTGCTTTGTTAAATTTTGCGCCACCTATTCTCCCCCCTTCAGATAAAACAGCCGCGCTTCAAGCAAATTTCTCACATACGCCGCAAGGTCGTCGGCGTTGTTTTCCAGCACCGCAAGCGAACGCGCCGACAAATCACTCAAGAACATATTGAGCGCTTTTTGCGCCACCTCCTTGGCTTCATCCACGCTGAGTCTGCCGTCTGCGCTTTTGGCTTTGAGTTCACCCACCACCGTGGCGTTAAGGCCCGCCACCACTTGGTCTGCCACCGTTTGGGCCTCGTCCAGCGCCGCATACAGCGCTTCATTGTGTGTCTTTTCCTTGATCCACGCAAAAGCCGCCTTGACGAGCGGTATCACCACCGCCGAAAACACAAGCCCCACTGCCGCAATCACAATCTGCGTCCAATCCATCGCTTTCTCCTTTCCGGGCATATTCGCCCAGAAAAAAGCTACTTCACATTGTCTCTCAGCAGCGCTCAACGTTTTTCTAACCCCGGTTACAATCGGTCAATTTAAAAAAATGGAAGTAAAAAAGAAGTATCCGCTTTAAACGACGCACTTCTTTTATTGATCTGGCGTTTTTGTCCATTTATATGTCGCTTGCCTCCGGCTTATAAAATCCTCTTACGATAATCGTTCCTGCGATTACGCTTAATATGTTCTGAATTCTCATTGTGAGCTGAAGCGGACCCAGCAGCATATTCATGCCGACTCCTCCTTCAGGAAACGGCATGTATACTCCCAATGTCACATAATAGCCGGGATTCAGAAAACTGACCAGCAGCAATAGAACACCGGGAACGAGCAGCAAATTAAGTCTTAACTTTACTTTTTTCATGATAAGCATTGCCACGGCACGCCATTTTAACAGCACGCCTATAAGAAAACAATAAAGCGTACCTAAAAAATATGTTTGCATAATTGTTTCTAAATCGAACATTTGGGTTGCTTTTTCCATCTGCATGTAATGTGACGCCAACAGATTTATAAGAAGTATGCCGATAATTGTCGCAATAATATACGGTATGGCTTTCTTGAATCGCATGAATATGGTTTCCTCTCTTGAATGTGTTTATTGCTAAAGAAAATCAGCATGCTTATTTCCAAAACGCTGAATTTCCTTTTTTGTTATTATATAGCACAATATATCCATATTCAACACCGCAAACATCACATAACTCAGAACCCTTCAGGCGCTACATTCATGCCGCCGACGTTGCCGTCCTCCTGCTGCAGGAAAGAAAGCGTATAGACATATTTTGACGACAGTGTATCAATATCCGTGCCATCCTCAAATATCAGCACTTCGTAATAACCGGCATCGCCAAACATATCTGTCTCTCCGAACCATTCCACTCCATAAGCCGCTTTCATACGATAACTGCCTGACGGCAGTTTAACTTTCGTCTTTTGAGCCGAAGCCACAAAAACAGTGGAAACCAGCACATCGTCCGGTGTATATATCTTAAGATACAGCGATTCGCCCGTATCTCCCACCTTGATAGTGACCGAGCAGGATTTTGATTTGAAGTCAGTGTTTCTGTACAGTTCACCGTTTTTGGGATTGGGCTGCACACAGGCACGCGCCCGCTCATCCGCATCTGAAAACCCGCCCAGCGACGAAAACAACTGATAGGCATCGTAGTATTCTTGATTGTTAAGCGCCGTTTCAGCTGCCGAATAATCGATATGGTTCTGGCACTTGGCAGAGAGCGCCATGGAATCTGAAAACACATCAAGCCTGTCAAATATCTGCTTGGCCCCCTCATAATCGCCTGCCTCCATCAGCGCTGCAGCCTCATTGTAATCCAGTTGATCCTGGCAGTCCCGCGCCATCTGCTCCGCGTCCTGAAAACCGCCAAGCGCCGTAAATGCATCTCTCGCCCTTTCAAGATCGCCTTTTTCTTTGAGCAGAACGGCGCTGTTATAGTCGATGGAATTCTGGCAATTCTGAGCCATAATATCTGCGTCTTCAAAGCTGTCAAGCGCCGCAAATGCTTGCTTGGCTTCCTCGTAATATCCGTCGTCCATCTTTTGCCTGGCCGCGTCATAGTCGATAAGGCTCTGGCACTCTGCCGCCAAGTCCTTGGCGTCATTAAATGCGCCGAGCTCCGCGAATGCTGCTTTGGCCTCTGCGATATCGCCCGAGTCCATCGCATCACACGCTTGCTGGTAACGATCATTAAGCCCTGCATTGATCAAAAAGAAGGCAAGCACCGCTCCCGCAACCGCTACGCAGCCAGCAATGATCAGCACCGTCCGCAGCGTATGCTTTTTCGCCGAACCTGCTTTTAGCGTGTCCTTTGGCTCTTCTTCAGCCCTCTGGTCCGAAACACTCACCACCGCCGCACCGCACCGCGTACAAGTCACCTTTGAGCTTGGCAACAGCTGTCCGCATTTACGACAATACATATAAAACCTCCTCACGGCTATTCAAACAATGTTTTCGTTGTTGATTGCTGACTATTATTCATTTATATTCATCACAGGAAATAATTGTTTATATAGCTCACTCTATCACAATCAATATGGCTGTACCATACATAAAATATATATTCCTATTAATGATTATTAATTTCTATCAGGAAATGTCTAAATTTTGCGTATAAAAAAAGAGCTTCCCGCAGAAGCTCCAAAAAAAGTTCTTTTTGTCATTCGTTCCACTTCGTAGTGAATGAACGAAGTTAAATGACTACGAAATGGATAAAAATCTATAGTGTTTAAGCGACCTTTCAAATACTGATCCACTGCGTAGTCGCTTGCGCCCAATATCTTCATGCGCAACCCACCACAATAAACGAAAACGGTCATTCTGAACGAGCATTGCGAAGTGAAGAATCTATAGTGCTAAAGCGACTTTTCAGATTCTGATCCACTGCGTAGTCGCTTGCGCTCATTATCTTCATGTGCGCCCACCACTGTAAACGAAAACGGTTACGTCATTCTGAACGAGCATTGCGAAGTGAAGAATCTATAGTGCTAAAGCGACTTCTCAGCTTCTGATCCACTGCGTAGTCGCTTGCGCTCAATATCTTCATGCGCGCCCACCACAGTAAACGAAAAGTAACGGTTACTGTCATTCTGAACGAGCATTGCGAAGTGAAGAATCTATGGCAGATCCTATTCCATTTCGCAGTCGTCGCTTTGCTCATTACTACGCAGCGGATCGGATGACCAATATGTCATATCAAATAATGACCAGGCATGGGGTTGATTCGACAACCGGAGAGCTTTCGCAGAAGCTCTTTTGATCATTTTATCTGATATTAATTTTCGGCGTGAAATCCAATCTGTCCAGAATGTCTTTTTGCAGATCAACGCCCTCGTAAACCTCTATCAGCTCAAGGCCGTCGTCTGCAAGCGCAAACACGCAGCGTTCCGTGACATACAGCGCCTTTTGTCCGCGTTTCTTGGCATGCTCCGCCGAAAAGCTGATCGCTTCAATGCGGCTTTTAAACTTGTGTGCCGTTCCCTCGTTCACGATCCGTATGCTGTTTTCCTGCTTCTCAATCTCCAGCCCCTTGGCGGAAAACGTCATACAGAAAACAACCACCGGGGTGGCGCTTGTGATGTTCGCAAAACCGCCGATGCCCGCATACCGTTTATTGACCACATGCGCGTTGACATTGCCATGCTTATCGACTTCGTAGCCGCCCATAAAACAGATATCAAGCCCGCCGCCGTCATAAAAATCTATCTGCTGTGCCATATCGGTGATAATGTCCGCCCCGATTGTAGCGCCGAAGGCGATGCCGGGTGCGGGCAGACCGCCGATGCCGCCCGATTCCACGGTCAGTGCAATGTGCTCAAGCATACCCAGACGCGACGCGTAGCGCCCCACCATTTCAGGGATACCGATGCCGATATTGACGACGCTGTCCTTTTTGAGTTCTTTGGCGGCGCGTTCGCCGATAATTTCATGCGCTTTGTTCGAATCCCGATATCCGCGCTTGCCTGAAAGCTTCATCTGTCCCATCCAATAGTTCATATGGCTGGGGGGTACGTGGATATCGCCCGAGAGCGTGGGATTATATGTTTCATCAAGCAGCTGCTTTTGCCCGGGGCATACCACCACCGCATCCACAAGCACGCCGGGTACGATCACGTTGCGCGGCCGCGAAAACACATGGCTCACGCCCTCCACCTGCACGATCACGATGCCGCCGTTTGCCTTGGTGGCCTGTGCCGTTGCCAACGCGTCCACCGTGAGATATTCCTTTTCAAACGTGATGTTGCCGTTGGGGTCAACTGATGTTCCCTTGATGAACGCCACGTCGATTTGCGGCGTTTTATAATACAGGAACTCGCGCCCGTCAACTTCCGCCACCTTAACAAGCTCCTGCGTAGAACGGCTGTTAAGCCCAGGCCCGTCTATGCGCGGATCCACGAAAATGCCTTTTCCCACCTCGCTTAAATGCCCGGGCTGGCCGGCCGCCGCCGCACGCAGCGTATGAGACAGCACGCCGAGCGGTATATTATACGCTTCTATTTCTTCGTCTCGGGCCATGCGCACCGCAGCGGGCATGCTCGAATAGTGGCCCGCGATCACGCATTTAACCGCACCTGCGCTGATATACGGATCAGCAAAGCGCGTTTCATCCCAGCTGCCAAAACCTGCTGCACAAAAGAGCGTTAAGTCTCTGGGATGCCCCGTTTCTGAAAAACGTTTCATCAGCGCCTCATGAAGGGCTTCAGGATTTCCAAGGGTCAAAAATGAATTGATGCAAATGGTGTCGCCGTCCTTGATTAAACAGGCGGCTTCCTCCACGCTCATGATCGTAAACATGATAAGCTCCTTTATTTGATATGGGCATTATATTAATATTTCTGGCTGTCCACAAGAGAAAAACTCTTTTTCGATCAATAAAAAAAGATGCCCTGTGCTTTGAGCATCTTCCTTATCGTTTCTTACTGGTTGGCTTCTGGACTCCCAACCGGAGATGCAGTCGCGTTTGGCGATCCGTTCCCAGTGACACCGGGGCTTGCTCCACCTGTCGGGCTTGCCATTGGCGATGCCGCCGCCGTCGGTTGCGCTGTGACAGCCGGACTGCCCGCAGGCGATACCGTTGCCGTCGGTGCGACTGGCCTTACCGTGCCCGTGGGGGTTACATTATTGTTGTCCCGATTTGTACACCCCACAAGCACTGAGCCAAAGAGAACCACAACGATGATTGCAATCAACAGTTTTTTCATTCAATCCGCCTCCTTTTGCAATTATTCTTTGCAAAGCAGAGTGGGATTATAATAAAACACCGTTTCCAATTTTTTCAACCAATAAATTCACGCAGTATGCTTGCGGACGGCACAACGCCTTCATCGCTGAAGCTTAAAAAGTAATTCAAAAATTTAAGCAAATCAAGCGCTTCGGGATAGTGCGGCATATCCGGCGTAAAACGCCTTAAATCGCTGTATGCGTGTTTTTTGAGCAGCAGCGGCTCGTACAGCAGCGTCGAATTAAACATCACATCCGCTGTATGCTGATACGGCAGTATAAAATTGAACTCTCCGCGGCGGACGCTGTCCCATATGGCAAAAGTCTGCGAAAATGAATAGCCGCGCGTGCGCTTGTCGCGGACAAGCCGCCGGAGCAGCCGCAGATCCTCGGGCATTACCACACTGTGCCCGTCGATATTAAGCGTCGTCAACGGCGAAATGAATATCTTGAATTTCTTATCGTCGGGCACGGTATATGTCAAAGCGTTATTAAGTCCGTGAATCCCTTCAATGATGAGAATATCGTCTTCTATCTTCATAGGCACCAGATCACAAAACCGCCTGCCTGCAATAAAATCAAAGCGCGGCATTTGGGCTTCCTCACCGCTGAGCAGCAGCTCTAGATCTTCGCCAAGCTTTTGCGTATCCAGCGCCTCTATGCATTCGAAATCCAGCTTGCCTTGTTCATCAAGCGGAATATCCTCTCTGTTTTTATAATAATCGTCCACTGAAATCGGACGGCAGCGTCTTCCCAGCGCCTTTAAATGCACCGACAGCCGCGACGCAAACGTTGTCTTTCCCGATGAAGACGGCCCTGCCACCAGCACGATGCGAATGTTTTCATTCTGCGCGATCATGCGTGCGATATCGGCAATGGTGTGCTCATGCATCGCTTCATTCACGCGGATAAAGTCCGCCATACCGCCGTCTCTGAAAATGTTGTTGATATCGGCCACATAAGACACCGAGAGTTCCTTGCCCCAACGCTCAGCTTCTTTAAAAACTTCCGCGTACTTGGGCTGGTCGATGATGGATACGCTTGCTTCGTGATACGGCGTGGGGATCTTTAATATCATTCCCTCTCCATACGCATAGAGCCGCGCATCCTTTAAATACCCTGTGCTTTTGGGCATAATGCCATGAAAATAGTTATGGAGCCCGCCGTATTCATAGAGCCGGTAATAGTCGAACGGCCGGTAGCTCAGCAGATCAGCCTTGGCCGTGAGCCCTTCGTCCAGCATGATTTTCTTGGCTTCGTCCACGCGCATCAGATGCAGCACAAAATCTTCATCAGCCGAAACAAGCTCATCCATGCGCCGCTGAAGCGCCTCTATATCCGCTTCATTAAGCGGCTCCATCTCGCAGTATATGCCGCCGCAAAGCATATAATTAACCACAAACTCCCGGTCAGGAAAAAGCTCGCATACTGCCCGGTAAAGCACAAATGTGGCGCCCCGCAGGAATACGCGCGAGGCCTGTTCGCTCTCATACGGAGAAAGAAACTGAACGTCGGATTCCTGCTCAGGCGCGTCTGCGAGCGAAACAATACGGCCGTTCATCATCGCACAGACAGCGTCATCAAAACCGCCTTTTCTCGCAAGCTGCCACAAACGCGTGTCCTGCGTAAAAGCCATGGTCTTTTTATCGGAATCCCCTTTTGATACATAACAAATGTTCTGCATATTTCTCCCCCTTGCTTTACACCAGTATAATCTCCCGGTCACAGTTTGCCAATACCAACTCTCTTTTATCGTCTTTCAATGCACAGTTTGTCAATATCATCCCTCTTTTATAAAAAAATGCGTTACACAGCCTAAAATATGTTATAATCATCTATACTGTTTGAAGAATAGGAGATTTTATGACATTAACCAAAGCGGATATTGTGACACATACGGAGGTATGTGTTAAATAACGTTTGATACCTCCGGCGCTTATCACAAGTTATTTTTGGAGGTTTATAAAATTGGAGAAATTAAAATTATACGGACTGTCACCCCAGTTTGAGGCACAGGCTGATTTATACGGCAGCGGTGTGGTCGGGCGGGTTATCTCGCAGAGCAAAGAGCTTTACAGAGTGATAACAGAAGATGCGGAGCTTCTCGCAGAGGTATCCGGCAAATTTCGTTATGACGCAAAACGCCTGAGCGATTTTCCTGCCGTGGGCGATTTTGTGATGCTGGATCGGTCTCACGGCCAGAACGGCAACGGCATTATCTCTCACGTGCTGACGCGCAAAAGCGTGTTTGAACGTAAAGCCGCCGGTCATAGCAGCGACGCACAGGTTGTGGCTGCCAATATCGACATTGTTTTTATCTGCTCGGCGCTTAACAGCGATTACAACCTTCGCCGGTTGGAACGCTACCTCTCCATCGCATGGAGCAGCGGCGCTGTGCCGGTGGTCGTGCTCACAAAGTCTGACCTTTGCGGCGACGCCGATGAAAAGATGGCTGAAGTCAGCAGCATTGCCATCGGTGCGGATGTTCTTCTAACATCCGGGTTTAACCCCGATACTTTGGTACAGCTTCGGCAATATTTAAAAGAAGGTGTCACGGCTGCTTTTATCGGGTCTTCCGGCGTTGGCAAATCCACGCTGATTAACGCACTGATGGGTGACGACCGGCTGCGTACCGCTGAAATACGAAACGACGACAAAGGGCGGCACACCACCACCCGCCGTGAGCTGATTTTGCTGCCGCAGGGCGGTATCGTGATTGATACGCCGGGCATGCGAGAGATCGGCGTCGATTCGGCGGACATCGCCAAGGCGTTTGCGGACATTGATGAGCTTGCGGCGCAATGCCGTTTTCGCGACTGCACGCACAAGGCTGAGCCGGGCTGTGCCGTGAAAGCGGCAATTGAAAACGGCGACATTGATGCACAAAGGCTGGATAGCTACTTTAAGCTAAAAAAAGAGGCGCGCTACGACGGGCTGAATGCAAAGCAAATTGAAAAAGAAAAAATCGATACCATGTTCTCGGGCTTTGGCGGCATCAAAAACGCCAAAAAGTTCGTGAAGGAACAACATAAGAGAAGGTATTAGTTTTAACATTCCCGGATTGACTGCAGTCCGGGAATATTTTTTCCCCCATCAACTTTAATAACAGTGAATTATATTTGTCGTCTAATTTTAACAGGAGGATTAAATGAATAAGGACAGCAATAAGAAGGATTCCTTCACGGGTATCGGTTTAATATTCGGAACTGCACTAGGGGTTTCATTGAGTATGATTATGACGGAAAACGTGCTGTGGGGCGGAATCGGAACGGCAATAGGTTTAATCGTTGGTGCTGTCATTGATAACTCTTATGCAAATAAGCATTAATGAATAAATGATGCTTAATTCTCATGAAGAATTGACCATTCATGCAACAGGCACATCACAAGAAGGACACCTGACTCAAGAATATTAAAATTGTAAATACGCAAATATAGTATACTCGCCATTTTTCCTTCCCCTTTATATTGTAGCGATTTGCCTTTCTATGCTATAATCAAACAAATGGATAATAACGATGAAAAAGTCGCGCTTATAAGCGCGATTGACGACAGTGCGATACGTGAAATGTCAGCGCTCAATCTTGCCTACGTCGGGGACACGGTTTACGACCTGTATATCAGAAGCTTTCTTGTTAAAAATAAGAAGGGCCGTGTGACCGATATGCACAAAAGCGCCTCTTCCGTGGTGAATGCGCGTGCGCAGGCGCAGGCGGCGCTGCTGCTGTCGCCGCTGCTTAACGAGCGTGAAAGCGATATATTCCGACTCGGAAAAAACGCCAAAAGCCAGCCGCCCAAAAACATGAGCTTTGAGGACTATGCTTTAGCCACGGGGCTGGAGACTGTGATCGGGTATCTTTACCTAACGGGGCAGACAAGCCGGCTGGATGGGCTCTTTTCCATGATTATCGCGCACTTTCTGGAGGAGGAACCCCATGCCTGAAGTCATACAGAATGTTAGGCTCATATCCTGCACGCCCGACGCGGCAAAGCTGACAGCGATGGCCGCCAAGCTGTGCTACAGCCAGTCGCATATTGACGACATCGAAGACGGACTCACGAGCGAAAAGGCGGCGGCGTTCATCTCGCGCATTGTGGACATCGGCCATCTCTCCACCATCGAGCACGCGAGTTATACGTTCGGCATCGAGGGTGTATCGCGCACACTGCTCGCGCAGATCACGCGGCACCGCATCGCAAGCTTTTCGGTGCAGTCGCAGCGATATGTGAGCTATGCGGAAAAGGGCTTTGGGTATATCATACCGCCCGCGATACGTGAGCTGGGCGATGAGGCCGTTAAGAAATACGAGCAGCAGATGGCGACCATACAGGGCTGGTACAACGACTGGCAGTCGGCGCTTGGTAATGAAGGCGAAAAGTCTAACGAGGACGCACGGTTTGTGCTGCCCGGTGCATGCGAAACGCGCATGCTGCTCACAATGAATGCAAGAGAGCTGCTGCATTTCTTCTCACTGCGCTGCTGTAATCGCGCCCAATGGGAGATTCGCGCGCTTGCGTGGCGGATGCTGGCGCTCGCTCACCCCACAGCCCCCGCGCTGTTCTCCGCGGCAGGCCCGTCCTGCGTGCGCGGCGCATGCGGCGAGGGCAAAAAAACATGCGGCCGCGCCCAAGAAGTGCGCGCGAGGCTGCAAACAATTGCGAAAGGTTAACACATGGATATTATATACGGCAGAAACGCGGTGAAGGCCGCGATCAAATCCGGACGCTCGATCGACAAGGTCATTGCGGTCAAGGAGCTTAATGACCCGAGTGTGCGCGAGATTCTCACACTCGCGGCACAGCATCACGTCCCCATCGTGCGCGCGGACAAACGCAAGCTGGACAGCCTGTCCATGCCGTTCGGGCACGACGGAAAACCCGCAAACCATCAGGGTGTGGTCGCGGTCGCCGCGGCAAAGGATTACGCGTCGCTTGAAGACGTACTCGAGCTGGCTGAACAGCGCGGCGAGCCGCCGTTTGTCGTGATTCTCGACGGCGTGACGGACGAAGGGAACCTTGGCTCCATCATCCGCAGTGCAGAGGTACTGGGCGCGCACGGCGTCATCATGGGTAAGCGCCGCAGTGCGTCGCTGTCCGCCGTGGCATACAAAGCATCGTCGGGCGCGGCAGAGGTGCTGCCCGTTGTCAAGGTGACCAACCTGAACACCGTCATTGACGAGCTTAAAAGTAAGAATGTCTGGGTCGTGGGCGCAGACATGGACGGCGATGATATGGCAGGCATCGATTTAAAGGGCGCCATCGCGGTCGTCGTCGGCTCAGAGGGCGAAGGGCTCTCGCGCCTTGTAAAGGAAAAATGCGATTTTCTCGCACGCATTCCCATGAAAGGACAGACGGGTTCGCTCAACGCAGCGGTTGCCGCGGCTGTCATCATGTACGAGAAATTAAGACAGGACACACACTCATGATTGTTGACGGCTACAATGTGATATACGCCTGGAGGCTGGATACGTCGAATCTGGAGGACGCGCGAAAGGCCCTGCTGGATGCGCTGGATGATTACGCCGGTTTCACGGGCGAATCCATCACGGTCGTGTTCGACGGCTATCGAACGAAAAGCGCCGCCAGCGAAACACGATACGGTCTTATCGACGTGGTGTTTACGGCTCACGGCGTCACTGCCGACACACATATTCAGCGCATTGCCAGAGCAAGCAAAGAGCCGATCACAGTGGTGACGGCGGACTATCTTGAACAGCTATCGGTGTTCGGCTCGGGTTCCCTGCGTTTAACCCCTGCCGAGCTGCAAATTCTCATCCGTCAGGCGCGTGAAAAGCATATCGATCTTATTCACCGCAGCGCACTATCGGGCAAAGAACTAAAACGCAAGCTCTACCTTGACGCCATATCAGATAATTGATGATATCACAAAAATTGTATCACGATGATAATCCCACCTGCTTGACGCTAAACAGGACAACCGTTATAATGTAAACACTAAGCATAGGCCTTAAAAGCAGGAGGACATAAATTGACAACGCCGTCTTCATTGAAAGAATCATTGACACGCTACGAGGACATGACGGATGAGGCCGTTGCAGAGCTTGCGCGCGGTTTCGACGGCGATGCACTCGAGTATCTGCTCAACAAATACAAGAACTTTGTGCGTGCTAAAGCGCGTTCCTATTTTCTCATTGGCGCAGACAGAGAGGATATCGTTCAGGAGGGCATGATCGGCCTTTATAAGGCTGTTCGTGATTTTCGTTCGTCCAAGCTCACGTCTTTTCGCGCTTTTGCGGAGCTGTGCGTCACACGGCAGATCATCACGGCGATCAAAACAGCGACGCGTCAAAAACACCGCCCGCTGAATTCCTATGTCTCGCTCAATAAGCCCGCTTACGACGAGGAATCTGACCGCATGCTGATCGACGTGATTGCCAGCGGTAAAATCTCCAACCCGGAAGATATCATCATCGGCCGCGAGGACTTCTCCTCTATCGAGACCAAGATGAGCAAAGTCTTATCGCCGCTTGAGATGCAGGTGCTTAAAAAATACATCGACGGCAAATCATATTTCGAGGTGGCTGAGGAATTGAACCGCAGCGTTAAGTCTGTGGACAATGCACTCCAGCGCGTGAAAAACAAGCTGGAGAAGCTCATTAACAACGAAAACGGATTGGAGAAATAAGATTTCTCCAAAGCCACATGCATAATCTAAAAAACGAACTGCTGCTTGGCGAAATCCGCCGATCGGCCAAAAAATCGGGGAGCTGCTCTCACCCGATTTTTTAGTTACAGAACAGATGGCACTCCTCAGCATGATGCGCTTATGAGAGAATTCGGTCATTCTGAGCGAGTGAAGCGAGCTCTATTACAGATACCTTTGAATAACAAGCGGGCAGATGCTTATCCACTTCGTAGTCGGTCGCTAGCACTCCTCAGCATAACATGTGCTCATGAGAAAAACCGGTCATTCTGAGTGAGTGAAGCGAACGAAGAATCTATTTTTTTGTTTTGCCCTTTAGATGCTTCGTCGCTAATGCTCCTTAGCATGACAGAACTATTTAATAATCTCTGTTGATGATCGTGCCATCAAGCGCATTGATCGTCAGTAGCGAATCGTTGCCGAGATCCAATGCATATGCATTGTTATCATCTAAAGCAGCACCAAAATCGCCGCCGATTCCATCTTCAAATGTGGTTACCTCGTTGCCGAAGAAATCCCATACGGGAGCGAATATAATTTTCCCGCGTGATCCTTCCATGGCATGTGCATATACAACAGCCGAATTATCTGTAGTATAGTGATAAATTTGCAGAAGAAAACTCATCTGCCCCTATTGACCACGTGGTCAACATGTGCTACAATGCAGATATTGACCACGTGGTCAACGGAAAGGAGTAATGCAACATGAAGGTCATATCTGCGGAAAAGCTGACAAAAAACTACGGCAAAAACCGGGGCATCACCGGCCTTGATTTAAGCGTGGACGAAGGCGAGGTTTACGGCTTTATCGGCCCAAACGGTGCAGGCAAATCGACGACAATCAAGCTGCTGCTCGATTTTATCAGGCCTACCTCGGGCAGCTGCCGCATTTTCGGAGAAAACTGCATCACCGCGTCCGCTGATATCAAAAAGGATATTGGCTATATCCCCGCTGAGGTCAGCTATTATGACGGCATGAAGGTACTAGACCTGCTCGTCTACTCGTCAAGGTACTACCCCGGCAATCACCAAACATATACCAGAAAGCTATGTGAAGCGCTCGATTTGGATACCACGCGTAAAATCAGCGAGCTTTCCACAGGCAACAAAAAGAAGGTTGCCATCGTGCAGGCAATGCTTCACAAACCAAAGCTGTTGATCATGGATGAACCGACAGCCGGGCTCGATCCGCTGATACAGTATGAATTCTACGGTCTTGTCAAGGAAGCCAATAAACAAGGCGTGACGGTCTTTTTCTCATCGCACATTTTGAGCGAGGTGCAGCGGGTATGCAGCAGAATCGGCATTATTCGCAAAGGCCGTCTGATCAGCACGCAAAGCATAGAGGAGCTCACGCAGGCGCAGTACAAGCGCGTTAAGGTGACGCTGGACGGTGAGTTCAATCTGCCCGGCGCAGAAAACATCAAAAGACGCAACGGCACAATTGAATTCTTGTATAAAGGCTCTGCGGACGCACTGCTTAAAGCGCTCGCAGCCCGCCACGTCAGCGGCATACTCATCGAAGATCCGCCGCTTGAAGACATCTTTATGACGTATTACAGGGAAGGAGGCAAGTAACATGACATTGTTTTTAAGAGAGATGAAAGGCAATTTCAAATCCTTTGTGATATGGACACTGTGCATTATTGTGATGCTGGGTGTTTTTCTGGCGATGTTCCCGTCGTTCGCGGCACAGGGCGAAAGCCTTGATGAGCTGCTTTCAGGGTTTTCGGAGGATATGCTGAAAATTTTCAGCTTTGACAACCTCGATTTCACCGTGGGGATCGACTACTACGCCTATATATTTCAGTATATACTGCTCGCGGCGATGATACAGTTCATGATTATGGGCGCAGGTCTGATATCGCGTGAAGAAGACGGGGGCACTATCAATTTCCTATACGCCAAGCCGCTGTCCAGATCGTCCATCGTCACAACGAAGTTTCTGGCGGGGTTCACGTATATCGCCGTGTTCTTCGTTGTCTTTACGGGCTCAGCGTGCGCTGTGCTTGCCGCCGTGGATGCCACGGCGATAAACTTTGGGGTGATGCTGCTTTTCAGCTGCGCGCTTTCTTTAGGGCAGCTGATGATGATGGGAATCGGCATGCTGATCTCGATGTTTGTCACCAGAACGCGCACATTAATGTCGGTCTCTATCGGCGTTGTGCTGCTGCTTTACATCTTAAGCATGGTGATCAATTTAAACGAAGATCTGAGTGCGCTAAAATACGTGACACCGTTCCAGTATTTCGATTCGCGTTCCATTCTGCACACTGAGAGTATCGAGTGGGTATACGTCATTCTACCTACCGGCGCGGCGCTTGCGGGATATGCGCTGTCTTTGGTAATATATAACCGAAGGGATTTAAAATGCTAAAGATATGAATGAACGGCTTGACGCACTGCCCGAAGAAAAACGAAAGAATATATTAAGCGCTGCTTTGACGGAATTTGCGGAACACGGATACACAAACGCGTCCACCAACCGCATCGTCAAGGCAGCGGGCATATCAAAGGGACTGCTTTTTCACTACTTTGAAAACAAGAGAAAGCTGTTCCTTTATGTGCTTGATCATACGATAAACCAACTGATGCAAAAATTGTCCGCATACACCACCGATCTCTCAGGCGATTTTTTTGAGCAGATCGGGCAGTATGCGCTTATCAAAATGCGAATAGGCATCGAAGAACCCGAGATGTATCACATACTTTACGATGTGTATGTGAATCTTCCCAAGAATATTAAGGATGACCTCATGCAGCGGTATGGGCAGATACTATCCGACAGCCGCAAAGATTTTGTGAAGACAATGGATACATCCAGGCTGAGAGAGGGCGTCACCGCTGAGACAGCCATTAACCTCATCGTCGATTTTCTCGACGGCTACTATCAGCGCAATATCGACTATTATAAAACAAAGACGCCCGATGAACTGCTCGAATACATCAACGACATGATGGACGATATCATGGGTTATCTGAACATCATCAAACGGGGGCTTTACAAAGACGAATCATAGCCCCTCTCCCCTATATCACAAAACCGCCGTTGGGGCTGATAACCTGCCCCGTGATAAACCCCGCACTATCGGATGCCAGAAAGCGTATCGTCTGCGCGACATCCTCTGCCGTGCCGAGGCGGCAAAGCGGCGTCTCTTCCTTGAGCGCCTCGCGCGTCTCATCATCCAGTCCCGCAATCATATCTGTATCGATCACACCGGGTGCCACCGCGTTCACGCGGATACTCGACGGCCCCAGCTCCTTGGCTAGCGCTTTGGTGAGCCCGATCACAGCGGCCTTGGCCGCGCTGTAGTGCGCCTCGCAAGACGCGCCCGCCAGCCCCCATATCGACGACACATTGACAATACAGCCAGATTTACGCGATATCATGCAGGACAGGACGCTCTGACAGCAATGAAACACACCCTTGACGTTCACATCGAACATCGCATCCCAGTCGTCCGCGGTCAGATCGGTGAATAGCTTGCTCTGCGCGATTCCGGCGTTGTTGACTAGCACATCGACACGCCCAAACACCTCGATCACGCGCTCCACCATGGATTGCACCTGCGCGGCAACCGATACGTCCGCACGCACCGCCAGAGCACGCCCGCCCTGTGCCGCAATATCGGCGCACAGATTAAGCGCCGCCTGCTCGCTTTTATTGTAATGCACAGCCACGTTATACCCGTCAGCGGCAAAGGATAAAGCCGTCGCTTTGCCGATGCCCGTGGCCGCGCCGGTGATCAATACGGTATCCATATCAGTTCAGTTCGTCGAGCGTGAGCTCAAAGCTCGGCACGAACGTCTCCATAAAATAATTCACCTCGGGCCTGTCCATCTCCTGAATCGTCTTTTCTATCGCGTTCTTGGCCTTTTCAAATTCGGTGTTGCCTGCGGAAAGCTCCTCCACGCATTTGAGATACGCGCAGATTTTATCCGCCGCTTTCACGATGGCGTAATGCTCCGCTTCGGCCTCGCGGTCAAGTATCAGCGATTCGTAATCTTTTTTGATCTCTTCGGGCAGCATGTCCACAAGCTTTTCCTCTGCCACGCGCTCAATCTGCTTGTATGCCGTCTTGATGTCGGGGTTGAAGTATTTGATGGGCGTCGCAAGGTCACCCGTGATAACCTCCCCCGCTTCGTGATAAACGGCCAGCGCAAGCACACGCTCCGCGTTCACACTGCCGCCGAACAGGCGGTTTTTGATGAGCGCCAGCGCGTGCGCGATCATTGCAGTCTGCAGCGAATGCTCCTGTATGTTCTCCTCACGCGTGTTCCGCATGAGGCCCCAGCGCTTGATGTGCTTCATCCGCGCCATATAGCTGAAAAAATGAAACATGGCTTCTCCAATGCTCAATTTAGAATTAGAAATTAAGAATTATTAGTTGATGAACGATGCATTCTTAATTATTATCCGGTTTCATTGTATCGCAACTTTCCGCTAAATTAAAGAATGCTGTTGATAATCAGTGATTTAAGACGAGAATAATTTTAGAATGCCCTTTATTATCTCTAAAAACGCTAACACATACTGCCCAATTGATCTTGGTGACTTAGGCTTTTCTATTATTGTCGTATCTTTTGGATTTTCTGTATTGTTAGCAATATTAGTATTCTGAGAAGCTATCAATGATATCTTGTTTATACGTTTATTGAATAGGTCTTCAATAAACGCTTTGACCTCAAGCAATATATCCTCTATCTCGGGCAATGTATGGCTCGTACTATTAATAAATATAAAGCTTTTAGTATATGGCGGTTTTATTGAAAAGCATAAAATAAATTGCTTTTGAGGATACGTCGAAGATATTTTAACCTCATTGTATGTTGAACTATGCAAAAAGTGTTTAGTAAATTCATCTTTTGAATAAACAACATCCCCATCATCAGACCACACAGAAATATCAGCCGTAAAATGTTTCTGTTCATTCTCATCTTTAAACGCTACACATGTAATTCGTATAAGTTCATTAAGAATTTTGACTATTTCAGGCTTTTTAAAAATATCCCAATATTGCTTATCAAGATTTGGATACATGACTTTTGATACTTCCATAACAACCTCACTAATTTTTTCTTATGTGTGATTCTATTATTATTATATGCAAAACAAATTAGTTTATAACATATTATTTTAAATTATGTTTTTATCTTCTATATTTTTATGGTGGTATATGCCTAAATATGCTCCCAAAGTATCTATTTCTCCAATTAACGGGCAATAATACAATATTATTCTTAATATAAAAAGCAACCCTATGCACACTTTTACTTATACTATATTTAGCGATTGTTATCTAAAAAATAATTATTGGATTATCCACCCTAGCTTCTGTGTTTATATAAAATAGAAATTGAAAAATCAATAATAATGCAAAATATAAATAATGTGATTTGTCGATAAATTCACATCTGGTCATTTTAAGCGCTTGCGGAGAATCTAAAAAGCTGCTTATACATTCTGACAGTCTCAAGACCTCTCCTCGGGAGGATTCTTGAAAATCATAAAGCCTTTTATTTATTAATATAGTTTAAATAAGCCATTTCAAGCGCTTTAAAATCGCAACAAGTATAATTTAAATAGTGTTTTTTATTACAACCGATTTTATAAACAGAATATGCTTTTTCAATTATCTCTTTTTCATGAGTATCACAGTAATCGTATTCTATTTTTAATAAATCTGCATATTTCTTATCAATATTACTTACTATAGAAAAATCCTTATAAGTTAAAACTGATAATGGGGCAGGGAACATAAAACAAAATCTAATTGTTGATTTTATATTTTTATTCTTTCATATATTGGCATATTGGTTCTTTGTATCACATTAGTAGATGATACTGGCGCATAATATTGAATATCTCCAATATTCAAAACAATGCCACATAAAAACTTGTCTTTTCCTGTATATTTTATGTAAGGAATCTGTCTATCTATTGTTCTTAAATAATCCGTATACTTTGAATCAACATCATAAAACTTTAGCATATGTAACCTCAACCCCGAAATGAATATGAGACGGATAAAAATCCGTCTCATCCATTAAAACTCGCACTTACGGTAGCGACACACCGCGCATTAAAACTCGCACTTACGGTAGCGACACACCGCGCATTAAAAACTTAATTCAACAACCTTACAAGATTAGTATATGTAATTATTACTTTTAAGTACATTATAATAATATCAAATTTTATAAAAATGTCAATATATTTAATATTAAATGTGATAAAGAATACCAAAACCACTTTATTTTCGCTGAATCTAATCGAATCATTAAAATCTCAAAAAAGTTTTACATAGTACCTTGCATTGTACAGTACCGTGTGGTATAGTGTATCCAACGGAAAGGGAGGTGCATGGTTGAACACCCAATTAAAGAAAGGCGTTCTGGAACTTTGTGTGCTCCAGCTGCTCCAGGAAAAGGACCGCTATGGTTACGAGCTGGTGGCAAAAATATCGACGAGCGTAGAAATTTCCGAAGGAACGATTTACCCATTGCTAAGGCGGCTCAAGAACGACGGGTATGTGAGCACATATCTTGAGGAATCGAGCGAAGGTCCGCCGAGAAAGTATTACAAGCTCACAGAAAAAGGTGAAGAAACGCGCGCGGCGCTGATTGCCGATTGGTACGCGTTTACCGGCGGTGTGAACCGCATTTTAGGAGGGCAGAGTGAATAAAGAGCAGTTTTTAAAGCAGCTCGGTACGCACTTAAAAAAGCTGACGACGACCGAGCGAAACGATATTTTAAGCGATATCGAAGAATTTTTTGTCTATGCCGTAAAAGACGGCGAAACGGAAGCGGATGTCGCCGCACGTCTCGGCGATCCCAAAAAGTTGGCAAAGGAGTATCTGGCGCAAAGCCATATCGCCAGTGCCAATGTGAAACGGTCTCCCAAGAATGTGTTTCTCGCATTTATGTCTGCCGCGGGGCTGGGAACCGTCAACGCGCTATACGCCATCTTCGTGGTGGGCGTCGGATACATTGTGATCAGCGCGTTTTATATCACGGCTGTGGCAATCGGCCTTGGCGGCATTGCGGCGATGGTGGCCGGGGCGCTCGCGATGGGCGGCATGGGTGTGATGGTGTGGCTGGCGATCATCGCCGGCATTGCGCTGATCTGTATCAGCATATTATTCTTTATCGGCATCATGAATTTATCAAAAGTGTTTCATAAAGGCAATATGGCCTTTCTCAACCGAATATCGGATAAAATTAAAGAAACAGGAGCAAGAAAATGAGTACCACTGTAAAAATCGTGTTAATTGTAAGCTGCGTGCTTCTGGTATGCCTCATATGCGCAGGCATCATCATCGGCACAAGCTTTGGCAAAGGCGGCTTTGGGATGCTGTTTGGCAACATTAAAGGCGAGTCGTTTAATGTTGATGAAAGTGCAGACCTTGATTTAGGAGGTATCGACACCATCAATGTGCACTGTGTCTCCGGCAAGATCATCGTCGAGGAAGGCGAGCCTTATGCCTCGCTGACAGGCAATGTACTGTCGAGCAAACCCAAAGACAGCTATCTGGCTGTTGAGAAAAACGGCAGCACGCTGACCGTCAAGTTTGATTCCAACGTGGTTTTCCCGCAAACCATCAGCAGCAATGTGACGCTGAGCGTGACTTTGCCCAAAGATGTGCTGGCAAACCTTAACGTCACGGGCGCGTCCGCAGACGCTAAGATCACCGGTCTTGATTTGAAAGACATGCGTGTGGATACGGCAAGCGGCCGCACAAACATTTCATTCTGCACGGGCGGTACGCTGCATGCCGGCGCATCCTCAGGTAAAATTGAAGTGAGTGATGCGAAATTCGGCCTTATCGACGCGAGCAGCACATCGGGCACTGTGAAAATACAGGATTCGATAGGCGATGTGACCGCGACCTGCACATCGGGCAACGTAGAGGCGGAAAACATCACAGGCTCCGTCAAAGCGGGCAGCACGTCGGGCACGGTGCGCGTCACCAACGTGACAGGCGATGTAGACATCAAAAACACTTCAGGCAGCGCGTACGTACTTCAGGAGCAAAAAGAGATCGGCGATATCCATGTGGGTCTCATCAGCGGCCGCGTGGAGGTGAAGCTAAATCCCGACGCCGCATTCGATCTCGATATTGAGTCCACCTCGGGCGGTTTCAGCACCGACTTTGATGTGACTGTCAGCGGCAGCATGTCCAACAAGGTTGTCGGCGAGGACCTGTCCGGCAAGGTGAATGGCGGCGGCGTTCAGGTGAATCTAAGCACTGTTTCCGGCGGCATTCGCGTCAATAAAATCAGTAAATAAGGTTTCCGGCAAAAAAACCGTTAACCGCCGGATATAAACAAGAGCCATAACGCGCAAGCAGTTGTGGCTCTTGTGTTCTTTTCGTAAAAGCTACGGGGTTTTCCGTCATCATACGGGCCGGCATGGAGACCGTCCCTTACAAATCGTTTATTTATATTTCAATATGAATAAGTGTTTCGTAAAATGTACGTCCGTCAAACCTTCTCATGAATCAATTTATCGGGCGCTTGCAGCAGTTCGATGATCCTTGCGGTAAAAATCGCCGCCTGCGCGCCGTCTATGCTCCGGTGATCATACGTGAGAGACAGCCCCATTTTGAGCCGCTTGTCGATCTTGCCGTCGTCGTCCATTTCCAGCCGCTGCTCGATGGCGCAGACGCCGAGCACCGCGCTCTCGGGCGGATTAATCATCGGCGTGAACATCGTCACGCCGTAAGCGCCCAGATTGCTCACCGTGAACGTTCCGCCTGTATATTCGTCGGGCAATAGCCTGCCCTTTCTTGCCTTCTCAGCAAATGCCTTGACGTTTTTGGAAATCTGCCATATCGGCAGCGTGTCCGCGTCTCTCAGCACGGGCACGATGAGCCCGTCTTCACGCGTGACGGCAATACCGATATGCACATGATCTTTAATCACAATGCCTTCGGGTGAGAATGATGCGTTGATATACGGCTGTTCCTTCAGCGCCGTTGCCGCGGCCTTGACCACAAAGTCGTTCACGGTCAAATGCGTCTCGTCACCTTGGGCGTTGAGCTTGCTGCGCAGTGCCATCATCGCTGTCACGTCCGCAATGCTGTGCTGTGTCACGGCGGGAATGTCGGTATGGCTTTGCTGCATGCGCCGCGCAATCGTGCGCCGTATGGCCGAATGCGGCACAAGCTTGTTGCCGCCGTGCGCTTGCACATCCGCCGCTTTAATCTGTCCAAGGCTGCCGGAGGGCTGCACGCTGCTGAGCGGCACACCCTTTTGCCGCGCCAATGTGCGCGCTGCCGGTGTCGCCATCACGCCCAAGTCCGTACGCATCGCAGCTCTCGGCCGGCTCCATTCATGCGACGCTGTCTGCTTCTCGTGAATCATGCGGATGGGCTCGTCCTTGGGCAGCGGTTCGCCGGATTTTCCGATATAGCCGATCGTCTGCGTGACAGGAACCACAGTACCTGCATGGGCGCGGATTTTGAGCAGATCACCGCTCTCTCCCGCTTCGATCTCCATCGTCGTCTTGTCCGTCTCTATCTCAAGAAGCGCCTCGCCCGCCTCCACCTGCTCGCCTTCTTTTTTGAACCACCGCATCACACGGCCCGTTTCCATCATCATGCCTGCTTTGGGCATAATCACGCGGTATGCCATATACGCCCCCTTTAGCCGCGCACCAGCGACAGCGCGTTTTCCATGATCACGTCTTTGTCCGGCACCGCGTTTTTCTCCAGCTCTGGGCAGTACGGAATGGGCACATCAAGGCCGCAGCAGCGCCGTATCGGCGCGTCCAGCTTGAAAAAAGCCTCACTGTCCGCAATGACCGCGGCCAGTTCGCCGCCGAAACCGCCCGTTTGGCATGCCTCATGCACAATGAGCACGCGGCCCGTTTTCGCCACTGACGTAATAATCGTCTCTTTATCGAGCGGCACAAGCGTGCGCGGATCGACCACCTCAACGCTGATTCCCTCGTTCTTTTCAAGCTGCACCGCCGCATCAAGGCATATGGGCAGCATGCGCCCATATGAAACGATCGTGAGGTCGGCACCTTCGCGCTTGATATCCGCTTTGCCGAGCGGCACGGTATAATCTCCTTCGGGCACGTGCCCCTTGGTGCGATACAGCATTTTGGGTTCAAAGAAAAGCACAGGGTTGTTGTCACGTATCGCAGAAATCAGCAGTCCCTTGGCGTCAGACGGTGTAGACGGCATCACCACTTTTAACCCCGGCGCGTTGCAGAACCATGCCTCAGGGCTTTGGCTGTGCTGAGCCGCTGCGCCCGTCCCCGAACCGGACGCCGTGCGCACCACCATGGGCACGCTTGCTTTGCCGCCGAACATGTAGCGCATCTTGGCGGCCTGATTAACCAGCTGATCCATCGCAATGGTCAGAAAATCGCTGAACATAATCTCCGCAATGGGCCGCATGCCCATCGCCGCAGCGCCGGCCGCCGCGCCCACGATCACGGCTTCGGATATCGGCGCATCCTTCACGCGCGCTTCGCCGAACTCCTCAAACATGCCTGCAGACACGCCGAAAGCGCCGCCGTAAAGCCCGACATCCTCCCCCATCAGAAACACATTTTCATCGCGGCGCATCTCCAGCGTCATCGCTTCACGGACGGCCTGCGCATATGTCAATTCCCTCATACAACTCTCCTTTACGCGTATACGTCATCGCAGACGGTGTCTGCGGACGGATACACACAGCTTTGCGCGAACTTAAGCGCGTCCTCTATGGCCTGTTTGGCGCGTGTGGCTATGTGCCCCAACGCATCCTCCGTGAACAGGCCGCTTTCAAGCATGGCCGCCTTCATGCGCTCAATGGGGTCTTTTAACTTCCACTGCGCAATCTCATCCTTGGAGCGATAGACGTTCGCGTCGCTCTTGGAATGCCCAAGCACGCGGTATGTATCGCACACAAGCAGCATGGGGCCGTTTTTTTTCACATACTCCCGCGCCGCTTCGGCTTCTTTATACACACTGATGGCATCGTTGCCGTCAATTTTTTTGCCCTTAATACCGTAGCTCTGGGCCCGCAGCGAAATGTCGCCGATGTTCATGGAACGGCTGCTGCTCATCGACATGCCGTATTTGTTATCTTCGCAGACAAAAAGCACGGGCAGCTTCCATATCGACGCCAGATTGAGCGACTCATGGAACGAGCCCTGATTGGACGCGCCGTCGCCGAAAAAGCAGACAACGATATGGTCCTTGCCCTGCATCTGCGCAGCCAGGCCCGCCCCCACCGCAAGCGGAATCCCGCCGCCCACAATGCCGTTAGCGCCCAGATTGCCGCTTTCCAGATCGGCGATATGCATCGAGCCGCCCTTGCCCTTGCAGTATCCCGCTTCCTTGCCTAAAAACTCGGCCATCATACGCGGCAGGTCGATGCCCTTTGATATACAGTGCCCATGTCCGCGGTGCGTGCTCGCAATCACATCGTCGCTTTTAAGCGCCGCACTGACGCCCGCTGCCACCGCTTCTTCCCCCACATAAAGATGCGTGGTGCCGTGTACTGTGCCCATGGAAAAAAGATATGCCACCTTCTCCTCAAAAAATCGGGTTAGCAGCATCCTTTCATATATTTGCTCAAGCTTGTCTCCGGCTATATTCATAAAACATCCTTTCATTGCCAAATGCAATCGGTATATATATTATCGCTATTTATTTTCTGTTTTTCAATAACATTTTATCATATAACTTGACCAATGTTTGTGAATTTCTTATTAACGCGCTTTGTGCCAAAACGTTGACGTTTGGGCGCTTAAGTGCTAAAATTTTAATATTTGCAAGACCAAAATGCAAGAAGGTCAAATACGCTAAGGAGACTTCCATGAACAAAAGAAAAATCGTCGCGCTGCTGCTTTGCGCATTACTCGCTTTTTCCGGCGGCTGCAGCCTTATCGACATCGATCAGGAAAAAGCCGATGCCATTGAAAACGCCAAGGTACTCGCTGAATACAAGGACACCGACATCACCAAGGGTCAGGTTGTGGAATATATGACGCAAAGTCTTTCGCAGCAGGGAATGACGCTGGAAGACGTGGAATCGGACGAGAGCTATTGGGAGCCATATAAGGAAAACGCCATCCAGGAGCTGGTTATCAATGAAATCGCGCTCGAAAAAGCGGCGGAGCTGGGGCTTGACCAGCTGACCGAAGACGAAAAAGCCGAAATTGACGAAGATTACAACAGCACAATGGATTCGATAAAATCCTATGCGGAATATATTGCTCAGTCTGCCGTGGATGCCGATGATACGCTAAATTACGATGAAGAATACGAAAAAGCGATGAACGACTATTACGATGCCATTGGTTACACAGCCGACACGCTTCGTGCCCAGATAGAAAAGGACTTTATTCTCAACAAAGTGTATGAGCATTTTATCAAGGATATTGCCGTCACGGAAGAAGAAGTCAAAGACAGCTATGACAGCAACGTCAGCATTCAGCAAGGCAACATGGAAAACGACCCGTCGTTTTTCGAAATGCAGTCATCTTTCGGCGGACGCATACTCGTCTATCCGGAAGGATACATGAAAGCGCGTCATATCTTCCTTGCGTTTGATGACGAAACCAAGAGCGCTGCTGCCGCTGCTTACGGCGAAGATGATACGGCAAAGTATGAGGAGCTGATCAGCGAAGGCAAGGCCGCGCTGCAGACAAACATCGACGACATTCAGTCCCGCCTTGCCGCCGGTGAAGATTTCACTGTACTGATGGACGAATACAACGAGGATCCCACATATTCTTATGAGCCCGCCAAAACCGAAGGCACAGTCGTCGGGCCATATAAGAAAATGGATATCCCCGGTTATCTTGATACTGTGGCCACACTCACTGCGGAAGGCCAGGTCAGCGAACCGGTCATCAACTACAACGGCGTTTACTTCATACAGTGTGTGAAGCAGCTAGGAGGCGTTGTGCCTTTTGAGGACGTCAAGGAAGACTTAACCGCCGAGATGCTGGCCAGCCAGCAGCAAAACGAGTGGTACAATGTCACCCAAGGCTGGGTGGATGCGGCCAAAGAAGACGGCACGCTCAAGATGTACCCCGAAAAATACTAAGCCAGAAAAACGTTGTTTACGTGAAATTCTGTAATGATCATAAGCGTCTGCGCATGCAGGCGCTTTTCTATTGTCTGATGGAAACGAATGTGAGTTTGTCGCAGGGCTTTACAAATATTATAAGTTCATGTATAATCACATCGTATTATCAATATCGTTTGCGCATAGCCGCAAAGCATTCCTGAGCGAATCGCGCTTTTAAAACAAGTCGTATTTTTAATACATCCGGTACGGGAATTGAGACCCGTACGATGCAGCGGGGCTTTCCGGCTCCGGCGTAAAATACGAACTTGTGGCGTCATATTGCTCCGATAATCAGATATCAAGCAATGTACTCCGAGTGGACAAACAATTGTTTATCCGTCTCCGTAATAACAAATTCGAAAGACTTTGCTATATCGGCATGGTCTTTGTTTTTTATGTAAACACCGGAAAAGAAAAGAGGATAAATTGAAATACTTTGAATTGCTCTCGGAAGAGATGAAAGCCACGCTCAAAAAAGCGGGCTTTACCAACCCCACGCCCATTCAGGAAAAAACATTAGAGCTGATACTGAGCAAGTGGGACATCATGGGCATTGCCCAGACAGGAACGGGCAAAACGGCAGCGTTTGCCGTGCCCATTATTGAAAAAACGTTTACCAACAACCGCAAGACACAGACGCTTGTGCTCTGCCCCACACGTGAGCTAGCGCTGCAGATCACAGACGTGTTTCGCAAGCTTTCCGCTCATGTGAAGATTCGCACGGTCAGCATTTACGGCGGACAGGCCGCGAGCGTGCAGATTCGCGCACTTCGCGCGGGCGCGCAGATTGTCGTGGGGACACCCGGCAGAGTTAAAGATCTGATCGGGCGCAATGTGTTAAAACTGCAGAACATCCGCACAGTGGTGCTGGATGAAGCGGACGAGATGCTTAATTTCGGCTTTCTGCCCGATATCAAGGCTATACTGTCGCAAATTACCAACGCGCATCAGACGCTATTGTTCTCGGCAACCATGAACAAAGCGGTATCGGGTGTCGTCAAGCAGTTTCAGCACGATGCGGTACGGATACAGGTCGGCGGCGGCAACGAGCCCGCTGCCAACGTTAAGCAATCGTATTTGCCCATCGGCTCACGCAACAAATGCAAAGCAGTACAGCGTCTGTTATCCAAGGAGAACCCGCGGCTGGCGCTTGTATTCTGCAACACCAAAAGACAGGTGAAGACGCTGCATCGGCTGCTCAAAGAGCAGGGATTGCCCACAGGCTGTCTGCACGGCGATTTGAGCCAGTACCAGCGCGACACCACCATGGATGCGTTTCGCAAGGGCAAAACAAACGTGATGGTCGCCACAGACGTCGCGGCGCGGGGTATCGATGTGAAGGACATTGATCTGGTGATCAACTACGACATCCCCGACAAGATGGAATATTATGTCCACCGCATTGGCCGCACAGGCCGCGCGGGGCATTCGGGCCGGGCATGCACACTGGTGAGTCCGCACGACTGCGGCCGCATCGCCGACATCGAACGGCATTTCCGCGTGAGAATTGTTGAAGAAAAGGCCGTATAAGACTCTATTATTTTGTAATAATGGAAAACGCCTGCTGTAAAAAGCAGCTGCCAGAGTGTCAAAAAAAGCTAGGACTGTCATTCTGAATGAGCGAAGCGAAATGACTACGAAGTGGGATAAGAATCTATTTTGAATAAGTCACTCTTTAGATTCTTCGCTAGCCATTAGTGAAGTGGTTAAAAGATACGCCTAATAGTCCTTTCAAGAGCCCTTAAACATCCGTGATTAAGGGCTTTTTTGTTGATACCATTTGATATTTACAAAATATCATAAAACGTCACATACCATGACGCAAACTTCTTTAGTCCCTCGTCAATAGACGTTTTTGGCACAAACCCGACTGCATCTTTTATTTGATCGATTGAGGCATATGTGGCTGTCACGTCTCCCGGCTGCAATGATTGATATATCTTTTCAAAAACAATGTCTTTTCCCGTCGCCTCCGACAGGCTTTTCTCCAGCGTGTCAACAAACACCGTTAAGCTCTCCGGATGACTGTTCCCTATATTATAGACACGATGAGGGACATCGCCCGCCGGATAATGACCAAATATTTTTTCGATACCCTCAACCACATCATCAATATAGGTAAAATCCCTGTAGATGTCGTTTTCAGCATTGCCGTCATTGTAAATCGAAATGGGTTCACCTGCAAAGTATCTGTTTGTAAATGCAAAGTATGCCATATCGGGACGGCCAAAGGGTCCGTATACCGTGAAAAAGCGCAGACCGGTTGCCGGTATCTTGTAAAGAGAGCTATATGTATACGCCGCCAGTTCATTCGACTTTTTTGTTGCCGCATACAGCGATACGGGGCTGTCGGTAGCATCCGATTCATGAAAAGGACCCTTTTCTTTGAGCCCATATACCGAGCTGGACGACGCATAAACAAGGTGCGCCACGGGATATTGCCGGCAGGCTTCGAGGATATGATAGAAGCCGATGATGTTGCTCTGAATATATGCATCAGGGTTAATTAAGGAATATCTCACGCCCGGCTGGGCCGCCAGATTGACCACAATATCCGGTCTGTGGTCTTTGAAGATTTGACCGACGGCATCTTTTTTTGAAATATCCTCTTTGATAAAGACAAAGTCCTTAAAAATGCCTAAGCGCTTTAAACGCTCATTTTTCAAATTCACATTATAATAGTCACTTAAGCTGTCCACCCCTATAACCCGGCAGCCTTTTTCGAGTAAGCTTTTGGCTAAAGAGTATCCGATAAACCCCGCCGCGCCGGTAATGAGATATGCCTTTTCTAAGTCCACTTCAATATTGTTCATCATCGTTTCCCTCATATATATCTGAAAATATGTACGTTTGTCAAAGCTTTCGGGGCCTCCTTTCCTCAGCTTTTTTCAGATATATACATGCGTGATATAAACAAGGATGTTCTATTTTGAACATCCCCGTATTGACTTATGATCCATCCAATCGCGCGTTAGTCATCATCAAGCTCATCATAGTCATCAATCTCTTCCGCTGTGATCTCCTCGGCGTCATCCGCCTCGTTAAAGGCATTCATGACTCTCACGTTCAGCGATGTCAAACCAACGATCTCAGCGCCCAGCTCATATTCAATCTGAGCCCTTACGCCGGCCCCATCGTGTCCCTCTGCAACCGATGTATCGGTACACGTCGGCGTTTGCTTTATCCATGCCCGAACTTCCTCGTTGCTGTAGGCCTCTGCCCCCTGCGCACCGATTGTGACGACATCCGAGCACTTCGTGCTGACCTTTGCCACCTTTGTATCGCTGCCCAACGCATACCATAGATGAGTATCGAACTTGATGTTTACCCTGACTGCTTTTCCTTTCTCTAAGTTCCCTTCAAAGGAACAGCCCAAAATTTCAGCATCGGTTATGATACATCCAAGAATCTGCGTGGGTCTTTTTCTTTCATAAGTATTGATATCGATACCTTTGCTGAACGCTTTCGCGCCTTGGCCATACGCGGCCTTTGCAATTATTTTTTTGATTTCCTCCATAACTCTCCCTCTTTTCCGAAACCTCTATTTCGCATAGATACCCATAGCCGTGATTCGCATTATTCCACCACTTCAACCATGAGCCTTGCATCTCCGACAACCGCTGCCGATATCTTTATCAGTGCCACAACCTTAATTTTATTCCCCTCTAATGTCACATCAGCAATTTCGGGAGCATCGTCAATTTCCGCTGACGCAGTTACCGGGCCGACAGGCTTCCCGCTTCGTTCCAACATAGGAATGTTTTCGTGATACACAACCGATGCCATCGCCACGGCCGTATCATGACCGTTGTTAAACGCATACCACGCATGCATATCAAAAGACCCTTTGACAGGCACATAATAACGGCTCTTTTCGGGCACTTTCCATTTCAGCGCTTTTGGTTTTACAACGTTCGTGATGGTACACCCCATGACACGGTCAGCCACCACGTCCTTCGGCAACTCTATATATTGAACATACTCAATGGCCTTAGAGCCCCTCCCGCAGGTCGTCTTTACGATTATCTCCCGATGATTATTCGATTCCACCAAAAATCCCCTCCGATATAAATTTTCCGCACTTAATTCTTATAATTTGATCTGTTATATACTATTCTTCATTCATACTTATGTGACTCGCTGCATAAATCTCGCGAATATAAAGGGCTCATTCCGTCTAAGAATGAGCCCCGTTAAAGTCAAGCACGTTTTTAATCAAGTTGTGAATAAGCCGAGGAGATCAGCCGCGACCCTTTCCCAGGAATACTTTTCCTCAGCCAGTTTTCTCCCGGTCTTTCCCATCTCCAGCGCCACAGATGGCTGGTCCAATAAATAAGTGATGGCATCTGCAAATGCCTGAGGCTGGTTATATTCACTGATCACAATGCCATTACCTACCCCTCTTACAACCTCAGCATTGCCTCCCTTGTCCGTGGTGATAATCGGCAAGCCTGCGGCCATTGCCTCATAGTGCACCCTGGCCAACGGCTCCCGCCATTGAGAAGCGCACACAAAAACATCCCCCAGATAATAATGGGGGGTGACTTCCTTCGGGGGAAGAAATCCGGTCAAAATGATATCCGTATTCAAATCCTGTGACATCTGCTTCACTTGCCGCACATAGCTGTCTTCCTGATTTTGGCCGTACCACTTGCTTCCGACAATCACAAGCGCCGTATCCGGATGAGTCGGCAGAATCTTTCCCAATGCTTTTATAAGAATATGAGCGCCTTTTTTGGGGCTCAGTCTGCTGACATAAAGCACAACTTTCTTATTCGTCAAGCCATATTTGGCTTTCAGCTGCTTTCTTATCTCCACAGCCTCATCCGTCCACACAGGCATATACCGATGAATATCCACACCGGAATAAACGGTGTGAAGCTTTGATTCGGCTTCAGGATAAAGTTTTTTTATTCCTTCGGCAATAAACCGGCTCACAGTCGATATGAACTTGACTTTTTCAATACATTTTTGTCCGTCTGCTTTTGATATCTTTGACGGAAGAAACATCTCATTGTGTATACTCAGGCTTATCGCCGCGTTTGGAAAAACATCCCCAATGGCATTGACCCACTTCGGCCGGTTGAAGACGTGTATCAAATCATACTCATCTTTCATATGGCTGATCACATGATGAATATAGGCCTGCTTGGGCTGGCCGTTCACACGTACGATATGAATATGACGGTTGTCTTCCTTCGGCGGTAAATCGGGATCTTCCACGCTGAACACGGTGACGTCATGCTTCTCCTGAATATAAGGCAAGACGGCATCAATATACTGCTGAATGGCACCGCCGCGGATAGAGGGTACCGGTAATTTTTCTGTACAGACCATCGCAATTTTCAAGACAATTCCCCCTCTATAAGATCACATAATATTTCTTGCTTAGCCAGCTCAAGCCGGCCGATTTTTTCTATGCTTGAAGGCTTAACCGCTTTGTTTTTTTGGAATTGATTCTTGACACCGCCGAAGAAGGCATGCGGAAACAAGGTATCAATATAAACCATCTTTTTCTCATCACGGCTCAGCGCATTCCCCTTCTCATACCACGATATGATATTTTTCATTGTCTCTTCGTTCCATTCGCCTTGATTCTCCATCGTCTTGAGTATGATTTTCCTCAAGTCTCTGGCTGGCAGTTCAAATGTGACGCCATCCAAATCCAGCACACATACGCCCTTGGGCGTCAGCAGCGCGTTGCCCTTGCCAAAATCCTGATGGCACAAAACCACGGATGAAGATCCCGGACACGACAAGTCGCGATACACGGAGCTTTCAAGGTACTGAATGGCTTTTTCCCCCAAAGCCAGTATCCTATCAATCCATTTTAAATAGGCGTCGTAAACAGCTGCGCCCGCTTTCTGCTGCGAAATGCTTTTCCAATCACTCATCCTATTAAGCATTGAACGGTATTGATCAGGCCATTTTGCCAGCTTCGTGGAGACTCTGGCTTCTTCCGGCGGCTTATACCCCTTCGTACACTTATGAAACAGACCCAGCCCCTCCATGGCCGCCATAAAATGATCTTTGTTGTTAAAGCTAAGCTGTTTGCCTTCCACCCACTCATACAAAACGAAAAGCGCGTCTTGAAAACACGTGATAGGCTCATCGGCTTTATTCGTTATAACCCCGGGTACAAGCCCGCCGTTTGCTTTTATATACCTCTGCGCTTCAACGGAGAATAACGCCTTCTCGTAAGATTTATTTAATCTTTTAAGACAAGTCACACCCTTATCGGATATCACCTTCCACACAGCCTTAATGCCGCCCTGCTGTACAATCTGTATTTTCACCGGATTGACATCATATTGCGTGAGCACTGCGCGGGCAATATCCTCCAAACTCATTTTCTGTTCAAACATCTTTTTCCCCCTATAAACATTTACCGAAACTCTTCTATAATTGTTTCGTATTGATCTAATACACTTTGCTTGGACCGCTCGACAGCCACCATCTCTTTTAGACGGCTTAAATACTTGCCTTCAGACCATTCCTTTTCTCTGCGTCGGTAATACTTATCCATGATACCGTTAAACAGATGCGGAAAATTTAGATCCAATTTCACAACAGCCCACTCATCGGCGTTAAGCGGATTTTCTTTCTGATACCAGCTCAGAATATTATGCAGCAGCGCATAATCCCATTTTCCGTTTTTCTTCATCACCTTATTGAGAAGCTTTCGAATATCCCGGGCAGGCAGCTCAATAGTGAGTGAATCGGTGTCCAATATATACACTTTGCCCGAAGGGTTCAGCAAAACATTACCGGCTGCGAAATCCTGATGGCATAAGCCTCCCTCAGCCGCAATCTTAGCCACCCATGCCGTATATGCGGGGCGGTTTAAACCCTCGATGGTATCTTGCATTCTCTTTAAAAACGCGGGGAATACCTCCAAGATCATCTTCCCAAATTCACTATGCGCCGTTTTGCTTAGTTCTTCGCTGTAAAAAGCCTTCAGTCTGCCAAGATCTGCGCTGTAATCCTCCCGCCAAGTGCCAAGGTGCTGGCGCACTTTTGACTCTTCCGGCGGCACAAATCCTGCGGATGCCGCGTGAAACCTCGCCAACTCTCGAACAAGCGTCTCCAGCTCTTCAGGTTTTTTATAACTTGGATTAACCCCTTCCACAGCGTCTATGAGGATAAAACAAGTTTCCCCGACCTTCACATAAGACCTGCCGTCAGTTGTTTTGTTGACAGCCGGAATTTGAATACCTTTATCCTGCAGATGAGAAACAGCCGCCAATAAAAAATGCAGCATAGATTCTGAGTTGGGATGTTTTTTAAGAATCTTCATGCCTTTTGTGGTATCAACCCACCAGACGCCTTTCTTTTGTTTGTATGACTCGGTACGGATCCCCTTGACGGTATAAGGGTATTGTTCCAATACCTCGCTCAAGGGTTCTCCGTTTAAATCCTTTACCATGTTTACCTCCCTGTCCAACTATAATAAAAGAGATGTTCTAGCTATGTAGAACACCCCTGCATAAAGCATATACTCTATGTATCAAACACCTTCACACTCAGCACGGCTTCGCCGATAATCTCCGCCTCCAGCACATATTCCACCTCGACGGCAATCTGATTTCCGTCCGAACTGCCTATGAATACCGGTTTAAAGCATCTTGGCTCCTCTTTGATCCATACGTCTGCCTTTTCATTGCTAAAGCTCTCGGCACCTTGCTTGGCAACCTCAATATAATCTGAGAATTGTGTGCTGATCTTAGCGATTCTAGTGTCGCTTTCCGTCCGGTACCAAATATGTATATCGAATTTCACCTTTGCTTTTATTCTTTTGCTTGCCCCGATATGTTCTTTTATGGTAGAGCTGATCACTTTGACTCCGCAAACACTGCAGCCCAAAACATCAGGATTGTTTTCCCCTTCGTCTGCCGAGACCCGGATAATCTTGCGAAATGTCTGTGTTTTGCGGCCATACACGGCATTTGCAATAATCCTTCTGCAATCTTTCAAGGGTGTTACCTCCGCTTAATATAAATGTTATACCCGGCAAAGCCACTTACTCTGCCGGGCAGCGAATATATACCACGTGTTATACAGCAGCGTTATTCCTCTTCTTCTTCCTCTTCTTCCTCTTCTTCCTCTTCAGGCTCTTCGGCGTTCACCCAGGACACCTTCACTGCAAGTGCGCCTTCGTACTCGTCTTCTTCAAATTTAATCTTATAAGTCAGTTCTTTATCAGCAGGAATCGCGACTCTTTCCGCTTCAACCACAATACTGTTTTGCACAAACTTTTTCGGCAAATCTTTTAATAAATCGTAGACCTCCTCCTGAGATCCCACATATTTATCTTGATATTTCATATTATTTTTTCCATCCTTTCAATAATTGGTTATGTGATAATAACATTATATTCATTACCTAAACACATGTGACCATCACACAGCAAATAGGTCTTATTACCTGCCTATCCCCACATAAACAAATCCTGCGCTTTCAATGCAATGGCGCTCACACATATTCCGGAAATCAAAAAGGACGTGCGCTTTCATTATCTCGTATATTCTCCTCATGTCCATCGACTTAAATTGAACCCAGTCCGTGAGTATCACCAGCGCATCGGCCTGCGCTGCCGCATCGTATTCGCTCGCACAAAATTCAATGCTTTCCCTAATTGACGCCAGCCGCCACTTTCCTTCCTTCTCCCCTTGAGGATCATATATTTTCAGCCTGGTGCCAGTCCTTGCAAGCTCCTCCAGAATGGTCAGCGCGGGGGCTTCGCGCATGTCGTCGGTCTCCGCTTTATAGGTAATGCCAAGAACCCCGATGGTCTTACCGTCGAGACAGCCCATTACGTCTTTTATCTTATCGACCATCCAAAGCTTCTGCTTTTCGTTCGCATCAATGGTTTGCTGAACCAACGAAAGGGCAACGCCATGATCTGCTGCGATCTTGACAATGGCTTTTGTGTCTTTGGGAAAACAGCTGCCGCCATATCCCGGCCCCGGTTTAAGAAAATCGCAGCCGATTCGCTTATCCATCCCCATCCCCTGAGCCAGCTGCTGCACGTCGGCCCCGACCTTTTCGCAGACCCTCGCCATCTCATTAATGAACGTAATCTTCATTGCCAGAAAAGCGTTTGACGCATATTTGATTAGCTCCGCTGTCTGAATATTCGTGAACAGCAGCGGTACGCCTTTTGCGGCCGTTTCATCGTAAAGCTGCATGATTGTATCTTTGGCCCTTGGCGACTCAACGCCCGCCACGATACGGTCAGGGTTCATAAAATCATATACGGCCGACCCCTCACGCAAAAATTCCGGATTCGACACGATATCGAACGTCTCATGACACCCCCGTTCTTTCAGCAGCTCATTGATGGTGTCTTTCACTTTTTGCCCGGTGCCCACCGGAACGGTCGATTTAATCACAATAAGCTTATATCCGTCCATATACCGGCCGATATCCTGACTCACGCGCAGGACATGCTTAATATCCGCGCTGCCATCCTCCATCGGCGGCGTCCCCACAGCGATAAATATGATGTCGCTTTTCTTTACGGCCTCTTCCGTATTCGTGGTAAACCTGAGCCTATTTTTCAGCACATTCTGTTCGATTTTATTATTAAGCCCATACTCGTATATGGGGATGATCCCTTGATTCAACTGATCTATTTTATTTTTGTTGTTATCCACACATACCACTGTATTTTCCATATCAGCAAGGCATGCGCCCGCCACAAGGCCGACATACCCCGAACCAATGACTGTTATCTTGTTCATCGAGCCTTTCCCCTTCTGCCTCCGAAACAACAAATCATCTGTTGTTTTCTTGCTGTCGAAGTATATTAAATAAGTTGCTTAACATTAATATATTCCCGATACACAACAACAGTGCTTGCACATATCGTACGGCCTGGTATCACGCGGGTATAAGGCTTATCGATTCGCTCTATGTGATTATGCTTATGTATTTAATATTGCAACAGAAAGTATCTAGCGATTTGATTTATTTTTGATATTTGGTTTTGCCCTGAATTTGTCTTTGGTGCGCAAATAAGCAGGGCGCTTTGGCGCCATCCTTTTGCTGTAGACAACCGACTTGATAAAGTCTTTAAAGTTAAACGGCGTGGCGGGTGCCATATACGGCACGCCAAATGTATTCAGCGACACAAGATTCGCCAGTATGATTAAAATGACGAGCGTAAAACCCAGGAATCCGAACGTCCCTGTGGCAATTATGAGGAAAAATTTCAGTACCCTAAACGGATCAATGATCGTGTAGTCCGCGGGTACAAACGATGAAATCAGCGACAGCGAGACCACGATCAACAGCAGCGGACTGAACACGCCCGCAGCCACTGCCGCTTGGCCGATAATAATGGCACCCACAATACCAATTGCTGTACCGATTTTTGTAGGCACCCGAATGAGGGACTCACGAATGAGCTCAGCTATCAGTTCGATTAATATCACTTCGATGAGCGGGTTGAATGGAACCTGCGACCTTGACTGAGCAATTGATATCACATAACTGCTCGGCAGCACATCCTGGTGAAAAGAAATCACCGCGACATACAGCGATGAGACGATAAATGAAAGATTCAGCGCAATAACTCTGAGTATACGCAAAAATGTGCCGAAGAATTTATTCAGATAAAAGTCGTCACTTGCCCAAAGATATTCACTGAACACTTTCGGGGCAATCAAAGCCCAGCAGCTGCCATCCATGATAACAACAACTTTTCCTTCAAGCAACGCACCGCAGGTCATGTCGGCCCGCTCGGTGATGCCCATTTGCGGAAAAAGGTTGATCTTCCTGTTAAGCAGGAATGTCTGCAGCTCACCGGATGAGGACAAGCCGTCAATGTCTATATCGCCGATTCTTTTCTTAATCTCATTGACGCACGTGTTATTTGCCACATCTTCAAAATAGAGAACGGCGATCGGTGTTTTTGTTCTCTGCCCCACTTCCATCTGGTCAACACGAAGGCTTTCATTTCGCAGCCTTGATCGAACCAATGAGAGATTGGTGTCTAAATCTTCGATAAACGCGTCCTTGGGGCCTCGAATCGTATACATCGTCTCAGGCTCTGGGATCGCGCGTTTTTCCACTTTTTTTATATCGAGAACCACGTAGGCCGCGTCGCTTGAGAACAGCAAAATTGTATACCCGTCTAAGAGGCAGCTCTCAATTTTCGTGTCGTCCGTTTCAAGCATGCAATTATCCACGTAGACAATTCTATCAATGGCGTCGGCAGCCTTTATCTGCGTGTCTGTGCTGTGCTGCATCAATGGTTTAACAACAAGATCAGATAGGGCGGCACGGTCTGTGATCTGCTTGATAAAAAGTATTGATATCGTGCCGCTCTTAAAAGACAGCTTTCTTTCACTGACATCCATGCTCTTGTTATTAATTCTGTTTAAAATTTTCTCATAACGTAAATTTGAGCTTTGCATGATCTACGACTCCTCCGGCTGCAGCCCATATGTTTTGAAATTTGCCAATCCGCCGGGTTTTATCTTGGATTTTACGGTAATATTGATACTCGAATCCAAGTACGTTTGCAGCCAGTCAATATGCCTGATCTTGTCAGGATACGATATGCGAAAGAAATCTTTAAAACCAAGATATTCACACCCAAGCTGCTTGGATTTTTTTATCGTATCAGTAATATCGCCTAAAACCACATTTTGCAGCTCCTGATTCACTTGCTCCTGTACAAAGTCATTCATACCGACATCTTTGCTAAGATACATAATTCTGGTATCAAAGGTAAAATCCAAGTCTAACGTTAACTTTTCGTTTGAATAGGCGGGTTTGATCGCCCGCGAGATTAATCTGGCCTCTACCGTGACCTCATAATCCTTATACGGGATCACATACGTCCATTTTGCATCATCACCGAGCAGCCAAACAAGGCCTTTGGATTCATCTTCGGGAATAAAGCCGTGGTACTTGCCCCGATGTATAATTGTATACCCTGTACAGGATATTTTCGCGTTCTCTAAATCAAAGGTGGGAAGCACAAAACAAGTCTTGCTGGCTAAATTCTCGAGTATATCCGACGACGTATGCGCAACTTTCTGCCCGGCGTTTTCCAGCGTATTTAGCGTATCCTCTATAGAGAATCCCACAGATACATTGTTTTCCGGCGTCGCCGACAAAAGGTCTTGCGGATTGACCCGTGTTGTAATGACATTAACTGCTTTTCTGTACTGGTTATCATTCTGCATGCGATGCATATACTCTTCAATACCATGCTCAGCCACATTTTGTGTGAGAATAAGAACTCTCACGGTTCCTAAAAACAGGGGCTTATCGTTCTTATAATTAAGGTCCTGCCTCGCCTGAGTCAGTGTCTTGCCGCTGCCCCGAACGACTTTATATTGTTGCTTACCCCCGCCGCTCCCGTCCTGACCGGTCTCACCCATCAGGTTCGGAAGTTCGACATAAAAAACATACTCATCGTTTTCTCTTTCCAAAGCAACGGCGGTAATTAAAGACTGTGAATTTATATCCATTGAATCATAACATCCTGCGATACAAATCGACATCCAAATAAGCATGATTAATAACAGCACTTTTTTAAACAGCATGTCTTTTCCCCTGCTTGCCCACTTTTTTTAACTTTGCCACAATCAACAGTATGGACGGTATCAGCATTGCAGAAACAAAAACCAAATACGGTTCAATATCCAATATAAATATGTCAAAATCAGATATGCCAATAAGTATTAAATAGGCGCTGAAAGTCATCACACCCAAAGCGATGGAAATAACACTCCGTTTGACTTGGGCAAACATCCTGCATACAAACTCCAAGATGACAGTCATAATCACAATCACACCCATAAACAGACCCGTCATACCCACCGTTAAGTATAAAATATCAAGGCGTGTAAAGAACTCAAAAAACGTGGGTGCCGTGTCTCTGATGGCCACGATCAGAGAGTCTTTATAATTGACGATATCATTAAGCCCCACTTTCATGATGCAGCTTTCAACGACCAGAACGTAAAAGAATACCAAGAATAATATCGTCAATACGGCTGTTTTTGTAGACTTTTTCCCGTTTTGCTTGGCAAACGGTATGGTAAGCAGCAAAGACATCGGTATAAAGGGTAAGATGGCAGGCTTTATACCGCGGACGTAATTCTCAATCTCAGCCGAACTAAAAAGGGGCAGAATCCTGTTCAATTTGCCTTGCGTTATCATAAGAACATGAACAAGGATGCCCGTAATGATGAAAATCATGCCAATGACTTCACATAAACGTGCAACAGTCGTGATCCCCTTATTGGAGATGTAACAGAACACAGGTATGCAAATAAATCCGATGATCCACAGCGGTGTCTCAGGAAAAAAGTCAGCGTTAAGAACGACGCCAACCTCTAGTACCAGATAAAATAAAAAAAGCAGGAAAAACAGCACATAGTACATTGAAATCAGATAGGTTCCTGCTTTTCCGATTAGCTTTGGTGCGTAATCAAATACTGTTTTACCCTTGAACAGATTATTTAAATACACTATTCCCAATAGAGGCAGCATGAAGATCAGCGATGTCACCAATAAAGACAGCCATGCACCGGTACCTGCCGTCTCAGCCATACGGTTTGCCAACGGAATAATGCTGTAAGCACTAAGTGTCAGAACGAGTATAAAAAACATCTGCCTGTTGGTAATTGTGTTAACCACACTGCACTCCTTGAGACGTATTGCCCTTCATTTGCCGCATAACACAGAGTATGCCAATATATCTCAATATTAATACGTGGGGTGCGGGTTTCAGCTGTTTGGAGATTGAATATAAGATTAAAAAGAGAAGCTGATTATGGCGTCAGCTCCTCCTAAGTTTAAAGTCTATTTACTGCATTGGTATAGAAAACATGGCTATTTATCTATTCAATTATGGCAACAGCCGTTATTGCCCCCACAGCAACAGCCAGTATGACCAGTGCTATTTGATGTCTCCTGTGTAGCTTCTTCTAATCCCAACACTTTATATGCCGCTATTCGGATTGCTTTTGCCGGTATATCTTCATACTCGTTGCCGTCAAACACGACAGTCCGACAATAAGTCTTCTGTCCCAGTAAAGCAGAGCAAGACTCACAGTAATTTTCAGACACCTTTATATCAAGAATATCTTCAATGGGTATATCGTTAAATAGAATTTTGTTTGATTGGGGGATTTGGCTGTCATCCAGCTTTGTTTCCGTTAGCACAATCTCAATTCCCTGCGGCTCCAAAGCTCTTTTTAGTCTTTTCACTTCGTTAACAAGATTCTCGCCTGTATCGTAGCAGCGGTCACAAGTCTCACCCTGCATATCGAGATGTCTCCATTCAATGCTCAGCGTTTTCATATTCATACCTCCAAAGCCTTATATTAAAAACGATGATAAATCTGAAGCCGTCTATGCCTCATCCTGAATGATCTTTTTGATTTCTTTGAGCTTAGGCACACGGCCCATCGTCTTGGCTTTGCCGTTCACCATCAGCGCAGGCGTGCTCATTATGCCTGCCTTCATGATCTCAGCCATATCCGTGATATAGTGAATCTCTTCATCAATATTCAGTTCCTTTACAGCATCCTGTGTAAGCTCATGCAGCTTTTTGCATGACGTGCATCCTCCGCCTAAAACTTTGATTTCCATTAATAATCTCCTTTCAAAAGCCTAAATAGAACATATAGAGTCCAAGCAGTAATATCAGTGTTCCCATTACAATTTTAAATACGTTGTTGAGCTTTCCGTATTTGTCCGACGCGGACAGCTTTTTCACAAATCCAACCGAAGTTCCCGCAATCAAAACAAGTACGCTGTGCCCTATTGAGTAAATCAACAACAGTACGATGCCCCATATCAAACTGCCCTGTTTGGCAACCATTGCCAGCAGCACGACCAGCACCGGCGTTGCGCACGGCGAAGAGAACAACCCGCCCAGCATCCCTGCCAGCACTGCCCCGATATAGCCTTTTTTCTTATTTTTGCTCATTGCGCCCGACTGCGGAATCACGTTGATAATCTCCCATGTCTGCAGCGCCATTAGCACCATCAGCATGCCGAGCACAATGTACCACCACGAGCCGGTGCCCTGCACCATCCTGCCGATTAAAGAAGCCGCAGTCCCCAGCGCGGCAAATGTCACCGCCATACCTAGGCAGAAAACAAGGGAGTAGCGAAATGCCTTCTTTACATCGTTGCCCGCATAGCCGCCCACATAACCGATCACCAAAGGTACAGTGGAAAGCGAACAGGGCATGAACGAGGTCAGCACCCCTGCAAGCAGCGCCAAAAATGGTGCAAGCCAGAAATTATTACTGATCACTCCGGCCAATACATCCAACCATTGATCTACCATTGCACCCCCATTTCTTCGAATACCGCCAAAATATCTTCTTTTCCCATTGCACCTTCATGCGCGGTAAAGAGATGCTCGCCGGTCTCCTTATGCTCATACATAATAAACGCGCTGTTTTCATCGCTCGGTACGTATGGCTTGCCATCTTTATCAAAGAAAAACTGTGTCGGTATCACCCTCAGCGGTATTTCCGCAGCCGCGTCGGCATTTTCCCAAACATCCACAAATTTAACAATCGCTTTTTCCCGCAATTCCTCATTGAGTTCCTCTAATGTCGGCGCCATCTCTTTACAGGGTATGCACGAATCGGAACCAAAATCAATGATGACAGGCAAGCCATGCGACAGTATTTCTTCAAGGTCAAAGTCTTCAGTAGCATCAAGCTCAAAAGCGGTTTCGTCAACAGCGACAGTTGGCTGGCTGGGTTGTGTCTGTTCACTGTTTTCTACTAGCTCGTTGCTGTCCGCTTTTTGCTCGTTGTTCTTTATGATATAAATACCCACAATGGCAATCACTATCAGTACGGGGATCAGTATTTTCAGCAACAAGACTTTTTTCTTTTTTTCATTGCCGCTCTTATTAGTTTCCACCGCAGTCACACCCTTTCTCGCAGCAGCAGCCTTCACTGCAGCCGGTCTGCGAGGTGTCACCAAAGTACGTGATTGCATCGCTTGGACAAAGTTTGCCGCAGCCGGTACACCCTTGAACGCAGCCTTCAGGATAGACCACAACCGGTTTCGGCGCTTCTTCCTTGTCGTAAACACCATGTGTGCATTTGCTGACACATTTTCCACACGCCGAGCACAATTCATCATTGATCATCGGATACCATGTTTTAGACATCTGACTTCTCCTTTAATATATCAGTGATATTTTCTTTCAGAGTCATCACTTTCTGCTCAATGGTCTTTGCTGTTTTAATAAACTCTTCCTTGGGCTTTCCTGTCGGGTCGTCAAGCCCCCAATCCTCGCGATGCTTGCACGGCAGATACGGACAGCTCACATTACATCCCATTGTGATCACCACATCCACCGGCGGTATATCCTTAAGCAGCTTGGATCTTTGCGTTTTGTTCATATCGACGCCGTACAGTTCTTTGATGACGGCCACCGCATCCTGGTTGATCTGCGGCTTTGTTTCGGTTCCGGCTGAATACGCCTCAAATACATCCGATGCCTTCAGCTTGGATATGGCTTCCGCCATCTGCGACCGGCACGAATTATGAACGCATATGAACGCTACCTTGGGTTTTATCATTTGTTTTCCTCCTTTATATCTATATCAGCCAGAATCCAAACGCGTTGAACACATAGCCGATGATCAGAATACCGACAACAACGATGCCCGCAAAAATCAGCAGCAGCTTTGTCTTTACCACTTTTTTAAGCAGTATCATCGAGGGCAGAGACAGCGCGGTCACGGCCATCATGAAAGAGAGCACCGTGCCGATGCCCACGCCTTTTAGCACAAGTGCCTCCGCAATAGGCAGCGTGCCGAAGATGTCCGCATACATCGGAACCCCCACCACCGTTGCGATAGCGACAGAAAACGGATTGCTGCCGCCCAGCACAGCCAGTATGATATCCTGCGGTATCCAGTTATGAATCGCTGCGCCAATAGCCACGCCGATCAGTATATACAGCCACACCTTTTTTATGATGGCAATCACTTGGTCCTTCGCGTACACAATTCTGTCGCGCCGTGTCATTTCGGGCGCGTCAATCTCGGCTGATTGATTCTGGAAGACAAAAGGCTCCACATATTTCTCCAGCTTCATCTTGCTGATGAGCGTACCGCCGATTACAGCCAAAATGATGCCCACAATCACATAAGCGATGGCAATCTTCCAGTTGAATATGCTGGCAAGCAGCAGCACGGACGCCAAGTCTACGAGCGGCGATGATATAAGGAAGGAGAACGTCACGCCGATCGGCAGGCCCGCGCTTGTGAATCCGATAAAAAGAGGAATCGACGAACACGAGCAAAACGGTGTGACAGTGCCCAAAAGCGCGCCCAGAGTGTTCGCGCCGATCCCATGGAAGCGCCCCAGAATCCTGCGCGTGCGTTCGGGCGGAAAATGGCTCTGTATATATGAGATCACAAAAATCAGCACAGACAGAAGGATAAATATTTTAACCGTGTCGTACAGGAAGAAATGGATGCTGCCGCCCACGCGTTCGCTTACATCAAGCCCGAAAACATCCTGCACAAGCCATTTTATTAAATCGCTCAGCCATTGCATTTTTAGCAGCTGATCATTCAGCCATTCGAATACCGTCATATATACCCCCTAAAAAATCAAATCATTTCGCGGCTGCCGGAAACCAGTTACGCGTTCTGTTTGCGATCCCGACCAACGTAAGCATTACAGGCACTTCCACCAAAACGCCCACGATTGTCGCCAGAGCAGCCGATGATTGTAAACCAAACACTGAAATCGCCACAGCAACGGCCAGTTCAAAGAAATTACTCGCGCCGATCAAGGAACCGGGCGCTGCTATGTCATGGGGCAGCTTCCATGCTTTGCCCCAGAAATACGCGATAAAGAATATAAGAAACGTCTGTATAACCAGCGGAACTGCTATCAATAAAATATCCACGGGTTGCTCCACAATCTTTCTGCCCTGAAACGAGAAGATGATGACCAGAGTCAGCAGCAATCCGATGACCGTTACATTATTGAACTTGGGAATGAATTTCCCCTCAAAATACGCCTTGCCTTTTCTTTTCGTCAGTATGGTACGCGTGAGCCAGCCCGCAGTCAGCGGAATAACGACAAACAGCACAACCGATAAGAACAGCGTTGCCCATGGAACACCAACGCCTTGTACACCGATTCCTCCCCACACAAACAAGAGACCCACAATGGGTGCAAACGCCGGAAGAATAATCAGGTCGTTGGTGGCGACCTGTACCAACGTATGGGCAGGGTTACCCTTCGTCAAGTGGCTCCAGACAAAAACCATGGCGGTGCAGGGTGCCGCACCGAGCAAAACCGCCCCTGCCAGATAGTCTTTGGCTGTTTCCTGCGGTATCACCGAACTGAAGATAACAAAGAAGAAAAGATAAGACAGTCCAAACATACTAAACGGTTTAATCAGCCAGTTAGTCACCCAAGTAACGACAAGCCCCTTTGGATTCTTACCGACGTTTTTAATGCTTGTGAAGTCAACCTTGAGCATCATTGGATAGATCATCAGCCATATCAGTATAGCAACGGGGATGGATACATTGTAGTACTCAAACTGGCCCAAAAAATTAGGGATAGAAGGAAGCCATAGACCAATCACAATTCCAAGGCCCATGCAAAGTATCACCCATAGGCTTAAGTACTTTTCAAAAAAACCGATACCTTTATTCTCACTCATCTGCTAAACACCCTTTCACTTTTCATTATTATGGCAGCATGTGCATACACAGTCTTCTTTGTTATTTAGCAAATGCGTCAAAAAGCACAATAAATTTTCTTCCCTCTCTTTGTTCAGGCTGTAATGCATCCAGGCTCCGTCGCGCCTTGCGGTCACAATGCCGCATCCGGTGAGTATTCTCATGTGATAAGACAGCGTTGGCTGAGTAATGCTGAACTGTTCGAGTATTTTACAGGCACACATTTCCCCGCACGAAAGCATATCCACGATCTTGAGCCGGGTCTCATCGGATAATGCTTTTATCACGGGCACATATTCCGCATAATTATGCGACATATATATTCACTCCTCTGCATATAGATACGCATCTATGATATTGATATCTTTCTATATCATTATATGCGCGAGTGATTAAATATGTCAATATGTTTGAAAGTTAAGCTTATGAAAAATATGCTTTTTGAAATATCAAAGCCCTGAGTCATTGTATACGATCAGGGCTTATCTTTTTTGGTGACTCACCGGAGATTCGAACTCCGGGCACCTTGATTAAAAGTCTCGCATGTTTTGCTATCATGTGCATAACAAAGGGCTTTATGGATTTTTTGATTTATTTTTGAAGATATTGTAATAACGGACTATTTTCGTTATAGCTGCATCTTCTGTAATACCCGTGAATGCCATGACTGACGCACATATGCCGTGTTCTATTATAGAAGTCTGGATCTTAACAGCTGCTTCGTCTCCCGGAACAGCGAACAAAAAGCCAGCTGCTATACCTTTGAGAATCGCATCGCAGGCAAACCCATGTTTTTGCGTCAGCCGATAAGCCCCCACCAGCCGGTCGTTGTAACCTAACTTTCGCACAGGATCCTCGCCAATTCGCACAACTGTGTCGCGAATCCGTTTATTACAGATACGTTTTTCTATGTCCTCCGCTTCTTTAATTATACTATTTACTGGGACATCATACTCCCTGCTTAGCGCGTTGGAGACGGCACGCATCGCATTTCTTGCATCGAGGATGATTCGCGGTGACGCAAACGCCTCATCCACATATGTGTATCCGAACAGCCATCCTATATATGAGACAAGCGCGTGTGCCATATTGTAAATATAGAGCTTTTCGCGTATACACAATTCAAAGTTACTGACTGGAACAAAATGCGGAATGCGCACCTTCGTAATCAGCGCACTTTCCTCAACGTGGATATCGTCATAGGGTCCTTTTACAATGTGCAGCGAATCTGTAAAAGGCGGCACAACCACACCGACGCTTCCGCCCGAAAATCCAACTTTACCTTGAAAAATCGATGTATCCACCCCGAGTTCATGTTTAAGGATGTTTTCTATGCGCCCACTTACGCCAACGATGTTTTCGCAGAACACCATATCAACAGGCGGCCTGAAGGTTTGAACACGTTTTAATAGATGACACATAACAACGCGCATTAATGCGCTCAGATTGTTGACCCCCACAGAAACAAATATGATGTCCGCATTGCATATCGCTGTCTGTGCTTCTTTCGATCCAATACTGTATGCTTGATAACCTGTTATTGTTTCCGTATAGTCTGTCGTTTCATCAAGTGATCGCACCGTATAGGATTTCGCAGCCCGAAGCAATGCGATTAACTCTTCATCTACGTCAAGTAACGTCAGCGAATAACCCGCGCCGATAAGTGATTTGGCTATAATTCCACGGCCGATTTTTCCTGCTCCGATCAGTACCGCCTTTTTGAGCACATCCATAACAAAATACCTGCCTAACATTGCTGAATTTGTTTGTAATAGGAGGGCAGTTCTGTAGATTTATAATAATCCTATTAGTACCCGAGCAAGCATTTTTCCGCCTCGGGAGACCAAAAGCCGTTATGCTGACGGATGATTTCGTCGAGATCTTTGTACAACGAATTGATATCAGCAAGTCTTCCTATATCAGATAATGCAGCTCATCGGAGAACCTAGATAATAGCAATCCGATTCAAAATTTATGAGATTCCCAAGTTCCATCACCACGGAAGGTATTGTAATGTAAGTGGCGTCTCCGCCAACATAAGGAAAAGAAAAGCCCGGCGCTTCCATCGAACCCTTGTAGTTCAGTGCGGTCTGCATGACGAATTTGGTACCGGGTTGAAACTCTTTTGCTCAGTGCGGTCCCACTTCGACGATTTCACCGCAAAACTCATGACCAACAATTATGGGATGACTGTCAATGTCAGATGGCACACGCTTATGATCGGATCCCTGCAGGGCTGCTTTGTATGTGGACATGCAAATAGAATCTGTAACGATCTTTGCCAATATCTCATCGGTCTTAAGCGAGGGAAGTTCAAATTCTTCAAGCCGCAGATCATTTTTCCCGTACATTCTAACTGCTTTTGTCTTCAAGGCCAAACCGCCAATTATTATTTGTTATCTCATTTCATAGCCACCGGTTACGTTGATAGCCTGACCGGTTACATAACTTGAGAGATCGCTTGCCAAAAATACCATAACGTTTGCTACATCATCGTATTCACAACTTCTGCCCATTGGTATCTGCGCAAGGTATTGAGCCAGCGTTTGTTCAACCGTCAGTCCGCGATTACGCGCATATTGGTTGACCAAGCAGTTTTCACCCTCACGCCAGAGCGGAGAATTCATAAGATTACCCGGGCATATCGCATTCACCCGCACACCATAGGGTGCAAGCTCAAGGGCTAAACTTTGCACCAAACCGATTCCGCCAAACTTTGACGACGCATACGCAGAATTCTTATAGCTGCCTTTTTTGCCAGACTTACTGTTTATCTGTATAATACATCCGGACTTTTTTTTAATAAAGTATGGCGCACAGGCTTTCATAACATGAAAGCTTCCCAGCAAATTGACTTCAATAACCTTCTTCCAATCCAAAGCGTCCATCTCACTAATAGCACCAGACAAAAGAATGCCCGCATTGGCCACAAGAATATCCAGCTTACCGAATCTTTCTATTGTAGCTTCAACAGCCTCAACGCATTGTGCGTAATCTGTTACGTCACATTTAAGACCGAGACTCCTGGGCAGAGAATCTGCCACTGAGCGAGCTTTTTCGTGCGCCAAGTCAGTTACCGTGATATTACATCCCTCGTTGCTCAGCCGCCTGCACAAAGCCTCACCGAGCCCGCGCCCGCCACCGGTCACAAGTGCAGTTTTCCCCTCGAGCAATTCCATCACAAGCCTCCAGTAACCACTTTAGTGATTTTTTAATACATTTTCGACAAAATATCAACTGCGCTTTGAAGACTGATTCCCATGCGCTTGACACCTTCAGCTTTTAATGCCTCTATGAATTCTAAATCCCGAATGCCCCCTGCCGCTTTGATGGGTATGTCATTACCCACTACGGACTTTATCAATCGGACCTGTTCGATCGTAACCGGCGAGAACCATCCTGTTCCCGTTTTGACATAGTCCGCTCCTGCTTTGACAACGAGTTCACATGCTTTTTTTGCACTGTAATCATCCAGACAGCCGATTTCGATGATACACTTGAGCGTTTTATCTTTCGCTGCTTCTCTGATGCGTTTGAGCTCATCCAGAACAGCCGCATAGTTACCGCTTAAAAGCCAGCCCAAATTAATAACCATATCCATCTCATCAGCACCGATACAAAGACTCATCTTTGTTTCTGCCAGTTTTATCTCGGTGAATTCACCGCCTGATGGGAACCCGGCTATACCTCCGCTATTAACGCCGCTGCCCATTAAACCTTGAACGACCTGCTTAAGGTAGCAGGGCAATGTAAATACGCAGGCGAACTTAAATCGTTTTGCCTGTTCAATAAGGTTTTCAATCTCGTTTTGCCTGTGTGTGTTTCTTACAAGAGTGACGTCAAGATACTGAGCAAGTTCGTACGGTGTCATTAGTATTCCCACCTCTAAACATATCATTATTTACTTAAATATTATAAAACATAATGATGTTTGTCAACAGGCAGAATCCGAGAAAGTGTTTTATATGATGAATCTTTTATCGAACGAGTGCTTTGGTTTTATTCAAACGTTAGTCTTTATATATCAGGGCTCCACGCGTCCTTCGACAGTCACCGAATATTCCATTCGGCTGCCATCCATTAACACGTCATTGATAACAATGGGGACACCAAGGCTGTATACAATACGATGATTGGCAAGGATCGGGCTTCCCGGTGATATATTGAGCATCTCTGCCAGCATGAAATCCGCCGTTTGAGCTTTGATAATGTCAACAGCCGAGGTGATTGAAACACCATAGTTTTTTTCAATATGCTGATACAGCGATACAAATTTACCTACATCCTTTTCAATCCCTCTGACAATATGAGCCAATATATAATCGGTTATGTATGCAATGGGCTTTTTATTCGCGTTCAGCAACCGCTGCACGCGAATCACATCCGTGTTTTCAGATATTTGCAGATCGCAGGCCAATGTATCGGATGGCTTAACCAGATCGATATGCATGCTTTTTGTAGATACGCTGTAACCTTTTGCTTCAAGCGTTCGCGTAAACGATGAAATATAATTAAGCTTTTGGGTTGTACGAAAATCCAACACCTCGGTACCATAACCCTGCTGCACTTTAACGTATCCTTCATTTTCCAGCAGCTGCACTGCATTACGCACTGTGGTGCGGCTTACGTGATAGATCTCACACAAGGCATACTCTGCGGGCAATAAACTGCCGATCGTATACTGGCCAGAGCGTATTTTATCCCTTATATCACTATAAACGCTGACATAAGCAAATTGATTGGCCTTCATGACGCTCCTTTTCAAGCTTTTTGAATAATATATATAAAACCGTGTCGATTGTCAACGCAGCAAAGTGTGTACCTCCATCGAAAGAAACATGACTCTAAGCCAAGAGTCCATCACTGCTCAACATCCACATCCGACACTATAATATCCAGTCTGACCTTCAAAGCGTCCATACCTGCCTGTGTTGATTCGTATTTGTCTGCAACAAGGTCCTGGATCGTGCCCGCCCACTCTACAAGCACTTCCGTAAAATGGGGTTGAGGCGTAAAAAGTATTGACGCACTATTAATGGTTTTATTAAAAGCCTCCTCATAACCTGTTGCCTGAGATAATACTTTTTTATACTCAAGGCTGTTTACAACAGACTGTCTGACGGGATCAACTTGTTTCGCGTTGACGCCCGCCCAAAGCAGATAGTCTTTGCTGGTAAAATACTGTATAAAGAGCCATGCCGCTTCTTTTAAATCTGATTTATTGTTAATCGACAGCGCCCATGACCAGAAATGCGAGTAGATTTCAGTTTTCCCCGGTGGCAAGGGCGATGTTGTCCAGGCTATATTCCCGTGCTCCTCAGAACCGCCGAGAATATTTTGATACCAGCCCATATTATCTGCGCAGTATAGCATGAATGCCTTTCTTCCACCCAAATCGGCAGCTGCTTTATACCAAGTATAAGTCTGCCAGTCCTTAGCCCCCCCCGCCTTGATGCATTTCACCCAAAACTCAGTCATTTCCACAGCTTCTTTTGAATTAACTCTGGATACAAGCTTGCCATCCTCGATCTCAAAATCCGTGGCACCCCACATTGTATATAACGATATATATGAGGTCATTATCGTTGCCCATTCACGCGTTCCGCGAACAGCCAGCGCGTATGTGTCGTCAACCTCAAGCCCGCTTATTTTTTCACAAAGCTCAAGCAGTTCATCCGTGGTCTTTGGTGGATTCAATTCATGCTCTTTAAACAGATTTTTGTTATACATGAGGTTGTAAACCTCGCACCCAAGAGGAATAGACCACAGAGATCCTTCTCCCATCTTATGGCCGAATTTCTTGTCCCACCTGAACGTATTCAATACATTTGGAAAAAAATCTTCTATGTCATAATCAGGCGAAGTCAGCGAGGCGTCTTTAATCAAATCATCCAATGGGTATATATAATCATTCGGTACATATTCCCATAGCTTTGTCGGCCCAATCATGAAAACGTCCGGAGATTGTGTACGGCTATCTAGGTTTGTTGTCAATTTACTAAAATAATCTGTCTCGTATGTTATTGAGTATTCAACCTTTATCCCTGTTAACTCTTCAAACTCCGGCAATTTACTGATAATAGCTTCAGCATAGGGATGCTGATTTAGCGCTATGCGAAGCGTTTCTCCGCTATACGCCTGCCAGTCAACGCCCGAGTATTGCTCACCTTTTACGCATCCCATTAAAGAGGATGCTGCCAAAATCATCACCAGAACAATAATGCATTTTCTTTTCTTTTTAATGCTTTTCAATTTCATCCTCCAAGTATAGCATATCGCAAATGGGATACGGCAAATCAATAGTTATTTACTATTTATAATATCTTATCGATTTTTGCGTACATTTTAAATACTTATTCTTTAAATATTTAAAAAAAAATTAAAAAAATTATTACTTCTTTACTATGGTTGCGATATCTAATGAAAATAGCTTATAATATAGACGCATCAAAATGACTAATATCTTAAAAACTAATAATAATATTTATCTTTGAAATACATAAATCAGGAGTAATCTAAATAAAATGCTTAAAATCTTAATAGTAGATGATGAGTTCCTGGTACGTATGGGATTAGAGTCGACCATTCCATGGGATGAAAATGGCTTCCATGTTGTGGCCACTGCTCGAAATGGCAGGGAAGCCATACCGCTCTTTGAGAAACATGATCCTGATATTCTATTAACTGATATCAAAATGCCCGTTATGGGGGGGCTTTTATTAATTGAGACTTTAAAAAAAATCAAGCCCTCACTTGTGGCCATCATCCTTTCTCATTATGATGATTTTAATTATGCGCAGGAAGCTCTTAAACTGGGGGCGAACGATTATATATTAAAGTCTGAGCTTTCGCCTGACAATTTAATTAATATTATCAACCGGCACGTGCGCAATGACCCTTACACGAGTCAGCAAGCTATGGTACAAGAAAATGGAACCCTTTATCAGGATTTTTACTCAGACAGTAATTTTGCGAAAATATATAATGAATGCAAATATTTTATTGATGACAAGGCGTATATCGCTTTGATTATAAAACTCAACTATAAATCGCAGAAGGAAGATAACAGAAGCAATTTTGATTTAATTAAAGCATACCAAAATATTTCTGCCGATATTTTGACAAACGAGTTTGAAAGTCTATCTTTTTACAGCAATAACAGAGAGGTTTTGTACATTTTTAAGGTGAATGCAAACAATGATGCATACTTAAATTATATAGAATTAGTGCGCGCGAATTCATCTCAATATTTGAGTATCGATACCTCTTTAGGTGTCAGTTCTGTCTATACATCAGTTCATGAGTTAAGGCAAGCCATCAACGAGGCCTACCAAGGGCTTGAACAATCGTTTTTTGAGGCTTCCGGAGTTTCCACTTATAAGCAGGATGCTCCAAGAATTCCTTACACAAATATAAATACAGACTTATTAAAACAGAGTATTCTCAATCATGATTTTGATAAAATTAATGACTATATTGAAAAGATTCTTGCACAACTGGAAGATGACAAGAACCTTGAAAACGCTAAACGAGCTTATTATGAGCTTATGTCTTTTGTCAAAGAAATTGCTGATGAAAAAAGCCTCGACATTAATCTTAATCACGACTTTGATGAGTTTCTAGGATTCGAATCATTTAGGTCCTATATAGTGAATATTTTCAATCAGCTTTCACATAGAAAAGCCCCATCATACTCTTTTATTATAACTAAATGTATTAAATACATTGAAGAAAACTACGATAAGAATATTAGTTTGTCTGATCTTGCTGAATATACGTGCAAAAGTAAAAGCTATTTATCTACTCTCTTTAAACTTGAAACTAATGTTAATTTCAGTCAGTTTCTTATTAATTTCAGGATTGAAAAAGCGAAACAGTTACTCAAGGAATCAGATAGTAAAATATACGAGATTGCTGAACAAGTGGGGTTTAATAATCCTTATTACTTCAGTAAAGTTTTCAAAGAAACGACCGGCTTATGCAGCAAAGAATATCGAGACAGACATTATAATGCTGGAGTAAAAATTGATGATTAATATATTTAGTTCCATAAAGTTTAAGGTTTTTCTATCTATTTGTCTATTGATTCTGTTATCAATGAGTGTTATGAGCTTCGTTAATAATAATTTCTTGCTTTCAAAGCTAACAGATTATGCTACAGATAATGCAACTTCAACATCAACTGAAACGAAAAAAAGCATAGAGTATATCCTTGAACTTATCCAAAATAGTTCTTCTTTACTTTGCACCAATAAAGAGATTATTAATGGTCTTACGGACAAAACTAACCCTGATGAAGAATACAGTATTAATACAATACTAAGGAATGTATCAAGCATACAGCCTCAAATCAGCGGAATCTATATTGTTGGGCTGAATGGAAAGGTTTTTTCAAGTGTGCCATTCAAATCTGAAATAGAAATATTGCGCAAACTTGGAGAGATGACACAAGATGAATCTCATTATTCAGGTCTCTATAGAGGAAATAATCGCAACCAAAATGTTGATGTCATTTCGTACTTTAATAATATTCGCAGATATGGAAAGGAAATTGGTATATTAATCATTGATATTGATTATAACAGTCTAAAAGATGCGTTCACAACCACCACGATAAGGAGTGATGAAAAGGTTCTTGTTTTGGATAGCCAAGGGAGTATCATTTTCAATTTCCCTAATTATGTATACTTAGACTCAATCGTAGAGAATAACCCTGAAATATTAAAACACGGTAATCTTCTGATTGAAAATAATGTTTTTGGAGTAGAAAGTATAATTGTTTCAAGCCTTATAGAAAGTGCAGATTGGCGAATAGTGAGAGTCATTACAAAAGAGAACGTTTACAAAGACACAGAAGCTTTAAAATCTCTGTCCTTTTCGATATCGGTAATCTTTATCATTCTTGCACTATGTCTATCCTATGTATTATCCACTGTACTAACCAATCCTTTAAAAGAACTTCGCAGTAAAATAAAACATGTAGAAAACGGTAATCTCAACATCAACGTCAAAGTGAGCAGTCGTGATGAATATGGACAACTGAGCCAATCATTTGACAACATGGTGGTAAAATTGAAGGACTATATGGACAAGGAATTGGATAATCAAAAGAAGAAATCCGAAATGAAATTTCAAATCCTTCAAAGTCAGATTAACCCTCACTTTCTTTATAATACATTGGATTCTGTTAAATGGCTGGCGACTATACAAAACGTCCCAAGTATTTCAGAGATGGTAACGTCGTTGATCAACCTTCTTCGTTATAGTCTTTTAGACACTGACAAACTGACTTCGCTTAGTGAGGAACTTGAAGGCATAAAAAACTATATCATCATACAAAAGTACAGGTATGGAGATATTTTTACTGTGTCATACAATATTCCAGACGAGATTAAATCCTGCAAAATCTTAAGGTTCATCCTACAACCAATCGTCGAAAATTCGATATATCATGGATTTGAGAATCTATATAAACAAGGCTCTATCAAAATCAATGCCTATCAGAAGGATCATAACCTGATTATTGAAGTCATTGATAACGGTATCGGGCCGGGTATCGAAAATATTGGGAAGAATATCGTTTATAAACGCAGTGACAGTTTCAATGGCATCGGGCTGAATAACATTCAGGAGCGTATACAGTTATATTTTGGGCCTCAATATGGAATCTATCTAGCTGCCGGATACAAAAATAAAGGAACAGTCGTTACGATTACTGTTCCTTACATAATATAACATAATAGAAATTTCCATCAAGTGCTCATAACAGGCTTTAATTGCTGGTATATCTTTAGATAGTTAATATAGTTTTCTTCGTACTTTTGGTACTCGCTTAATTCTGGTTCGATAGTCGCTGATATTTCAACCATATTCTCAATGGCCTCTTTAAAGCCGCCATATTCGCCGCTGCCAATTGCACTCAAAACGGCACATCCCAGTATACCTGCGTTTGTCGAGTTCTTTGTCAGGAGAATTGGTTTTTGGGTCACATCCGATATAATCTTCATCCACAGTGGATTTTTGATCACCCCGCCGCTTGCCACAATATTCTCGATGTTAAGATCAGCTTGTACGATCGTGTCGATGATATTTTTGGTTCCAAAAGCGACACTTTCGAGTATCGAACGGTAAATATGCGCCTTTGTATGGCTTAACGTCAATCCGTAAAAAACACCTTTTGCTTTTGGATCTTTGTATGGTGTACGATTTCCCTGGAAGTAATCCAAAGTGATCACTCCGTCGCTACCGGGTTGTATTCTTTGAGCTTCCTTAGTCATTTCGGAATAGCCGTCCTCGCCCGTTATCCCAAATTCCCTCAAGAACCATTTTGTGATAGAGCCGGCAGATACTTGGCCCCCTTCAAAGCAAAATAGCCCCGGAATTACCGGATCGTTATAGGGTCCCCATATGCCATTAAGGAAAACAGGTTTTTCTGCAAATGCGAGGTGAACGAAACTAGTCCCCATCACAACGCTCATATCTCCTGGCTTGTATATACCCAAGCCCAGCATGGCAACGTGGGCGTCTGTTCCTCCCTGATAAACCGTCAATTCAGATGGGAGCGAATATCTTTCAGCCAAATCCTTACGGATACGTCCTACAGGCTCACCCAGCTTCAGAACATTTTTACATAGTTTCCCGCTGTCAAGCCCGATGCTTTCATAGTAGTCCTCAACCCATTCTCCATAGTCTTGGACATAATTGGCCTTGCACGTGGCCTGGCATATTGAAGAGCACCACTCTCCGGTCAGATAGTGGTTCATAAAATCAAGCATTTCCACAAACCGATACATTGAGTTGTATATATCCGGTTTGTTTTTCTTCAACCACAGCATTTTAGGCATCGCCCATTCAACCGAGACCTCGCCGCCACAGTATTTGAGCACTTGATGTTTCTGTTTGTTGATAAATGCAGCCTCTTCCTTTGCGCGGTTATCCATCCACAGAAGAGCTTCATAGAGGTGTTGTCCGTCCTTATCTACCGGCAATACTGTGGAAGCTGTTGTGCACAGACTCAGACCTTTGATGTTGTTTATAACACGTTGATCCGCTTCCATTAGGCACTTTTGCATAGCTTCGTCAAAACACTTTAGCCATTCGGCAGGGTCTTGCGCGGCCCAACCTGGCGCAGGATACTGAGTTGAATACGCCACCTCATTGGTGGTCAGCACACACCCTTTAGCGTCGACGATACCACATCTTACACCTTGTGTGCCAAAATCAACACCAATATAGTAATTGTTTGTCATTCTCATTTAACACCCCGATCCGTAAGCAGATATCTTTCCTTCCAGCCGAGTTAAGATTTCTAAAATGTATATGCATAAAAGACCCTAAAAAAGAAACGTTTAAATCATGACCATCCGCTTGGAAGGATCTCTATCTTTATTTTCAATATTTTTTTAAAATAAGATAAGGGTAAGACATTGCTTAAACAATGACCTGGTGTAGAAAGTGCAATGTCTTACCCAAACTCTGTCGAATACCAGTATAAGGAGGCTTTTGTTTAAGGAACAATTGCAACCTTTATTGCTGTCGGATCTTTCTCTGCTATCTCAAATGCTTTTTCCCAATCCTTGAGCTTGAGAACATGCGTGACTATACCGTCAGTTTTTATTGATCCATCCAACATTCCTTCAATCACCGCTTTGTAGCAGTTGGGGCTTAAGTGAGAACCGTGAACGTTGATCTCTTTGGTATCACCCACAACATTAAGGTCAAAAGGAATGATGTCGGCATAAATACCGAACTGAACGTAGGTACCCAGATTACGAATCGCTCCTAAACCTTGTTCTGCACTGGTTGGATGGCCCGATGCTTCAATATACTTATCACAACCATAACCGTCGGTGAGTTTCTTGATTTCTGCGACCACATCAGTCTCAGCCGGGCTAAATACATAATCAGCTCCAAATTCAAGTCCCTTTTCCAGGCGGTTCTTGCGTACATCGAGGCCAATAATCATCTTGGGCATATACTTTTTCGCTATAGAAACCATAGCAAGTCCTATCGCTCCCAAACCGCTTATTACCAACACATCTGAATGCTTAAGCTCCGCACGATCCACCGCGTGCATTGCACAGCCATAAGGCTCGATGATCGCACCTAGCTCTATCGGGAAGTCTTTTGGTACTTTGTAGACACGCGCATTTTTGCTCAGCTTGCAATACTCCGCAAAACCACCCGGGCACGCTTTTCTAAACCCTGTGATCTCATGGGGCGCGCACATCCAGTAATTTCCTTGCAGACAATATTCGCACTCACCACAAGGCACGATCTGCTCAACCGCAACCAAATCCCCCACAGCCACATGAGTAACACCTTTGCCAATTTCCACAACCTCGCCAAAGAATTCGTGACCGCCAACTACAGGTGTCTGTATATACTGTGTCTCAGGAGACTGGCCCCATACGCGCTTTCCGCCATGGTATGTTTTCGTATCACTGGCACATACGCCACAGGCATGTACCTTTAACATTATTTCGCCATCCCCAACTTCAGGTACATCTACTTCTTCGTACCTGTAATCAAGCGGCGCGTATATGTTCAAACCCATCATCTTTTTCGCCATTATTTTTACCTCCAAAAATTAATTCTGCTAATTACTCATCCCTAAAGGATGTCGTCTGCAGCAAGACCGCAATAATAATGATCGCGCCCTTGATAATATCCTGCGGATAAGAAGGTACCGCAAGCAGGTTCATAATGTTACCAATTAAAGCTAATACAAATACGCCAACCAACGCTTTCACCGGAGTGCCTTTTCCGCCAGCCAGACTCGCACCACCGATAACGCAAGCCGCGATAGCGTCTAATTCCCAGCCTTCGCCCAGAACCGGCGCGCCCACCTTTGAACGTGTAGCCGAAAGAATGCCAGCAATACCGCAGAGCAACCCGGATATCATGTATACCGACATCTTAATCCTTCTCACATTGATACCGGCGAGTCGAACGGCTGTCTCATTGCTGCCGATACCATATACCAAACGACCAAAAGAGGTGTATTTCATAACAAACCACATAATTACAACGATTGCAGCCAGAAATGCACCTAGCAACGGAGTGACTTCACCAATTGTTTGTGCCTGCTCAGGGGTTCCCGCAATGATCTTATACGTGGAAATCCACTCAATTGAATTTTCAGGCAGCATGATCGGTGCCCCGTTAGCCACAAAAAGCACAAGGCCTCGTCCCATCGTCATCATTGCCAGTGAGGCGACAAACGGAGCCATCTTGGCATATGCCACCAGCATCCCCGTAATCGTTCCCAGCACTGTCGCAATCAAAACGGCTAATACCACGGAAAGGAGTATAGGCAGCTCCAGTGTCGTCGCAAAGTAGGCTGTAAAAACCGAGCCGGCTGCCACCAGCGATCCGACCGAAAGGTCTATACCGCCTGTCAAAATGACCAGAAGCATACCCATTACCATAAACGTTGTGCCAGCATTCTGTCTTATCAGGTTGCCGATATTCTTCCATGAGAAGAATTCAGTTGATAGCATAGCGCATATAATGAACAATAATACGAACATAATGTACGTATTGTATTTGAGTAAAAACTTAACGAAAGTAAGTTTTTCTTTCTTTTCAATCACTTTTTCCATACTAAGCCACTCCCATTTCTAAAGCTATTAGATTACTCTCTGTAATTTGATCTTTCCCCAGTTCTCCAACCACTTTGCCAAAGCGCATCACCATCACCCTGTCACACATACCAATCAGCTCAGGCATTTCAGATGAAATCATGATTATTGCAACGCCCTTGGCCGCAAGGTCGTTTATATTCTTATAAATCTCCACCTTCGCACCCACGTCCACACCACGAGTCGGTTCATCAAGAACGATAACTTTGCAATCTGCCGCCAGCCATTTTGACAGCGCTACTTTTTGCTGGTTTCCGCCGCTTAAACTGGACGCATTGTCTTCGGTCGAATTGAATTTGGTATTTAGCTGAGCGAGTACATCCTTGACGTATGCCTTTTCCTTCCTCGCGTCAAATATACCCAATTTGTTCTTCCCCTTGAAAATCGCAGCCAGCGTCGTGTTTACGCGGATAGATTGTTCGAGAAGAACGCCTTGCCTTTTTCTATCCTCAGGCAGTAACCCAAAGCCTTTTTTGACCGCTTGCTTTGGCGAGCGAAAACGTGTTTTTTGGCCAAAATATATGATTTCGCCGTTCTCCATCACATCCGCTCCGAATATGGCACGCATCGTTTCCGTTCTTCCTGCACCCACCAGCCCTGCAAAACCAAGAACCTCTCCGCTTCTCAAATTGAAGCTTACGTTATTAACCATCTTGCCGGCGCAAATGTTCTTTGCCTCAAAGACAACTTCACCAGTTTTTGAATCACGCTTCGGAAACATTTCTGTCATAGATCTGCCAATCATTTTGCTGATAAGGCCTTCTTTATTAATTTCCTTAGTTATAACCGTGTCAACATATTCACCGTCCTTCATGATCGTAATACGGTCACAAAGGTTAAATATCTCTTCGAGTCTGTGTGAAATATAAATGATGCTGACACCGTCATTTTTCAATTGGTTAATAAGAAGAGACAATTTTTCAATCTCTGCAAATGTCAGCACGGCGGTTGGCTCATCAAGAACCAGAACCCTCGCTTTTCTTGACAGTGCTTTGCATATTTCTACAACCTGTTGATGTGCCACCGGTATGTCACTAACAAGGGTCATCGGCGAAATGTTTCCAAACCCGAGCGTATCCAACAACTCATGAGCACTCTTTGCAAGGTTCCGCCAATTAATAATCCCCTTATTCTGTGTCAGATGATCTATAAAAATATTTTCAGCAACTGTTAAATGCGGGGCAAGCATAAACTCTTGATAGATAACAGCAATACCTTTTTCAATACTGTCTTTTGGTGATTGTATATTGATGTCTTCACCATCCAATATGATTCGGCCTTCATCATGGTGATGAGCTCCAGATAGCACTTTGATCAATGTTGATTTACCTGCACCATTTTCGCCAACCAGGCCGTGAATCTCGCCCGGCTTGACTTGGATTTTCCCATTTTTCAATGCCTGAACACCGCCGAAGGCCTTTTTGATGTCCAGCAATTCTACTTTATATTTATCACTCATTCATAACCTCCTGGTGTATTCCAAATATTAGGCCCATTTACAGCCTAATTGAGATACACGCAACCGCATGAGTACGGTTGCGTGTATTTCTCTCATCATGACCCTACTTATCGTTTAACTTTAGAAGTTTGCATTGGGATCATAGTACTCGTCGACATTCTCTATTGTAATCGCCGCAGGAGGAGTCGTCGTTGTCAACTCGTAGCTAGCGGGATCCTTGCCATTTATAAGGATATCAATAGCAATATCAACCGCTCCCCTTGCGATAACAGGAGGTGCATTCAGGCCTGTCGCTAGGTACTTCGTGCCATCTTTGATCAGCTCGTAAGCTTCCTTCTGGCCGTCAGCAGCCGCTATAATGTATATCTGATCCATCAGACCAGCATTCTCAACAGCTGTCATAGCACCAAGAAGCATATTGTCGTTCTCGCCCATAAGCAAGTTAACCTTAGAAGCGTTTGCTACCAGCAGGTCTTCGGCAGCCGGCAAACCTTCTTCAGAAGTCCAGTTGCCCCAGCCTTGTCCAAGGATGTGGAAATCAGCCGCTTCATGGTAGGCCTTACCATTATCAGTCAGTTCCTGATTCATCTTTTCAGCCTCTTCCCAAGCAGCCGCTTCGTCCAAACCAGCGCGGGATCCGATAAGACCAGCCATCAGTCCAGTACGTCTTTCCTGACCAACTGCATTACCTTTTTCACCCGAAATCAGAATGGAATTAATCGTCTCACCCTGGTAGTAGTTGTTACCAAAATATTGACCAACCATATATCCGTTGGCTTTGTTGTCCGAATACACTGTCGTTGTCATGTTCTGGCTCTGGCATAGGTTATCAATACCGATGAGCGGAATACCTGCTTCATAGCACAGATCAGCGGCTGCAATGGAGCCTACCGGATCAATCGGATTCCAGAATATCAGATCAACGTCCTGGGAAACATATTGTTCCATAAGAGCAAATTCAGATTCGAGATCCTGTTTGGCATCTTGATTACCAACAATTTCAAATCCAGCTTCTTCCGCATACTGCTGAGCCTTCTGTGCCAGGTCAACGAAGTAGGGATTGTTCTGAGTCTTGAATAGAATGCCTACACGAAAACTATCCGCACCTTCAACGGGCTCGGCTTCCGGGGAATCTTCAACCACCGCTTCAGATTCTGCGGGTGTGCTCTCTGCGGGTGTGCTCTCTGCCGGTGTGTTTGCACCGCAACCAGCAAACGCTATCAATACCATAGCAAGCGATAACACAACTAACACTAACTTCTTCATTCTTTTCCTCCATTCAAATTATGTTTTTTTGCAGTGTTGCTGCAAATCATTGTTGAGATAATATAAACAAACGAGACAGCGGATATAGTCTCAATATACTTTCCTAATTTTTAATATTGCGTATGAACTATTTTATTTGTTGGATGCTAACTATTTAGCACTGTGGTAAGTCTCTGAATTAAAATTACAAGTATTATGATAATGCAAATCAGCAGATAGATAAATCTATAGAATTATCATTAACATTAATAGAATTTTATAAAATATTTCTGTTTTTAATTTCCGTAAAATGTATTTAATATATTTTCTTTTGATATTTATAATCATATTGTTTTTTGTATCAATGCAAGCTACTACTATTTAATTAAATACAGCTAATGATTATCAAAAAAGTAACGATCTAGAGATTGTAAATTGCTGAAGCGGCAAGCCTGCTCTGAGAGTTTTATAATTCCAGTATTGAAAGAAATACATCATTAAGCGTTTTCCAGCCACTTTGAGGCATAGCAGGCAAAGCTCCAATTTGTCTGCGGATTACGCCTAAATTCGTATTTATGAAATCATTAAGAGCAACAATCTTTGGTATCTCCCCGATTTCCGATGTAGACATTTTTAACTTTAGAAGATCCTCTACAATCGGCTTAAATTCTGGTTCAAGCTGTGTTTCCACAAGCTAAGCAAAGAGCATTGGCGGTGGTGTACATAACTTTATATACATACCCAATTCGGGCAGGGGGAGGATATATCATTTTACCTGTACCTCTACCTCCCCAATTTCGTACTATCCAATGACCCAGAGTTAGGCAGTCGGTTTGCTGGAATCACCTCAAGTTCACTAAAGTCTCTTTTCTGGCTTAAGCTTTTTCATGCCTGACTTCTATAATTGGCTTTTAATAATGGGTAGTAAACATAACCTTCAGGTCAAACAGCATTAGCGATTAATTCTTTTATTCTCCAATCGCTGAAATTATCCATATCAATATTATATAGCTCATTAACAACGTCTCTATCATCCAGCAGGCTCGCGGCACCATATTGGTATTCAAGGCCGTTCTTTATCATCAGCACTTTATCCGCGAAAATACGGGCCTGCCTGGGCGAATGGCAAGTAACTAGCAGCGATATATTCTGTTCCTTAAGCCTCAATATTTCAGACATCACCCTTAAAGAGTTATTTAAATCAAGGTTTGACGTCGGTTCGTCCATAATCATGATGCTTGGCCGCTGAACGAGCGAGCGCGCGATAAGCACAAGCTGCTTCTCTCCGCCGCTGAGATTCCTGTATCTGCGAGGCCCAAGAGTGCCAACGCCAAGCTTATCAAGCACCGACTGCGCAAACAGATAGTCCTTATGAGTCGGTTCCGAAAACGATCCCAGCCTCGACTGGCACCCCATAACCGTCATCTCCAACACGGTATAGGGAAACGTGCAGTTATGGCACTGGGGCACATACGCGACTTCCCGGCTGAGCGTTTTGCGCGTATAAGCCAGCACGTTTTTACCGTTAATATATATTTCTCCTGATGCCGGCTTTATAAAGCGCATTATCGACTTGAACAGCGTGGTCTTGCCCGCGCCGTTGCTGCCGAGTACAGCAAGTATCTCGCCGCTCTGTATTGAAAAACTTATCGAGTCGAGTATGCGCTTCTCGCCGTAGTTTACAGTCAAATTTTCTGCTTTTAGCATGGTTTTTCTCCTTACCAGCTCTTTTTCCCCTTTATCATCAGATAGATAAAAAAGGGAGTTCCAATAATTGCGGTCAGTATTCCTAGCGGTAACTGCGCAGGGAAAGCCGTTCGCGCTACAGTGTCAATAACGAGCATGAACAGTGCGCCCAGAGCCACCGACGCGGGCAGCGAATTACGATAATCCGGTCCGACAATCATACGCGAAATATGTGGTATTACAAGCCCGACCCACGATATCACACCGCTGATACTGACCACGGATGCCGTCATGACAGTGGACGCGATGATGACGATGCCGCGCAGACGCCCTGTTTCTATGCCCATCGACATCGCTTCTTCTTCGCTGAACGTCATGATGTTTATACGCCACTTTACGGCCCATATCGCGCCTATGCCGATTATAACCGGCCCGCTTATCACAAGTATATCGCTGAGCTTAATATCAGCGAGACTTCCCATCATCCAGAACGTAATGGCGGGCAGGTCATCGTATGGGTCGCCTATGTATTTCATAAGCGACAACAGGGAGGTAAACAAGCTGCTAATAACAATCCCCGTCAAAACCAGCGATAGTATCCTGTCCATTTTAACCGCAATAAGCCTGCTCGCAACGTATACCAACGCCACAGCACCGAGCCCGAACATAAAGGCTATCGCCGGTATCCCGACGCTTCCTACATGCAGTATTATTCCTAGTGCCGCGCCGAACCCCGCGCCCGACGACACCCCGAGCAGCGAGGGGGAGACCATCGGGTTTTTAAAAATCCCCTGATAGCTTGCCCCCGCTGCAGACAGCGCACTGCCCACAAGCACCGCGCCGAGAATTCTCGGCAGCCTGACGTTGAATATGATGCTGTGTATTGTGGTATCGGATCTGCCTCCGAATATCGTGCCAAGCGGTTTGCTTATTGATACTGGATATCTTCCAAGGTGCAACGCGATGGCCATTGCAGCGATAAGCGCAATAAACATCACCGCGATTATTCTGTTTTTACTGCGCGGAAGGCCGCCGGCTTTCATGGCTTTCTCCTCAACCGGCAAGCTCCGCTGCCTGTTCGTCGCTTAGCGCACATCCGTAGAACAGCTCAAAGAACGACTTGACGTCCTCCGGCCCAAAATCGTAGACGTCGGGGTATAGCTTGTACCCCAGCCATTTCATACCTATAATACGATTCACGGACGGCGGCCTGTCGAACCAATTGAATGGGAATCTCGGCACCTCATAGACAGCGCCCTGCTGCACCGCGCCAAGGCTGCTCCATACCTCATCCGTCGTGATGGTCTGATAGGCCAAGGAAGCATTCGCGCCCACATTGCCGACAAGTATAGCATCGGGTTTCCAGACCAGCACTTGCTCAATATTGACCTCGCCGCCCGTTTCTTTTCCGCCGCCCTCGGCGACGTTCACCGCACCGACGAGGTCGAGCAGTTCCGCGTTGGGCGAGCCTAAAAATTCAGTGGTGAGCCCATCGTCCAGTCTTGCGTAGTAAACTCTGACCTTGTCTTCGTCTGCAATATTCTCGCTCTTTTCCTTCACCTCTGCGTACACCGCGCTGTAATAACCGGCCAGTTCCTTCGCCTTTTCTTCCCTGCCGAGCAGCGCTCCCAAGAATTCATATGCCTTATCGTAGTTATCAACGTTTGCTTCGATGACAACAACGGGAACGCCTAGCTTTACCTGCAGTTCGTCCGCATCCGCCTTTACCTTGTCCGTGACTTTTGTGTGAGCAAGCAGCACGACGTCGGGCTCATATTTCAATATTTCTTCTGTATTTGCTTTTTTGCCCGTTCCGTACATATTGCCCAGCACCGGCAGCGAGGCGTACTCTTCCGCAAGGTACTTCTTCGCTTGGTCGCTGAACTTAAGATTCCACCCGAGCATTTTTTCGGGCGCCAAGGTGTAGAGCATTATCGTGCTGTTGTTGTTGCTGCCGTAGACCTTGTCAATAGGCTCGGGCAGGTCGAGCGGCCGCCCTGCCATATCTTCTGTCACTTTAGTAACCGGCGAAGCATCCTCCGTGGAAGGAGTCGTTGCCGCGCTTGGGCTAACGCTTTCTTCCGGTGCATCGTCGGTGCTTTGTGCGCACGCTGAAAATGCGAACACGAAACAAACCATGATCAAAATGATCACCATACTTTTCTTGTTCATTGTTTTATCTTTCAGCTTAATGCCGATTAATCCTTTCTTAAAACTACATGACCAGTTCGAAGTCTTCTTCGCTGCATTCCCTGTCGTATTTCTCTAAAAACGCGGAGCTGATCTTCTCAATAAGCCTTATAGCTCCAACGTATCCTACTGTCGGAAAATAACTGTGGCCCACCCTGTCCAGTATGGGGAATCCCACGCGTACAAGCGGTATATTTTCCGCGCGCGCTATGTACTTCCCGTACGTGTTGCCGATTATCATATCGACAGGCTCGTTCTTGATCCACTGATGCAATTTCATCAGGTCCGAGCCGCTTGCGACATTCGCGTCCGTTATTTCCGCCTGCTTCAGTATCTCACCGATTTCCTCCTCAAAAGCCTTTCCCGGTGTTCCCGTCAGGATATGCTTCGGCACAATACCCAGCGACACGAGAAACTCCGTCATCGCAATCACAGTATCCGGATCGCCGAACAGCGCGACATTTTTTCCATGATAGTGGTTATGCACGTCTATCATCAGGTCCACGAGCTGCCCGCGTTCTGTCTCGAGCGCTCTGGGCACGCTCGCGCCCGTATACTCGAGCACGCTCATTATCAACTCGTCCGCGGCCTTTATGCCTATCGGTATTTTTCTTACAATTGACGGCACATCGCACTTTTTCTCCAACTCATAAGCCGCGTCCCTTGACGAAAATCTTCCGAGAGCGACCGTAATCTGCGAATCGCCGCTTTTCTTTATGTCATTCACTTTTGTTCCGCCTGACGGATACATGTCGTATCTGCCTGTCATGGGCGCGTTCACCACGCCACTGGTGTCGGGAAACATGATATACTTAACGCCCAGCAAATCGATTATCCTTTTTATCTCTTTCATATCGCTCGGCTCAACGAACCCCGGTATGACGTTAACCGTACTGTTTTTAGACTCGTTTGTACATTCGGCCAGATACGTCACCATTGCCTTGGTCATGTTTGCAAATCCGGTTATGTGCGAGCCGGAATAGCTTGGCGTGTTAGCGTGTATCACGATCTTTCCGGCGGGCAGTTTCGGCATCGTATCCTTTATTATCTCGCCGATATCGTCGCCTATTGTTTCGCTGAGGCATGTGCTGTTAATCGCGACAATCTCAGGATTATAGATTTTAAATATGTATTCGAGCCCTTTTGAAAGGTTCGACTTCCCGCCGAATACGCACGAACCCTCAGTGAACGAACTGGTCGATGCCACAATCGGATCCCTAAAATGCCTCGTTAAGTGCATGCGGTGATACGAACAGCACCCTTGCGAGCCATGGCTGTGCGGCAGGCAGTTATGTATGCCGAGCGCCGCGTACATCGCTCCTATGGGTTGGCAAGTCTTTGCCGGGTTGACCACAAGCGCACTGCGCTGCTTCATTTCTTTTGGGGTATAATCAAGCATCGTCTTATGCTCCTTCCTCGAATACCTTGCCTTTTATGGCAGGCTGCGTGTTCCACGGTGCTTTCACAAAGCTCCATGCGGGTGTCAGCATACCGGCGGCCACGTCGCGGGCAAAGTTTACCGCTCCGCGGAAACCGGCGTACGGCCCGCTGTAATCGTACGAATGCATCTGCTTCGAATAGACACCCATCTTCTGGATGATATATTTGTCCTTTATGCCCGACCCGAAGAATGAGGGCTTTAAAACCTTTATCAGCGTCTCGGTCTCAAAATGGTTAAGGTCATCTATTAGTACGCTGCCGTCCTTCATCTCATGTATGAGCCCCTTGTATTCGCTTAGCGGTATCTGGGCTTTCAGCTTTTCATACTGCTCTTGCGACATTCTAAGCCGGAACTTTTTATCGTCCTTCTCTACTTTAAGCTCCTCGATATTTCGGCTGTCCGCGTCGAGTTTTATATCGGGTATAATGTCGCGGCCCTCGTAATCATCGCGATGCGCAAATTCGTATCCGGCAGCCACCGTGTCTATCCCTATCTCGCTCAAGAGCCCCTGATAATGATGCGCCCGCGAGCCGCCGACGAAGAGGATAGCCGTTTTGTTTTCACAAAGCTTACGGTATTTTTCCATCTCTTCTTTTATTGCTGCGGTTTCTTCCGCTATCACCTCTTCGGTTCTCGCCGATAGCGCCTCATCGTCAAAAAATTTTGCGAGATTACGCAGCGATTCACCCATCGCGTCGACGCCGATGAAATTGACTTTCATCCACGGTATACCGTATTTAGTCTCAATCATGTCCGCAATGTAGTTGATTGAGCGATGGCACTGCACGAGGTTAAGGTCCGAATTATGCGCAGACGCGATCTCGTCATATGTCGAGTTGCCTGTCATCGTGGTGACGACATCGTATCCAATTTTATTAAGCACCCTGCTGATTTCCCATTCGTCACCGCCTATATTATATTCACCCAGTAAATTGATTGAGTATTTACCCGGCTCGATGTCTTTTTTACCGACGATATCCGTCATCAGTCTGTTGTTCGCGATATGGTGTCCTGCCGACTGGCTGACCCCTTTATATCCCTCGCAGCTGAACGAAAGTATTGGTATACCGAATTTCTCACGTGCCTGCTTAGCGATCTGGTGTATATCGTCGCCGATTAGCCCCACCGGACATGTCGCCGTTATTGAAATGGCTCTCGGATTGAACAGCTCGATGGCTTCCTCAATGGCCTTATAAAGCTTTTTCTCTCCGCCGAACACGATGTCGCTCTCCTGCATATCCGTACTGAAACTGTATGCAAGAAAGTTTTTACCGCCATCTCTCGTCTTGCCCTTGTTCCTTCTCGTCCCCCAAGTATAATAGGCGCACCCTATAGGTCCGTGCACGATATGCACCATATCGATTATCGGCCCCACGACGACGCCCTTGCAGCCTGCGAAACAGCAGCCCCTGTTCGTGATGATGCCCGGTATCGTTCGGGTATTCGCCGCAATGCTCAGCTCCTTTGACGAGTCCTTGATCAGTATATGTTCCTTCCTGTTCTTCATTACCTTTGCAGGATACTGGTCAAGTATCTGATCCTGCAGTTTGTTTAAATCACTCATATATGCTCCTTTCTGATCGGCTACACAGCAGCTTCACCCGTTTCCCCGGTTCGCACGCGTATCGCTTTTTCCACAGGTAATACGAATATCTTACCGTCACCCATGCTTTTCGTTTGATTTGCTTCAATTATCAGACGCACAACGTCATCGACTTCTTCGTCTTTAACCACCATTATCAGCATCCTCTTTGCGATAAGACGGTGCGACTCGGATATTGTCTCCATGATCTCTTTGGGCAACGGCGTACTATTGTCGATGATGTCCTCTATAAGTGAATAATCCGTTGCTTTTTTGCCCCTGCCGTAAACCTTTCTGCACGTTGCTACGGGGAACCCGTTTTCAGCAAGCAGTCGTTTCGTCTCGTTAATCCTGTTTATACGTATTATCGACATGACTTCTTTCATAAAACGTCTCCTTTTTACAGCGTCTCTTCGCCGCTGCTTACGGTGAACGCGCGCTCCACATCCGACACGAATATCTTGCCGTCGCCGTACGCCCCGGCGGCACCCGATTTCGCATTTTTGATAATAAGATGCGTTACCTCGTCAACCGCTTCGTCATTTACAACTATCATGAGCATCTCTTTGGGCAGCTCGTCGTAATGTACGTCACCGACTTTGATACCCCTCTGCTTTCCTCTGCCGACAACATCTACCTTGGTAACCGCGGTATACCCGGCATCTCCTAGCTCACTCAGTACGACGGATACTTTCTCGGGTCTTATAATGGCTCTTATTATTTTCATAAAACTAAATTCCTTTCTTTGTACCTTGCTCAGCCCATAAAGCCGTAATCCATGAGTATCTGTTCCAACCGTTCCTGCGTCATCGGCTTGGGCACGACGAACATCTTGTTATCGTCGATGGCTTTTGCCAGCGCGCGGTATTCATCGGCCTGACCGCATTTCGGATCGTATTCAATTACCGTCTTCTTGTTTATCTCTGCGTGCTGAACGACATTGTCTCTCGGGACGAAATGTATCATCTGGCTGCCAAGCTCTTCTGCAAACGCCTTTATCATCTCGTATTCGTTATCTACTTTTCTGCTGTTGCAGATGATACCGCCAAGACGCGTCCGCCCTGTATTCGCGAATTTCTGGATTCCCTTTGATATGTTGTTAGCCGCATACATCGCCATCATCTCTCCGCTTGCCACGATATAGATCTCTTCCGCCTTACCTTCGCGTATCGGCATCGCGAACCCGCCGCACACAACGTCGCCTAAAACATCGTAAAACACGTAGTCGAGGTCATTCGTGTAGGCACCTAAATGCTCAAGCATGTTTATGGAGGTTATGATACCTCGGCCTGCGCACCCCACGCCCGGCTCAGGACCACCCGACTCCACGCAGCGTATGTCTGCAAATCCTGTCTTCAGTATCTCGTCAAGCTCGATGTCCTCACCTTCTTCGCGCAACGTTGCCAGCACGGTCTGCTGTGCCAAACCACCCAGAATGAGCCTTGTCGAGTCCGCTTTTGGATCACATCCAACAATCATGATCTGCTTGCCCATTTCACCGAGAGCCGCCGTCAGATTCTGCGTCGTCGTCGATTTGCCGATCCCGCCCTTGCCATAAATAGCTACCTGTCTCATTTTCACAACTCCTTTTCAAATTATATTAAATTAATTTCTTCTCACTAGATCATCACCCCGAAGCGGCTAATAAAAAAAGGTCTTTGATCAAAACAAGTATTGTTTGATAAAAGACCTCGTTGCCTTCCGGGGGCATTACCTCAATCGACTCTATGAGTTATATAAAAAAAGCTTTATAACTTCTGCTATGAAAGCAGATTATAAAGCTCCGGCGCCGAATCGGTTGTTTATTCTATTCTATTTTCATAAAAGGCGGTTATGCCTTTTTGCAACTTCTTTTTATTTGCTTGCATGATATCATATATTTTTAGCAATTTCAAGTGTTATATATCCTTTTTGTTGAAATTGTGTAGAATCCAAGTTGATATACCAGTTACAACTCCACTGCATAAGTCTCATTTACTGACTTGTATCCAAACATTTTTCTCGGATAGTTGTTCCTCCGGACACCTTGATTAAAAGTCCGGCGCGTTTCGCTATCATATGCATAACAACGGGCTTTTTCATCGTTGTATGATGCATATATTGCACGTGATGAATATCCGTTGGCACACTTATTGGCACACAAATTTTAAGCAAATAAGACTGAAAACACGAGCCTTTTTGTCTAAAATGACTGAGATCGATACAATTTTATTCTCCCATTGTTTGCATTATTAGGTGGTGCAAAATCGCCGAAGGGGTACAAAAACTATCCGGGTTAGGAGGCGATAGGCCTATGGTTCGAAACACGTATGGCAGTAATCCGAATGTGCCTATTTAAAGGGATTTTGCAAATGAACCAAATTGAAAGGAATACCCTGTAGATTGCTTCCATTCATTCGGATATTGTGGAGCATAGGAGTTAGAACTATTTCAAAAAAAAGCGATTATAAATGCGCTATCTTTGCACCCTTCCCGACCCATCACCCAACATTAATTTTTCAACCTCGCCTACGGATACCCTGTTAAAATCGCCGGATATCGAATGCTTCAGACAACTCGCAGCCACGGCAAACTCAAGTGCTTCCTGCCTGCTATCGTAGGTGTTCCAGCCATAAATAAGGCCCGCCGCAAAAGAATCACCACCGCCCACACGGTCCACAATATCATTGATTACATACTTGCGGCTCAGATAAAACGACTCGCGGTCATTAAGACACGCAGACCATCCGTTGATATCCGCGCTCACACTTTCTCGCAGCGTAATCGCCACGGCTGCAAGATTTGGGTAGTCATCAAGCACCTTGTCGCTGAGTAACCGATAGGCCTTGACATCGAGCTCACCCTTCTCCACCTTTATATCGGCAGAAATGCCGAGAGCCTTCTGACAATCTTCCTCATTCGCGATGACGATATCGCAATAACGAACGATCTCTGGCATGACTTCGGACGCTTTCTCTCCATATTTCCAGAGATTCTTTCTGAAGTTTAGATCGCAGGACACCGTGAGTCCCATCTCCCGCGCTTTTTTGACGGCTTGAAGCGACAGATCGCTGGTACTTGACGATATCGCAGGTGTGATGCCGGTAATGTGAAACCATGCGGTATTTTCTAAAACGGCCATCCAATCAAACGCATCGGCAGCCGCCGATGCCAAAGCAGAGCCGTCCCTGTCGTATACCACGCATGACGGGCGCTGGGCAGCGCCGCATTCAAGATAATATATGCCCATTCTTCCGGCATTTCGGGAAATGAAATCGGTCTGTACATTCCAGCGCCGCAGCTCCATCACACAGCTGTCGCCAACCGCGTTGTCCGGCAGAGCGGTTACAAAGGCAGCGTCCATGCCGAAATTCGCAAGCGACACGGCCACATTGGCCTCGCCGCCGCCAAACGTGGCTTCAAAGGCAGGTGATTGAAAAAACCTTTCATGCCCCGGGGCTTTGAGCCTCAGCATAATCTCTCCAAAGGTAACTATTTTTTTCATTGCGCTCTCTCTTTCTATTTTAGCAGCAGATGCAGGGGTAACCCGCCAGCCTCATCGTTAAGGTAATGAGTGTGGTTCTGTCTTTTTCACTTTTTCGGCTCGTCCAATCGGGTGAAAATCCTCTCTTCTGCAAGTAGTAAACAGCCCTGTCCACATGGTTTGTTTTGACGGCGATGTGCCCCATCACGCCGCGGCCTCTGCTTTTGTTTTTCTCCAATATGCCGCCTGTGAAATACGATGTGCAGCCCTCTTTGAACGCGAGACCGAAGCCGCTGCAAAATCTGTCTGCTGCCACTTTGGCTTCGGCATCGCTGTCATGGTTCATACCCACATGCCCGGGCATGATTGTTTGCCGCTTTTCAGGGAACATTCCACGAGCTGCGTATCAAGCCCCTGTGCCACGATATATTGCTCGCCTGCATCGACCGCTTTTTCCGCGCTGTCCACAGACAGCACAGTCGCACCCACCAGCATATTCGGATTCTGCGGATGGCCAACAGCCCGTGATGCGTTCTCAGCGTGATTTCGGCTGCCAATGCCGCTGTTCAGCAGCGTCTCTGCGGCGGTATCGTTGAGTCTTCATCCTCTATAACCAGACCGGTATTAAACCGATAAGACCCAGCCGGTTAAGAATATGATCCATACGTTTCTCCTTTTTATATAATTTAACTGCAGGAAATTAAACGTGTGATTAAACATACGGTCAGACTGAAGAGCCTTTTGATACGACAAGAACGTCATGCACGCCGCATCATATAACTATCATACAACAATGTCGGTATTTGGACACTCAAAGAAAGAAGGTGAATGAGATGAGTCGTTATCTATTTGTTTTGGGCTTTCGCTTTACTCACTTCCGGATTATCTCTGGCCTGAAGCTTTTCGACATAGTATGACATATTCTCCTTGCCCCATCGCCACATATCGTTGACGATCGGCAGTATTGTTTTTCCGAGATCCGTCAGAAAATACTCCACCTTGGGCGGGACCACGGGATAGATATGCCGGCATATAATACCGTCCTGCTCAAGCTCCCGCAGCTGCTTTGTTAATATACGGTTACTGATCTCTTTAAATAGCCTGAATAATTCGCCATACCGATGCGGACCTTCGTTACCCAAATGCCAGATGATAACAACCTTGTACTTGCCGCTGAGGATCGACATTGTTAATTCTTTTTCGCAGTTAAACTCGTTATTCCTTAAACGACGCTCAATTTCTGCTCTTAATTGAATAGACAAAAGATTCTCTCCTCATCATGTATTTTGGCACTCCCGATCGTGGTTATTATAGTAGAATCATGCCAATTATACAAGGAAGATATCTGCAAATCACCTTTTCACTGAGCAGGCCTACTGCAAAACTGATTTTAATATATATGCCTTGGGCTGTGTCATTTCCTCCAGTGTATAGGAAACACCCTCGCGGCCAAGGCCCGTCATTTTTCGTCCGCCATGCGGCTGGTCGATATTTCGGTAATTTCCCGAGCCGTTGATAATGACGCTTCCGCATTCCATTTTGGACGCCACACGAAAGGCCTTCTTCATATCCTTCGTCATGATACCCGCGTTAAGCCCAAACGGTGTGTTGTTGGCGATGCTGATTGCCTCTTCCTCCATATCAAATCCAATAATCGGAAAAACCGGCCCGAATATCTCCATATCCTTGCATATGCTCATGTCTGTTGCAATGTCGAGCAATACCGCAGGTTCAAAATAGGTGGGCTGGCTCAGCGTGCCGCCAAACACACATTTTGCTCCCTGTTCAATCGTTTGCTCAACCTGCTTTTGCACCTCAAGCGCCGCTTTCGGGCTGATCAGTGCGCCGAGTTCCGTCTGCTCATCGAGCGGGCTTCCTCTTTTCACGCTTTTGAGCCTTTCTATGAGCTTCCCCACAAAAATATCTTTAATGCTGTTCTGCACCAAAAAGCGTTTGGGCGCGCAGCATGTCTGGCCGGCATTCTGGATGCGTCCCGACGCACATTCATTAACCGCAAGCTCCATATCGGCATCATCAAACACAATAAACGGATCGTTTCCGCCGAGTTCAAGGAAAAGATGCTTGAGCGTTCTCGATGCATTCTGCGCGATCTGCAGCCCCACCTCGGTGCTGCCCGTAAAGCTTACCGCATCAATATCGGTGCTTTCCACCAGCAAGCTGCCCACCAGCGACCCCCGGCCGGTGACGATCTGAAGCGCGCTTCCGGGCATACCCGCTTTCAGCATAAGCTCAACGATACGAATAAGCGTCAGCGGGTTTTCCGTTGCGGGCTTTAATATTACGCTGTTGCCCACGCTCAGCGCGGATGCCACCTTATGCATGCTGAGCTCCACCGGATAGTTAAACGGAGCGATACACGCAATCACGCCCAACGGCTCCCGGCGCGTAAAGATGATATCCTTATCGCAGCTCGGTTGCGCGTCCGTCATCGTTTTGCCGTAAAAATGCTTGGCTTTTTCCACATAGCCGCGCAATATCTGAACCGCGCAATCCACCTCTCCCCTTGCCTCACGGATGATTTTACCCATCTCTGTGCTCAGCAGCACCGCAAGCTCCTCAACATGCGCTTCCAACACATCGGCGCATTTGAGCAATATGCGGGCCCTTGCATGTGTGGGCATGGCGGACCAGAGTTTTTTGCCCTGCTTAGCGATATTGATTGCCTCATTGACGTCTTCTTTCGTCGCGCTCGGAACCTCATCAATCAGCTCCTGTGTGGCAGAGTTATATATCGCGATCGTTTTGTGATCGCTTGAACCCTTGGCTTTTCCTCCAATTAACATCTTCATATCCTGCACGTCCTTATATTTTTAGTATTAAACAAAGCCTATGCGCTCTCGCCTTTCGAAGGGCTTGTAATAGGGTTCACGGTATAGTCTAATTGACAACCGTTGATTTGCCCGCGCCGTTCTCACCAACCAGCGCATGAATCTCCCCCGGATCCATGTTTAATGAAAAACTTTTAAGAGCGTGAACACCTCCGAAACGCTTGACAATGTCTCGCACTTCCACTCTGTAGTCACCCGGCATTGGAAGACCTCCCCAAAATTTGAAGCACTCATAGAGCTTTGCTTGATATATAAAAAGTTAAATTAGTATTATATGTGTATACAATAACTCACTGCAATTCACATGTAAAGTACGCACAATTTTGTTCGACTATAACATTTTTGTTACTGCTATTCACAACAGCTCGATTGACTTCAAATAAGATTAAATTATCTGAGAGCATCGAAGACAGCTTTTAGTTGCGTTTACCAGCACGGGAGATGTGTGGCCAGTATTCCCACGGCGTAAAGGCCCACCAGGCGGCATGCCTCTAGTTCAGATGGTTATTGAAAAATCAAAAATTCCATTCTGAAAAGCTTGCTTAATTCTAGCTTCCTATGGACTTGTTAAGAAAAATCCATACACGGAGTAAAAGACATACAATATGAATTAAGAAATAGAAAAAGTGCCAAATCCATAGTATTCATCGGCACTTTCGTGGTGACCCACCGGAGATTCGAACTCCGGACACCTTGATTGAGAGTCTCGCATGTTTTGCTTATCATGTGCATAACAACGGGCTTTTTCATCGTTTTATGATGCATATATAGATTTTCAACCGCTTAGTTTCCTCAGGCCGCTGCTAATGCGGCTTTATTTCTTGTCCTTGTTCGATCGGCTGACCGCAAGTGGGTATTCCTTAATACTTAACTGGTCTGCAGAATAGTCTTAGAGCACCCGCGCAACGTCACGGACAATCCTGAATCTTCTTTGCCACCACCACAAACCGCCCGTTATCCCGAGAGTAATCGCAGGTTCCCAATGCCAGAAACCGATCTTTGTATTGAGCCTTGACGTCTGTATCATATAACCGCAAAGTTCTGATGTTCTCCATAAACATATCGAAATCCTCACGTGTGCGCAATTCCGTATAATCATAGAATTTAAACTCGTTTGAATCCTTGGTGTATACCTCTGTTATAAAAACCGCGAAGATCTCGTATGTTCCTTGTTCTTCAAGTGTGTCAAAGCGGATTATCGGATGCTCCTCATAATAGAATTTATCTTTGAACTTCTCTAGTGCTCCAAACATTCGACCGCTTTTCATATTATGACCATATAGTATCAAATGACTGCCTTCGGGTATACACCGTCCATCAAGAAACAGGGTGCCGTTGGCATCCCTATCCTGATTGAAATCCTTGTCGATATAGTATTCCGGATTTTCCGGCGTATACATGACGGGATAGTCAATGGACGTGTCGGGAATGGAAAGCCATCCGATAAAATCCTGATTTATTTTATACAGCGCGTCATATGGTGAAGCGGAGACCGTCAGCCCATCGTCCGTTTTCTCCGCCTCTGCCGCTGTATTCGTTTGCATTGGGGTTTCGGCTAGCTCTCTGAGTGATTCGTTGAGCCGATCGCTCTTATATTCGCTAATCAGGCGCACCGTGATGACACCCGCGCTGACCAGAAAAACGCCGATACACAGCGCAAGCGCCACTATGAGCTTTCCTCTCCGACGCATACTGTTACGCTCTATTCTTTTTCAGCTTTGTAACAAGCCAAACCGCAATCCCCAGAGCGACAAGCCCGCCTGCTGCAAACGGCCACAGGGGCAGCGTACTGTCCCCGGTCTGCGGAACATCGTCGGATTCGGCAACCTCAAATGACACGCTTTGTGTATCCGTCGTACCAACTGCCACCCACGCGCCGCTTGTGTACACCTCGCGATTGAACACAACGCTCAGCGTATAATCCCCGGCTTTGCTGATTGTAAACGTGGCTGTATAGGGCGGTTCTGTCCATGAGCCGGAGGGATTGACGCTCCAACTTACAGGTATATAACGCACATCGCCTTCGTTAGGATTCATGTTATCCATACCTACCCCAGCGACGCTAAAAGTGATATATTTACCCGCTAGCAACGTGAACCCTGACTCGATGCCATTAATGGAACCAGGGTCAGATTGTGTCACCGTTACTGCCGCAACATTGCTCGTCACCGTGGCTGTTTTGTCGCCTGTGACGGTGTCGTTGGTGTTGGTGACGACGCAATAGTAGTATATCGTCCCCACCATATCTGTGGTGGCTGAATAGCTGGCGCTGGTTGCGCCCGATATCTCCGTACCGCCAACATTGCTGTTTGCGGTATTTCTGTACCACTGGTACGACAACGTCCCACCATCGCCGACACCAGCAGTCACCGTCAATTTGAAGGAACCACCTATGCTTACCGCACCGCCTTGAGGTTGATCCGATATAACAGGCGTTTCCGCATCCACAAGCGCTTTTATTGTCACTGCTGCAGCGCCGCTTGTCACCGTGGCCGTTTTATCGCCCGTGACGGCATCGTTGGTGTTGGTGACGACACAATAGTAGTATACCGTCCCCACCATATCTGTGGGGGCTGGATAGCTGGCGTTGGTTGCGTCCGATATCGCCGTACCGCCCGAGTTGCTGTTTTCGGTATTTCTGTACCACTGGTACGACAGCGCCCCGCCGTCGCCGACACCGGCAGTCACCGTCAATGTCAGGGAACCGCCCAAGTTTACCGCACCGCCCCGAGGCTGACCTGATATCACAGGCGTTTTCGCATCCACAAGCGCTTCGACCGTCACTGTTGCTGCGCGGCTCGCCGCCGTGGCTGTATTATCAGTTGCAAATATGCTATTTGTGTTTGTGACGACGCAATAGTAGTATACCGTCCCCACCATATCTGTGGGGGCTGAATAGCTGGCGCTTGTTGCGCCCGATATCGCTGTCCCGCCCGAGTTGGTGTTTTCGGTATTTCTATACCACTGGTACGACAGCGTCCCGCTGTCAATCGCTCTTGCCTGCACCGACAGCAACAGCGACCTGCCTTGATCCGCCGAGCCGTTCTGGGGCTGTGTGATGATGCGAGGCGGCTGAGCCGCCGTAATGCCTCTAATGGCAGCCGCCTTATCAGGCATTGTGAATGTATTGCCGCTCATGCTGACATCCTCAGACACCCAGTCATCACTGCCCGACAACTCAATCTCAGTTCCGCTCCTGATAATCTGCCGGTTGGGTGTAGAACTGGTATCTGTCTGCCAACCGCTGTTCCATGGGCTGCCGCCTAAAGGCGCAGCCGTGCCGTTTTCTACGGACATCCATGAATAGGTTCCATCAATATTCTGAACGACTGCGCCACTGCCCAACAGCGCGCATTGTCCCAAAGATAGTGGATTGGCATTTGTTCCGGCGTGTAACAATTCAGCCTGCGCACCGTCTTTAATGGTCAGGCTGCCGCCGCTGGTGTTGCTCGCTCCCGATCCGATATCATAGCCGCCGCCCTGCCCCGTGGCCCTTACAACAGTATTGCTGCCGCTTATCGTTGTTGTGCCGCCGTTGCCACGATTACCGCCGCCGATACCAGCCCCGCCATAATTGCCGCCGGTGGCTCTCACATCGCCGCCGTTTATCGTGACCGTGCCGCCGTTACCTCCGGTGCCGCCGCCGATACCCGCCCCACTAGCGCCACCGTTGGCCATTATCGTACCGCCACTGATAGTTATCGTGTCACCGTCGCCTCCAATACCGCTGCCAATACCCGCTCCGCCATAACTGCCGCCAGTGGCTGTCACATCGCCGCCGCTGATGGTGATTGTGCCGCTGTCGCGGCTCCAACCACCGCCGATGCCTGCGCCGCTAGCGCCTCCAGTGGCTGTTACAGTACCGCTGCTAATGCTGATTGTGCCATTTCCGCCGCCGATACCCGCCCCGCGATCATTACCGCCGTTGGCTATTATAGTACCGCCGCTGATGGTGACCGTGTCACCGTCGATACCCGTGCTGTCGCTACCGCCGGTGGCTGTCACATCCCCGCCGCTGATGGTGATATTACTGCTGCCAATACCAGCCCCAGAACTGCCGCCAGCGGCTGTCACATCCCCGCCGCTTATGGTGATATTACTACTGAAAATACCAGCCCCAGAACTGCCGCCAGTGGCTGTCACATTGCCGCCAGCTATGGTGATATTGCCAGCGTTACCATAATAACCGCCGCCAATGCCCGCGGCGCTATCGCCTCCAGTGGCGTTCAGCGTGGCAGATCCTTCTCCTGCCCTTATCGTCACTTTTGCACTGCTTTCCACCCGCAATCCACAATTGTAATTGCCGCCTTTTAGTGTATTCGTATTGTTTAAAATCAAGTCAGCATCTGCCGAATCAGCCAAATAAAAAGCATTGGCTTGGCTCGTTTCGACGATATTTAAATTATCAAGAATAACCGTCAGTTTATAGTCACCCCTGATATCGATACGTCGGTTGGTTTCAGTGCCGCCCGTCGTGACCCGGTAAGTTCGCGCCGTATCGGTACCCGTTATAACCAAAAGGCCGTCAACATCGTCGGCAGCCCAAGTATATCCTGTTCCGTTTTCCGATACCTGCGTCAGATCTATGTCAATGGTGTCATTGAGAGTCACCGCCGCAGCATCGCTCGTCACTGCGGCCGTTTTGTTATCTGGGGCCGCATCGTTGGTGTTGGTGATGACGCAATAGTAGTAAAGCGTACCCACATTGTCTGCATACGCTGAATAGCTCGCACTCGTTGCGCCCGATATCGCCGTGCCGCCCGAATTGCTGTTTTCGGTATTTCTGTACCATTGGTACGACAGCGTCCCGCCATCACTGACACCAGCAGACACCGTCAATGTCATGGAACCGCCCAGGTTCACCGCACCGTCCTGAGGTTGGCTCGATATCACTGGCGTTTCCGCATTCACAAGCGCTTTGACCGTCACTACCGCAGCGCGGCTCGTCGCCGTGGCCGTATTATCAGTTGCAAATATGCTGTTTGTGTTGGTGACGACGCAATAGTAGTAAATCGTTCCCATGGTATCTGTGGGGACTGAATAGCCCGCATCAGTTGCGCCGGATATCGCCGTGCCGCCCGAATTGCTGTTTTCGGTATTGCTGTACCACTGGTACGACAGCGTCCCGCTGTCGATCGCTCTCGCCTGTACCGACAGCGAAAGCGATCTGTTTTGATACACCGAACCGTCCTGGGGCTCGGTGACGATGAGAGGCGTTTGGGCGGCCGTAATGCCTCTGATGGCAACTGCCTTATCAGGCATTGTAAATGTATTGCCGCTCATGCTGACGTCCTCGGACACCCAGTCATCACTGCCCGACAACTCGATCTCAGTTCCTTCCCTGACAATCTGCCGAATGGGTGTGGAACTGGTATCCGTCTGCCAACTGCTGTTCAATGGGCTGCCACCGGAAAACGCAGCCGTGCCGTTTTCCACAGACAGCCATGAATAGGTTCCATGAATGCCCCCGGAGCCTGACAGCCTGCATTGACCCAAAGAAAGTGGATTGGCATTTGTGCCGCCGTATAATAGTTCAACCTGCGCGCCGTCTTCAATGGTCAGGCTAACGCTGCTGCCGTTGTTCGCTCCCGATCCGATATCTCTGAAATCGCTCTGCCCCTTGGCCCTTACAATCGTATTGCTGCCGCTTATTGTGACTGTGCCGCCGTCGCCGCGAAGACCCACGCCGATGCCAGTGCCGCCGTTAGCTGTCACAGTACCGCCGGTTATAATGACCGTACCGCCATTGCTTCCATAACCGCCGCCGATGCCAGCACCAAGACCGCCGCCGGTGGCTGTCACAATACCGCCGGTTATGGTGATCGTGCCGCTGTTAATATCCCAACCGCCGCCGATGCCAGCGCTGTTCGCGCCGCCGGTAGCGTTCAGCGTGGCAAGCCCTTCTCCCGCTATTATCATCACTTTTGCGCTGCTTTCCACCAGCAACCCAGTTTTATCACTTATTAGCGTGTTTGTATTGTTTAAAATCAAATCAACATCCGCCGAATCAGCCAACCGCAAAGCATTTTCCGCGGTCGGTTTGGCAATATATAAATTATCCAGAATAACTGTCAGCTTATAGTCGCCCCTGATATCAATACGCCGCTTGGTTTCGGTTCCACCCGTCGTGATCCGGTAAGTTCGCGCCGTGTCGGTACCCGTTATAACCAAAAGGCCGTCGCCATCGTCGGTAGCCCAGGTATATCCTGTTCCGCCTTCGGACACCTGTGTCAGATCTATGTCGATGATACCATCCTCAGCAGATGCCGAAGGTATTCCCGTTGTTGTGAATATCAATGTCACTATTAAAAAAAGGGCAACGATCCCCGTCGCTTTGTGTTGGGTATTCATGTACACGCCTCCGCAGCTGTCGATTTATTTGTTATCATATATAATTCTGCGGACATGATTAAGGGCTCTGACAAAATTAGCAGAAAAAACGACATAATTCGCATGCTTTGAATATTGGAGAAATAAAAAGGGCGGTTATTCCGCCTCATACTGTCAAAAAAGTCTTAATAAATAATTCATGGGCAAGACGGGCTGTGCCCGCGCAGCCCATACCTTGGCCTCACCCCAAAAAGCACGGCTTTTCGGGGGCCCCGGGTTTTTGTGCAGTTTCGAGTTTGCGAGGAACAAGCAAGACCGGTAAACTGGCGGAAAACCGTAGGTTTTTTGACAAGCTCGGGCGGTCATTCCGCCGTTTCCTTGACCGCCGCTTCCACTTTGAAGCTGTTCGCCGTGTGCGAGATATTCAGTATCCCGTCATATTTTTCCACAACTTGTCTGATGATCTTTAATCCAAACCCGTGCTTCTCTCCATCCTGTTTTGTGGATAGATAGCCTCCGCCGCTTTCCCTGATCGGATTGCTCTTTGCATTCTTGCATAAAATATATAAATAGGGTTTTTGGATATGGACTTTCAGATCCAGCCACCTGTCTGAATCAGGCGGCATGGCCAAAAGCGCCTCCGATGCATTATCCAGAATGTTCATAATAAGACTGCTCAAATCCTCATCGGAAATCCGCAGCTCTTTGGGAACCGAAACTCTGTGTGATATCCGGGCACCCGACTCCTTGAGCTTGGATAAGCGTACATTTAATAACGCGCTCAACAAATAGTGCTCACAATACCTCACCTGCGGTACCTGCTCCTGCTGTTCTGCCAGTTCCGAGAGATAGGCCAATGTCTTGTCATATTCTTTGTTGCCCATCAGAATCTGCATGGCTGCGACGTGGTTCTTCATCTCATGGCGCAGTACCCCCACTTGCTCCAAATGCTTCGTCATGTTTTCATAGTTTTGCAACGCAAGCTCGTTTTTCAGGCGCAGCATCTGTAAATCGCTTCGTTCTCTTGCACGTACGCGCAGAAATTCAATTAGGTTATAAACCCACACCACCATGATCATCGTGAATATGGCCATTTCATAAATCGTCTCGTCCTGTTTGATACGCGTCGTGTAGAAAGATATCATGCTCTGCAAGGATATTAAAAACGCGAGGAGAATCCACGGTATCGTTACCCTTAAAAAACGGCTTCCTTTTTTTATCTCAATAAACCCAAGAACAATCATGTATACGATGGATACCACAAAAATTAAGTTGTTTATATCCAGCATATCGGGAAAATCGACGACACCGGCAACCTGCAAGCCAAAGGCCGCGGCCAAGAACAGCCCGCGAACCACAACCACCGGTAAGAAAGCCTTGCGGCAGCTGGCAAATTGAAAGTAGAAATACAGCAGCAACGGCAGTGGGTAAAGATAATACAACCCGATACTGATATATGATACCCATAGCGGGCTGAAAAATTGGTGCACGATAAAATCGCTGTTGGGGAAATAGAAACCCCAAAGTATTGAGAAAACGCCAAAAAAGAAATGACCCCAATCCACACCATTGTGTTTGCGGCCCAAGACGGCCAGTATCATCATAATAGCACCTGCCGCCAGGCATAGCACCATCAGCAGCGTGTGCAGCATGGATCGCGACGCGGCATATGCATTGAGCGATGCCATATCGCCCAGATACACACTGCCCGGAGCGCCGGAATAGGCTGCATATGGCGAGGTAATCTCCATTTGTAGCAGTTTGCCTGTGTAATTGTCCGGGAGCTCCACAAAATGCAGCGCCATTCCCGGATTTTTTATGGAAATATCATATGGACTCTTGAAAAGCAACTTACCATCCAACAGCACTTTGATTAGTTGATGGTTACTTTTAAACATGAGCGCTGCGTCGGGAACATCTTCGTTAAGCGGTCTGATGAGAATCAGCGTTCCCCCCGCCGGTACATCAACACTTTGAAGAACGCCCATTATTTTTACGTCCGTACCCGTGCCGTACTGCCAGTCATCCGAAATATCAGTCATGTTCTGCTGCATGTAGGGCTTTGCGTAAGCGCTAAAATAAAGCATGGCAAAAGTCACAATCAAAGAACTTATAAGAACCAGTATAGTCATGTGAAGCGGACGGGTTTGGTTCTGTCCGCACAGCCGCTTTCTCATATAGCCCTGCGCTTCCATTAAACATCTCAATACATTGCTGATGAATTATTTTATGATTATAACAAGTATAGCTTAGTAAAATGGCATATTCCAGACTTGTGTCGAAATATGCAGAAAAAACAACGTAATTGGCCATGCGAAATTGCATCGTTTGTGTTTATTTTATATAATAAAGATAGAAAAGGAGAAGAGTTGATGTACCATATTGCACTCTGTGATGATGAAGCTGTTTTCGCAGATGACCTCTCCGCAACGGTTAAAGGCATTCTGGATGAGCTATGCATCCCATTCACGCTCGATGTGTTTTCAAGCTGTGAAGCTCTTTGGGACGTCCTGCGAGACAAGCCGGATGTCTATCAGCTTTTGCTTCTGGATATTATGATGAGTGGCATGAACGGCCTGGAGCTGGCCCGAACAATACGGCGACAGAACGACAAGGTGACGATCGTATTTATCACCTCGACTCCGGATTTTGCGCTTCAAGGCTACGAGGTCCATGCGTTTCATTATCTGCTAAAGCCAATCTCGCGGAAAGCCCTTAAAACAATATTGGAACATGATTCCCATCATACCGCACAATTAAACACTATGATTGTTCGGGAGGGTACCGTTTTTCGTCAGCTCGACTTTGACAAGATCAACTTTTTGGAAACGCAGGGCAGAAAGGTGGCTGTTTATTTAGGCGATAAAACGATACTTATCTCCGGTAAGCTGCCGGAGATGGAGAATCAGCTTCCGAAGAATAGATTTGTGCGTTGCCATCAGAGCTTTATTCTTAACATGGACAAGGTTGCGGAACTGCGGTACGGAGAAGCCGTGATGAACAACGGAAAAAGAGTGCCTGTGAGCCGATCATATTTGAAGATGGTTCAGCAATGCTTCCTGTCCAAGCTCGGGACAAATTAATTGCTCCTTTTTTACTCCCTTTTTTGTTGGACTATAAGCTAAACAAATGTTTCATATCCATTCACACAATACCTTGAAAATAAAGGCGTCGATTTCGCAGTTATACAGGCTCAGTCTGGACAAAGCACACAAACTGCGGCCATCGCCGTTCCTGATCTGCCCTGTGACTGCGATCATGAACAAGAGTAACATAGAATGTCTTCACGTATTAAAAAAGCCCCACAGCCGGACTGTGCCGTGCATGAGGCAAATTCGTTATTATTTATGGTGCGTGTTTACTCCGAAACCAATGCATTGGCACGGGGTCTGGCGTACATGGCGATCTTCCACTTGCTTCCGTCTTCACCCCATATATCGTCAACTACAACGCCTCCCGCGCTGCCTTTGGCTTCAATAACTTTTCCGTTACCCGCATAGATGCCCACATGATGGATCTGTCGCCAACGCCCTTCGGTACTAGCTGTATTTGACCAGAAAATCAGGTCCCCGGGCTGCAACTCGGCTTTTGATATTGTATACCCGTTATCAAAGCAGTATTTCGCTTGCTTCACCGATGTGCCCGGCAGGTCAATGCCGGCCTGTTTGTAGGCCCATTGTGCCAGCGACGAGCAGTCCACGTAATCCCCCTTGCCCCGATATGTCGTGGAATATGGATCGCCCAGACGCGTCATCGCCGCGTCGACAACACCCTTGCCTGTCGCGCTTGCTGACGAATCGGAAACAAGACCCGAGGAGCTGATTGATGAAACACCCAGCATCGCAGCGACAGCGTCTGTGTCTGAATGGCCCGAAATCGCAGACAAAAGGCTCATCATTATAGCTTCCGAGCCTCCGCCCTGACACATCATCATGTGCAAATTCATAATCAGTTCTTTTTTCTTGTCTGCGTCAGATATAGCGCCTGTCAACGCGCTGTCACTGTCGCTCAACTGTTCAGCCAGCATGGCGGCAAAATCCTTACTGCCTACAGACTGACTGTCTGAATTTGAACTCAATCCTTTGTTTTGAACCTGCATTGCCAGCAGGCTGATTGGTGAAATCCCGTTCATCTGCACTCCTTGTCTTCCACCCCGCGGTGGGTTGTTGCAGCATGTTCGCATCATCAGCCACGTTGCATCCAGCCGCATTTCAACTGATGCTGTTAAAACATAAATATTATTAAACACATTTTCGTCTTATCAAACGCAAAAATCATCTTACCACTATCTTCACATGCTTGAATACTATCAGCCAGGTTAAAGTTGTGCGCGTCCTGACACTGCACTTACTGCCGTCATACATACATATCACATCTCGAAGATAAGGGCGTTGATTTCGCAGTTATACAGGCTCTCAGCGGCCAGAGTACGCAAGCCGCGACCATATCATATATACATCCGCAAAACCCATCTTATAGCTTGAAACACCTGCCACCGTTCCACCAATAAGTGCTCCGACTAACAGCACCAATCAGAATAGCCGTGAGTATAAACTCACCGCTTGGATCTTCAAACATAACCGAATTGTTTGCAGCAAAAGGATAACGGTTAAGAGATATTGAGATCCATACGTTTCCTCGTCTAATATCCTTTTGCCCAAACCGCATCATCGCCGGCTCATACTGCCTTGTACGCAGGTTCACCATCCCCGTTGCCGCATCATTAATACTCGCCGTTGTAGCCATAGCCCGACGTCTTGTATCCCAGCATTTCACCAAAAGGCGTGTAACTCTTGCCGATGTTGAAAACTGGTGAGAGCGTCGTTTGTATGGTGTACCACGATATGTCGTAGGAGACCTCCTGCGCCACGCTGCCTCTGCCATCGTACACGTAAGCCGTCTTGATGTATACCAGAAATCAGACGTGATGGCCGATATGCGCTCTATGCCGTAGTCGTACGCTTTTGTGACGCCGTCCGTCTCCTCGGTTAATACCTCGTAATACGGCATGGTGATGTCGTAGATGTAGCTCGTCTTTACCCATTCGTCCGCAGGGTCAGGGTCGTCGTCAGATGATGATTCCTCTTTACCTTTGAATTCTGTGAAGTAGCTAAATTCCATACTTTTTAAAGTGCAAGTAAAGTTCATGTAACCTAAGAAATCCATAAACAGATATCATTTTAGACTCCTTGTTTAATCTAAACTATTGATGTAATAATGACTTGATTTCATCTGATAATTTTAAAATTTCGTTCCATTTTTTACTATTTCTAACAGAATCAACATTCCATAAGTCGGTGTTTTGAAGACGCAAAAATTTACTCCTTAGCACGGAACTTTTTTTAGATATCTCTTTAGTTATTAAGTTTGCTTTTTCAAGTTTTGATAAAGTATTATCATGAAGGAATGAAATGGCACCCACATCAAACTCCTCAAAAACATTATACTCAATATCTTCATCACTCATTTTTAGTAAATTTGTCCCACACTTTTTTAGTGTATCTACATAGAATTCCATAAGTTTTACCACTGATATATCCATTTACATCATGCACCTCTTAATTAACATTTATTATCGTTGCTTTATCGCCAGTTATTGGTACATAATCAGGTCCCACAATTTTTATCTTTCCAGTGGATCCACTGGAATAACCATAATATGAGCCACCGTGTACCCCTCCACCTGGATGATAGAAAATAGATTGATCGCCTTTAGTATATTTCCAACCAGTTTTACTTGAACCATATGTACCCTCAGTCCAACCATCTCCAAGAATTTTTGAGACATCAGCTTTTGACTTGCCATATAAGTTTTTTGGATTACTTATAATGTCATCAACCGAGTTCAAGGCTGTCTTACCCGTCCCTCCAACTCTACTGCAGCTATATTTCCCAGTAGCCGCGTTATATGCAATAGCAGTGCCTAATATCGTTACGCCATTTATCACCATGCATACACCGGGGTTATAATTGAGTATATTGTCTCTGTTTCTGCCGTACAAAGCCTCAATATCTGACGATTGCAAATTAAGTGGATTATTGTCTAGAGCCAATAAGTGAAAGTTATTCTCAAACGCAGATAAGGTCTTGCCAGCCTCCATAGAATAGCTTCCGGACAAAAGATACAACAATTGTGCCTTGGAGCTATAAGATGGACTTTCTTTGAATGGATACAGTCCTCCTTTCATTTTTGCTTCTTGTTCCAGCATATGAATGGCTTCGTTGACTAAACCTTCATCCTGCCACCAGAATCCGTCAAATTGACCGTTCTCCCAGAAGCTATTGATTGAGTTAACTGTATCACTTTTCTTAGACGCCCTTGGCTCGAAGAATCCTCCCCTATAATAGCTAATCTCTTTATCTATCTGTTTGATTCTTGCATTGCTTTCATCAATCTTCCTATAATACTTACTTAAATCGCTTTTATATCCGCCAAAGTAACTGCTTAGGTGGCTTTTATACTTCTTTCTCTTCCTATTGTCTTCTGCCCTTTTCGCGTTGATTGTCCTTTTGTAGCCCCTGATATCTGCGACAAGTCTGTTTTGCTCTTTCTCCAATCTTGCAATCTTTGCACTAACGCTTTCATTACCGCTCGGATCAACAAAGTTAACAGGGTCATTTTGAACATACAGATAACGGTTCAGCGACAAAGACGAATACGTATTACCTCTCAAGATATCCTTCTGCCCAAACCGCATCATCGCAGGCTCATACTGCGCAGATTCACCATCCCCGTACCCTCGTCGTAGTATTCACCGTTGTAGCCGTAGCCTGAAACTTTATCACCCCTTTGCTCGCCAAAGGGCGTATAGCTATTGCTCGTCACATAAGATGGTGAGAACGGCGTTTGTATGGTATACCAAGATATGTCGTAGGATACCTCCTGCGCCACGCTGCCTCTGTCGTCATAGACATACGCCGTTTTGATGTTGTACCAGAAATCGGATGTGATGGCGGATATACGCTCGATACCGTAGTCATACGCTTTTGTCACGCCGTCCGTTTCCTCGGTTAATACCTCGTAATACGGCATGGTTTTATTATACAGAGTGACTGTTATATATTAATGAACATTTGAGGTGTGATGATTTCCGTCATCAAATTTTCTTACGAATCCTTTAGCAGGAAAGTCAGGATAATCAAACTCCCACAAACAACCACAAGAGTTACATTTATACCATTTTGTTGCATACCATTTTATTTCTTTATCTTCAATTTCACTATACCCTACATAAAACGGTTCTGTCACAGGAACATCCCTAAATATACCTTTCTTTACTTGCTTATCAAAAAAATATTTCAATTGCTCGTAGAGCTTATAAGAATTAACTCCAATGCCATGTCTATCCTTACAATCGCAAATTAATTGAACCAACTTGCCTTCACCTCCGGAATATATACTTGATTGCCACCGCCTATGAGTTGACCCGCACCACCGTTTATTGTTTGAGATGCTGCTGTACCTTCATAAATAACAGTACCTTTAGGAACTGTAACATTAGTAGTATATTGTGCAGTATTACCCCATTCCGGGTTTAGTGCAAGGTCTATTTGTGACTGCGTTCCCCCATTTTGTGGCACTCTCGTCATGTAACTACCAACTTTTCCTGAGTTTCCTCCGTATACCCTATAGAATGTTGTTTCTTCTGTTAGAACAGTCTCCTTATAAACTGCTCCATTAAAAGTTTCTGCAACGCTCGGTTTAAGAGGTCCAGGCTTGACTGGTGAGTAAGTCACAGATTCTAATGCGTCATCCGCAGTACAGTAAAATCTACCATTCTCATCGGTCATGATCTTTATTCTGCCTGGCGCTGTACTTGTTCCGCCCCCATTTAAAGCAGATGTGGCCGCTCCTAAGCCTGAGGTTATTGCTTTCGCTCCTCCATATACCATGCCAATATCTGATGCTAGCTTAGCTCCAGCGTTAAGACGGTCTATATCTAAATAATCATCTAAAGAGTATGCTGGTTTTAAGAATGTTTTTAAATTTTCTGTAGTCTGATCAGCATCAGATATTAAACCGAAAGAAATCAAATGAGGTGTATTCATGGAGAAAGGATTCTTTTTAAATTTTTCCCACCTCTTGCTATTTTCCGTAAGAAAATCATTAACTCCGGCTTTTAAACTTTCCCAATCGCGTCCAAGTGCGTCCCATGAACGTTTGGCTTCTTTTTTAACCCAATTCGCCGAGTCTGTATTTGCTTGTGCTATCCATTTTTTTGTATCCTGTCCTGCTTTATAAACCCATTTAGCAGCACTAGCAACTCCATTCCACGCTTTTTTTGCTACTTTTTTTATGCCATTCCATATACCATCTAAGAACATACCGCTCGGATCAACAAAGTTAACAGGGTCATTTTGAACATACAGATAACGGTTCAGCGACAAAGACGAATACGCATTACCTTTCAAGATATCCTTTTGTGAGAATCTGTTCATCGCCGGCTCATACTGCCTTGCGCGCAGGTTCACCATCCCCGTCGCCGCGTCGTAATACTCGCCCTTATAGCCATAGCCCGACGTCTTGTATCCGAGCATTTCGCCGAACGGTGTGTAGCTCTTGCTGATGTTGAAAACAGGTGAGAGCGGCGTTTGTATGGTGTACCAAGAAATGTCGTTAGAGACCTCCTGCGCCACGCTGCCCCTGCCGTCGTATACATATGCTGTTTTGACGTTGTACCAGAAATCGCTTGTGATGGCGGATATGCGCTCGATGCCGTAATCGTACGCTTTTGTGACGCCGTCCGTTTCCTCGGTTAATACCTCATAGTACGGCATGGTTATATCGTAGATATAGCTCGTCTTTACCCATTCGTCCGCAGGGTCGGGGTCGTCGTCCTCGTCAGAAGGCATTGCCTTGCCGGAAACGATCTCTTCCAGCGTATAGCGGGAGCTGTTGCCTTTGCTCTCCTTCGCGCTCATCATGCCCTGCGCGTTGTAGGTATAGCGCTGCTGATAGCCGTCATAGCCCTTGTAGGCTGTGAGCTGATCCATAGCGTCGTAGCTGTAGGTATCCGTTTTTTCACCCATCGCCTTGCTTGCGAGATTGCCATTCTGGTCGTAGCTGTAGTCAATCTTGCCTTTCGTGCTCTCCATGCTTTTGAGCTGATTGGCGGCGTTATAAGTCATGGATATATCAACGCCGCCGATGCTCTTTTTCATCATGTTGCCCGCGGGATCGTATGAATAGCTTTCGCTGTAGCCGTCGCTCTTGCTAAAGGCTGTCAGCTGTCCCCGTGCGTCGTATGTGTAATCGGACTGAACGGTTTTCTCGCTCTCAGTACGCATTTCGGCTGTGATATAGTTGTTGCTGTTGTAGCTGTACTCAAAGGCAATATCCGTTTTGCCAGTCGTGGCTTGCTTCACGAGATTTCCCACATTGTCATAACTGTATTCAGTTGTCAATGTTCCGTCTGAGGTTTTGATGCGCTGTCCTAGCGCATTATACTCATACTGCGTATCACGTCCGTCGAGGCCTGTGACCTTTGTCAGCCTGTCCATGCCGTCATACGCGTATTTGACCACCCTGCCGTCGGGGTACTTTAGGCTTTCTTTTCTCCCGTACTGGTCATAGGTATATTGTACCACATCGCCGTTCGGGTTTGTCACGGAAATGAGATAGCCGTGCCCGTCATATTGGTATTTTGTTTCGCCTTCTTCGCTCTTCGTCACAGTGAGCTTGCCGAGCTCGTTGTAGGTGTTCTCAGTGGTGATCTCTCCGGCGTAATCTTCGCTGATGATGTTGCCAGTTTTGTCGTAGTCAAACGAAATCACTTTGCCGTCCGCTTTTGTGATCTGCTTCAGCCATCCTTCGGGCGTGTAGTCATATGTCACGGTGTTGCCGAGCGCGTCCGTCTCGCTCGTCATATTGCCCTTCGCGTCGTATTCATATTCCGTGATATGCCCGTTTGCGTCTTTAACCTTTTTGAGATTGTCGTTTACGTCGTATTCATACGCGGTTTTGCTGCCGAGCGCGTCCGTCACGTTTGTCATTCTGCCGAGTTTGTCGTAGGTATACGTCGTTTTGCCGCCTGCGGCATCTGTTTCGCTGAGTATGTTTCCGGCCTTGTCGTAAGTCATAGACAGCTTTGTGCTGTTGGCATACGTGACCGCCTTGAGCAACGATTCCTTGTCGTATTCATACTGCGTGCTGTTGCCGAGCGCATCCGTCTCCGTCACGAGGTTGCCCAGTGCGTCGTATTCATACGCTGCCGTTGATCCGTCGGGGTAGGTCGTTTTAACCAGCCTGCCCAATATGTCATATTCATAGCTGGTCGTCCGCTTGCCGTTGGTAATTGCGGTCACGTTGCCCGCCTCGTCATACTGGTATTCTGTCGCGGCGCCTGATCGCGGTAGCTCCTTCACAACCCTGCCCATCACGTCGTATTCCGTCATCGAGCACGTGCCGTCAGGGTATGTCGTTCTTGTAAGGTTGCCCGCTTTGTCGTAGGTAAACTTAACCTCTCTGCCCTCCGCGTCCGTCACAGACGTGATGTTGCCGTCCTTGTCGTAAGCATATGTCGTCGTGGCGTCGTTGGTCGTCTCTGCCACGATATTGCCGACCTCGTCGTACCTGTACGTCGTTTTTGCACCAGTCTCGTCCGTCATGCTCTTGGCTCTGCCGGACGGCTTATATTCATAAAGCACCGTCGAGCCATCGGGCGAGGTGATCTTCGTGATGTTGCCAAGCGCGTCATAGCTCATCGTGGCGCTCTGCCCGAGGGCATCCGTCACCTTTATGGCAAGCCCGTTCGCGTTATATTCATATGTCGTCTTTGCGCCAAGCACATCCGTCTCCGCTGCGATGTTGCCGGCCGCATCGTATTCCGTGGTCACTCTGCCGCCGTTTTTCTGCACCGAAGCCACCACGCGGCCCAATTCGTTATAGTCAAAGCGCATGGCGCTGCCATTCACATCCGTAAGCGCCGCCAGATTGCCGTTTTTGTCATAGGTGTACGTCTCGCAGTTTCCAAGCCGCGTCAGTGGTCTTCACGAGGTTGCCTGTCACGTCATGTTCGTATGTGGTCTTTGCGCCGAGCGCGTCCGTCACGCTGGTCACTCTTCCCAGCGCGTCATAAGTGTATGCCGTCACGCCGCCCAGCGCGTCGGTCACAGTCAGCACATTGCCGTTTTCGTCATAGGTGTATGTCGTCACGCCGCCCAAAGGATTTGTCGTTTTGGCAAGCTCTCCGCTCAGGTAATATGTGAACGACGTTTCCGCACCCGTGGCGCTTATCTGACGCACCAGTCTGCCCATGCTGTCGTATTCGTAGCTGATGGTGCCGCCGTTTGCAAGCTGCTGGTCAACAAGGTTTCCGGCGTCATAGAAGAACGTTGTCACCGCGCCGTTCTCATCCGTCGACTCTTTAAGTAGCCCCGTGAGTTCATCATACTTATAAAGACGCGTAGCACCCGTGGGCAGCGTTTCTTTAACCGGCCTGTTCACCTTGTCATATTCATATGCCGTGACGTTCCCAAGCGCATCTGTTACGCTTGTCACGTTGCCGTTGCTGTCATACGTATACGAAACGGCGTTTCCGAGCGCGTCCGTCACCTGCGTCACGCGCATGTTCGGCGAGTAGGCCGCCGTGGTTGCAGTGCCGTCGGGCAGCGTTGTTTTAATGAGGTTGTAGAGCCCGTCGTATTCATATGTCGTGGTATTGCCCATGGGATCCGTCATCGATATCTTGTTGCCGAGAGCGTCGTATTCGTATGCCGTGAATGTCCCGTCTGCATATGTCTGCTTAATAACGTTTCCCTTACTGTCATATTCATATGTCGTGGTGTGTCCAAGCGCGTCGATCGAGCTTGTCATGCGGCCGTCAGAGTCATAATCATACGTCGTCACATTGCCCTGTGCATCTGTGCTCTTTTTGAGCTGCGATCCGTTATATTCAAACGTGGCGGTATGGCCCATCGCGTCTGTCGTTTTAGTGATTTGCCCGTTTTCATTGTACTCGTAGACAAACATACTGCCGTCGGGGTTGCTTTGACTGATGAGATTTCCTTTGGCGTTATATCCATATTTCGTCACGTTGCCAAGCTGGTCGATCTGTTTGATGAGGTTATTGTTCTCATCATACTCCATGCAGATCTCACTGCCGTCAGGTGCAATTTGCTTCGTCCTGTTGCCGCGCTTGTCATATTCGTATGATGTGAGTTTTCCCAATGCATCCGTCGTTCCGCTTAGGTTGCCGTCCTCGTCGTAAAAGTAGAGTATTTCGTTTCCTTTGGCGTCAACCTCTTTGATCGTTCGCCTCAAAGAATCAAACCATATCTCATTTTTGTTACCTTCCGCATCGGTCGTGATTGTGCGGTCAGCCTCATATTCAATCGTATACTCACCGCCGTTAGCATCCGTCTGCCACACCACGCGGTCTTCGCTGTCATACTTGTTGACGACCTGATTATTGCCGTTGCCGTCGTACCATTCTTTCATGCGGCCATGTGAATCATACACATATTTGGTGGTGCTGCCGTTGCCGTCAGTAAATGAGACCAGGTTATTACCGCTGTACTCATAGGTAAGTTCAATACCTATCGGTGTGGTAAGCTTTTTAATGTGTCCCCTTTTGTCCATGCTCACTTGCAGTGTTTTGCCGGACGGAAGGACGATCCCGGTAATCAGACCTTTCTCATCTCTCTCAATCCCCACGATGTTTCCGTCACTGTACTTGGTGTACATCATGAGTCCGCCCGAGCCGAATGCCGTCTGTGTACCATCCGGTTCTGTGATGATGAATGTGCCCACTCCCATTGTTAGGATGAGCCCATCGTCATCATACCCTTTATATGTACCGTCGTTTTGGAGCCTGAAATTTACTTGTGACCCGTCCGACCTGCGGTATCCCACATCTCCATTCTTATACAGCAAAAGATGCGCGGAATATATGCACTCCCACCCCGCACCAAAAGGCCCGTCCATCACGCTTGATTGCGTGTTATACGTTCTTATAATATTTATTGCGGCTTTTCCTTCGCCTGCAAGGTAAAAGTCTTGAGCGTTTAAGAAGAAATTGCCGTTATTAAAATTCACAGGCTCAAAACCCAAAGCACAATACTTGCTTTTTCCAAGAAGCTTTTGATCAAGCTCAATCTCTCCACATGGCGCCTCGATAGAATCTGAGAATGTATAATTGCCGCCGTAAAGCGAATTAACATACTCGCACTGATCATCATTAACAACGGTATAGTTAACGCCCTGAATCACAGGCGCATCAACGATTGGTATGTCTGCTACAATTGGAAGTTCCTCATCCTCAGGTTCAGGATCAGTCGGAGGACCCGGTTCAATAACAGGATCAGGTTCAATAACAGGCGGTGCAGCAACCTTCGTTACATCAGCATCGGCAAAAACGCTTTGGCGTATAGGGTGTTCTGACTGAGTTTCATACTCCTTCACGGCTGCTACAGAATACTGGGCATTCGCTATGTATTCCATGTCGGTATAGGCTAACTCCGCCGTGTCAGTTAGATACTCTCCGTTTTTGTATATCACATATCGTGTTGTATATTGGACGCTGGTATCCTTTTCATTTGAGTCGCGCCATGAAAGCACATACTGCTTAGATTGTTCATCTTCGTAGAATTCTCCCAAGTCGACAGCCACTACATTTACCGGTGGTTTAACAAGCTCCACACGATATGTTCTGGATGTAGCCGAAACTCCTTCAAGATGCCATGCACGCAGCGTCGCACTCCCCATCTCAGCTTTGAGATATATCTTCTTCGTACTATGCTCAAGCGACTTATATTCATTCGGTCTGATAGGCATCCAAGTCATACCATCAAGTGAATAATAGTAAGTACCCACTGTGCCATCCGTGAGTACATCAAGACGAATCACATAGATAGGAGAAGAACAGGTGATCATTCCGCTCTCAATCGTCCCTGAACTCTCAATGTTGCTTCTCAAAAGCATTTCTATTTTCGTATCACCGCTGCCTGTTATCTCATTGTTCTCGTTCTCAGCCAGCAGAGCCAATGAATGGTCGGTTCTTTCCTCCATTGTCAATGCATTGAAATCAAACGAATCATTATGAAGCTGATCGTCTACAAATAACCACTTGTTTTCGGCCGTAATGGATGATGTATCAATTGTCTCTATCGCATGAGCGATAGGATTGCTTTGGGTAACAGAAATGCTATCCACATCTCTAAGCAGTTTGACCGACACTCTCATTGGATTCATCTCAATGATGCTATTGACTTCAATACCATAAAGAACGGGCGTCTCTGTTCCGTCTCCGTTAAGCACAGCTTTTAACGTGACTTTCTGAGCAGGCTCTGTAATGGGTACATCCTTATCAGGCTCTATTTCATTCCATGTAGCTCCGCTGTCAAGAGAATAATAATATTCGATAGACGTTCCCGCTGGTGTTGCTTGCGACGTTTTAAGCTGCATAGCCAGAATGTTTTTTGGCGCGGTCATTTCTTTTGAAATAATCGTTCCCGTCATTACGCCATCAAGTCTCACACCAAAAGCGGTATAAGTCACACCCGTTTTTAATGCTGTTAAACTATCATCGGTAAATGTATCACTTAGTGTCAAATATGAAGCAAGCCCTTTGCTGTAATGTATATCCCCACTTTCGTCTTCAGATATAACAGATACGGTATGTGATGAAAGCTCATCATAAGTCATCGCGTCAAATGTAAAATCAGTCTCATCTGTATTTCCCTGATATATGCTGTCTATATAGTAATAACCCTCGGTCTGGTCTCCCGGATAGGAGGGGTTGAATGTGCCCGTTGTCGTTGCAGTTTTTACGTGTTCTGCATTTTTCGGTGATATGATATTCACCTCACTTGTAACAGGCTTTGCGCTTTTATCTACTATCACAAAAATGTCTTTTAATAAATTATCGTTTCCAGCCTTGTCCTTTGCCTCCAGTGTAATTTCTATCAATTCCCCATCAGAAAACACGTTCGTGTTTAAAATTCCGAGCATCTCGTTTGTCTTTGTTGCTGTATGGCGCGCCACTTCTACCGTTTTTCCGCTAGACCCAGCAGCTTTAAGTGTCCATTCGTCTATAGCAATGTCCTCAATACTGCCCCATATTTCCAACATACCATTGACAATGTCGTCATTTAAAGGAGAAATGATACTCAGTAAGGGTGCGCTAGCGTCACGGTATAGGTTAACAGTCTCTGATAGTGTATTATCAAGATTATCTGTAAAATTGAGTGTGACGCTGTGTTCACCGTCATCTAGTTCTGTTGCATCAATTGTGTAAACGTCATCAACTGAAGTTGTCGAAAGACCAATCGGGCTCGCTCCATCTAGTTGATATGAAATGACCTTCATACCGCTGTGGATATCTGAAAGTCCGGTCCATGATATATCTATAGAATCATCTGCCGTCCACGACGAAGGCTGTACATCTACACTTGTGATCACTGGTGCATCAATATCTTTATATATTTTTATATGTTCAGAATCGCCCACATTTCCCAGATCATCAATACCACGCACTGAAATTGTGTGGACTCCAGATGCTAGTGCTGATATAGAAATATTATATGCACTATATGCTTTGTCCACCTGTTTTGTCGATATCCATTCTCCGCTATCTATCCTATATTCAACACGATCAAGTTCGTTTAGGTCAGCAATACCGCTCCACGTTAAACTCACATTATCATTATCTGTCCATGTTGACGGTGTCACTGAGAGCATTGGCGCAGTCGGCCCGGTTTTATCAGTGTAAAAATTTATCCCCTTGTATGAACCATAATTACCTGCTATATCAATTCCGTGTATATAAATGGTGTGCGTTCCATCGTCTAACCCGTCTGTCGAAAAGGTATAAGTCCCGTTTTCTGTACTCTTATTTGTGCTTGTCCACGCGCCGCCATCCAAGCAATATTCAACACGGTCAAGAGCATTGGAGTCAGAAATACCATTCCATGAAACACTCACAGAGTCTTTCTTTGTCCATGTCGACGGAGACACTGATAGCGTTGGTATCGTCGGTCCCGTCTTATCCGTATAAAAGTTAATGCCCCTGGATGAACCTACATTACCCACAGCATCAATACCGCGAATATATATAGTATGCATCCCATCGTCAAGCCCATTTGTTGAAAACGTATATGATCCACTTGTTGTATTCTTATTGGTGGTTTTCCACGCCCCCCCATCTATGCGATACTCAACACGCTTAAGAGCATTCATATCTCCAATACCACCCCATTGAACAGTCACATAGTTATTTCTTGTCCACGTACTTGGAGTTACCGAAAGCGTTGGTATCGTCGGCCCAGTTTTATCTGTTTTGAAATTAATTCCTTTAGATGATCCGTAATTTCCAGAGGCGTCCACACCACGAATATAAATAGCATGCGTCCCATCATCAAGCCCACTCGTCGAAAATATATACGTACCGTTTTCTGTGTTTTTGTTCGTGTTCTTCCAAGAACCAGTATCAATGCGGTATTGTATCCGGCCGGAACCAAGCGAAGATGATGCACTCCCTGATGTGTTGTTGTAATCCTTCACCCCAGACCAAGACACACTAATATTTGAAGCATTCGTCCATGCGGAAGGACTTACCGAAACGGTACTCGGTTTATTAGGTGGCAAGGTGTCAGGTAATACAGTTTCTTTGCTGCCCAACGGACCAGGATTGGGAACTTGCCCGTAGCTGTTCGCTGGGATCACTTTAAAGTAATATCTAAGACTCGAACCATAGGTGCTGCCTGCGTTAGCGTATGTAAACGCTGGAACCATTGGCAGTTCAGAACCTGCGCCGTCATGATGAAGCTGATATCTGCCAGATGAAATCTCAGATTGTGTGGGCCAAATAGCCTTATTATGTGTCGTCCATGATGTGGTATTTCCAACGTCATAATATTCGTATTCTTTACCATTTAGAATCCCAACGTAATATCGATCAGCACCGGCCACTGCATTCCACGATAGGTTAACATACCCAGTTCCTGAATTTGTTCCATTCCCCACTGGAGTAACCACCAATCCTGGGTCAGCAGGGTCTTCATAGTATGTCACGCTATAGGTAAGTCTGTTTGATGAAGTATCAGCTGATGAAAATCTTGCATACTTGTCAGCAACATTGTGATCAGCTTTAAGAACTAATCCGAAATTCCCTTTTTGGTCGAGTGAATTAAACCATGATGAGAACATCCTTGTGATGTCCCATGTGATGAAACCTGTTCCGGATATAGCCCGTGTTTGATAACTTTCAGACTTAAATGAAGGAGCATTATTAAATGTGATTGTTTTGGAATTCCACTCACCTCCAGTCACTTGATGAATAGAATAATTGTAACCGCCAGCATTTCCGGATCTCTCATACATCCTTAACGTGGCGCTCTTAATAATAACATTATCCGCCACATTCTTTAGTGTTTCAGGTATAACCGGACGTATATAAGCTATAGGGAGCATGTTAGAATTTTAGACAATCTGCTAAGATGGAAGGAGCGAAAGAAAGCTCAGAAATCGGAGGCAGAATTATGGGTGAAATCAGAAAGAAATATGATGAGGACTTCAAGAAAAATGCGGTCAAATTATCGTATGCAAGTCCAAAAACGGTGAAAGAGATAGCAGACGATTTAGGCATTCACGAAAATTTGCTGTACAACTGGCGGCGAAAATATACCGCCGATGGAGACAAGACGAAATTTGCCACGCTTGAAGAAGAAAACAGAGATTTGCGAAGGCAGCTTGCCGAAGCCAAAATGGAGCGTGACATGTTAAAAAAAGCAGCGGCCTACTTCGCGAGTCACCAAAAGTAAGATATCGATTTATACAGGGGCATAGCGAATACCCCGTAGCGAAGTGGGCCGAAATTCTTCAAATAGAGCGGACAGGATATTACGTCTGGCTCAAAAATCGTAAAACCTTTGAGAATCGAGAAACGCATCTAAAAAAACAAATCAAAGAAGAGTTTGACGAGAGTCGAGGCACGTACGGGCCGGACAGGATTACCGCAGAGCTACGCAAGAAAGGCGAACACATCGGGCGCAACAAATGCGCGAAATACATGGCTGAGATGCATTTAGACTCTTGTCACAATAGGCATAGAGCCAAGAGTTTAACAAACAGCAAGAAAGCCCGAGGCGATGGTTATCCGAATATCCTTAGGACTCAAGAGTTTCCGATTAGGCCGCGAATGGGGCTCACAAGCGATATAACATACCTGAGAACGGACGAGGGGTTCATGTATCACTGTGTCATCAGGGATATTGTAACCGGCGAAGTGCTCGGAGACCATATGGCGGACAGGATGACAAAGGAACTTGTAATCAACGCGATATTGGCAATGCTGGCGAGGCATAAATTGGCTGGCGGATGCATCTTTCACAGCGACAGAGGCAGCCAGTACACATCGAAAGCTGTTATGGGATTGCTGAAGCAGTATGGGCTGCGACAGAGCTTCTCGCGAGTCGGGATGCCGGGTGACAATGCATGGTCGGAGAGCTTCTTCGCAACCATGAAGAAAGAGCTGATACACTGGACGCACTACGAGACAAAAGAATCAGTCCGGGCGGCAGTGTTTGAGTATATATATTGCTTCTACAATGTGAAGAGAATTCAGAATAGACTCGGTTATATGTCACCGAAGGAATATTTCAAATCATTGAAAGCGGAGAAATCAGAGAGGGCAGACAGGGTAGCTTAGCAAATTGTCTACAAAATAGTTGACGTCCCATATGGTTTCCTCCGTTATAATTTCCAACATAAAAAGAAGAGGCATTATATTGGTTTACTGTATTACGTTTGTTGTCCGACACATAATTATCTTCAATGCCATATGTATCAGATGATGTGTATGTGATTGTTGGGTCAATTTGGACAGGATAACGACGGGAATCAGAAGAGAGCCATGCATCTCTAGGTGTATACATTAGCTGATATAAATTTTCACCAATTAGCTTAAGTTCAACTGCAATGTCGTCACTATAGCTTCCATTGCTATCTTGCATAAATGGAGCGGCTATTTTTGCTGTCATCTTCCCATATGCATCTCTCAAAATAATTGAACCACCGTCTTTTTCTGGTGTTAAGCCCTTTAGGTCCAATACATATGAAAATGAATGATTCCCGACATATTCATTTATGATTATATTTTCTTTTACGCCACCTTTTAATGCAGAAAGTTCAATGTCTGTTTCTTCATCAAATAAATTCTCATAAAGCGCAGAATCATAAGTCCCGTTGTTATACCCTTGTTTACTTGCATCAATACCCTTATCTTCAGCTATACTATCTTCGTCAGCAATTGGAGAAACCGATTCAGTTTGTTGAGACGATGGAGTGATCGGTGAAATAGTTTCACTTTGCGTGGGTTGCGGACTTTCCGCCGGCTCAACCGTTTGAGTTTCATCATCTTCTGTTGTATCTTGATTACCTGAAGAGTCTTCGCTGTTTTCTGGAGATTCTTCGGTAGGCTTGTATGTAATTACTTCATCAGAGATAGTCAAGTTTTTCGTATCAGACGTATTTTCTGCTGGTGCGTCAGTATTATCCGGAAGTTCCGATGGAATAGGTTCTTCATCCTGTAATGTTTCAACAGAATTATCTATAGCCATCTGAATATCTTTTGTGATTTCTTCAATTTTATCATCTGCATTTATTACCGGATAAAACGCAATGCTCGTATTATCTTTCTTGACCGTAACCAGAGAATCGTCTTCTGTAAATTCTTCTTTTATATTTACGTCGACTTTATCATCCGTTCCTTCTAGAAAATCGCCCGTATCAACTAGGCGGTCGGCCTCTTCCTCGTCTGACATTTCTTCTATTTGTTCATCGGTCACTTCAATAACCGCGGTTTTACTTCCATCCTTATTATGATATATAGTGACGCCATCCGGCAAATGCTCAATCTCAGTATAAGGACTTATTGCATCAGCAAGTAGCGCTGGTTCTGGTAGAATACTAAAGACCAATATAACACTTATAATAATTGCGATTACTCGATTATCCTTATTCGTAGTCATACCCTCCAAATGAATATATACTATTTATAGCAAAATAGGCCTGCAAAGCCTTTCATATCGCCCGATAAAACATAAGTATTGTTCGGAGATAAAAAATTTAGTTGATTGCCAAATGGAAATTAACTATAAATGTGCATAAGAAAAAACCTTTGGCAACCAGTCTACCATAACCCCTATTAAGGCCTTAGGTCTTGGTTTTGCGTCCCTGCTTTTCAACAGGTTTGCCGTTTCATGGCTTAATTTGTATTATTATAGCTCAATCTTATTAAAAAAGCCAATACAATTTACGTTTGGGTGAGTATGATGTGAATTAAAAAAAGTTCAAGCAGGCGGCAGCATGTATATCGGTGATGTGAAGGCAGAGAACCGGGAGCGCCATCCATGTGCCGCCGTCATACTTATTTTAGAATTCTTTGATACAGGCGCTCAGCGGCATGCGCACGTAATCATCAACATTTCATTCGTCAAGTCCTCAATTGCCCGCTATAAGCAATATCGAGACGATATTGATTAGTAGCGAGAGCACCGTTGGCACACAAGAAAAACACAGGGATATATAAAAACTCCCGAATTCTCGTGATCTCTCACGTTTACGAGAGCTTTCGTGGTGACCCACCGGAGATTCGAACTCCGGACACCTTGATTAAAAGTCTCGCATGTTTCGCTATCATATGCATAATAAAGGGCTTTTTTATCGTTGTTTGATGCATATAATGCACGTCATGAATATCTGTTGGCACACTTATTGGCACACTGATTTCAAGAAAATACACTTGTCAGACAGTGCGTTTTCAAGACTTATTCTCGACTAAGCTCTTTGCTGCCAAACGGCTCAAATTATAAATCAATGATAATAACTACCACTACTTCTGCCCGTAATAGGCGTTCTTGCCGTGCTTCCGTAGAAAATGCTTGTCGAGCAGCGTCTGCTGCAAATCCGCTTCGGGATTGAGTGTCTTTGCGATATACGCCATCTCGGCGGTGTATTCCATCACGACAGCGTTTTCCACCGCCTTGGCGCAAGATGTCCCCCAGCTGAACGGCCCGTGATTCGCCGCGATCACCGCGCTCACCTGCAACGGGTCGATGCCGCGCTCTTCGAACGTCTGTATAATCACGCTGCCCGTTTCCTTCTCATACGCGCCTTTGATCTCATCTTCCGTCATGCGTCTGGTACACGGAATATCGCCGTAGAAATTGTCCGCGTGCGTCGTTCCCAGAGCGGGTATGTCCCTGTTGGCCTGCGCCCAGCTCGTTGCCCACTTGGAATGCGTATGCACGACCGCCTTCACACCCTTGAACGCCTTATATATCTCCACATGCGTCGGCGTGTCGGAAGACGGATTCAGCGTCCCTTCAATGCGGTTACCGTCAAGATCGACCACGACCATATCGTCGGCGGTCATGGTGTCGTAGCTCACGCCGCTCGGCTTGATCACCACATATCCCGTCTCCTCGTCGTACGCGCTCACATTGCCCCATGTGAGCAGCACAAGCCCGTACTTCACGAGATCGAGATTGGCTTTTAATACTTCTTCTTTGAGTTTCTCCAGCATATGCTAACCCCAGATCACATCGCCCATCGCGAGCTTTGTTTTGATAGCGTCGATCGTGGTGTCCTTGCTGATATGCATGAACTCAATGCCTAATATCTCCGCAAAGTCCGCCATGTTCTCGGCTGTCAGGT
>Ga0207799_100030_pt1 | contig 258699 bp, 242 predicted proteins | sample TtanPargueraPR_4_FD_187742 | JGI IMG/M metagenome (GOLD analysis project Ga0207799, IMG submission 187742) | Aerobic enrichment media microbial communities from Bioluminiscent Bay, La Parguera, Puerto Rico - Tt and M2 (SPAdes) | ecosystem: Environmental > Aquatic > Marine > Unclassified ... | reverse complement strand
CGCGCTATAATCCACTTGAGGCATATTTCTCTCCTTGCGACTCGTTATGTGGTGTAACTTTAGTCTACAAGGTTTTGAAGATTTATGCCTCTTCTTTTTTTCTTACCCCAATGTATAGTATAGAACCTATTTTTTTGGGTTAAATATTGTATATTGACAGGTGACACAATCACAGGATATCATAACGCATCATCAATTTGTATTTAGCTGAGGGCTGCAATGGAAGATTGGGTAAATATATTCAAAGCACTGGGAGACGACACAAGACTCAAAATATTGACCCTTCTTTTTGAGCATGGGTTTTGCGTGGGTGCGCTGGCGCGGCGTTTAGGCAAATCTGAAGCGGCTGTATCCCAGCATATTCGTATTCTTCGTAAGGCCGGAATATTAATCGGAGAGAAACGCAACGGATATACATTTTACGAAATAAATCAAGAGATGGCAGATAACCTTATTGAAAGAATCAACAAGATTGTGGGAAACAAGCCGCAGCGCAAGGAATGCTGTCAGCATATAACCGGCAAACATGAATACTGTGAGATATACAAAGAGCGCCAAAAAATGGCGAATGATGATGAATATGATTTTTAGAGGACAGCGATGAGAAGAACTGACAGGGCAATGAGCGAAGCCGATGCTTATAAGCTAATTGAAAAAGAGACGCTGGGCGTGCTGTCAACAGCATGCGCTCAAGGCATTCCGTACGGTGTTCCGCTTAATTACTGCTTTACGCGTGAAGACAACGCGATCTTTTTTCACTGCGCGCTTAAAGGACGCAAGGTGGATGATATGCGCGCCAATCCGCATGTGTCGTTCACAGTGCTGGGGAAGCACCGCATCATTCCGGAAAAACTGACCACGTATTATGAGAGCGTTATTGTTTCGGGGCGCGCCTCATTTGTGACGGATGAAGACGACAAAGCGCTCCGTTTCGATCAGCTTTGCAGCCATCTAACGCCGGGCATCGAATGGCGCAGGGACGGGAGCTGCCGCTTTTTAAAAGCCGTTGCCATCGTACGCATCGATATCGAGAGCATCAGCGGAAAGAAAAACGGCGACGCTTAGACAAAAATCAGACTGTCAAAAAGCTCTTTTTGTCATTCTGAATGAGTGAAGCGAAATGAAGAATCTATAGTAAGCAACTATACCTGATTCTGATAAACTGCGTAGTGCATGCGCTTAGAATGACTAGTTATGGGGTTTATCGACAACCTGAAGGCCCGCTTTTGCAGGCCTTTTTTCTATTGATAGAGATACCTCAACCTTTGGCCGTGCGCATGGCACGCGTGGCATTGAGTATGGCGATCAGAGCCACACCGACATCGCCGAAAACGGCTTCCCACATAGTCGCAATGCCGAAGGCGCCAAGTATGAGAATCACGCCTTTCACGCCGAGCGCGAACACGATGTTCTGCATCACGATGCGCCGTGTCTTTCTCGCGATGCGGATGGCTGTGGGCAGTCTGCGCGGTTCATCCGTCATGAGCACCACATCTGCCGCTTCGATAGCCGCGTCAGAACCGGCTCCGCCCATGGCGATGCCGACATCAGCGCGGGCGAGAACAGGCGCGTCATTGATGCCGTCGCCCACGAAAACAAGTGTACCTTTGCCTGTTTTCAGGCGATTAAGCTCTTCGAGCTTCTCCACCTTTTGGTGAGGCAGCAGTTCTGTGTATACCGCATCAAGCCCCAGTTTTTCGGCAACTGCTTCACCGGTCACCTGACTGTCGCCTGTGAGCATCGCTGTCTTCTTCACTCCCAGCTTTTTAAGTTCTTTTAGTGCTGCGGCGCTGTCCCGACGCAGCTCGTCGGAAATCACAATGTAGCCCGCGAAATGGCCGTCTATTGCCACATAGACGATGGTGCCTGGTTCCTGTGCAGAATCAAAAGCGATATGTTCATTCTCCATCAGGCGCGCATTGCCCGCCAGCACGCGTTTGCCGTCTACGGTGACGCTGATGCCAAAGCCCGCTCTTTCTTCGAGATTTGTGATCAGGTTTTCATCCACTTTACCCTTGTAAGCCTGCCGTATAGACACGGCGATGGGGTGAGTGGAGCTGTATTCCGCGTGCGCGGCATAGTAAAGCAGCTTTTCGGGGTCGTCCGCGGCGATACGCGATACCTTGAACACGCCCTGAGTCAGCGTGCCGGTCTTGTCAAATACGGCTGTCTCCACGCGGCTCAGCGCTTCAAGATAGCTGCCGCCCTTGATAAGAATACCGTTTCTGGATGCACCGCCGATGCCGCCGAAAAAACCGAGCGGTATGGAGATCACGAGCGCACACGGGCAGGAGACCACGAGAAACACGAGCGCTCTGTTAAGCCAGTCTGAGAAGACAGCACCGGGAATGAGAACGGGCGGTATCAGCGCGAGTGCGAGCGCCGCAAATACCACAGCAGGCGTGTAGTAACGGGAGAACCGCGTGATAAACGCTTCGGTGGGCGCCTTTTTGCTGCTCGCGTTTTGCACAAGGACAAGAATTTTGGAAAGTGTGGATTCGCCGAACACCTTGGTCACGCGTACTGTCAGCAGTCCGCTTTGGTTGATGGCGCCCGCCAGCACCTCGCTGCCTTCCTCCACATCACGGGGCAGAGATTCACCCGTGAGCGCTGACGTATCTAGTGCGGATGTGCCGCTGGTGATGGTGCCATCGAGGGGTATCTTCTCACCGGGACGGACAACGATCACATCGCCGACGCCGACTTCCTCGGGCGATACACGCCGTGTGCCGTTCGGCGTCTGCAGGTTGGCGTAGTCGGGCCGAATATCCATGAGCGCGGTGATGGAACGGCGTGAACGGTTGACCGCCGCATCCTGAAACAGCTCGCCGATCTGATAGAACAGCATCACCGCCACACCCTCAGGATATTCGCCGATGGCAAAAGCGCTGATTGTGGCAAGGCTCATCAGAAAGTTTTCGTCGAAAACTTTGCCTTTTGATATGTTTTTGAGCGCTCTGAGAACCACTTCACCGCCGATAAGCACATAGGCGGAAAGATATAGCATCAGTGAAACGATACCTGTTGCGCCAGAAATAAGAGCAGCGGCAAATAATGCCGCGCCGACAGTAAGCGCTGTATAGAACAGCACGCGCTTACTGTTGGATTCGCTGGTATGCTGTTCATCCGAATAGGAAACCTCAATATCGGGCTCAATGTCGCGCGCGATTTTTGCGGCTTGCCGCAGCACATGGGGCATGGCCTCGGCGTCGGATGTTGTCAGCGTAAGACGCTGGGTGACCATATTCACTGAGGCGCTGTCCACACGGTCGATTTTCGCTGCAGCCTCCTCGATTTTCTGTGCGCAGTCCGCACAGTTCAGTCCGCGCAGATGGATTACGCGTTCCGTTTGACTTTTCTGTGTTTTTACCGTCGATTCCATGATGCAATAACCTCTCCTTTATAAGCGTGAACGATTGAACATATATTCAAATGATATATATTATTATATGCATATTTGAGCAAAAGTCAACATGTATATAACGAAAACAACAGGTGGTTTACAAGAAAGTATTGACAATCTACTGACGACGCTATATATTAATAAAGCACATTTAAAAAGACTTAAAGAAAGGTCGCGCCATGACTGCCAACACCACCTTAATCAAAGAAATGAACAAAAAGCTTGTTCGTGAGCAATTAAAGCATATGCGCCAAGCTACAGTTATTGAGCTTGCTCACGCAACGGGCTTAAGCGTTGTAACGGTTAAATCGCTTCTCGTTGAGTTAATTGAGCAGGGAGAGACATGCGAGGGTGAAACAGCGCCGTCAAACGGCGGGCGGCCATCTATGCGCTATATCTATAACGGGAATTACCGACATGCGCTTGTGATATACGGATACCAGAAAAACGACAACAACTTCATCAAATTCAACGTTGTGAACCTTTTCGGTAAATGCGTTTATCGAGACGAGATGTATATACAAGACGTTCAGGTCGGTAGCTTCACTCAATTCATAGACAAAGCCACGACATTGTATCCGACGATCGGCACAATCGGTTTTGGTCTGCCGGGTGTCGAGGATGGGGGGATTATCACCTCAAACGATTATTGCGGCATCGTGGGCGACGCTTTCATGGATTTCTATAAAAGAAAATACGCTCTGCCAATTGTTTTTGTGAACGATGTGAATGCGGCGGTCAAAGGTTTTTTCAGCGACTTGACAGATAAAGACATTCCGTGTCTTGTTGGGATGTACTTCCCGAGGATTTACACGCCGGGTGCGGGCATGATGATAAACGGAGACATCTATACGGGCGCGCACCACTTCGCTGGTGAAATCGGGCATCTGCTTCCCGGTGTGGACTGGACGCGTCTCGATTATGCGGATGAGAAAACCGTGGCAGACGCTGTTGCCGCATTGCTCGCCATTTACTGCCGCGTTGCGGCACCCAATCAGTTTATACTCTATGGCGACTTTTTCAGCGACAAGCTGGTAAAAGACGTTCAATTACAAGTGAATCGCATATTGAATGAAAAATACAAAATCAAAGTCGCGGTATCGGCGGACTTTGAGGAAGACTTTGACCGCGGTATGATTATTGCGGCACTGGAACAACTAAACGACACTTTATAACATTTTTGTAGGATGGTTCTTTGATATGATGACAATTTTATTGGTGATTATCTATATGGCTTTTATAAGCCTCGGGCTGCCTGATGCGCTTCTGGGCGCGGCATGGCCGGTCATGAGCGTCGATTTGGGCGCGCCGTTATCCTTGGCAGGTGTCTTCTCTATGGTAATTGCGGGCGGCACTATCGTCTCGAGTCTGCTGAGCGATAGGGTGATTCGGCGCTTCGGTACAGGCCCTGTGACAGCATTCAGCGTGATGTTGACGGCTCTCGCGCTGTTGGGCATCGCGTTGTTCCACAGCATCATATGGATGTTTGTGCTGGCCATTCCGCTTGGCTTGGGCGCAGGCTCCGTAGATACAGCGCTCAACAATTTCGTCGCATTGCATTACAAAGCAAAGCACATGAATTGGCTTCACTGTTTTTGGGGTGTGGGTGCCACGGTGGGCCCTGTCATCATGGCGGCTTATCTTGCTAAGCAAGGCGGCTGGAAGCTGGGCTTTGGCACCATTGGCTTGATACAAGCCGGGCTCGTTGTGTTATTGTTTGCGACATTGCCGCTTTGGAGAAAGGCCGTAAACCGTGATGAGCACACCGAAGAGCAGCATTTTTCAGTAAAGCTGTTTGCTGCAATCAAAACGCCGGGTGTCAAATCGGCAATGCTGGTGTTTTTCGCATACTGCGCGTTTGAAGTCACCGCAGGTTTATGGGGCAGCAGCTACCTCGTCAGCGTCAAAGGGCTGTCTCCGGAAACGGCCGCGCAGTGGATCGCTTTGTATTATTTCGGCATCACAGCCGGACGTTTTATTTCCGGCTTCGTTTCCATAAAGCTGGCTAACACGTCGATGATACGGCTGGGTATGGCGGTGATTGGCTTAGGGCTGCTCGGAATTTTGCTGCCTTTCGGTTATGTTGTTTTGCAAATAAGCTTTGTGATGATCGGCCTTGGATGTGCGCCCATATTTCCCAGTATGCTACACGAGACGCCGACCCGCTTCGGTAAATCTGTATCGCAGAAGCTGGTGGGTCTGCAGATGGCCAGTGCATATACGGGCTCCACACTCATGCCGCCGATTTTTGGCGCGGTTGCGCAATACATCGATATGTCACTTTTCCCGTTCTTCTTGCTGCTTATGCTGGGGATCATGTTTGTGCTTTCGGAAAATCTAAACCGCGCTGTTTCAAAAGGTATAAAATAGATTTTTTCAAAGCGAATTGAAAAATGCTTTTAAGTCGGCCTTCTCTTCATCTGTCAGCATGCCGCGCTTTTTGCTCTGCATCGCGCAGGCAAGCCCGTAAAGGCTCATCAGGCAGGCGTCCGGATACAAAGTGCGAACACGAAGAAACGCGTTTTTCAAGCCTGTCTGATGGAGCTCTTCGATTGTGGTGATGCCCGCATCGGTCAAACGCCCTGCAAGCACTGGCCCGATGCCGGGCAGCATTTTAAGACTGCTCATGATTCCACGTTGCTTTTTGCCCATTCGGATGCACGTTGCGTTTCTCCGTCTTTTAACGGCCCTTCGGAATCCAGCACATAAAACCCTTCCGGTTCAGATTCTATAACAGCGCCTTTTTTCTTGAGCTCCTTTTGGATTTTCTCTGCCGCATAGCCAAAACGCTTCATAAGCTTTTTCAGCATCGCGGAATCCACAGCGTCAACCGATGTACGCGTGTCGAAGGCGGCGGCGCGGACACCCTTGAGCGATTTGGCAGGCAGTTTTTTGAGCCATGCCGTGATCGCAGGCGTGGGACGAAAAGCGCGGGTGGGAGAACCCACAATAAACCACTGTACGCCCTCTAAGTCCAATGACGACAGATCCGTGGCTTTCACAAGGCTTGCGCCAACGGTCTGTGCCATCGCTTCAGCAATTTTTTTTGTATTGCCGAATACCGAATCGTAGACAATAATTGCTTTCATGGTTAGCCTCCTGATTATTATTTCCATTATTATAACAGATATATCATAGATATGATATACATACCAATACTTCCATACATAAGAAAAAAACCGCATCTTACAAGCATATAGCCACGTGTTACACCGATATCAACGACATCGCCGTATACCAATTATATAATACGAATGGAGGTGAATGTGATGCAAAATGCAATTGAAATTAAGAATCTTAGAAAATGCTACAAAGACATCGAGGCGGTAAAAGGTATCGACTTTTCTGTGGAAAAGGGCAGCTTCTTTGCACTGCTCGGCGTTAACGGCGCAGGCAAGACAACAACTATTCAGATCATAGCCACTCTGCTTAAAAAAACATCGGGAGAAGTGGTTGTAAACGGGCATCGTATTGACATTGAAGATCATCTGATCCGCAAGGATATCGGCGTTGTGTTTCAGGGGAGCATGCTTGACAAGCATCTCACAGTAAAAGAAAATATAATCAACCGCGGGGCTTTGTATGGATTGTCCGTCAATGAAGTGCTCAGCCGTCTGAAGGATTTGGCCCAAAAAATCGGCGTGGACGACATTCTTGGCAGACGTTACGGTCAGCTGAGCGGCGGTCAAAAACGGCGGGCAGATATTCTAAGAGCCCTTATAAACAGACCGGCCATTCTCATACTTGACGAGCCCACCACAGGGCTTGATCCGCACACAAGAAAATGTGTGTGGGATACGCTGAGGCAGTTAAAAGAGAGAAATGCGCTGACACTTTTTTTAACCACTCATTACATGGAAGAAGCCGCACAGGCCGATTCCATCGTGATCATGGATCACGGACAGATAAAAGCATCCGGTACGCCGGAGCAGCTGAGGCTCGCACACAGCCGTGACAAGCTGATACTCGTATCAAAGAAAACGAATTCTCTTGCGGCTTCGCTGCAGACCAAAAAGATTGGCTTCGAGACTGGCAAAGACAGGGTAACCATCCCGCTGCACGACTCTTTTTCCGCCTTGGGGATTGTCGAACAAATAAGAGATCATATCGACGGGTTTGAGGTGGTTCGGGGCAATCTGGACGACGTATTTGTGAACCTGACGGGAAGTGAGAAAGGAGCCAGAGCATGAAGACGATTGTTTGGCAGTTAGTAAAAAGAAACTTGCTGCGATACTGGCGGGATAAAGGTGCGCTGATTTTTTCACTGCTCAGCGTGATGATTGTGGTCATCTTGAACATTTTATTTCTCGCAGACATGCAGATTCAGCATATTAAAACGAACTTTTTAGATACGGCAGGCATAGATGAGCTTGTGTACGGCTTTGTGCTAGGCGGGTTGTTGTGCATTCCCGCTGTCAGCGTTCCCATCATGCTGCTGACCTTCAAAGTGGATGATGCCGTGCAGGGAACACAGGACGACCTGCTGGTCACGCCCGTCAGTCGGCATCTCATTATGCTGGGGTATGTCATTGCGGCATGGATTGCAGGCTTTGTGATGACGATGCTGACATTTGTGATAGGCGAAGTATTTATTTCCGCCGGCGGAGGGCAGCTTCTCAGCTTTGTTTCTATACTCAGAGTCATCGGTATTGTCAGCTTAACGATTCTGGTCTTTTCAGTCTTCTCATTTTTTGTTATTATGCGTTTGCGGTCTAATTCAGCCCTGACGGTTGTCAATACGATTCTGAACACCATGATTGGTTTCCTGGCGGGCTTATATATACCTGTGGGTTTTCTGTCGGCGGGCATCTCAGATGTAATTAAGTCTTTTCCGCTGTTCCATGCCGCCGCGCTGCTCAGACAGATTTTTATGCAGACGCCGATTGACCGCGTTTTTGGCAATGCGCCGGCACAGGTTGTTGATCGGATCAGGCAGGATTACGGCGCGAATATTGTCATAGGCGGCCATGCGTTCCAGGGATGGGAGATGTATCTATTTCTGATAGGATTCGGGATCGTCTTTTTCGCTGGGTCAGCACTTATGCTGACGAAGTACAAAAGACGGAATGTATAAAACAAACAGGGGGGTGGTCTGATGACATTCAGCTTGATATGCTCAAGCGACAATGAAAGGATGCTGAGGGATGTGCTGTCTGCCAGCGGGATTCTTATATGTCCGGCTTCTCGTTATGTAATCTGTGAGCAGGGTATTGAATTTAGCGGCACCTATGATGTGATGATACGCTTCAGGATGGACAGCATAGGAAATTTGATTGAGCTTCTCGGTGGTTTCAGACGGCGCGAGCTCGCCCGCATCACAGGAATCAGTGACGATGGCTTTGTGCCGCTTGAGCTTGGCAGAATTGCTTTCTTTAATGCGTGCGGCAACGATACGTTTGCCAATACCACAGACGGACAGTGCTTTAAGATCAAGCATAAGCTCTATGAGCTGGAAGAGTCCATTCTGCCGCGAAGCTTTATCAGAATCAACAAATCTGAAATTATCAATATCAAGCATGTGATAAAGATCATTCCCATGTTTAAAGGCAAGTTGATATTAAAAATCCAAGGCTATAAGAATCCTCTTGATATTTCAAGGAACTACACCAAAGAGTTCAAAGAAAGGATAGGGTTATAACAATGTTTAGCAAAGAATCACTTATCAGGCTGCTGTACTCGGTTTTCATAGCCTCGTTGATCACAATGTTTGCTCTGGTGATCATATCCGATCAGGCCGCAGCCGTGTTTAACATATTAAAAGGAATGCTGGCGGGGGCGGTAATCTGGCTATTGGGAGAGGTTTTGTTCACGTTATGCGAGAGGCGTTTTTCTAATAGCATCGTTCCGGGATATGTGGTGCTGGCTTTTCTCATTTTAATAGGCACGATGGGCTTTGGTTATGTGATGGGAATCGATGATTTCTTGCTGCTCGCCATCATGAGCTTGGCGGCTGAAGTCTTCGGCATCGGGATAACGCTGTTTTATCGGCATAAATATACGCACACGTTAAACGAAAGATTGGAAAGAAGCAAAAAAGAGCTTTAAAAAATGGAGTGAGAATATTTATGAATATTGGTATATCACGAATCGTATATGGATATAATAATACGTTAACCCTTTTTTCTCTTCTAATTTGCGATTGTTTATATTATTAAGTTTCCCAATTTATGTTTCAATTTGCCTGACTGTGTCTATAAAAAAGCAATATAAATTTTTTTGAATATGGAGACTGATATGAAAAGACGGAAGGAAAAGAGCATCAAGGGAAAAATCATGCGGCTGACGTTTTCGAGCATCCTTGTTTTTGGGCTGATTATGATTGGCGCGATGGTGTATATTGTTCTTGAGATTGATGCAAGGTACGGAATTATTGCAAAAGACCAATTGCAAGAGGCCGCTATAGTCGCGAATCAAGGCGCGTCGCTGCTTGGCATCATTCTGCCTCTTGGCGGCGTTGTCACAGCCGTTATACTGCTTGTTACGTACTTATTTTATTCACGTCATGTGATTAAGCCGATTATTCAGGTGACCAATGTTGCCGGAGAGCTCGCCCATGGCAACAACGATGCGGCGTTAGACATCAAATCCAACGACGAAATCGGACGACTCGCCGGAATGATCGACGGTGAAATCAGAAACGCATTTATCAGTGTCGAAAAAGCCCGTGTGCTGGCCGGCAAAAAATCTCAGTATCAGGCTGCCGAGGTGGAAAAGCTGCTGGTCAATTTAGACAGACTGGCCCACGGTGAGCTTAGCTGCGATATGAGCGTCAGCCAAGGCGACGAGGACACGAAGCAACTTCAGGAACTGTATTCTAAGATTGCAGCAGACTTGCATATGAGTGTCAGTGCCATAAAAGGCTACATTGAAGAGATCACAATGGTGCTGACCGAGATCGAGAAAGGCAACCTGGATGTCGGGATCACGCAGGAGTACAGCGGTGACTTTGCGGCGCTTAAGCAGTCGATCAACGGCATCGTAGGTTCCCTCAGCGAGACAATGACCAATATCAATACGGCAGCGGTGCAGGTGGCACAAGGCGCGCATCAGGTGTCTGACGGCAATCAGGCCGTATCTCAGGGCGCCACGGAGCAGGCGGGCGCGATCGAAGAACTCACTTCCTCACTCACACAGATATCGTCGCAGACGGAGGAAAATGCCGTGAAGGCCGATAAGGCCAAGACGCTGTCTGCGAAGGCCATGACCAATGCCACCGTAGGCAACGAGCAGATGAAAGACATGAAAACGGCGATGGACGAGATTAACGAATCGTCGGGCAATATTTCCAAGATCATCAAAGTGATCGACGATATCGCATTCCAGACCAACATCCTTGCGCTGAACGCAGCAGTCGAAGCCGCAAGAGCGGGTATTCACGGGAAAGGGTTTGCGGTGGTCGCCGAGGAGGTCAGAAACCTTGCCGCAAGAAGCGCCACGGCCGCTAAAGAAACCACGGAACTCATCGAAGGCTCGATAAAGAAGGCTGAGGCCGGTACCACCATCACCAACAAGACCGCCGATGCGCTGACGGAGATTGTCGGCAGCGTACATGAGGCGGCAGAGCTTGTGGAAGCGATAGCGAAAGCATCCAAGGAGCAGGCTGTGGGTATCTCACAGGTTAACCGCGGCATTGAGCAGCTTTCAATGGTGGTGCAGAACAATTCCGCCACAGCGCAGGAAGGCGCGGCTGCCAGCGAAGAAATGTCCAGTCAGGCCGAAATGCTTAAAGACATGGTGGAAAAGTTCAAAGTCAAGGAGCAAAAAACTAACAGGCTTAGCAGCGGAGAAGGCAAACCCAGTTTAAACAAACCGGAAGAACCGCAGATTATGCTGGACGACGGAGATTTCGGTAAGTACTAAAAATATCAAATTAAGAAAGATTATCACAAAAGGCGGCTGAATGGCCGCCTTTGCTATGTCTCTAAACTCATAAAATAATGGTGAAATATAAGGAATTATGTTGTTATTTTACCCAAACTTATCAAAACACATGTGAAAACTTAATATTTTTCGTTCATTATAGAACCGTGAAAATAGACTTCTTATGATTGGCAAGACGGAGGGACATGATGAGAAAACCGTTTAAAGGAGGCGATCTGCCTATTCTGAGTGAAAAGCTGCAAGAGATTATAAACAACGCGGAGATAAGGTCTGTATTCCAGCCGATTATTTCATTGCGGGACGGCAGCGTGCTCGGATATGAGGCGCTGAGCAGAGGCCCGCAGGGAACGGCGCTCGAGAATCCTGAAATGCTGTTTGCAGTGGCGGAGGAAACCAAGAATCTATGGGATTTAGAACGCCTTTGCCGCACCAAGGCACTCTATGCCATGCAAATGTCAAAAACGAATGCCACGCTTTTTCTAAACGTGAATCCCAATATTATCGAGGATGAGAAGTTCCAAAAGGGATTTACTAAAGATTACTTAAAAGAATTTGATATTGATCCCAAAAAGATTATATTTGAAATCACAGAGCGCAGCGCGATCTCCAATATAAAAGATTTTAGGCAAATTATAGAAAACTACAAAGGTCAGGATTATAAAATTGCTATTGATGATGCAGGTGCGGGTTACTCGGGGCTTAATTTGATATCAGACGTGCATCCGCACTACTTAAAACTGGACATCAACCTGATTCGTGATATTGATAAAGACAGCGTGAAGCAGGCGCTTGTTAAAAGCATGTATGAGTTCTCTAAGATTACGGGTACTTATCTGATTGCGGAGGGCATTGAGACGCGAAGCGAACTGCAAACGCTGATCAATATCGGTGTGCATTACGGACAGGGGTATTATATCAAACGGCCGGACGCGGCTGTGGATTGTATTGATTCAAAGGTCGTGGATACAATCGTGGAATTGAATGCGAAGAAAAACCATATGTACGGTTACAACCTTTCCGATGTGTATATCGGCAATATTTGCGTTCCCGCTGTATCCGTCAATGAATCGGTACTGATATCAGATACGTATGAAATGCTAACCAAAACGCCCGGAGCGCCGGGTTTTTGCGTCACGCACGACGGCGTGGTTAAAGGCGTGGTGACGCGAGACAGAGTGAATTCCGCCGTAGCGGGTGTTTACGGTTACAGCCTTTATTCACGGCAGACCATCGCCGCAATTATGGATACTGAATTTCTTCAGGTGGACTATAAAACGCCTGTGAATACGGTGGGGCGGCTTGCCATGTCGCGCCCCGATAACAAGGTTTACGATTTTATTACGGTGGTGTCCGAGGGTAAATACCACGGCATTGTCACCATCAAAGATCTTCTTAATAAAACGATGGAGATTGAGGTGACCAATGCCACCCAGCTTAATCCGTTAACCGCCCTGCCGGGCAATATTCTTATTGAAAAAGCGCTTCACAACGTATTGCTTTCATCTGAGAAATACTGCGTGGTTTACTTCGATATAGACAACTTCAAGGCTTACAATGATGTTTACGGCTTTGAGAACGGTGACCGTGTGATCAAAGATCTCGCAGATGCCATCACGCAGAACGTGCCGGAAATGGATTTTGTGGGGCATGTGGGCGGAGATGATTTTGTGGCCATCGTGCGTCTTAAAGAAGCTGAAGACATTTGTGAGCGCATCTTAGACCGGTTCGACCGCTGTATTACCAAGTTTTACAATGAAGAGGATATTGAGAACGGCTATATCATTGCGAAAAACAGGCAGGGCTTTGAAGAGCAATTTCCGCTTATCTCTTTGTCAATCGGCGGGGTATCCATATGGGAGAGGCGTTTTTCCAATATATTTGAGCTTTCCGCGGAATCCAGCCGCGTCAAAAAGGAATGCAAGATGATTCCCGGCAGCGCCTATATGATCGCATAGCCGATATTTATCATATCCCCGAAGCAAGAGCTGATTTTCAGTTCTTGTTTTTTATAGGTACAAACATCATTGACAACAGGCGATAATTATAAACCGCTGTCGTATCAGTCGATTTTGTATATTGAGGGCTCAATCAGAGATTCTTATCGCTCTTCTTCTGATTTTGTCTTTTCATGACGTTTGCTATTGCTGCTATTATGCCTCCGATTAAAGCGCCGCCAATTCCCCATACTAATACTGAATTCCAGTCGAACCAAGGTTGTGCTTTTTCAGTAAACACGATGCTGTTCACTATCTGGGTTAGCAACGCAGTTTGCTCATCGCTTAAGTTTCCCGTGTATGAATGAAGCGCTATATTGATAAATTGTCCATTAAAAATTGTACTGTACATGCAACTGTTCATTTGGGTTTCGTCGTTGAATATTGAATAATCAGATAGAACAAAGAGAGCTTGCTCATGCTCATACATTGATGTGCTTTCCATGGTTGCGCCAAGCTCTTTAAAAGAACCTTCAATATTTTTTAAGAAGTCCTTCATGTTTTCATCAGTAGCATTCTTTAAATCATAAGCATCTTTAATGTCTTCATTTGTGACCATGGTTATGACAACCTCGTCATCTATACTATCTTTTTTAGAAAAATATCTTTTTGCTCAAACGTTTCCATTAAATAATCGAAGTCAAGTCCAAAACTTTTTAGTCTTGAATCATCTTTCTGTACCTCCTGGGTGAATACTGTATATTCTTCGGGAATCGCGACAGTCATATAAAGTTCTGGGATTTCATAAACCACCTCTGAACAAAATGCTGTGGATGGGATTGCACAAAACAAAATAGTGAGAATAACACAGAGTAAACGCTTCATAATTGTCCTCGTTTAGTATTTTTTAACTGCCAATGGAAAATATTTATCTTATGATATCATTAAGTGAACATATTGACAAGCTATCAAGCATATGATTATATTGAATATGAAAATGAAAACCATTTTCATATTGGAGATGAGTATGGATAACAGAAGCAAATACAACACAAAACAGCGAGAGATGATTCTGTCGTGCCTACAAAAGCATCATGCGGAGCATTTCACGGCAGATAAGGTGCTCGAATACTTAAAGGCGCAGGGGGCTTCCGTCGGGCAAACGACGGTATACCGCAACCTTGACAAGCTGGTTAAGGAAGGGGCCGTCATCAAATATGCGGGCGCGGAGGGGCAAGGCGCATGCTACCAGTATATCGAGCATCCTGATAATTGCGCCACACATTATCACCTCGTTTGTGCAGATTGCGGACGCATCATTCATTTGCAGTGTGATTATCTGGATGAAGTGACAACGCATTTGCTTGAGCATCATCAGTTCAGCATGGATAAGTTTAAAACTGTGATTTACGGGCTTTGCAAACAGTGTGAAGTCAAAAAAGCGAAAGAGAAGAAATAAACGATGAGTTCATTAAGCCGCCGAGCGAAAAGAACCAATATTCTATCTCTGGCACTGGTTTTCTGCCTTGTGCTTATTATTTTTCTGTCTTTCGGCTATATTCTGATTCATGTCGGCCATCATTGCACGGGAGAGCATTGTCCGGTTTGCGAAAGGATCGGGATATGCGCGAATGCCATGCTCTGCTTGTTTGGGGAATGGCTCCTAATATCGCTGGTCTGCTTTTTGTCTGCGTGGATCGTCCAATTGCCGGTAAAAGCATCTGTCTTGGCTCCGGCAACGCCTGTATTGCGGCATGTGCGCATGAACCGCTGAAATTAGCCGCAGTCAAATAATATGGTTACAAAACGTATTTAAAGGAGATTATTAAATAAATGAAAAAAGCTGTTTTATATATATTGTGTGCTGTGCTGCTGATTACGCTGTTTGGCTGCGCACAGGTGAATACATCCTCTGAAAGAACCGGAGAAGGCTTAAGCATTGTCACCACGATATTTCCGCCTTATGATTTTGCGCGTGCCATCACGGATGGGAAAGCAGATGTCACCATGCTAATAGATCCGGGCGCGGAGGTGCATACATTTGATCCGACGCCTGAGGACATCATCAAGATTCAGAATGCCGATGTGTTTATCTATATCGGCGGTGAGAATGATGCATGGGTGGATCAGGTGCTCGAATCCATGGATACGAGCAATAAGACCATACTGCGGCTCATGGACGCGGTCACGCCTGTGGAAGAAGAAACGGTGGAAGGCATGCAAAGCGGACATGACCATGCGCACGAGGACGAGGTTGAACATGCACACGAAGAAGAAGAGCATGCACACGAAGAAAATGAGCATCATCACGGATACGATGAACACATTTGGACGTCGCCCAAAAATGCCATGAGTATGATCGATTATATTGCTGATGCGCTTGGACGAATTGACAGCGATAATGCAAGCGCGTACGCGCAGAATGCCGCCGATTACAACGCGCAGATTGCACAGGTGGATGAACAGATTCAGTCCGTTGTCGATGCGTCGTCATCTAAGCTGCTCGTCGTGGCTGACAGGTTCCCTTTCCGGTATCTTGCGGACGAGTTCGGTCTTGATTACCGTGCCGCATTCAGCGGATGCACCAGTGAGTCGGAAGCGAGTGTGGGTACACTTGCTTACCTCATCGATACGGTCAAGGAAAATAGCATTGAGTATGTTTACTATATTGAATTCAGCAATCAGGCGGTGGCTAAAGCTGTGAGCGAGCAGACGGGCGCGGAGCTGCTGCTGCTGCACTCCTGTCATAATGTGACAATAGAAGACTTTGATGCAGGCGTGACATACCTTTCGCTGATGCAGGGCAACCAGGAGAACTTGAAGAAGGGGCTAAAATAAACGGAATGGCGCTGATTACCTGTAAAAACGTGACAATGAAATATGACGGACATACAGCCGTAGACAATATCAGCTTCACCGTGGATGAGGGTGATTACCTCTGTATCGTCGGAGAAAACGGCAGCGGCAAAAGTACGCTGATTAAGGGACTGCTCGGCCTTAAAAAGCCTGTAGACGGTAAAATATCCTATTCAGGCATTGCACAAAATGAGATCGGCTATCTGCCGCAGCAAACGACAACGCAGAAGGATTTTCCGGCCAGCGTATACGAAGTGGTACTATCCGGCTGTTTAAACCGCCGCGGCATTATTCCGTTTTACAGCAAAAACGATAAACAACGCGCCGAGGACAATATGGCATGGCTGGAAATCAGCCATGTACAAAAAAAATGCTACCGCGAACTCTCGGGCGGCCAGCAGCAGCGTGTGCTGCTGGCGCGGGCACTTTGCGCCACGGAAAAGCTGCTGCTGCTTGATGAGCCGGTGGCCGGTCTGGATCCGGTTATCACGGCAGAGCTGTACACGCTTATCAACAATCTTAACAAAAGCGGCATCACGGTTATCATGGTATCGCATGATATCCGCAGCGCCGTGCAGTACGGGGACCGTATTTTACACATGGCGATGCATAGCGCTTTTTTCGGTACGAAGGATGATTACTTAAAGACGCAGATCGGACGCAGGATGATGGGAGGGCCGGAAGATGTTTGAGTTCTTTGCGGAGCTGTTTTCATATACATTCATCGTGCGTGCGCTCATCGTCGGCATACTTGTGGCGCTCTGCGCCGCGCTGCTGGGCGTCAGTCTCGTTTTAAAGCGCTACTCAATGATAGGAGACGGTCTATCGCACGTGGGTTTCGGTGCACTCTCGGTATCGCTTGCGCTGAATGTGGCGCCGCTGGAGGTATCGCTTCCTGTCGTGGCGGTCACGGCATTTCTGCTGATGCGCCTCAGCGAAAACAGTATGATAAAGGGTGATGCGGCTATTGCGGTGATTTCCAGCAGCGCAATCGCTATCGGCATCATCGTGGTTTCTCTCACCACGGGAATGAATATCGATGTATATAACTATATGTTCGGCAGTATACTCGCCATGAGCGAAGGCGACGTGATAATGAGTGTGGCGGTATCCATCGTGGTGCTCACGCTGTACATCGTTTTCTATAACAAAATATTCGCGGTCACGTTTGATGAGAGCTTTGCAAAAGCCACGGGCACACATGCGGGCCGTTACAACATGCTGATTGCCATGCTGACTGCGCTTATTATTGTTGTGGGGATGCGTATGATGGGCGCTCTGCTGATATCCAGTCTGATAATATTTCCTGCGCTGACATCGATGCGCGTGTTCAAAAGCTTTAAAAGCGTGGTGATATGCGCTGCTGTTTTATCGGTGATATGCTTTATCATCGGCATCGTGGCGTCGTTTGTATGGTCTGTGCCGGCGGGAGCGGGTATCGTCGTGGTCAATCTTGCAGCATTCGGCCTCTTTTATACCGCAAAAACGATTTTTAATTTCAGAAACCATTTCAAAAAAGCTAAATAAAAAACGCAGGAATGACGATAGGATAGTTAGAAAAAGAAGTTATTTCTGCGTTTTTATTAGCAATATAAGGTTTGTTTTACTAATTTGGTGGTACTAATATGCAAAAGTTTTAAATAAAAGAGGAGCACCAGGTTGATTGATCTCGATTTATACTCTTGTTTCAGCCACAAAGCTGTGCTTGTACTGGGTGCCGACAAGAAAGTAAAAGACTGCAGTCAAGATTTTCTGGTTAAGTTTTGTTTTAAAGAGGTTCCGACAGGTACACATATCGACGCAATTTTTGATATGCGGGGGAGTGATGTCTTCACCCGCCATTTGGCGTTGCAGCCGTTCCAATGCGTCCGGCGGTCTTCGGGTGAGCAGGTTAAGGGACTGCTTGTGGGCGGTGATGATGGCTACCGCCTGATGTTTGAAGAACCGAAAAAACAGCAGCCGACAAAAGAAAAAAATATCCGCCGTTTTTCCCGTATGATCAATAATATGCAGGAAGGCATCGCCATCTTTCATTTGGTTTTTAAGAATGGCATTGCTGTGGATTACGTTGCGGAAGACATTAATTCAAGCTGTGAGGAAGCGCTTGGAATGAGCCGTGACGACATCGTCGGAAAGCGGGCAGAAGAATTGTTCCAAGGTCGAGTGCCTTTTCTTCATGAGATAGAAAATGTGGTATTGAGTGGAAAACCCAAGCAATTTGAAAGATATATGGGTCAGTTTGGAAAGCATTTCAGATTATCTGTCTCGCCGTTGGGTGAGAACCGTTTCGGTATTGTGTTTTCAGATCTGACACAATTGATACACATGCAGCAACTGCAAAAAACGTTTAACAGTGCGGCCAATGCCATGTCTGAGGTGTTCGAGACCGGAAAGATATTTAATGCTGCGGCACGCGTATTAGACGAAAACGGTTTTGAATGCATGCTGCTGCTTTTGGACGACGATCTGCTGGTGAAAAAAACATATTTGAGCTTTACGGGAGCACAGCGCGTTTATCGCGATGAAAAGCCGATCCCCTTATGTGATACTTACCGGGAAACCGCATACGAGAGGCAGACTATTTTTATTGATGATTTTGACGTGCCTCCTCATGTGCTTAAAGCCGCGGGACTGAGCAGACAGCTTAAAGGGATTGCGGCGCCGGTTGTTGTGAGCGGCGCGATGTACGGCGTGTTTGTGATTATATCTCCGGAGCTTAAGCAATCTGAGCTGCCGACAGTGACTGTATTCACCAATCTCATGGGGTCAACATTTGAGCGCACCGCACTGATACAAAGTCTTAAAAAGCACATCGATGAGCTGACGTTCTCTAAACAGGCCCATGAACAGACGGCACAGCGGCTCAGCATGGCTTCCAATGCGAGCCGTGTGGGATTCTGGGAGTACGATGTTGACAGTAACTCGATCTATGTGGATGAAACGGCACGGCTGCTTTACGGTATTGATCAACCGGTGATAGAAGGCAGCGTGGAGGCGTGGAAAAATATCATCCATCCGGATGACCACTGCGCTGCGCTCGCTGCGTTTAACAAGTCGATCAAACAAGCAAAAGAGGAATGTATCGCGGAATTCCGTATAAATCCTCAGGACGGCGCTGTCCGGCATGTCAGATGCGTGGGGATACTGCATAAAAACGATACCGGAAAACCGGTGCGCATGGTCGGGTCTGCGTGGGATATTACCGAACGCAAAAACATTGAAGTGGCTTTGCGTGATAATGAAAGGCAATTACGCAAAATATTCAATCTGCTTCCCGTCGGGCTTTGGGTCACCGATAAAGACGGCCGGATCATTAAGGGTAACCCGGCAGGCGAACGCATATGGGAAGGCAAAATCGATTACATCGATCTGAATACGAGAATCCGGCGCTATCCTTCGGGAGAAGCCATAAAACAATGCGAGTGGGCGCTGGATAAAACGATTCGATGCGGCCTGACCATTCATGATGAGATGCTGGAGATTGAGACTCTTCAGGGGAACAGAAAGATTATCGTCAACAGCACATCGCCTGTCACAGACGAAAGCGGCCGGCTTCAGGCTGCGATCATGATCAGCCGTGATGTGACGGAAAATGAGATCGCGAAAGCAGCGCTCAAATCTGAAAAAGAGCTTTTGAGCACGACACTTCAATCCATCGGCGAGGGCGTGGTTGTCACGGATGCTGAGGGCAGAATCACCACTGTCAACACCGTATTTGAACAGCTTTCCGGAAGCACCCAGCAGGAAGTCAAGGGGCGCTTGTTTGATGATGTCGTGCAGACTGTCAGTGAAAGAAAGAAGCCTTGTCCCAGTTTGATCGAGAAAACCCTTCATACCGGGCGCATTATCTCAAGATCAAACGGCATGCATCTGATATGCAAGAACGGCAGAAAAGTGCCTATCGCACATACAGTCTCGCCGATACGAGACGGAAAAGGACAGATTATCGGAACGGTACTTGTAATCCGAAACATTACAGAGCAAAAAAAGAGGCAGAAAAAAATCGATTATCTTGTGTATCATGATCCGCTCACAGGGGTCTACAACAGACGGTACTTTGACCAGATGCTCAGAAAAATCGATACTGAGGAGAATCTGCCGATATCCATTATCAACTGTGATGTCAACGGCTTGAAGCTGACCAACGACGCGTTTGGGCACAGTGCGGGCGACAAGCTGCTGATGCGCATGGCATCGGTGCTTGTGAAGGCGAGTCGTTCCTGCGATATCGTGGCGCGGTCCGGCGGCGACGAGTTCATGATAATGATGCCCAAGGCAGACGAAAACGTGGCACAAGACGTATGCAGGGAGATAAAAGCTCTTGCCCGCAAAAACAGCATGTATGCCATTGATTGTTCAATTTCGGTGGGATACGATACAAAAAACCATATTGATCAAAGCTTAAAAACCATAATCAGCAAGGCCGAAGCGTTTATGTACCGAAACAAAAGCTCTGAGAGCCCGTATATGCGCGGAAGCTCCATCAATAACATATTATCGACACTGCATAATAAATTTGGGAGAGAACGTCTGCACTGCAGCCATGTCAGTGAAATCGGAACAAAGATTGCGCTTGCTATGGGGCTTTCTGACCGTGAGATCACTGAAATTGGCCTAATCGGACGGATGCATGATATCGGCAAGATAGCTGTGAACGAAGGGCTTTTCAGCAAGCCTGCCAAACTGACGGAAGAAGAATGGATTGACATGAGAAGACACCCTGAAGTGGGTTTCCGTATTCTTTCCGCTTCGACGGATACGGCGTATATCGCAAAAAGCGTGCTGGCGCATCATGAAAGGTTTGACGGCAGCGGCTATCCCAACGGCCTTAAAGGCAGCAGCATTCCCATCATGGCACGTATTTTGGCGGTGGCGGATGCCTTTGAAGCGATGACGAACGAGCGGCCATACAGGGTGACACGATCTAATGATGAAGCGCTCGCCGAAATTGCACGTCTGAAGGGAATACAATTCGACCCGGCCGTTGTAGACATCTTTTTAAAACTTCATCAATCGCATCATTAAATGGCGTTGATATAACATGGATATAATACTATTATAAAGGCATAAAACAAATGAATGGAAGTTTCATATGCCTCAAGCAGATAGCTTTATGCCCGTTTTTTCCTCAGTTTTCGGTTTGATTATGTCCGTTGTATCATTGGCCGCATTTGTGATTGTTATTGTCACATGCTTTAAGGTCATGAGATACGTGGATCAAAAAACCATCAAACAGAAGCTAAAATAGAGAAGTACCGATTAAAAGATTCAAGCCTCCGCATAAAAAGCAGAGGCTTGTTTTTCTTTGAATTATTTCACAACCGTGATGCCGCCGCTGCGCCACAGCGCAATCAGCAGATCGGTCATGCGGCCGTAGCTTTTCACGCCGTCGGCTTGCATGTTGGCTTTTAAGTAAGTGTTGTTGACCTCCTGTACCGTTTCGCTGACCTCGCTTTCATACTGCTGCCAAAAGCTGCTGTTGGCGGTTAAGTCTCGGCCAAGGCCATCGGCATACTCCCGGCGCAGCTCAAAATACCTGTCGCTGTCTGCGCCGTACAGCGCATTCATCGCATGAATCAACGCGAGCATCGTGCCGGAATAGCGCATTGAATAATCGTCTGAATACGATAACACGTAGTAGGACATAAAGTTGGCTTCGTCCTCGCGGGCAAATCCGCGCTGATGTGCCGCTTCATGAGCGGCGGAAGAAGCGAACAGCAGTATCGGCGCATCCGCGTTCACGTTGGCTTCGGCGGTAAACGGGATATAGATGCCGCACAGATATGACCACGACATGCCCTCCGAATACAGCACGGGCTTGACGCGTCCGTAGCTGCCGCCTAAAAAGCTGTGTCCCGACTTTTCTGCTGCATTGTTATACTCATCCGGAATACGTTTCATAATATCCGTTCTTGTCAGTACGGGCGAAAACACACCGTTTTCATCCTCAGGCACAAGCTTACGCAGCGAGTTGGCTTGATCGGCAAGCGCCTCGCAGGTGGAATAAAGCTCGTCCACCGTAGCGGGGGAGGCGTTGAGCTCTAGCGTATTGCTGAGAGGCCGTCGCGCATAATTGAAACCCCACAGTCCCACAAACAACGCATATATAATCGAAGCAATGCTCAAAAGAATGATAAAGCGGTTGAGCAGCTCCTGCCACCATTTCCTCTTGGCGCGGATAGACTGAACAATCATCAGCACCAGATAGATGCCGACAAAGAGGATAAACGCATATAGAAGCAGCTCCGCAAGCGAGAAGGGTAAGATACCCGTCACGGTGGAGAGCCCCTGTGCGATGACCGGAAATATGGTGCGCGAATAGACAGCTTCGGTCAGCTTCGGCCACAGAAATGAAAGGCGAAATAGCGCATAGAAAACTGGCCCCGGCAACAGCCAAAGAAGCTTTTTTAGGGTCGATATTAAATTAAACGGAGCAAGTTCTCTGTTCATGGTTATCCTTTCTTTAGTGGTATTTAAATGTATCGCGGTACTGTTATTGTATACAATCAAAAGAGAACAGGTCAATGACAAATATTACAAATGTGTACCGATAATTCGGTGTCGTCTTCAGTTACTGGCTGCTAAAGCTGTCTGTGCTGCTCTTTGGAATCCTTATAATATTTACGCAGACGGATAATGCTTAATATCCACAAAACCGCGACGAACGGAATCAGTGTGAGCGAGACGAGCGGCAGATTGGTCATGAGAATAAAGTCGAAAGTGCCGTGCAGCAACACCGGGACATAAAGCGACTTGTTCATATAAGAGATGCATTTACCCGGTTCGCTGCAGAACCGCGCCATTGAGAGGTAATAGCCCATCGTGATGCCGAGCAGCATATGCGCAGGCACGCTCAGCAGCGCGCGCGTGATCCATATATCCGGTACGGTGGCAGAGTAATTGATAATGTAGAAAACGTTCTCCAGCGTGGCGAACCCGAGCGCGGCAATGCTGCAATACACGATACCGTCCAGCTTCTCGTTAAAAGCAGGGTGATTAAACGCATGGCGCAGCACTACGCGGCGTTTGAAAAACTCTTCGGATAAGCCGATCACGATGAACGCTTCAAAAAGCAGACCGAACAGCCCTGTGAATACGTTGAAATACTGCCCGATGATTTCCGCGATGATTGTCGGAATTGTGGCGAGCATGCCAAGCACGAACACTTTTAAGAGCAGCCGTTTTGGTTCCTTGTCGTATCGATCGATAAAAATGATAAACAGCGCGAATACGATGCCCGGCAGCACGGCCGACAGTATCATCCAAAGAAGTTCCATGATCACCGCCTAGTCAGTATTAGTAACATTATAAACACGTTAGCGCTGCGGTGCAACACTGCATATTAATGTATTTGCTTGTCATGCTGAGGAGCGCCAGCGACGAAGCATCCCAAGCAAAACGACTATTAAGGATGATGGTGCTTCCTGTAGCACTACCCCCTTTTCTGATACCGTTGTTTTGAGTGTCAGAGCCGTGTGCGATATTTTGAGTTGACAGCGCATAACCGCTATATTATAATTTTTCCAATGCAAAGACAAAGAGGAGTAGCGCAAGGGCGTCTGCCAAAGAGAGGAGCTTCACCGGCTGAAAGGGCTCTGCGGAAAAGCGTGCGCGAAGTCGCTTTGGAGCACCGGCGGTGAAATTCAGAGACTAGCCGCGGGCGTGTGCCGCGCGTTAAGCGGATAAAGAGCGAATCGCATCAGCGGTTCGAATCAAGGTGGTACCGCGGTTTTCCGTCCTTTTATCGGGCGGTTTTTTTATTTTCTACGCAAAATAAGAAGCAGAAGCAAAAAACGGAGGAGACTATGTGCGCAAAACAGCTGGAAAAAGTTTATGACCCCAAGGAAGTGGAACAAAGATTATACGACGAGTGGGAGAGCAATGGATATTTCCACGCGGAGGTCAATAAGGATAAAGAGCCGTTCACCATTGTGATACCGCCGCCCAACATCACGGGGCAGCTTCACATGGGACACGCGCTTGATAACATGATGCAGGACGCCATTATCCGCAGTAAGCGTATGCAGGGCTATGAAGCGCTCTGGCTGCCCGGCACCGATCACGCGAGCATTGCGACGGAGGTTAAGATCGTCGATAAGCTGAAGGAAGAAGGCACCTCCAAGGAAGAGATCGGGCGAGAGAAGTTCTTGGAGCGCGCATGGGAATGGAAAAAGCAATATGGCGGGCGTATCGTTCAGCAGCTTCGTAAGCTTGGGTCTTCGTGCGACTGGGAGCGCGAACGCTTCACGATGGACGAGGGCTGCTCAAAAGCCGTCAACGAGTTTTTCGTGCGGCTGTATAACAAGGGGCTCATCTACAAGGGCGACCGCATCATCAACTGGTGCCCGGACTGTCGCACCGCGCTTTCTGACGCAGAGGTGGAATACGCGGAACACGATTCGCACCTGTGGCATTTCCGCTATCCGGCGGAGGACGGCGGTGAGGGCATCACTGTGGCGACCACGCGTCCAGAAACGATGCTCGGCGACACCGCTGTGGCAGTAAACCCCAAGGATGAGCGCTATACGCATCTTATCGGCAAAAACGTGATTCTGCCGATCATGAACAGGCCGATTCCCGTTGTGGCGGACGAATACGTGGATATGGAGTTTGGTACAGGTGCGGTGAAGATCACACCCGCGCATGACCCGAACGACTTTGAGGTGGCCGAGCGCCACAGCCTGCCCGTGATTCGCGTGCTGGACGACAGCGGCTATATCAACAGCTTCGGCGGCAAATACGAGGGCGTATATAAGGACGACGCGAGAAAGCAGATCGTTGACGAAATGCAGAGTCTCGGACTGCTCGTCAATATCGACGATCATAAGCACAACGTGGGCCACTGCTACCGCTGCGACGCCACGGTAGAGCCGATTGTGTCTAAACAGTGGTTCGTGGCGATGAAGAGCCTTGCCGAGCCTGCGATTGAAGCGGTGAAATCAGGCGATATCAAATTCGTGCCGGGGCGCAGCGAGAACGTGTACTTTAACTGGATGGAAAATATCCGTGACTGGTGTATATCGCGTCAGCTCTGGTGGGGGCACCGTATTCCCGCGTGGACATGCACGGGCTGCGGTACGATGACCGTGGCCACGGAAGCGCCTGATTCGTGCCCGAACTGCGGCTTGAGCAATCTGCAGCAGGAAGAAGACGTGCTGGACACATGGTTCAGCAGCGGTCTGTGGCCGTTCTCGACGCTCGGATGGCCGGACAAAACGCCTGAGCTTGATTACTTCTATCCGACGAACGTGCTCGTCACAGCCTACGATATTCTGTTCTTCTGGGTGGCGCGTATGATTATGTCCGGCTTTGAGTGTATGGGCGAAAAGCCTTTTGATTACGTGAATATACATGGCCTCGTGCGCGATGCGCAGGGGCGTAAGATGAGTAAATCTTTGGGTAACGGTATCGATCCGCTCGAGGTGATCGACGAATACGGCGCAGATGCGCTGCGGTTCAGTCTCGCTGCCGGTGTGCGCGTGGGAGGAGATCTGCGCTTCTCGTCCGAGAAGGTGCTAAGTGCTCGTAACTTTGCCAACAAGATATGGAACGCGGCGCGCTTTGTACTGATGAACACGGGCGACACACTTAAGCCCATCGACGAAGCGCGGCTGGATATCGCCGACAAATGGATACTCTCTCGCCTGTCGGATATGGTGGAGGATGTCACGTCGTTAATGGAGAAGTTTGAGCTCGGCATGGCGGCGCAGAAGCTGCATGACTTCCTGTGGAGCGAATACTGCGACTGGTATATCGAGATGGCCAAGCCGCGGCTTAATTCTGAAGACGAAGCGGATAAGCAGACAGCCGTCTCGGTGCTCAATACCGTGCTGGAAGGCACGCTCAAGCTGCTGCATCCGTTCATGCCGTTTATCACGGAGGAAATCTATCAGTCTCTGCCGGGCACAACGGGCAGCATCATGGTGTCCGCGTGGCCGACTCCCGGCAAAAAGTACGCCACGGAAGAAAGAGCCATGGCTAATGTGATGGAACTGATTCGCGGCATCCGCAACATCCGTGCCGAGATGAATGTCCCCGCGAATAAGCGCGCGGCGCTTAAAATACTTGCGGCGGGTGACGCACGCGCGGATTACGAGATGTGTGCGATATACATTGAACGGCTCAGCTACGCGTCCAGCCTTGAATTCATCGCGGACAAATCCGGCGTGCCGGAAAACGCCGTGTCGGTGATCGGCGTGGGTGCGGAAGCGTTTATGCCTCTTGGTGAGCTCATCGATTTAGACAAGGAGATTGCGCGGCTGAGCGCGGAAGCGGAACGGCTGGAAAAAGAGATTAAGCGCGCCGAAGGCAAGCTTTCTAACCCCGGCTTCACGGGGAAAGCCCCTGCACATGTGGTGCAGGAGGAGCGCGATAAATTAAGCAACTACCGCGACATGCTTGCCGCGGTAGTACAGAGGAAATCCGAACTGCAGGGATGAAATATGTTCACATTGCGGGCACCAACGGCAAAGGGTCGGTGACCGAATACATTTATCGAATACTGATGGCGGCGGGGAAACACACAGGATGCTTTACCTCGCCGCATCTTGTTTCGCCCACGGAACGCATGCGCATTGATGAGCACATGGTGGGCGAGGAGGAGCTTGATGCGCTGCTCGAAGAGATTAGGCAAAAAAAGCTCGCCGTCAATGACACGCTGTTTGCGGCATACACGGCGGCGGCATTGCTGTGGTTTGAGCGGCAGGGCGCGGAATACGCCGTGATCGAAACGGGTATCGGCGGACGCAAAGATTCCACCAACGTCATCACACCGTGGGTGTCGGTATTGACGCCCATCGACTACGACCATATGGCGATACTCGGTGATACGCTGACTGAAATCGCGTGTGACAAAAGCGGCATCATCAAGCGTGGTGTGCCGGTGATATCCGCCGTTCAGCCGGACGAAGCGATGGCCGTTATCGAGCAGGAAAGCCGCAAAATGAACGCGCCGTTAACCGTCGCGCCGCCTGTGCGCGTCATTTCCGCGTCCGTAAACGGGCAGACGTTTGAGCTGGAGGGCCGCGAATACACAATTGGCGCAATCGGCGTCCATCAGCCCGAAAACGCCGCGCTCGCGGTGAAAGCCGCGCAGGAGCTTGGCATCGGCGAAGACGCGATTCACAAGGGACTCCAAGGCGCGGTGCTGCGTTGTCGCACGCAGTTTGTGACGGGCAACCCGGACATATTGCTGGACGGCGCACACAATACCGCTGCGGCACAGGCGTTATGCGCATCGATGGATGATTATTTTGCAGCCAGGAAAAAGGTGCTGCTTTTTGCGTGCATGAAGGACAAGGACTACACGCCGATGATACATGCGCTCGCGCCATGTTTCTCGGAGGTATTTGTGACAAGCGTGGGTATGGAGCGTGAGGCAGACTTGAATACACTGCACGCTCAGTTCAGCGCGTATACCCGCTGCACGGTGCAGCCGGACACATTTGCCGCCTTCGGGCAAGCCAAAGCCGCTGCTCGGGATGCAGGCGCTTTGCTGGTCGTCTGCGGCTCGTTTTATCTTGCGGGGCTGATTGAGCCGTTGGCGGTTGATAAATAAGATAAAAAGAATCAGCTGAGATTTCGCGGCATGATTCTTCAATTTATATGACAGACAGTGAGGCAACGATGAATAAACTGAATATTATTGATGTGCATACCCATTTGTTCCCGGAGCTGATACGGCAAAAAGCGGTCGCTTCCATCGGGGGTTATTACGATTTAGCAATGCATGGCACCGGTGAAGTTGAAGATCTGATTGGCCATGGCAGTCCCTGCAACGTTGTAAAATATGTGGTGCATTCGGCGGCCACAAGAGCGGAACAGGTACAGACGATCAACCAATTTATCAAAGCACTGCAGGATAACGACGATAAGCTTATCGGTTTCGGTACGATACACCAACGCACGAAGAACCCGCGTGAAGTAGTCGACGAGATCATTGATATGGGTTTAAACGGCATCAAACTGCATCCAGACTTTCAGCGTTTCTATATTGACAATCCCAAGATGTTCCCTATATACGAAGCGATGGAAGGGCGTCTTCCGCTAATGATCCATATGGGCGATGAAAATTCGGATGCGTCGTCGCCTGCCAGACTGCTGAACGTCATCAAACGGTTTCCGTCTCTGACCGTGATTGCGCCGCATCTCGGCGGCTATACGATGTGGGATGAGGCGATGGAGACGATCGTCGGGCAAAACATCTATCTGGATACGTCGAGCTCTTTGGCTTTCTTGCCCAAGGAGAAGGCGGTTGACATCATCCGCGCCCACGGCAGCGATAAGGTGCTGTTCGGTACCGATTATCCGATGTGGCTGCACGAAGATGAGCTGGAGCGCTTTTTCGCGCTGGGGCTAACTGATGAGGAGAATGAAAAGATACTCTACAGCAACGCCGCCAAGCTTTTTGGCATACAGGAGTAAGTTTGCTAGCTTGACATATTGTGGATGATCATATACCCTTTTTATATAGACATGGTGACACACCTCTGGGAGGAGGCTATGTATGTTCGGCTGGGAAGAGGTTTACACTGGCTATTCCAGAGACGATTTTGAAGCGGTTCTCAAATGGCTTGAAGAGAAGCACATCACATATAAATACAATGTGTTTGACCGCGGGCGCGGCATGGTGAGCAGCCTGTCTGCCAAAAGCGGCAAGAAATATAACGCGCAGTTCTGCGTATATGTGAAGAAAGGGCAGTTGGAAGAGGTGCGTTTTCTGCTTCGCAAGTCTGGCTTGATTGTCAATAATTAACGGAGGTCGGTGCAATGTTTGGATGGGTCGAAGCTTATACGACGTTTTCCATGGACGATTTTGCAAAAGCGCGTGAGGCGCTGAACATCAACGGTATTCGCTATCACATGAAAATCAAAGATATGCTGGGCAATATGCGGGCACGCATGGGAACGATGGGTGTGAACATGGACTATTCCACGCAGTATTATCTCTCTGTGAAGAAAGCGGATCTGGAAAACGCGCAGTATCTGATTCATAAGGCGATCCATAGATAGGGGGCTGTGATGTTCGGCTGGGAAGAAGTCTACATGGGCTTTCCGATGGACGACTTTATAAAAAGCGCGGGATGCCGTCACAAGTGAAGGCATGCCGTATAAAAGGAAGATTTTCGCGCATGCGGGCACGTGGCTGGGGCGCGGCACCGCAAGAGCCCGCACAAACGCCATTATCGGAAACCACACAGATTACACCAAGCAGTACCGTCTGTTTGTGAGAACGCGGGACGCGGAGCAGGCGCGGTATCTGATTCGCAGGGCGACAGAGGGATAATGTGTGTTGGAGGATAAATATACATATGATTATGATCAGAGAAGCCGATGAGCGCGATTTGCAAGACATATTAACCCTATATAAACAGCCCGACATGGATGGGGACTGCTTGGAACTGGAAAAGGCAAAGTCTATTTTTCGTAAAATCAAGAGCTATCCCAATTATGGTGTCTATGTGGCTCAGATCGATGAAAAAGTAGTCGGAACATTTACGTTAGCTATTTTGGATAATCTGGTTCATATGGGCTCAAATACTGGGATTGTTGAATCCGTTGTTGTCTCTGCGGATTATCAGGGACAGGGTATAGGCAAAGCCATGATGGTTTATGCCATGGATTTATGCCGTAAAAAGAAATGCTACAAAGTCTCTCTGTCCAGCGGTCTGAAAAGAACAGAAGCTCATGGCTTTTATGAGAATCTGGGATTTAAAATTCATGGATATAGCTTTTTGACAGAAATCGAATAGCTTTTTTTATTTTATTAGATTAGTTATATATCTCCCAAAAGCATCAATGCTTTCAAACGTGGCGTCTGGGTTCATAGTTCTCAGTACGTCTTTCTCCGCGGTGCTTGCCCACGCTGCGGAGACTATCGGCACGCCCGCTTTGTTTGCCGCCGTGATGTCGCTCGGCGCATCGCCCACGTAGACGGCTTCGTCCGCAGCCAGATCGAATCTTTCCAACAGCGCTTTTATCCCTTCGGGTTTTCTCGGTCCGTCGGGGGAGCCCGCTTCAATCGCGTCAAACAGATTTTCCATGCCGTACTTGCGCAGCGTGATATCGGCACTCAGGCGGCCTTTGCCCGTCACAATGCCCACAATGATGCCTTTACTCTTAAGATGCTCAATAACATCCTTTATTCCGTCAAAAGGATGGAGGTACTGCTCATGCAATTCTTCATAGCAGCGCAGGTAATTTGCAAGCCCCTTTTCATAATGCTCGGGGATCAGCGCGCTGATGGTGCCTTCCTCCGAAGGGCCGAATGTTGACGTGATCTCGTCATCGCTGAGGCTTCTCCCCGCCAGCGGCTCGATCGCTTTGCGAAATGCGCCGATGCAAAGGGGCATTGTGTCGCCGATGGTGCCGTCCATGTCGAAAATAACTGCTTTAATCATGTTGCTAGACTATCCTCACAGATATATTACCCGAAAAGCGTGGCTTTGTGGGGTGCATTACAATATATGCACCGAGACGTTAACACGGACGAATCCTACTGTCAAGTTTCACAATCATGAGGCTTGGCTGGTATTATCATGTTTATTCGGTTTGTATTTCTGTGCGCCGAGAAAAAGACCGATTCCGGGCAGTAAAAACAATACCGGTACGTTTGCCATCACATAAGCAATGTCAAAATGAACTTCATAAACCAACGGACCCAAAGCATATAGCAAAGGAACAGAATAATATACAAAAAGGACAAAGATGCTGGCGAATAGCAGAATGCGCTTTGCAGTCTTGCTTTGCAATTGAAGACGCCAAAGCAGCGATGCACCATTAAGCACAGCAAGTGAACAAGAAAGATAAATGATTGGCCGGACTGATATGACAAATATCACATGCGAAAAATCATAATTTCTGCTCGACCACTGCTTATAATATGGTTCTAAGCATAAGTAAACAATGGCGGTAACCACAGCGAGCAAACCAAACACAATTAGAAGTTTTATATGCTGTTTTTTTGATTGTGAATCCCATTCTGAAATTTGCTTTCTGCCGTATATCACAGTTAATATGTCAACATTGAAAAAACGCGCAATGCTGCTGAGCGTATCCAGATCAGGCTGTGTGCGGCCCGTTTCCCATTGTGAAACCGCCTGCCTTGTGACATGAAGATTATCAGCCAGTGCTTCCTGTGATATGTGGTTTTCTTTTCTCAGTCTTTTGACGTGTTTACCGATGTCATTCACGCGTTTTTTCCTCCAATAAATTTTATGGTTACATGTTAACAATCACGTGCAATTTTGTCACGCAAGCGTTTGTTGCGACCCGAAAAATCGCTCTATTTTACAGTGTTGTTTTAAAGTATTATTTGGCATTTTTGAATCATGTTTTACCTTCATGATATTGCTATTAACGGCACAAAATAATCTTTGTGATACCGTTGACATACAATATAGTGCGATGTTAATATAATACACAAGGAATGTTAGTTTTTATCATAAATAAAGAGATAAACGAGCAATATAATGTAAATTTAACATATACGGAGGTTTTTAAATGGCAGTTGGTGTGATCATGCCCCGCCAAGGGCAGTCGGTAGAAAGCTGCATCATCGAGTGGCGCGTCAAAGAGGGCGACACAGTTAAAGAAGGCGATATCCTTTTCGCGTATGAGACGGACAAAGCGTCGTTCGAAGAAGAAAGCCCGGCAGCGGGAACGGTATTGAAGCTGCTGGTGGAGGACGGCGACGATGTTCCCTGTCTGGATACGGTGTTGGTGCTTGGTGAACCCGGTGAAGATATTTCTTCGTTCTTGAAGGACAGCGCCGAGGAACCGGCGGCAGAGAAAAAGGAAGAAGCACCTGCACCCAAAGCGGAGCCTGTCGCGACAGCGGCAGCAGCGACAACCGCTTCGGATGCGGATATCACAAAGATATCGCCGCGTGCCAAAGGCATTGCGGATCGGCAGGGGCTGGATTTAAGCAAAGCAGTGCCCACAGGCCCGAACGGGCGCATCATTGAGCGCGATGTGGCTGTGCTTGCCGAAAAGGGATATAAAGTGACAGGCGCGGCAAGCGGCGCTTATCAGGGCGGCGCGGAAGGCAGCGGCCTTGGCGGCGCAGTGACGACAGCCGACTTAAGCGCGGCACCCGCGGCGGCACCCGCAGCAGCGGCAGTTGCCGAAGCGGCGTATACGGATGTCAAGCTTTCGGGTGTGCGCAAAGCCATTGCAAAATCCATGCATGCGTCTTTGTCGGAGATGGCACAGCTTACGCATCAGTCCAGCTTCGACGCGACGGCGATACTCGCTTACCGCAAACGCATCAAAGAGAACATGGAAAAGCTTGGCCTGCCCAATATCACGCTGAACGATATCGTGCTGTACGCGGTATCCAGAACGGTCAAAAAACATGCGGATTTGAACGCTCATTTCCTCGGCGACTTTATGCGTTTGTTCAGCAGCGTGAACATCGGCATGGCTGTGGATACAGAAAGAGGCCTGCTCGTGCCCACCCTGTTCGGCGCGGATAAGTTGTCTCTCGCGGAAATTTCGGCCCAGACGAAAGAGCTCGCCGCAGCGGCGCAGTCCGGCAAGATTTCGCCAGACCTGCTTTCGGGCGGTACGTTTACCGTATCCAATCTTGGTGCTATGGGCATCGAGATGTTCACACCTGTCATCAATCCGCCCCAGACGGCGATACTCGGCGTGTGCAACATCGTATACCGCCAGAAGAAGGTGGGGGATTCGTTTGTGACATATCCCGCGATGGGACTCTCTCTCACGTACGACCACAGAGCGGTGGACGGCGCACCTGCGTCCCGGTTTTTAAAAGACCTCTGCACATCGCTTGAGGCTTTTGATATCCTGCTGGCGAAATAAGGAGGCATAAGTAATGGTTTATGATCTGATTGTTATCGGCGGCGGCCCCGCGGGCTATCTCGGCGCGGAACGCGCAGGGCACGCGGGTCTCAAAACGCTGCTGTTTGAAAAACGCAGCGTGGGCGGCGTCTGCCTTAACGAAGGCTGCATCCCCACAAAAACGCTGCTGTATTCGGCAAAGATAAAGGACAGCGCCGCTCACGGCGACGTTTACGGCGTCAAAGTGCAGGGTGCAGAGCTCGACCACGGCGCAGTAATTAAGCGCAAGAACAAAGTGGTCAAGACGCTCGTGGGCGGCGTGGAAGCCACGCTCAAGGGCGCGGGCGTCACGGTCGTGAAAGCGGCAGCCACAGTGACAGGCAAAAATACGGACGGTTTTACCGTGACGGACGGTAAAGAGACATATACGGGTAAACGCCTGCTGATCGCGGCGGGCTCGGAGTCGGCGGTTCCGCCCATTCTGGGGCTTGCGGACGCGATTAAAAGCGGTTATGTATTCACCAGCCGTGAAATGCTGGATATCACCGAAGTGCCTAAGAAGCTGATCGTAATCGGCGGCGGTGTTATTGGTCTTGAAATGGCAAGCTATTTCTGCTCAGCCGGTTCCGAAGTGACCGTGATCGAGATGCTTGATGCCATCGGCGGCCCGATCGACGCGGACATCGCGGCAATACTCAAGAAGAACCTTGTCAAGAAGGGCATCACCTTCCAGCTGGGCTGCAAAGTGACGGGCATTTCGGACAAGGTGGAATATCTGGACGCAGATGGCAAACCGGTTGCACTGGCGGCAGACAAGGTACTGCTTTCCATCGGACGGAGGCCTGTGGCGGACGGCCTTGGCCTTGAGTCCATCGGCGTGCTGACAGAGCGCGGTGCGGTGATAACAGACAGCCATCTGCAGACAAATATCCCCGGCGTATATGCCGCGGGCGACATCAACGGCAAATCCTTGCTCGCGCATACGGCATACCGTGAAGCCGAAGTGGCGGTGAACCACATGACGAACAAAAAAGATGTCATGCGCTACGATGCGATTCCCGCTGTGATATACACCACGCCCGAAGTGGCGGGTGTGGGGCTGACCGATAAAGCGGCCAAGGAGAAAGGCCTCGATGTGACAGTCAAGAGCATCACAATGAACTTCTCGGGGCGTTATCTCGCTGAGAACGACAAAGGCGACGGGATCATCAAACTCGTGGTGGACAACAAATGGAACAAGCTCGTGGGCGTTCACATGATATCGGGCTACGCATCAGAAATTATCTACGGCGCGGTGATGATGATCGAAAAGGAAATGACGATCGACGAAATTAAACAGCTGGTGTTTCCGCATCCGACGGTGTGCGAAGCGTTGCGTGAAGCCATTTTCCAGCTGTAGAATATTTTATAAGGGAGTTATGACATGACAAAATGTTTAATGGTCGAGCCTTCAAAGGTGAGACAGCCGGGCAAGATATCCTTTGAAGATATTCCGGTCAATGTGTATCAAAAGACTGTGGCGGATGAGAAAAAGAATTTCTCAAAGGATGAGTTCTTAAGAATGTACCGCGACATGCTCATCATCCGTGAATTTGAGACAATGCTAAATCTCATCAAGACAACGGGCGAATATGAGGGCGTGGCGTATAACCATCCGGGCCCCGCACATCTTGGCATCGGTCAGGAAGCGGCATATGTCGGTCAGGCATACGGTCTTTCCATCAACGACTATACGTTCGGTTCGCACAGAAGCCACGGCGAGATTCTGGCCAAGGGCTTAAGCGCGATCACACAGCTCAGCGATGACGAGCTCATGAAGATCATGAAGGATTTCTTCGGCGGCGAGACATATGCGGTTATCGAGAAGACCACAAAAGCAACAAGCGTGAAGGATATCGCGATTGAGTTTCTGCTCTATGGCACGCTCGCTGAGGTTTGGGCCAGAAAGACCGGCTTTAACCGCGGCCTCGGCGGCTCCATGCATGCGTTCTTCATACCGTTCGGCATATTCCCGAACAATGCCATCGTGGGCGGCAGCGCGGATATTGCAACAGGCGCGGCGCTGTATAAGCGTGTCAATAAAAAGGACGGCCTCGTTGTCTGCAACATCGGCGACGGCAGCATCGGCTGCGGCCCTGTGTATGAAGCGATGAATTTTGCCTCGATGGATCAGTTCAACACGCTCTGGGATGATGAGCATAAAGGCGGACTGCCCATCATATTTAACATATTCAACAACTTCTACGGCATGGGCGGCCAGACATGCGGCGAAACCATGGCGTACAGCGAAGTGGCGCGTCTTGGCGCGGGTGTCACACCCAGCCAGATGTTCGCCGAGCGCGTGGACGGCTACAACCCGCTTGCTGTGATTGACGCTTACAAGCGTAAACGTGAAATCATTGACAGCCGCAAGGGGCCTGTGCTGCTTGACGTGCTTACATACCGTATTTCGGGCCACAGCCCGTCGGATGCGTCGGCATACCGCGCAAAGGAAGAGATTGAAGCTTGGGAGAAAGCGGATTCCATCGTGGCATTCGGCAAGCAGATCACGGATGCCAAGGTCGCGGGTGCATCTGAGCTTGAAGCGATTGAGCAGCAGGTGAAGGCATGGATTCTGAGCACAGTGAATCTTGCCAAGGATGAAACACTGTCACCCCGTATGGATCTTGACAAGAACCCAACCGTCATTGCGGACCTTATGTTTTCCAACGGTCATGTGAAGAGCATGGACGAAACGAGAAAGCCGGATGCACTGGAACCCAAAGAAGAAAATGCGCATGTGAAACAGCTTAAGAAAAAGGTGCGTTTTGCCTTTGATGAGAACGGCAAGCCGGTCTCCAAGAACAGAGTTTACCAGCTTCGTGACGCTATTTTCGAAGCGATTGTGGACAAATATTACGAAGACCCGACGCTCACAGCCTATGGTGAGGACGTGCGTGAATGGGGCGGCGCGTTTGCGGTATACCGCGGATTAAGCGACTGCATGCCGTATCACAGATTGTTCAACTCGCCGATTTCAGAGGCGGCCATCGTGGGCAGCGCCGTGGGTTATGCCATGGCAGGCGGACGTGTGATCGCAGAGCTTATGTATACGGACTTCCTCGGCCGTGCGGGCGACGAGGTGTTCAATCAGCTCAGCAAATGGCAGTCGATGAGCGCGGGCATACTCAAAATGCCGTGCGTGCTGCGTATGTCTGTGGGCTCTAAATACGGTGCTCAGCATTCTCAGGACTGGTCGGCACTGTGTGCGCATATCCCGGGTCTCAAGGTTGTGTTCCCAACGACGCCTTATGATTCCAAGGGGCTTATGACAGCGGCGCTCAACGGCACAGATCCTGTGATTTTCCTCGAGAGCCAGCGCGTTTACGATATCGGCGAGCAGTTCCATGAGGGCGGTGTGCCTGCGGAATCCTATGAGATCGAGATCGGTGAGCCTGATGTCAAGGTGCAGGGCAGCGACTTAACGATTCTCTCGGTCGGTGCCACATTATACCGTGTCATGGATGCAGTTAAGCTGTTTAAAGAACACGGCATCAGCGTCGAAGTGATCGACGCACGCAGCCTTGTGCCGTTCAACTACGAGAAGGTGATTGAATCGGTCAAGAAGACGGGCCGTATCATGATCACAGGCGATGCCTGCGAGAGAGGCTCTCACCTGAACGACTTTGCGCGCAACATCACTGAGCTGGCATTCGATTATTTGGATGCGCCGCCGGTGGTCGTGGGTGCAAAGAACTGGATCACACCCGCGCATGAGCTGGAAGATCACTTCTTCCCGCAGCCGCAGTGGTACGTGGATGCGTTCCATGAGAGAATCAGCCCGATTCCGGGCTATACGCCGAAGCACAACTTCACTGAGCTTGAGCAGATAGACACCAACAAGCGCGGCGTATAAAATTCGTTTTATTATTCAGCGAACCTCAACCTAATAACATACAACTCAAATGAAATGAAGGGCGGCGATGATCTGATAGGTCATTGCCGTCTTTCATTTTTTTGATTTATCTGAAAAACCACACGTTTTACGTGTGGAGCGAAAGCCAGCTTTAGCGTTAATAATTAAGAGGTGACAGTCACATTGGCTTGAGCGAGAAGTGAATTAGGCCCGTTAAGAGAGGTGATGATTGACAGTTCCATTATGTCATGCTGAGCGTAGCGAAGCATCCCATGAATAGTGCATAATGAATGAGATTCTAGTCCACTTCAGAGGTGGAAACTTCTTAGGCGAGACTTCGCACGATCAACATATGTCACTCTGAGCCTGCAGCGAAAAGTCTTATGTGCATTTTGATACTCTATAAAACATCTTAATACTTAACCAATAGTATCGTATCTGTGAGAGAGTAAAGGCTTGTCACTCTATTCCTGCGGCGAAGAGTCTGAAAATGCCACTACTCTGTAAAATCAAATATGCCTTAAAAAAATACCGTATGTGCAAGATAGCTTAATGTCACTCTGAGCCTGCAGCGAAGAGTCTGATGCTTAATACCCTGTATATTCATTGAACTCGATGAGATTACCGTTTGCGTCATAGACGCCATCGACATCTGTCTCTTTACTGCCCCATAATATTTTCCGGTAGGTCAATCCGGAGCTGCCCATAACTTCAGCATAAATCAGCAAATCTTCTTCATAGTATTCAAATTTGAACTCACCTTTAAAGGGCAGCTCTTGTTCAGAGTTTGGGTTTTCTATGATCGAAGACCAAATTTCTTGCCCGTTAGCTTCAGCAATAATTTTAGCTGAGATAGCTTCGTCATCCAGATCTGAACGAAACGAATAGTACAAGCCTCCGTCAAAAGAATCAGGGCCGGCATAATCTACCCATAGTTCAGCCAATAGGCTGCCGCGTAATCGTCCGCCGATATCAATAAGTTCAGGTAAAATCTCACTTTGGCTCGTGCCCCCTTGATGAAACGTTATAGAAGCTTCACTTGTATCAGCAAGCGAAACAGACAACAAAGCAGAATATGCGTTGCCGCTTCGCGTCATCGGCACTTTGTTTTTGCCGATATATAAATCAGCCGTGGTATCTTCTGAATATGTTTTTGGGGTCACGGTTACAGATACATCACATTTGAGCGTTTGCGCGTTCGGCTTGCTGTAAGAGATGGTGTATCCGGCAATAAGGCTGTCTTGTTTGTCCAGCATGGTTTGGATATCGTATGTCATTGATTTGACTTGGGCATTCACATTGTTCATTTGGCTTGATAGATTTGCCTCGTTGTTCAAAATAGTGTTCTTTAGCTCTGACATGTTTTGATTAAACAGGCTGATGACAACCACACCCAATATGATGATGGAAGCAAGTATGGTGCTGAGAAGCACGATAACGGTCTTATGATTCATAGATATTCGATTCCCCTTATTTTATATTATATAGAAGTATATACCGTATAGTGATTTAAAGTAAATAATTACATTGTAAATAGAGTTGATTTATCTTATGATTAAGTCTCGAAAAAGAACAACAGTTCGCCAGAAATTATGTTTGCTTTTTTGCTGACATTTATGCTATAATACGCTTTGATATGGCAGGAGATATGGGCCGTGCCGCATACAGGTACAGCTTGAATCTGTCGAAAAACCTACGGTTTTCCGTCAGTTTACCGGTTTTGCTTGTTCCTCGGAAACCCGAAACTGCGCAAAACCCCGGGGTCCCCGAAAAGCCGTGCTTTTTGGGGTGGAGCCAAGGTGTGGGCTGCGCGGGCACAGCCAGCCTTGACCACGGATTATATTTCAGGGCTTTTGTTGACAGCCTAGAGCCGTGCCGCTTGTGGGTGCGGCTTTTCAATATGAAAGCAAAAAACAGGCAAAAATATTCGTAAAATCGGGCCGGCGTGGAAACCGGCCCCTACGGTTCAGGTTAATGTAGGGGAGCGTTTCCGCAATGCGTCCTTAAAAGATTCAATATTTATACAAGGAGACAGACATCATGAAAAGAAACGCACTTGTGGCCCAGTCGGGCGGGCCTTCACCGGTTATCAACGCATCACTGCTCGGCGTGATTGACGCTTGCAGGCAGCATCCGGACAGCATCGGCCATATCTATGCGGCATGGCACGGCATCGAAGGCGTGCTGCTTGAAGAACTGATCGACATTAATACGCAGGACGATAAGGAATTAAGGTTGCTAAAGAATACGCCTGCATCGGGCGGCATCGGCACTTGCCGGTATAAGCTTAAGCCCGATCAGCAGGAGGATTTTCAGCGCATCATCGACGTGCTGCGCGCACACGATATCGGCTATTTTTTCTATATCGGCGGCAACGATTCAATGGATACCGCGGCGCGCGTATCCAAGCTCGCTGATGAAGAAGGCTATGAGCTCACCGTGGTGGGCGTGCCCAAAACGATTGATAACGATGTGGGAGACGAAGCGTTCACGATTATCGACCATACGCCGGGCTACGGCAGCGCCGCGCGTTACTGGGCAATGAATCTGCAGAATATTGAAGAAGAAAACCGCGCCATGGGTGTGTCCGAATGTGTCAGCGTGCATCAGGCGATGGGGCGTCAGTCCGGCTGGATCACCGCAGCCGCGCGCCTCGGTGATCCCGAAAGGAAAACGCCGCTTCAGCTATATTTCGCGGAAGCGAAAAAAACCATCGAAGAGCTTGCGGAGAACGTCAACGAGCAGCTTAAACGCGACGGACGCTGTATCGTGTTTGTCAACGAAGGCTACGATGCGGGCGAACTGGGTGCGCGTCACGACGGCTTCGGCCACGTGGAATATGGTGCCAGCGAAAGCACAGCTGTGCAGCAGGTCACAAATTATTTAAACAGCCACGGCCTCAAAGCGCGCGGACAGGCCACCTGTCAGCAGGTCGGCGTGATGCAGCGCGATGCGTCGATATACGCGTCCAAGGTCGATATCGAGGAAGCGTATCAGGTGGGCGTGAAAGCGATTGATATCGCATTGAACGACGGCACGGGCTATATGGCGACAATACTGCGCCGTCCCGGCGACACGTACGATATCTATTACGACAAGGTGCAGTTGGAGATTGTGGCAAACTCGGTGCGTTATCTGCCGGAAAGCTGGCTTGCGTCGAGCGGCATCGATGTGACGGACGATTTTATCAAATATGCCATGCCGCTGATCGGCGACGGCTGGCCGGATGTGCCGATGGAAAACGGTCTTCAGCGTTTTGCACGTCTGGACATCAAATTTATTGACAAGAAACTTAAAAGCTATGTACCCTGTACGTTAAGACAGGGATAGAGGGGTGTCGGGGTTGAATTTTAAGCTCCAGTCGAAATATGAACCGGCGGGCAGTCAGCCGGAAGCGATCGATGCGCTGGCAAAGGGCATCGAGGCAGGCAAAAAATCGCAGGTGCTGCTCGGCGTGACGGGCAGCGGCAAGACGTTCACAATGGCGAACGTGATCGAGCGTGTGCAGCGCCCGACGCTGGTGCTTGCCCATAACAAAACGCTCGCGGCGCAGCTTTGCAGCGAATTCCGTGAATTTTTCCCCGAGAATGCCGTCGAGTTTTTCGTGTCCTACTACGATTACTATCAGCCCGAAGCGTATGTGCCGGGCAAAGACTTATATATTGAAAAGGACGCCAGCATTAACGACGAGATCGACCGTCTGCGTCACAGCGCCACATCTGCGCTGCTCGAACGCAAGGACGTGATCGTGGTGGCGTCGGTATCGTGCATCTATTCCATCGGCGACCCGGAAGAGTACAACGGTATGAGTATCTCATTGCGTCCGGGAATGACAGTCAAGCGCGACGATTTTCTGAGGCGTCTGGTGGACATTAACTACACGCGGGGCGACATGGACTTTGTGCGCGGACGGTTCCGCGTGCGCGGTGATACTGTGGAGGTGTTTCCCGCAAGCACCATGGAAAAAGCGGTGCGTGTCGAGTTTTTCGGCGACGAAGTGGAGCGTATACTTGAAATTGACGTGGTGACGGGCCGTGCGCTCGCCACACGTGAGCATATCGCGATATTTCCCGCCACGCATTACGCGGTGGAACGCGAATCCATGCTGGAAAAGCTCGATGACATACGCGACGATATGATGGCTCAGGTGGAGCTGTTCAAATCGCAGGATAAGCTGCTGGAAGCCGAACGGATAAAGCAGCGTACCGTATACGACATGGAAATGCTGCGCGAGCTCGGCTATTGCAGCGGTATTGAAAATTATTCGCGGTACTTCGACGGCCGTAAGCCCGGCGATCCGCCGTATACACTGCTCGACTTCTTTCCGGACGATTTTCTGATGATTGTGGACGAATCGCATGTGATGCTCCCGCAGGTACGCGCGATGTATAAGGGCGACTACTCACGCAAGGATATGCTCGTGCAGTACGGTTTCCGTCTGCCGTCCGCTTACGACAACAGGCCGCTCAAGTTCGAGGAATTCGAAAAGCGGCAGGGACAGACGGTATACGTGAGTGCGACGCCCGCTGCATATGAACGCGAACTCGCAGGCAGCGTGGTGGAGCAGATTGTGCGTCCCACGGGTCTGCTCGACCCGAAGATCACCGTGGTTCCCGCCAACGGACAGGTAGAGCACCTGCTGGGCGAGATACGCGCCGTGGTCAAGAAGGGGTTCCGCGTGCTTGTTACGACGCTTACCAAAAAAATGGCCGAGCGTTTAACGGACTATTATAAGGAATTGGGGCTGCGTGTCAAATACATGCACAGCGATATCGATACGATGGAGCGCATGGAGATCATACGCGGTCTGCGCATGGGCGAGTTCGATGTGCTCGTGGGCATCAATCTACTGCGAGAAGGGCTTGATCTGCCCGAGGTGGCGTTGGTGGCTGTGCTGGATGCCGACAAGGAAGGCTTCCTGCGCAACGAAACGTCGCTGATACAGACCATCGGGCGTGCCGCGCGCAACGTGGAGGGGCGCGTCATCATGTACGCGGACACCATTACCGGCTCGATGCGGCGTGCCATTGACGAGACGGAACGCCGTCGTGAAACGCAGATGGCGTATAATGAAGAACACGGCATTACGCCGCAGACGATTATCAAAGATACCTATAACATGATCGAGATCACAAAGCCTGTGAAGGATACGGAAAAGATCTCGCATGCCGAAGCGGTCAAGAAAGCGGCGATCATCGAGAAGCAGATGCGACAGGCGGCCATTGAGCTCGAATTCGAGACAGCCGCTGCGCTCCGCGACGAGTTGTTCAGGCTAAAGGAAATTATCAGAAAAGGATAGATATCAGGTAACCATGGATTACATTACGATAAAGGGTGCGAGGGAACACAACCTCAAAAACATCGATATAAAAATACCCCGCGACAAGCTGGTCGTGATCACGGGTCTCTCCGGCAGCGGCAAATCGTCGCTCGCTTTTGATACCATTTACGCAGAAGGACAGCGGCGTTATGTGGAATCGCTGTCAGCTTACGCACGCCAGTTTTTGGGGCAGATGGACAAGCCGGACGTGGATTCCATCGACGGGCTGTCTCCCGCAATATCTATTGACCAGAAAACGACCAGCCGGAACCCGCGTTCTACCGTGGGCACAGTCACCGAGATTCACGACTATCTGCGGTTGCTTTTCGCGCGCGCGGGTGAGGTGCACTGCACCAAATGCGGCAAAAAAATCGAACGTCAGACGGTCGATCAGATTGTCGACGATATCATGAAACGGCCTGAAGGGTCTAAGCTTATGATACTCGCGCCGGTCGTCAGCGGACGCAAGGGTCAGCATATAAAGCTGCTTGAAGACTTAAGCAAAAGCGGCTACACACGTGTCGTGGTGGACGGCGCCACATACACGCTGGATGAAGACATCGTGCTGGACAAAAACAAAAAGCACACCATTGACGTGGTGATCGACCGTATTGTGCTCAGCAGCGATGCTGAAACGCGCCTGCACGACTCCGCGGAGACGGGGCTGGCACGCGGCGAAGGCATCGTGAAAATCATCGACATGACCGATAACAGCGAGCAGCGATATTCGCAGAATTACGCGTGTATCGACTGCGGCATCAGCATTGAAGAGATTTCACCGCGCATGTTTTCATTCAACGCGCCGTACGGCGCATGTCCGCACTGCCACGGTCTTGGCACCATCATGAAGGTGGATGAAGACCTTGTCGTGCCGGACAAGACAAAGTCGCTTTCGGATGGCGCGATACGTGTATCGGGATGGAATTCGGCTTCAGGCGACAGCTGGGGCACGCAGTATTTCAGAGGCATGGCGCGCCATTTTGGCTTTGATATGGACACGCCGTTTGAACAGCTCGACCGCAGCATACAGGAGAAAATACTGTACGGAACGGACGACGAGCGCTTTGAGGTGGATTATTCATCCGATTACGGCAAAGGAACATTCCTTAACCGCTTTGAAGGCATTATTCCGAATATCGAGCGCCGCTATATGCAGACAGAATCCGACTCAATGAAAGCTGAGTACGAAAAGTATATGGCCGCGCTTGACTGTCCGGAGTGCCGCGGTACGCGCTATAAACCGGAACCGCTTGCGGTCAAAATCGGCGGCAAAAATATCGCTGAAGTTTCTGATATGCCGATCAACGAAGCGCGCAATTTCTTTGGTTCACTCACGCTCACGGAAAAGCAGCAGATCATTGCCGACAGGGTTTTGAAGGAACTGAACGCGCGGCTTAACTTTTTGATCAACGTGGGTCTTTCATACCTGACACTCTCGCGTGCCGCGGGAACGCTGTCGGGCGGCGAAGCCCAGCGCATCCGTCTTGCCACGCAGATCGGATCGGGTCTGACGGGCGTGCTTTATATTCTTGATGAGCCGAGCATCGGCTTGCATCAGCGTGACAACGACAAGCTGCTCACAACGCTCAAGGAGCTGCAGTCGCTCGGCAACACGCTGATTGTCGTCGAGCACGACGAGGATACGATGCTCAGTGCGGATTATGTAATCGATATGGGCCCTGGTGCGGGCGTTCATGGCGGCCGTGTCGTGTCGGCGGGGTCGCCCGAAGAAATCATGGCGGATAAAGCGTCTATTACAGGACAGTATCTGTCGGGCGTGAAGAAAATCCATACGCCAGAAAACCGTCGCGAGCCGGACGGCTTCTTCACCGTCATCAATGCATCTGAAAACAACTTAAAACACATCGATATCACTTTCCCAATGGGGGTGATTACCGCGGTGACAGGTGTGTCGGGCAGCGGAAAGTCCACACTTGTCAACGAGATATTATACAAAGCGCTTGCAAAACGCATATACAAAGCCAAAGACAGGCCGGGGCATCACGAGCGCATTGACGGCGCGGACCAAATCGATAAGGTGATCAACATCGACCAGAGCCCGATTGGGCGCACGCCGCGCAGCAATCCGGCGACGTACACGGGTGTGTTTACAAATATCCGCGACTTGTTCGCGGCCACCAAGGATGCAAAGGTGCGCGGATTCGGCAAAGGCCGTTTCTCGTTTAACGTAAAGGGTGGACGCTGCGAAGCATGCGGCGGCGACGGTATCATCAAGATCGAGATGCATTTTCTGCCCGATGTTTATGTGCCCTGCGAAGTCTGCAAGGGTGCTCGGTACAACCGCGAAACACTCGAGGTGAAATACAAGGGCAAGAGCATACAGGAAGTGTTGGATATGACGGTGGAGGAGGCGCTCGAATTTTTCGACAGCATTCCTTCAATTCGCAACACACTGCAGGTTATCTATGACGTGGGGCTTGGCTATATTCGTTTGGGTCAGCCGTCCACAACGCTGTCGGGCGGAGAAGCGCAGCGTGTGAAGCTGGCCACGTACCTATCCAAACGGCAGACAGGCAATACGTTGTTTATTCTGGACGAGCCCACAACGGGTCTGCACACCGATGATGTGAAAAAGCTTGTGGCGATTTTGGCGCGTCTTGCCGACAAGGGCAACACGGTAATCGTGATTGAGCACAATCTGGATGTGATCAAGTGCGCGGATTACTGCATTGATTTGGGACCCGAGGGCGGTGACGGCGGCGGGCGCATCGTTGCGACTGGGACGCCTGAACAGATCGCACAAAGCAAAGACAGCGCTACTGGGTATTATTTGGTAAAAGCCCTTTAATCCAATTTTTTTGTTACAAAGCAATTGTATGCGGGTATTGATTGTTTAAATGGCTAATTGACGTTATTGATTGACTGGAGGCTCATTTGAACATCAAGAACAAACTCACATTGACAATGGTCTTAGTTTTCCTGATCGTGGTTGTCGTTTTGGGTTATGTTTATTTATCCTCAATGCAGTCAAGTCTGGATATAAAGGCATATGAGATTACCGCGGAAGAATGCCGCGAGTCCGTGAGTGTCGTTAACCGGCTTTTTGAAATGCGTTACCATGCGGTTCAGTCGTCCGCGAATTTCTTAATCGAATCGATGGGTCAAAGTACGATTATTGATAAGATGTCAATTTTGCAATACTCTCTTGGGCTTTCCGGGTTTGAGTGCTATGCTTTGAATTGGTACGACAAATGGTATAAGGTCTCCGAATCGGGCTATACAGAAAAACAGCCCAGTGTTGTGATTGCAGGCCTTTATAGGCGCGTTTTGTTCGAAAACCTATACGAAGATGATTCGGAGGGGCTGCTTTTTTTTGAGCCGCTCGTTGATAATAACGGCAAACAGATCGGGCAGCTTGTGGCCAAACTGCCGGCAGAGGTTTTCTGGAAAGAAATCAGTTCCACGGATTCTCTTAAGAACGCGGATATTATGCTCGCCAAGACATCAGGAGCTATACTATACCCATCGACATACATGGGCGGAGAGCTGACCGTTTCAGAGAACTACAAAGTTGCGCCTGTCAAAATCAGAGCCGGAAATAAAACTGTGAATACCACCGGTATGGTGATGCCGGTACCCAATGCGGCCCTTAATGTGGCGGTTTTCGTCACCTATGATCACGTGATTAAAGAATTTGATCAAACTGTATTCTATTTTGTGATTGTGGCATTGTTTGGCATGCTCGTTATCGGAGCAACCGTTTACTTTGCCTCTGCACATATGACGCGTTCCATTACGGATCTGGCAAGGTACGTGGCAAAAATGGGCACCCAGTTTGAAACCATTCCCGAAAGGTTTACGCAGCGAAAGGATGAAGCCGGCACGCTGTCTAATTCTTTCGCGTTGTTATTAATGCGACTGAAATCCGCGCTGGATGAAAAGGATTTTCTTGCCCGGCATGACAGCTTGACACACCTCAGAAACAGATATTGTCTGGAACGAAATATAGCGGAGCTCATCGGCAAAAAACGTGACTTTGCTTTTGGCCTGCTGGATCTGGACGATTTTAAAGTGATCAATGATTCGCTCGGTCACGATGAGGGAGATAAGCTGCTTAAAAACCTCGCATCAGTTCTCAGCAGCTTTTCCTCAGATGAAATGGCACCCTATCGATGGGGCGGCGATGAATTCGCACTTGTTATCTTTGGAGACTCTGTAGAGCAGTACGAGAAAACACTGCAAGAAGTAATGCGGCGTGTTAAGGACCGTTTCAGCGGGGAGGATGTTCCCCATGTCACTGTGAGTATCGGCGTGAGCATATATCCGGAATCCGCCGTCACATATAAGAATCTGCTGATCACGGCAGACAAGGCCTTGGCCTGGGCAAAGATGACGGGCAAAGTGAACTTTTGCATCTATGAAAAATAAGCTTCCACCCCTGTCCGCCAGCCATACGGAGAAGCGCTTTAGAATCTGCAAAACAGTTATTTATGTCATTCTGAAGGAGCGTTAGTGATTGACTACGCAGTGGACTAGAATCTCATTCTTTTGTGCATTATTCATGGGATGCTTCGCTACGCTCAGCATGACATAATGGAACTGTCAAACATCACCCCTCTTTAACGGTCTAATTCACTTCTCGCTCATGCCAATGTGACTGTCACCTCTTCCTTTATTAATGCTAAGACTGGCTTTCGCTTCACACGTAAAACGTGTGGTTTTTTCTATGATAATATGAAAAAGCATACCCGCAGAGTATCAAATGCAGGCATGCGTTTTTATTTTGGTTTTATTCCATTGATCCGCCCACAGATTCATCGGCCTGCTTACCGATCCTTTTGGGAGGAAGCAGCAAAAGCATGGATGTGCGCTGCTGATAAGCGTCGTAGTCACTTTTTGTTTCCGTGAGTCTGTTTTCCATCATGGGTATACTGATCAGTACGAACAGCAGCGTCATCATAATAGGCGCGATCATGCTCCACCAAAGATCAGGCCGCGTTCCCGCCTGTATGATCCACACACCCCACCACAGCGAGACCTCTCCGAGATAGTTTGGATGGCGCGAATACTTCCACAGCCCTGTTTGTATACTTGTGCCGTTGTTTGCGGCATTGCTTCTGAATCGCCGCATCTGGCCGTCCGAGATGATCTGCATCATCACGGCAAAGACACAGACAGCAAAACCCAGCACGGAAAGAGCCCCAATCGTATCGGCGCCCTGGTAAGCGCAGAGGTAAGGAGGGAGCATGTTCACAAACACAAACAATGTGGGCAGCATGTTGATGCCAAAGAAGTTGGTAAAGAACCAAACCTTCGGATTTTTATCGTGAAGCATCGTATACCGCCAGTCCTGATGAGCCATACCGCGCCAGCCGATCGCCCAGTTCAGCGTCAGCCGTACGCCCCAGATCGTGAAGACGGCGATATAAAGCACATCAACGGCATCCATAAAGCCTGAGTCGGTCAGAAAACAGATAAACAGCACAAGAGGTGCCACACTCCAATAAGGGTCGTACATGCTTGCGTTGCGAAACACGAGACCAAAAGCCCATACCACCACCGTGGCAGCGGCATCTGCGCAAAGATACGCAAAAAAGCCCTTAAAAGGCAGAATGCGAAACACAAGCATCCCCGCAAAGAATGCGGCGACATAAACGAGAACAACGATCAGCAAAGAAAGACTCTTGGATAATTTCATCATATAATACCTCAAAAATGTATGTATAAGATATTATACAACAAATAAGAGCCTCAAGATACCCGTCTGCGTATATTTCCGCTTATTTGTTACCTCCCGTATTGCCGCTGCCGCCCATATTATTGTTTCCGCCCATGTTGCCCATGCCGCCCATACCACCCATGTTGCCCATAAACTTAAACATGTCTTCGGGCTTGAAGTTTTTCATGGAACCCATCATGCGCATCATGTTCTGCATATTGCGGAACTTTGACTGCTCTTCAGGCGGCATAAACATCGATAGGGCTTCAAACATCTGTTCGGGTGATGATGTATTCATATTTCTCAGCTTCTCCATTCTGCGCGTCATGCGCTCAAAGTTTTCCTGCATGCTCACCGACTGGGCGAGACTGCGCATCATTGACTTTGTGTCGGCGCCTGCATAGCGCGAAAGCACGTCGAGCAGGGCTTGCTGGCGTGTGAGCCGGGAAAATGCGTTCAGCCCGGCACCGCTGTATCCCGGCGGATGAACGGGCGGATTGCGGCGGTATTCCTCCGCAAGCTGCTGGGCGTTGAAAATGCTATGTATGGCTTCTCTGTCGCTGGCGCTTACATGCGGTTCTATGTTTTTAAGCATTTCCATGACAGATTGGCGGCTCATGCCGTCCTTTAACGTCATTGAGAGCAGGAAGCTAAGCTCCGGCGAAAATGACGCATGCTTTAACAGATCCCCATATCCCACGCTGTGCTCCTTTTGCTGCTGTTGAGGCTGAGGCGACTGCTGAGGGTTTTTTTGTGCCTGCCTCGGCCCGGGACGGGAACCGAAAGGGAACCTCATCATGAATGACCGTCTCCTTTACATAATATTTGACTTTATATCGTATGCGAAAAAATGTGTCCGCGTGCACTTTAACGCGAAAGACGAATATATATGTAATAAACCAGCTTAAATCGGCCTGCGAATCAGCGCCGTGCTTTTTCTGGACAACGACAAGAAGGAGGGCAGCAAATGCCAAAAAAGGATTTGAGGCAGATGAAGAAAGATAAAAATGCATCCAAGGTCAGCAAGGATGAGGTTCGCGAAGCGGCCAAGAAATACAATGTGGATGCGAGTCAAATTGACGAGGATAACATTCGCGGCGTAGAGGAGACCTTTGCACAATATGAAGGCAAAAGCGAAGATGAGCTGATGAGCGATCTTGAACAAGTCATTAAACAGGGGCGTAAGGACGGCTCGTTCTCCGATGATATGCTGGACGGCTTTATTCAGAACGTGGCCCCCATGCTGGACGACGTGCAGCGTCAGAAGCTACAGAGTATCGCGCAGATGATAAAGATGAATAAGATATAATCGTACATAGTTTCACTTGCCTGCAGGGTACCACTGCGGGCTTTTTTGCGTCGCTAACGTTTCATGTTCAAGATAATATAATAGATAGTGTGATTTCATGTGACCGTATGGTATAATGCAACAAGATTACGGAGAGGATTATTGTATGAGCAAAACAGTCGTGCTGACGGGCGGCGGAACGGCCGGCCATGTGACGCCGAATCTGGCGATAATTCCAAAGCTGAAACAGATGGGTTACCATATCGAATACATAGGGACAAAAAACGGCATGGAACGGGAGATCATTGAAAAAACCGGTCTGCCGTATCATATGATCAGCGCAGGCAAGCTGCGGCGCTATTTCAGCCTGAAAAACTTCACCGATCCCGCAAGAATACTCGCGGGATATATGCAAGCCAAACGTATATTAAAAAGAATAAAACCTTCAGTTGTATTCTCAAAGGGCGGTTTTGTGAGCGTGCCTGTCGTGTTTGCAGCACATAAGCTTAAAATCCCCGTGGTGCTGCATGAGTCGGATTATACGCCGGGTCTTGCAAACAGGCTTTGTATACCTCGCGCCCAAAAGGTCTGCACGGCATTCTCGTCTACGCTCAAAAACATACCTGAAGGCAAGGGTGTTTACACAGGGCTGCCCATAAGAGCAGAGCTGCTTAAAGGCAGTAAGAACAACGCATTGAAGATGTGCGGTTTTTCGGGAAAGAAGCCTGTGATGCTCGTGATGGGCGGAAGCCTTGGTGCGCAGCCGATCAATGAGACATTGGACAGCATTATGCCCGCGCTGACGAAGCGCTTCGATGTGATTCATATTCGCGGCAAGGAAAACCTCGCATGCGGTTTTCTGCCGTGCGGATGCAAGCAGTTTGGTTATGTGGACAGCGAGCTTGCCGATCTCTATGCGGCTGCGGATATCATGCTGTCACGCGCGGGCGCGACCGCTGTGTTCGAGATACTCGCGCTGGCATTGCCCGCGCTGCTCGTACCGCTGAGCAAAGTATCCAGCCGCGGCGATCAGGTGCTGAACGCCCAGTATTTCAAAGAGCAGGGCTTCTCGCATGTGCTGCCGCAGGAAGAGCTTAGCGCGGATACGCTGCTGAAGGCCATTGATAATCTGTATAAAGACGCGGATACGCTGCGGCGGCGTATGAAGCGTGAAAACGCCGCAAATGCGGCAGATACCGTAGCAAGGATTATAGACGATGCCTCAAAATGATAAGCTCGCTTTACTGGTCAGGCGCTATCTGACTGAGTCGGGCGAAAAAGCAAAAGAGACGATGGAATCCATACTTGTGCTGCCGAACGCACCGCGCCGTATATACGGCATGACAACGGGGGACGATCGACGGGCCGCGTTCAAGGCATTGGCGGATATTGCAAAAAAGAAGCTGGGGCGCGAAGCGCTGTCGCCGCTGGTTGTTCGCGAAGCGGACAAGCTCATGGCCATCGACGACGATAAGGCGCGCAAGAGCGCCTATAAACTGATCGGGCTGTGCGCGCCGGACGCCTGCGCAGACAAGCTGCTCAAAGCACTCAAACATGAAAGGACGCGTTTTGTGCGTCCGTCCATTATATTGGCACTGGGCAACACCAAGGAGCCGGAGCGCTATCTTAAAAATTATGTCGTGGAACCGGGAGAGCCCAAGCATATGCAGGCCGAGCGCGATGCGCTCAAAAAAGCTCTCGGAAAAGCGGCGGCACCTCAGCAAGTGCCCATGAAGCTGCGTTTACCGCAGTGGTGCACGCTGACCGCCATCAAACCAAGCGCGCTTGTCGCCGAACTCAAAGCCAAGGGTGTGGAATACCGCTCGTCTCGGCTCAAAAATGCCTTGGAAGCGCCCGCGGCTTATATTAAAAAGCTGCGCTGCTTTGAAGACGCGCTCTTTTATGTCGGCAAAGACGACGATTATCAGGCGGTTGCGGTTGCATTGGATGCAATGGGATGCAAGGGACAGTTTTACCGCATTGAAGCGGGAGCCGTGCGCCCGGAGAAACGGCGTGACGCCATCATGGCCGTATCCAAAGGACTTGCGCCATATGGGTATACGGACAACCCGTCTGCGTATGCGTTTGAACTGCGGCTGATCAAAGGCCATATCTACGCCAAATTTGCCGATCACCGTTTTGACTACCGCAAGACGTCCATTGCGGCCAGCATCAACCCTGTGACAGCGGCGAGCATTATGCGGCTGTGCGAGCCGTACATGCGTGAAGACGCGGATGTGCTCGATCCGTTTTGCGGAAGCGGCACCATGCTAATTGAACGCGCATACCTTAAATCCGCAAAATCGCTTGTGGGCGTGGATTTATCAGGGTATGCTATCAAGGCGGCCTGCACGAACCGCCGTGCAAGCGGTCTGCGGATCGCGCTCATACACGGGGACATTTTGAGCTATGGCGCGGCGCAATATGACGAGGTCATCGCCAATATGCCGTTTGGCATCCGCGTTTCCGGGCACATGTCCAATTTGAAGCTGTACGCGGGATTTGCAGACAAGCTGCTTGTGCTGCTCAAGGACGGAGGCCATGCCTTTTTGCTGACACAGGAAAAGAAACTGCTGCGTGATGAAATCGGAAAGAGGCAAGCGCTGTCTCTGATTCATGAAGAGAATTTCGAATCGGGCGGCCTATGCCCGACGCTGTTTATTATAAAAAAGGAGCAGGTGAAATGAACGACTTTTTAACATTTGGCGAGCTGTTGATAGACTTTACGCCGTCGGGTGAACAGGGCGGGCAAAAGCTCTTTATGCAGAATGCCGGCGGTGCGCCCGCAAACGTGGCTGTGGCGATGAAAAGCTTTGGGACTTCCTCGGCCTATATGGGTATGGTGGGTAACGACGCTTTCGGGCGCTATCTTAAAGATGTGCTTATTAAAAAAGGTGTTGACACATCCGGTTTGGTGTTGTCGTATACCTATAATACGTCGCTTGCGTTTGTTCATCTGTTTGCCAATGGAGACCGCGACTTCTCATTCTACAGGGAGCATGGCGCAGATGTGATGTATTCTGAAGATCTTATCAATGAGCAGGCGATAAAAAACGCGCGTATTTTCCACATCGGTTCACTGTTAATGACAGATGAGCCTGCTCGGAGCGCCACGTTAAAAACGCTTGAGATTGCAAAAAGCGCAGGCGTCACGGTCTCCTATGATCCGAATTACCGTGCGCCGCTATGGGACGATGAGCAAACAGCCAAAGAAATGATGCTCAAAGGCATGGAATATGCGGATATACTCAAGATATCGGATAACGAGGTCGATTTTCTTTTTGGTCACATGCCGTACGAGGAAGCGGCGCGCATGCTGATCGGCCGCGGTATTAAGCTCGTGTTTATCACAATGGGAAGAGATGGCGCGATTTTCGCCCATCGAGCAGGCGTGGGCAAGGCGGCACCGTTTTCTGCCAAGGCGGTGGACGCGACAGGCGCGGGAGACTGCTTCACAGGCGGCGTGCTGTCGCAGTTTTTAACAAGCGGCAAGACGTTGGATGAACTTACGCTGGACGACATCGCGGGCTTTGCCCGGTTTGCGAACGCGGCGGCATCCATCTGCGTGGAAGGCAAAGGCGGCATACCGTCGATACCAAGCCTTGAAAAAGTTAAGCAAAGGCTGTCCGGGAACTAACCGGCGGTCTTTTTTATTGGAGTATGGTATGGGCGCGGCGTTGACAAGTCGCAATCAAGCATTTAATATTTATAAAAAAGTATACTATTGCTGAAAGGCGGTTTTCATATGCAGATTTCAAGAATTACGGAGGGGCTGACGTTTGACGACGTTCTGCTTATACCGCAGAAAAGCACACTCGTTCCGTCAGAAATTTTAGTCAAGACACGGCTGACAAAGAAGGTGAGCTTAAATATTCCGATCATGAGCGCGGCCATGGATACGGTGACGGAGGCGCGTTTGGCTATCGCGCTGGCCAGAGAAGGCGGTGTGGGTATCATTCACAAAAACATGTCTATCGAGGAACAGGCTTCGGATGTAGACAAGGTCAAAAGAAGCGAGCACGGCGTCATCACCGACCCGTTTTCACTGTCTCCTGAGCATCTGATATCCGATGCGAACGCGCTGATGGAGCGCTACCGGATATCCGGCGTCCCGATTACCAAAGACGGCAAGCTCGTCGGTATACTCACCAACAGAGATCTGCGTTTTGAAACAGACTTTTCAAGAAGAATCAGTGAGGTAATGACAACGAAAAACCTCGTGACCGCTTCCATCGGCACCACACTGGCCGAAGCTCAGGAGATTCTCGGACGGCACAAAATTGAAAAGCTGCCGCTTGTCGATGATGACGGCATGCTTAAAGGCCTCATTACCATTAAGGATATCGAAAAAGCTATTCAATATCCGAATTCCGCCAAGGATCAAAACGGACGGCTGCTTGCAGGCGCAGCGCTCGGTGTCACGGCCGATCTGATCGACCGTGCGGCGGCGTTGGTGGCGGCCAAGGTGGATATTGTGACGATCGATTCGGCGCACGGCCATTCTAAGAACGTGCTCGACGCTGTCGAAAAGCTCAAATCGAATTTTCCGGAGCTGCAGGTCATCGCGGGTAACGTGGCGACTGCCGAAGGCACCGCCGATTTAATCAAAGCGGGTGCGGACTGTGTCAAGGTCGGCATGGGCCCCGGATCCATCTGCACCACGCGTGTGATTGCGGGTATCGGTGTGCCCCAATTTACCGCCGTACTTGCGTGTGCTGAAGCGGCGGCAAAGTACGATGTTCCCATTGTGGCAGACGGCGGCATCAAGTTTTCAGGCGATATCACCAAAGCGCTCGCAGCGGGCGCGTATGCCGTCATGATTGGCAGCCTGTTTGCAGGCACCGAAGAGAGCCCGGGAGATACGGAAATCTTTCAGGGCCGCAGTTTCAAAGTATACCGCGGCATGGGTTCGCTCGCGGCGATGCAAAAGGGCAGCAAAGACAGATATTTTCAGGATAAGGCCGACAAACTCGTGCCCGAAGGCGTGGAAGGGCGTGTGCCATATAAAGGGCCTTTGAGCGACACGGTTTTCCAGATGGTCGGCGGACTCAAATCCGGCATGGGTTATTGCGGTGCCGCGAGTCTTGCTGAACTGAGAGATAAAGCACAGTTCGTGAAGATCACAGGCGCCGGGCTGACGGAGAACCATCCGCACGATATATACATCACAAAAGAAGCACCAAATTATACAGGAAGGTAATCAATGAGAGAGACAATCATCGTTCTGGATTTCGGCGGTCAATACAACCAGTTGATTGCGCGGCGTGTGCGTGACCTTAAGGTTTATGCAGAGATACTGCCATGCGATGCGTCGCTGGAAAGAATCATGGAATATAAGCCTATCGGCATCATTTTTACAGGCGGCCCCAGCAGCGTAACGGATGAGGGTGCACCGATGTGCGACGCTCGTCTTTTCGACGCAGGCATCCCCATACTCGGCATCTGCTACGGCAGCCAGCTTATGGGCAGCAAACTGGGCGGCAGTGTGAAACGCGCTGAGCGCCGAGAATACGGCAAAACGGACATCCGCTACGATACAAGCTGTGCGCTGTTTAAGGGTCTGGAAGAAGACAGCGTGTGCTGGATGAGCCATACCTATTATGTGGACAACCCGCCGGAAGGTTTTTCAGTTGTGGCATCCACACAAAGCTGCGAGGTGGGGGCGTTTTGTCATGCGGAGCGCGGGCTTTACGGTGTGCAGTTCCATCCCGAAGTGGTACATACGCGTTTTGGCAATGAGATTCTGCGTAACTTCCTGTATGAGGTTTGCCGCGCGAGCGGCGGCTGGACGATGGAAAACTATGTGGACACGGCTGTCGCCAATATACGTCAGCGTGTCGGAGACGGACGTGTGCTGCTCGGCCTTTCGGGCGGTGTGGATTCATCCGTGGCCGCGGTGCTGCTTGATAAAGCGATCGGCAAGCGACTGACATGCATATTTGTGGATCATGGCCTGCTTCGCAAGGACGAGGCCAGACAGGTGGAAGAGACCTTTTCGGGCGCATACGATATGAATTTCGTGTGCGTGGACGCGTCCGAGCGGTTCTTAAGCAAGCTCGAGGGCGTGGCGGAGCCTGAGCAAAAGCGCAAGATCATCGGCGAAGAGTTTATCCGTGTGTTCGAGGAGGAAGCCGCCAAGATCGGCAAGGTGGATTTTCTTGCACAGGGCACGATCTATCCCGATGTCATTGAATCGGGCAAGGGCCACGCGGCGGTCATTAAAAGCCATCACAACGTGGGCGGGCTGCCCGATGCGGTGGATTTTGAGGAAATTATCGAGCCGCTGCGCGAGCTGTTCAAAGACGAAGTAAGAGCGCTCGGTGAAGCACTGGGCATGCCGCACCATATCGTTTGGCGGCAGCCGTTCCCGGGGCCCGGCCTTGCGATTCGCATTATCGGTGATGTGACGCGAGAAAAGGTAAAAACCTTGCAGCTGGCCGACGCCATATTTCGCGAGGAAATTGCGATTGCGAATCTTGATTCGGAAATATGGCAGTATTTTGCGGTGCTCACCAACATGCGCAGCGTGGGTGTGATGGGCGACGAGCGCACATACGACCACACCATCGCTCTGCGTGCCGTCACCAGCGTAGACGGCATGACGGCAGACTGGGCGCGCATCCCGTACGAAGTGATGGAGAAAATATCAAATCGTATTATCAACGAGGTACCGGGTGTGAACCGCATTTGTTACGACGTGACAAGCAAGCCTCCGGCGACGATTGAGTGGGAGTAAATAATACAGATAATTAAAATAATATAAACAAACGCTGCAGATATTTGTGGCGTTTATTTATATCAATTGGATAATTTTTATCGGATAAGGTTAATAATCTATGTTAAATAGAAAATACCAATAAGTCCAGAGAAGTCAACAATAATATGGGATATTACTGTCCATCGTATTGACTTCATTCTATAAGCAGATATACCCCAAAAAGCACCTAAGAGAGTAGAAAAGAACACAAATAATGGTACACCCAAAGATGACGGATTTATTGAGTTGGGTGATATATGCCATATTCCAAAAAATAAGATTGGAAATATGCAGCCAAATAAAGGACCTTGAAAATTTTTGTAGTATAAACCACGCCATATTATTTCTTCAGTGAATGCATTTACAATCGCAATAACAAGAGATACTATACCAATTTCCCAAGTGAGTCCTTTTAAACGTTGAAAAAACGGCCCAAAGAATATAGCTAATAAACATGGGACAATAAGTAAGACTATATTTACCCAATTATATTTAGTTTTTTTAGCCGGTGCAAAAATAGAACTTATACCTTCTCTTTTTAAAATAATGAATGGTATGATAAGTCCCCAAAAAATCCAATAAAACATAAAACCTGATAGGTAACCAATTTTTAAACCAAATATATCAACAAAAAAATTAAAAGCAAAGTATGTTGTTATAATTAGTAAAAGAGGTAAAATAACTAGTAACTTTTGATTTGCATTGAATTTACATATTTTAATCTTCATTATATATAAAATCCTTTGTATTTAATTAAAAAATATTGTATTGTATTAGTGTATTTTTTTCAACTTAATACAATGAATTTGTTAAATTATGAAAGTAACCAGAAGCATTCGAGCACGTTGCATCGAGGCAATAATATGGCAACAAAAAATCAGACAGCAAAAATGATATAGATAAATAGAAGTGTTTAAGAAACGCTCTCACAGGGCGAGCGGGAGTGACAATACAGATAATAAAAAAGAATAGATAATTCGCGTCAATCTGCGTATTATATTTAAAACTTTATATGCCTGCAACGTTTCGCTTAATTAGTATAAAAATAAACGTTTTGACAGAACAATCTATTTTATAGTAATATTAGCTATATTCTAATATTGAAAGGACATGGACTGCATGCTTGATCCGATCTATCGCTAGTTTTCAAACGACGAGTATGAACTATGGCTTCTCATAAGCCCTTAGTTGTTATACGCATGAATATTAGTGAATAGCGGAAGAGTTGTGTGAAAATGTTCTGGTTATGCACACACTGTTTCGGTGTGTTTTTTTGACACTTCTTTCAACCGCTGCTCACATGAAAATGAGAAATGAGGTTTGTTATGTTTGATATGAGAAAAATACAAGAGCAAGTGATTTTTAATGCCGTAAAAGTTGTGAGCAGCGATGAAACAGCAACGGAAATCGTCTATCCCGCGCAGGCAGAGGATAATCCTGCTTGGGTGAAATCCACCATGAGCAGACTGGAAAGCCTTTTTGACAGACCAACGGTTAAGCAGATTAGAATGAGCTGTCAGTGTGGTTATGCCATGGATGAAAAATTAGCGTTGGTTAAGGAACTAATTGAAACATCGTCCAGTATGGAGGAATTCGCAAACCAGGACAAAGCTGCGGCAAATGGTCTGTCATATAAAGACGGAGAGCTTTTTCTGCAGTTCCCGTTTTGCCCATGTCCGATGCTGGCCGAAGTGGATAACCTGGACACAGATACATGGTGCCAATGCACGACAGGCTACAGCAAAGTGCTTTTCGAGAAAGCGTTTGGCTGTGAAGTTGATGTCGAACTGTTAAAAAGCATAAAAATGGGCGACGACATATGCCTTATGAAGATTGTGCCTTGCGGTTCTGTCTGGAAATAAACGGTTATTTGAATGTTCAACTTAAGGAAAAAGCGGTCTTTAGCAGGCCGCTTTTTCCAACCTAACAATAGAAGAGCAGGGAGGAATGATAACCAATTTTATTCAATGAAAAACAGCAGGTAATCGGCCTGCTGTTTGTGTTTGCCCGAAGATACGTCAAATGCTATTCGCCCATTTGCCACGTTGCTTCAATATTCGAGAGCAGAGAAGCAGCGGTGGTGAGATGCTCGGCGCTGTGCAATTCGTGATCAGCCCCCAGTACTTCGCCTGTGCCCGCGAGATCAGGGGATAATGAACCTGATTCTGCAGAAGTATCAATGTCCACGCTCCATAAAGCAGAGGGTTGCCCGTTCACGTTGCTGTATCCTTCATCGCCCTCGCTGAGGTCTTCGGCGTAATAGTCATTGTAATCAAACGAAGCGTTTGCTTCGACGAACAGTGTCAGCTTCTTGTCCATAAATGCCTCGGGTATGTTAAGTGTCAATTCGGCTTTGCCTTTCGGAGTCGCACCGGAGATCACATCAGCTTCGCGTATGCCTTTCCATATCGGCAGCACAGATGGACGCTGCTGTCCGCCCCAGTTGTCGGCTGCGGCTTTGGCGGTAGCAAACAATGTCGAGGTATTACCGTCTTCGTCCTCAATCCATACGGCATAGGATGGGGCGTAGCGCAGGCCCTCGCCGTAATCGAACGAGACGGACACATACGGCAGGGTTGTGTTTGCCTCAGGTGCCGATGCGGCGCAGGCGGCCATCAATGCAATAGCGACCATCAGTGTGATAAAAATAGGTATAATTTTTTTCATAGATAAAACTCCTTTCCGCTTTTAGCGGGATTATACAATTTTTTTCTATAATAACACACATGTAAGTGTAACATCATCATATTTATGTTAAAATATGAGAAAATCAACATTCCTTTTTAATATCAATTACGTGGGATACATTGTGACATAATCTATGTAAGGCTTTGGTCATGTATTGTGCGCTCAGATGTGTTTTCATCATAGTATATAGCGCGACAAATAAAGGAGCGTTTATGACAGACGAATTAAAGGCGTATATACGCTTAGAAACAGCCGTTGCTGCGGCTTTCAACTTCTTTATCAATGGCATGGTTGCTGCACTGGTTTATCATAAGGCCGACTATGTACCGACAGACGCAATCAGCATTATCATAGACCTTGTACTCACCTGTCTGCTGATGTGCGTGCTATGTGCTTACTTATGCCGTGCCAGCCTGAAGCGGACAAAAACTGCACGCATACTGGAGGGAGGCGGCGCTTTGCTGCGGTGTTTTGGCCGCCTGCTTCGTTATCCGCTGCTGTATGGTTTCGTGTTGGGCATCATCGCCGCTATTGTATTGTCCGCAGCGACTGTGCCGCTGTTTGCGTGGCTAGGGGTCAATATGCTGCCGTTTGGCTGGTATGTCGTGCTTAAAGTGCTTTTCGCGGCGCTGCTTGGCGGCGGTGTCACACGATTAACGCTTTATGCCGGAATGTATGCATCTAAATGATGTTTCCGTTATGACGAGAAAAATATTTGAATACACACTTGCGGTTTCGTATTGATCAGCGGTGAAAACCAGAACAAGCCAAGTATTCCCGTTCTCTCACATGATCCCAACTGCATAAAATTAAATGATGTGAATTATTTTGTCATTTATATTTTAAGTGATTGTTAAGACTTTATTTTTTTGCCCCGATACGCTATAATCTATACATTCACTTAAAGCACGGAAGTACGGACAGATTGATAATTTGCGTGCAAAAAAAGACATACGAGAGGGAATTATGATCTGGAACGAAAAGATTGAGTGTGCGCCGAAAGAGGACATCGAAGCGCTTCAGCTGGCACGGCTCAAAAGCACGGTAGAACGGTGTTATCACAACGTGGCTCATTACCGCAAGAAGCTTGACGCGGCAGGTGTCAGGCCGGATGATATTAAATCGCTGGACGATATCCGGCGCATTCCTTTCACAGTCAAGGACGATTTAAGAGACAACTATCCATTCAAGCTGTTCGCTGTACCCATGAAGGATGTGGTTCGTATTCACGCATCCTCGGGCACCACGGGCAAGCCGACTGTTGTGGGGTATACAAAGGCTGACATCGACATGTGGGCGGAGTGTATTGCAAGGCTGTGCTGCGCGGCAGGCGCCACGCCGGACGATATCGCGCAGATCACATTTGGCTATACGCTGTTTACAGGCGCTTTCGGACTGCACTACGGCCTCGAGAAGCTCGGCGCTTCCATTATTCCCATATCGGGCGGCAATTCTAAGCGCCAGCTCAATATTATGCAGGATTTTGGCAGTACGTTGCTTGTGGGTACGCCGTCTTACGCGCTTTATCTCGCGGAAACAGCCAAAAAGATGGGCATAGACACTAAGAAGCTGCCGCTTAAGCTCGGCATGTTCGGCGGCGAAGGCCATACCGAAGAAATGCGGCGCGAGATCGAAGACGCATGGGACATTGTGGCGACTGAGAACTACGGCCTGTCTGAGATCATCGGTCCGGGGGTGTCGGGCGAGTGCTACATCAAGCAGGGTATGCATATCTGCGAGGATCATTTCTATTGCGAGATCGTCGATCCAGATACGCTGGAACCTGTGCCTATGGGCGAAAAGGGCGAAATGGTGATTACCGCGCTTTCCAAGGAAGCGCTGCCGATACTGCGCTACCGTACCAAGGATATCACATGGCTGATACCCGAAAAATGCGAATGCGGGCGCACCTCGATGCGCATGGCCAAGGTGCAGGGACGCACGGACGACATGCTGATTATCCGCGGCGTCAACGTATTCCCGTCGCAGATCGAAAGCGTGCTGCTGGGTATCGACGACATTGGGCCGCACTATGAGATCATCGTCCGCAAGGACGGCTATATGGATAAAATTGAAGTGCTCGTCGAGGTGACAGACGCCTCGTTGATTGAAAAGTTCAGCGCGCTTGAAGCGCTTGAGAAGAAAATCAAGCACGCGCTTTATACCGTGCTCAATATCGGCGCGGATGTGAAACTCGTGGAGCCGCAGACCTTGAAACGGTATGAGGGCAAAGCCAAACGGGTCACGGACTTGCGCGGGCAGTCATAAATAAGGCAAACATAAAAACAACTTAAAGGGGATACAAATGAAAAAGATGATGCTGGGAAACGCAGCGTTCGCACGCGGTGCTTATGAAGCGGGCGTGACGGTCGCCGCGGCGTATCCGGGAACGCCAAGCACCGAGATTACGGAAAATATCGCAAAGTACGATGAAATATATGCCGAATGGGCGCCCAACGAAAAGGTGGCGCTCGAGGTTGCCATCGGCGCTTCGTTCGCCGGCGCGCGCGCGGTTTGCTGCATGAAGCATGTGGGTGTGAATGTCGCGGCCGATCCGCTGTTCACCGTATCGTATACGGGCGTGAACGGCGGACTTGTCATTATCGTTGCGGACGATCCGGGCATGCATTCAAGCCAGAACGAGCAGGATTCGCGGTTCTATGCGCGCAGCGCGCATGTGCCGATGCTCGAGCCAGCCGACAGCAACGAAGCCAAGGAATTTGTCAAAGTCGCATTTGAGCTATCTGAAAAGTATGACACGCCTGTGATGGTGCGCTCCAACACGCGTCTCTCGCACTCGCAGGGGCTTGTGGAGCTTGGCGGCCGCACAGGTGAGATGCTCAAGCCGTATCAGAAGGATATCGCTAAGTACGTGATGATGCCGGGTATGGCGAGAAAACGCCATGTCGTGGTGGAACAGCGTATGAACAGCCTCAAGGCCGATGCCAATGAATTGGCTGTCAATGTCACTGAATACCGCGACAAAAGCATCGGTATTGTGACAAACGGCGTGGCTTACGACTATGTGCGTGAAGCGCTGCCGGAAGCCAGCACACTAAAGTTAGGGCTTGTACACCCAATACCTGAAAAGCTGATTCGCGATTTCGCCGCTCAGGTGGAAACGCTGTATGTGGTGGAAGAGCTGGAGCCGTTCTTTGAAGATCAGATCAAAGCGATGGGTATCAAGGTGATCGGCAAAGACATATTCTCCGTTCAGGGCGAATACAGCGTGAACTTAATCGCTGACAAGATCGGCGGAACGAAGAAGGATATTTGCAATCCGGGAGAGCTGCCGCAAAGGCCGCCTGTGATGTGTCCCGGCTGCCCGCACAGAGCCGTGTTTTACGCGCTTAAAAAACTGGGCATTACAGCCACGGGCGATATCGGATGCTACACGCTCGGTGCACTGCCGCCGCTTCAGGGCATCGACGCTTGTGTCTGTATGGGCGCAAGCATTGGCATGGCGATGGGAATGGAAAAAGCACGCGGGAAGGATTTTGCGCGTAAGCTGGTTGCGGTCATCGGAGACTCGACATTCTTCCATTCAGGCATCACAGGGCTTGTGGACATGGTTTATAACGGTGCCACGTCGACGGTCATTATACTCGACAATTCAACCACAGGCATGACAGGACATCAGGATCATCCGTCAACCGGCAAAACGGTGAAGGGCGATATCGCGTACGCGGTGGATATCCCCGCGCTCGTTAAGTCGGTCGGCGTCAATCATGTGCGCATTGTCGATCCGTTCAATCTTAAAGAGCTTGAACAGATTCTCAAAGAGGAAACATCGCGCGAGGAACTCAGCGTGATTATCACAAAACGTCCTTGCGTGCTGTTGGATAAAAAGTATATACAGCCGCCGTACACGATCACTGACAAGTGCAAAGACTGCGGTGCATGCTTAAAGCTCGGCTGTCCGGCCATAAAAAAGACGGACAAGGGCATGGAGATAGACGTGAGCGTTTGCACTGGCTGCGGGCTTTGCCCGAGTGTGTGCGCGTTCGGTGCGATAGAAACGGCAGGGGTGTAAATATGACTGATATTTTGATTGTGGGTGTCGGCGGGCAGGGAACGCTGCTCGCAAGCCGGGTTCTTGGCAATCTGGCCATTAATCTTGGATACGATGTAAAGCTTTCGGAGGTGCACGGCATGGCGCAGCGCGGCGGCAGCGTCGTGACGCACGTCCGTTTTGGCGATAAAGTTTACGCGCCTGTCATCGATGAAGGCGGCGCGGATATTATTCTGGCTTTTGAGAAGCTTGAAGCATTGAGGTGGTGCGGCCGTTTGAATAAAAACGGCAGGATGTTTATCAACACGCAGGAAATTTTGCCCATGCCCGTCATCACGGGTGCGCAGCAATATCCTGCGGACATTGAAGCACGTATAAGTGCAATGGTGCCCGATGCGGTGTTTATCGATGCGCTGCCGCTTGCCAAAGAGGCAGGCAACATGAAGGCGCTTAACATTGTGCTCATCGGCGTGCTCGCTAAGTATATGGATATTGATAAACAGGCCTTCCTCGATGCCATCAAACAGACGGTTCCGCCAAAAACGCTTGAAGTGAATATGAAGGCATTCGAATTGGGCTATAACGCTTAAAGGTTATATGACGCAAACCCTGAGGCGGAGTTTTCAGGGTGTGAATGGAGGAATATAATGTATTGGAATAAAGATATCGAATGCATGGATCGTGAGCAGCTTCGTGCGCTGCAGACGAAAAAGCTTCAGGCTACGGTTAAAAAAGTCTATGAAAACGTGCCTTTCTACAAAAAGGCTTTTGATGAAAAGGGTGTGAAACCTGAGGATATTAAGAGCGTGGACGACGTCAAACTGCTGCCCTTCACGCTCAAGCAGGATCTGAGAGACAATTACCCGTTTGGCCTTTTCGCGGTGCCGCAGGATGAGATATGCCGTGTGCATGCGTCGTCCGGTACCACGGGCAAACCCACGGTGGTGGGCTATACCAAACGAGATATCAAAAACTGGGGCGACCTCATGGCGCGCACGTTTACTTTCGCGGGCGGATGCAAACAATCTGTGATACAGGTGGCTTACGGCTATGGTCTGTTCACGGGCGGCCTGGGCGCGCATTATGGCGCAGAGGCGCTGGGTGCGATGACAATTCCCGTGTCGGGCGGCAACACCAAACGCCAGATTATGCTGATGCAGGATTTTGGCACCACGCTGCTGGCCTGTACGCCGTCTTATGCGCTGTACCTTGCAGAGACGATGGAGGAGATGGGCATCGATCCCAAGAGCTTAAAGCTCAAAGGCGGTGTGTTCGGTGCCGAGCCTTGGACGGAAGCGATGCGTACCGAGATCGAGCAGCGTCTTGATCTGCTTGCCATCGATATATACGGCCTGTCCGAAATCATGGGGCCGGGCGTCGCGGCAGACTGCGAGTATAAAAAGGGTCTGCACATATCGGAGGATTTCTTCCTCGCTGAGATCATCGATCCGGAAACGCTGGAACCGGTGCCTTACGGTGAAAAAGGTGAGCTTGTGATCACCACGATTGATAAAGACGGCATTCCGCTTATCCGTTATCGCACGCGCGACATCACGTCGCTGAGTATTGATACTTGCGACTGCGGCCGCACCATGGCGCGCATGGGCAAGGTTTTAGGACGCAGCGACGATATGCTGATTATCAGAGGCGTCAACGTATTTCCGTCTCAGATCGAAGGCGTACTTGTGGAAATGGCAGAAGTCGAGCCGCATTATCAGATCGTTGTGGACCGTGTCGGCAATACCGATACGCTGGAGGTGCAGGTGGAGGTATCTGCGGATATCTTCTCGGATGAAGTCAAACGGCTCGAAGCGCTGCAAAGAAAGATCGGTACGGAAATACAGACGGTGCTTAATATCGGCGTGCAGGTTACGCTGGTAGAGCCTAAAACAATTGCGCGCAGTGAAGGCAAAGCCAAGCGCGTGATCGATAGGAGACAACTCAAATAAAGGAGGCGTTGTTATGATCAAGCAGATATCCGTTTTTGTGGAGAATAAGAAGGGCCGTCTGGCCAAGATTACGGAAGTGCTCGGGCAGGGCGGGGTAGACCTCGTTGCGCTGTCTATCGCTGACACCACGAATTTCGGCATCATGCGCTGTATCGTGAGCGACCCTGAAAAAGCGATTACACTGCTGAAAAACAACGGATTTACCGCCAGCACCACCGAGGTGATAGTGGCAGAAGTGACGGATCAGCCGGGCGGACTGGCTCAGGTTCTGGGTCTTCTTGATGAGGCTGATATCAGTGTCGAATATCTGTATTCGTTTGTACGCACGCCCAATGAAAACGCATTGATACTTTTCCGTGTAGAGGATATAGATACAGCGATGAAATCGCTTCAAAAGGGCGGTGTGAAGCTGCTATGTGAGCAGGATCTTTATCACATTTAACCTTTTATTAAGCGGTCACCTTTTTTTGGTGTACCTGAAACCGAGGAAAACATGTTATTAAGGCCGACTTATGCGAAAGTCAATCTAAGCGCGATTAAGCGCAATGTGATCAACATAAAAAAACATTTGCCAGAGAACACAATGTTCTGTGCCGTCGCCAAGGCAGACGGCTATGGTCACGGCAGCGTGATGGCTTCAAAGGCGGCTGCCGAGGCCGGTGCAGAATGGATCGCTGTGGCGATTCCGGAGGAAGCGGCCGCACTCAGAGCTGATGGTATCACCGGACCTATACTCGTATTAGGACCGTCGAATCGCGCCCAGTGGCGCAAAGGCGCCGATTTGGGCTTGTCGATGGTGATTACATCGCACTATTGCGTAAAAAACGCGATATCCGCAGCCAAAGAGTTCAAAAAAACGATCAAACTGCACTTAAAAGTGGACACGGGCATGAACCGCGTCGGTGTCAAAACGCTGGAGGAAGCAAGCGAGCTGCTGGATATCATCGCGCAAGAAGACGCATTGGAGCTGGAAGGGCTCATGACGCATTTTGCGACTGCGGATGAAGCGGACAAATCGTATACGCAGCAGCAAAATGAACGTTTCAAAGAATTTATCGCGCTGGTCAAAAGCCGAGACTTTTCGCCCATTATTCATGCCGCAAACAGCGGCGCAGCGCTGGACTGTCCCGAGCTTGCATACGACATGGTGCGTGTCGGCATTGCCATGTACGGGTGCTACCCGTCGGACGAGGTCTGCAAAAACGTCCAACTGGAGCCCGCGATGTCTCTGCATACGCAGATTTCGCATATTAAAACCATCGGCTCCGGGGAAAAACTAAGCTACGGGTGCACGTATACCACGCCGAAGGAAATGCGCGTCGCGACATTGCCCATCGGCTATGCGGACGGCTTTAACCGGTTGCTGTCCAGCAAAGGCGAGGTTCTCGTGGGCGGTAAACGCGCCAAAGTCATCGGACGTGTCTGTATGGATCAAATCCTCGTGGACGTGACGGATTTTGACAACGTCAAGCTGCATGACAATGTGGTATGCTTTGGCAGGCAGAACGGGGCTTGCCTTCCTGTAGAGGAGTACGCGGCGCTCTGCGGCACCATTAACTACGAAATACTTTGCGCACTATCGCCGCGCGTACCCAGACTATACTATGAGGATGAACGATGAAAAACGATATTAGGCAGGACATGCTGAAAAAAAGGGTTCAGATGGAATCGCGTGATTCGGAAATTGCCAGCGGAATCATTGTGCAGACACTCTTGGAACTGGATTGCATTAAAAACGCCAAATGCGTCATGGCCTATTCTTCGCATAAAAATGAACCGAATCTGCTGTCGTTTATGCATGCGATGCTGGATATGGGCAAAGATGTAGCGCTGCCTTATATCGCCACTGATGACAACCTCATCGCTGTGGAATATACCAACGATTCGGTGATGAAAAGCAATGTGTACGGCATTGCCGAGCCCATCATCATGAACGAAAGCGAGCAGGCTGAGCCGGATGTGGTACTCGTGCCAGGTGTGGCATTTGATACCGCGATGAACCGCATCGGCTATGGCGTAGGCTACTTTGACAGATTCTTAAAACAAACAAACGCGTACAAAATCGGCATTTGCTTCGACATGCAGATTGTCCCGAATATTGATTCAGAGCCATATGATATCGCCATGGACATGCTTGTCACCGAAAGACGCGTGATCGGGCCGTACTGATGCGCGTGATAGCCGGGGCTTACAAGGGCAGACGTCTTGCCTGCCCGAAGGGCGATGCCGTTCGGCCCACCACAGACAAAGTCAAGGAAGCGATGTTCGGTGCCATTCAGTTTCAGATACAAGGCGCAAATGTGCTGGATGCTTTTGCGGGCAGCGGCGCGCTTGGCATCGAGGCGCTGTCGCGAGGGGCAGCCCATGTCGATTTTGTGGAACGCAGCAAAACCTGTTTAAAAACACTTGAGCAAAACTTAAACGCAATAGGGGCGGATAACGGCCGCGTTTACCGCGGTGATGTGATAAAGCTTATGCCGTCTCTTGGCCAATATGATATCATGTTTCTTGATCCGCCATATGACGAAGGCCTTTACAGCCCTGTTCTCGAAGCGGCGCGTGAGGGTAAAAAACTCGTTCCTGGCGCCACCGTGGTGCTTGAATGTCGCAAAAAGTTTGATTTTGTGCTTCCGATGGGGTATAATTTGACAAAAAGCAAAGACTACGGAGATATTTCGCTCTGGTATATTAATTACGGAGATAAAATTGATTAAATGCGTATACCCCGGAAGCTTCGACCCGGTCACTTCCGGCCATCTGGATATTATCAGGCGTGCGGCTGCGATGTTTGACGACGTGACCGTAGCGGTGCTTGTCAACAAGAACAAAGAGCCCGCATTTTCTGTCGAGCAGCGCATGGACTTTATCAGACGAAGTACCGCTGATCTAAAGGGCGTTCATGTGGACTTCTTTACCGGACTTCTCGTGGACTATATGAAAAACAAAGGTGCGAACCTTGTGATACGCGGGCTGCGTGCCATTTCCGATTTTGAGTACGAGTTTCAAATGGCTGCGATGAATGCCAAGCTTGCAAGAAATGTAGAAACCATATTTCTAATGACGGACATCAATCACTCGTTTTTGAGCTCCAGCATGGTTAAAGAGCTGGTTTATCACGGCGGTGATATTACCGGACTGGTGCCGGATCAAATTAAAGACGATGTGATTAATAAATATCGCAGGTGATAACATGAAAATTCTTGAACTACTAGACGAACTCATCGATGAAATTGAAAACAGCCCCAAGGCGGTATTTTCCAGTAAGCGCTCCATCGACTATGATATTGTGATGGAGATTATTAACGATTTGAAAAATGCGCTTCCTCAGGAACTATTGGACGCTGAGGAGATTTTGAAAGAAAAAGAGCAGATATTGTCTTCTGCGCATGAGGAAGGCGCATCCATTGTGAAGAGTGCTGAGGATGAACTGCAAACCCGTGTGTCTGACGATACCGTGGTGCAGGAAGCGGAGGCACAGTCCAAAGAAATCATCAACAAGGCCGAAGAAACCGCTAAGCAAATCACGCTGGGCGCCAAAGAATATGCCGACGATATACTGGCTGAGGTGGAGACGTATTTCACCGACTATCTAAAGGTGTTGAGAAAAAACAGGCAGGAGCTATCGAGTAAACGGAAAAGCTGAGCGCTTTGACCGTGCCTGCCACACTTTGATCACAATCAGCACAGCGAGTGCCGCTGCCGCAAAAATCACGCCGCCATACGCGGCTGTTTTTGATTCCGCTCCAATATTTGAAACGGCTGCGGTGAGAGGGAAGACCGCGAGGAGCAAAGACGTGAAACCAAAGGCCAGCATCGCCTGAATGCTTTTGGCGAGCAGAAAGCCTTTTGGCTTCAGGCCGCTTCCGGCCATCATGGCGGTGGTTTGCATGTGAATGCACATGCCGCCAAATGCGATGATCCCGCCGACAATGGGCAGCTTAACATTAACCGGCAGGCTCAGGGCTGCCACACGTGCACAGCCTGATGTGATTTCCACGCCGCCATACAGCAGCGCTCTGGCACTTTCATTGCTGAACCCCGCCACTTTCGCAATCGGTGCATAGACCCAGCCAAGCACATCCATCACGCCTGTCACCGAAAGCATTTCCAGTATGACAGAAAACAAAATAATGTAGCTGCCCACCTTGAGCATCACGATGAGCGCCTTTTCCACGCTGTCTGAGAGCATGTCGCCCACAGGAGGACAAGCCGCGGCGTCCTTTTTAAATCGTGCCAAAGCTTCCCTGAAACTTGGCCTTGGCGTGTCATGAATCTTGAGACGCTGGCGCCGCGCAAATATGCCGAACAAAATACCCAGCGCGATAGCTGAGAGATAATGAGCCGCGGCGATATAAACACCCGACTCCGGCAGTCCTAGCAGACCTGTGCATACGGTGCCCGTCATGAAAACGGGGCCGGATACGCTTGTGAATCGGATAATGCGCTGTGCTTCCGACTCAGTGATCTGTTTATTGATATAGAGCTCGCTCGACAGCCGTGCGCCCACGGGATAGCCGGACATTGCTGAAGCGAACAATACATACGCGGATTCGCCGGGCGCGTAAAAAAGCGTGCGCGTCACCGGCGCGAATATATGCGCGATGAGCCGCACGATGCCCGTTTCAAGCAGCAAAAATGACGCCACCATAAATGGAAACAACGCGGGCAGCACAGCGGTGAGCCACAGATTAAGCCCATAGCGTGCGCTGTTTAAGCAGTTTTCGGGGTAAATGAGCAGCAGCACCGCCACCACTGCCACCACGGCGATGAGCACCACTTTCTTTTTCATCACATCACACCTTTACGCTTAATGATATGAGCGGCAAAGCGACCGTATGAGATAGGACGAAAAATAGATGTTCCTGTACCTTTTATATATCAAATTCAACTGGGATTTATAAACTATATTAAAAAAATGTAAAAATATAAAATTACTTAGCACTTTTGGCATTTTGAAAAGTCTTATATATTTCGCATCATTTGAAATGGTATAAAGTCATATGGACAAGTTTTTTTGGAGGTAATGTCCTATGAGGGTGCAAAAGTTCTTAAACTCAATGAATCTTCAAACAAACGCAAAGAGGATAGATATAAGAATTTCAATAATTATCCTATTACTTGCTCTGATAACGATACTTGTTTCTTGCTCAGAACTTGAAGAGAAACGTACTTTTTCAAGTAAAGAAAAAGCATAGACAGTTCAAAACGATGAGATAAACCAGAATACAAACAGAGTTGCGTCGGATAACAAAAATATATACTATGCCTGCAATAATACAATCATAAAGAGCGATCTGCAATGCAAACAAAAAAGCGTCATCGTTGAAGATGCGCTTTCGAGCGCCTACATGTATCAGCTAAGGATAAAGGACAACGGCTTGTTTTACATCAATCGCGGAGTGGGCATATACAGACTTGATTTAGACAACGAAAAGAATCAATTGATATATAGCGGAGAAGTCACAGATTATACAATTTATAATGATGAGATATATTTTATCGAGGATTTAACAACAGCCGATAAAAAGGAATTGCGTTTATACAGCATCAATGTTGATGGGCAATACTTTGACGAGGTAGCGAGTTTTACCCGCGCAGGAGAAGGTGATCAATATAAATTGGGCTGCGGCATATTCGGTATTCATAACAGCGAACTGTTTATCTATGACATCGTCGCTATGGGTATGGAAGATGCCGAAATAAAATACTACAAGATGAATTCTCAAAAAGAAATCGTGGAAATTGACGAAAATAATTATTTCACTGAGTTAGATGATAAATTAAGCAAAATACATGAAAACGCTGTGATCTATAATAATAAAGCGTATTATGTGGATTTAATAGATTTAGATGCACATGAGAGCATATTATATGGCTATGATCTATCATCTGATCAAATCACATTTAGCGCTCACTGCAGAGGGAATGATATTTATGTATTCAATGACAACGTCTATATAATGGATATTGATGATAATATTGAAGTTATTGAATTCGAGTAGAGTTATGATTAATCTCCCACCAACAGCCTCTGTGTGTAATCCCTGTCCGCGTCGCAAAAAGGCGAAGCCGTTTGCGTAAGCGCCCAGACGCCCGAAGCGGCAATATCGATATCGGGATACGGCGGCGCGGCTGTCGTGACGAGCGGCACATTGGATGCGGCGGCGAGCTTGGAGAGCACATCGGGGCTTTTCGCGCCAAGCACACGGATGTGCGAGACAGGGGCGGTGTTGGCGGCTTTGATCATGTCACGCGTGATGCCGAGCAGCGCGCAAAGCAGTATGCGCGATATACGCGCGTAGGTATAGCGCTTCGTTTTCACGCGGGCAATCAGCTCGTTGCGCGTGGCGCACTGTAATGCCGCGTTGTAGATTCTGTTTTCCAGCCCTTCGCTCACGTCGGGCAGTGCCGCGATGTATTCTCGGCCTTTGAGCCGCAGTGTTGTCAAAAGCGCGTTGTCGAAAGCGTCCGCAAACGCCGGCTTGAGTCCGGCGTTTATTTGTGTGCGCAGATAATCTGCGCACGCGTCGGGCATTGCGGCGAGTGCCTTTTCTGTGTCATCGGCGGCAAACGCCTTGCGAATCGCGGTGGCACTGGGCAAGTATTCGCTGATGTTGGATGAATGGTATGCCGCGCCTTCGCGCTTAACGATGTGAGGCGTCATATGCGGATGGTGCGCGTTAATCGCTTTTATATATTCGATGCCGAGCAGCGCGCCGGGCATGGACGCGACTTCGGGTGCGTCCGCCGCATTCATGCGCGCGCGCGGAAAGCTCTGCCCTTCGCTTAAATGGGCTTTAAGCGCGTCCTTGTACGCCGCATCTTCCTCGGCCAATGTGGTTGCAAGGCGCTGAAGCAAAGCTAAATCATCCGTCTCGCAGCCAAAGCTTAAATCAGTCGCGCCCGCGGCGGCCAATGTATCCACGCCGCCTGTTGCAAATCCTTGGGCGCTCTGAATCGCATAAAGCAGCGGCAATTCAATCACTGCGTCCGCGCCGCATTTGAGCGCGCAGGCGGCCCGCGTCCACTTGTCAAATATTGCGGGTTCGCCGCGTTGGACGAAGCTTCCGCTCATTGCACAGACGATCAAAGCGTCCGAACTTTGGCGCGTGAGGGCGATATGGCGCTCATGTCCTCTATGAAATGGATTATATTCTGCGATAATGCCCCAAATAAACATCATTTTGTCCTTTTCAAACACGTTAGAATTATATATAATAGCAGGTGGTTTTATTATACCATTACACAGTTGTATTGTTGATATACAAATTAATTGTTTTTTGAAGGGAGACTTGAGACAGAAAATGGGACTCATGGACGAAATTAAACAAAAGGCACGATCAGCGGGAAAACGGATAGTCCTGCCTGAGGGTGCGGAGGAAAGAACGGTCAAAGCGGCGGAGATTATCGCCAAGGAAGGCATCGCACAGGTGATACTCGTCGGCAACGAGGACGAGATCAAACAAAAATCCGCAGGACTCGACTACTCAGGGGTGACAATCATAGACCCGGAGAAATCGGAAAAGACCAAAAGCTACGCAGACAAATTCTACGAACTACGCAAACACAAAGGCGTCACGGAAGAACAGGCCTTAAAGCAAGTCAAAGACCCGCTCTACTACGCATGTATGATGATCAAGATGGGCGACGCAGACGGCATGGTGGCAGGAGCCATCAACACAACAGCCAACACACTCCGCCCCGCACTTCAGATAATCAAAACTTCACCCGGTATATCAGTGGTTTCCAGTTGTTTTATCATGATACTTAAAGACAAATGCTATGGCCATAACGGCATCATGGTCTTTGGCGACTGCGCCGTGAACCCGAATCCGGATGAAAAACAGCTTGCGGCAATCGCTGTGTCGACGGCTAAAACAGCTTCGCAGCTTACAGGGATGGATCCTAAGATAGCGATGCTGTCGTTCTCAACCAAAGGCAGCGCCAAGCACGAAAACGTCGACAAGGTCGCAAACGCGACGAAGCTTGTCAAGGAACTCGATCCCAAGCTTATGGTGGACGGTGAGCTTCAGGCAGATGCTGCGCTCGTGGGATCCGTCGGCCGGCTCAAATCGCCGGGCAGCCCGGTAGCGGGCAGCGCGAACGTGCTGATATTCCCTGACTTGCAGGCGGGCAACATCGGCTACAAGCTCGTTCAGCGTCTTGCGGGTGCGGAAGCAATCGGACCGATTTGTCAGGGTCTTGCCGCGCCGGTTAACGACTTGTCGCGCGGTTGCAGTGTGGATGATATCGTGTCTGTGGTGGCCATCACAGCTGTGCAGGCGCTTCAATAATTGAAAAAATAAAAAATGGGGGACACTATAAAGTGCAGCCTTTATAGTGTAAAAGTAGGAGGTTACTTTATGAATATTTTAGTTATCAACGCGGGAAGCTCGTCCTTGAAGTATCAAATGATCGAAATGACGCAGCAAAAGGTCATTGCCAAGGGCGCGGTGGAGCGTATCGGCATCGACGGTTCATCTCTGGCGCATACGCCCGAGGGCAAAGATAAAGTGGTGATTCAGCAGCCAATTCCAGATCACAAGGTGGCGATACAGCTGGTGCTCAGTGCCTTGACGGATAAGGATCACGGTGTGATTTCCAGCATGGATGAAATTAGCGCGGTCGGTCACCGTGTGGTGCACGGCGCGGAGTTCTTTTCGGACAGCGTGCTGATCGACGAGAAAGTGCTTGATGCCATTAAGGAATGCTGCGAGCTGGCACCGCTGCACAATCCGGCGAACCTTATGGGCATCGACGCATGCAAGGAGATAATGTCGGATACACCGATGGTGGCGGTTTTTGATACGGCTTTCCACCAGACGATGGGCAAGAACGCATACCTTTACGGCCTTGCTTACGAGGCTTATTCCAAATACCGTATTCGCCGCTACGGCTTCCACGGCACATCGCATAAATATATATCGCAGCGCTATGCAGAGCTTGTCGGCAAGGATATCAAAGATTTAAAAATTATTACCTGCCATCTGGGCAACGGTTCAAGCATCACGGCTGTGGATGGCGGCAAATCCGTCGATACCACAATGGGCTTTACACCGCTTGAAGGTCTCGTGATGGGAACGCGCAGCGGCGATATCGACCCTGCCATCGTGCCTTATCTGATGGACAAGATGAAAATGAGTCTTGATCAGACGATCAATTATCTCAATAAAGAGTGCGGCGTATACGGCATTTCGGGCGTATCCAGCGACTTCCGCGACCTGTTTGCGGCTATGGATAGCGGTAATGACCGTGCCAAAACCGCCATCGATGTATTCTGTTACCGCATCACCAAGTTCATCGGCTCATACGCGGCAGCGATGGGCGGCGTAGACGCGATACTGTTCACAGCGGGCATTGGTGAGAACAACGGTATCATTCGTGAGAAATGTGTGGAAAGTCTCGGTTTCTTGGGTATCAAACTTGATAATGAAAAAAACAATACCCGAGGCAAGGAGCTGCGTATCTCATCGGATGATTCCAAGGTGGATGTCTGGTGTGTACCCACCAATGAAGAGCTCATGATTGCGATGGATACATTTGAGCTCTGCAAATAGTAGACAAACGGTTTGAGGCCGTGTATAATGTGCTTAATTGAAGGGGACGTTCGCTCTAAAATGCTGGGCTGACAGGGACTTTCCGACGTGACTGCAATCGGAGAGAGACCGGTTTGAGACGGATAACAGCCTCTTTACATCGCGAATAGCCATAAGTGCCCAAGGATGTGCTTGGGAATCAAGGGTGGTACCGCGGGTGAATGCTCGTCCCTGTCTTTATAGACGGGGACTTTTTATTTATTTAGGAAGCACGGGAATAAAATTAGATTCTTTACCCGACAAAGCTGTTATGTCATTCTGAGGAAGCGGAGCGACCGAAGAATCTGGTCATAGGGTGAAAATGAATTGAGAGGTGCAGAATGCTGACAAAAGCGCCGAAAGGCACGAAGGACGTATTGCCCGCACAAAGCAGCAAATGGCATTACGTTGAATCGGTAGCAAGAGATATATGTGCGCGCTTCGGATACCGCGAAATACGCACGCCGGTGTTTGAGCATACCGAGCTTTTTCTGCGCGGTGTGGGAGACACGACGGACATCGTGCAAAAGGAGATGTACACGTTTGACGACAAGGGCGGCAGAAGCTTAACGCTCAAGCCCGAAGGCACGGCAGGCGTGGTAAGAAGCTTTGTGGAAAACAGCCTCTACGGAGACGCGCAGCCCACGAAAATGTACTATTTAAGCACGCCGGTGTTTCGTTACGAGCGCCCGCAGGCCGGGCGTCTGCGCGAACATCATCAATTTGGCATTGAAGTGTTTGGTTCGCAGGGGCCGTCTATTGATGCTGAGGTCATCACGGTGGCGCTGTCGCTGTTTCAAACGTTGGGCATCAAAGGCCTTGCGCTCAATATCAACAGTATCGGCTGCAAAAAGTGCCGTCCGGCATATAATGCCGCGCTTCGCGAATACTTAAAGCAAAGGGAAGATTCGCTTTGCCGCAACTGCCGCGAGCGCATGAGCACGAATCCGCTGCGCGCGCTGGACTGCAAAGAAGAATCGTGCCGCGATATCGTACGTGAAGCGCCCGTGATGCTGGATTCCCTTTGTGACGAATGCGCCGCGCATTTTGAAGGCCTGAAAAAAAGGCTGGAAGCGGCGGGCATCGAATACAGTGTGAACCCGTTTATTGTGCGTGGTCTTGACTATTATACGAAAACGGTTTTTGAAATCATATCGACGGATATTGGTGCGCAGGGCACTGTCTGCGGCGGCGGACGCTATGACGGGCTTGTCGAAGAACTCGGCGGGCCGTCTATGCCTGGGATTGGCTTTGGCCTTGGTATTGAACGGCTGCTGCTCGTGCTGGAGTCGCTGGGGATTGAGCTGCCCGAACCGCGGTTGTGCGACGCATATGTCTGCACGCTCGGCGATGCGGCGGCGGTGGAAGGCTTCTGCGTCACCAAGCGTCTGCGCGAAGCGGGCATCAAGGCCGAGTGCGACCACATGGGCAGAAGCTTAAAGGCACAGCTCAAATACGCGGGCAAGCTGGGCGCTAGATTCACTGTCATCATCGGTGACGACGAATTGATTAAAAGCGTTGCGGTTGTACGTGATATGCAAAAAAGCGAAGAAAAAACGGTTCCCTTTGAGGAACTGAATCAAATGATAAAGGCAGGAATACGATGAGCGAATTTTTGCAGGGGTGGAAAAGGACAGATTATAGCACCAGTTTTTCAGTGGACGACGTCGGCAAAGACGTGACACTGATGGGATGGGTGCAAACGCGGCGCGATTTCGGTGCGCTGATATTTGTGGATTTGCGTGACAGAACAGGGCTTATGCAGGTCGTGTTCGACGAATCGGTGCTGACGGGCGATTTTTCTCGCGTAAGCGGTCTTCGCAGCGAGTTTGTGATCGCCGTGAAAGGCCAGATTGTGCGCCGGGATGAGGAGACAATCAACGAAAAGCTCCCGACAGGCCTGATTGAAGTCAAAGCACGTGAGCTTAAAATTTTGAGCCGCGCGCAGACACCGCCATTTGAAATTGAGGACGACACGGCAGTGCGTGAAGAACTGCGTTTAAAATATCGTTTTCTTGATTTGCGTCGTCCGACGATGCAAAAGAATCTGCTGATGCGCAGCCAAATTTCGGCTGCCGCACGTGATTATTTGATCCAGAACGGCTTCCTTGATATCGAGACGCCCATGCTTACCAAGAGCACTCCCGAGGGCGCGCGCGATTATCTGGTGCCTTCGCGCATCCATCAGGGCAGCTTTTATGCGCTGCCGCAGTCGCCACAAACCTTGAAGCAGATTCTTATGATATCCGGCTTCGACCGGTATTTCCAGATTGTCAAGTGCTTCCGCGACGAGGATTTACGGGCAGACCGTCAGCCTGAGTTCACACAGATCGACCTTGAGATGTCGTTCGTGGACGTGGACGACGTGATTGCCATGAACGAAGGGCTTATCGCGCATGTTTTTAAGCAGACGATGGGCATTGATATTAAACTGCCGCTAAAACGGCTGACTTATAAAGATGCGATGGATCGTTACGGTTCAGACAAGCCGGACACGCGTTTCGGTCTCGAGCTCATCAACGTGAGCGATATCGTGGCAGACAGCGGTTTTCAGGTGTTCTCGTCCGTTGTCAAGAACGGCGGAAGCGTGCGCGCCATTAACGCCAAGGGCTTTGTGGACAAGTTTGCGCGGCGTGAGATTGACGCGCTTGTGGATTTCGTCAAGATATACGGTGCCAAGGGTATGGCGTGGATATCCATGAAAGAGGACGGCATGCAGTCGCCGATCACCAAGTTCTTCTCGGAAGACGAAATGGACGCGCTGCTTAAGCGTCTCGGCGCTGAAACGGGCGACATCATATTCTTCGTAGGCGACAAGGACAAGGTCGTATACGATGCGCTCGGCAATCTGCGCTTGAAACTTGCCGAAAAGCTCGAACTCATTGACGAAAGCGTGTTTGACCTGCTCTGGGTGGTTGATTTCCCTCTGTTCGAATACAGCGAGGAAGAAAAGCGCTTTATGGCGATGCATCATCCGTTCACCTCGCCCAAGGACGAGGATGTGGACAAGCTCGAAAGCGACCCCGGCAGCGTGTATGCCAAGGCATATGATATTGTGCTCAACGGCAACGAGATCGGCGGCGGCAGCATTCGTATTCATACCACGGAACTGCAGGAAAGAATGCTTAAAGCGCTCGGCCATTCCAAGGAGGATGCGTGGGAAAACTTCGGGTTCCTGCTTGAAGCGCTCAAATTCGGCGCACCGCCGCACGGCGGCCTTGCATTCGGTCTCGACAGATTGGCGATGCTGCTTCTTGGCTGTACATCCATCCGCGACGTCATCGCGTTCCCCAAGGTGCAGAACGCGTCGTGTCTCATGACAAACGCGCCGTCGCACGTGGAAACCAAGCAGCTAAGGGAGCTCGGCTTAAAAATAACGGAATAACAAAATGGACAGCTTAACGGAATACGGACAGGTTGTGGATATAAAAGGCGATATCGCGCATGTAAAGTTCATGCGGACATCGGCATGCGGCAAGTGTCGCGCTTGCGGCATGCTGTCCACACAAAATGAAATCGTCGTGCAGGTTAAAAATGAATATGATGCTGCCATGGGCGATATGGTGGCGGTGAGCATCCGCATGAAAAAGGCGATGGGAGCCTCGGTTCTTGCTTATGTGTTCCCTTTGCTGATGCTGATTCTTGGTGTGTTTGTCGGGTGGCTGCTTGCAGATGTGTGGCATGTGTTCAGTAACACCGATACCACGATGGCACTTTGCGGCATCATTTTTGCCGTGCTGTCGTTTTTTCTGTTAAAATTAGCCTCGCCGTTATATAATAAGTCGGTGGGCAATGTTTACCGCATGGTGAGCAAAAAGAAATAAATTATAAACAAAAGAAAAGGAGTCGTTATGTCAGAAAAATCTATCACGATAACAAATGCTGGATTTGAGCAAACAGTGATGGGGGCCACATGTCCTGTATTGTTGGACTTTTGGGCGGAATGGTGCAATCCGTGCCGCATGCTGAGTCCTACAGTGGATCAGATTGCGGAAGAATATAAAGACCGCGCTATTGTCGGAAAGGTGAATATCGACGAAGAGTCGGAGCTCGCGAACCGGTTTGGCGTGATGAGCATTCCTACGCTGATTGTCTTCAAGGACGGCGAGGTGGCGGCAAAGTCCGTGGGCGTGGTGCCAAAAGCTAAGATTACGTCAATGCTGGATGATGCGCTGGGCGGTTAATAACCGCACAGCGTCCACATTATCTATACCATTTTTTAAAAAAAGATAGTCATTTTATCTACATTTTGATATAATTAATTGTTAAAAGAATAGGGGGGAATTATGGAGCCATTAAGAGTTTCAACAAAGTCGCAGCCAAAATCTGTTGCGGGTGCCATTGCAGCGATGGTCAACGAACATGAGCGCGCCGAGATATTGGCTGTTGGTGCAGGAGCTGTGAATCAGGCCGTTAAGGCAATTGCTATCACACGCGGGTTTATGGCGCCGCGCGGCGTTGAGATTGTGGTGATTCCCGCCTTTGCTAATATAGAGATAGACGGTGTATTAAGAACATCGATCAAGCTGATCGTCGAGGTTCGCTAGACGAAAGCGAGATTCGGCAGATATGCCGATTTTTTTTTGCAGGGCTCTTGAGAAGTGCGGCTTTTTCTGTTTGCTGCAGAGCCCATATTATCAAAATGTTTTCATAAAGCTATAAAAGATAAAAAAGAGGTCGCTTTATTTGTTTTTAAAATGCATTGAAATGACGGGGTTCAAGTCGTTCCCTGAAAAAACGCAAATGCATATGAACGGGTCTATTATCGGCGTTGTGGGGCCAAACGGCAGCGGCAAGAGCAATATTTCTGACGCTGTGAGATGGGTGCTCGGAGAACAGAGTCCGCGTATGCTGCGCGGCGGCATGATGCAGGATGTGATTTTTGCGGGCACGCAGAGCCGTAAACCGCGTTCATATTGTGATGTTACGCTTATTTTTGATAATACAGACGGGCGGCTGGGCAGCGATTACACCGAGATTGAGGTGTCTCGTAAGCTTTACCGCAGCGGTGAGAGCGAGTATTCCATCAACAACACCAAATGCCGTTTGAAAGATATTTTAGAGCTGTTCCGCGATACGGGTATCGGCAAGGAAGGGTATTCGATCATCGGCCAGGGGCGTATCGACGAGATTTTGAGTGAAAAATCGACCGACAGACGCCGTGTGTTCGAGGAAGCCGCAGGTATCATGAAATACCGCGTCCGCAAGGAAGAAGCGGAGCGCAAGCTTGACAGAACGCGTCAAAATCTTGTGCGCGTGGAAGACATTCTGCGTGAGCAGGCGTTTATGATCGAGCCGCTCAAGAAACAGGCGGACGATGCTACGGTGTATTTAGAGCTTGGCAAAAGGCTCAAAACGCTGGATGTAAATCTGTTCCTTCGTAATTATGATAAACAAACGGAGAAGATTGCACGGCTTGAGGCCTCAAAGGTCGAGCTGGAGGAAGAGCGCGTTGAAAAGGAAAAACTCCTTAATGATCTGACCGAGATTCTTGCAAGTCAGCAGGAAGAAGCGCGCCGCACGGAAGAACAGGGCGGCGAGCTAGCGCAGCAGATCAGCGTGAGCATGGCCGAGCTTGAACGCGTGGAAGGCGAGATCAGGCTCTGTGAAGAGCGTATCGCCAACATTGATAAAGACAGCGAACGCGTTCGCTCTGAAATTGCTGAGGCAGAAAAAAGAATTTCAGATCTGGCGCTGAATGAACAGACAAACATCAGCCGTATCAAGCAGATCGAAAGCGAGCTTGAGCGGTATAAGCAAATAGCCAGCGACACATGCAAAGAGCTGGAGGCGCTGACTACCGTTGTCGAAGACCGCGTCCGCGTGATCGAGACGGTGCAGAGCGAAAAGGTGCAGAGCATCGAGAAGATGGCCGATGTGCGCAGCGCTGTTTCGGCCTTGGAGGAGAAGGATAACAACTTAAAACAGCGGCTCGAGGAGATTGAGACGCAAATTGCGGCGTTGACTGAAGAAAAGGACAAATCTGAGCAGGCGCTCGTTGCGCTGGACGAAGGGCTTAATAAGCTTTCGCAAAAGTCCGGCGATCTGCGCCGACGCTTCAATGAAGCAATACAGAAGGAACGCGCCGCATCCACATACTTTGCGGAGACGCAGCAGGCTTTAGAGGCTGCCCGCCGCGAGTATGCGTCCAGCGCGGCATCGGCCCGTTTCCTCAGCGACATGAAAGCAAGCTTCGAAGGATATGCCGAGAGCGTGAAGAACCTGATGCTTGCAGGAAAATCCAACAAGGAACTTGGCAGCCGCATCATCGGCACTGTGGCCGACGTGATTTCTGTACCGGCAAAGTTTGAAACGGCAGTGGAAACCTGTCTTGGCGCAGCGCTGCAGAATATCATCGTTAATGATGAATATGACGCTAAGCAGCTGATTTCTTATCTTCGTCAGCAAAGCCTCGGGCGCGTCACATTCCTGCCGCTTCAGGCATTGCGCCCGCGCGCGCTATCAAATGAAGAACGCTCGAAAATAAAAGAAAACGGTGTTTTTGGCGTAGCCAGCGAGCTGGTATCATGCCGAGATGCGCAGAAAGCCGTCGATTATCTGCTGGGGCGCACTGTCATCGTGAATGACAGTGATACCGCGATCCGCGTCATGAGAAACTGCCATCAGGCTTTTCGTGTGGTCACATTGGAAGGTGACGTGTTCAACCCGGGAGGTTCCATTACAGGCGGCAGCCAGCGCCGTGGACGAAGCGGGCTGGTATCAAGAGACCGCCGTGAGGAAGAACTCAAACAGCGTGCGGGCAAGCTTGCCGAGCAGGTTGCGGAGCTGGAAAAAGCGCTCGAATTGCGTAAAACCGAGCGTGACGGTTTGAAAGACGAGATAGAAAATCTGCGAAGTGCGCTGCATGATAATGAGATCGAAGCGGCGACAAGCCGTGAAAAGCGTGAAGCTTTGGCGGCAGCCGCACAAGATGCTGAGCGCCGCGGCGAAGCGATGCAAAAAGAACGTGATGAGCTCACGCTAAGCCGCAGTGGGATCGGCGACGAAATGGCACGGTTTACCGCCATGCAAAGCGATATCCAGCAATCCAGCGAGACACGAAGCGAGGATTATAAACGGCTGGAAGATGAATATAATAAGAATGCGGCTCAAATCGAGCTGTTGAAGCAAAGGCAGCATGATGCCGAGCTTAAAAGCGCTGATCTGTTCAGGGAGAACACATCGCTCGTGAACGACAATCTGCGTATCGGCTCAGAACGTCAGGAGGCGGAGCGTATACGTTCGGCCCGCAATAAGACGCTGGAGCTAAACGCCGAAAGCGAAGAGAATTTAACACAGATAAAAGCGCAGCTGGAAGAAAAACATGCTGAGAAGAGAGATGCACTGGAAGAGCTGAAAAACAGGCAAAGCGAAATGACGCAGGGAAGAAGCGCTTCGCTTCAGGCGCTTGCCGATCTGGAAGCGCGTATTGATCAGACACGAAAAGACGTCACAGAGGCGTCCGAAAAGGCAATGCGCACCGCGTTTAATATTGAAAAGACGCAGAGCGAGATGGAAGCCGCGCAGAACAGGCTGTGGGACACGCATCAGCTGACCTACGCCAATGCGCTGGCAGAGCGTGAGGATATTGACCTTTCGGGTGCACAGACGGAAGCCAACAAGATACGCGAACAAATTCGTGAACTCGGCAACGTGAATCCCGCGGCGATCGACGAATACGCGGCGCTCAAAGAGCGTATGGTATCGCTCACGACACAGAAGGAAGACTTGGAAAAGGCTGAAACCGACCTGCATAAGCTCATCGCTTCGCTGGTTACCGAGATGCGGCGCACATTCCGCGAAAGCTTTGAGCTCATCAACAAGTATTTCGGTCAGACGTTCAAAGAACTGTTCGACGGTGGACGCGCCGAGCTGATGCTTGAAGAGGGCGAAGATATCATGGAATGCGGCATTGAGATTGTCGCGGAGCCGCCGGGCAAAAAGCTGCAAAAGATCACGCTGCTTTCAGGCGGAGAAAAGGCGCTCACGGCAATCAGCCTGCTTTTCGCGCTGCTTAAGATCAATCCGTCGCCCGTGTGTATTCTAGACGAAATCGATGCGGCGCTTGACGAAGCCAATGTGAGAAAGTTCGCGGAATATCTTGAAAAGTATACGAAAACCATGCAGTTCATCGTGATTTCGCACAGAAAGCCCACGATGGCGGTCTGCAACAGCCTCTATGGGCTTGCGATGGAAGAAAAGGGTGTGTCCAAGCTGCTATCCGTGCGGCTTGATAAGGAGAACGAATGAGCGTATTTGATAAAATAAAAGGCGGTCTGAAAAAGACGCGCGAGAATATATCGTCCAAGGTGGGCAGCGTGCTTGCCGCTTTTAAGAAGATTGACGACGACTTTTATGATGAGCTTGAGGAAACGCTGATTCTCTGCGATATCGGCGTGAATGCCGTGGAAGATATTATGGAGAAGCTGCGTCAGAAGGTCAAAGAAAAATCCGTGACGGACACGGCAGCCGTCAAGCCGCTGCTTGTGGACATTATCGCTGAGATGCTGACGTTTGAGCGGCCCGAGATGGACGGCGCGGGTGTCATACTTGTGGTGGGCGTCAACGGTGTCGGTAAAACAACGGCGATCGGTAAAATGGCACACTTGTTTATTTCCCGAGGCAAGAGCGTGGTACTTGCGGCGGCGGATACGTTCCGCGCGGCGGCCGCAGAGCAGCTCGGTATGTGGGGTGAGCGGTCGGGCGCACGCGTCGTGAAATACGGCGAAGGGGCTGATCCCGCGGCGGTTGTGTTTGATGCGATCGATTCCGCCAAGCACCGCAATATCGACCTTGTGATTGTGGATACGGCGGGACGGCTGCACAACAAGAAGAATCTCATGAACGAGCTTTCCAAAATCAACCGCGTGATTGATAAATCCTACGACACAGCGCACAAGCGCACCTATCTTGTGCTGGATGCGACCACGGGGCAAAATGCCATTTCGCAGGCGATGGAGTTTGCGCAAGTCACCGATTTATCGGGACTGATACTCACCAAGATAGACGGCACGGCCAAGGGCGGTATCGTCTGCGCCATATGCAGCGACATGCAGCTGCCCGTGGTGTATTTGGGTGTGGGTGAAGGCATGGAAGATTTACAGCCGTTTGATCCGCGCGCTTTCGCGCAAAGCCTGATCGAATAAAGATTGACACTTAAGCGCCCGGATGCGGCGCTTTTTATATTGCTTTTTTTATTTTGCTCGGTTAGAATTAATTCAATAATTTATCAATTATGGTGAAAGAAGGGCCATGGTATGAAGAAAATAACGGTTTTATTAGTATTCAGTCTTTGTGCAGTCGTGTTTTTTGCAGGCTGCTTAGGGGATGCACACCGAAACCAACCGGCTCGGATGCTGAGGTCTTAGAGTCTCTTACGGCTGGCGTGGCGGATGAAAACGCTAATGACTCAGAAGTGCAGGAATCAGAGCAAGCTGAAAAAGCGGCGCCCGCGCTTATCGAGCCGGAGCAGCTCATCACGCAAGAGGAGGCCGAAGCGCTGCTTGGTGAACCGCTAGTTGGTGATAAAACGGAGAATCCTGTCATCGGGCAAAAGATTTATTTCTATGAAGCTGTCGACGAGAATTCGGATCAGTACTTGCAGATCAGTGTGACCCAGCAGGCGTTTATGGCGGAAGGAAGCGCCAGCACGCCCGAGCAGCTATACGAAGACATTTGCGCCGCATTTGAGCCGGAAGCGGTATCCGGCGTTGGTGACGAAGCGCAGATTATTCCAAGCGGTTATCAGATCATGTGCAACGGGTATTACCTGACTATGCCATACGGCCGTCACCAACTTAAAAGCCCTGCTAGACAACTAGCATTGACTTTTAAAGAGGGCGGGGGGCGAAAGAGTTCCCGCCCTCTTCTCGTTTCAGTTTATTAGGAGGTCTTAACTTATGAAATATTTTGTGGCTGATGCGTTTACCGATAAGTTGTTTGGCGGAAATCCTGCAGGTGTTTGTCTGTTGGATAAACCATTGTCTGATAAGGTGATGCAAAATATCGCCTATGAAAACAACCTGTCTGAAACGGCGTTTGTGCTGGGTAAGGACGGCGAATATGATCTTCGCTGGTTCACACCCAGCGTCGAAATCGATCTTTGCGGTCATGCCACGCTGGCGAGTGCTTTCGTACTCGCTATGAACCAGAAGGATATCAAGCGCTTTGTGTTCCATACAAAAAGCGACAAGCTCTGCGTGACACGAAGCGACGATGACTTTTTTCTGGATTTTCCGTCGCTCCCGCCCAAAGCCTGTGAGATTCCCGCCGTGCTGGAAGAGGCACTGGGCGTTCATGTGGTTGAAACGTATATCGCGCGCGATCTGCTGGTGGTATTGGAATCCGAGGCGGCAGTGCGGCAGGTTAAGCCAAATCTGGAGCTGCTCAAAACGATTGATGCGTTTGGCATCATTGTGACGGCGAGAGGTGACAATGTTGATTTTGTGTCGCGTTTTTTTGCCCCAAACGCCGGCATTGACGAAGACCCGGTGACAGGCTCCTCGCACTGCACACTGATTCCGTTTTGGCGTTCAAGGATCGATAAAAAGCAGATGACAGCCGCGCAGCTCTCCAAACGCGGCGGCATGCTAAATTGTATAGACGAAGGAGAGCGTGTGAAAATCGGGGGCAAAGCGGTTCTTTATATGGAAGGCAGCATTCGCATTAATCAGCCTAGGTCAATATTAAGCATTGACAATGCACGATAAATCATTATAATAGCACTGTAAAGTTATTTAGCTTTACAGTCTTTTTTATGGGCGGTGCGGCTTTGGAGAAGGATTTTGATACAGTACTGCTTTTGGATACATACGCGGGGCTTCTTACGGAGAAACAGCAGCGTTTGTGCGATATGTATTACAATCAGGACTATTCTCTGGCTGAAATCGCTGATATTGAAGATACCACGCGGCAGGCCGTGAGAGACGGCATTGCCAAAGCGCGGCAGAAGCTGCTTTATTATGAACGGTGCATTGGGATGAACAGCCGCCGCGAAAAAACGATGGATGGGCTTCGGCGTTTACGCGCATTGTGCGCAGAGCGGAGCGATTTGAGACAACTGATCGACGAGATATCCGATATATGGGAGAGTTCAGATGGCATTTGAAGGACTTGCGGAAAAACTGCAGCATGTATTCTCAAAGCTGACAAACCGCGGCAAGCTGACAGAGGTCGAGGTTAAGGCGGCGCTGCGCGAAGTAAAGCTCGTGCTGCTCGAGGCCGACGTCAACTTTAAAGTGGTTAAAGGCTTTTTAAAACGCGTCACTGAGCGCGCCATCGGCGAAGAAGTATTGAAAAGCTTAACGCCGGGGCAGCAGGTGATCAAGATCGTGCGAGAAGAGCTTGTTAATGAGCTAGGCGAAAAGCACGTCGGTGTGGACTTTGCGCCCAATCCGCCCACCATCGTGATGATGTGCGGTCTGCAGGGCGCGGGCAAAACCACGATGTGCGGCAAGCTCGCCAAGTTATGGAAAAAGGACGGCCGCAGCGTGATGCTCGCGGCGCTCGATATCTACCGCCCAGCGGCTATACGTCAGTTGGAGGTGGTGGCCGAAAAAGCAGGCGTCGCGTTCTTTTCACAGGGCACGCAGGATCCTGTAAAGACGGCCAAGCAGGCCGTGGCTGAGGCCAAAAAGAAGCTCATCGACGTGCTGATACTCGATACGGCGGGGCGCCTGCACATCGACGAAGAGATGATGGACGAGGTGAAACGCATCGCGGCGGCGGTGAACCCGCATGAAAAGCTGCTCGTGGTGGATGCCATGACCGGCCAGGACGCGGTGAACGCAGCGTCGGCATTCAACGAAAGCCTTGAGCTTAATGGCGTGGTATTAACCAAGCTGGACGGCGACACGCGCGGCGGTGCGGCGATATCCGTCAAATCCGTCACAGGCAAGCCCATCAAGTTCGCGGGCGTGGGTGAAAAGTTTGAGGATGTTGAGGTGTTCCATCCCGACCGTATGGCGGGACGCATACTCGGCATGGGCGACGTGATGACGCTGATTGAGAAAGCCGAACAGAATTTTCAGGCTGACAAGGCGGCAGAGCTGGAAAAGAAGCTTAAAAAAGCCGAGTTCACGCTGGAAGACTTTTTGGAACAAATGGACCAGCTTAAGAACATGGGTGACATTGGGGATATGCTTTCCATGCTGCCGGGCGGCAGCAAACTCGGAAACGTTCAGCTTGACGACAAGCAGATGGCGCGTACCGAAGCAATCATCAAATCCATGACGCCCGATGAACGGCGCAGACCCAATATCATCGGGGGCAGCCGCAAAAAGCGCATCGCGGCAGGCAGCGGCACCAAGGTGCAGGATGTCAACCGACTGCTCACACAGTTTGAGCAGATGACAAAGCTCATGAAAAGCATGACAGGTAAACGCGGAAGAAAGGGGCTGAAAAACTTTGGTTTTTAGACCACGTCTAAGCCAGAGTGTTTAAAAAAGCCCGTTCTGATACATTATATTTTTGGAGGAAATTATGGCGGTAAAAATCAGACTGAAGAGAATCGGTGCGAAGAAGAGTCCTTTCTACAGAATCGTGGTGGCGGATGCGCGTGCTCCCCGTGACGGCCGTTTTGTGGAAGAGATCGGCAACTACGATCCGATGACCAAGAAACTCGTTGTCGACGGCGACAAGGTGGTGGATTGGATCAAGAACGGTGCGCAGCCCACCGAAACAGTCAGGTCGCTTCTCAAGAAAAACGGCGTCCTTAGTTAGGTGATGAATATGCTTGAGCTGGTTAAATACGTAGCCGAGTCATTGGTTGACAATCCGTCTGAGGTGAATGTCAAGCAAGTCGAGGGCGAGAAAACCATTGTGCTCGAACTGAGCGTGGCGCGTGACGACATGGGTAAGGTGATCGGCAAACAGGGCCGCATTGCCAAGGCTATCCGCACCGTGGTCAAAGCAGCTTCTTCAAAGTCGCGCAAGAAATACGTCGTCGAGATCGTGGAGCATGATTGAAATTGCACGCATTTTAAAGCCGCACGGCATTCGAGGCGACCTCAAAGTGAGGCTGTTTTCGGACAACTTTGATGCCTTTGCCGAGCGCGGCTTCGCCTATACGAAAAAGGGCAGCGACTATCAGCGCACCGCTTATACGGCGGTGCGTATTGACGCGCCCTTTATTTATGTGCATTTTGAGGGCGTGGACTCAAGAAACGACGCGGAGACACTTTCAGGTTCCACACTTTATCTTCACCGGGAAGACCTTGAAGCCCCGGACGAGGGCGAGCACTATATCATCGATCTTATCGGCCTCAAAGTTATAAATGACGAAGGCAATGAACTTGGAGAACTCAAAGAGATATTGCAGCACGGCGCCGCAGACGTTTATGTCGTCAAAGGCGAAAGAAACTTCATGTTTCCCGCGCTTAAAAGCGTTGTTCAAAGCGTGGATTTGGAAGCGGGCGAAATCTGCGTCAACAGTGCGGCACTCACTGAGGTGATCGTCTATGACGACGTATAATGTGCTGACGCTTTTCCCTGAGATGTTTGAGTCCATCTGCAGTGCAAGCATATGGGCGCGCGCCATTAAAGCAGGACATATTGCTGTCAATACCGTGAACATTCGCGATTGGGCAACCGATAAGCATCGACGGGCGGACGATTATCCCCTGGGCGGCGGAGCGGGCATGGTGATGAAACCGGAGCCCGTGGACGCCTGTTTTAAGGATGTGATGAGCAATTGTGAAGCGCCTTGCCTCAACATTTATATGTCGCCATGCGGCAAAACATTGTCGCATTCGCTTGTTACGGAATTAGCAGAGTATCAAACACTTAATATTCTCTGCGGACACTACGAAGGCGTGGATGCACGCGTACTTAAGCGTCATATCGATCTTGAAGTGTCTATCGGAGATTATGTGCTGACGGGCGGAGAACTCGCAGCCATGGTATTGATCGACGCGTGTATCCGCCACATAGACGGCGTGCTCGGTAACGATGAATCCGCGTTGGGGGAGTCGTTCTCTAACGCGCTGCTGGAATATCCGCAGTATACGCGCCCGGCTGTGTTCGACGGCGAAACGGTGCCCGAGGTGCTGCTGTCGGGTCATCACGCCAATGTGGATGCGTTTCGGCGTCGAATTTCGCTTAAAGAGACGGCATTTCGGCGGCCAGACTTGCTTTCCAAAGCACGGCTGACGCAAAGAGATATCGACATCATCACAAGTCAAGATGACGAATAGACGTATATAACAGGTGAAAAAAGAAGGCGATACTTCTTTTTTTCTTTTACAGATTTTTCACAGCAAATAAATGTGATAATATATCATGGTAATAGATCAAGGGAGTAAGTATATGGACAAATGTCAAGTCGCTGTTATGGCGTGCGAATCGTATGATATTAGCGCGCTGATGCAAAAAATCAATGCGGGAGCTGAATGCATCGGGGGATGGGACCAATGGCTGAAAAGCGGCATGAATGTGCTGTTAAAGGTGAATCTCATAGGGCCGCTTTCGTCCGAAACGGCAGCTGTCACTCACTGTGAGTTTGTGAGAGCCGTTACGCGTATTCTAAAAACGCATGGGTGTCATGTCTGGATAGGCGACAGTTCCGGCGGTGCCATTGGCGGTAAAGCCCAAACGGGCAGAAGCTTTTCGGTATCCGGTATTCAAAAGGTCGCCGACGAAGAAGGCGCGGTCATCAAGAACTTCGATAAGGAAGGCGCTGTGGAGGTGACAACGCAAAGCGGTGATAAAATATTTATTGCGAAACCTATGTTCGACGCAGATTTGGTGATTAACCTGCCTAAGCTTAAAACACATATGGCGGCTGTTTACACGGGCGCTGTTAAAAATCTGTTCGGCTGTATTCCGGGACTCAAAAAAGCAGAATATCATAAAATCGCATCCAGCACAAAATCGTTCGGTCAAGTCATCTGCGATATTAATCAGGCTGTGAAGATCGGTATCAACATTATGGATGGTGTGCTGGCTATGGATAAGCAAGGCCCCATATCCGGCGGCATTTATAAGGCGAATAAGATTTTGATGAGCACAGATTCTCTGGCACTTGATACTGTCGCGTGCAGTATGATCGGGCTTGATATTGAGCGGCTGCCGATATTCGAGGCATCCATTAACAGCAAAATCGGTGAATGGCGGTCAGAGCATATTGCGCTTTGCGGCGACTTTACGGCAGTACCGAAGCTGACGGGCTATAGAATTCCCAAAGCTTTGCTAAAGGGAAGCAAGGATAGCAAGGCGCTTGGTAAAATCATTGACCTCATGAAGACACGGCCCAAGGTCAACCTTAAGACATGCAAAAAGTGCAATGTGTGCGTGGAGAGCTGTCCGGTTCAGGCAATCGATAAGGAAAGCAAAAGCATAGACTACGACACATGCATCGAATGCATGTGCTGCCATGAGCTATGTGTGCACAAGGCGGTGAAACTCGTCAACGTTAATCCCGTGATGCGTTTTTTCTCTGTGTTCCGAAGACAAGACTAACATTGTGATGCGGGGCATAGTTACCGCATTAAGTGAAAAAAGGAACTGCCAAGAGTATTGATATGTCAATGCTCTTTTTTTATTGTCGTTTTTTTCAATCAGACATTCACATATACATTATTAACGTTTTTATTACACGAACAGGATGGATGCGATGAAAAGAAGCTTTGTCAAGAATACATTTATACTCACGCTGACTTCACAACTGCTGCGAATTATCGGCATATTTATGATGGCCTATATGTCTGGGAAAATCGGGGCAGAGGGTGTGGGGCTTTATCAGCTCATCGTATCCATCTATATGCTTGCGGCCACATTTGCGTCGTCGGGTATCGGCATTGCGGTATCGCGGCTCACAGCGGAAGCCGTGGGCAAAAGTGGCGGGCGTTCAACGTCCAACGTGCTGCGAAGGGCTGTGGTGATCAGTCTGCTGCTGGGCACATTCTTCGGCATCATCCTTTTCTTGTTCTCCGACCTTATCGGCGCAAAATGGCTGGGTGATGCGCGAACGGTGCTTTCTGTAAAGACGCTCGCGCCGGGTCTGCCGTTTATGGCGCTGACATCATGCCTGCAGGGCTATTTCTATGGCATGCGCAAGGTGTTAAAGCCCGCGGGGCAGATGATGTTTGAGCAGATGACGCGCATCATGCTTATCATGTTGATACTTGAAGCGTTTTTACCAAAGGGCCTTGAGTACGCATGTTTTGCGATTATCCTATCCTGTATGATATCCGAAGCGCTGTCCTGCTGCTTTGGTTTTATACTGTATCGGATTGACAAACGTCAAAGCGGCCTTGCTGTTGTCAATGAAAAAAGCATGACAAAAAAGATCGTCCATATATCGCTGCCTATCGCCATAAGTTCATATATCCGCATGGCCTTAAGAACGGCGGAGAATACGATGATCCCTGCAGGCCTTCGAAAGTTCGGGGCAAGCAGCAAGGAGGCGCTCTCGCAGTTCGGACAGATCGGCATGGTCATGCCCATCATATTTTTTCCCTGCGGTATACTTGCAGCGGTGGGTACGCTGCTGATCCCGGAGGTGTCAGAAGCGCATGCTGTAAAAAACATGCGGAGAGTTCAGTACATTTTTGCCAATGTATTTCAAAATACCATATTGCTGGCGATTTTATTCTGCGGCATCTTCATGGCTTTTGCGGCGGATTTTGGGCTGCTAATCTATCACAGCACTGATATTGCACGTTTGCTAATGGCGCTTGCGCCGCTGGTGCCGCTTATCTATCTTGATTTTATCGTCGATTCCATGCTTAACGGGCTTAATCAACAGTTTCAGACATTAAAGATCAATATACTGGATTCCGCGCTGCGTGTTATATTGATTTTCTTTCTCGTACCCAAATTCGGCATGAGCGCTTACATTGTCATTTTATATGTGAGCGCGTTTTTAAACGGCACTTTGAGTATTCGGCGCTTGCTCATAACCAGCCAAACGAAAATCCCTTTTGCGGATTGGATTATAAAGCCGCTGCTCAGCATCGCCTCATCAGCCGTGTTTGTCAGACTGCTTTTTCAATTTTTATTTAGCGGCAGCGCCATTAGCGCATGGAATCTGACGCTTAAGATTATACTGATGATTGCTGTCTATATCCTGCTGCTTTTTGTCACGGGCTGCCTTGATAGAGACGACGTGAGCTGGTTCAAAAGCATGATAAAAGGGATGAGAAGATAATTGGCCATTTATAATCGTTCTTATGTCAATACTGTAAAAAAAGGATATCTCCCGTTTGTGCGTCTCCTTTTTGTGCTATAATTAGGGAAAGATTAATTAGGCAAGCAGAATAAAGGAGTTGTTATGGCGAAATTCATCATTGTTGTGATGGACAGTGTGGGCGCGGGCGAGATGCCAGACGCGGCGCGTTTTGGAGACGAAGGTTCGGACACGCTCGGTCACATTATTGAAGCATATCCAGATATCAAAATCGATAATCTGTCAAGGCTCGGATTGTGCAAAATAAAGAACCTGAAGTGTGACGGCCCTGTGACGGGCGCATACGGGACGGCGGCCGAGCTTTTTGCGGGCAAAGATACCACAGGCGGCCATTTTGAAATCAGCGGTCTCATTATGGAAAAGCCGTTTCCCACGTTCCCGGACGGATTTCCCGAAGACTTCATGGAACAGTTTGGAAAGGCTGTCGGACGCGGCACGCTCGGCAACTATCCCGCATCCGGCACCGAGATCATCAAGCAGCTTGGCGCCGAACATGTCAAGACGGGCAAAATCATCGTTTATACGTCGGCGGACAGTGTATTCCAGATTGCGGCGCATGAGGAAGTGGTGCCGCTTGATGAGCTTTATGCGATATGTGAAAAAGCGAGAAGCATGCTGGTGGGAGACCTTGGCGTGGGCCGCGTGATTGCACGTCCGTTTATCGGCAGCGAAGGACACTTTGAGCGCACCAAAAACCGCCGCGATTTTTCGTTTGAGCCCCCGGGCGAGACCTTGCTTACTGCAGTGAAAAACGCCGGACTTGAAGTGATGGGCATCGGAAAGATCGAGGATATTTTTGCGGGCGTCGGCCTCACGCAGAGAAACCATACGCACGATAACGATGCGGGCATCACTGCAACGGTGGATGCCATTAAAGCGGATTTTGACGGTCTTGTGTTCACCAACCTTGTGGATTTTGACATGCTTTACGGCCACAGAAACAATGTGAAAGGTTATAAAGAAGCACTGGAGGCGCTGGATGCACGTATACCTGAGATTTTGGATGCGCTGACGCCGGACGACATTGTCGTATTCACGGCTGACCACGGCTGCGACCCGACCACGGCAAGCACCGACCATTCCAGAGAATACATACCGATACTCGTATACGGCGGCACGGTGAAGGCGGGCGCAGATATTGGCATGCGCTCAACGTTTGCCGACATCGCCGCGACGGCAGCCGAGTTCTTCGATCTTAACGATTGGCATGTGGGTACATCATTTTATAAAGAAATTACGGGAGGACAGAAGATATGACATTGGAGAGAATTCATTTTGCAAGTGAGAAAATAAGTGATATGACTAAGCAGCGCCCCGAGCTTTGCGTGGTGCTTGGCAGCGGTCTTGGCAGCTATGCCGATGGATTGGAGGATGCGCAGGCGATCGATTATGCGGCGATACCGGGTTTCCCGGTGTCCACTGTGCAGGGGCATGCGGGGCGGCTGGTGTTTGGTAAAAAACATGGTGTCAGCGTGGTTTGCATGCAGGGGCGTTTTCACTGCTATGAAGGATATACGGCGGCGGAAACAGTGATACCGCTGCGCGCGCTCATCCAGCTCGGCATTAAAAAGCTGCTGATCACCAATGCGGCAGGCGGTGTGAATACAAGTTTTAAGCCGGGCGATATCATGATCATCGAAGATCATATCAACTTCACGTCCTTAAATCCGCTCACAGGGCCCAATCTGGACGATTTTGGGCCGCGTTTCCCTGATATGTCTTATGCGTATGACAAACAGCTGAGCCAGGCGCTCAAGGATGCTGCGGCGAGCCATGACATCGATATCAAGACGGGTGTATACGCAATGATGACAGGCCCGTCATATGAGTCGCCTGCGGAAATAAGGGCGCTGCGCACGCTGGGCGGAGATGCCGTTGGCATGTCGTCAGTGCCGGAGATCATCGCGGCAGCACACGCAAGTGTGAAATCCGCGGCGTTGTCGTGCATCACCAATATGGCGGCGGGCATACTCGATCAGCCGCTTAACCACGAGGAAGTGATGGAGACGGGACGCATAGCGGCAGACCGTATCCAAACGATAATTGACGGTTTTATTCAAAGACTGGCCTAACCGACTAATTAAAAAGCTAAACGAAGCGTATGCAGCCACGCATGCGCTTTTTTATACACTTTTTTATTGACATGCGATATTCGGTTATTTAAAATATATCTAAAAGATATAATACATGGAGTATAAAAATGAAAAACGGTAAAACCAAATATGTTATTCTCGGTCTGCTCACCGAAGCACCGATGACGGGGTATGATATCAAAAAAATCATCGATATTCGTTTCAGTTTCTTCTGGAACGAAAGCTATGGACAGCTTTATCCCATGCTCAAGGCTCTGACGAAAGAAAATCTGATTTCTGCCGATAAAAGCACCGGAGGACGAGGCAAAGTCATATACGCAATCACGCCCGAAGGAAGAAAAACGCTCAGAGAGTGGCTGGCAGAACCGGTGGAAAAGGAGCTCGTGCGCTTTGAGCTGCTGCTTAAAATGTATTTCTCAGGTGAAACAGACGTGAGCGTGACCAGAAAACACGTCCGGACTTTTATGGATACACATGCCGATCAGCTTGCCATGCTGAACTTGTTTGAAAAAGAATTGCTCGGCATGGCAGACGACCATTATAACCACAAAGATGTGCTGCGCGTTATCGGCTTTGGGCAAAAAGTATACCGAGCGTACATCGAATGGTGTGAAGAGACACTTAGTTATTTGGAGGATAAAGAAAAAAAGAAGCTATGCAAATCTAGGGAGGAAACGAATTAATGGGATTCTCGTTGACCGGTTTATTGATAACGATCATTATATTGCTGCCAAATCTGCTTATGATTTTGCTGCCGCCGAAAAACGTAACGGATCAATTAAAAGATGCAGGCGTGCTTTTCACAATCGTTGAGCGTGTTGGACAGGCGGGCTGCTTTTTATTGCCCGTTTTCTCCAAGGATTATATTGAATCCGCAGAGGTCAACATTTGGCTTATTGTTGCGATAATATGCGCCGCTTTCTATTATGGCCTGTGGATCAGATATGCGCTCAAGCGTGATACTGCGCTGCTGTTTGCACCGCTTGCGTTTATCCCTGTTCCGATGGCCGTATTTCCTATTCTGGCTTTTATCTTTAACGCCATATGGATGCGATCGGCTTGGCTGGGGACAGCGGCTGTGGTTCTCGCCGTTGGTCATCTCGCCAATAGCTGGGCGTCATATAAAAGCTTAAAAGCCGCATGACGCTGTGAAGTATTATTCAAAAATATTTGGTCTGCCGAATGCATTCCAATTTTCGCTGACGATCACACCGCCGCTTACAATGTTGTTGTAGATGCGCTTGTCGATGGTGCGCTTGCAGACAACGCCCACGAAACCGCTGGCGGCTTCGTAGATGTAGCCGTGACGCCCCACAATGCCCATGTGTGATACGTGCCCGTCGTCCGCCATATAAAACACGATGTCCCCGGGAACAAGTTCATCTTTGTTGATGGGGGTGCAGTAATCGTAATATGTGTCGTGCGCGGTGCGGTCGGTATATTCGTCGTATAGCGCCAGTTCATTCACCGCGTACCACCAAAGGCCGCTGCAGTCCCATGAATAATCTTCAGGAAACGCTGCGCCCGCGTCTTCAGTCTTTTCAGCGATCAATTCAAAATACTCAAGGCGTCCGTTGTCAAAATAATCGGGATATTTACGGTACATGGTGTCTATGAAATCATAGGTAATTTCCGTTCCCTGACCGCCAATAATATACTGACCGCCCACACATGTGTCGAGCAGATCAAGCAGCGCGGCCACGTCGCCTTCGGGCTCGGGTTCGTCTGCGTATTTTTCTTCGTAGTAAGCACGTTCAGCTTCCGTTTCTTCGGCTGTGAGCGGCTGGCATGCGGCCATGAGCATGATGGCGGCAATAAGCGAAACGCCTATTGCTGTTTTTATGATCGTTTTCATGTGACAAATTATATATACTTTCACCATCTTTATCAAGAGTTTTCGTTATTGACTGCGACAAATCACAGATAACCAACAGAATATCTGCCAAGTCTTCGGGAGAAACTAGTTTCAAAAGCAAAAAAGGGGATATTCGGTTATGAAGAGGATATTAGTCATCGCAATTGCGATTGTTTTGGTATTTGCGTTTACTATCACGGCGTACGCTGAAGGCTTCACAGCCCAGGCGAAGGGATATATACTCATTGATGCCTCAGGCAATGTGCTGGCGGAAGAGAACGCGGACGAGCAGCTGCCCTGCGCCAGTGTCGCAAAGGTGATGTCGATACTGCTGTTTTTGGAGGCGGAGCAATCAGGACGATTGTCGCTTCAAGATAATGTGACCATCAGTGAGCATGCGGCCTCGATGGGCGGTACGCAAGTTTTCTTGGATGTGAACACCACACACACGGTGGAAGATCTGTTAAAATCGGTGGTCGTGTGCAGTGCCAACGACGCGGCTGTGGCGCTGGCGGAAAAGACCGCAGGCAGCGAAGACGCGTTTGTGGAGATGATGAACAAGAAAGCAGGTGTGCTGGGCATTAAAGCGACGTTCGTCAATGCGACAGGCCTCGGTGACGAACAGAAGATCAGCGCGCGTGATGCCGCCACAGTTTGTCAGCAGCTTGTGAAGCACGACCTGTTCTATCAATGGAGCGGCATATGGATGGAAAACTATGTGCATCCGGACGGGCGAGAAACGGAAATGGTGAACCAAAACCGGCTTGTGCGGTTCTATGAAGGCTGCGACGGCATCGCGACAGGTTCATCGGGCACAGCGGGATACTGCATTGCCGCAACGGTTAAACGCAGCGGCGGCCGGTTCATTTATGTGGCTCTCGGTGCGCCCAACAGCTCCACGCGCTTTGATGAAGCCAAAGCGGCATTCGATTATGCGTTTGCCGGTTTTACGGCTAAAACCATTGTGACGGAAGGACAGAAGCTGGGTTCCGATTTGGCGATCATAGGCGGCACAGCCCCATTTATCGATGTGTACGCAGCACAGGGATTTTCGACGCTGATTGAAAAAGGCAAAGAAGCAACGCTGGAAAAGGAGCTTGTATTGCTGGAAAACATCACTGCGCCTATAGAGGAAGGACAGGTGGTCGGCTATTTGCGCATACTGCTGGACGGCACGGAGATCGGGCGCGTGGATGCGGTAGCCGAACAAAGTGTGGCTGAAAGGAACTTTGGCAACGCGTTTAAGCGTATATTGATGTGGTGGCTGTTTGCATAACGTTGACACGCATAGCGGCCTACTGTAAAATGACTGCGGACGGGAGGTTGCTATGCGTATACTGATTGTGAATGATGACGGCATACATGCCAAGGGACTGACGACACTGGCCGCAAGGCTGAAACGCGATCATGATGTCACGGTGGTGGCACCTGAATCGCAAAGAAGCGCCACGTCGCATTCGATCACGATATACCGGCCTCTGCGGGTGACAAAGACGCAGCCTGCTGGGCTTGAAAGCATACCCTGCTATGTGGTAGACGGCCAGCCTGTGGACTGCACAAAAATCGGCATTTCGCATATCATGGGCGGCAAAGTTGATCTGGTTGTTTCGGGTATCAATCATGGCGCGAATTTAGGATCGGATATCATCTATTCGGGGACTGTCGCCGCCGCACTGGACGCTGTGATCATGGGCTATAAAGCGCTGGCAGTGTCATGCGCATCCGAATTTGCGGAGCACTTTGACACCGCAGCCGAAGTTGTGGCGCGTATTATTAACGGCGGGCTGTTTGACGAAGAATCTAAGGATGTGCTCTTAAATTTAAACGTCCCTAACTTACCTATGGCGGAACTCAAAGGTATTAAGGCGGCGGTTCAGGGCCGCACGGCTTACGATGATGCGGTCGAGCTTCGCGACGATCCGCGGGGCAGAGAGTATATTTGGGTGACAGGCACGATGCGCGAACACATTGCCGACGGAGAAACCGATCTGACAGTCGTGAGAAACGGCTATGCATCACTTACACCGATCAAGTTCGATTTGACTGCAAAAGACAGGATTGAGTCGTTGTCTTGCAAGATTCACAAAATAAAATTGCATTTTTAGCGGAATATGATACAATATATCGTGTAATTGAACGTCGGGGGAGTAAATATAATGCAAGGCAATGATATCATTAAAGTCATAAAAGAGCGTCAAAGTTCCATGAGCAAGGGGCATCGTGCGATTGCGAACTATATTGTTGAACATTACGATACGGCCGCTTTCATCACCGCATCTCGGCTTGGCGAAACGGTGGGCGTCAGTGAATCCACTGTGGTGCGCTTTGCGTGTGCGCTTGGTTACGACGGTTATCCCGAGCTGCAAAAAAAGCTTCAGGAGATGATCCGTACCAGACTGACCAATGTGCAGCGTATGGGCCTCGGTTCAGACATGGCGGAAGAAGAGCTTGTGCGCTGGGCTGTACGCAACGATATCACAAGCTTGCGGCATGTGCGGGAAGTCCTGGACTACGACATGATGAAAAAGGCTGCTGATATGATACTGGAAGCCAAACGTGTGTATATACTGGGTCTTCGCTCAAGTGCACCGCTTGCGCTTTTTTTCTGGTATTACCTCAACTACATTTTGAGCGAGACAAGTCTTGTTTCATCCAGCATCGGCGGAGATATCTTCGGTCAGCTCATGCATGCGGGCAAGGGCGATCTCGTCGTGGCCATCAGCTTTCCTCGCTATTCGTCCCGTACGATGGACGGTGTGAATTTTGCGAAAAAAAACGGTGCCGCCATACTCGGCATTACGGACAATGAGATGTCGCCGCTGGCAAACGTGGCAGACGCAAACCTTTTTGTTAATTCTGATATGAACCTGTTTGTCGACTCGCTGGTCACGCCTATCAGTGTCGTGAATGCGTTGGTGCTGCTCATCGGCATGCGTAAGAAAGACGGTTTGAAGCAAAACTTTGAGATGCTGGAGGATCTGTGGCGGCAATATGACGTCTATACGGGTAAGGAAGATATTTGATGACAACGAAACAGAAACGTAAGGTGTGCGTGATCGGCGGCGGGCCTGCAGGCATGATGGCAGCCTACGCGGCTGCGGATCGCGGTCACGAGGTTACGCTGTTTGAGAAAAACGAAAAGCTTGGCAAGAAGTTATATATCACAGGAAAAGGGCGTTGCAATATCACCAACGCGGCGCCGATAGAGGACTTTTTTGGAAGCGTCGTGCATAACGACGCCTTTTTATACAGCGCTTTTTATACGTTTGGCAATACACAGCTAATTGATTTGCTTGAACGCTTTGGTCTGGTGGTGAAGACGGAGCGCGGCGGACGCGTTTTTCCCGTTTCAGATAAATCCAGCGATGTGCTCAAAGCGCTAAACAAGGCGCTAAGAAGTGCGGGTGTGAATGTGAAGCTCAAAACGTCCGTTTCGGATATCGCCATTCAAGACGGACATGTGCAGGGCATCCTTTGCGGCGGAGAGACAATGAGCTTTGACATCGTGATTGTCGCCACAGGCGGGGTATCCTATCCGGCGACGGGATCAACGGGGGATGGTTACGCGTTTGCCAAGAATGCGGGGCACAAGATTATGGCACCCTATCCATCGCTGGTGGGATTGGATACGGCTGAGGACTTAAGTGAATACGCAGGTATCACATTAAAGAATATTGGTTTCACGCTTAAGAAGGGCAAAAAGCAAGTATATCGGGAGCAGGGCGAGCTTCTGATCACGCATACGGGGATTTCCGGGCCGCTCGTGCTGTCGGGCAGCGCGTATATGGACAGTGACGAAGGCTATACCGTCGTGATCGATATGAAGCCCGCGCTCGACGAAAAGACGCTGGATAAGCGTCTGCTGCGAGACTTTACTGAAAAAGCCAACAAAGATTTTGGCAACGTGCTGGTTGGGCTTGTGCCTGCAAAGCTCGCGCCGCTGATCGCACAGGCCAGCGGCATCGATATCAATAAGAAAGCGCATTCTATCACGCGTGAGGAGCGCAGTGCCTTGTGCAGGGCGCTCAAAGGCATCACGCTTAACGTGAAGGGACGGCGGCCCATCAAAGAAGCTGTCATCACGAGAGGCGGCGTGGATGTAAAAAGCATAGACCCCTCCACCATGCAGAGCCGCTTTTGCGAAGGGCTCTATTTTGCGGGTGAGGTGATCGATGTGGACGCGCTGACAGGCGGGTATAACCTTCAGATCGCGTTTTCTACGGGCTACCTTGCAGGTGTCAGCTGTTGACAACGGTTTCCGTATGTGTTATGATACATCATGCTTGAAAGCAGAAACACCCCGTTTCTCACCTGTCGGCATCGGCCAGACACGGTAAGCGCTATCTTTAAGAGAGTGAACGGGTGTTTTGCACCCGTTTTTTTATTACGGTGCCCCCAAGCGAATAGCTTTTGGGGTGTGATCAGGATGTTAAGTGTTGGCTGAAAGTTAGAAGAGCCAAAGGTTTTTCTACCGAACGAATGCTTAGTGTTTGCAAATATTATTGGAGGTGTTTACAATCGCAAACGAACATCATATTAACGAGCAGATCAGGGATAAGAATCTCAGGGTGATTTCCGATGAAGGTGAACAACTTGGGATCATGTCTGCGCGTGAGGCGATGAACATTGCACAAGAAAGAGGTCTGGATCTTGTCAAAGTTTCTCCCAATGCACAGCCGCCTGTGTGCAAGATTATGGACTACGGGAAATTTAGATTTGAACAGGCCAAAAAGCAAAAAGAGGCGAAGAAAAACCAAAAGGTTATCACGATCAAGGAGATGCGCCTGTCTACCAACATCGATAAGCACGATCTTGACGTGAAAGCAAAGAACGTTAGTAAATTCTTGAAAGCGGGCGACAAAGTCAAGATATCGCTGCGCTTTAGAGGAAGGCAAATGACACATACGGATTTGGGGCGTGAAGTGATGGCGCAGTTCTTTGCCATGGTAGAAGATGTTGCCGTGATGGAGAGAGGCGCCAAGATGGAAGGCCGTAGTATGTTCATGATATTAGCACCAAAGAACTAAGGAGGACGATGCACAATGCCAAAAATTAAAACGCACAGGGGCGCGGCCAAGCGTTTTTCGCTGACGAAAAACGGCAAGGTAAAGCGCGCAAAAGCTTATAAGAGCCACATTCTGAATAAGAAAAGCGCAAAGAGAAAGAGGAATCTGCGTCAGGGCACTTATATTGTGGCGGCAGAGGAAAAGAATATTAAACAGCTTATTCCTTACAAATAGCCTAAGGACAGGAGGAAACGAGAAATGGCAAGAGTAAAAGGGGCTGTAAACGCCCGTAAAAAGCATAAGAAAGTTTTAAAGCTTGCGAAAGGATACTTCGGCGCGAAGTCCAAGCAGTTTAGAGCGGCCAACCAGGCTGTGATGCGCAGCATGCGCTATGCGTATGTGGGCCGCAAGCTGAAAAAAAGAGATTTCCGCAGTCTTTGGATCACGCGTATCAACGCGGAAGCCAGAGTGAACGGCATGAGCTATTCCCGCCTGATCAACGGCTTAAAGCTCGCCGGCGTGACGGTTAACAGAAAAATCTTGGCCGACATGGCTGTCAACGATAAGACCGCCTTTGCGGGCATGGTCTCTGTGGCGAAGAAAAAGCTCAACGCGTAAACAACATTTTGCATTGAAAGAGTCTTCTATAAACGGAGGGCTCTTTTTGTTTATCGAGAATTTGAAGACTGAGGCCAAAAGCTGTATACTGTATTGAAAGAACCGAAGGGAAGACGAATGAACAGAAGCTTAAGATTTTTTTTGCTGATTACACTGCCGTTATATCTACTGCTCGTTTTATATGTTATGTTCGCAAGCAGAACGGGCCGAATACTTGAGAACGCAACTTTGATTGAGTACATTACCTCGTTATCGAATTTTATTCCGCTTAAAACAATTCTTAGCTATATCCGTGCTATTTTTTCAGGAAGTCTGCCGCTTCATGTCCCGCTTGTTAATCTCAGCGTAAATCTCATCATGTTTGTACCGATGGGATTGTACCTGCCGTGTCTTTTCAAAAAGCTCCGCCCTTTTGGATGGTATACGCTGTGTATGGTCGTCATACTGTTTGTACTGGAAGCGGTTCAAATGCTGCTGCGTGTGGGCAGCTTTGATATTGATGACGTGATACTGGGTCTCGCTGGTGCGTGGATTGGCTTTGCAATGTGGAAAAGCCGATATGTTCAAAGCAGGCTGAACATTGATTGACCTTTTTTACAAATACTTATCAAAACAAGCATCGTTATAAATTGTCATTTTTCCCGTTTGGTGATAGTATATATTCAAAACTATATAAGAATTGGGAGAACAGCGATGAAGTTGAATTACAAGAACACCATCCTTGTGGGACTTGGGTTTTTAACCATATCCGCATTTTGGCAACTCTACGATTTTATTATTCCCCTGATACTGCAAAACACGTTTGAAATTGACCACACAACATCCGGATTTATCATGTCTCTCGATAATATTCTGGCACTTTTCATGCTTCCGTTGTTCGGTAAACTTTCCGACAAAACATATACGAAGATAGGCCGCAGAACGCCATTTGTTATCATTGGTACGCTGGCGGCTGTTATCTTCATGATGGGCATCCCTTATGCCACACATACGCGGCAGCTCGTTGTTTTCATGGCGGCGCTTGGTCTCGTGCTGTTCTCCATGGCTGTTTACCGCTCACCCGCAGTCGCGTTGATGCCGGATATAACGCCCAAACCTCTGCGATCTCTAGGCAACGCCGTGATCAACCTTATGGGTTCAATCGGCGGTGCGGCTATACTCTTGATTAACTCATTTCTTGCGCCGGATACCACGCAACCAGAAACGGCCAATTACTGGCCGATCTTTGTGACGACCGCTGGGATCATGCTTGTGGGAACCGTGGTGCTCATTGCTACAGTGAGAGAACCCAAGCTTGTGAAGAAGATGCGAAAAGACAGCGCCGCAATGGGTATTGATCCCGAAGAGGCTAAAGAAGTTGATAAGCCTGTCATAAAAAAAGTGAAACTTGCGCCCGATGTCCGCAAAAGTATGGGACTCATACTCGCTTCCATAGCCCTATGGTTCATGGGTTATAATGCTGTGACAACGTCGTTTTCAAAGTATTCGGTCAATGCGCTTGGTATGCAGGAGTCGCAGGCGTCATTGATTCTCATGGTGGCTGTGGTTGCTGCCACACTATCGTTTATACCTGTGGCCCATATCTCGATGAAGATTGGACGCCGCAAAAGCATCATGATCGGTGTGGTGCTGCTCGCTGCCGTGTTCGGTACGGCCTCGATCTATACCGCGTATTCACCGCTCATGTACGTATCGTTTGCACTGGCCGGTGTGGCGTGGGCAGCAATTAATGTAAATTCGCTGCCTATGGTGCTGGAGATGTCAAAGGGGGCAAACGTCGGGCAATACACAGGGTATTATTACATTTTTTCAATGGCGGCCCAGGTGGTCACGCCTGTGCTGTCAGGATTATTGCTGGATAACGTTGGATTCTCTACGCTGCTTCCGTACGGTGCGATTTTCGTTGCGCTGTCATTTTTCACAATGATGTTTGTGAGACACGGTGATTCCAAGCCGATTGCACCCGCAAGCAAGCTGGAATCGTTTGATACCCCGGACTAAAGAAAGGCTGACATGATCTATTTACAAATAGCGATATGTGCGGCTGCCGCGCTGCTGATCATCAATATGCTGCTGCTCGCGCCCGGCCGTTTCTCAAAAGATATAAACCCGGTGTTGTGGCGGACGCTATATGCACACCGCGGACTGCACACCAAAGACAAATTAGTGCCCGAAAATTCTATGGCGGCTTTTTCGGCAGCTGTTCACGCGGGCTACGGCATGGAGCTGGACGTGCAAATCACAGCGGACGATAAGATTGTTGTGTTCCATGACGACGACTTAAAACGCGTCTGCGGCGTGGATAAAAAAATCATCGACTGTACTTACGAGGAACTGACACGTTATAGGCTGCACGACACGGCAGAGACCATACCGCTTTTCAGCGATGTGCTGGGGCTTGTAAACGGCAGGGGAGCACTGATTGTGGAGCTCAAGACCTCGCGCCGCAGAAAGACGCTGTGCGAGAAAACAGCGGCCATTCTGGATGAATACAAGGGGCCGTACTGTATTGAGTCGTTCGATCCGCGCATTGTGCATTGGTTCAAAAAACACAGGCCTCGGATGGTCCGCGGCCAGCTCTCGGCAGGGCGGAAAAACTATAGAGGTCAGCCGCTTTATCAAGGCTTGCTGCTCTCGGGATTGTATACGAACATTGTGACCCGTCCGCATTTTGTGGCATACAAGCACGAAGACGTTAAGAAGATGAAGCTGGGCCTTTACCGTCTGCTCGGCGGCAAGCTCTTTGGCTGGACGGTGCGCGATATTGACGATTCCGCTTATATTCGGCGTTACTTTGATGCGGTCATATTTGAGTTTTTTCGTCCCGCATTGAGACAGTAGCACAAACAAAATAGCAAAAATTGAAGATTTAATTGACAACAAGCCGCGCTGTTTTTTATACTGTAACTGTAGGTAGGACGGAGTAACGGTAGAAAAAACATTTCAGCGGGCTAGGTTTAAGACAACTGCGATCTTTTTTTACCCTTCGGATACTTCCGAAGGGTTTTTTGCATCTATAGAGACTTTAATTCTAATTCAAAATAAGGGAGGTGATGAAATGCTGGGTTTGGGAGATTTCATGATTTTTTTGGCATTTGTATTATGTATCCTGTCTGCGCTGGCCTGTGTTATATACGGGATTATTAATTGGAACAAAGGCGCCGACATAGACGAGCCGATAGAAAAAGAATGGGAAAAAACTGAACGAGATATTGCCGAAGAGCTGGATATCTAGTTCAAGAAAGGACGAACCTCAAATGAATACCAATATGGTCATTAAAACTGTGGTGATCGTGATTTATCTCGCTGTGGTGGCGGTGCTCGGAATCATGGGCTACAGAAAAACAAAATCCGCAAGCGACTATTTGATCGGCGGACGAAAGATACATCCAATGGTTATGGCGTTGTCTTACGGTGCCACATTCATCAGCACGTCAGCCATTGTCGGATTTGGCGGGAACGCAGGTGTTTTCGGCTTTAGCCTGCTCTGGCTGACATTCTTCAATATTTTCCTCGGCGTGTTTATTTCGTTCATTTTTTTCGGAAAGAGAACGCGGCGCATCGGTCAGAACTTAAACGCACATACATTCCCGGAATTTTTGGGCAAGCGCTTTCAGTCGAAATTTATACAAAAATTCATTGGTATTGTTATTTTCATATTTATGCCCATATACACATCCGCTGTAATGATCGGCGTGTCCAAATTCTTAGAAAGCGGGCTTGGCGTTCCGTATGATATTGCGCTGCTCGCCTTTGCGGTGATCGTGGCCGCGTATGTGTTGTTCGGCGGCATCAAGGGCGTAATGTATACCGATGCATTCCAAGGCACGCTCATGCTTGTGGGAATGGTTGTGCTGCTTGTATCGGTGTACTCTCAGCTCGGTGGCGTTGTACCTGCGCATCAGCAGCTGACGGAGCTGTCAGCCAATCCCGCCGTGACCGAACAGATAAGCGGTCTTCAAGCAGGCGGCTTTGCGGGATGGACATCCATGCCCGAGCTGTTCTCGCGTTATTGGTGGATCGTGGTGTCCTCAATAGTGCTGGGTGTGGGCGTGGGCGTGCTGGCACAGCCGCAGCTTGCGGTGCGGTTTATGACGGTTAAGAGCAACCGCGAGCTCAACCGCGCGATTCCCATCGGCGGCGTGTTTATACTGCTGATGACAGGTGTGGCGTTCGTGGTCGGCGCACTGTCTAATGTGTTGTTCTTTAATACGCAGGGGCAGATTGCCGTGGCTGCGGCCGGGGGATCGACGGACAGCATCATTCCGCTCTTTCTCGACAGCTTTATGCCCGAGTGGTTTGTGACGATATTCTTAATCATACTGCTTGCGGCAGGCATGTCCACCATTAGTTCGCAGTATCACACGATCGGCACGGCTGTGGGGCGCGATATATTCAAGGTAAAGCAAACGAGCGCTGGCAAAGGGTTGCTTATTTCGCGTATCGGCGTGCTTGCGGCCATTGTGATCACCATCGTGCTCTCGTATGTGCTGCCGACGGTATGGGACGGCGCAATTACCATTGCGACTTCGCTTTTCTTCGGGCTTTGCTGCTCGGCGTTTTTGCCCATGTATTTCGGCGCGCTGTACTTTAAAAAGATGACACGAAAAGCTGCCATCACGGGCATGATCGCCGGTTTTTCAAGCAGCCTGCTTTGGATGATATTTGTTCATTCCAAGGAATCGGCATTGATAAAGGTCTGTGAGTGGATATTCGGCGTGCCGACGCTTTCACCAGCGGGCTCGATGCTTGAATTTGTTGATCCGCTAATCATTTCACTGCCGATCGCCATTATCGCCACAGTGATTGCACAGATTATTAGTAAAAGACGGCTTGAAGACGCGCATATCGATAAATGCTTTCATGGCTTTAAACAGGATACACAGATAGAAGAGCAGGCATAAAATCATAAGGCATGAAAAAGCCGGGGCGATGAAATATCAACCCGGCTTTTGTGTGTCTTAGAATGTGAGCTTGTCGTATTTTTTTAAGAATTCTTCCATTGTCGCTTTGATTTTGGCATATCCGTCTTTGCTAGCGCTTTCAAGGTTCAGCGGCATGACGGGATCATGCAGCGACATGCGCAGCAGACACCAGCCGTCACCGCTGTCGCTGTCAAATATTATACGGACACCTTCGTGATTGGGTGTTTCAAGGCTCAAGCCGGATTTGCTCTGCGTAAATGCTTTAAGATCGGCCAGCACTTGTTCTCCGTAGCTTTTAAAATCGTCCGCTGTGATTTTAATCCGCATTTCCTCGGATACAGCAGGTTCTTTGAGTGATGCAATAAGATCGGAAATGCTCTGACCCTTCTTTTTAAGCGCCGCGAATTTGATGAGTATTTTGACGATCATGTAAGCCCCATCGTCGAGGAAGTAATTTTCCTTAAGAGCGCAGTGTCCGCTTGTTTCTATGGCAAGCCCGGAGAGGGTGCCTTGCGCATTGAGCCTCTTGCTCTCGTCGATCACGTTTTTATAGCCGCGTCTGAACCGGTGGTGCACGCCGCCGAGCGACTCAATGTATGTTTTTAGCCCTGCGGAGGTGACCGAGTCGGTCACGACGGTGGAACCCGGCATGTCCTCCAGCACGATAGCCGCCATCAGCGCCACAATACGGTTGCGGTTGATCTCGGTGCCGTTGCCGTCTACCACGGCGGCGCGGTCCACGTCGGTATCGAATATGATACCGAGGTCTGCCTTTTCATTCAGCACAACCTGCTTAAAGCCCTGCATAACGTCCTTCTTTTCAGGGTTTGGGATGTGGTTCGGGAACATACCGTCAGGCTCCAAATAGACGCTGCCGGAAACGTCTGCGCCGAGCGGTACGAGTATTTTATCCGCAAAGAAGCCGCCCACGCCGTTGCCCGCGTCCACGATGATTTTCGTGCCCGCAAACGGCGTCTGCGCACCCGTGCGCTCACGAATCAGCGTCACGAGATTTGCGGCATACCTAGAGAGAAAATCAAACTCAACGGGGGACGCATTCACGGCTGCTGTGTCAACTTCTTTTGCGTCCGAGAGTATGTCCTTGATATCGCCTTTGCCTGTGCCGCCCTCGCGCGTGAAGAACTTCATGCCGTTGCGATTGAAAGGCAGATGGCTTGCTGTCAGCATAATGGCGCCGTCGCAGTTTAGCTCTTCGTCCAGCAGGCACATGAACATGGCAGGGGTGGAGCAATAGCCGAAAGTGTACACCTTGACGCCTTCGGCGGCAAGGCCCTTGGCCGCCGCTTCTGCCAGCATCGGGCCGGATATGCGGCTGTCGCGCCCAATCGCCACAGCGACTTGTTCTTTTCCTGTTTTGGCTTTAAGCCAACGCGCGAAAGATGCCGCAATGGCGCTCACATGCTTGGGTGTTAAAGTGACGGGTTCGTCCGCAATGCCCTCGCTGGCCACGCCGCGGATATCCGACCCGTTTTGTAAACTCATGATGTTTTCCATATTGTCCTCCTCGGATACATATCTAAATAGCAATCGGTTCATTATAGCATGAGCCCAAACTCTTTGTAATTGTTTTTACGACATTAATGTTAATAATTTTATTAATAGTGAGAGATATAATCATTATGTATGTTCATAATGTACATGATGACAGCAAATATACAATGGGAATGATTGTTCGCGTTAATGTTTGACAGATATGCGCCTTGCCTTTATCATTATGCTATCGAGACATGAAAGGAAGCATAAATGGTCATACTTGGCATCGATCCGGGCATCGCACTCATGGGCTACGGTATCGTCCGCTATGAGGGCAATAAACCAGGGCTCATTGAATGCGGCGTTATTGTGACTGAAGCCGGTACACCGCTGCCGCGGCGGCTCAAGATCGTGCATGAAAACGTGGGGTCTCTGATTCAAAAGTATCAGCCGGACTGCATCGCGTTTGAAGAGCTGTTTGCGGGTAAGAATGTGAAAACAGTCATACAAGTGGCGCAAGCACGCGGTGCGGCTATGGCGGCGGCGTTTGGCACGGGTGCGGAGCTGTTTGAGTATACACCGATGCAGATTAAGCAGGCCATCGTGGGTTACGGACGTGCGGACAAGAAGCAGGTGCAAGAGATGGTGCGGTTGCTGCTCGGCATGAACGATGTGATTAAACCGGACGATGCGGCGGACGCAGTGGCATGCGCCATCTGCCACGCGCATTCGAGCCGTTTTGCGGATACATTCCGCATCAGATAAGAGGGGAATATGTACGATTATATCAAGGGTGAGGTTGTCTGCACAGACAAGGATATGGCCGTGGTGGAAGCAGGCGGCATCGGATACCGCATATATACCACGTCTCAGTCGCTCGCTTATATAAAAGCGGGGCAGACGGCAAAGCTTTTTTGTCATTTCGTGGTGCGTGAAGACGCGCATACGCTTTACGGCTTCTACTCATGCGAGGAGCGCGAGATGTTTGTCCGTTTGACAGGCGTATCGGGTATCGGCCCCAAAGCGGCGCTGGCTGTGCTCTCGGCGATGAAGATCAGCGAGCTTGCGGCGGCGATTATCACGCATGACGAGACCGCGCTGCAAAAAGTGCCGGGCATCGGTAAAAAGACTGCCCAGCGCATTATCATCGATCTGGCCGAGAAGATCGGCTCCAGCGAGATTGTTGGCGATGCGGACATGCACGGTGAGCCGGTTAAAATGGGCGTTGAGGCGGAAGCCTTGGCTGCGCTTGTTGCGCTGGGGTATAACCGCAATGAAGCCACGCGCGCTGTGTCTTCCGTGAAAAACCTCGGAGACACGGCGGAAGAGCTCATTCTCATGGCGCTAAAACGCATGGGCGCATAAAGAAGCCTTACGGCTTGGCGAAAAACCTGGGTTTTCCGCTATTTAGAACATGATCATAAATCTGCTTTCTGACAGAGGGGGATACAGGCTTGGACGAGAACAGAATCGTATCGGCTGAAATGAACGAGACGGACGCGGTCACCGATCTGTCACTGCGCCCCGCTACACTGGATGAATATATCGGTCAGCAAAAGGCCAAGGATAATCTCAAGATATTTATGGCTGCCGCGAAGAACCGCGGTGAATCGCTCGACCATGTGTTGCTTTACGGCCCGCCGGGTCTTGGCAAAACGACGCTTGCGTATATCATTGCGTCTGAAATGGGCGTCAATATCCGTGTGACATCCGGTCCCGCGATCGAACGCCCGGGGGACTTGGCGTCAATACTCACAAATCTGAATGAAGGGGATGTGCTCTTTATTGACGAGATACATCGTCTCAACAGCAGCGTGGAAGAAGTGCTTTATCCCGCGATGGAGGATTATGCGCTGGATATCATCATCGGCAAGGGGCCTTCGGCGCGCACGTTGCGGCTCGGCCTGCCGCACTTTACGCTCGTGGGCGCGACCACGCGTGCAGGCATGCTCACATCGCCGCTGCGCGACCGATTCGGCGTGATTAACCGGCTGCAGATGTACACAAACGAAGAACTCAGCGAGATCGTTAAACGCTCGTCAGGTATACTTAACGTCGGGATCGACGAGGATGCGGCGCTTGAGGTGGCATCGCGCTCGCGGGGAACACCGCGTGTGGCCAACAGATTGCTGAAGCGCGTGCGCGATTTTGCCGAGGTCAAGGGGCAGGGGCGCGTGACGCTGGATATTGCACAGTACGGCCTTGATATGCTTGAGGTGGACGAAATCGGGCTAGACGGCGTGGACAAAGCCATACTTGAAGCGATTATCTACAAGTTTAACGGCGGCCCCGTGGGGCTGGATACGCTCTGCGCCGCGACGAACGAAGAAAGCGTGACCATTGAAGACGTATACGAGCCATTTTTGATACAGCTCGGCTTTATCAATAAAACACCGCGCGGCCGCGTCGCCACGCAGCTTGCTTACGCGCACATGGGCTGTCCGTTTGGCGGCGACTCAGCGCAGTTAAAGCTCGACATCATGGAGGAATAGTTGAAAACAAGGGATTTTTATTACGACCTTGACGAAAGCCTGATCGCCCAGACGCCGATTGAAAAGCGCGACGCATCGCGGCTGCTCGTTTACGACCGCAAAACAGGCGAGACGGCACACAAGGTCTTCAGCGATATCACAAGTTATTTGCATAAGGGCGATGTGCTCGTCATCAACGACACCAAGGTGCTGCCCGCAAGGCTATTTGGCATCAAGCAGGGCACAGAGCGCCATGTCGAGTTCCTGCTGCTGCACCGGCTGTCGCTCACACGCTGGGGAGTGATTCTGCGCCCCGGCAAAAAGCTCAAGATAGGCGACACGGTGGTGTTTTCAGAGCACCTGAGCGCCGTCATCGAACGCAAGAAAGAAGACGGTGTGACGGAGGTGGAATTTGCATTCGTTGGCGTGTTCGAGGAGATCCTCGATACGCTGGGTGAGATGCCGCTGCCGCCGTATATCCACGAAAAGCTAGACGATAAAACGCGCTATCAGACGGTATACGCCAGAGAGCAGGGATCTGCCGCCGCACCGACGGCGGGTCTGCATTTTACGCCCGAACTGCTTCGCAGAATCGAGGAGATGGGTATATCCATTTCGCGGCTCACGCTGCATGTGGGGCTTGGCACATTCCGTCCCGTGAAAGCCGAAAACGTGGAAGATCATATTATGCATGCCGAGTATTACTGTGTGACTGAGGAAGCCGCGGCACGTATCAACAGCGCAAGGAAGAACGGCGGGCGTATCGTGGCGGTGGGCACCACGAGTGTGCGTACGCTCGAATCGACAGCAGACGAGAAGGGCATCGTTCATGCGGGGAGCGGTTCAACGAATATATTCATCAAGCCGGGATACCGCTTTAAGGCGGTGGATGCATTGCTTACCAATTTCCATCTTCCCGAATCCACGCTCATTATGCTTGTGTCCGCGTTTGCGGGGCGTGAGCAAACACTTAATTTATACAACGAAGCGGTTAAACTTCGATACCGATTTTTCAGCTTCGGTGACGCCATGCTTCTTTTGTAATAATAGCAAAACCGCATTTTCAGCCGTTTGGCGTGGTAATTAACGATAAACGCCAGCGGCTTTTATAATTTCGTTAAAAAATACGTATTTAATGTCACATTCTCTATTTGAGTACAAATTATAATTGCGCTATAATTAACTGGAAAAAATGGACAAGACATGTAGATGATATCTGATGAAATGGAGCGGTAAAGATTTGTATATGAAACGCGTTTTTTTATGTATTGTCATGGTATGTGTGATGCTTGCATCTGCTGCCTGCGAAAGCACACCCGCAGCCGATACGCAATCGGGAGCGCCTACGGTACCCGTCTATCCAGTGAGCCCTGAGGAGATACTGACGGCTTATATGGCAGCCATCGCCGATAAAGATTATGAGAAGTTGTACAGCTTCGTCAGCGAGAACAGCACGATGTCGAAAGAAGATTATTTGGCACGTAATAAGAATATCTATGAGGGCATTGAAGCAGCCAATTTACAGATATCCGACATCACCTCAGACGGCAATTCTGTCACGTACATGACATCAATGGATACCCAGGCCGGGCCGATAACTTTTGAAAACACCGCGAATTTCAGTGAATACGAGGGCGAATACAAGCTCGACTGGACCTCCAACCTGATATTTCCGAATTTAAACGACGACAACAAAGTGCGCGTGAAAACCACAACGGGCGAGCGCGGCAGTATACTCGACCGAAACGGCGATCTGCTCGTGGGCAAGGGAGATGTGTGGAATGTGGGAATTGTTCCGGAGAAATTTGGCGTTGAGACGCGTGATGATGAGATTAATAAGATCGCTGAGTTGCTTGGAATATCAGTAGAATCAATTAATGAGAAGCTTTCACAGAAATGGGTAAAGGATGATTTGTTTGTGCCGCTTGGCAAGGAAATTTCCCAGTCGGACACGGAGACAGAGACAGCGCTAATTGAGGCAAGCGCCAGTGTTGGTCTTCAAGAGGTTACTGACCGCGTCTACGTGCTGGGTGAGGCGGCGGCAGCCTTGACAGGCTATATCCATAACATCAACGCGGAAGAACTGGAAGCCCATGCGGGGCAAGGCTACACGGCGGAGAGCAAGATCGGCAAGGTGGGCATGGAAAGCCTGCTCGAGGAGCGCATTCGCGGCATCGACGGCTGCAAGATATATATTGAGGACAAAGACAGCAACGAAAAGCAGGTGCTTGCGGAAATTGAAGCGCATAACGGCGAGGACGTGATGCTGACGATCGATTCGGATATTCAGGCAAAGCTATATGATCAGATGAAGAACGATAAGGGCACAGCGGTTGTGATGCAGCCGCACACGGGAGAGATTCTCGCGTTGGTCAGCACGCCGTCTTACGACCCAAACAACTTTATTCTCGGGCTTTCGGAGGAAAAATGGGCAGCATACAACAACGAAGAGACGCGCCCCATGTACAATCGGTTCAAGGCGACATATGTACCGGGTTCGTCGTTCAAGCCCATCACGGCGGCACTAGGGCTGACAAACGGCGCATTTGCGGCAGACGAAGACTTTGGCCCGAGCGGCACGTCGTGGAAAAGAGACGATTGGAACAATTTCAGCGTGACCACACTCAAGCCATACAGCGACCCCGCGAACGTGAAGAATGCGCTGGTGTATTCGGATAACATATACTTTGCGAAGGCGGCACTTAAGATCGGCAGCGGCTCGTTTGCGGACGGCCTCAAGAAGCTTGGCTTTGGTGAGCAGGTACCGTTTGAATTCGGCCTCAGCGCGTCCACGTTCGGCACGGAGCAGAAGTTTGATGATGAGATCGATGTGGCAAACAGCGGATATGGACAGGGCAAGGTGGAGCTGAACCCCGTCCATCTCGCATCCATCTATTCGGCTTTTGCGACGGGTGGCGATATGATGACGCCATACCTTGAAAAGAACAAAGAGCCGCAGATATGGAAAGAAGATGTATTCACAGCTGATGCGGTGCAAACGGTTAAAAACGCGATGGTGCAGGTGATCGAAAATTCGGAAGGTACTGGGCACGAATTCAAAATCGACGGTCTTTCCATTGCGGGCAAGACAGGCACAGCCGAAATCAAGAACTCCAAGGAGGACACAGAGGGAACAGAGCTTGGCTGGTTCGTGGCATACCCGGCGGACGACAGTCAGTCTAAGCAGTATCTGACGGTGGCGATGATCGAAGACGTGAAGGACAGGCACGGCAGCCACTATGTGATTCCGATTGTAAGGGCAATTTACGAATAAAATACGGATAAAATAAGAGAAAAGCAAATGATGCACCGCGCGCTCATTGTGGTATAATGGGACGCGGTGCATTTCTTATTTGTAGATGTGAACTGCACAATTCAACACGGCAGCAGGAGGAACCATGTCCTTAAGCTTTACATTAAAGAAAACATGCAAGGATACCATGGCACGAAGGGGGAGGATCGAAACGCCGCATGGCGCTATCGAGACGCCTGTTTTTATGCCCGTGGGCACGCAGGCGACAGTGAAGGCGATGACGCCGGATCAGGTAAAAGCAGCGGGCGCGGAGATCGTGCTGGCTAACACATACCATCTTTATCTGCGGCCCGGACACGATCTTGTCGCGGAGGCAGGCGGGCTGCACCGTTTCATGAACTGGGACAAGCCGATACTGACGGACAGCGGCGGCTTTCAAGTGTTCTCGCTGGGTGCGCTTCGCAAGATCACCGAGGAAGGCGTGAAGTTCCAATCGCATCTGGACGGCTCGCGGCATATGCTGAGTCCTGAAAAAGCGATGGAGATTGAACAGGCGCTGGGTGCGGATATTATCATGGCGTTTGATGAATGCACGGCATATCCTGCTGAATACAACACAGTCGCCGCCGCGATGGCGCGCACGCACCGCTGGGCGGAGCGCTGCAAAAAAGCAAAAACGCGGGAAGATCAGGCGCTGTTCGGCATCGTGCAGGGTGGTACATTTGCGGATTTACGTCAGGAGAGCGCCAAAGCCATCGCGGCTATGGATTTTCCGGGCAACGCAATCGGCGGCCTGTCTGTCGGCGAACCCAAACCGCTGATGAACGATATGCTGGATGTCACTACGCCGCTGCTTCCTGAAAGCAAGCCGCGTTATCTGATGGGTGTGGGTTCTTTTGACTGCATCGTAGACGGTGTGGCGCGCGGCGTGGATATGTTCGACTGCGTGCTGCAAACGCGTGTCGCGAGAAACGGCACCGCGCTCACAAGACGCGGACGCATCGTGGTTCGCAACGCGACATACGCGCGCGATTTTTCGCCGATTGAAGAAGGCTGCACATGTTATACCTGCCAAAACTACACTAGGGCGTATGTGCGTCATCTCATTAAGACGAGCGAGATTTTGGGTGCAACTTTGCTCTCGATACATAACGTGCACGCGACGATACAGTTCGTCAATGATATTCGGCTGGCGATTGAGGAAGACCGATTTGCGGCATTCAAGGATGATTTTTTCGCCAACTACCACGATTAGCTTTTTAGCGAGTATGAAAGAGAATAAAGTATGAGATAACGACGTATATCCCAAGCAGCCGCAAAATATCCATTGAAATAGTGAATTTTTTGGGAACGATCATGATTTATCGCAAAAAATAGTTGATTAATGCGGCTTGCTCATATAGTATATATACTCGAGAATCTTTTATAAAGGCAGGTTAACTATTATGCCCACTGATGCAACAAATTCCTTGACGCAAATATTACCCCTTGTCGCGATATTTGTGGTTTTCATTCTGCTGATGATCATTCCGCAGCGGAAAAGAAAAAAGCAAATGCAGCAGCTGATGGACAGCTTGAAGCCCGGCAAAATGATTAAAACCATTGGTGGTATCTACGGTAAAATCGTGGCGGTGAAGGACGACCTGGTCACAATCGAAGTGATGCCGGACAAAGTGCGTATGGTTTTTGCCAAAGGCGCAATCGCGACTGTCGAAGACTCCGAGCTTCCGGAAAACGAACTGACAGACAAAGCGAAATAATCACAAAAGAAGACCCCTGCGGTCTTTTTTTATTGCTCGCTTTTTGAGACGAGTATCTTTTCAAACAACGTTTTATCAGGGGCGACAAGTACCGTATTGTATCCTTCGTATATCACCATGCCTGGCTTTGCACCATTAGGCTTGCGCACGTTTTTGCGTGGTGCGTAGTCCACCTCCACCTTTGCGCCGCCTTTGGCCTTGCTTAACGTCGCGGCGATTGTCGCGGCTTCAAAAAGGGTGTTGTCCGGCACTTGAGTTTTGGCGTTTGTGATAAGCACGTGCGCGCCGGGGATATCCTTGGTGTGCAGCCAGATATCGTCGGGCGCGGCTGTTTTCATGGTAAGCAGATCGTTTTGGCGGTTATTTTTGCCCGCGAGTATCGTAAAACCATCCGAGGATACAAACTTGTGAGGCTGAGACGGTGCCTGCGTCGTTCGCGATGCCGAATGCTTCTTGGGCATAAAACCGGCTTTAGACAGCTCATATTCAATTTCAGCAAGCTCAGCGGACGTTTCGCAAGCATCAATAGAAACCTGCACGCTTTCTAAAAACGCGATATCGCTGCTGGTCTGAGCCATGCGCGAGGCCGTGATATCAAGGCTTTGGCGCAGCTTGTTGTATCTTTTGTACTGATGCTGGGCATTGGCCGCGGGGGAGATCCGCGAATCCAGCTCAATCGCAACGGTTTCTCCCGTAGCATAATCCTGCGCGACAAGCGTCTTCTGACCGCGCGAAATACGGTATATGTTGGCGGTGATGAGATCGCCGCGTGTTTTAAATTTTTCTGCCTTTTGCGCTTGATCCATTGTGGTCTGCTGCTTTTGGCGCGTATGGACAAGCTTATCAAGCTGTTTAGACACAATACGGTGCAGCGCGTCACGTTTTCGGCTGAGCGCCTCAAGTTCGCGGAGACGGTGATAATATGTATCGACAAGCGTATTGACGCTGGCAAACGGTATGGCTTCATCCGCCGCGATGCTCAAGTACGGCTTGGGTGCGTAAAAGAACGGCACACCGCCGCGCAGGTACATTTCGGGCTGTATTTCCTGCTCGAAAAAACTGAATATCACATCGGCGAGTTTCTCCGCTTCGCGCGGGTGCGGCTCGTAACCCTCGGGCATGTAGCGGTAGAGTATCTCCGAGGCCGTCTGACCGGATATGCCCTGCAGAATGGCCGAGAGGTACGTCTTTATCTTGGCATCGCTTTTTTTATGCAGCATTTCCACAAGCGTGGCGCGTGAAATGGTCAGCGGGTTCAATTTGGAGGACTGCGGGTCTTCGTACGGCAGGGACGGGAGCACACAGCGTACACGGCTGACTGTGCGCGTCACATGGCGCAGGCTGTCCATGATGATGCCGTTATCAATCAAAATAACGTTGGAGTATTTGCCCATGAGCTCTGCGACAAGCGTCATCGGGCGCGGATGCCCGAGCTCGTCTTTGGCTTCCAGCGTGATGCTCACAATGCGCTCCAACCCTGTCTGTCTGACATCCGTGATCTTCGCGCCTGTTAAGTGCTTGCGCAAAAACATGCAGAACATTGGCGGGGACTGCGGATTAACATATTTCTGCTCCGTCAGATGTATGCGCGAATCAAAAGCGCCCGCGCTGATCAGCAGCTTTGGATTTTTTCCGGGTGCGCGCAGTGAAAGCACGATGGTGTCGGGCTGCGGCTGATGTGCTTTATCCACCTTGCAGTCTGTGACAACGTCTTTTAGCTCTTCAACAATATAGTGTAGTGTCAATCCGTCCAGTGTCATGTTATTCCTCCCACTAGGCAATCATTATACAACGGCGTGACTTTGGTTGCAATTGGTGATATAATGTCAAAAAATATTCGAAATAAACAGTCGGAGGGATCACGATGCAGCACGTTTTGGATAAAGCACAAGCGGCCAAAGCCGCATCTGCGGCGCTGGCCTGCTTGGGCAGCATGAAGAAAAATGAAGCGCTTTGCGCCATGGCACAGGCTTTGCGCGATAATGCAGCTTATATACTCGCAGAAAATGAAAAAGATCTTACGGCAGGACTTAAAAAGGGAACTTCCAAGGCGATGCTTGACAGGCTTGCGCTCAGCGAAGCGCGTATTGAAGGCATGGCGGAGGGGCTGGAAAGCGTCGCCCGTCTTAATGATCCTGTGGGCGAGGTCACGCATACGATACTGCGGCCCAACGGCTTATCCATCGGCTCTAAACGTGTACCGCTCGGCGTGGTGGGCATTATATACGAAGCGCGGCCCAATGTGACTTCCGACGCGGCGGGGCTGTGTCTCAAAACGGGCAACGCAACTGTGCTTCGCGGCGGCAGTGACGCGATCCATTCCAACATTGCGGTTGTGAGCGTGCTGCGCAAGGCGATTGCTTCGGCGGGCCTGCCTGAAGACGCGATACAGTTGATTGATGATACGTCGCGCGAGGCGGCCACGTATATGATGGGATTAAACGGCGTGATCGACGTGCTGATTCCGCGCGGCGGCGCGGGGCTGATTCAGTCTGTCGTTAAAAACGCGACGGTGCCGGTGATTGAGACGGGCACAGGCAACTGCCATATCTATATCGATGAAAGCGCCGATCTTGACATGGGCGTGAGCATCATTCATAACGCCAAAACGAGCCGCCCGTCGGTATGCAACGCGGCAGAATCATTGCTTGTGCATGAAAAGGCCGCTCAAGCGTTTCTGCCAGCGATGCAAAGCAAGCTCGATGGGGTTGAGCTGCGCGGCTGTGACAAAACGCGTGCTGTTATTGATGTTAAACCCGCGACAGAAGAGGATTATTTTACCGAATACAACGACTATATTCTGGCGGTCAAGGTGGTTAATAGTCTGGATGAAGCGATTGACCATATCAATAAGTACGGCACGAAGCATTCTGAGACTATTGTGACGGAAAGCTACAGCAGCGCCGAGACGTTCTTAGAGCGTGTTGACGCGGCGGCTGTGTATGTGAACGCGTCCACGCGCTTTACGGACGGCAACGAGTTTGGCTTTGGCGCGGAGATCGGCATTAGCACGCAGAAGCTGCACGCGCGGGGCCCGATGGGCTTAAAGGAACTTACCACGATAAAATACATTATCCGCGGCAACGGACAGATAAGATAATCGAAAAATCAATTCAATATGTAGGGGCCGGTTTCCATGCCGGTCCGCATAGTTATTGCATACAAAAAGGCCGAGAAATTTCGGCCTTTTGTCACGTCTTGCTTACGCGGTGATAATGCTCCCGGCAAAATCCTTGTCTCCGAACCAAGACGGTATTTCTTTGGGCTGTCCGCCCACAAAATCCAAAGCGAACTGGATCATGTCGCAGGACTCCGCCACGCCGTTGGCGATCATCTCGCGCATCTGCTTATATTCTTCCTGAGTGAACCACGTTTCGTCACGCCGCTCAGGGTATAGCATTCTGCGCGCGTCAAAGCCTGTTGTGGCACTCACGAGATGGATCAGCACTTTTCCCGCGAGATTGATGTTCGCAAGTGCCTTTTTGGCTTTGGCAAAGTGCCGTTGAGCCTCTCTCACCACATCCAGAGAAATGACTTTCTGATAGACATCGTCTGCGACGTTTTTGTACCACGTACATATGCCCTCGCCGACATCGTCATACATGATTTCAGAGGGCGCGTCAAAGTTCTGCGGGTCGATATCCCACTGCTCTTTTGCGCTGTAGCTGTCCCACATAAACTCTATGCCGTGATGCGCGTTCGTATCTTTGCCTGCTTTCCCGTATACAAACGGATGCGCATTCTTGTCTATTGCATAATGCGTGATAAACCCGGCGATATAAGAGATAAGCTCATCTTTATCAGAGCCTTCGTATTGCCGAGCAAATTCCAGCGCGTTTGCCATCTCGTCACGGACATTCTCGCTGTGCATAGCGATGGCCAGCGACAAACTATTTTTGGACGAAAGCCAAGGATGATAGTTTCTGAAAAACAGAATATCCGGCCCCTGACAGCCAAGAAAATACGCCATCTTGTGCGGTATGACGCCGCTGCCGAGTTTATCCAGCACCCTTTCCCCGGCAGCCCTGTGTGTTAAATATGCGGGCATAATGCCAGCCTCCTTTATAATAAAAATATACTTCCCAAATATGCAGCGGCTTAAAATGTCGCTTTCTCTTTTGCCTTAAGTCTAAAAAACGCCACGTCTCTCATATGAGCTGACGTAACGCCTGACTTCAAAGCGGCGAAGAAATAAGTACAGTACCATCTTTGCTCCTCACGGCTAATTAAGATGCGGTTACTTAAGCTTCGCTTCATATAGTCATTGTAACATATAATTACTGAATATAAAGAGTTAAATTCTGGTTTGTTTTATGTTATCATAGAGTAAACATTGATAAACAGTACCCATTCATATTCAAAAGGAGGAATAGGTCATTGAACGCAACGATGATTGCGCCCTGCGGCATGAACTGCGCGCTTTGTTACGCGCATCTGCGGGTGAAAAATTCATGCGGCGGCTGCCGCAGCAAAGACGATATCAATATGCCGGCTTACTGTCAGCGCTGCATTATACGAAGCTGCGAAGCGCGATCGGAGAGCGAAAGCGACTTTTGCTATGTATGCGAGAGTTACCCGTGCAAAAGGCTCAAAGCGCTCGATAAGCGCTACAGAACAAAGTATGCGATGAGCATGATGGATAACCTATCGGTAATCAAAACGAAAGGCATGGATGCATTCCTGCGCCAGCAAAGCGAACACTGGACATGTCAAAAATGCGGCGGCATCATCTGCGTCCATGGCGGACTCTGCAATACATGCGAATCAAAGAAATAGTCAATATTTGTTTTGATAGATAGGCATAATCCGACAGAGGTGATAAGTAAATAAGGCCGCGTTTTCGCAACCTTTCAGACTGTCAAAAAAGTCTCTAATTATAATTCGTGGGCAAGACGGGCTGTGCCCGCGCAGCCTACACCTTGCGGTTTTGCGTTGTTTCGAGTCAATGAGGAACGAGCAAAACCGGTAGACTGGCGGAAAACCGTAGTTTTTCGACAAGCTCAAAGGCCGCGTTTCCGCAGCCTATATCCAAATTGTCTACTTTTCTATAAACGCTTTCATCATATCAATGTGCTTCTGCACGCTCTGCGGGTTTGGCCCGCCGAACACGGCGCGCCGCTGCACGCACGCTTCAAGCGACAGCGCATCGAACACGTCCGCTTCAAACATAGGGGAGAGGCTCTGCAGTTCTTCAAGCGACAGCGCATCAATGGCCTTGCCGTTTGTTTCGCAGTACAGCACAAGCTTGCCAACCACCTCATGCGCGTCGCGGAAGGGCATGCCCTTCTTTGCGAGATAGTCTGCCGCGTCCGTGGCGTTGGTGAAACCAAGCCCTGCGGCCTTTGCCATGTTGTCCTTGCGCCATGCCGCCGTCTGCAGCATGCCCGTCATCACGGGCAGACAGGCGGAGACAGTGTCGTGCGCGTCAAAAAGCGCTTCCTTGTCTTCCTGCATGTCCTTATTGTACGCGAGGGGCAGCCCCTTAAGTGCAGTGAACAGTGCCATCAGGTCACCGTAAACGCGCCCCGTTTTGCCGCGAATCAGTTCCGCCATGTCGGGGTTCTTCTTTTGCGGCATGATGCTGGAGCCCGTGGAGTAAGCGTCGCTGAGAGACACAAACCCGAACTCGCCCGTGGACCATAGCACAATTTCCTCGGAAAGCCGTGAGAGATGCATCGCGCATACAGCACAGGCGTAGATGTAGTCCAGCACGCAGTCACGGTCGGCCACGGCGTCCATGCTGTTGGGCGTGATGGAAGCAAAACCCAGCTCATTAGCCACCATGTTCCGGTCAAGCGGATAAGTCGTGGCGCATAGCGCGCCCGAACCGAGCGGCATCATGTCTGCCGCGTGCGCCGCATACGCAAAACGCAGCACATCACGGTAGAACATCTGCGCATAAGCCATCATATGATGCGCCAGCGTGGTGGGCTGGGCTTTTTGCAGATGCGTATATGCTGGCATGATCGTATTAAGGTTGCTCTCTGCAATGTCACACAATGTGCCGATTAATCCGCGCAGCATTGCGTCCACCTCGCTGCAAGACTGCTTTAAAAACATGCGCACGTCCAGCGCCACCTGATCGTTGCGGCTGCGGCCTGTGTGCAGACGCTTGCCCGCATCGCCGATGCGCTCGGTGAGCAGCCGTTCGATATTCATATGAATGTCTTCATCATGCTCGTTGAATTCAATTTTACCTGCTTCAATATCGTTGAGGATGCCTTGCAGTCCTTCGACGATCAACTTTGCATCCGTTTCTGATATGATGCCTGTGGCGCCCAGCATTTTGGCATGCGCCATGCTGCCCATGATATCTACGCGATACAGGCGGCTGTCAAACGATATGGATGAATGGAAGCCTGCCGCCTGCGCGTCCGTTTCCGTCGCGAAGCGGCCGCCCCACATCTTCTTGCTCATTATTTGTTCCTCTTTGCGTCTGCAAGCGCCTTCACCTTGAGCGGCAGACCGAACAGGTTGATAAAGCCCTCGGCATCCTTCTGGTTATAAACCTCATCCCTGCTGAATGTGGCAAAGTCTTCGTTATAAAGCGTATACGGCGACTGTATACCTGCCGATGTGCAGCTGCCCTTATAAAGCTTCAATCGCACATCGCCGGTGACTGTCTGCTGCGTGGAATCCACAAATGCGCTCAGTGCTTCGCGCAACGGTGCAAACCACTGGCCGTTGTACACCATTTCGGCAAACTTCAATGCCACGCCCTGCTTGTAATGCAGCGTGTCGCGGTCGAGCGTGATGCTTTCAAGCGCACGGTGCGCTTCATAGAGTATCGTGCCGCCCGGTGTTTCGTATACGCCGCGGGATTTCATGCCCACAAGGCGGTTTTCCACCATGTCGTCAATACCCACGCCGTTGGCTGCACCGAGCGCGTTGAGCTTTTCAATGAGCGCCACAGGGGAGAGCTTTTCGCCGTCCGCCGCAACGGGTACGCCTTTTTCAAAGCTGACCGTCACGTAAGCGGGTTTGTCGGGGGCTTTCTCCGGCGGTGTGCAAATCAGATACAGATCCTCCTGCGGCTCGTTCCACGGGTCTTCAAGGTCGCTGCCCTCATGGCTTAAGTGCCACAGGTTACGGTCCATGCTATAGGGCCGCTTTTTGGATACGGGAAGCGGCAGATTGCGCTCCTCTAAATAGGCAATCGCGTCCTCGCGAGACTTGATGTCCCATATACGCCACGGGGCGATAATTTTCATTTCAGGCGCAAGCGCTTTGATGGTCAACTCGAAACGCACCTGATCGTTGCCTTTGCCGGTGGCGCCGTGGCAGATTGCGCCGCAGCCTTCCTTTTTGGCAATCTCCACAAGGCGCTTGGCAATAATGGGCCGCGCCATGGATGTGCCGAGCAGATACTTGCCTTCGTAGACTGCGCCCGCTTTGAGCGTGGGGTATACGAAGTCCGTTACGAATTCTTCTGTTAAATCTTCGATGTATATCTTGGCTGCGCCGCTCGCAATCGCTTTTTCATTCAGCGGAGAGAGCTCTTCACCCTGACCGACATCCGCCGCCATCGCGATCACTTCACAGTCGTAATTTTCCTTAAGCCATGGTATAATCACCGATGTGTCCAGCCCGCCCGAGTAGGCCAGCAATACTTTTAACTTTGCCATGTTTCAAACCTCCAAGTTGTTGCTCATAATTATACAATAACGTGTATATTTATGCAATACCCTTTGACGAGTTTTTTTAACATTTATGTTTCAACGTCTATTTTGTACAATCTAAGTATATTTTCTGCGGCAGACGGGAAATATGATATGAAATTTCAATGAACTTTACAACGTTTTTCATTGCATTGAAATTGTATATATGTTACTATATAGAGCGGTATTTTCACAAGAAAAAACCGCTATTTTGGACGTAACAACTCTAGGAGGACAATACATTGGCGAAAGTAGAAAGCGTTGGCGCAAACAAAGTAAAGATTGAAATCAACATTTCCGAGGAGGCGTTTGCGGCGGCGCTGCAGCAGGCATACCTCAAAAACAGGGGAAAATTCAACATTCAAGGTTTTCGGAAGGGCAAGGCCCCGCGTCCTGTGATTGAGAGCCACTACGGCGAAGGCATATTCTATGAGGAAGCGTTTGAAATCGCATTCCCTGAGAGCTATACAAAAGCGGTGGATGAAATGGAAATCGTCCCTGTGTCGCGTCCCGAGCTGGATGTGACGGCTATCGGCAAAGACGGCGTGAGCTATACGGCCGAGGTTTTCGTGAAGCCGGATGTGAAGCTTGGTAAATATAAAGGCGTGAAGGTAAACGAAGTCAAGGCGGAAGTGACAGACGAGCAGGTGGATGCCGAAATCGCCCGCAGTGCTGAACAAAACGCAAGATGGGTAGACGTGGACCGTGCCGCACAGGATAAAGACAAGGTCATCATCGACTATTCGGGCAGCGTGGACGGCGTGAAGTTTGAAGGCGGTACCGCGGAGAATCAGGCGCTTGAGCTTGGATCACACTCGTTTATCGAGGGTTTTGAAGAGCAGATTATCGGTATGAGCAAGGACGAGGAAAAAGACATCAACGTCAAGTTCCCCGAGGATTACCGCGCCACAGAGCTGGCCGGCAAAGATGCCGTATTCCACATCGTTCTGCACGATGTAAAAACGAAAGAAATGCCGGAGCTCAACGACGACTTTGCACAGGATGTCTCCGAGTTTGATACGTTCGCGGAGTACCGCGAAGATGTTCGCAAAAAACTGCAGGAGAGAGCGGAACATCAGGCTAAGCACGAGCTGGAAAGCGCGGTGCTCGAAGAAGTGGTCAAAACGGCCGAAATCGACCTGCCGGATTGCATGATTGAAAACCAGATCGATCACCAGCTGCAGCAGATTGAATATTCACTGATGTATCAGGGCATGAAGCTGCAGGATTATCTTTCGATGACAGGCACAAAGATCGAAGATTTACGTGCGCAGTATCGGGGTGAAGCGGAGAAATCCGTTCGCGCGCAGCTCACAGTGGAAGCGATCATGAAGGCTGAAGGCATTGAAGCGACCGAGGAGCAGGTCAAAGAAGAGATTGCTTCGCGTGCGGAGCGTGCAAAAAAAGACGCCGACGAATTCGCCAAGACATTGACGGAAGATCAGCTTTCGTATATCAAAGAAAATCTGGCGTATGATAATACGGTGCGTTTCCTTGTAGAAAACGCCGTTATTTCCGGCTCCGGGAAAAAAGTCAAAAAGGACAAAGCCGAGGAGGAAAACACTTCGGCCGAATAGAATAGTATAGGTATATAAGGCGGAGGTTATTTTATGACATTGGTACCGTATGTAATTGAACAGACGAGCAAAGGAGAAAGAAGCTACGATATTTATTCGCGGCTTTTGAAGGACAGAATCATCTTCTTGAGCGGAGAAATAGAAGACAACATGGCCAATTTGGCTGTGGCACAAATGATATTTTTAGAAGCGGAAGATCCGGATAAAGACATCTTCCTGTACATCAACAGCCCGGGCGGTTCGGTCACGGCCGGCATGGCGATTTATGACACGATGCAGTACATCAAGTGCGATGTCAGCACGATTTGCATTGGTCTTGCCGCATCCATGGCTTCATTCCTGCTTGCTGCAGGCACAAAGGGCAAGCGCAAGCTGCTGCCCAACAGTGAAGTGATGATTCATCAGCCGTCAGGCGGCGCGCGCGGTCAGGCGACGGATATCGCGATCCACGCGGAGCACATCATCAAGACAAAGAAGAAAATGAATGCCATTTTTGCCGAGAGAACAGGCCAGCCGATCAAAAAGGTTGAGGCGGATATGGAAAGAGACTTTTTCATGAGTGCCGAAGAGGCGCTTGATTATGGAATAATTGATGAGATTATTTCACCGAAACACAAATAACAGCGGAAAGAGGTGAGTCAATGCCGAACTACACAGACGATCAAAAGCAGCTCAAATGCTCGTTCTGCGGCAAGGCCCAGGAGCAGGTCAGAAGGCTGGTGGCCGGGCCGGGTGTTTACATCTGCAACGAGTGCATTGAGCTTTGTAAAGAAATAATAGAAGAGGATTACCAGGAGGCTTCGGCGTTTGAAATCGGGGATATCCCCAAGCCCTCTGAAATCGTCGCTTCATTGAATGATTACGTCATCGGTCAGGCCGGTGCGAAGAAGAATCTGGCGGTGGCAGTATATAACCACTATAAAAGGATCAATTCGGATACAAAGACTGATGATGTTGAACTCCAAAAGAGCAATATCGTGATGCTGGGGCCCACGGGCTGCGGCAAGACGCTGCTGGCACAGACGCTTGCACGCATATTAAACGTGCCTTTTGCGATGGCCGACGCCACGTCGTTAACTGAGGCGGGCTATGTGGGCGAGGATGTGGAAAACATTCTCTTAAAGCTCATACAAGCAGCCGATTACGATATCGAACGCGCACAGCGCGGCATCATCTATATCGATGAAATCGATAAGATTGCGCGTAAGAGCGACAATCCGTCCATCACGCGCGACGTATCCGGTGAGGGTGTGCAGCAGGCGCTGCTCAAAATCATTGAAGGTACAGTGGCGAGCGTGCCGCCGCAGGGCGGGCGCAAGCATCCGCATCAGGAATTTTTACAGATCGATACGACCAACATCCTTTTCATTTGCGGCGGCGCATTCGGCGGCCTTGAAAGCATCATCGAGCGGCGTATCGGCCGTAAAACGATGGGCTTCGGTGCCAATGTAATGTCCAGCGAGAAGAAGGATCTTTCGGAGCTGTATAAGAATATTCTGCCCGAAGACTTACTGAAGTTTGGGCTTATTCCGGAATTTGTGGGGCGTGTACCGATCATTGTCACGCTGCATCAGCTCGACGATAAGGCGCTGGTCAATATACTGACACAACCCAAGAACGCACTGGTGAAGCAGTTTACCAAGCTTTTAGAGATGGACGGTGTGCAGCTTGAGTTTGAGGATGATGCGCTCACAGAAATCGCGAAGCTTGCCATCGAACGCAAGACAGGCGCGCGCGGCCTTCGGGCGATACTTGAAGCGATCATGCTCGAAGTGATGTATGAGGTGCCTTCACGTGATGACGTCAAAAAATGCGTCATTACAAAGGATACTGTGCGCAATGCCAAAATTCCCATGATGATACTCGGGGAGAAGGAAGCCAAGCAAAAAGCACTGCCCAAAGCTAAAAAGGAAAGCCTCGCTTAAACCAAGAAACAAAGTAGGCGTTTGCAATCATGCAAACGCCTTTTTGATGTATTCATTCACGGCAATAGGATCAAAGTATATAGATCATTCCACGAACATGACGTAGAAGCTTTCGGTTACCGCATCGGCGATACCATAGAACGTATAAGATCTGTCTGCCGATAGTTCAATCGATCCGTAGTAGTAACAATTCAGCGTGTCTTCTCCTGAGGCAAGCACAAACGTCTGCCTGTTTTCCTCCGCAGTGATGCTGTCTGCTTTTGCTTCAATTTTGATTGCGGTGTCGTCAAGAGAGTCCATGTTCTTAATGATTTTGCTGACAGTGAAAGTCCTGGCGTCATCCATAAATGACTGTTGCTCAGGTATGTATTCCACTTTGACGGTTGCCTCTGCATCCGAGCGGCCTTCATTCACGGCTTTAACTTGAAGGTTATATACGCCGTATTTTTCCAAAGAACAGGCAATCGAGTATTTACCGTCTTCAGTGACAAGTGCTTTTAATAGTTTGCCGTTAAGTGTGGCGGTCAGCGTCGCGTCGGGGTCTGTGGTGCCGGTGCATTCAAACGGGGACTCAGACACACGCATAAATTCCTTGCTGGGTACAAGTGAGGCTTTCACCTCTTCACGATTGACTGTGAAACTTTCTTTTACAGTGCGCCGCCCAGGCTGTATCACTTCGATCACGAAAAGATTCTCGCCCATGTCGAGCGGCAATGAAACGGATAAGTGGCCATATTCATCAATCATGGCTGTGTGATCGGTGTTGTTGATAAAAACCGTGGCATCAGGGGATACCGTCATAGCGATCTGCATCGTTTCGTCGGTCGATGTCGGATCGGTGAGGGAAGGGGTCTCAAGCGTATACACCGCCTTGGTCAACGTCAATGTGAGCGAATCGATCATATGGGTAAAGGTTTCAGAGATAGTTGTGACCTCGAGCTTAAGATCGTTGGCGGCGACCGTCGGGTCTGATGTCACCATTCCAAGGCTTCGCGCGAGGTCCTCATCGGCAATGGTAAATGACACAAAGTTGTTATCCATATTGAATGAATCGCCCAACGGCAGCACCATAATGCTTTTTCCGCCGGCCATGGTAATATCAAAACGATGCGCAGGCGAACCGTCCTGCGTCTGAGTCTCGCTGATATCCACAGTAATGCTGTTTTGATAAGAAGCGCTGGTGTCAAGCTCGATCTTGCCGTTTGTGATTTGTCGTACAAAATCGTTCCAGCCTCCGTATGTGCTGGCGACATGAGTATCCAGAAAATAAAATGCGCCGAAGACTGCTGCCGCGATTACAACCCACATCAGCATGATTAACGCAATGGGAGAGCGCTTACGCGGTGCTTCGTTTCGGGGTTCACGATCGCTTTCATCGTCAGACCGCATACGGTAACGGCGCGGTGAATCGTCAATCAATGCATTGTCTTCAGGCGAAACCTCAGACACCTGAGAATCCGAAATATCATTATCGTCACTCGTCTCAATAAGGGAGTTGTCTTCAAACACCGCCCCGTAATCCGCATTATCTTCCCGCTTTGTCTCGTTTTCTGCCGCTATGCGTTCCGAATCAACCTCTTCAAGCTCAAGCCACTTTTTGGGTTTGTTATCCTCAGTGTTTGTGCTTTCATTAGCCGCAGCAGATGCAGCCGTTTTCGTTCGCCGTCCACGCATCGCAGCCTTGCGGGCTTGCCGTGACATCGGCAGGTCATCTTCTTCTATTGTATCTGAGACCTCTTGGGTCTCCTCAATAGATTCCGGAATATCATCTTGTTCAGGCTGGTTGACCGCTTCCCGGGGCAGCCTTGTTATTGGCAAGTCGCTTTGTTCATAAGGATCGGCCGGCTCTGGATCATGACGGGTTGTCATGCCTGTGTTTTCAGATGACACTGCATTGGGATGTGATGCCACATGGATAACCTCAACAAGCGCACCGCATCGTGGACACAGCACGTCGACGGGACTGAGTTTATTTCCGCATTTTGGACATTTATTCATAAACCCTCCGCTGACTTATGATTTATGTAAAAACTGCTTAATATATTCCACAGTACGTGTTATGATAAACATATTATATACTATTTCGCTCGGGGAGGCACTATTTTTTTGGAGATTTATCTTGACAACGCGGCGACCACCAAGCCTTATTTTGATGAAATCGCTGCGAACCATGCGAAAAACGGCTGGTACAATCCTTCCGCCGCATACAAGGCTGCGGAAGCGGTATTCAGTGAAATAAAAAGCATTCGCCAGACGATTACTGGACGCTTGGGTCTGAAAGACGGTACATGTGTGTTTACGTCCGGCGGCACTGAGGCTAACAACATGGCGGTGCTCTCAAGTATGCGCAAGAATGCGCATTACGTGACGAGCACGATCGAGCATCCGTCCGTTTATGTGATGTTTAAGCATCTTGAGCAGCAAGGCGCGCAGGTGGATTATGTGACACCTCGAGGGCTTCATATCGAGCCGGACGATGTGGCCGCACTGGTTAAGGAGAATACGGCGCTCGTTAGCATCATGCACGTCAACAACGAAACGGGCGCGCTCAGCGATATAAAGAAAATACGCCAAGCGGTGCACGCTAAGAATTCAAATACGCTTTTCCACGCTGACGGTGTTCAAGCGCTGCTGAAAACACCGGTAGATATAAACGATCTCGGCGTAGACTATTACACCGTAAGTGCCCATAAAATTCACGGGCTAAAAGGAACCGGTGCATTGCTGGCGCGTCAGGGGCGTACAATAAAACCGGTGCTGCTAGGAGGCAGTCAGGAAAGTGTACTGCGCGCAGGTACAGAAAACACACTGGGCATTCAGGTGTTCGGCGAGGCGCTCCGCCGCGGCTTTGCGGACTCCAAAACACTTGCGCATGTGGAGGCGCTGCGCTCAGCGCTCGTGTCGGGCCTTAAGCAGATTGAGGGGGCGGTAGTGAATATCCCCGATGCTTACATGCCGCACATTGTGAGCGTCTCGTTTGAGGGTATTCGCGCCGAGGTGCTTGTGCGCCTGCTCGGAGATCAGGGCATTTATATTGGTACAGGCGCGGCCTGTTCGCGCGGTAAGGTGAGCCGTGTGATACTGGAATGCGGCATTAAAAGATCACTCGCCGAAGGCACCGTGCGCATCAGCATGAGTGATAATAACACGGCGGACGATATACAAATTTGTCTCGAAGCGCTGGATAAAGCGGTTCGTCAACTGCGGAGGTTTTCACAGCATGGATAATATCATCATCATACGTTATGCGGAGATTCATTTAAAAGGGCTTAACCGACCATTTTTCGAGAAGGCGCTTGTCAAGAACGTGGCATCAGCGCTCGGCGGCATAGAAGGGGCTTTGGTCCGGCGCGGAGAAAGCCGCGTCTATGTGGAAAACGTAAAAGAAGAGCAGATGAATGAGGCTCTTGAGGCTCTGGGGCGCGTTTTCGGCATCCATTCATACAGCCCGGGCATCAGACTACAGCAGGACTTTGACGCGGCAGCGCAGGTGCTGGCTGATCTGGTGGCGGAAGAAAGAAAACGGTTTAATAAAGAAACGGTACCGTTTCGCGTGGAGGCGCGGCGCGCTGACAAGCGTTTTCCGATGAAATCCTCGAAAATGGCGGCGGAAGCGGGCGGCGTGATTTTGGATCGTGTACCGGGTCTCAAGGTGAACCTCGACCATCCGGAGCTGACAGCTTACCTTGAAATGCGTGATAAAGCGTATTGCTATACGCGCGTGTTTAAAGGGCCGGGGGGCATGCCTGTCGGCTGCAATGGACGTGCGGCACTGCTGCTTTCGGGCGGTATCGACAGCCCTGCTGCAGGCTGCATGATCGCCAAGCGCGGCGTGGCGCTGGCGGCTGTGCATTTTGAGAGCTTTCCGTATACGAGCGAAAAAGCGCTTGAAAAGGTGCATGACCTTGCAAAGCTGATGGCGCGCTATACAGGGCCGATACGGCTGCATGTGGTGCGCTTTACGGATATTCAGATGACGCTCTACGAAAAGTGTCCGCAGGAATACCTGACGATTCTCATGCGCCGCTTTATGATGCGCATTGCGGAGCGGCTCGCTCAGAGCGACCGCTGCCTTGCGCTGGTGACAGGGGAGAGTGTGGGACAGGTGGCCAGTCAGACGCTGGAAAGCCTTGCAGTCACTAACGACGCGGTGGACATGCCTGTGCTGCGTCCGCTGGTTGGCATGGACAAGCTGGAAATCACTGAACTGGCGCAGCGTTACGGCACATTCGATACGTCGATACTGCCATATGAGGACTGCTGCACCGTGTTTGTGCCCAAGCATCCTGTGACCAAGCCGCGTCTACGTGACATACAAAAAGCCGAAGAAGCGCTGGATGCGGAAGCGATGATTGCCGCCGCGATTGAGGGCGATGTGGTCACGACGATCGGCTAGACGTGCTTGGCTGACGCTGTTATAATAATACAAATAAAATGGCTGGCATAATAAAAGTTGCCTCGATCAAGTTTAAAATTTTTTACGAAAGAAGGGGAGTACAATTGCAGATATCACAGCAGATTGCACCGCAGATTTTTTGGGTCGGAGGAAACGACAGACGGTTGGCGCTGTTTGAGAACATGTTTCCGCTGCCAAACGGGGTGTCTTATAATTCGTATGTGATCATGGACGAAAAAGTGGCGCTCATGGACACCGTGGATTCGGCGATCACGGAGCAGTTCCTTGAGAATCTTAAGCATGTAACTGATGGCCGCGATATCGACTACCTTGTGATCAATCACATGGAGCCGGATCATTGCGCGTATATTGAAGAACTCACGCGCCGTTACCCTGATATCAAAATCGTCGGTAACAAAAAGACGTTCAATATGATCCGTCAGTTCTACGATTTCGATATCGATATGCGCCTGCATGAGGTGAAGGACGGTGATACGCTGAGCCTTGGCAGCCATACGCTGCGCTTTGTGTTCGCGCCTATGGTGCATTGGCCTGAGGTCATGTTCTCCTATGAAGAGACACAAGGTATTCTTTTTTCAGCGGATGCTTTTGGCACGTTCGGTGCTTTGTCCGGCAACATATTCAGCGATGAATACGACTTTGAAGGTCATTTTCTCGACGAGGCGCGCCGTTATTACACGAATATCGTGGGGCGCTATGGCACTCAGGTTCAGATGGTACTCAAAAAACTGGCTGATACAAAGATCAATATGATTTGTCCGCTTCATGGGCCGTTGTGGCGCAAGGATATCGGCTATTTTCTGGAGAAATACGATCTTTGGAGTCGGTACGAACCTGAGAAAAAAGGCGTGGTACTCGCGTATGCGTCCATGTACGGCAATACAGAAAACGCGATGGGCGTCATCGCAAACCGGCTTGCTCAAAAAGGCGTCAAAGATATGCGCATGTACGATGTATCCAAAACGCACCCGTCATATATCATTTCAGACGCGTTTAAGTACAGTCATCTGGTTATAGCGTCGCCGACATACAACGCAGGGTTATATTTCGGTATGGAAGCGCTGCTCAGAGAAATGGCGGTGCTGAACCTGCGTGCGCGCAAGGTGGCGATTGTTGGTAACGGCTCCTGGGCACCCGCCGCTCATAAAGTGATGGAAAAGCTTGTCGGGGAAATGAAGCAAATGGAACTGCTTGCACCCCCGTTTGTCATCAAATCGTCGCTCAAAGAAGCTCAGTTGGATGAACTCTTCTCGCTTGCGGATGCCGTGGCGGACAGCGTTCTAAGCCGCGGCAACTAAAGGCGTCTTAGAAACGAATTAAATAATGCATACAAGGTAAGGCTTTGAATAAAGAACGGCGCAGATATAATGATCATGCGCCGTTTTATGTTTTCGCCCTTAATGACAAAAAGTTATGAATTATTTACCAGGGGCTTCCGCTTTAATCTTTTTAAATACAGACCCGAAACAGTCGAAATCGGACAGATGGCGCACCAGGTTCTTGGCTTATAAATGAGAGCCAAAATAAAACCTATAAAGGTGGTCGTCATCATCATGGAATAAAGCCGAAACGACAGATGTGTTATCCACGGGGCCACGTTGTCAAAATGAAACAATTGCGGCAGATCAAACGGAAGCTGCATGAAAAGCAGGAAACGCAAGCTGTTCATTGGCATCACAACGCCTGACGAAACACGTATTGTTGTCGCCGTAATGATAGTCAGGTTAAACAGAAAGTAAACAAGCACAATCCATTTCATGCTTCCAGTCACAAAAAAGCGGGGGGTCTTTCTTGAACACTTTGCTGACTTTGTACATACCGTAAACAAATTGGCTCTCGGGCAATATCCCTGACACCAGATCTTTCTTTTTGTCGCAACGAGAAGAATAATCGGGAACATCAAACAAAACAGAGCCACCAACGCAAAATGAATATTGATAATCCCCAATAAAAAATAAACCAATGTAAAAATAAATAAATGTTTTTTGTACTTCATGATGCCTCATTTCTATAGCTTATATTTGTCTGTTAAAACCGTAGCAATTATATCGGTTTCCTGTCAGGCTTTGATGTGATATGGTCACATAAGCGTATGACAATATAAGCCTATGTGAAGCAGTAATGAAACAGCGGAAAAAAGCAGCTGTCAATTTACGCGCAGTTCAAAGTGATTGATAACAAGACAAGTGACAAAGTTCGCAGGGTAGGATGAAGACCATCTCCTGAAGAGAAATTTAAGGATAGATTTACGTGTCGATCTTTCGCTATACTACAAAGAAAAAATGATGGTTTGTCGGATAGAAATTCAACCTTACAATTATATGCCTGGGGAAAAAAGCATATTTACTTACAATCAGCCTTGTGTTAATATATGGCTAAATAACATTATAGGATAATATATGAATAGACGTGTTGTCCTTCTTTTCAGGTTGTTTGCTATACTGCTCACGGTCATATCAGCAGCGGCAGGAAGCGCTGCGGTAACGACTGGGCACTCTATGTGTGCCAGCGGGTTTGTATCCTCTATTTATACAATAGATCATGCTCATGGCGTTATATCCGGCATCTTAGCAGGTACAACGCCTGAGAAGCTCAAGTCTGGTTTTACCAATGCGCCTGAAAATATCGCTTTATATGACCGGAACGGTGTGAGTATCAACGGTAGTCTGATCACAACAGGTATGTCGATGCAGCTTATAGCGGATAGCAATGCGTCTGAAACGCTGCAGATTGCTGTGAAGGGAGATGCGAGCGGAGACGGGCAGATCAGCATTACGGACTATACCCTCGCTCGGCTTGATATATTGGGACTGAAAAGCCTGTCTAGTGTGTATAAAGTGGCATCTGATGTGAGCGGGGACGGGCAGATCAGCATTTCTGATTATACACTAATGCGTCTGCATATACTTGGGCTAAAGCAGATGTCAACGGATGTTTTGCCGCTGACAGGTTGCCTGATCGGCCTCGATCCGGGGCATCAGGCTGTGGGTAATTACGATTTAGAGCCGATTGCACCGGGCAGCAGCAAGAAAAAAGCAAAAGTATCGTCGGGAACACAGGGGCGGTTTACACGCGTTGCCGAATATATTGTTAATCTGCAGGTTGCGCTCAAGCTTAGGAATAAGCTTGAGGCGCTGGGTGCCACTGTGATTATGACACGGGACACTCATGATGTTGATATATCAAATTCCGAGCGTGCATGCATGATGAACGATGCGGTGGTAGACTGTTGGCTGCGTATCCATGAAATGGCAGCGACAATTCGTCGATAAACGGTATGGAGATTCTGGTGCCGGCAGCAGGTACTATGAACACCAACGATCCGGCGGTACAGCAAAACAGCGTACAGATGGCACAAAAACTGCTTGATACGACTATTGCTTCAACGGGCGCAAAGAACCTGGGATTACCGGCGCGATCGGATCAGACGGGCTTTTGCTGGTCATCAGTACCGGTATGCAACATCGAGATGGGCTATATGACTAATGAAACAGAGGACCGATTACTTGTGACCGATGCGTATCAGGAGAAAATTGCGGAAGGCCTTACGCAGGGGTTCGTTCAATATTTTGCAGAATAAGTGCTGACGAACGAATACTGACTGCTAGTTTTATATGCTTATTCGACTGCCTCTACGCTTCGCCTCATCGGTATAAATCTTATACCATTCACGGTTTGCTCAGCATCCGTATCGATAAAGCCTACTTTGCGGTAAAACCCCGCGGCGTAAGGGGATGAGAATACTGTCATTTCATTGTGCTTGCTTTCCGCCTTGAAAGATTTCAGTACATGCTCAAACAACGCGCGAGCGATACCCTGATGGTGAAAGTGCTTATCCACAAACAACAGGCTGATGTGGCACGGCGGTCTCGTTGCAATCACGCCGACTACACTGTCTTCTTTGAGGCATACCCACATTTTCAGATCGTCATTGCTTAAACGCTCTCTGATTGCGTCCGGTTCGATATAACGTTTGAATTCATTAACGCCTTCCTCACAGTATTCCGGCGCTTCAAACTCAAGAAAGACGCGCCAGACAAGTGCCAAAGCTTCAGATAAATATTGCTCTTTGATTTCTATAATCTTTTCATTCATTTCGAATAACCGCCTTTTTATCATATAATAACATGAAACAGGATAGCCATAAAACATTATTTTCCTGAGAGTGATACCTGCTTGATTGATATCAGATACTTTGAACGAGCGTTCGGTGTAGTGAAGTGTTCGAATTCTGGCAATCACAGTTGGTACAGATGCTTCGTCGCTTCGCTTCTCAGCATGACAGAAAACGTGTGAATAGCGATAAAGAGTCTTTAACCGCCATAAAACATTTGAAGGACGACCTCCTTGTCGTGCCAAAAAAGACAGATGCTGCGTCGCGCAGATGCGCAGCACAATGTCATGCTGAAAGAGCGTCAGCGAAGTGAAGTATTAGAATCTTTGTCTATTATAAATCCTTCGGCGCCTTGCTTCTCACGATGACAGATATGCGTTTGAGAAAAGTGAAAAGCCCCGGACTTGCCGGGGCTTTGTGTATGTAGCTTATTGATATTTGGGTCTCTCGTGGTAATGCGTGTGAAGCAGCTCGTGCGCCTTGTGGCTGTTGGGTTCGCCGAGGAACTCCTTGTACAGCAGCTGCACTTCTTCATTCTCATGCGACTTTCTCTTGGGCTTGCCGCAGTCTTCCGCATATGTGGCTTTTGCGCGCAGCACGTACGGATTGATGTTAAGTTTATCCTGCGCCGAGACGATCGGCTGTCCGCCGCCCGTCACACAGCCGCCGGGGCAGCCCATGACTTCGATGAAGTGGTATTCCTTCTCGCCGTTACGCACCGCTTCAAGCAGCTTTTTCGCGTTGCCTGTGCCGCTCGCGACCGCGACCTTTATGTCCATACCGGCGATGTTGAGCGTGGCTTCCTTAACGCCGTCGATACCGCGTACGCACTCAAAATCGATGTCTTTTAAGTCTTCGCCTGTGAGGATATCGGCAACAGTACGAAGCGCGGCTTCCATGACGCCGCCAGTAGCGCCGAAGATAACCGCCGCACCCGTGGATTCGCCGAGCACGCGGTCAAAATCGCTGTCGGGCAGGTTCGCAAAGTCGATGTTGGCCTGCTTGATCATTTTGGCAAGCTCACGTGTGGTGAGCACGGCATCCACATCGCGAAGGCCGTTGACTGCCATCTCATCGCGTTCCTTCTCAAATTTCTTCGCAGTGCATGGCATGATGGAGACCACGTAGATGTCCTTCGGATCAATGCCCGCTTTTTCCGCGTAATACGTCTTGATTACCGCGCCGCCCATTTGATGGGGCGATTTACATGTGGACAGATTGTCGAGGAAATCCGGGAAGAAGTGCTCGCAGTATTTGATCCAGCCGGGGCTGCACGATGTGATCATCGGCAGCTTGCCGCCGTTCTTAATGCGGCCAAGAAGCTCCGTGCCTTCTTCCATAATGGTTAAGTCGGCGCTGAAATCAACGTCGAATATCTTATCAAAACCGATACGGCGCAGCGCTGTGGCCATCTTGCCGGTCACGCTGGTGCCTACAGGAATACCGAATTCTTCGCCGAGGCCGAAACGAACAGCAGGAGCTGTCTGCACAACCACATGTTTCTTAGAATCGTTGATCGCATCCCATACATTCTGGATTTCGCTTTTTTCGGTTAGCGCGCCAACCGGGCAGGCCGTGATGCACTGTCCGCAGTTCACGCAGGGCACATCTTTTAAGGATTTGCCGAATACCGGTTCCACAATTGTTTTGAAACCGCGCTCCGTGGCACCCACGGCACCGATTTTCTGCACATTGCCGCAGACCGCGACGCAGCGGCGGCAGAGAATGCATTTGTTGGGGTCTCTGACGACCGAAGCAGAGCCCGTATCGAGCGGACGGTCGAAGCTGTTGCCTTCATAAGGCACATCCTCAACACCCAGCTCTTCGCAAAGCGTTTGCAGCTCACAGTTGCGGTTTCTCACGCAGCTGAGGCAGCGCTTGTCGTGATTGGAGAGAATCAGCTCCAAGTTCACACGGCGCGCATCCTGCACAGCCTTAGATTTTGTGGATATTACCATGCCGTTGGCAGCGGGCAGCACGCAAGATGCCTGAAGACCGCGGCCTCCTTCGATCATTTCGACGAGGCACATACGGCAGGCGCCGATGGCGTTGACGCCCTTCAAATAGCACAGCGTCGGTATTTTGATATTGGCAGCCCTGGCCGCTTCGAGAACCGAAGTGTTATCAGGAACTTCCACTTTGACTCCATCTATCGTTAAAGATATCATAACCTGTCTGCTCCTTTCTTATTTCTTCTCGATTGCGCCGAACTTGCACTTGGTTATGCAGGCACCGCACTTGATGCACTTGCTCTGGTCAATCTCAAACGGCTCTTTGATCTTGCCGGTAATCGCGCCAGTGGGGCAGACCTTTGCGCAGGCACTGCAGCCGATGCACTTGCTCTTATCGATGACGTAGTTAAGCAGGGCTTTGCAATGGCCCGCGGGACACTTCTTGTCATAGATATGTGCTTCGTACTCATCGCGGAAATACTTGATGGTGGAAAGCACAGGATTCGGCGCTGTTTTACCAAGGCCGCAGAGGGCTGCGTTCTTGATGTTTTCGCCAAGCTGCTCGAGCTTTTCGATATCGCCGTCTTGACCCTGACCGGCTACGATACGCTCTAAGATATCGAGCATACGCTTGGTGCCGATACGGCAGGGAGGGCATTTTCCACACGACTCATCGACTGTGAAGTCGAGGAAGAAACGCGCCACGTCCACCATGCAGTTGTCTTCGTCCATGACGATGAGACCGCCGCTGCCCATCATCGAGCCGATTGCTGTGAGCGAATCGTAGTCGATGGGGGTATCCAAATGGCTTGCCGGTATGCAGCCGCCCGAGGGGCCGCCCGTCTGAGCCGCTTTAAATTCTTTGCCTCCCGGGATACCGCCGCCGATTTCATAGATGATCTCGCGCAGCGTTGTTCCCATGGGAATTTCCACGAGTCCTGTGTTGTTGATCTTGCCGCCAAGCGCGAACACCTTGGTGCCGTTGCTCTTTTCGGTACCCATAGATGAGAACCATTCGGACCCGTTAAGTATTATCTGCGGTACATTCGCAAATGTTTCAACGTTGTTGATGATTGTCGGCTTGCCGAACAGACCTTTTTGCGCCGGGAACGGCGGTTTTGGTGTCGGCTCGCCGCGATGCCCTTCTATTGACGCAATCAGCGCCATTTCTTCGCCGCAGACGAACGCGCCCGCGCCAAGGCGGATATCAATATCAAACTCAAAGCCTGTTCCGAAAATATCTTTGCCGAGCAGACCCGCTTCACGCGCCTGGTCGATCGCTATCTCTAGACGTTTGACCGCGATGGGGTATTCCGCGCGCACATAGATATAACCCATGTTGGCGCCGATTGCGTAGCCCGCGATCGCCATGGCTTCAAGAACCGCGTGGGGGTCGCCCTCAAGCACGCTTCTGTCCATGAACGCACCCGGATCGCCTTCGTCGGCGTTGCATATCACGTATTTCTGATCGTTCTTTTCATTGGCGCAGAACTGCCATTTCAAGCCGGTGGGGAAGCCGCCGCCGCCGCGTCCTCTCAGGCCGCTCTCCTTTATGATGTCAATAACCTGCTGGGGTGTGTATTCGGTGAGGCAGGTGCCGAGCGCCTTATAGCCGTCAAAAGCGATATACTCTTCAATGCGCTCAGGGTCAATCACGCCGCAGTTACGGAGTGCAACGCGCTTTTGTTTTTTGTAAAAGCCGATGTTGTCAAGCGACATCTCGACGTCTTTCTGATCGCCTTGGTACAGCAGACGCTGCACGATGCGGCCCTTTAAAAGGTGCTCACTGACGATCTCGGGTACATCCGAGACTTTGACGTGCGAGTAGAAGCTGCCCTCGGGATAAACAATCACGACGGGGCCCGCTTCGCACAGGCCAAAGCAACCGGTTCTGACAACCTTGACTTCCTTATCAAGGCCGGCTTTGCTGACTTCTTCGTTAAATTTATCAATGATCTTCGGCGAATCGGAAGACGTGCATCCGGTTCCGCCGCAGACGAGTACATGAGAACGGAATATATCCATGTTTTTGCCCTCCTATTTCGTATTCTCTTCGTGATAGCCGATTGTGTATTCCGTGACAGGATTGCCGTTCACGATATGTTCGGCCACGATTCTGCCAACCATGTCGGGGCTGACTTTCACGTATGTCACTTTATCTTTGCCCGGTGTGTACACTTCGACCATCGGTTCCAAACGGCAGGCGCCGATGCAGCCTGTCTGCGATACGGTCACATCGCTCAGGTTTCTCTTGGCGACCTCTTCCACCAGAGCGGTGAGAACAGGACGCGCACCCGCGGCAATACCGCAGGTGGCCATACCAACCACGATGCGTGTGCCTTCGCTTTTCTTACGAATATCTATCTGTGATAAAGTTTTATTTCTGATAGCTTCGAGTTCTTGTAAAGATTTCATATTTCGTTACCTCCAAAAACCTGTTTGATCCCTTCTTGTAAATATTCACGGATGAACACCATCACATCAGGGTTCGTGATGGGGACATCCCCCAAAGTCGCCTTTAACTGCCGCGTGTCATATTCAAACGCCTCATCGTATCTTGCGGTGAAAGCAAAGTCGATTGCGGGGTTTAGAATTGTCAGCGTGGCGATCGTTTCTGCGATGTCTCCGAGCGGCGGACGGTCAATATGTGCGAACTTGAGGCGGGCCGTTAGTTTCGTGCCCTTGCCGGGTTCGGAATCGATATTCAACCGTCCTCCTGTGTTTTCGCAGCTTGCCACAAACAGCGGTATTCCAAGGCCCACTTTTCTTGTGGTTCGCGACGTCGTAAACGGACTTTTCACACGCTCCAGCATTTCTTTGCTCATACCGGATCCATTGTCTTCAATCACGATGGCAAGCTCATCTTTTGCCTTATCGATATTCATATCGATACGCACAAGGCTGCTGCCGGCTCGGATAGAGTTCTCGGATATGTCGAGAATGTGCAAAGAAATATCACGCATGGTTATTTTTCGTATTTCGCGAGTATATCGGGAACATCTGAAGGAACCAACCGCCCGTAAACCTGATCATCGATCATGATGACAGGGGCAAGCCCGCAGCATCCGAGACAGCGGGTGGCTTCCAGCGTAAACTTACCGTCGGGCGTGGTTTGCCCGGGGTCTACACCCAGCTCTTCACTCAGCTTCTCCATGATCTTGTCTATGTTTCTCACATAACAGGCCGTGCCCATACAGACGCTGATGATATGCTCTCCTTTCGGTTCTAATGCAAACTGAGAATAAAAGGTGGCGACGCCGTATACATCGCTCATGGGAATGCCCAGCTGCTCAGCAATAAGTTCCTGCACGTCAATTGTGAGCGCGCCAAAAATGGACTGCGCTTTCTGCATGACGGGCATCAGCGGGCCTGGTTTTTTCTTCTGCTCTTCGATAAAACTGATGAGCTCTTCGCGCATCAATTTATCATCCACGTTGGTCATGGCTACCCCTCCTGAAACATTATTAAGTAGATTGTTAAAAAAGTATCAAAACATCCAGCGCATATTCTATCACAAAAACTATATGTTGCACATATAAATTGTGAAAAAATTAATAAAGTTTTAGCGAAATAATGAATAATGTTCGGAAATTTGTAAAGAGTGGTAGTTAAAAAGTATATATTAGATATTATTAACAAAATATACAAACTCTTTTGCGTCGGAAATACTGTCGAGCGTTTCCAGCGGTTCTGAAATGGTTCCAAGGTTATGTGCGTCGGAGGAATGAAGCACCTCAAGACTGGTGTCTAAATCGGGGCAGGGGAGACCTTTGGCCACTTCCACACACCCAAAAAGCTTCGGCGGCAGAAATCCTAAGTTGGCAAAAATTGAAAACGAATCACGGTTGATATGGGCAGGTACAGCGCAGCCGCCGTTCGATTTGGCCATGCGGACAATGTCGTCCACAGAGAAAGGTGTGGCTTGAAGCAGCAACTTGTCAAGCGTTCCTGTTTTGTTGTCAGCTTTGTCCATAACGATTTGATTCCCGAAAATATCCGGACGGTTTTGGATATCCGGCAGCGCAGTATACAGCGTCTTCCCGAATGTGACAGCCGCATCCACATCCGCAAAATAGGTGAGCACGTGAACTTCCTCGACTGTGGTGACTTCTATACCGGGTACGAAAATCAGACCGTATTCGCGGGCGGCCTTGGCCATCGCAGGCAGATTGTGACCGGCGTTGTGATCTGTGAGCGCAATGAGGGAGAGGCCTTTGATATGCGCCATTCCCGCGATATTGGCAGGTGTCATATCATCCGAGGCACAAGGGGAAAGGCATGAATGGATATGCAGATCGTAATAGCGTTTCATTACGGTGTCACTTCACCAATGCCGAAATTGCTGAGCATAAGCGCCGCGCCATACGACGAGCAAGGCGCGCTGATCATCGTGATGCCTTTGTCACGTGCAGCAATCAGCGTTTCTTCAGATACGGCGATGTTCTCAGGTATGATGACACAGGCACAGCCGGTGAGCGCCGCCACAGCGACCACATTGAGATGCGCCTGTACTGTCACCCAAGCGGTACCGCTTTGTGCGTGCGACATCACCCAGCTTAGCAGGTCACTTATATAAGCGGAAGAAATGGCTTCATCCGCACCCTCCGTAAGCACCTTCCAATTAGTTTGCTCTGTCAATTCTTTAACTGTCATCTATATGTCTCCTCTTTTGTCTTTACCCGTGAGCTCCACCATTTGTTCCGCAAGGCTTGTGACCTTGTCGCGGAGTTTAAACACGCAGTCCATCTCCTTGGCATCGCCGAGCACAATATCTTCAGCCATCGCGTGGCACGAGGGGGAACCGCACGAACCGCAGTCCAGTCCCGGCAGACGCTTAGCAATTTCCTCGATCGCTTCGAGCTTCTTCATCGCGGTCACCATATCCGCATCGATCTTCATCACGGGACGCGCTTTGATTGGCTGACGGAAGTCGACCGTGCCGTCATCAATATACGTCTGCGCATAGTCGCAGGACGGGCCCGGATTTTGTATCTTGGCGGACAGCGCTTTTATACGTGTACGCGCGACGTACGGGTTTTCAAATGTCAGCGGCCCGCCCACGCAGCCGCCGGGACACGCAAGCCCTTCAAAGTACTGCAGATCGGTGAGCTTTAAATTTTCGATCTCCTCAAGCACCTTAATCACATTGCCGATGCCGTCCACGGCGAGCGAATTGGTGATCCCCGCAGCAGCGGCTTCGCCGCCGGAATTGGCCCAGCCTACGCCGTAAACCGACGCGGTTGCACCCTCGGCTGTTACAATGCCGGGTTTTTTGAGCTGACCCGCGAGAAGGCCGTATATATCGATCACGGAAAACGCACCGTCCACGCTGCTCTTTTCAATGCCGTAAGGGTTTTTAATGCTCGTCATCTTGGCAGGGCAGGGTGTAATGAAGAATGTGCCGATATCATTTTGGCTCACGCCGTGTTTTTTTGCGTATTCGCGCTTGGCCACTGAAGCCGCCACCTCCATGGGAGACAGCAGGTCAACGATATTGTCGATAAGGTTAGGGAAACGCACCTGTATAAGACGCACAATGGCCGGACATGCCGATGAGATCACAGGAAGATTCTTCTTCTCCTGTATTTTCTCCTGAATCGCACAGCTCACGATATCTGCCCCGCGCGCCACCTCATACACATCATCGAATCCCATGAGCTTTAAGCCCATCACGACGCGGTCGATGCTGGACAGATTCTTAAACTGTCCGTAGAGCGATGGCGCGGGCAGTGCGATTTTGTATTTAAAACGACCGATGTCCGAAAATGGATCGGTATAAGCAATTTTTGCGTGATAAGGGCAAACGCGTATGCATTCACCGCAGTCGATACACCGCTCCGCGATGATCTGAGCCTTTCCGCCCCTTACACGTATGGCTTCGGTGGGGCAGTGCTTGATGCAGTTGGTACAGCCCTTGCACTTGTCGCGGTCGAGCCGCACCGAATGGAAATATGTATTCATGATAAACCGCCTTTTGATAACCGCTTTTTCATTACATATAAGCGGTACTTTAATTCATATTAAAACGCATATTTAAACGAGTTCCGTTCGTATCGGAATGGATGGAGAACTCATCGCTGTTCTTTTTCATATTAGGAAGACCCATGCCGGCACCAAAACCCATCATACGAACATCGGATGATGCTGTCGAATAGCCTTCCTGCATGGCCATGTCGATATCGGCAATACCGGGGCCTGTATCCTCGCAGAAAAGCGCGATGGCTTCGGTGGAGATCTCCACCGACATCACACCGCCTTGGCTGTGTATAATCATATTGAGCTCGGCTTCGTACGACGCTATGGTGACGCGGCGTGTGAGCGCAGGGTCAATGCCGATCATTCTTAATATGCTTTTGATTTTTGCCGATGCTTCACCTGCCGACGCAAAATCACCGGCTTCAATCTCGAACGATTCCTTGAAAACATCAGACATAGGCTATAACCTGCTGCATGGAGGAAGGCCTTTTTCATAAAGACGTCCGCACGCTTCATAAAGTGTATAGTCACAGGTCATCAGCGTGACGCCTGTCTGTCTGGCCAGCTCGCAGATATCCTCAGTGGGCTTTTTTCCGCGCACAAAACAAATACACAGCACGTCGAGCATTTCGGCTGTGCGAATCACATGCTGATTGACCATGCCGGTCAGCAATATGCTGCCATGTTTGGCAAATGCGAGTGCGTCGCTCATGAGATCGGCGCCGCAGCCCGAGGTTAAAGGCTTGTCCAGATTTTCTTCACCGCAAACCGGGGTTCCCCCCAGCGCAGCAGCTGCTTGAGCTATTGTCATATAAGTCCTCCGTTGTTTAACTGCTTAACTCGTCTAAAAATGTCGAATAATCGACAACGATGCTGATGATATTATACTTCAAACCAGAGGAAAAATCTACGGCTGTGACACCTGTGGACAATGAAATGTTATCAAGAGAGTCACAGAAGCTATCCATATAGGCGGTTAACTTCTTTGTAGCGTCGGTTTCTGAAGTGACGATGCTTTTATAATTATCCACCACGGTATGTGCGTTGGTTTGGAGCGCTGTGATTCTTTCATCCACATTGTCGCCCTTATCGGCGTCATAGATAATCTTCTGCAAATCGTTCACCGTGTCAGATACAAGGGTGAAGCAAGACTTGATCGCGTCAATCTGCGTCTGTTCAGCACCCACCTTAAACTCAAGCGCGCCCGATTCCAGCTTGAACACCGTGCAGACAACGCCTTGTGCTTCAAGCTCTGCTTTTACGCTCTTTGCGTCAGTTTCACTCGTATATCCGGCGATCAGCGTACGGTAAAGATTTCCGTCGTAAGCAACAAAACCCGCACCGCCTCGTTTAATAATCTCGGCTGCAGCAGCCTTCGCGTTGGTTTCATCTGCAAATGCACCTGCCTGCAGCGTATATAGCGCGACGCTGGTCACGGTGATCTGCTCTTCTGCCCGCTCACCCGAAATTTCCGGCAGACTGACAGACTGACCCGTTTCAGAAGGCGGCAGGCTGGTCAGGGTGGCGGGAGAAGCGCTGGGAATGGCGGCCGGTGTTACTGCGACGGCCGTGGGATCGCTGTTAAAAACGGGATTAATCACATTTTCGGCCAGCCATCCGCCTGCCGCGCCCGCTGTCACAAAATAGACGGTAATCCCGAGGATAATCGCAATAAGTATTAGATTTCCGTATCGTTTTTTCTTTTTGGGCGGTTGGGACATCATTCGTGAATATCTCATATTTCTCCTCCGTATTGTTAAACTCTCCTTCAAATATATGAGTGTACGGGGACAAATATGAAAAGGCTCCGGAACTCCGAAGCCTTGAGCTTGTCGAAAAACCTACGGTTTTCCGCCAGTTTACTGGTTTTGCTTGTTCCTCGGTACTCGAAACGGCGCAAAACCGAAATGTGTGGGCTGCGCGGGTTAAACCCGTCTTGCCCACGAATTATATTTTATTTTTTTACACATAAATACTATGGTTAAAATTTCTATCTCGTCTTGCCCATAAAGAACAAAGCGACTGTACCGGGGCCCGCATGTGCGCCGATTACGGCACCGAGCGGGTTAATCATAATTTCACCAATTTCCGGAAAACGATCTTTAATCATTGAAGCAAGCCTTTCCGCCGCTTCAAGGTCGTCGCCGTGGCTGATAAAAATCGACTGGCCCTCCGGTTTGTAGATATACTCTTCCATTTTTTCAAGCAGGCATTTGAGCGCACGTTTTCTGCCTTTTTCCTTTTCCCGAGGAATGAGATGGCCTTCATAATCCACATTGAGCACCGGTTTGATGTGAAGCAGATTGCCCACAAAAGCAGCTGCACCCGTCACGCGTCCGCCGCGCCGCAGGTGGCCTAAGCTGTCAACAGTGAACCAATGGTTGAGCCCTAATTTATTCGCCTCCACCCACTTGGCAACTTCATCAAACGATTTGCCTTCCTCACGCATTTTCACGGCATAATCGACCAGCAGACCCTGCCCGAGCGAGGCGCACAATGAATCGATGACGACGATCTTGCGGTCGGGGTATTTACTGCGCATATCCTCGGCGACGAGACTGAGGTTATTATAGCTTCCGGACAGACCAGAAGAAAAAGCGATATAAAGCAGGTCTTTACCCGAGGAAAGTATTCTTTCAAAATCGGGGATGATATCCGCAGGGTTGAGCTGAGATGTGGTTGGCAGCTTGCCGTCACGTTCTAAGTCAAAGAACGTTTTTGTATCCATATCTCCGTCTTTATATTCTTTATGATCGATTGTATAAGAGAACTTCAGTAGGAGCAGTTCGTGTTTTTCAATATAAGATTGGGGCAAATCAGATGTGGAACATGTACCGATAACAAAGCTTGACATAGCATATCCCTCCCTTTTTTCGTCATTTTAATATGACTTGATTAAATTATCAAGGGATACAGTGGTTGTTAATACTTTTGTCATATATAATATCGGGAACACTGAAAAATTGTTTGTGTACTAAGCTTCATCTTCTTTATAGCAGTCATTCAGCGCAGCCATCACGATATCCATGCTTGGATTGCCTTCAAAGAACAGAGCGCCGCCGCAAAAGATAGCAGGTATGAGCGCGTGGCGGTAGGGTTCTGCCTGTACACTTTCATTATCTATATACAATATATCGAGATTGAGGAATTTCGGATGTGTATCGAGTGCTCGTTTGAGGAGCATTTTGGCTTTTTTACAATATCCGCAATTATTACCATAGAGAAGTGTGAGCTGTTTCATTATAATCCCCTCCACTATAAATATATGAATGATCGTATTCAAATGTGTAACACCTATATATTAACAATGCGTATGCAATATTTTATTTACAATCATGCAAAAATTGATTAAAATCTAGTTGAAATGACGGATATAATATGATATCATACATTCAAATGAAGGTTTTGATTAACCAATATGCAAAAAGAGCATAAAATCGATATAAACCAATGGAGGTTTTGTTATGATATTATCCAATAAAGCAATGCAGATTGAACCGTCGGTGACGCTGAAGATTACGGCAATGGCCAAAAAGCTGAAGAGCGAAGGCCGTGACGTTGTGGGCTTTGGTGCTGGTGAGCCGGATTTTGACACGCCGGAAAACATCAAGAATGCTGCGAAAAAGGCGCTTGATATGGGACTCACGCGCTACACGCCCGCATCCGGATCTCCGGAACTTCGTGCCGCTATTGCAAAACGGCTGGCAAGCAAATACGGCCTTGAATACGCACCCGAAGATATTGTTGTCTCAAATGGCGCAAAACATTCATTATTTAATGTGTTTGCCGCTATTTTAAATCCCGGAGATGAGGTGATTATTCCCTCGCCATATTGGCTCACATATCCTGAGATTGTGCGTATGTCGGACGGTGTCCCTGTGTTTATCGAGACAGGAGTGAGCTTCAAGGCGACTGCGGATGAAATCCGCGCCGCCATCACAGATAAAACAAAAGCATTAATACTGAACTCGCCTTCGAATCCCTGCGGAGCGGTTTACTCCCGCAGCGAGCTGGAGCAGATCGCCAGTGTGGCAGTGCAGGCCGGTATTTTTGTGATTTCCGATGAGATATATGATGAACTCATCTATGAAGGCGAACATTTGAGCATCGCTTCACTGGGAAAAGAAATAAAGGAGCTGACGATTCTCGTCAACGGTATGTCCAAATCATACGCAATGACAGGCTGGCGAATCGGATATACAGCAAGTGTCCGTGAGCTTGCCAAGGTCATGGGGGCTTACCAATCTCATGCGGCTTCTAACCCCAATTCCATCGCGCAGTATGCGAGTATTGAAGCGCTGGAAGGCCCGCAAGATCAAGTGAAGCACATGAAAGAGGTTTTCAACAAGCGCCGGGAGCTGCTGTGCGGCCTCATTAATAATATCGATGGCGTATCTTGCAAGGTGCCAGGCGGCGCATTTTATGTTATGATGGATATCTCGGAGCTTATCGGTAAGAAATATGACGGCATCGAGATCACAGGTTCTCTCGCGTTTTCCGAGCTGCTGCTTGAAAAAACGCTGACAGCCGTGGTGCCGGGTGTGGCATTCGGCGCAGACCACCATGTGCGCTTGAGCTACGCCGTCAGTGAAGAGAACATCAAAAAAGGACTTGAGAGAATCAAGGAATTTGTTTTAGCGCTTAAACCATGAAAGGGGAAATAAAGATATGAGAGGTGATGACATGAGAAGTGTTGACACCAGATGGAACCTGCTTCAGGAGAACGATTATAAGTTTTCTTTTCAGGATGTGAAGGAGCCGCAGCTTTTTCGCGATATGTTTGATTACGATTCTGTGCCAAAAATCGCATTCAATCATCGTGTCGTTCCAATGCGCATGCCGGAAGAAATATGGATCACGGATACCACTTTCCGTGACGGACAGCAGTCGCGCACACCGTTTACCGTTCAGCAGGTGGTGGATGTTTATAAGATGCTGCATCGGCTGGGTGGGCCTAAGGGCATCATCCGTCAGAGTGAATTCTTTGTGTACACACAAAAAGACAAAGAAGCGCTGCAGGCCTGTCTTGACCTTGGCTACGAATTTCCAGAGGTAACCACTTGGATTCGCGCAAGCCAAAAGGACTTTGAGCTTGTCAAGGCGTTTGGCATTAAAGAAACAGGCATTCTTGTGAGCTGTTCGGATTATCACATCTTCAAGAAGATGGGGTTGACGCGCAAACAGGCGATGGAAAAATACTTGGGCATTGTCAAGATGGCGATTGATTTCGGCATCAGACCGCGCTGTCACTTTGAGGATATCACGCGCGCCGATTTTTACGGCTTTGTCATTCCGTTTGCGGATGAGCTAATGAAGATCATGCAAGAGACAGGCGTGCCTATTAAGATTCGTATGTGCGACACATTGGGCTATGGCATCACATATCCGGGTGCATCCTTGCCGCGCAGCGTTCAGGGCATTGTTTACGGCCTGCATCAGTATTCCGGGTTCCCGTCCGAGCTGCTTGAATGGCACGGTCATAACGACTTCTATAAAGTCGTGACGAATTCTGCCACCGCATGGCTCTACGGCGCGTCGTCTGTTAACTGCTCGGTGCTTGGCATCGGCGAACGTACGGGCAACTGTCCGATTGAGGCGATGGTCATGGAATACTGCGGTATTAAGGGCACCACGGACGGCATGGATCTTTCCGTTATTACGGAAATAGCCGAATACTTTGAAAATGTGCTCAGCACGGAAATCAGCCCGAGAACGCCGTTTGTGGGACGAAACTTCAACTCCACACGCGCGGGTATCCATGCGGACGGTCTTTTGAAGAATGAGGAGATATATAACATATTCAATACTGAAAAGCTGCTGAATCGTCCCGTGACCGTTGCGGTGGACGCGCATTCGGGGCTTGCGGGTATAGCGCACTGGATCAACGCGCATTTTAAACTCAAAGGCGAGTCTGCCATGGGCAAACAGGAATCGCTTGTGATCACGGTAAAAGCCGAGGTGGACAAAGAATTTGAAACCGGGCGCACCACAGCTTTTGGTGATGAAGAACTCGAAACGATCATCCGCGAGGTGGATGAAGCCGCCTATATCGCGCTCTGCCATCACCGCAAAAGCCTGCTCGCCAAGGATGCGTAAAAACCATCTTAAGAATAGCTAAGCTTTTCCGGTGGTCTGACAATAAAAAAATATGCCCGGTTTGCTAAGGTTCTTCTTTACAAACCGGGCGGCATATGATAATGTTTTTATCAATAGAACACCTTTAATTCGGTCCAGAGAGTCCGGCAAGGTTTATTAGTTTGTTATGCTTATTTTGCCTTGCCATGTGCAAGGCTTTTTTAATGGCTAAATATAGAAAGGACGGTGTAAAAAGTGGACAAGGCGCTCATTATGGACGAGGTTGCGTTAGGTCGTGCTTTAAAACGTATCGCGCATGAGATCGTCGAAAAAAACAAAGGCGCAAATGATCTGGCGCTGATTGGTATCCACCGGCGCGGTGTGCCCATCGCCAAGCGTATTGCGGCGTATATCAAAGAATTTGAGGGCATCAGTGTCGATATTGGCACACTCGATATCACTTTTTACCGTGACGATCTTTCTTTGCTGGCCGATCATCCCGTCATCAAGGGAACCGATATTGCGTTTGACATCAACAAAAAGACGGTTGTGCTTTGTGACGATGTGCTCTATACGGGACGTACCGCACGGGCCGCTCTCGACGCACTGATGGACCTCGGTAGGCCCAACTATATTCAGTTGGCCGTCATTGTGGACAGGGGGCATAGGGAGCTTCCGATTCGGGCCGACTATGTGGGGAAAAATATCCCAACATCGAAAAACGAGGTTGTCAGCGTCCATGTCAAGGAGTTCGACAATATCGACAACGTTGTTATCAATGATTTGCCTGTATAAGCCTTATCAATGTCGATAAGGTTTTTTTATACAGGTGAATGACATCATTTATTATATGGAGGGTATTATGGAAAAAGTCAATCATGGATGGGGGGCAAAGCTAATACTCGGACTGCAGCACATGTTTGCAATGTTCGGTGCCACAATCGTTGTTCCTGCGATCACGGGGCTGGACCCGGCTGTTGCGCTGTTTGCGGCGGGCGGCGGTACACTGCTCTTTCACTTCATCACCAAGCGCAAGGTGCCGGTTTTCTTAGGCTCCAGCTTTGCGTTTATGACAGCCATCACTTATGTGGTGCAAAATGAGGGCAAGGAATATGCCACAGGTGCGATCATGGTTGCCGGCGCATGCTATTTGCTGTTTGCGCTGCTGGCCAAAGCCATTGGGCCGGATCGTATCAAGAAGCTGTTTCCGGCCATTGTGACCGGTCCAGTCATTATTGTGATCGGTTTAACGCTGGCACCAACGGTTATACTCAACGACATCACGGGCGATTTTGTCGGCGGACTGCTCTGGACAAAATGGGTCGTGGCAGCGTCGGTTGTGGTCACGGTCGTGGTCGTGTCGATTTTCATCAAGGGCTTTTTCAAGCTGCTGCCCGTGCTTTGCGGCTTGGCTGTCGGATATATTGTGGCTGTTCTGCTGCATAAATTCGTGCCGGTACCCGAGGGCACAGCGGCGCTCATGAACTTTTCGCCGTTTGAAACTGCATCAATCATTCAGCTGCCGAACTTCCATCTGCCCAAGTTCAGCGCCAATTCGATACTGCTGATCGCGCCTATATCTATCGCGACATTCATGGAACATCTTGGCGATGTGACCACCAACGGCGCGGTTGTCGGCAAGAACTTCTTTGGAGATCCCGGTTTGCACCGTACGCTTCTCGGCGACGGCGTGGCCACGATGCTTGCAGGCCTTATCGGCGCCCCTGCGAATACAACGTACGGCGAGAACACAGGCGTACTCGCGGTGACCAAGAACTATAACCCGCAGATACTGCGTATTGCGGCGTGCTACGCCATGGTGCTTTCCGTGATCGGTTACTTCGGCGCATTCCTTCAGACGATTCCGGCGCCCATCATCGGCGGCATGAGCATCGTGCTGTTTGGTATGATTGCGTCCATCGGTATCCGCACAATGGCGGAAGCCAAGGTGGACTTCACAAGCAGCCGGAATCTGCTGATACTTTCTATCACGCTGGTCGTCGGTATCGGTGTGACGGTTCCTGTGAACGAAGGCTTTACGATATCGGGCGTGGCGCTTGCGGCGCTGGTCGGCATTGTACTCAATGCGGTGCTGCCTGAAAAGTTTGATATCAAAAAGGAAAAAGCGTAAGAAACGATTAAGGAGCGGATTCATCCGCTCCTTTTAAAAAAGGATTAGTAAATATGCATTTGTCACAAAAAGATTTAATCGGGCTGCACAATATGCCTGCGGAGGAGATCGTACACATAATTGATACCGCCGCCACAATGAAGGCTTATCTGCAGCAGAGCGCAAAAAAAATGCCCCATATGCAGGGCAAATCTGTGGTGGCGCTCTTCTATGAAAACAGCACGCGTACACGATTGAGCTTTGAGCTAGCGGCTAAGTTTTTGGGTGCCACGTTCAGTAACCTCGGCGTGTCGTCGAGTTCTGTGAGCAAGGGGGAAACGCTGCTGGATACAGGCTATACCATTGAGGCCATGGAGACGGACGTGATCATAATCCGTCATCCGTACGCGGGCGCGCCCAAGCTGCTTGGCGACCATTTCTCAGGCAGTGTGATCAACGCGGGCGACGGCATGCACGAGCATCCCACACAGGCTCTGCTGGATATGTTCACGATGCGTGAACGCTTCGGAGATCTGAAAGGACTCAACGTATCCATTATCGGTGATATCTGGCACAGCCGCGTGGCGAGAAGCAACCTTTGGGGGCTTAAAAAGCTGGGCGCAAATGTGACGCTCTGCGGCCCGCAAACGCTCATGCCGTTTGGCATCGAGACGATGGGGGCGCGCGTGACAAGCAGCCTTGAAGAAGCGCTTAGCGGTGCGGACGTGGTGATGGGGCTGCGCATACAAAAAGAACGCCTTGAAGGTGCTTTTTTATCGACACTGCGCGAATACCACAACTTCTTCGGTGTCAATGAGGAGGCGCTTGATAAGTGGTGCGGAAAAGATGTGCTGATTATGCACCCCGGCCCGGTGAATCGCGGAGTGGAACTGTCGAGCGCGGTTATGGATGCAGAGAATTCGGTGATCAACGAGCAGGTGACTAACGGTGTAGCGGTCAGAATGGCGCTGCTGTACCTGCTCACAAGGAGGAAGAATGAAGACGCTTAAATTGTGCGGCGGCGAGGTCGTGAACCCGGCCGGAGAAAAAAAGGGCCGTTTGGACATACTCATAGAAGGCGATCGCATCAAAGCGATCGACACTGACCTCGGCAATGCCGATGAAACCATCGATATATCGGGCAAGACTGTTTTTCCGGGCTTTATCGATCTGCACTGCCACTTAAGAGAACCGGGACAGGAATACAAGGAAGACATTTCGTCGGGGACGCGCGCGGCGGCAAAAGGCGGCTATACAGCTGTGTGCTGCATGCCCAACACGCTGCCCGCTTTGGATAACGCGGCGGTCTGCGCACTGGTGCTGGCTAAGGCGAAAAACGCATCCGCCAAGGTCTATCCCGTAGGCGCGGCGACGAAGGAGCTTAAAGGCAAAGAACTGACGGAGATGGGAGAACTGGCTTCAATGGGGTGCGTCGCGTTCTCGGACGACGGACACCCGATCGGCAGCGGCGCGACGATGCTCTCAGCCATGCAGTATGCGCAGACTTTCTGCTCATTCATCATGGCGCACGAAGAGAGCCTTGATATAAAGGGCTCCGGCGTAATGAACGAGGGGCTCAATTCCACCATCCTGGGGCTGCCCGGCATACCGCGCGCCGCGGAAGAGACCATGATCGCGCGCGATCTCATTCTCGCTGAAAGTTACGGGCTGCGGGTACACATCCAGCATGTGTCCACGCGCGGCGGCATCACGCTGATCCGCGCCGCCAAGCAGCGCGGCGTTCGCGTCACATGCGAAAGTGCGCCGCACTATTTCTCGGCAGACGACAGCTGGTGCTTTGGCTACGACGCGCGTACCAAAGTAAACCCGCCGCTGCGTACGAATGACGATGTCGCGGCTGTCAAGGAGGCGCTGATGGATGGCACCATCGACGCCATCGCCACGGATCACGCGCCGCATCATAAGGATGAAAAGAACATCGAGTTCGCGCTGGCGGCATTCGGTATATCCGGATTCGAGACAGCGTTCTCGCTCGCGGTGACAAACCTGACGCAGAACAAGGACAAGCTTGCGACACTTTTCAGCATCAATCCCGCAAGCATCATCGGTAAGCCGGGCGGCGTGATCAAAGAGGGCGTACCCGCTGATCTGACAGTTGCAGACTTAGACGCTGAATACTCGCTCACAGAGCAGAGCCTTATATCCAAAGGTAAGAATTCACCGTTTATCGGCCATACGCTGCGCGGCCTCGTGACGCACACGATAGTGGACGGACGGGTCGTATACGACGGAGGGGTAACATGCAAATAGACAGATTGTGCCGCGCGATCCAAGACACACAATGTCCCGTATGCGCGGGTCTTGATACCGAATACGGCTACTTAACGCCGGAATACCAATCAACCGCGGCGGAGCTTAAGAACAGTGAAAAGGCGGCATGTGTATACCGATTCAACTGTGATATAATAGATGCGATTGCGGACATTGTCCCGTCTGTCAAGGTGCAGGCTGCGTATTACGAGCAATACGGTGCAGAAGGCTTTCAATGCTTCTTCGACACGATGGAATATGCCAAAAGCAAAGGACTTATCGTCATTGCGGACGCGAAAAGAAACGACATCGGTTCAACGGCCAAGGCTTATGCGCAGGCGCATTTGATACACAGTCCGGCCGATTTTCTGACGGTGAATGGGTATCTCGGCATCGACGGTATCCAGCCGTTCCTTGAAGCGTGCGAGATGACGGGCAAAGGGATTTTTGTGCTCGTAAAAACGTCAAATCCGTCGGGCGGCGAGTTTCAGGACTTAAACGTGGGCGGCAAGAAGCTCTATGAAGCAGTGGCCGACAAGGTAGGGCTCTGGGGCGAACCGTACATCGGCAAGAGCGGATACAGTTCCGTGGGTGCTGTCGTGGGCGCGACGTATCCTGCAGAAGCGCACAAGCTCCGCCAGCGCATTCCATCCGCGTTCTTCCTTGTGCCGGGCTACGGCGCACAAGGCGCAGGCGCGGACGACATTGCGGTCAACTTCGACGAAAACGGCCTTGGCGCGGTGGTCAATGCGTCGCGCGGTCTGCTTCTGGCCTATAAAAAAGATAAGTATGCGCATCTTAAAGCGCCGCAGGCGGCGCGCGCGTTTGCGCTGGATATGAAAGAGGATATCATGTCTGCGCTGTCCCGGCGCGGCACTTAATGATAAGTTTTAAGATCAAGAGAGGAGAAACCATGGCAATACTCACTTTGGAAGACGGTACACGCTTTGAGGGCCAGAGCTTTGGTGCAAAGGCCGATATCGTCGGCGAAGTCGTATTCAATACAGGCATGACTGGATATCAGGAGGTGCTGACGGATCCGTCTTACTGCGGACAGATCGTCACAATGACTTACCCGCTGATCGGTAACTACGGTATCAACGAAATCGACCCGGAGTCAGCCAAACCGCAGGTAAGCGGTTTTATTGCGCGTGAAGTGTGCAGCAGGCCTTCCAATTGGCGCAGCGAGGGTGACCTAAGCAAGTATCTTGCGGATAACGGCATTGTGGGGCTGTGTGGCATAGATACGCGGGCACTGACGCGTATCATACGTGAAAAAGGCACGATGCGCGGTGTTATCACACAGGGCGAGCCCACGGAAGATCAGCTTAATGCCATGCGCGGCTACGTCTGCGACATGCCGGTCGATAAGGTGACATGCGCAGAAAAATATGAGCATTGCGACGGCGATCTGAAGGTGGCCGTACTGGATTTTGGCCTTAAGCAGAACATCGTGCGCAGCCTTGAAAAGCGCGGCTGCAAAGTGACGGTATTTCCTGCACGGACAAGCGCCGAAGAGCTGCTCACTGGTGATTTTGACGGCATTATGCTGACAAACGGCCCCGGAGACCCCAAGGAAAACATAGAGGTGATCGATAACCTAAAGAAGCTTATCGGTAAAAAGCCGATATTTGGCATCTGCCTTGGGCACCAACTGTTGGCGCTGGCCATGGGCGCTGATACGGAAAAACTCAAATACGGCCACCGCGGCGCAAACCATCCCGTGAAAGACTTAAACAAAGACCGCGTGTACATCACATCACAGAACCACGGCTATACCGTCATTGAAGAGACGCTGCCAAAAGGCTGCGAGGTCAGCCACCGCAACTGGAACGACAGCACGGTGGAAGGTGTCAGCTACTGCGACCATGATATGTTTACCGTGCAGTTTCATCCCGAAGCGGCGCCCGGCCCGGAAGACACCGCGTATTTGTTTGACGAGTTTATCAGCCGGATGAGGGATGCGCATGCCAAAGAATAACGATATTAAAAAGGTGCTGGTGATCGGCAGCGGGCCTATCGTGATCGGGCAGGCCGCCGAATTTGACTATGCGGGTACACAGGCATGTCAGGCGCTGCGTGAAGACGGCATAGAGGTGGTGCTTGTGAACTCCAATCCCGCCACCATCATGACCGATCCGGAGCTTGCCGACAGGGTATACATCGAGCCGCTGACCGTGCCTGTCATCACAAACATCATCAAAAAAGAGCGGCCGGACAGCATGCTTGCCACGCTTGGCGGGCAGACGGGGCTGAATCTCGCGATGGAGCTGTATGAAAGCGGCATTCTCCATGCGCATAATGTCAAGCTGCTCGGAACCAATGCCGAGTCCATTAAAAAGGCCGAGGACAGAGAAGCGTTCAAAACGCTGATGAACGATATTGACGAGCCCATCATTGAGAGCATTATTGCCAAAACGCCGGGGGAGGCACTTGGTTTTGCCGCAGTCCACGGATATCCGCTGATCGTGCGGCCCGCGTACACGCTCGGCGGTACAGGCGGCGGTATCGCGGCCAATGAACAAGAACTCATTGAGATATGCAAAAGCGGGATTTCCGCAAGTCGTGTCGGTGAGGTGCTCATTGAAAAAAGCGTAGCGGGTTATAAAGAGATTGAATACGAGGTTATCCGCGACGCCAAAGGCAACTGCATCACCGTCTGCAACATGGAAAACATCGATCCCGTCGGTATCCACACGGGCGACAGCATCGTGGTCGCGCCGTCTCAGACGCTGCGCGACGCGGAATACCAGATGCTGAGAACCGCATCACTTAATATCATCAACGCACTTGAGATACAAGGCGGCTGCAACGTGCAGTACGCGTTGGATACGGACAGCATGACGTATTACGTGATCGAGGTCAATCCGCGTGTGAGCCGCTCATCAGCGCTTGCCTCCAAGGCGACAGGTTATCCGATCGCCAAGATTGCCGCCAAAATTGCCATGGGATACGGGCTCGACGAAATTCGTAACGGCGTGACAGGCAAAACGTTTGCGTGTTTTGAGCCCACGCTTGATTATGTGGTCGTCAAATTCCCGCGCTGGCCGTTCGATAAATTCACCACCGCCAATAAAAAGCTGGGTACACGCATGAAGGCGACAGGCGAGGTGATGGCGATTGGGTCTAACTTTGAGAGCGCGTTTTTAAAAGCTGTGCGCTCGCTGGAACTCAAGCTCGATTCGTTGTACTTTCCGTTTGCGGACACGCTGGATGACAATGCGCTCATCACACGAATCCTTGAGCAGGACGACGAACGGATATTCCTTGTGGCTTCGGCAATTCGACGCGGCATTTCTTTAGATCGCATACACGAATTAACCAATATCGATGACTGGTATTTGAACAAGTTTAAAGACATTATTGAGCTGGAAGAAACATTCGCTGATAAAAAAAGCGATGTACTTAATTATCATACACTCAAACGCGCCAAAAGAATGGGCTTTGCGGACAGCGCCATTGCTCGTCTTACGGGAAAGAGCGAAAACGAGATCGCAAGCTTGCGGCTGTCTTTTGGTATTCGACCTGCGTTTAAGATGGTGGACACCTGCGGAGCGGAATTCGATGCGGTCAGCCCTTATTATTATTCCACATACGACGAGGAAAACGAAGCGTCAACGCCGAAGAATAAAACGATCGTGGTTTTGGGTTCCGGCCCGATACGCATTGGGCAGGGGATTGAGTTTGACTATTGCAGTGTGCACTGTATATGGGCACTGAAAAAAGCGGGCTATGACACTGTCATTATCAACAATAACCCCGAAACGGTATCCACGGATTTCGATACATCAGACCGGCTTTACTTCGAGCCGCTGACGCCAGAGGACGTCGCGAACGTGCTGGCACAGGAGAGCCCCGAGGGCGTCATAGTGCAGTTCGGCGGTCAAACGGCGATAAAGCTCGCCAAATCCGTTGAGGAGATGGGCTATCAGATCATCGGTACGGCACTTAACAGCATCGACCGCGCGGAAGATCGTAAGGAATTTGAAGCACTGCTCGAATCGCTGAACATCCGCCGTCCCAAGGCACGCACTGTATTCACGGAGGAGCAGGCTGTGGAGGCTGCGTCAGTGCTTGGGTATCCAGTGCTTGTGCGTCCCTCTTATGTGCTGGGCGGGCAGGGCATGGAAATCGCCTACAGTGAGGACAATATACGCGAATACATGCGCATCATCGGACGGCACGAGCAGGAACATCCTGTACTCGTGGATAAATACATGCTGGGATTAGAGCTCGAGGTGGATGCCATCAGCGACGGCAAGGACGTGCTGATCCCCGGCATCATGGAGCATATCGAACGTGCGGGCGTGCATTCGGGCGATTCGATATCCGTCTATCCCGCACGCAGAATATCGGATAAACAGCAAGACGAGCTGATCGATATCACGCGTCGGCTCGCGTTGGCGCTGGATGTCAAAGGTATTGTCAACATTCAATATGTCATATCAGGCGGAGAAATCTACGTGATCGAAGTAAACCCGCGATCCTCGCGTACCGTACCGTACATTTCCAAGGTGACGGGTGTGCCCATGATCGACCTCGCGGTGCGCGCATCGCTCGGACAGCCGCTTGCCGAAATGGGATATGGGACGGGTCTTTATCCGAAGCGCCGTACAACGGCGGTGAAGGTACCGGTGTTTTCGTTCGAGAAGCTGCCGCTTGTGGAAGTGGGGCTTGGCCCGGAGATGAAATCCACAGGCGAAGTGCTCGGTGTCTCCGAGGACTATGCCGAAGCATTGCTCAAAGGACTGATTGCGTCGGGGATGGCGCTGCCCAAGGAAACAGGCGCTGTGTTCTTAACCGTGGCAGACAACGATAAGCAGGAGCTGATTCCGATTGCCGCGGTGCTGGATTACCTAGGCTACGATATATATGCCACGTCAGGCACGGCCAATGTGTTAAACTTCAACTTTGTGGCCGCGAATACGGTATCCAAGCTGTCCAAAGACCCAAGCAGCATTCAAGGGTTGTTTGAAAGCGGGCGGCTCAAGCTGATACTCAATACGCCGACAAAAGGCCGCTGTGCCGAACGCGACGGTTTTAAACTGCGTCGCATGGCGGTGGAACACCGCATACCCTGCATCACATCGCTGGATACTGCGCGTGTGCTGCTGCAAAGCATGAAATCTGGGAAAACGGACGCGGACATTGTCCCGTTAAGCCTTACAGAAATACAGGAGTTAAAATGCTAAAATACGTGAGTGCAGAGATTAAAAGCAACGAAAAAATTGCCAGCGGCATATACCGTATGGAAATATACTGTCCCGATGCCGACCTTGTTCACTTCGTGCCGGGCCAGTTTGCGCACGTTAAAGTGCCAGAGCATCCCGAACTGCTGCTGGGGCGTCCCATCAGTCTCAACGTGGTGGATGCTGAGAATCATACGACGGTGCTTGTTTATCAGGTAAAAGGCAAGGGCACCGCCGCGCTGGCAGAAGCGGGTGCGGGCACAATGGTGGAAACGGTCATACCTGTGGGGCGCGGCTTTAATCTTAAAGCCGACGATAAAACAGTGTTTCTCGTCGGCGGAGGTGTGGGTATCGCGCCGCTGCTGACAGTGATACAAAAATGGCCGGACAGGCATTATGAAGCGTTCCTTGGCTATCGCGGGCAGGACTACGCCTACTGTGAGAATGACTTCGGCGCGTGCAAAGCGGTCAATATTGCATCGGACGACGGTACCATCGGCATGAAGGGACTGGTGACGTTGCCCATCGAGCAGCGACTTAAAGAGCTGGTGCCCGATATGGTGCTCTCGTGCGGGCCGCCGCCCATGCTTAAAGCACTTCGCAATCTTTTACAGCCGCTCGGCGTAGCCGCACAGGTCTCCATGGAGCAGCGCATGTGCTGCGGCTTCGGCGCTTGCGCCACGTGCGTCTGCGGCGTGCATGCTGACGACGGTCTGGATTACAAAAAGGTATGCGTGGAAGGCCCGGTATTTGATCTGTATGAGGTGGTGCTCTGATGGCTGTGAATATGCAAATTGAACTTTGCGGCAAAACGCTTAAAAATCCTGTGATTGCCGCGTCAGGAACATTCGCGTTCGGCGTGCAGCACGGATGGTTTATCGATGTGTCGCGTCTTGGCGGTATCGCGTTAAAATCGCTTACACGCGAAAAACGCATCGGCAACGCGCCGCCGCGTATCGCGGAGACGCCTTCGGGCATCGTCAACAGTGTGGGGCTGCAAAACCCAGGCGTAGACGCTTTTCTCGAAAGTGATTTAAAAAAGGTGAAAAAGCTCGGCACCGCGCTTTTTGCGAATATCGCGGGAAGCAGCATCGAGGATTACGTGTATGTGGTCAAGCGTCTTAACGAGACAGATATCGATTTCTTCGAGCTCAATATATCGTGTCCCAACGTCAAAGAGGGCGGCGTGAGTTTTGGCACAGACGAAAAGCTGGCGGCAGAGTGCACCAGTGCGTGCAAAGCGGCGGCTGAAAAGCCGTTGATTGTGAAGCTGACGCCTGCCGCGGGGGATGTGGTGCGCATCGCGAAAGCCGTGGATGATGCGGGCGCGGATGCTGTCTCGCTGATCAACACGATTCCCGCGATGGCGGTGGATGTGAGAAGAAAGCGGCCGATACTCGGCAACGTGACGGGCGGCCTATCCGGCCCGTGCATCAAGCCGGTAGCGCTTAAAATGGTCTGCGACGTATCAAAAGCGGTCAGCATTCCCGTCATCGGCATGGGCGGAATTATGACAGGCGAGGACGCAGCGGAATTCATGCTGTGCGGCGCTTCATGCGTGATGACGGGCACAGCCAATCTGACCGATCCAAGCGCGTCTCTTCGCGTGATTGATGAATTGGAGGCGCTGGCCGCATCGATGAACATAGACAATATATCCGCGCTCACGGGCGCGCTGGAGGTTTAACATGAATAAAGAACAGATACTCGATATTTTCCGCGAAACAGGCGTGATGCTTGAGGGACACTTTTTGCTGACATCGGGCCGTCACTCGGATAAGTACATGCAGTGCGCCAAGCTGTTTCAAAATGCCGCAATCGCTGAAAAATTCTCCAAGGCGCTTGCGGACAAATTCTCTGACATTGACCTCGTGGCAGGGCCCGCAATCGGCGGCATCATCCTTGCTTACGAGGTGTCGCGCCAGCTGGGCGTGCCGAACATATTTGCGGAGCGTGAAAACGGCGCGATGACGCTGCGGCGCGGTTTCACTGTGCCTGAGGGCGCGCGCGTGCTCGTCGTGGAAGACGTGGTGACCACAGGCGGCTCAGTCAAAGAGGTAATCAAGCTGATTAACAGCCTTGGCGGCAATGTTGTGGGCGTCGGCAGCATCGTGGATCGCTCGAACGGCGCAGTGGACTTCGGCGTGCCGTTTGAAGCCGTGCTGTCTATGGAAGTTGTCTCTTACCCCCCGGATGACTGCCCGCTTTGCAGGCAAGGGTTGCCCGCCGTGAAGCCCGGCAGCCGGGGACTTAAATAATCAATCGCCATTCAAAGGAACGTCCGCTGGACGTTCTTTTTGTTTGCCGTAGGGGCGGGTGTCCGTCCCGTCCCAAGTTGTCGATAAGCCCCATATCTGGTCATCCCACGACTGCGAAGTGGAATAGTATCTGTAACAGATTCTTCATTTAGCTTCGCTCATTCAGAATGACAATAAGAGCTTTTTTGACAGTCTCGGGTGGGTTTCCATGCCCGCCCTAAAGATGTAGCTTTTTCGTCATTCTTAAACTGAAGAGCGAATGAAAATATCCTGCCATGCTGTAGGGGCGGGTCTCCGTGGCCGCCCGTTGCAAACTTTACGTCAATAATACATAGTTGGTCATATACCAAAAGGATAAAACTTCGATAATCGATATGACACCACACATCTGTATTTTATAACAACTCAAAAATCAATTCACTTTTGCATGTTTATTCCCGCCTGCCCTGCAAATAATAAATAAGAAATTTTTGCAGGAGGACAAAGCATGATTCGCACTGACTTAGCAATGGAAGCCGTACAAAACGCCGGAAATATCCCCGGTGTTCAGGTGCTCAATGATGAGGTGAGGCCGGGCGTGAACCGCTCGCGTGTGACCATACTTAATGAAGAAGGCGAAAAGGCCATCGGTAAGAAAAAAGGGATATACGTGACAATTGAGGCGCAGCAGCTCGCGCGCGGCGACATGGAGCTCGATGAACACTGTTCATTTGCGCTGGCCAACGAAATACGCAATATGGCAGGTGACGCGCTCAATGGCGTCGTGCTTGTAGTGGGGCTGGGCAACCGCATGGTTACGCCCGACGCCCTAGGGCCGGCCGTATGCGATCAGGTGTTTGTGACAAGGCACGTGCACGAGTATGCACCCGAAGGCATTGACGAGCGCCTCGGCAACGTGAGCGCCGTAGCGCCCGGCGTGCTTGGCATCACGGGCATTGAAACGGGGGAAGTCATCGAAGGCGTGGTGGAACGCATGAAGCCGTCACTCGTGATCGCAGTGGATTCTCTGGCGTCAAGGAGTTTGGAACGCGTGCGCACCACGATACAGATTGCCAATACAGGCATTGCACCGGGCGCGGGCATTGGCAACAAACGCAAAGCGCTGGACCAGGAGACGCTGGGCGTGCCGGTATTAGCGCTGGGTGTACCGCTTGTCGTCTATGCGGCTACTGTCGCGCAAGACCTCATGGAAACCGCCATGAACAAAACGCCCGCGGATGTGAATACGCGCCCCGGTATGCAGCGCATACTCGAAGCCATGATGGATGTGGAAGGCGCGGATATGATTGTCACGCCCAAAGAGATTGATAAGGTGGTGGATGATGTAGCGCGCATCATCGCAGACGCACTCAACATATCGCTGCACAAGAACATGACGATCGAGGAAGTTCGCCGGTACATGCACTGACAAGACATCGGTACGGGATATATCTTCTTCTTTTTGCATAGCTTTTGATAGGAGTGCAAAATTATGAAGAGATTGAGAAACGGGCGCATGGCTCACGCGCCCCTGAGCCCGGCCAAACCACGTCATGTTACGGAACGACAGCGTGCCCCGGTTTTTCTGAATGCAATACTGATTGTTGCCATCCTGGTCGGTCTGGCGTTTTCGGTCATTTCAACGTTGAACGAGGGGAAAACAGCGGATGGTTCGGCATTGAGTCAGACGACGCTGTCCGTTGACTTTAACCGTATTGATGCATCGGGTGAAGACAATACACCGCAGCTCGAGGGCATCATCTTTGATGTGATGCCAGACGATATCAAGATGGAGATATTGGACTTTGCGAATGACGTACCCAAGGCGTTTCAAGTCAGCACACAAGGGCCGCAGATATTGATCTACCATACGCATACGAGAGAGGCGTACCTTGAAGAAGACGTAGCTGTGTATAATGCGGGCAATTGGCAAACGACGCAGCAGTCACATTCGGTCGTGGCAGTGGGTGAAGTGCTTAAAGCTGAACTTGAATCTTTCGGCTTTTCTGTGATTCATGATGTGACCGACCATGCGCCACCCTCACAAGCAACCTCATATTCACGTTCGCTCCAGACGATGAAAGAGTATTTGAGTAATTATCCAACAATACGGATGTTTATCGACGTGCACCGCGACGCCTATAACAATATAGAAGCGGGTAGTAAGGATTTTGTGACGGTGAATGGCGAAGAATGCGCACGCATGATGTTTGTGGTGGATAACGGAGAAGGATATGACGTTAAGCCCGACTATGAATCCAACTATAAGCTGGCACAGGCCATTACTAACGAGCTAGAGAATATTCACAAGGGATTCACGCGTCCTATCCGTATAAAGTCGCACAGCCATAACCAGAATGTGTCTGATATGTGTCTACTCATTGAATTGGGGCATAATGCAAACACTCTGCAACAAGCAAAAAATGCAGCCAAATATGCCGCGCTAGCCATTAGCCGTGTCGTGGACATCCAATAGAAACTTAAAAAACATCACAAGAAGTATATATAATCATCGCCGTGCATACCTTTTGATAGGAGTGCAAAGTGATGAATAGATTGACTCGCGGGCGCATGGTTCATGTGCCCCTTTCAAAAGAAAAGACCCGCAAACCGGGAGAATGCCATCGGCTCAGCTTTTTCATAAAAGCAGTGCTGATATGCGCCATTGTCATATGCCTAACGCTGTCAGCTGTTTTTACCTTACACGCGGGGAAAAAAACGGCGCTAGTGGCATCCGGCGCTTCGGGGCTTCCTGCGGACGATATGCGCATTGATGCGTCAGGTGTGGAGAGCCTATTCAAGGAAAGCATTATCGACCCGAGGTTGATACTCGGCACCGAACTGCCCGTCATTTATGGTGTGGAAATCGACGAAATTGAAATCGGTGAAACAGAGCATGGAGAGATGTCGCAGCAGGGAACAGATTTTTATTTTGATGTGCTCCCCGACGATATCAAAATGGAAATACTCGGCTTTGCCGACGATGACCCCAAGGAGTTCCGCGTGGGCACACAGGGGCCGCAGATTCTGATATATCATACCCATACGCAAGAGGCTTATCGTCAGATAGAGGGGGAGGAATATGTGGAGACGGGCTCATGGCGTACCGCCGAGGAGGAAAGCTCGGTGGTGGCTGTGGCGGACGTGCTTGAAGCCGAACTCAAGTCATACGGGTATGCGGTATTGCACGACACAACCAACCACGAACCGCCGTCGCTTAAAACAGCGTATTCGCGATCACTTGAAACAATGGAACGTTACGCTAAGGATTATCCGACAATCAGCGTTTATATAGACGTGCACCGCGATGCCTACAGCAATATTGAGGCAGGCAGCAAGGATTTTGTCACAGTCAACGGCGATGAATGCGCACGCATGATGTTTGTCGTGGGCACGGGCGAGAAATATAACGATAAGCCTAATTATGAAAGCAATTACAAGCTCGCGCTTGCTTTGACGAACGAGCTTGAAAAAATTCATGAAGGCTTTACGCGCCCCATTCGCGTTAAAACGGGACGCTATAATCAGCAGGTGTCCGACATGTGTCTGCTGATCGAGGTGGGGCACAATGCGAATTCGCTGGAACAGGCCAAAAACGCAGCGAAATACGCGGCGCTTGCGCTCAGCCGCGTGCTGGACATCGGCTGACAAGAGTCTGCTGTCATTCTTATCATACACAGGTCAACATTTTGAGATCTGTGAGTTTGTCGAAAAACCTATGGTTTTCCGCCAGTTCACCGGTTTTGCTTGTTCCTCACTGACTCGAAACTGCACAAAACCGCATGGTGTGGGCTGTGTGGGCAAAAGCCCATCTTGCCCACAAATTATATGTCAACACGTTTTTTGACACGCTGTCAGGTCATCATTATGAGTCCTGTTTTTTTGTTCTTCTTTTAATGAAATGATATTGCAGTTGAAAAAAACCCAGCCCGTGGAGTATAATGAGTCATCATCGACAGGCTCTCAAACAGCATGAGGGTTTTCAAGCGGGAGAGAAAATGAACTGCAAACCGATCGGTTTCTTTGATTCGGGCGTGGGTGGAATCAGCGTCCTCAAAACGGCTTATAAGCTGATGCCAAACGAAAACTACATATACTACGGAGACAATCTTAACGCGCCGTACGGAGAGAGGTCGGAAGAGGAGATCAAGGCGCTTTCACTTGAAGCAGGCGCTTTTCTGTTCTCCAAGGGTGTAAAGGCTATTGTGATGGCATGCAACACCGCCACCAGCACTTCCGTATATATGATGCGTGAAAAATACAGCATACCTGTGATCAGCATGGAGCCTGCGGTCAAGCCTGCGCTCAGCGCCGTTAAAGGCGGACGCATACTTGTCCTTGCAACGCCTGCCACTGTGTCGCAGGAACGGTATTTAAGCTTGCTCAGAAATTTGAAAGCGGGGGAGCGCGTCGTCAGTGTGGGCTGCAGCGGCCTCGTGGAGCTTATCGAACAAGGTTGCATCGACGAAAGCAGTGTGCACGCATACCTTGAGAGAAAGCTGACACATCTGCGCGATGAGAGCATAAGTGCGGTGGTGCTCGGGTGTACCCATTACGCGTTTGTGGAGACACAGATCAAAAGCTATATCGACAAAACGTATCACACCGATTGCCTCATGTTCGACGGACGGCACGGCACTGTGAGACAGCTCCAACGTGTGCTGCTGCAAAACGGACTTGAGTGCGCCCAAGGCAGCAAGGGAAACGTGTCGTTTTACTCTTCGGACGAAAGCATTTCTGCACAGCATTTCAGGCAGCTTTTTGACGGTTTTAACGGCTGAAAAAGTTCATATAATAACGATAAATAATTCTTGAATGGCACTATATATTGTGTTAGTATATACCCCTATCACATTATCGTGTATACAGGAGGGGTATAATGAAATTGACTGATAACGCGCGCGTCGTGCTGGAAAGACGGTATCTAAAAAAGGATAGCAGCGGTGTATGCGAGCGCCCTGAAGATATGATTCGTCGTGTGGCGGATACCATTGCGTCCGCTGATGCCGCATATGGCGGCGATACAAAAAAGACCGCGCAGGCGTTTTATAATATGATGGACGGTTTAAAATTCATGCCCAATTCGCCGACGCTCATGAACGCGGGACGCGAGCTTGGACAGCTCTCTGCCTGCTTCGTGCTGCCCATCGAGGACAGCATGGAAGGCATATTCGATACGCTCAAGAACGCCGCAATGATACATAAGAGCGGCGGCGGCACGGGTTTTTCGTTTTCGCGCATTCGCCCCACGGGAGCAAGCGTCAATTCCACGGGCGGTGTGGCCAGCGGCCCCATCAGCTTTATGAAGGTTTTTAATGCGTCCACCGAGGCGGTTAAGCAGGGCGGTACGCGCCGCGGTGCAAATATGGGTATCCTGCGCGTAGACCATCCGGATATCATGGAATTTATCAAGTGCAAGAGCGATCTCACTCAGATGACCAACTTTAACATCAGCGTCGGGCTGACAGAGACATTCATGCAGGCCGTGATTGCCGATAAAAATTACGACTTGATTGACCCCTCAACGAATAAAAAGGCAGGCAGCTTGAAAGCCAAAGAGGTCTATGACACCATCGTCGAAATGGCATGGACAAGCGGTGAACCGGGCATTGTGTTCCTTGACCGCATCAACAAGGACAATCCTGTTCCTGCGGCGGGCGAAATCGAAAGCACGAATCCGTGCGGTGAGCAGCCCCTTCTGCCGTTTGAGAGCTGCAATTTGGGATCCATAAACCTAAATATGTTTGTGAAAGACGGTGCGGTCGATTATGACGGTCTTGGCGAGACGGTCGCGCTTGCGGTTCATTTTCTCGACAACGTGATCGATAAGAACCGTTATCCTCTTTCCATAATTGAAGAAACAACCAAAAGCATGCGCAAAATCGGCCTTGGCGTCATGGGCTTTGCAGACATGCTTTATAAGCTTGGCATTCCATATAACAGCGAAGAAGCGGTCAAGATTGCAAAGGAACTTATGGCGTACATTCAAACCAGTGCACGCAAAGCATCGGAAAAGCTGGGTGAGGTGCGGGGCAGCTTCCCGATGTTCGAGAAAAGCGTATATAAGAAGCAGGGCATCAAACACATGCGTAACGCAACGGTTACGACGATTGCGCCCACGGGCACGATTTCCATCATCGCGGGCACGTCAAGCGGTATTGAGCCTGTATTTGCCATTTCATATATCCGAAACGTAATGGACGATGATAAACTCGTTGAGGTGCATCCATATTTTGAGCAGGTCGCCAAAAAGCATAAGTTTTACAGCAAAGAACTGATGCAGACCATTGCGAAAAAGGGGACACTGCACGGCATCAAGGAGATACCCGAGGATTTAAGGCGCGTTTTTGTGACGGCGCACGACATTTCGCCCGAATTCCATATCCGTATGCAAAGCGCGTTTCAGGAATCCACCGACAACGCCGTGTCCAAAACGGTTAACTTTGCAAAAACGGCGTCACAGCAGGATGTGCGCGATGCATATGATCTCGCTTACAAGCTGGGCCTGAAGGGTGTCACGATATATCGTGACGGCAGCCGTCAGGGACAGGTGCTTAGTGTCGGGGAAAAGACAAAAGATGCGAATGAGGACGGTTCCAATCTTGCGCCGCGTGACCGCCCGGAGATCACCAAGGGTATTACGCAAAAAATCAAAATCGGCTGCGGGAATCTGTATGTGACTGTGAACTATGATACCAAGGGTATCTGCGAGGTATTCACAAACGTTGGCCGCGCCGGTGGCTGCCCGTCTCAGTCAGAAGCGACAAGCCGTCTTGTGTCTATGGCACTGCGATCCGGCGTGGATGAGGAAAGCATCATCGAACAGCTTCGCGGTATTCGCTGCCACTCGACGCTGCGGCAAAAAGGCCTCAAAGTGCTTTCTTGCCCCGATGCAATCGGCCGTGTGCTGGAACGCGTGGTGGAACTGCGGGGCGGCGAAACAGATACGCATGACGACGGCGGCAATTCGGCAAAATGCCCCGAGTGTGCGTCTCAGATGGAACATGAGGGCGGCTGTGTGGTCTGCCGTGCGTGCGGTTACTCCAAATGCGGCTGATTTTCTCACAATTTCCCGTTGTGCAGTTCTAACTTTTCATATATAATTTTATAAAAGTATTATTATTGTGGAACAAAACATTTATTATCTGCGTCATATAGTCGATAACGCAGATTAAGGATGTGGTGGGGGATGGATTGCAGGATCGTACAACAGAATATCGATCTGTTCGTTGACGATATGCTCAGCGAAAATGATCGCCAGCAGCTTTTGGATCATGCCGCATCTTGCACGTCCTGCCAAAAGGCCATTGATGATGCGCTGCGTTTGAAAAAAGCACTTGGTTCGCTCGACGACATGGAGCCGCCTCAAGGGCTGGCGATGTCGGCGATAAAGAAAGCCAAGAAGAATAAAAGAAAGCCGTTGTTTGCATACGTATCCGGCGCGACGGCAGCGGTGGCCGCTGTGATTGGTCTGGTCGTTATACTGACTTCGGGTAACAATATTGGCAGCCCGACGAGAATATCGGATGAGTCAGTCATGTTTTCAATGAATGCTGCTGAGGATGATGGTGCAGGAGCAGCCGAAATGGCGCCTGCCGCGCCTGAAGAAGACGCGGGCATCATGATGGATAATGTTGACGAAGCGGCGGAAGAGGCAGCGCCTGAGGAATCGGCAGAAGCATCTATGGAGGCGCCAAAAGTGGCGTTTCGCGCGGAAGCTTATGCCAGCGAGGACGAGTTTATTGCCGCCGAAGGCAGCAGCTATTATAAACCAGCCGCATTGCCCGAGGATGCCGTTCTTGAAAGCATATTGGTTGATGAAGAATCAATTGCGTTCACATATCGATTGGACAACCAAAGTGCCTATCTTTTCGAGTGGCTGGATTCGCTAGATCAAAACGGCTTAAAGGACTGGCTTATGCAGAAATATGCAGACCTTTCGGAGCTCCAGTTCGACGGCACATATTATATTGCCGAAGGAGCCGATGTCAAGGATGTATACTGGGAGCAGGACGGAGATGCGCTTCATGCAGCTGTACCGTCTTGGTTTACGGCGGATGATATTACAGCCTATTGTACAGCGCAGTTTGTGGTGGTAGAAACAGAAGAGGAATAGAAGCATTTCTGATAGATATTAAGACTACTGGGCTGAAAGGCGCGGTATATAGACAGACCTTAAACGGCAGAGAGAGATCTCTGCCATCTTTTATTTTATAGACATTTCTTCGTGTTTGGGTGATGCTAATCAAGCCTTTTGCTAGTATCGAATGTGCCAGCATTCTTTAGGACGGCATGCAAAAAAGGCTGTACTCATTCAGAATAGCCCTATTTTTTCCCGAATAATTATTTTCAGATTGTGATCATATAGATGATACTGTCACAAGAGGGTTGTAAAAACAATATATTATATCATAGTTGTAAAAAAAAGATTTTGTTGAATAAAAGGGGATACAAGAATGGACTTCACACAATTTATCGTACAGCAAGGGCTGTATATTGCAGCCGGCTTATATGTGTTGGGGTTGATCATTAAGAATGTGCCTTTCATACCCGATTGGGTCATTCCATGGATCTTAATTGGCGGCGGCATTGCTGCGGCAGGGTTATCCATGGAAGGAGGCTTTACCATACACAATATTATTCAAGGCATATTTGCGGCGGGTGCAGCGGTATTGACAAACCAAACGTATAAGCAATCGAGTCAACGTGAGCCCGGAAAAATATATATGAATAATGTCGGCTATAATGTTCCGCAGGAGGGCGTCGAAATCCAAGACGAGAGAAATAAATATGTTAATTAAGTTTGGTGTGCAAGCACATGCTGTTAAGGAATACAAAGACATGCTGGTATCTCTTGGATATCTCCATGCATCCACACATAGCTTTTTTGGAAGGGACTCCGAGAAAGCAACGAAACAATTTCAGGCGGACCATGGGCTTGTTGTTGACGGTATAATCGGCCCAAAAACCGGCACAGCCATCCTTGAAGAATATCGTTCGCAGAGTATGCCAAATCCGCCGGTTACAGAAGGTATGCCCGCACTTCTTATCGGGTCGCAAATCATCAAATACGGCTCTAGAGGGGCAATAGTCAAACAATACAAAGATCTGCTGGTGACTTTGGGGTACTTGCATAAATCCACTCATGACATATTTAGAAGGGATTCCGAAAAGGCGACAAGACTATTTCAGTCTGCGCACGGATTAGTCGTAGACGGTATTATTGGAAAGAACACCTCAGCAGTGCTGTTAGCTGAATACGCTGCGCATATTCAGCCTGGGCCAGATCCGGGTACGATACAAGAATATTTAAACCATGAACAATACAAGCACATCAATCCCAATATATTATCTGCAATTAATAAAAGCCTGCAGGACGAAACACCTGTGAGGATTGAGCTTGTTAAAGAAGCATTAAAATGGATTATGCCCCATGGGCTATATGTATTCGGACAGAATTTGTATAATACCGAATTGGTGCCTCAACCGATAACAGAGAAAATAATTCAGGGAACAGCAAAACGTCACCCTGGGTACTACACAAACGGACGTCTTGGATATCAATTGCAATATATTGATCAATGTGAGAAAGAAGGTATCTATGTATCGGGTTGTGATTGCAGTGGGAAAATCGTAGGATTATATCGCAAATTGAGAATATTCCCAGCAAAGTGGGACAGCAAAGCTCATTGGCTCTTTCATAGTTACTGTCACCGTATTAAAGAAAAAGATTTAAGGCCGGGCGACCTGCTTTTTAAACGTGTCTCAAACGGCCGCATTGTTCATGTGGCGATGTATCTTGGATGGGGCTATATTTCCGAGGCGGCCGGAACAGCATATGGTATTCAAATAACAGATAACTTACAGCATATAGTGAGAAATAATGTAAATAATACACTTGAAAAACATACTCGTTTCAATGTGTTCGGAAGACCAAAATTTCTTGCGTAAGCGGTGCTGGCATCGAATTTTTACATTCTTCAATACATAGAGAGTATTCGTTGGCTGAATTTTTATATAGGTGAATATAAAAAGGCCGTTTCAAAAGATATTGAAACGGCTTTTTAAAGGCTTTATGAATCAGAATCTCCATTTAAGCGGTGGTTTTGATTTTAATATCCGCACTATTCCTTTGTTTTATCTTCTATGGCTTCTTCTACGTTCTGAATCGCATTGATATCGTCAGCGGTATTGTTTTCATCTAACTCTTGTGACATTGCCGCGATTTTTTCTTCAACCGTCATTGGGCGGTCTTCATCGGGTTCAGACTGCTCATCTTCTTCAGGCTCAGGTTTTTCCGGAATACGAATTGGCGGTACAGTGCCGTTTTCTTTGCGCTTAAAGTAACGGATGGCTGGAATGAGTATGCCCAATATCACAAGCAGTGCGCAAAGGCCTCCGATAATGAGTATTTTAATTGTATTGTCGAGTTTGGTCAGCACGTCTTCATTATCCGAATAAAAACCCAATATTGCAAAAATGATTACTGAGGCCAATATGCCGTCCATCAAAGCGAGAGAAAAAAGATTGAGCCTTAAGCGGTATTTGTTTTCTATTGATCTGCGGCCCATCATAACCACCAAGAAAACGGCGACGAAAGTGTAATGTAACAGGCTGTTTTCATCTCTGACGAGCTGGGTTGGCAGGATGATGGATAAAAAAAGCGCGACAGCCGCCACTATGCCCAATACGACTTGAACAACGCGCAATTGCGTATCGGTCAGCTTTTGTTTGTTTGTATCCATTATATTCTCCTTGATTCTTTTATTGACGCTATTATTACATAGTTCATTATGAATTTCCAGAGCAGAATCAAAAATTCGTATTTATTTTTGTAAATGTTTCTGATAGAATAATTGATAAACACAATTAAGGCTGGTATGGCAAAAAGTAATACCGGCGGCGAAGAGTTGGAGGATATATATGAAATTTTACGGTACGGGCGACATAAGAAACATCACAATCGTAGGGCATGGCGGCGACGGGAAAACGACACTGGCCGAAGCCATGCTTTTTAACAGCGGTGCAATTGACAGACAGGGTAAAACGGAAGACGGCAACACGGTGATGGACTTTGATCCTGAAGAAACTAAACGTCATATCTCATTAAGCTCTGCTATCGCGCCCGTGGAATGGAACGCGAAGAAGATCAATATCATTGATACACCGGGATATTTTGATTTTGTCGGCGATGCGACTTCAGGCTATTATCTGGCCGATAGTGCGCTGATACTGGTCAGCGGCCTATCGGGTCTTTCTGTGGGGGCTGAGAAGGCATGGGATGCCTGCACAGAAGCCGGAATATCCAAAGCGTTCTTTGTCAATCAGATGGACAAGGAAAATGTAGACTTTGACAAGACGATTGACAGTCTTAAAGAAAAGTACGGCACAAAAATCACAGTGATGCAGCTGCCTATTGGACAGGGACTAGATTTCAAGGGCATTCTGGACGTGATCGATATGAAGGCATACGAGTTCGACGGTAAGAAATTAAAATCCGTTGATCTGCCCGCCGATTTAAAGGATAAAGCCAGCGAGATCAGAGAAGCGATTATTGAGAATGCGGCTGAAAATGACGAAACACTGATGGAGAAGTTCTTTGAAGGCGAAGAGCTTTCTAAAGAAGATATTATAAAGGGCCTCAAAGTGGGTATTGAGGCAGGCGATGTGGTGCCGGTCTTCTTAGGAGCGGCTGCCCCGAACCTTGGCGTATCACTTCTGCTGGATAACCTTGTGGCTTTTATGCCCTCGCCGGATAAAATGATCAGCGTCAAGGGTAAGACTGAAAAGGACGAAGAAGTCATATATACAGCTGATCCTAAGCAGCCGTTTGCGGCGCAAGTTTACAAGACTGTGGCTGACCCGTTTGTGGGCAAGCTGTCTGTGTTCAAGGTGCTGGGCGGCGAGCTGACAACAGGGCATACCATTAAAAATACCAATACGGGCAAATCCGAAAAGTTCGGTCAGATATACGTGATGCAGGGCAAAAAGCAGATAAGTGTGGATAAACTGGCTGCGGGTGATATCGGCGCTCTGGCAAAACTCCAGCATACCGATACCGGCAATACGCTCTGTGACGAAGCGCACCCTGTTGTATTCCCCGATGTCGTGTTCCCGGAACCGTGCATTTCTCTCGCGGTGAGCGCCAAGAAACAAGGCGACGAAGAAAAGGTATTCGCCGGTCTGCACAGGCTCGAAGAAGAAGACCCGACATTCAAGGTTGTTAAGCAGACAGATACCCCGGATACGCTGGTCAGCGGCCTTGGTGAGCTGCATCTTGAAGTCATATGCAAAAAACTCCATAATAAATTTGGTGTGGAAGCACAGCTTTCCGATCCGCAGATACCTTACCGCGAAACCATCAAAAAGAGTGTGAAGGCGCAGGGCCGTCACAAAAAACAGTCAGGCGGTCACGGACAGTTCGGTGATGTTTGGATCGAATTCGAGCCGTTGTTTGATTCTGCCGAAGGTTTTGAGTTCGTTGATAAGATCGTGGGCGGTGTGGTGCCCCGTAACTATATTCCTGCAGTTGAAAAGGGTTTAAGAGAGAGTTTGGTTCGCGGCGTGCTTGCGGGCTATCCAATGGTCAACATTCGTGCGACGCTGTATGACGGTTCATACCATCCAGTAGACTCGTCTGAAATGGCATTCAAAGTTGCGGCCAGCCTTGCTTACAAAAAAGGCTGCGCGGAAGCTAATCCGGCTCTTCTCGAACCCATTTATAAGCTTGTTGTCACCATCCCCGATGAGTTCATGGGCGATATTATCGGCGATGTCAACAGACGCCGCGGCCGTATACTTGGCATGAACCCGGTCACAGGCGGCAATCAGGAAGTTGTCGCAGAGGTACCGCTTGCTGAAGTGTTCAAATATGCCACAGACCTGCGCTCGATGACACAGGCGCGCGGTTCTTTCAAGATGACATTTGAGCGTTACGATGAGCTGCCGGGCAATCTGGCCGAAAAGGTTATTGCAAACGCAAAGAAAGACGACGAAGAATAAGAGATTGTTCTATGAAGGGGTGCTTTTCATGGTACCCCTTTTTTATTTGTCTGGGAATCCCGAAGGCAAAAGCTTTTTGAGGCGTGTTTGCCGATCATGTTGCTTTGGGCGGCATCGGATCGTTTCTCTGCTGAACATACAAACCCTCTGAGGCTTTCCATTCCGCGTACATGACGTTAGATACACTTGTGATGTTTTGTCCGCGCAGCTGATTATCCAGCCATTGTTCGTCAAATCCAAGTAAGCTTAAGTTATTGTAGTCGATTTTGCCGTCGAGGATAACGGGCAGATTGAGGGATGACGGGGGAGCCTGAATACCAAGGTCGCTTTTATTGACACTGTCGTAAGGCGCTTTTTTAATTACCGTGATGATGCCGCTCGGCTCTACAATGGCGTATTCTACCTCGTTGACGGAGAAGATTCCCTTGTTTCGTAAAAGGCTTAGCAGTTCGGTGAAGTCGAGCTTCTCTTTTTTTAGCACATTAAAATCAATCATGCCTTTTTTGATTATTAATACGGGTGATCCTTCAATCACATTGCGGAACTTATGTGATTTTTGCGTCAGCTTTTCTATGATATATAACAGCAGTGTCCAAAGAGCGATGGCAAAAATCACATAGAGTATTGATGTTTCATCATAGATGGCGTTTCCCAGCAGCTCACCCATCACAATAGCAGAGATGAAATCAAAAGGGGTGATCTGCTGGACGTGCCGTCTGCCTATGATTTTCACGGCGATAAGCAACGCAATAAAGCCAAAAAATAGCTCGAGTGATAAATCAAGAAATGACGGCAACATATATCTCCTTTCGATGATAAGCGTTTCCCAAAAGTATTTTTCCGTGATCCTTTGAAATTATGCATGTTCCCGATGATTGGTTTAATACGCCGCTTATAAAAATATCGTGAATTAGATTCATATAATATTGGCAGCCAGAATATAGTCAAACATAAGACAAGCTCTTACATTTGTATAAACGCACCATATTATTCGCAAGATAAAGTCAATTCGAGAAAGGGGCCGCTTGCGATGCAAAAATACCAAAGACTGCCGAGGCACATAGGAATCATACCGGACGGGAACCGCAGATGGGCGCAAAGCCATGGCATGAACAAGGAAGACGGCTACGATTATGGGATCGAGCCTGGTTTTGAGCTTTACAAAGCCTGTGTTGGGCTTGGTATTGAGGAAATGACGTTTTACGGCTTTACTGTAGACAACACCAAGCGGCCGTCGGTTCAGACGCGTGCGTTTCAGAAAGCCTGCGTGGATGCTGTCATGAATTTATCCAAGCACGACGCCAATTTGCTGATTGTGGGCAATACAGAGTCACCGCTGTTTCCTACCGAATTGCTGCAGTTCACAAAAAGGGTGATGATTGGCAAAGGTCTCATGAACGTTAATTTTCTCGTCAACTACGGCTGGGACTGGGATTTGAGCCACTCGCGATTTAATGAAGGAAGGAAAAGAAGTTTCAGCAAAAGGATTGCATCAGCTGATATATCCAGGATAGACTTAATCATCAGGTGGGGCGGTCGGCGGCGGCTAAGCGGCTTTTTGCCTATACAGTCCATTTATGCAGACTTTTATGTGCTCGATGATTTATGGCCTGACTTTAAGACAGAGCATCTCTATGAAGCGCTTAACTGGTATCAGCTGCAGGATGTGACGCTGGGTGGATAGCAGGCCCGCCTTAGAATAGGAGGGTGCAATGGTTGATATCTGTTTGCTGGGATGCGGCGGTATGATGCCGCTGCCGAAGAGGTGTCTTACAGCGCTGTTGTACCGGTTTAACGGCAGGATGATACTCATCGACTGCGGCGAGGGAACGCAGGTGTCTGTCAAACAAGCGGGGTGGGGCTTTAAAGCCATCGAAGCTGTTTGTTTCACGCATTACCACGCTGATCATATTTCAGGATTGCCGGGTTTTTTGCTGACGCTTGGGAATGCAGGAAGGAGCGAGCCATTAACGCTTATCGGCCCGCCCGGCTTGGGTACCGTGGTTCGCGGGCTGACAGTGATCACGCCAAACCTGCCATACGACCTCCGTATTATTGAATTACCCGATGAACGCCGTTCCCAGCATAACGTTGGCAATGTGATTATAAGCTCTCTGCCTGTTGATCATGCGGTACCTTGTCTCGCTTACAGCTTTGAAATTAAGCGCAGCGGTCGTTTTGATGTGCAGCGTGCGCAAAGCTGCGGTATTCCAGTTCGATACTGGCGCAAATTACAGAACGGCGACACGGTTGAGCACGAACGACGGCAGTTTACGCCTGATATGGTGCTGGGGCCGCCGCGAAAAGGTATTAAAGTGACATATTGCACGGACACAAGGCCTTCACGTGAACTCACCGAACTTTGCTCTCAGTCGGACGTTCTTATATGCGAAGGCATGTATGGTGAAGATGAGAAATTGCCAAACGCCGTGGAGAAAAAGCATATTATATTCTCGGAGGCGGCGAAGCTGGCAAAAGAATCAGAGTCTAAAGAACTGTGGCTGACGCATTACAGCCCGTCATTGGACGAACCTGATGTTTTCATTGACGATACAAAACGCATTTTCTGCAATACAATTGCCGGGTATGATCTCAAAACCAAAACGTTAGATTTTGAAGATAAATGCCGATAGACCTCAACAAAATTGTGTTATCATTTATGAGTAGTGAAATCGCCATATAGACGCAGTTTATTTGATATAGCTAAAAACAAATAATTTGAAAATCATGATCGCACAAAATTAAATTCTTATTTCATAGCTGCCGCAAAGGCAGTCTTTATTTATCATGAAAAAACCACACGTTTTACGTGTGGAGCGAAAGCCAGCTTTAGCGTTAATAATTAAGAGGTGACAGTCACAATGGCATGAGCGAGAAGTGAATTAGACCCGTTAAGAGAGGTGATGATTGACAGTTCCATTATGTCATGCTGAGCGTAGCGAAGCATCCCATGAATAGTGCATAAAGAATGAGATTCTAGTCCACTGCGTAGTCCATCGCTAACGCTCCTTCAGAATGACATAAATAACTGTTTTGCAGATCAGAATCTATAGGGCGTCTCCGTGCGGCTGGCGGAACCGTTGTATGCCTTTAGGCATTGCTGGTATGAGAACCTTATAGGGTTCCAATAAAAACCACCCCTTCAGGGGTGGAAACTTGTTTGATGCCATAAACGGTTGGTGTAACAATTCGCATTAGGATGATATGAATCTATTATCGCACACAATTTATGGATACACATACTATAATACTAAGCCAGATAAGGCTTTGATGTTATTGAAAGGGGAACGAGTATGATTATTGATAATCAGCCTGATATGTATATGCAAGCTGCAGGAGATTGTGTTCCGCAGGAAACTGTAATCGAGGATGTTAAGCTGGCGCGTGCGTATGTGCCGTTTGAAATTATGTGCTCAACATTTATGCCTTTGGAATCCCTTAAAAAAGGGACAGCATTCCCGCCGCTGTATAATGCTTACGGCTGGGAAAGAAAGGGGAAGGGGGACGACATGTATGAATAGAGACGAAATGCTCAAAAAGCTGTCAGCTCTCGATTTTTATATCATAGACCTTCATCTTTATCTTAACACTCATCCAACCGACAGGGATGCGATAATGAAGCATAATGCAGTGGTAAAAGAAGCGAGAGAGTTGCGTGAGGAATTTGAACGTTTATATGGTCCCCTTCTGTCATACAACTCAACAAGCAAATGCCCGTGGCAGTGGATCGAAAATCCATGGCCTTGGCAATATAAATTCAATTTTGATTTGGCGGGAGATGATAAATAATGTGGGTATATGAAAAAAAGCTTGAATATCCGGTTAAGATTAAAAAGCCGGATCCGAGAATGGCAAAAGTGATCCTTACGCAATATGGCGGTCCGGATGGCGAGCTGGCCGCATCCATACGATATTTAAGCCAGCGTTTTTCAATGGTGACGCCGGAGGCGAAAGCCACACTGAATGATATAGGCACGGAAGAGCTTGCGCATTTGGAGATGGTGGGAGCCATGGTGAAGCAGCTTACACAAGGAGCCAGTATTAAAGAGATTGAGGACAGCGGTATGGCCGCGTATTATGCGGATCATGACAAAGCTATATATCCGGCAAGTGCATCTGGCGTTCCATTCACGGCGGCTTATGTACAGTCTAAGGGTGATCCGAGAACGGATCTTTATGAGGATATGGCGGCAGAGCAGAAAGCACGTTCAACATATGAATATCTCTTAAATATGGCGGATGACCCGGATGTGATCGGGCCATTGAAATTCCTGAGGGAAAGAGAAGTTGTGCACTTTCAACGTTTCGGTGAATCTCTGCGGCATGTACAGGAGTATCTAGAAAACAAAAAACGCTACAGTATGGGAAAGATGAAATAGAAAAATCAATAGAATGAAATGGATCAGGAAAAGGGTGCATCAGCAATGTGTGCATCCTTTTGCTTGAAAGATACTTTTTTTCAAAGGTTTTATGGGTAGCCAAGCAGTTAAGGATAAGAGTGCCGAGGTTATAAATTTATTAACGTTGAAATTGGACCTAAAACTGGAGGCAGATCATCCATATGACTATCTGGTTTGGGTGCTCAAGGCTGCGCCAGAGGTGGAGCCTTCGCATAAGCCAGAGTTGGCTGAGCAACTTCTACTGAGAGGTTTCAGGCTTTGGGTAGGAGGATTTAATGCTTGCGAGATACTGTATTGGCAGCGATCAAGGAATGCTCCCTGGATATCGGCGGCGACGAAGAAGGTAGTTGAAGAAAACGAAGATACCGGACGGTTACGGTCGCATCAACGTTTCAGACCTACCCGAAGGTACAATGGCAATTAAGTTTTTTATAAGCATACCTGCTTGAAATCTGTGTACCAACAGTTGTACCAACGGATATTTATGACGTGCATTATAAGCATTATAAAACAATGAAAAAGCCCTTTGTTATGCATATTATAGCAAAACAAGCGAGACTACGAATCAAAAGGTCCTGGGTTCGAATCCCCGTGGGCACGCCACAAAACCTCGATGAATACTGATGATTCGGGGGTTTTTTATTAGGACAAATTTTTCTTTGTGTGCCAACGGTGTTATTCTCATCCGTCAAATACGCGTCAATACTGCCCATAGCGGCGGCGGTCGATGGGCCTTGCAGATGTATATATGAAATGGTGGTGCCCGTGTGCTCTGGCCACTGAACGCCTGTACCACGGCGAAATCCGTGTGAGCATCTTCCAAGTGGCTGATATATGTATGACGGCGGCAGTGTGCCGTCAGGATGCGCGCACCATCGACCTGATTGACAGCTGACTTATAGAACATACTGTATGAACATGGATGCAAAGGAATATATTATTTCTTTCCAGCGATGATATAACCATCCGCACTGTCACGAAGAAACTTGGCTGAAGGCCGCACTGATGGAGGCACATCAATGTCACGCTCTCGGTTCTCAGCTTTCGAATCAGCACTTTTAAAATGCTTAGAATGCGGCCTCTTTGTGAAGTGGCAACTTTCCTTTTTTTTAGGTTTGCATTTATACAAAATTAACACCGGACAGCCTCATGTTTGCACAATGTTTATACTTATGAATGTATACTTCGTTATGGGGGGTGTTCGTATGGATGTGTTGCTCATCATCGTAGTTATCGGAGCTATACTTCTTGGGTATGTTGCTGTGTCCCGTTTGGATCGCTTCTATGACCGCGGCGGATTTACTAAGGAGCCCGATGCTGTCACCAAGGAGATATTCCTTTATGGTGCTCAGGAAATAGTTGAAGCACTTAGTAAGGATTTGAATAAAGCGAAAATTACTAACGACTGGGCAACAGAACCGGAAATGAACGCCGGTATTAACTATCATTGGATCGGAGCTTTTTCAGACAACGACGAAGATAACCTTTTAGCATGCCTTTCGGCGATGAGAAATCAATCCGGCATTCATACAATGGCAAAATGTAATGATATGACCTATCAAAATGTATTCAAACAAACAAAAATTATGATCATCTTGCGAGGCGATGCGACCGCAGCGCAAATCATAATTTACCTAAAGGGGTCAAAAAGGCAGAAATGAAACTATACAGAAAAATCAGATTGAATTCGATACAAATCATCGCAATTGGCTTCGCGGGCATCATTCTGCTGGGCGCATTGTTGCTTTCCCTTTCCATCTCGAGTCGTACGGGGAGAGCTATCCCATTCATTGATGCGCTGTTTACGTCCACCTCAGCAACATGCGTGACAGGGTTAGTAGTTTACGATACCTATACACAGTTCACCTTGTTTGGGCAGCTGGTCATTCTATGCCAGATTCAGGTTGGAGGTCTTGGCTTTATGACGGTAGCAACGCTGTTTTTAATGATGGCTCGGCGAAAAATTGGTCTTACGGAGCGCGGTATGCTGACCGAATCCGTTAGCGCGTTCCAGATAGGCGGCATCGTACGGCTTGTTAAAAGAGTCATGATATGCGCAGCGCTGTTCGAGGGTGTCGGCGCCGTACTACTGGCAATCCGTTTCTGCCCACAGATGGGTGCACTAACAGGAATCTATAATGCGATATTCCATTCCGTCTCCGCATTTTGTAACGCGGGTTTTGATTTGATGGGGCGGTTTGCGCCGTATACCTCGCTAATACCCTATCAGAGCGACATTCTTGTCAATCTGACGATGATGTCGCTCATCGTAATTGGGGGGCTAGGTTTTGTCGTTTGGGATGATATTTGGGAACACAAGCTGAGTTATGCGCGCTACCGGCTGCATACTAAGATCGTACTGCTGGCTACGCTAATACTGATTGTGGGCGGCGCGGTTTTATTTTACGTGATGGAGAAAGACAACACGCTGGCTGATCTTTCGCCGACAGGTCAGATCATGACTTCATTGTTTCAGTCGGTAACACCCCGAACGGCCGGATTTAGCACGGCGGATACCGGTGCGCTTACCGAGGGCGGAATTGCGCTCACTATGCTGCTGATGATGATCGGAGCGTCACCCGGTTCTACCGGTGGCGGCATAAAAACCACGACGGTGATGGCTATTTTGCTCGCGACGATCTCATATATCCGTAATACTGATGACATCAACATTTTTCACAGAAGGCTGGATACCGGTGCGCTTAAGCGCGCTTATGGCAGTGCAACCATCTATATCGTACTGGCTGTGACAGGCGTGTTCCTGCTGATCACAACGCAGGGGCTACATGTTAAAAACGCGGCCTTTGAAGTGATTTCTGCTATCAGTACTGTGGGCCTGTCTATGGGAACCACGCATGAGCTGAGCGTAGTGTCGCGGGTGCTTATCTTACTCCTGATGTATTGTGGCCGAGTGGGCAGCTTGACGCTTGCCATGGCTATTATGGCAAGAATTAGAAAGAAAACGAACCTGCAGAACCCGGAAGAGAAGATTATCATTGGTTAGGGAGGATAGAAATGAAAACGGTATTGGTTATCGGCATTGGACGATTTGGCAGACATCTCGCGAATAAGCTTTCGGAGCTTGGCAACGAAGTTATGATTGTGGACAAGGAGGAAGAGCGCATCAGCCCTCTTCTAAACAATGTGACGCGCGCCCACATCGGAGATTGTATGGATGAAAAGCTGCTTCGCTCGTTAGGAGTCGGGAATTTTGATATATGCTTTGTATGCATTGGTAATAACTTTCAGGCTTCGTTGGAAATTACGTCGCTGCTCAAAGAGCTGGGGGCGAAATTTGTGGTATCAAAAGCCAACCGTGAGATTCATGAAAAATTCCTGTTGCGCAACGGCGCAGATCAAGTCATTCATCCGGAGCGCGACGTGGCTCACAGAGCGGCCAGAAAGTACAGTGCAAATAACGCATTTGATTATTTCGAGCTGTCCGACGACTTGTCGATTTGTGAAATCGGGGTGCCGGAAACGTGGTGTGGCAAAACCATCAGACAGGTCAATGTCCGCTCAAGATATGATATCAATATCATTGCAAGAAAACAGGGTGAGAAGATTATCCCAATATCCAATGCCGAGTATATATTTTCTGAGAATGATCATCTGATCATTGCAGGGAATACGAATGCCTGTACAAGAATACTGGACATAAAATAAACGCGATACTATACTTTGATCAAGGAGATGCCCGGGTTGTGACGAAAACCAAAAGAAACGGAATATTGAAATCGGCGGCAAAAACATTCCTGACTTTAGCGATGGCTTTACTGTTTTCGCTTGCCCTATCTGTGCTAGGTGTTGGCAAGGAAAGCATCATTATGGTGTTTCTCCTTGGCGTTTTGTTTGTGACCATATTGACCAGAGGGTATGCGTATGGTCTGATCGCTTCTGTCATAAGCGTAGTACTGTTAAACTTCTTTTTTACAGAACCGCGCTATACTTTTGTGATATACAATTCCATGGATGTGCTGCTTTTGCTTTTTTTCTTAATTACTGCGGTCGTCTCCGGTACTATCACTTCACGTTTGCGGAAGCAAATGAGCGTATCTCACCGCAATGAGCTGACTGCCCGGCTACTCTATGAAGTAGCGGAAGGCTTTTTGCACGTGACGGGAAAACGAAATATCATCATGCGCGGGATCAGATACATTCATGATAATACGGGGTACGCCAGCCGTGTGTTACTTGAAGGTGAAGACCAAATGTACTTAACGGAATCGTCAGATGAACCTGAATGTGCAGGGTTGCATTTTCCAATACAGGGAGTCGCAAAGCAAATGGGAGTGGTTATTCTCTTTTGCGGTCAGGATGAACTGACGTTTCAGCAGGAGTTAGTGGTCAAGACGGTGGCCACACAGCTAGGAACAGCGTTGGACAGGGAAGAAAGCTATCGGGAGCGCGAGGAAATACGTGTTGCCATGGAGCGGGAGAGACTTCGTAGCACACTACTTCGTTCGGTGGCACATGATTTAAGAACGCCGTTAACAGCCTTGACCGGAGCCAGCGCTCTTCTCGCAGATGAGTTTGATAGTTTGTCTCCGGAGGAGCAGAGAAAATTGGCCACCGATATCAGCGAGGAAATGATATGGCTTGGAAATTTTGTTGAGAACATCCTGAACATGACGCGTATCGGTGAAACGCAGCTCGTTTTGCATAAAGAGGAAGAGGTGGTGGACGACGTCGTCAACGAAGCAATTTCTCATATGTCCAGAATTCTTCGAAATAGTCATCTGGAGGTATCTTTGCCGGATGACGTTATCGTTTTGCCGATGGACGGAAAACTGATCGTTCAGGTGCTGATCAATCTGCTTGACAATTCGGTAAAGCATACTCCGCCAGACAGCGCTATTTATCTGAAAGTTTTTATTAACGGGGATGAAGCGGTATTTGAAGTCAGCGACGATGGGAAAGGTATCGATCCAAGCATACTGGATATTATGTTTGAAGGATTTACGACACATAAAAGCAGAGTTGTGGATGGAAGACGCGGCATGGGGCTGGGTCTTGCAATTTGCAAAGCAGTTGTAGAGGCACACGGGGGAAGCATGCGTGCGGAAAACAAGCAGCATGGAGGAGCGCGTTTCGTTTTTACCATTCCGATGGAGGACAGTCAACATGCCGGATAATCTTAATATCTTGGTCATCGAAGATGACAAGTATATTTCCAATTTTATTTCTGTTTCGCTAAAAAAAGAAGGCTATAAAGTTCTTCTCGCCGAAAGCGCTGATGAGGGACTTTTTCTGTTCTCGTCCAATCGTCCAGATATCGTGCTGTTAGATCTAGGGTTGCCCGACAAGGACGGGTTGGAGGTTATTAGAGATATTCGCAGTATCTCCCCCACGCCTTTACTTGTGGTGTCGGCAAGAGGACAGGAAAAAGAAAAAATCGAGGCGCTGGACCAGGGGGCGGACGATTATATTACAAAACCATTTTACATGGGTGAGTTGCTGGCAAGAATACGCGTTGTGAAACGAAAGTTACAACAACTTCCTGCCGCATCTGAATTGGTTTTCCAGTGCGATTACTTAACTGTGGATTATGAAAAACGCCGAGTATTAGTTGATGAAAGCGAAATTCATCTGACGCCGATGGAGTATAAACTGTTGCTTTTGATGATTTCGAATAAAGGCAAGGTGTTAACACACAATTACATCGTGAAGGAAATATGGGGCTATGAAGAGGCGGGCGATACCAAAACGATTAGGGTCTTTATGGCCAATCTTCGCCGAAAAATCGAAAAAGATATGGCAAAACCCCAATTCATTTTGACTGAAGTAGGTGTTGGCTATCGTTTCATAGACAAATAGACTAGGTTAGTTAACAACACTCGAGAGACTGATTTAGGTTGACAAAACGTTGGAATCAAGGGCTTTGTACATTTCACGTTCACCTTATAAGTTCCAGTAAAGCTTTATTATATGCCTAAAATCTGTGTACCAACAGGTGTGCCAACGGATATTCATGACGTGCATTTTATGCATCAAACTAAGATGAGAAAGCCCATTATTATGCACATGATAGCGAAACGTTTGAGACTCTGACCTGATCCCCTAAGAGGTGCCAATAAGACTTGTATTTATAGCTTAGCGAGCTGAAATTATAACCTAAAGGTACAGAAGAGCTTGCGCATTTAGAGATGGTCGGAGCCATGGTGAAGCAGCTTACACAAGGAGCCAGTATTAAAGAGATTGAGGACAGCGGTATGGCCGCGTATTATGCGGACCATGACAAAGCTATATACCCGGCAAGTGCATCTGGCGTTCCATTCACGGCGGCTTATGTACAGTCTAAGGGTGATCCGAGAACGGATCTTTATGAGGATATGGCGGCAGAACAGAAAGCGCGTTCAACATATGAATATCTCTTAAATATGGCGGATGACCCGGATGTGATTGGGCCTTTGAAGTTTTTGCGTGAAAGAGAAGTCGTGCACTTCCAGCGCTTCGGTGAGTCTCTTCGCCATGTACAGGAATATCTGGAAAATAAAAAACGCTACAGTATGGGCAAGAGATAAACGACAAAGCTACTGTTTAATTTTTCCCGAAAAAGGATGCATCGAAATCATGCATCCTTTTGCTTTTCATAAAATAATCAACAAAAATGAATTTGTGCGTATGATATAGCAGGTAGCTGAAGCTGCTAAGAGAAGCTTTGCATTCCAGAAGAGAGATAAAAGCAAATCTCATTGAAATATGGAAGGTGGTGATATAATGCCAGATACTACGCAGAATAAAATGGAATATCGTTATCACACATATGAGCGTGAAGCAGACAGGAAAAAAGAAAACCTCACGAAAACTCCGGTGTCAAGAGAAATGAGAGATACGGTTGTTCCTCAAATTGACCAGATCACAGGAGAAAGCGTCATGCCGTCCGAGTCTCCTCTGGTTCCTCTTGTTCCTTCTCAAAGACCGGAACCGATGTCTATGCGAAATCCCTATCAATCGCAGGGATATTTACAGCAACATATTGGGCAAAATATGCGCGTACAGTTTCTAATAGGATCTAACGGCCCGCTTGTAGACAGAACAGGTGTGCTTGTCGAGGTAGGTGACAGCTATATTGTGCTGCAGCCCACCAATACGGATGATCTGTTGATGGCGGATTTGTATTCAATCAAGTTTGTAACAATATACCAATGATGACGAATAGCCTAAGTATATAGGCTTCAGAGTGTCAAAGAAGAAAGCATAATATTCCTAAAAGAGCGTACGAAGAATCTATAAAGTTTAACTTTTCAGATTCTTCGCTTGCGCTCAGTAAGACCATTTTAGGTTGTTTAATTATGCTTTGTCGGATTTGTAAACAATGGCTCCGTCAATAATTGTATATAAGCAGTTTGTGAATGTGTCCATTGGGTTGCCGTCAAAAATCGCGATATCTGCGTCTTTTCCGGGTTCAAGGCTTCCCACGCGGTGGGAAACATTACAGATCTCAGCCGCATTAGTGGTAATGGCTTTGAGCCCTTCGTCAATGCCAAGCCCTTCCTTTGCGGCAAGTCCCGCACAGAGCGGTAGATATTGTATAAGAGATACTGGATGATCCGTCGTAATTGCGACCTTCACGCCTGCTTTATGCAGCACGCCGGCGGTCTTAAAGTCCGAATACTGAACCTCTATCTTGTTTCTTGAAGCAAGGCTTGGACCCACAATGGCGGGGAAGCCCGATTCCTTCACAGCCGCATCTATCAAGTGGCCTTCCGTGCAATGATCAAGCGTTAAATCCAAATCGAACAGCTTAGCAATACGTATGGCAGTTAAGATATCGTCTGTGCGGTGAACGTGCGCTTTTAAGGGTATTTCTTTGCGGAACACGGGGAGCCAGCATTCACGTCTTGGGTTGACCTCAAAGGCTTCTCCGGCTTTTTCGGAGGATTGTTTTTGCTCATAGTATTGTCTGGCATAGAAGAGCTCTTCGCGCAACATAGCGCCGACCGACATACGAGTAGACGGCATCATATTGTTGTTGCCGTAGTTTTTTTTGGGATTTTCTCCGAAAGCGACTTTCATAGCAGCCGGTTCCAGTACGATCATGTCATCGATACGGCGGCCGTTTGTTTTAATAAAAGCAAACTGCCCTCCAACCACGTTGGAACTGCCAGGGCCTACCATAACGGATGTGATGCCGGCTTTAATGGCGTTATGAAAAGCGGCATCCATAGGGTTAATCGCATCAATGGCTTTTAGGTATGGCGTGACGGGTTCAGTTATTTCATTGCAGTCGTTACCGTCGGTTCCTACCTTTTCTTCGGAAATACCGATGTGGCAATGGGCTTCAATAAGCCCGGGCATTACCCAACATCCTTTGGCGTCAATCACACATTCATCATGGTTTTTAGACAACTCAATTTTTTCAGCTACCTTTATGATTGTATTGCCTTTAACCAAAACGCAGCCGTTTTCAAAAACTTTGTCATTCATTGACATAATTTTCGCATTTATGATGAGTATAAGAATCACTCCCATGCAATTCTTTTCAAAATCGTTTTGTGAATATCGTTCCCTTGACAAGCAGATAATAATCATAAATAAAAAAGCAAAGGAGCACTGAAAATGGATAACAATTGCCAAAACAACCAAAACTTTAGGAACAACCAAAACAACAATCAGGATCAGAACAAACAGAACAACAGGCAGAACCAGAATAATAAGCAGAACAACAAGCAGAACAACAGGCAAAATCAGAACAACAGACAGAACAACAACTGGAACTAACACAAGCGATAGTTTTGGGATCATTTGTTATGCCGGTCAGAAAAAATGGGGAGATAATCCCCATTTCTATTTAACGATTAATTCGGATTTGTGAACTGGGGAGGCTGAGGATTACTCGGTGCGAAGTATTGTCCGCCCGGGGAAGAGAGATCAAAGTAAAGTTTTGAATCTCCTGTAACGCCCCAATCCTTAAGTGAACCTGTATCTTTGATTCTGTTGAATGCATCACGAAACATTGTATTATGAGCCTCTTCGCGGTTAAGCAAAAAATCAATTGTTTCCCTGACGCCTTTATCGTTGATTTGACGATATAGATACTGATAAACCACCTTGGCGCGCTCTTCTGCTGCAATATCAGAGAGGATATCAGCTGCCAGGTCACCTGTTTCATTGATATATGTGGCTGACCACGGATAACCCGAAGCATTTGTGAGCGCAGGTGTTAAGCCTGTCTGGACATGGGCTTCAATATTGCCGGATGTCGCGTTAGCCGCATTTAAATCGTGCCCGTTTAGCAGGTTGACAGTGGTTGCCACCATCTCCATATGACCCAACTCTTCTGCTGCCACATCCAAAAACAAATCTTTGATTTGGGGATCGTTGATTCGAAAGCTCTGGGAAATATACTGAAGCGCTGCCTTAAGCTCACCATGAGGACCGCCAAGCTGCTCCTGCATCATCGCAGCATAATTTGGATTTGGCGCATCCACTTTGACAGGGAATAAGAGCTCTTTATCGTGTTTAAACATTCCATAACCTCCGTAAAGTTTTATTGCTTATATTTTTTTCAAAATCAAAGATTATATGCGTTTATTTTTAATTGATGGTTAGCGCGGATTTGTGTGAAATGAAAGTATAAAACAAGGACTTTTTAACATATGGTGCTAATACAATTAAATGATAAAATTAAATGTGATAAGAGGCGGTAATGAAATTTGCCCCACGCAATTTCACACCCAAAGCCAGGTTGCATTGGCCACAACAATTGCGTTCGCGCTTTCGGAGGGATTGTCCTCAAATGAAGTGATTACACTGGGAACCTTTTTAACCATTATAGGGGATGATTTGCAATATATCAGTGCACATTTGAAGCTGTGCCAAACAAATAGCGGAAGCAAACAAGAAGAACAACTAAAAGCATCTCACGAAAAAAAGGCTGATACCAATTCGTCGTCTACTGATAAAAATTCATCATACCGCACGCGATTTATAGACTGTCTGAATGATATTCCAGATGTATAGAAGATGGTGTTTTATGACATACCAAAGCAGAATCAAAATCGGAAAAGCAAAGATGGTATGCCTTGGAGGCCTTTCTGCTGCGATAAGCGTGCTGCTTCAATCGGCACCTGTATGGCTGCCAGCGCTCGGTATGGCTCTAAGTCCGCTGAGCACTGTTCCGGTGGCCTTTATTGCATCTATATCTCCGTTAACCGGCTTTATATCTTTTTTGGGTACGGGTGCAATGTTATGTGCAGTCAGTATTCAGGAAGCACTGATCTTTATTTTCAGTACAGGCCTTTTGGGACTCGCAGTGGGGATGTTGATAAAAAGAAAAATGATAATCCGGCTAGGTTTGAGCGGGGGTGCGCTGTTCTGCGGCTTAAATGTGCTGCTTTTAGTGTTTAAAATTAATCTTTTTGGCTCTGATATTCAGCATATGACAATCTTTCTTCAATTTTGCCTTGCATTGTTTTCTGTGTCTTATGCATTGATTTGGTCGGGCATTATTAGGCTCATTATCAAGCGATTAAGAATTGACTGATCATTCAATTTATACTAAATTTCTATTCACTATTATTAAAACCGCCAAAATTAAAAAAATATTTTGATACATTGCTTTTTTTGGTAAATGCATGTACAATATAACCATATTGAAAGACATGCCCATGGGCGTGTCTAAGTATATTTTTAGGAGGAAAGGTATAATGAAGAAAGTATTGACCATAGTTTTGGCATTAAGCCTTGTGCTTTCTGTCTTCGCTTTGGCAGGATGCGGCAACGCGAATAACGAGCCGACATCGACTCCCGAAGCGACCGAAGAAGCGCCAGAGACAGAGACGGCGACTGCCGAACCGACAGAAGCTGCAGAGACTGAAGAAGCGCCTGCTGAAGGTGCAGAACTTGCCATGATCACCGATAAGGGAACGATCGATGACAAATCGTTCAACCAGGGTACGTGGGAAGGCGTGCAGAAGTATGCTGAAGATAACGGTATCGTCTGCCAGTACTATAAGCCGTCCGAAGTATCCGACGCCGCTTATCTTGAAGCGATTGGTCTTGCTGTACAGAACGGCGCGAAAGTCGTTGTATGCCCGGGCTATCTGTTTGAAGTAGCAATCTATGAAGCGCAGACACAATATCCGGATGTCAACTTCATCCTGCTGGACGGCGAGCCGCACACAGCCGACTATGCGACATATAAAACAGAGAGCAATGTGCTCTGCATTCTATACGCTGAGCAGGAGGCCGGTTTCTATGCGGGATACGCAGCGGTAAAAGACGGCTTCACAAAGCTTGGCTTCCAGGGCGGCATGGCGGTTCCTGCGGTGGTTCGTTACGGCTACGGTTTCCTTCAGGGTGCTGAAGCGGCTGCGTCTGAAATGGGCCTAGATGAGGGCGCAATTTCTGTGATGTACAACTACTCCGGCGACTTTGCTGCGACACCTGAGAATCAGGCAAGAGCGGCTGGCTGGTATCAGACTGGCACAGAGATTATCTTTGCTTGCGGCGGCAGCGTCGGCAACTCCGTGATGGCAGCTGCTGAAGCGGCGACCGACAAATTCGTCATCGGCGTGGACGTTGACCAGTATGCAGAATCCGATACGGTTATCTCTTCTGCTTTGAAACAGCTTGGAAACTCTGTTTACCAGGCGCTTGGCACATACTACGACGGTACTTTCGCCGGCGGCACCACACAGCGGTTTGATTCCACTAATGACGGTGTTGGTCTTGCTATGGAAAACGCCAAATGGCGTACATTCAGCGATGCTGATTACGAAGCGTTGTTTGCGGCTGTTCAGGGTGGAGAATACACCATCAACAGCGATCATGAAGCTGCGATCAGTGATCTTGGCCTCAAACTTGTGACAGTGACTGAAGTGACAGACTAATACGAATGTTTATGCGATAGGAAGGTGCCTTTTGGCACCTTCCTGCATAATTATAACATTCTAATGTCCTTTTGTGTGTTAAATCAATAACCAGTTATTTATTAGCAGTCCATCGTTATGATGCCACTGCTTTTGCGTTTTTTGCTATCATATCTCAGATAAAGAAGGTGAAATACCTTGGATTACATTATTGAAATGCTTAATATCGTTAAGGAATTTCCGGGAATTCGCGCGAATGACGATGTGACGCTTCAGGTGAAAAAGGGAGAAATACACGCTTTGCTTGGCGAAAACGGTGCCGGAAAAAGCACATTGATGAGTGTTTTGTTCGGCATGTATAAACCGGAAAGCGGCAGTATTCGCCTGCGCGGGGAAGAAGTGTCAATATCAGGGCCCAAAATGGCGAATTCGCTGGGAATCGGTATGGTGCATCAGCATTTTATGCTGGTTCACAATTTCACTGTGCTTCAAAACATCATACTTGGTGTGGAGACCACCCAAAACGGATTTTTGCAATACGACGAAGCAAGAAAAAAAGTTATCGCTCTGTCGGAACAATATGGCTTGAAGGTAGATCCCGATGCGCTGATATCCGATATCACGGTGGGTATGCAGCAACGTGTTGAGATACTCAAAATGCTGTACAGAGACAACGATATTCTGATATTTGACGAACCTACAGCTGTTTTGACACCTCAGGAGATTGAAGAATTGATTGCGATTATGAAAAGCCTTGCGGCAGAGGGCAAATCCATCATATTCATTTCTCACAAACTTGAGGAAATTAAGCGCGTGGCCGATCGCTGCACAGTGCTGCGTCTCGGTAAATGTGTAGGTACCGTCAATATTTCTGATGTGACCGTTGAGGAAATGTCCGAGATGATGGTGGGGCGAAAAGTCATACTCGAAGTAGAAAAACAAAAAAGAGAGCCGGGCGAGCCGGTTCTTGAGATCAATAATCTCACGGTGAAAAGTGAGAACTCCACAAAGAACAAGGTGCATGACTTAAGCCTTAAGGTAAATGAGGGCGAGATTGTTTGTATCGCGGGCGTGGACGGAAACGGTCAATCTGAGCTTATCTATGCGATCACAGGAATTACGCCTGCAGATGACGGTACGATACGCCTTAAAGGAGAAGATGTCACCTCGCGCTCCATCCGCTATCGGAACACCCATGGTATGTCGCACATCCCGGAAGACAGGCATAAGTACGGGCTCGTGCTCGACTATAATTTAGCGGACAACCTTGTGCTCATGGAATATTTCGAACCGCGTTTTCAGTCTAAAGGATTCAGAAAGCGTGAAGAAGTCGAAAAATATGCCGAGAGCCTGATCGAGCGGTTTGATATCCGCAGCAGTGAGGGCGTGGATACAATTGCGCGCAGCATGTCCGGCGGCAATCAGCAAAAGGCGATTGCCGCGCGCGAGATTGGCAGAAATCCGGATCTGCTGCTTGCCGTTCAGCCCACGCGCGGTCTCGACGTGGGCGCGATTGAATACATGCATAAGCAGATCGTCAGCGCGCGTGACAACGGCAAAGCCGTTCTCGTGGTATCGTTTGAGCTGTCCGAAGTCATGCAGCTTGCCGACAGAATACTCGTGATGTACGAAGGCGAAATCGTCGCCAATGTTAAGCCGGCGGATGTCACAGAGAAAGAGCTTGGTCTATACATGGCAGGATCGAAAAGGGGTGAAGCAGTTTGAACAAAGGGAAATGGAGAGGTTTTCCAAAACTGAATGTCAGCAAAGCAGCCGGCCCCTTATCGTCAATCGGAGCCATCATTGTGGGACTGCTGGTAGGGCTCATTATACTGCTGTTTGCGAATTCTTCCAAAGCGTTTGAAGGCTTTGGCATGATATTAGGGGGCGGTTTACAAAGCTCCAAAGACTTAGGCAATGTGCTGTATTACGCCACGCCGATCATCATGACGGGTATGTCCGTGGCGTTTGCGTTCCGTACGAGCCTCTTTAACATTGGTGCGTCCGGGCAGTTTATGATGGGCGCTTACGGCGCCGTTCTTGTGGGCGTGCTTGGCACGGGGCTTGGTCCATTCCAGTGGATTGTAGCGCTGTTGGCTGCTATGGTGTTCGGCGCTTTATGGGCACTGCTGCCCGGCCTGCTGCAGGCATACCGAAATGTGAACATCGTCATTTCATGCATCATGACCAACTACATCGGTATGTATTTGGTTAACTGGCTTGTGAAGGGCACGGTTTATAACCAAATGACAAATCGTTCGATTGCGGTGGCGGAAACGGCCAACATACCCAAAATGGGGTTGAATGAGATATTTCCCGGGTCGAGTGCCAACGGAGGCATTATCATTGCGATTATTATTGCCATCGTGATATACATATTGCTGAACAAAACGACGTTTGGTTACGAGCTTAGGGCCTGCGGTTTTAACAGGTACGCCAGTCGCTATGCGGGCATCAACGAGAAAAGAGCCATCGTGATGTCGATGTTGATCTCAGGTGCGCTCGCGGGTATCGGCGGAGGTCTGCTTTACCTTGCGGGAAGCGGAAAATATATCGCCGTGGAGGATGTGCTCGCGGTAGAGGGCTTTACGGGCATCTCGGTGGCACTGCTCGGTATGTCGCACCCCATCGGGACACTTTTTGCCGGTCTGTTTATCGCTTACATGACCATTGGCGGCTCTTACATGCAGCTTGCAGGGTTTGTTCCCGAAATCATTGATATCATCACAGCCGTGATTATTTACTTTGCCGCGTTTGCCCTGATTTTGCGCAGCGTGCTCAAGCGTATACGTACTAGAAAGGGAGGCGATTGATCGTGGATATCGTTTATTTTCTCGTTCAGCAAACTATGTTCTTTACCATTCCGCTGCTCGTTGTGGCGCTCGGCGGCATGTTCTCGGAGCGCAGCGGTGTGATCAACATCGCGCTTGAAGGTATTATGATCGCGGGGGGATTTTGCAGTGTACTGTTTCTCAACATGATGCAGGATACCATGTCGGGTCAGATGCTGCTTTTATTCGCCGTGTTGATTGCGATGGTGTCCGGGGCTGTGTTCTCTATGCTACACGCATATGCGTCTATCAACATGAAAGCAGACCAGACGATCAGCGGTACAGCGCTTAATCTGCTTGCGCCCGCTCTGGCTATATTCCTCGCAAGAATGATTCAGCCATCCAATGTACAGCAGATTAATTTCACAAACACATTCAGGATCGAAAAGGTACCTGTGCTGGGAGATATTCCCGTGCTGGGTAATCTGTTTTTCCAAAATACTTATATCACAACCTACCTTGGTGTGGTCATACTGGTCATCGCAGCCATTGTTTTGTACCGCACAAAGTTCGGTCTTCGTATGCGTGCATGCGGCGAGCATCCGCAGGCGGCAGATGTCGTGGGCGTGAGCGTTTACAAAATGCGTTACGCAGGTGTGATGATATCCGGCGCGTTGGCCGGCCTTGGCGGGTTGATTTTCGTTGTCACCACATCGACGAACTTCAACGCCACGGTGTCTGGATACGGCTTCCTTGCCTTGGCGGTGCTGATATTCGGACAGTGGAAACCGTACAGGATTGCGGGTGCAGCATTGTTCTTCGGCCTGATGAAAACCATTGCGGCTACTTATTCAGCTGTGCCTTTCCTTGCCGGTCTGCCGATCAGCGGTTACTTCTACAAGATGATACCGTATATCGCTACGCTGGTGGTGCTGGTATTCAGCTCTAAGAAATCTCAGGCACCGAGAGCTGAAGGCATTCCTTATGACAAAGGCGCAAGATAACAAGAATAATGCATTCAAACGGCCGGACGTATTATTGCGTCCGGTTGTTTTTTGGTATAAACCAAAGAATCTCATATATTTAAAATTCAGGGGCTGGCGGGGTATATGTGCGGGACGCACTTAAGACAAAGCCAGAAGCAGCATGTCTGACTTTATGGAACTATATTATTGATTAATCTTTATACCACGCCGGGGTACACTGTGCGAAATTTCGAGCAGCTATGATCTCGATTTCATATGTTCAAGCTTGCCTTCGTTTCTCACGAGAAGTATTTCGCTCATAATGCTCATTGCTACTTCTGCGGGCTGTCCGCCGCCAAGTGCAATGCCGATAGGAGAATAGACAGTGTCCAGTTTTTCATGCGTAATGCCCTTCTGCCGCAGGTTCTCCATCATAACGGCCACCTTATTGCGGCTGCCGATGACGCCGATGTATTTTGGGTTCTTCTGTATGAGGTGATACAGCGCCGCTTCATCGCACTTGTGGCCGCGTGTGGCGATAACCACATATGTGGATTCGGACGCAAAATCTAGTTTCTCGCATTCCTCACCAATGTCTCCAACGAGAATGTTTTTGGCGTCCGGATAATGATGGCTATTGGCGACCTCGGCTCTGTCGTCCACCACGACAACATCATATCCCAAGACCTTTGCGTATTGATACATTGCCTGACCGATGTGGCCCGCGCCCACCAGCACGATCTGTGTGGGCGGCGTATAGACCTTGATAAATATCTCGGCTTGTCCGCCGCATTCCATGCCAAGATCTTTTTTTAGATCGAATTGCACCGTTCGGCTCAATCCCCGGCTGATACTTTCCTTTGCTTTTTTTACTGAAACAAACTCAAGGTTGCCGCCGCCAATGGTGCCGCCGATATTGCCCGATGCGTCGACGAGCATTTCCTTTCCGACTTCGGCGGGGGTGGAGCCGCAAGCCGCCGTCACGGTGACGAGCGCCACCGCCTTGTTTTGTCTGATCAAACCCGGAATGCGTTCTATGAGCATAGTGAGTCTCCTTTGCTGAGGTGGTTAATGGCGAACAGCGTGCCAAAGCCGATCATCCGTGCTTTGTCGGATATTGAGAAGCAGTGGTCATAGACATCACGCGGATCAACATCCGCCGTTTTAAAGCCTTCGGTTACTTCGTATTCGTCACGAATAATTCCGCGCAGTATGCCGCTGATTTTGGTCTTTACGGGTACACCTTCAACTGTCGCAATTGTTTCGCTAGCTTGAACATGGTCGCCGATCTTGTTTATGCATTTAATTATACCCGACTTGGGCGCGTATATCACACGCTCAAGCGAATACCCGCCGATGACGCCGGGGACGCCCGTATTGGGCATCGCACTTCCTTCAAGTATCATGCGTCCCAGTTGATGGCCGCGCGACGTCTCAACAACCGCATGTACATCCTGTCCCGCAACAAACCCGGGACCCACGCCGATAACAATGGGTGCCATGCTAATGCTTGTTCCAAGGTTCTTTTTAGCAATAATCGCGTCAATAACGATATCCGGCTTTATATCACCGATGATTTTGCTTTGCGGATCGACGAGCACCGGTACATGGCCGGCTGCTAGCACGTCGTTTATTTCCGTTAAATCGGTGCAGCGAACGCCGGTTAAGTTTTCGACGGTCTTTTCACCGTCATAGACGGCTTCGCAAAGTGCCACCGATCGGCGTATCGCAGACGGCTTTTCGACCTCCGTGGCGATTACCTGATAGCCAAAGCTTTTAAGTATATAGATGACGCCTGTGGCAAGGTCGCCTCCGCCTCTGACAACTACGCGTTTATGATTCATCGCTATCCTTTCTTAATATAACGGGTAAATAAATCGGCATGCCAATCCGTATCACGGCTTGTGACCAGAACAGGCAGCATACATTCTTCGATTATAGAGTCAACCTCATGCAACTCTGCTTTGTTTATTGTATCATATTTATTGAGGAAGACAATTTTTTCGGTATTTGACGGTGCATGGCGAAACAGGCCATGCGGATAATGAATCAGGCGCAGGATTTGTGACGCCGTGATGGTGTCGCTGATATGCGCTTTCGTCACAGCCGCAAACAGCTCCTTGCGATGGACGAATTCATCGGATACGGGCTTGCCCAAGCAATCGAGCCCGATCACCCCAATAATGAGATCGGAATGATACGGATAAACGGGTTCTGTGTCGTTCGGGCATTTGACGGGCCTATGGTTAGCGCCGTCCGCTTCAATGATGATATGGTCAAAAAGTTGATTCTCAGATATTTCTGCAATATCGGCAGGGCTGAAGCCTTCAAGCTTTCCTTTTGGAAGTTGCTTCTTTGCCGCAATCGTCAAATAACCGTCGGCTTTGATGTTCTTTGCGGCACCCACATAAACGCTGCTGCTTTGAGGATGGTATATTTTCGTGGTGGTGGTAAGCAGCGTTTTAAATTGCTTCTCAGCAAGACTGTTTGCAATTCTTTCACATATTGTGGTTTTGCCGCCTGCACCGACAACTGAAATGATCATAAGCTTCCCTTTTGATATAGTTTACCCTCATTTTAATCTAAAGCGGCTTAACTGACAATGTGCAAACTTTTGTGACACAGCACAGGTGTCTTCTCTTGACAAAGGAAGTGAATAGTGGTACATTCAAATTATAAAAAAATATTTTGACATTTAAAAAGTTTTTGTATTTTATATCATTTTTACATTGTAGTAAAATAAACTTCAGTACGGGATGAGGCATGCTGTTGTCTCATTACAATTATACAAAGAATTAAGGAGCACGCTATCATGGATTTTGCATTGATCAAACAAAAAGCCGGAAATTATGAAAAACAGATGACGAAATTTTTACGGGATTTAATTGCGATTCCCGGAGAAAGCGCGGGCGAAGAGAAAGTGATCCAGCGCATCAAACAGGAAATGGAAGCTGTTGGATTTGACAAGGTCGTCATAGACGATATGGGAAACGTACTTGGTTACATGGGCGAAGGCGATAAGGTCATTGCCTACGATGCGCATATCGATACGGTTGGCATCGGCAACAGGGATAACTGGGAATTCGACCCCTACGAGGGCTATGAAACCGATGAAGAGATCGGCGGCAGAGGCGCGTCCGATCAGCTGGGCGGCATCGTGAGCGCCGTGTACGGCGCTAAGATCATGAAAGAATTGGGACTGCTTGCCGGATACAAAGTTGTTGTGACAGGCACGGTACAGGAGGAAGACTGCGACGGTCTTTGCTGGCAGTACATTATCAACGAAGACAAGTTAAAGCCGGAGTTTGTGGTAATCACAGAGCCGACAGACGGCAATATATACAGAGGCCAGCGCGGACGTATGGAAATTCGCGTGGATGTCAAGGGCATTTCGTGCCATGGTTCAGCGCCTGAAAGAGGCGACAACGCGATTTACAAGATGGCGGAGATCATTTCCGAAGTGAAAGAGCTTAATGAGCGTCTGCACGTTGACCCGTTCCTTGGCAAAGGAACATTGGCGGTGTCTGAGATATTCTTTACGTCTCCGTCGCGCTGCGCGGTGGCAGACAGCTGTGCGATTTCCATCGACAGACGCTTAACAGACGGCGAAACCTATCAATCGGCGCTTGAAGAAATCAGAGCGCTGCCCGCAGTGAAAAAACACAATGCGGATGTATCGATGTACAAGTACGACAGACCGGCTTACACAGGCCTTGTGTACCCGACGGACTGTTATTTCCCGACATGGGTGTCTCCGGAAGATCACATCACCACGCTCTCTATGGCAGAAGCGTATGAAGGCATGTACGGTACGCCCGTTGTCGATAAATGGACTTTTTCCACAAACGGCGTGTCCATCATGGGCCGCTATGGCATTCCGTGCATCGGCTTTGGCCCCGGCAAGGAAGCGCAGGCTCATGCACCTAACGAGAAAACGTGGAAAGCTGATCTTGTGAGATGTGCGGCCGTTTATGCGGCGCTGCCCGAATGCTACAAAAAAAGAGACAAATAACGGAGGAATAGGCGAATGAGCGATATGAATAAGATGATACAAGAATTAAAAGCACTTAACTTAAAAGACATGTATGAAAACGACTTTCTCCTGACATGGGAAAAGTCTGACGATGAGATTCAGGGCGTTTTTCAAGTTGCCGAAATCTTAAGAAGGATGAGAGAGAATAACTTCTCCTCGAAAATCTTTGACAGCGGCCTTGCGATTTCGCTGTTCAGAGACAATTCTACGCGCACGCGTTTCAGCTTTGCAAGCGCATGTAATCTGCTCGGGCTTACCGTTCAGGACCTCGATGAAGGAAAATCGCAGATCGCGCATGGCGAAACAGTGCGTGAAACTTCCAACATGATCTCTTTCATGGCGGACGTGATCGGTATTCGCGACGACATGTATATCGGCAAGGGTAACACGTATATGCGCGATGTGTCGAGCTTTGTGAAGCAGGGCTATGAAGACGGCGTGCTCGAACAGCGCCCGACACTGGTCAACCTCCAGTGTGACATTGATCATCCGACGCAGGCTATGGCGGATATGCTTCATATCATCAAGGAATTCGGCGGTGTGGAAAATCTTAAAGGCAAGAAGCTCGCCATGACATGGGCGTACTCACCGTCTTACGGCAAGCCGCTTTCTGTGCCTCAGGGCGTGATCGGTCTCATGACACGGTTTGGTATGGACGTGACACTGGCGCATCCCGAAGGCTATGAAGTGATGGGCGATGTGGAAGAGGTTGCGAAGAACAATGCGGGGGCTTCAGGCGGCAGCTTCACAAAGACCAACAGCATGAGCGAAGCGTTTAAGGACGCGGATATCGTGTATCCTAAGAGCTGGGCACCGTTTGCCGCGATGGAAAAGAGAACAATGATGTACGGCAACGGCGATTTCGACGGTATCAAATCCTTGGAAAAAGAGCTGCTGGCGCAGAACGCACAGCACAAAGATTGGGAATGCACTGAAGAGATGATGAGCCTGACAAAGGACAAAAAGGCGCTGTATCTGCATTGCCTTCCCGCTGATATTACCGGCGTGTCCTGCGCGCAGGGCGAGGTGTCCGAAAGCGTGTTCGACAGATACCGTGTGCCGCTTTACAAGGAAGCGGGCAACAAGCCTTATATCATCGCTGCGATGATTCTCTTGAGCAAGGTGAAAAATCCGGCGGCAGTTTTAGGCGACTTAATCAGTAAAGAATCACCAAGATGGATAGGATGATCATACGTGAATAAAAGAATTGTCATCGCCCTTGGCGGCAATGCGTTGGGAGAAAGCTTGTCGGAGCAGATGGTCGCCGTAAGAAGAACGAGCAAGAAGATCGTGGAGCTCGTTAAAGACGGCTACCAGGTTGTGTTGACCCACGGCAACGGCCCGCAAGTCGGGCTCATGACGGACTGTTTCGACACATATAAAATCGATCATGAAATCGATGATTTTACGATGTCTGTTTGCGTCAGCATCACGCAAGGCTACATCGGTTACGACCTGCAAAACATGCTGCGTGAGGAGCTTTTAAATCAGGGGCTGCAAATACCGGTATCAACAGTGGTTACACAGGTTGTCGTTGACCCGAATGATCCGGCGTTTGAGGAGCCCACAAAGCCGATCGGCCTATATCTAAATGAGGAGCAGGCAGAAAAGCGCCGCCAGATGGGTGAACAGTTGGTCAAGTTCCCCAAAGGGTACCGGCAGGTGGTCGCATCGCCAGAGCCGCAGCATATCGTGGAGAACGAAACCATACGTGTGCTGCTGGAAGCGGGGCAGGTGGTCATCGCATGCGGCGGCGGCGGTATTCCTGTTAAACAGATCGGCAACCGCTTAAAAGGCGTGGAGGCGATTATTGATAAGGACTTCACTAGCGCCAAACTCGCAAAATTGATTGACGCGGACTATTTTGTTATACTGACAGCAGTGGAAAAAGTGGCGCTCAACTTCGGAAAAGATAACGAGCAGTGGCTTGACCGCTTAAACTGTGAGCAGGCACAAAAGTATATCGAAGAAGGCCATTTTGGCAAAGGCTCCATGCTGCCAAAGGTCAAGGCGGCGATGCGCGTTGTGACGGAAAAACCGTCGTGCAAGGCGTTGATTACGTCGCTGGAGAGCCTGACAGACGGTCTCGCCGGCAAAACAGGAACGGTTATCGAGCCATAAAGAATACGGAAAGGATACGGTTATGATACTGATTGGCAACGGACAATTGATCACACAGAATGAGACATGCCCCCTGTTTGAGGATGGCTGCGTCGCCGTGGACGGTAATGTCATTACTGACTTGGGCTCAACGCAGGAGATGAAGCAAAAATATCCGCAAGCCTCATTTTATGACGCCAAGGGGTGCGTGATCATGCCGGGGCTGATCAATACACATGGCCATATATATAGCGCGTTTGCGCGCGGCATGATACTGAACGACGGCAAAGTGTCCAAGAATTTTTCGCAGATACTCGAAAACTTGTGGTGGCGCGTGGACAGGGCGCTCCAACTGCCCGAAATTGAATACAGCGCGTACGCCACATATATCGAGGGAATAAAAAACGGCGTGACCACGGTGTATGATCACCACGCAAGCGCAGGGCATGTGCCCGACAGCCTGTTCACCATCGCGGATGTGGCGAAAACGCTGGGTGTGCGCACATCGCTATGCTATGAGGTGTCTGACAGAGACGGGCAGAGAATAGCGGATATGGGCATACAAGAAAATGCTGATTTTATTAAATTCGCGAAAAAACAAAACAGCGATATGGTTAAGGGGCTGTTTGGTCTGCACGCGTCGTTCACGCTGTCTGCAGAAACGTTGGAAAAATGTGTCGCGGCGGCAAACGGGGCAGGATTCCATGTACACGTGGCGGAAGGTATTGACGATCTATACGACAGCCTTGAGAAGTACGGAAAGCGCGTGGTGGAAAGGCTGTTTGATGAACAAATCTTAGGATCGCAGACGCTTGCGGTGCACTGTATTCATATCAATGCGAGAGAGATGGATATCCTGAAACATACGGATACCTTGGTGGTGCATAACCCCGAGTCCAACATGGGCAACGCAGTGGGGTGCTCTGCCGTGCTTCAGATGATGGAAAAAGGCATACTCATGGGACTTGGAACCGACGGCTACACCACGGATATGCTCGAATCGTTTAAAGTCGCGAACATACTGCACAAGCACAACATGGGAGACCCCAGTGTTGCATGGGGAGAGTCCGCGCAGATGCTGTTTAAAAACAACGCGTCCATATGCGCACGCCATTTTGAAAAGCCGCTTGGGATCATTGATAAGGGTGCGCTTGCCGATATCATTGTGGTGGACTATGACGCCACGACGCCGCTCACAGCAGATAACACCGCTTCTCATATCTTGTTCGGTATGACGGGACGAAGCGTGGTATCCACCATGATTAACGGTAAGTTTGTGATGAAGGATCGCGTGATACAGACGGTGGATGAGCGAGAGGTGATTCAACAGGCGCGGGAAGTTGCCGGTGATTTCTGGAAAAGAGTTTGAATTAACGTTTAGATATAGGGGGCCCAAATGAGTGAGATCATGACACCGATGCCGTTTGAACAGTTAATAGACTGGATGCTGGGCGAATACCGCAGCAAAGGCAGTGTTTTTGGTGTAAATAAAAATAAATTTTATAAAAATGAGTCCGGACACACAGTCAAAATTCTCGGGCAAGAGCTCAGCAGCCCATTAGGGCCTGCGGCAGGTCCGAATACTCAGCTTGCCCAAAACCTCGTGGCGTCTTACGTGGCGGGTTTTCGTTTTATGGAGCTCAAAACCGTACAGACGATGGACGGTGAAGACCTGCGTAAGTGCATACCGCGTCCCTGCATCAATGCGGAGGACGAAGGGTATAACTGCGAATGGTCAACCGAGCTGACCGTTCAGCAGGCATATGAGGAATACGTCAAGGGTTGGTTTGCGGTGCATGTCGCGATGAAGGAATTCGGCCTCAGCGATAAGACGGACTGTCTTTTCAACATGAGCGTTGGGTACGACTTTGAGGGTATTACATCCGAGAAGATCGATACATATATCAACGACATGGCCGACGCTAGCGGCACGGATATCTGGAAAAAATGCAAGACATATCTGCTTGAAAATCAGAATTTATTTGAAAATCTGAAGGCGAAAGACATTGGGCAGATACCTTCAAGGGTGTCGTCCTCTATCACGCTTTCGACGCTGCACGGCTGTCCGCCGGAAGAGATCGAGAAGATCGCGCATTATTTCCTCACAGTTAAGAAGATGGACACGTATATCAAGGTCAATCCGACGTTGCTTGGATACGATTTTGTGCGTGATATTTTAGATAAGCTTGGATACGGCTATATCACATTCGACGACAGGCATTTTCAGCAGGATCTTAAGTTTGAAGATGCTGTGGTGCTGATTGATAAGCTCAAGAAATCAGCGCATGAGGGTGGTCTTGCTTTTGGTGTCAAGGTATCCAATACGTTCCCTGTAATGATCAAAAACGACGAACTTCCGGGCGAATTCATGTATATGTCAGGGCGGGCACTGTTCCCGCTCAGCATCAACGTCGCAAGAAGCTTAAGCAATCACTTTGACGGCACGCTGCCTATATCGTATTCGGGCGGCGCGGATTATTTCAATGTTGATAAAATTCTGCAAACGGGTATCAAGCCCATCACATTTGCGACCACGATATTAAAGCCCGGCGGCTATGCGCGTGCTAAGCAGCTCAGCAGAAGAGCCGAAGCGGCAGTGATTGACGGCGATAAAATCGACGTGGACGCACTTAACGCACTGGCAGACAGCGTGCTAAACGATACGCATATCATCAAGGACGCAAGAGAGGTGAAGTCGAGAAAGACGGATTCCAAACTGCCGCTTTTCGATTGCTTCAAAGCGCCGTGCAAGCAGGGCGGCTGCCCCATCGAACAGCAGATCCCCGAGTATTTACAGCTCGTGGCCAAGGGCAAATATGACAAAGCGTTTGAGATCATCGCAATTGACAACGCCGCACCCGCTGTGACCGCTGAGATTTGCAGCCATGCGTGTCAGGGCAAATGCACGCGTATTGACTACGACCAGCCGGTGCAGATTAGAAACGCAAAGAAGCTTGCCGTGCAGAACGCACAGCAAAAATATATAGAGAACATCAAGCCTGTACCGCTTAAGACGGACAAAAAGGCGGCTGTGATTGGTGCGGGACCGGCAGGTATTGCCGCAAGTGTGTATCTGCGGCGCAACGGTATGGCTGCCACCGTGTTTGAAAAGCGTGACAAGCCGATGGGAATTATCGAGTACGTGATTCCGGGTTTCCGCATTCCGCAGCAGGCGATTAATGCCGACTACGAGATGGCCGTGAAAGCGGGCGTTGAGTTTGTATTCGGCGCTGATGAAAACTTTAACATCGAGGCACTCAAAGAGACTTATGATTATATAATCATCGCGACAGGCGCATGGAAAGAGGGCGTATGCCCTGTGAAAACCGGCGGCGATAACCTGCTGGACGCGCTCAGTTTTCTGGAGAAATCTAAAGCGTGTTCATGCGACATGGATCTTGGAAAAACAGTTGCTGTGGTCGGCGGCGGCGATGTGGCGATGGACTGCGCGAGAGCCGCGAAACGGGCGGCCGGCTCGCCAAAGGTGAGCATCGTTTACAGACGCACAAAGGACTTCATGCCCGCTGAGATCGAGGAAATAAATCTGGCGCTTGCGGACGGCATCGAATTTTTAGAGCTGTTTGCTCCTGTGTCTTATGAGAACGGCGTGCTGACTGTGGAAGTAATGGCGCTGGGAGAGAGAGACGCGGACGGGCGGCGCACGGTTGTGCCCACGGGCGAAACCAAGACGCTCGAATTTGATACGGTGATCAGCGCGGTGGGCGCAAGGGTGGATACATCTGCATTTGAAAAACGCGGCATCAATCAGAACAGCCGCGGTTATGCAGACGTGAGCGCAAGTTATGAAACAAACATAGACGGCGTTTATGTCGCGGGCGACTGCCGGAGCGGCGCGGCGACCATCGTGCAGGCGATGGCGGACAGCAAACTTATTGCAAAGGATATTCTTGCAAAGCTCGGTATCCCGCACGACTTTAAAAGAATTGAAAGAGATGTCTGCGAAGACGACATAAGAGACAAAAAAGCGGTGCTGGAAGATAAGAGTGCGGATCAGAGCGATGCCGCGAGATGTCTCGGGTGCGACGTGGTCTGCGAAGTGTGCTGCAGCGTATGCCCTAACAGGGCTAACGTCAGCGTTAATGTGAATGGAAGACCACAGATCGTGCATATCGACGGTATGTGCAACGAATGCGGCAACTGCGGCTTTTTCTGTCCGCACACCGGACTGCCGTACAAGGACAAATTCACGCTGTTCTGGAGCGAGGAAGACTTTAAAGACAGCACCAATAAGGGTGTGCTGTTTATCGATAAAGAGAACATGCTTATCAGAGACGAAAACGGCGCCGAGTATGCATGCCGCATGGATGATAAGCGGATTTCTGATGCGTACAGGGCGTTCATCTCAGCCATAAGGGAAGACGCAGGATACATGATCCCGTGAGATAAGGAGGGCGATATGGTCACATTTGAGCTCAATGGACAATTGATACAAACGGACGTGGAGAAAAACCTGTTATCCTTTCTGCGCAAGGATATGGGCATCAAGTCTGTCAAAGACGGTTGCAGCGAAGGTGCATGCGGCACATGCAGTGTGCTTATCGACGGCGTGTCGCGCCGTGCCTGCACGCAGTCTGTACAGAAGCTTGACGGAAAGCGCGTGGTGACCGTTGAGGGGCTCAGTGACTACGAAAAGCAGGTATACGCGTTCTGCTTTGCCAAAGCGGGCGCGGTACAGTGCGGATTCTGTATCCCGGGTATGGTGGTCAGCGCCAAAGCTTTGCTGGATAAAAATCTGTCGCCTTCGATCGACGATATTAAAAAAGCACTGGTCGGCAACATCTGTCGTTGTACAGGTTATAAAAAGATATTTGAAGCCATTTTGATGGTGGCTGAGTTCTTAAGAGAACAAAAGCCCGTTCCCGAATACAAAACGTTTGGCAGAATCATGGAGGATGTGTTCCGTTTGGACGCATACGCGAAGACGTTGGGTACAGGCGAATACGTAGACGATATTGAGCTGCCCGACATGGTTTATGCCGGCGCGGTCAGAAGCCAATATCCGCGTGCTGTTGTGGAGGATATCGATACATCCAAGGCGCTCGCACATTCTGATGTGATCGCGGTGATCACCGCCGAGGATATACCGGGCAGCAATAAATCAGGCCATATTGTGAAGGATTGGGATACATTGATCGCCAAGGGCGATACCACGCGCTATATCGGTGACGCCGTTGCGCTCGTTGTGGTCTCCAATCAAGATGCGCTTGAGGAAGCCAAGGCGCTCGTGGAAGTGACTTATAAGCCGCTTGAGCCCATTACCACGCCGAAGATCGCGCTGGAAGAAAACGCGCCCAAGCTTCATGAGTCGGGTAACGTGCTGCGGCACGACCGCGTGAAGCGCGGCGAGAATATCGACGATGTGTTCGCGAAGTCCAAATACGTGGTGAGCCACGTGTACCACACGCCGTTCACAGAGCACGCGTTTATGGAGCCGGAATGTGCGGTATGCAGTTGTGACGGCGACGAGCTGACGCTTTACACGGCAAGTCAGAACATATTCGACGAACAGAGAGAGATTTCACATATACTTGGTCTGCCGCCAGAGAAGGTTCATATCGTCAGCAAGCTGGTGGGCGGTGGATTTGGCGGCAAGGAAGACATGAGCGTGCAGCATCATGCGGCGCTCGCATCATATATCACAAAGCGTGCGGTCAAGGTCAAGTTTTCGCGGCAGGAGAGCATCAACGTTCATCCCAAACGCCATGCCATGGAGATTGAGATGACCACCGCGTGCGACGAAAACGGTATGCTCACCGGCATGAAAGCGCGTATATTATCGGATACAGGCGCTTATGCGTCTTTGGGCGGGCCGGTGGTACAAAGGGCGTGCACGCACGCCGCCGGGCCATATCAATATCCGAGCGTGGATATTGAGGGCAAAGCGGTGTATACGAACAATCCGCCGGGCGGCGCATTCCGCGGCTTCGGCGTTACACAGAGCATATTCGCGACGGAATCCAACCTCAATCTGCTAGCGGAAATGGCGGGTATTTCGCCGTGGGAGATACGCTACCGCAATGCGATAGAACCGGACGGCATTTTGCCCAACGGACAAATCGCGGATAAGACGACGGCTTATAAGGAATGTCTGATTGCGATAAAAGACGCATATGAGAGTGCCGAGATTGTCGGTCTCGCAGGTTCTATAAAGAATACCGGCCTTGGTGTCGGCGTGCCGGATACGGGTCGCTGCATCTTATCTTTTGAAGATGGGAAGCTTCATATCCGCACAGGTGCGGCGCGCATCGGGCAGGGTCTTGATACGGTGGTGCTTCAGGTAGCCTGCCAGACGTTGGGTTTGCCGCCCGAAGATATTGTTGTTGAGGTGCCGGATACGCGACGAACGCCCAATTCCGGGACGACAACAGCCTCGCGGCAGACGATGTTTACAGGTCAGGCGGTGAAAAAGGCTTGCCTGCAGGTTAAAGAAGAATTGGATAAGGGAAAGACGATCGCTGATCTGGAAGGCAAAGAATACTTCGACGAATTCACATGCGTCACCGACCCGATCACGACGGACAAGGAGCATCCGTACAGCCACGCGGCGTATACATACGGCGTCCAGATGGTGGAGCTGAGTAACGACGGCAAGGTGAAAAAAGTGACGGCGGTATACGATGCGGGCCAGATCATCAACTTGAGAAACGCCGAAGGACAGGTGGAAGGCGGTATCGTGATGGGTCTTGGCTACGCGCTCACAGAGGATTATCCGCTTAAAGACGGCATACCGCAGGCGAAATACGCCAAGCTCGGCTTATTCCGCGCCAATGCTGTGCCGGATATGGAAGTCAAGTTTGTCAGCAGGGATTTCAAGTCGGATGTGGCATACGGTGCCAAGGGCATCGGTGAAATTGCGACGATACCGACCGCGCCCGCGGTGGCAGGTGCGTATTATAAGCTGGACGGTGTCCACAGAACGCGGCTGCCGCTGAAGAGTACAGCGTACAGAAAGCAGGGATAAAAGTGGTTATTAAAAACGGACGTGTGGTCACGGAAAACAACGTCATAGAAACGGATATCCTGATTAAAGACGGAAAGATTGCCGCAATCGGTGATAACCTTTCGGATTCCGACACGATTGACGCGGCCGGAAAGTATGTGCTGCCCGGCGGTATCGATGTGCACACGCATATGAACCTCGATGTGGGTATCGCGGTCGCTCAGGATGATTTCTATACGGGCACAGTCGCGGCGGCATGCGGCGGCACCACCACAATTGTGGATCATTTGGGATTCGGGCCAATAGGGTGCAGCCTTGATCATCAGATCAACCACTATCATCAGCTCGCTAAAGATAAAGCCGTGATTGACTACAGCTTTCACGGCGTCATCCAGCATCTGGACGACAGCGTACTCTCTATGATGGAAACGCTGATCGATCAGGGCATCACAAGCTATAAGATATACATGACCTACGGCTTCAAGATGAACGATGAGGATATCTATGCGGTATTAAAGCGCGCCAAAGAGCTTGGCATTTTCATCGCCGTCCACCCCGAAAACGACGGCGTTGTCAATACACGCAGAAAAGAACTCGCAGAGGCAGGCTGCACAGATCCCAAATACCACGCGATCAGCAGGCCTGAACCATGCGAGGCCGAAGCTGTTAGCCGCGTCATGCAGATTTCTGCGGTCGCGGGAGACGCACCGCTTTATATCGTGCACCTGTCAAATCATCTGGGCATGCAGTATATCAAGCTTGGTAAGAAAAACGGGATTAAGAATACGTTTGTGGAAACATGTCCGCAGTATCTGCTGCTGGATGATACATACTATGAAAGAGAAAACGGCTTAAAATACGTGTTGAGCCCGCCGCTCAGGAACAAAGCCAACAACGCGTTGCTCTGGGATGATATCGCAAACGGCGATATCGATACGATAGCGACGGATCATTGCCCGTTTGACATCAAGCTCAAAGAAAAGATGAGCAAAGACGATTTCACGAAGTGTCCCAACGGTATGCCGGGCGTGGAATTAAGATTTCCGCTGATGTTCTCCGAGGGTGTAATGAAGGGCCGCATATCAGCCAATCATTTTGCACGGCTCTGCGCGACCAATCCCGCCAAACTGTTCGGCATGTACCCCAGGAAGGGCGTTATCATGGAAGGCAGCGACGCGGATATTGTGATCATGGACCCGGAGGCCGGGTATAAGGTTACGCATGACAGGCTCCATGAGAACGTTGACTACACCCCGTATGAAGGCCTGGAGCTAAAATGTGCGGTAGACTGCGTGATATCACGCGGCGAGGTAATTATCAAGGACAATGCGTATATCGGACATAAGGCCAGGGGACAGTTTATCAAACGCGGCAAGCCAATGCTTAGCGTCACACATAAATAAATTCTTGATATGAATCAAAGGAGAGACTTATGAGCAAATACACTCAGATCGATTTGACGGTAGACGAAAAACGGTTGCAAAGGGCGGTTAAACGCGCAAAGGAGCGCAATATCGTGATTCCGACATTTGCGCAGATGAAGAACCCTGATCTCATAGACGACAGCATTAAATCCCAATTAAAGGATGTGGGGCTTTGGGATGTTAACCCGCTTAATCTTTTTAGAATCACATGGCAAAACGAGCCGGTGGAAAAGGGCGGCGGCTACGGCGGCGTGAATTATATCGAACTGCCGGAGGAAATCACAGGCGTTAAGGCCAAGATCGTGGTGATCAGCGGCAAATGGTTCCCTACAGGCGCTCATAAAGTGGGGGCGGCGTTTGGCTGTCTCGTACCAAGGCTTGTCACAGGCCAATTCGACCCAACCACGCAGAAGGCTGTTTGGCCGTCTACAGGCAACTATTGCCGTGGCGGCGCTTACGACTCCGCGCTGCTTTCGTGCGATTCCATTGCCATATTGCCAGAAGGCATGAGCAATGAGCGCTTTGAATGGCTCAAAACCGTGGCGGGAGAAACCATTAAAACTCCGGGTACGGAAAGCAACGTTAAAGAGATATTCGACAAGTGCTGGGAGCTCCGCAATTCCGGTGAGGATCTTGTGATATTTAATCAGTTTGATGAGTTCGGCAACTATCTGTGGCACTATGAAGTGACGGGTGACACCATAGAAAAAGTTCTGAATCAGGTGATGGATGAGAACTCAAACTTCCATGGTTATGTCAGTTGCACGGGCTCGGCAGGCACGATCGCGGCAGGCGACTACTTGAAAAAGATATTCCCCAAGAGCCGTATCGCAGCATCTGAAGCGCTGCAGTGCCCGACAATTTACAACAATGGTTTTGGTGCGCACAGAATTGAAGGTATCGGCGACAAACACATTCCGTGGATTCATAACGTCAAGAATACGGATGTGGCTGTGGCTGTGGACGATGAGATTCCGATGCAGTGGATCAGAATGTTCAACGAAGAAGAGGGCTTGAAGCTGCTCAAAGAGAAAGGCGTCAAGAGCGATGTGATCGATAAGCTCAGCTGGGTTGGTATTTCCGGCGCCGCGAACATCATCGCGGCGATTAAATACGCGAAGTATTTCGAGCTCAAGGAAAACGATGTGGTGGTCACGATACTGACTGACTCTATCTCGATGTATGAAAGCCGCTTGAAAGAGCTCAATGAGGAACGCGGCAATTTCGACGCTTTTTCGGCGCATGAAGTCAACGCGCGTTACTTCGACGGTATCAACATCGATTATATCAAAGAGCTCAACTACTACGACAGAAAGGCCGTTCATAACCTGAAATACTACACATGGGTCGAACAGCAGGGCAAGACATATGACGAAATCATGACGCAGTGGGAGGATGACAGTTATTGGACTGACATCACTAAGCACACGGATGAGATCGACGAGCTGATTAAAGCGTTCAACAAGAAAGTAGCTGAGGCTTAAAATATGGAGTTCATTAAATACGCGCCAAACAAAAAGAAGACGGGTGCGTTTACCAAAGAAACTGAACTGTTCTCTGAAAGTGAAGTGGCCAAAGTATACCGTTTCCATCAGTCGATGGGAGATAAGTATAACCAGACACCGCTTGTGGCACTGGATGCCTTTGCAGCGTCCGTGCGCCTTAAAGGATTCCACGTCAAGGATGAATCCAAACGCGGCAATTTAAAGGCGTTCAAGCTGCTTGGCGGCGCATACGCGGTGGCGAACAGTATATGCAAAAAGCTGGGCAAGGACATCGCCGAGGTGGATTTTGAGTATCTCAAATCCGCCGAGGTGAAGCAAAAGCTCGGAGACCTCGTATTTGCGGCGGCATCGGACGGCAACCATGGCAAGTCTGTCGCATGGGCGGCAAACGAATTCAACCAAAAATCCATCGTGTACATGCCAAAAGGCACCGTGCAGGATAGAATAGATGCGATAGAAAACCTGGGCGGTACCGTCGTTGTGTCAGATGACAACTATGACTGGTGCGTTCGCGAGGTTAACAGGTTATCCGCAGAAAAGGGCTGGGAAGTCGTGCTGGATACCGCGAGCGAAGGCGACGCACAGGTGGCCACATGGGTCATGCAGGGTTACGCAACGATGGGCTATGAAGCTGTCACACAGCTTGGAGATGCTATTCCGACACATGTCTTTTTACAGGCTGGTGTCGGGTCTATGGCCGCCGCGATGACCGCTGTCATCGCGAATCACTATAAAGAAAAGTGCCCGAAGATTTATATTCTTGAACCGCATCAGGCAGCTTGCTACTACGAATCGGGAATCAAAAATGACGGTTCCGCTTGCAGCGTGGACGGCGACATGGACAGCATCATGGCGGGACTCTCGTGCGGTGTGCCCAATCCGATTTCGTGGGAGATCATCCGCAATTTCGCGGACGGATTCTTCTCGTGCGACGATGTGCTGACTGCCAACGGCATGCGCATACTCGGCAATCCGCTCGGCGATGACGCACGCGTTATTGCAGGAGAGTCGGGCGCGCTCGGTACAGGATTTATAGACGAGATTATGAAAAGACAGCCTGAATTGGCGAAGCAAATTGGGCTGGATGAAAAGTCTTGCGTACTTGTATTCAGCACAGAAGGCGATACGGATACCCAGAATTACCGCGATATCGTGTGGTACGGCAAGTATCCAAGGGGTTAAAATTATTATCTCTCGCGCTGAGAGCCGTCTTTGAGAAGTGCGCTCAGCGCGTGCAGATTCTCTTTGGTATCAATGTCGAGAAGCTGCGAGCTGTCACCAATGGAAAAGTGTTTAAGCAAATTCATATGGCGGCTGACGACGGTTTTGCCCGATTCTTCACCGCTTAATGAAGAGAGCTCAGTTAACAATGATGACGGATAAATGACCGGGTTGCCAATGATTCCGTTGCTTGACAGCGCGAGTATGGTCCCCGGTACATATGCATCGAGCATGGCCGAAAGCGTGTTCTTTTTTAACAGCGGCTGATCAGCCACACAGAACATACACGCATCAAGGTCATGAAGCCGGGCGATCCCTAAGCGTATGCTTCGGCTGATGCCAAGCTCGGGGCGGTCGTTGATGACGCCGTTAAAACCATGCTGCTTCGCTGTGCTTAGCAGTATTGCATTGGCTGCCACAATGACACGCTGTACAAAGTACTCGGCGGGTATGCTGTCAAGAATGTATTCAATTATCGGTTTCCCTTTAAGCGTTGCGCTGAGCTTATTTCCGCCAAACCGCTTAGCGGCGCCCGCGGCGAGAAGAATACAGCCGATCGTCATATAAGACTTCCTTTGCTTTTTTTGTTATTATACTCCTGCGGATAAGATTCGACAAACGATTGATGAAAGGTAAAAGTTCATGCATAGCAATTTTGGCGTTTTTGATATCGTGGGGCCGATCATAATCGGGCCATCCAGCTCGCATACGGCAGGCGCCTGCCGTCTTGCCAATGCCGCAAGAGCCATATTTAACAGGCCTGTGACCGATGCCGTGATTCATGTATACGGTTCGTTTGCGGCCACGCTGTGCGGCCACGGTACGGATAAAGCGCTTGTGGGCGGGTTACTAGGGCTGTTGCCGGATGACGAGCAGCTGACACATGCGCTCAATACTGCCAAGCAAAACGGGCTTTCTTATCAGTTTGTGCTTGAAGAAGAAACCGTATCAGATGCGAACCTTGTTAAGTTTGATATGCGCAGTACTGACGGCGCTTCGATGAGCGTCAGCGGCGCGTCCATTGGCGGCGGCAATATCGTTGTCAAAAGGATTAACAATACTGATCTCGAAATCAGCCTGCAGTATAACACGATGATCGTTGACCATCTTGATAAACCGGGTGCTGTACTCAGCGTGGCAAAAATACTCGCTGATAAACGGATCAATATTGCGAGCATGAACATATACAGACAAGGCAAGCATGGAAGGGCGTATATGATCATCGAGACGGACCAGACCATTGAACCGGAGATTGTAGAAATCATCAGACACTTTGAAGATATGCATGTGATCTATATTCCGCAGCTATACTAAGGAGCCGCCATGTTAAAGTATCAGTATAAGAGTCAAATTGATATAGAAGAAATCACAAAGCAGGAGGCTTTAAGCATTTCGGCTTTGGCAGTGCGCCATGAGGCTGAGCGGCAGGAAGTGGATGAAAGTGTTGTTGTTCAGCAAATGAAAACGACGCTTGAGGTGATGAAGACGAATATCAAAGCCGGTATCGCGTCAACCAAACCTTCCATCGGCGGCTTAATCGGCCAAAACGCTGCAAAAATGTATGCATACGCGGATAAAGGAAATGCTCTCGGCGGAGATGTTTTATGCCGTGCCACGGCCTATGCGCTGGCGGTAACAGAGGAGAATGCGCGTATGAAGCGTATCGTGGCATGTCCCACAGCGGGGGCCTGCGGCGTGGTGCCGGGGTGCCTTGGGGCTGTTCAGGAACAGCGGCACCTAAGCGATGAAGTTGTGATCGGTGCGCTGTTTAACGCATCGGCCATCGGCATTGTCATCGCGAACAACGCGACAATCAGCGGCGCGGAGGGCGGATGTCAGGCTGAAATCGGCGCGGCATCTGCGATGGCGGCATCCGCTTTAACCGAACTGGCCGGCGGAGATGTGTCTGCATGCCTTAATGCGGCAGCCATTGCGCTGAAAAATGTGCTGGGGCTCGTGTGCGACCCTGTTGCAGGGCTCGTAGAGGTGCCGTGCTCTAAACGCAATGTGATGGGTGTGGCTAACGCTATTGCGGCTGCGGATATGGCACTGGCGGGCATCACCAGCGTGATACCGCTCGATGAGGTGGTCAAGGCCATGAAAGAAGTGGGCAGGGCATTGCCGTTCTCGTTAAAGGAGACTGCGAGGGGCGGTGTGGCGGCATCCAATACTGCTCGTGAGATACACAAGCAGATAAAGCAAAATGTGGCAGATACATATGATTTATGATACGATAAATTTAGTAATAATGGCGTATACCCGAGAAATATGGTAGTATATAAATATTAAAATGATTAGCATCACAACTATATACAAGAGAGGTTTGTATGGATAAAGCGTTCTTCAGGCCGTTTTGGGTTCAGCTTGCAAAAGGTATTACGGGCCATTTTGGTGAAAATTGTGAGGTCGTTATCCACGATTTGACCGAGGATACGGAACACACAATTATCTATATAGAAAACGGGCATGTCACCGGTCGGAAAATAGGTGACGGGTCGTCTAGAGTCGTTCTGGAAGCCAGAAGCAAAAAGGCTGAGGAGCTTCAGGACAGGATTAATTATCTGACGCAAACTGAGGACGGACGGGTTCTCAAGTCCACCACGATTTATATCAGGGACAACGATGACAAAGTGGTGGGGATTTTTGCGATTAACTATGACATCACAAATTTCATGATGCTCGATTATTCAATTAAAAGTCTGATTGCCACAAAAGATGAAAAGGAAGCTCCTGAAAAGATTACAAAGGGCGTCAATGGTCTGTTAAATGAGCTTATTGAGCAATCAGTCAAACTCGTCAATAAGCCGGTTTCGCAGATGAACAGAGAGGATAAAATAAAAGCCATCAAGTTCCTGCAGGATAAAGGCGCTTTTCTGATCACTAAATCGGGTGATAAAGTATCAAAGTATTTCGGTATTTCCAAATTCACGTTGTATAACTATTTCGACGTCAAGGAAAACGGAAAATAAGTTTCTCTAGTATGATAATGAAAAAAGTTTTAAAATACCGTTTATGGCACCGATTTCGCTATGGGCGGTATTTTTTTTCTGAGGAATCCAAGGCGGAGCAGTAAAAATTTAAGACATCGAAAAAACGTTGCTATAGCAACGTTTTGTTTGTTTGTTCTGTGGTAATATATTGTTATATAAAAACGAAAGCGTTACATTTTGTCGGCGATGCTCACAATATGAGTAGACTGTTAAACAAGATAAAAAACATGGGTTCTTCTGATAAATGAGACCGCAGGGAGAAAAAGCATTTGAAGAAAATCAAGACAACGGAAGCAGTGGGACATGTGCTGTGTCATGATATGACTCAGATTATTAAGGATATAAAAAAAGATGCCGTCTTTCGAAAAGGGCATATTGTGAAAGAAGAGGACATTCCGGTACTCTTGTCTATGGGCAAAGAACAGCTCTTTGTGTGGGAAAAGCAGGAAGGCATGCTGCACGAAAACGAAGCCGCTGAAATACTCAAATCAATCTGCATAAACGATAATATGACCGCATCCGACGTCAAAGAGGGCAAGATTGAGCTGATCAGTACCATAGACGGCGTATTCAAGGTGAATGTGGAGCGGCTCAGCCGTATCAACGCTTTGGGAGAGATCATCATTGCCACGCGCCATAGCAATACCGCCGTGAAAAAAGACGATAAACTGGCGGGTACACGTGTGATACCTTTAGTCATTGAGCAAGAGAAGATGGATATTGCCATCAAAGAAGCGGGAGATAAGCCGCTGATGCAGGTGCTGCCATATACACATAAGAACGCTGCAATTATTATTACAGGCAGCGAGGTGTTTCATAACAGGATTTCCGACGCGTTTGGCCCTGTGATCGAGGAAAAACTGTCGGAATACAAAGCGGATGTTCTCGGCAAAACGATTGTTGACGACGATACGGCGCAGATCACACAAACCATTTGGGATTATATTGAAAAAGGCGCCGATATGATTATTTGCACAGGCGGTATGAGCGTTGACCCGGACGATACGACGCCGACAGCGATAAAAAACACGTCAGCAACGCTGGTGACATACGGTGCACCGGTACTGCCCGGCGCAATGTTTCTGCTGGCATATTACGAAGAAGGGGATAAGAGGGTACCGATTCTCGGATTGCCCGGGTGCGTGATGTACGCCAAAAGGACGATATTTGATCTGGTGCTGCCGCGTATCATGGCGGATGAAGTGCTGACCATGCAGGATATATCACGTTTGGGACACGGCGGTCTTTGCCTGGGTTGTGACGTATGCACATTCCCGAATTGCGGTTTCGGCAAATAGGAGGATATGAATGGATAACGGACTCACACATTTCGATCGGCATGGTCACGCTGTGATGGTCGATGTGTCGGATAAGAAGATCACAGAGCGCATTGCCGTCGCCAAAGGAAGCATAAAGATGAGCCAAGCCGCATTTGATGCTGTTAAAAACGGGACGGCGGGCAAGGGTGATGTGATGGGTGTCGCGAGAGTGGCTGGCATTATGGCCGCCAAACGCACATCTGAACTTATCCCGCTTTGTCATCCGCTGATGCTCACCAAGGTAACCGTGGATTTTGAACTTAATGATCAGAATCTCACTGTTGATACGATATGCACCGCCAAGCTCAGCGGTAAAACCGGCGTGGAGATGGAGGCGCTTACAGGCGTCAGCGCGGCGCTTCTCACAATTTACGATATGTGCAAAGCGATAGATAAAAGCATGGTGATATCAAATATATATCTGGTTGAAAAGAACGGCGGCAAAAGCGGCCGTTATGAAAATCGGAAATAATAATTTTCTGCTTATGCGCATAAAAAAGAGGTTTATATGAAGAAAGGTCTTAGTGTTATTTTTGTTCTGTGTATGTTGCTTACCCTGATTGGCTGCAGTGCGCCTTCTCCTGAAACGCCTTTGGCAACGGCCGCAGAAACGTCGGAACAATCGGCAGGCGCTGGTGAACCTGTGGAGCTCACGATCGCGGCAGCAGCTAGCCTGACCGACGTGACTGCAGAAATCGCGGAAGCTTACAAGACTGTGGCGCCTAATGTGACGCTCACATTCACCTATGGTTCGTCAGGTTCACTGCAAACACAGATTGAACAGGGAGCCCCGGTGGACATCTTCATGTCGGCAGCGCAAAAGCAGATGAACGCACTGCAAGAGCAGTCGCTGCTGCTGGACAGTTCGCGGATTAATTTACTGGAGAATAAAGTGGTTTTGATCGTGCCTGTGGATTCTGAGCTTGGGCTTACCAGCTTTAAAGAACTTGCATCGGAGGATGTGAGAACCATGGCCATGGGTGATCCGGCAAGCGTACCCGCAGGACAATATGCCGAGGAAGTGCTGATGTCATTGGGTATCAAGGAAGACGTGGAATCGAAGGCGAACTTCGGCACAGACGTGCGTCAGGTTCTTACATGGGTCGAAAGCGGAGAGGTTGATGCGGGCATCGTCTATGCGACAGACGCCGCCACCACAGATAAGATCAGCGTGATCTGCGAAGCACCATCAGACAGCGTTAAGCAGATTGTTTATCCGGTTGCCATACTCAAAGAGTCTAAGCAGTCAGAAACGGCACAGGCCTTCATCGATTTTCTGAAGACAGATGAATGCGCTGCTTTGTTTGAAAAGTATGGTTTTGATATGGCGAAGTAAAGGAATAAAGTCAGCATGGATTATTCACCGCTCTGGTTATCGCTAAAAGTGGCCTTACTTGCCACCATATTCACATTCATACTCGGTATCCTTGCCGCTTGGCTGACAGTAAAATTAAAGCGGGGAAAAGGCATTGTCGATGGTTTGTTTACGCTGCCCTTGGTTCTACCGCCCACGATCGTCGGCTTTTTTCTTCTTGTCATTTTTGGCAAGAACAGCTTCATCGGTGAGTTTTTAAGTGAGATCGGCGCTCCTGTGGTGTTTACATGGGTCGGCGCTGTGATTGCGTCAACCGTTGTGGCATTCCCGCTCATGTACCGCACGGCGAGAGGAGCGTTTGAACAGCTTGACGAAAATCTATTGAGCGCAGGACGCACACTGGGCATGAAAGAAAGAACGCTGTTTTTAAAAATTATGCTGCCGAATTCTATACCCAGCATTATGGCAGGTGCTGTGCTTGCGTTTGCTCGCGCACTCGGAGAATTCGGCGCCACGATTATGCTTGCGGGCAACATTCCGGGCAGAACACAAACCGTGTCCGTCGCGATCTATACAGCGGTACAGGCCGGAAACTGGGATCTTGCGTACAGATGGATGTTTATCATAGTGGTTATTTCGTTTGTCACCATTTTGGCGATGAATGCGTGGACGAGGTATGCCGCGCGCTTCAGAAGGGAAAGCAAACGGCTATGGCGTTAAGTGTGAACATCGAAAAACGAATGGGCAGTTTTCATTTGAAAAGCGAATTTGAATCCGGTAATGAAACACTTGCGATTCTCGGTGCTTCAGGCTGCGGGAAAAGTATGACGCTTAAATGCATCGCGGGTATTGAAACACCTGACAAAGGGCGCATAGAGCTAGACGGCCATGTGCTTTTTGACAGCGAGAAGAAGATCAATGTGCCTGCGCGTCTAAGAAGAACGGGTTATCTGTTTCAAGATTACGCACTGTTCCCCAACATGACTGTGGCGCAAAATATCGCTTGTGGGATATCCAAAAGCCGTGATAAAGTAGAGGTTATTAAAGAAAAGATATCCGCATTCTACTTGAACGGCTTGGAAAAGCGCTATCCGTATCAGCTGTCGGGCGGTCAGCAGCAGCGCGTGGCACTCGCGCGCATACTCGCAAGCGAGCCGCTGCTATTAATGCTGGATGAGCCGTTTTCTGCACTGGACAGCTTTTTAAAATGGCAGCTGGAGCTTGAGATTATCAAGGTGCGCGAAACCTTTTCGGGCTCGATGCTGTTTGTATCGCACAACCGGGACGAAGTTTACCGTCTGTGTGACCGCATTGCCGTGATGGAAGACGGCAAAACGCAGGAAGTGCTGTGCAAAAGGGATCTATACACAAAGCCGCAGTCACTGTCTACAGCGTTGCTCTCGGGCTGTAAGAACATTTCAAAGGCGTATAAGACCGCTGAGCATACGCTTTTCGCACAGGACTGGAACAAAGAACTGATATCCACAAAGTCTGTGCCGGATGACGTACGATATGTCGGCTTTAGAGCGCATTTTTTTGAGCTGTCGGATAAAGAGGAAAGCGAAAATGTGATTGCGTGCAGTGTGACGCGGGTGATAGAAGACATGTTTTCCATCATCGTGATGGCAAAGGTGAATAACGCTGGAGATGAAGTATTTCTGCGGTATGAGCTTGGGAAGGACAAATGGCGTTTACTCGGAGAACCAAAGACTTTGCTTCTAAAACTCCCCGCGGATCAGTTGATATTGATGAGGTAGGACATGCTTGACCAATACGGCAGAAAAATTGATTATATGCGTATTTCAGTGACAGACAGATGCAATCTGCGCTGTATTTACTGTATGCCAAAAGAGGGTATTGAGAGCATCGGCCACGACGAAATATTGTCCTACGATGAGATACTCAAAGTGGTGAAAGCAGGCGCTGCACTGGGCATTGAGAAGATTAAGATAACGGGCGGAGAGCCGCTCGTACGCAAGGGCGTTACGTCGCTGGTGCGCATGATTAAACGCACATCAGGCATCAAAATGGTGACGCTGACCACAAACGGTGTGTTGTTCAGCGAATTGGGTGAAGAGCTTGCTGAGGCAGGGCTCGACGGCGTGAATTTCAGTTTGGATACGCTGGATGAGCAAATCTATAATAATCTGACGCGTGTTGACGCGCTGGGTAAAGTCAAAGCAGGAATTGATATAGCTTTACAGCTGGATCTTAAAACAAAACTCAACTGTGTACCCATCGACTCATATAACGGAGAAGACTTAACAGCGATTGCGGCGCTCGCAAAGAATAAACCGCTGGATGTGCGGTTTATTGAAATGATGCCCATCGGACTTGGCCGCGGTTTTGAAACGACAAATAATGCAGATGTATTGGAAACACTGGTTGAGAGGTTTGGTCAGCCTATGCGCTCAGCAGTTGAGCACGGCAACGGACCGGCTGTGTATTATGATTTTGACGGTTTTCAAGGCAGCATCGGTTTTATCAGCGCTGTATCCAATTCGTTCTGCGAGGGGTGCAACCGCGTCCGCCTGACAGCCGACGGCGTACTCAAGCCGTGCCTATGCTTTAACGACGGATTGCCGCTGAAACCGCTCCTCAGAAACGGAATATCTGACGGTGAATTGATTGATGAGATGCGCCATGTGATCGAGAATAAGCCGCATCAGCATAAACTCGGTGAAACGGCGGACAAGACTACAGAAATGAGAAAGATGGTACAAATTGGAGGCTAGCATGGGCAAAGTGATGGCCGTGTGTATTAGCGAGAAGCGCGGTACAAAAAAAGTCAATATAAACGAATGCGAACTCATAGAAAACCACGGCATCAAAAACGATGCGCACGCGGGAGACTGGCACCGTCAAGTCAGTTTGCTATGTTTTGACCGCGTAGAGGAATTTCGTGCAAAAGGCGTTGATGTGGATGACGGGGCTTTTGGGGAAAACCTGCTTGTAAAGGATATCGATTTTAAGACACTGCCTGTGGGTAAGCGGCTACGCTGCAATGATGTCATTTTGGAGATCACGCAGATCGGCAAGCAGTGCCACGCGCACTGCGAAATCTATCATCAGGTCGGAGACTGTATCATGCCGCGTGAGGGTGTATTTGCTAAAGTGATTCACGGCGGAAAGATCGCAGTGGGGGATCAGCTTGATGTTGAATGATGGCTACCGGGCGGCGGTAATTACAGCGAGTGATAAGGGGTCAGAAGGTGAGCGTGTTGATTTAAGCGGTGCTGTTCTGATGGATAACCTGCGGCAGCAGGGCTGCAAAATTGCGGCCTATAGCGTGCTGCCGGACGATATAGACGTGCTTGCCGCTGAAATGATGCGGCTGGCGGATAATGATCTCTGCGACGTAATATTTACAACGGGCGGAACAGGGCTTTCACCAAGAGATGTGACGCCGGAAGCCACCTTGTCTGTGGCGCACAGGCATGTGCCTGGTATCAGCGAAGCGATGCGTGCTTTCAGCATGACGGTGACAAACCGCGGCATGCTCAGCAGGGGTGTGTCTGTGATGCGTGAAAGGACATTAATCATCAATATGCCGGGCAGCCCAAAAGCCGTTCAGGAGTGTTTCAACGTTATTGTTGACACGCTGCCGCACGCCATTGCCATTATGCGTGGAGAGGCAGGGGAGTGCGCTCGTTAGATGGCTAGTGTTCGGTAAAATCAGTGAGAATAATAAACCTGTTCTTTTCAAATCGAATCAGACCTTCATTCTGCATGCGGCTTAATTCTCGTGATAAAGCACTTCTATCGACACAAAGATAAGCGGCAAATTCTTCACGGTTAAAAGGTATCATTAAATCTTTTGTTTTTTTGCGCTTGACCTGCAAGCTAAGATAGAGGATGATACGGTCACGCAGGCTCTTCTTTGACAGAATATCAATTTTGTAAAGCTGGCGCATATTTTGATTTGCGACGAGTTCGAGTATGTTTTTGAGCATGAGGCAGCGTAATCGGTCAGAAACGGCGCTTGGCGAACCAATCAGATGAAACGGAAAAGTCAGCACCTCTGCATCGGAAGAGCATGATATCACCAGCGGGCTGGCTTGCGTGGGTGTACAAGCGACCTCTATGCCGTAAAGCCTATGAGCCTTGGCTTTGCGTATCAGGTTGAGATTCCCGTAAACATCTTCTTTGTAGATATTGAGCTCGCCGCTTAAAACAATACCCACATAGTCAACGATATCATCAAGGTTGACAATCATCGTACCTTTTTCGAGCAGCCTGGTCTGCATGTGAAGAAGCGGCAAAAGCGCTTCAATATCCTGCTTGTTTATGCCGCTGAACAATTTTGTTTTTATTAAACTCTCTGTTAGATTATCCATAAACCGCTCAAATCACCGTTGCATTATTTATGAATCATTATACCATGTATTCGTGAATTCATCTTAATAGTTGTTGGAGTCAAAATGGACTTGATGGTGTTTGCAATATTCTGAATAGCTGATTCCGGTATACTTTTTGAAGCAGCGGCCGAAGTAATTGGGATCAGGTATACCCACGGCGGTCGCCGTAGCGAACATTTTTCTGTTCTCTTTGGCGAGAATCATGGCTTTTTTCATTCGGCATTCGGTTAAATGCTCGATGAAAGAATTGCCGACCTCAGACTTAAACCGACGGCTTAAGTAACTTGGATTAAAGCCAAACATCTGGGCGATAGAAGTTAGGTTCAGACTTGAGTCGGTATAGTTTTTCTCTACATATTTGGCGATTTTACTGATGGTTGTGGGTTCAATTTCATTGTAGTCTTCCGACTCTTTATCCGTATCGCGCATAGACTGTCTGATCTTTTTTAGAATTTCATATATTTCAGCACGGACAATTGGCTTTAATATGTAGCCGCAGACGGGCATGCCGACACATTGGCGCGCATACTCAAATTCGTCGAAAGCAGTGAGCACAATAATTTTAAGATTCGGATAGCGGCTGATGGCGATCTTGGAGAACTCTATACCGTCCATGAACGGCATACAGATATCTACAAACGCAATGTGCGGACGCAGCTCGTCAATTTTATTGATCGCCTCAATGCCGCTGCCCGCTTCACCCACAACTTCAAGATCAAGCGAGGCCCAGTCAATAGAATTTCTGAGTAAAAGACGGGTTGGTTTTTCATCATCAATAAGCATGACTCTAAACATGTTCGGCACCTCTTATCTTTGATTTGGAAAAATAATTTCGATTTCGGTAAACTCCCCGGGATCACTGCGTATCAAAATGGTTTCGCGGTAGTTGCAGTAATATCGAATACGCTCAATAGTCCCCTTAAGGCCAAAGCTTTTCAGCGCATTATCATCCGATGACACGCTCGAGAGTACTTCGTTAATTTGATATTGTGTCATGCCCACCCCGGTATCATATACAAGTATATGGACGCCATCGGCTTTTTTTAAAGTGCTGATGCGGATAATCCCTTTTTCACCTTTTAGCCGAACACCGTGATACAAGCTGTTTTCCACCAAAGGCTGAAGCATGAGTTTTGGTATCATCGTATCCATCGCATTCTCATCTAATACGTATTCGTCGTCAAACGAATCCCCATAGCGCAGTTTCTGAAGTGCCAAATAATCCTTTACAATCAATATCTCGTTGCGCAGGGGAATGTCCCGACTGCCTTTGCTTAAAAAGTTTCGATAAAAACTACCCAGCGTTTCCAATGCGTCATGAACCTTTGGTGCATTGCTTTGCAGCGCCATGTAGCTAATTGTCTCAAGAGAATTATAGAGAAAATGCGGCTTGATCTGCTCATGTAAAATGCGTATTTCAGCTTTTTGAACGCTTTTTTCCTTGTCAATCAACTGTATAATAAGCTGGTTGATATGGACGATCATGCTGTTGTAGCTCTCGGCGAGCCGTTTGATCTCGTTATTGGGCAGCGAAAGCTTGATTTCCTGCAGCAATCCTTCGGATTTCGTATCTTCAATGGCATCGGTGAGTTGATCGATTGGACGTGCGATGTTGCCCGAGATAAACACGCCGCTGCTGAATACGGTGATGATGGCGGCTAACATCAGTATAACGGCGATCCAGACAGCTTCGGGGGATTTAAGGCCTGTCACCAACACGGGACTGGCGCTTACTTGAACGATCGGGATATCGTCTGTGCTGTAGGCGCTTAGAATCATTCTCTGAGCGCCTTCGTTTGTTTCTTCCCAATGAAAACCGTTACCTACAAATTGTTGCCTAAAAGAGCTTTTAAGGGTTTCATCACCCCAAAGTACATTCCCTTGCTGATCGAAAAAACAAAGTGCTCTGTCACTAGTTCCTTGGTCTTTCATTGCAGAATTCAACACACTAGCCGTTAAGTTGATGACAAGCAAACCGGTCATTTCCTGTGAATCAATATCATATATATACCGTGCCATAGAGATAAGAGGGGTGCCGATTTCTTTATGAAAGGCACCGCCGCCATTGACCATGACGATATTGCCGCCCTTTGCTTCTTGCAAGGGGGCGTTCCATTCCGGAGAATTCCTTAGCTTATTATTGATCAGCATAATACCAGCTCCGGTTCGAACGTAATCGCCATCAAGACGATAGACATAAACAGAATCAACGAAGCTATAGATAGTGGCGGCGCTTATGATTCCGTGTTTGGCATTTGTGGTTATATAAGAATTCGGTTGTTCAGAACTTCGCAGAAATTTTATTACATCGGTGTTGAGCATAATCTGCCGGGACATGTCGTTATAACGGTCGAATATGGCCTTCATATTCTTGCTAAGTCCAGTCATTGCAATCTCACTGCTTGATATCTCATTTTCTACAGCGGCTCTCGCTAAAAATACGGTATAAGTGGTAATAAATATAATAAACAAAATGGCAAGCACAAGCATAAAGAATTGCCAAGTCTTCCGTTTTAGAGACTGCGCACTAAGCTTTGATTCTGCAGTTTTTTTTAGAATACTCATAAGGTTTAACCTCATGCATCTAAATGCAAATTAAATATAGAAACACATAGAAATCAATAGAAATTAAATATTATTATAGCAGAATACTATATCGATGTAAAATAAAGCGATAAGCAAGCGCAAAAGATTGAATAAAAAAGATCATTTGCGCTTGCGAAAATAATATAATATGCCAGGCCGCACAAGGTTATCCTTTAATCGCTCCGGCATTGACGCTTTCGTGAATTTTCTTGCTCAAAAAAGCATATGCGATGATGGTGGGGAAGGTGGCCACCACAAGAGCTGCACCTATCGGCCCCCATTCTCTCGTGTATGAGCCTGAAAGCGTTTGTATACCGACAGTGAGTGTAAAGAAATCCGCTTTGTTAATAAATATAATGGCAAACATAAGCTCATTCCAAGTTTGAATAAAAGTGAATATTCCCACGGTGGCAATGGACGGTCTCATCATTGGAAAAATGACATGTCTGAATATACCCCAAACACTGCAGCCGTCAATACAGGCCGCTTCATCTAACTCTTTTGGGATATCCTGCATAAACCCAATGAAAATAAGTGTCGCCACGGACAAGGCAAACGCTGTATACGGGACTATCAGCGATTGATATGAGTTAAGCATATCTAGTTTTGAAAGGACAAGGAATATAGGTAATATTGATGCATGGATCGGTATTGTCATACCTAGAACAACCATGCTATTGACAACCTTTCTTCCTTTCCATATCATGCGGCATAAAGCGAATGCGGCCATCATTGCGATAATCACGGTTAATACAATTGTCAGTCCGGTCACGATAAAGCTGTTTAAGAAAAACCGTGGAAGATTATTGACTCCCAGAGCTGATTCATAGTTTTCAAAATGCCATGTTTGCGGAAGACCAATCACGTTCTCCCCAAAAATTGCTGCATTATCTTTGAATGAGAAGGTGAACATCCAATACAGTGGAAACAGATTAACAAGCAACCAAATGATAAGCAATGTGTAAACAAGTATTTCTTTTGTGAAGAATTTTTTAGGTGATCTGATATGGTTGGATTTCTTGTTAAAAAGCTGAAGTTTCAACTAGTCCACCTCCGTTTTAAATGATTTTCTAATGATGTAGGCAACTAAGAAGCATAAGAATATGAGTATGACAGCAATTGCACTGCCAAAGCCATATCGATTTCGGAGGAACATCATGGACACAAGAAGTGTGCTTGGCACCTCAGTCGCATGAGCCGGTCCGCCATTTGTAAGGATATAAATCAAATCAAATACTTTTAGTGCGCCAGTTACTGAAATAATAACGCAAACCTTTATGATTGGTTTTATCATTGGGATTATAATCCGTCGGTTAATCTGTGATTCGGATGCGCCATCGATCAATGCTGCTTCCCGTAATTCTTGAGGTACGCTCCGGATACCTGCATACATAAGCAGCATGTGGTATCCTGTATACTGCCATAACGTTGGAATAAAAGCAGCGATTAACGCAGTTCCTCTGTCCCCAAGCCATACTTTTGTCCACGATTCAAGGCCAATGGAGTTTAACGCGACGTTCAATATACCGTAGTCTGGGTTGTATATTTTAAGCCATAATTGACCGATTACAACGGTAGACAGCAAAACGGGGATAAAATAAACTGACAGGAATAATCTGCTGCCTTTTCTTCCCTTGGCGAGCAGCAGTGCAAGTAACAGAGAGAAAGGCAATTGAATAAACACTGAAGCTAGCATAAAAAATACAGCATTAAGCAATGCCTTTGGAAAATTAATTGTAGTACTGGTAAAAAGCTCAATATAATTATCAAGACCAACAAACTTCATGTCCGAAAAACCATTCCAATCGTGCAGGCTGTAATATGTGGACATAATAATCGGGACGATAATGATTCCAATGAATAAAATCGCCGCCGGCAGAAGAAACAGGAAGATTGCTGGTTTGTTTCTATAAATTCTGTTCATGAGTCATTTCCTTCCCGTACGCATATAAAATAAATATTAATCTGGTGAAAAACGAGGAGCAGCGGCCTCCCAACTTTTTCGATGAAATTATCTTCATCGGGAGGCCGCTTCGACCTATGTGTTGCTACTCGTTAAAAATGCTCATTTTTTATACACCAAGCTGAGCTGCTATGTTCTCAACAAACTGCTGAGGTGTAAGGTCTCCGAGGTACAGCTGCTGCAGGTTTTCCAGATACACGCCGGCATCTTCAGCCTGCATGAGTGTATCAAACCAAAGCGTGAAGGAAGTTGCGTCAGACACAAGAGCTGCGATTTCTTTCGTCAGACCCAGTACTGAACTGTCGTCATAGTCGACTGACCATGCAGGAAGTCCGCTGCCGGAAAGGTATGCATTGTGTGAGATGCTCTTGGAGATCTCAAACATCGCTTCTGCAGCAGCTTCCGGATATGCTGTAGAAGAGGATACCATCAACGTATCGGACGGGCCGCCCATGAAATCGGTGAGGGCTGCGTTAGAAGTATTGACGATTGGAACAGGAACAACACCAAAATCATCTGAGTTATAGGATTTGTTGTAGATATCGCTGACCATCCAGCTGCCAGTGATATACATCGCATTATTGCCATCATAGAATGTCTGAGTGGCTTCATCATTGGTTAATCCAATAGCACTTTCGCTGTAAGCGCCCATCTTGGCGAGTTCTGAGAACTTGGTAGACGCATCAAGGAAAGCTTCAGAATTGTAGCTGACCGAGCCATCCTTGGTCAGTGCACTGGTTACCGCATCAGCACCTGCTGATTTAAGGGTTAAAGCATCGTGGGTCATTGCAAGATTCCAGATGTCCTTGGCGCTGATTCCGAACGGGGTTTCGCCGTTATCGATAAGTGTTTGACAAACGTTCTTCAGCTCATCAAATGTTTTCGGGGGGTCAAGATTATATTTTGCAAAAATCGCTTTGTTGTAGAAAAGCATCGAAACGTTCATTGTGTACACAGAGCCATACTTTTGGCCGTCATAAGTCACGTTGCTAAGCATGACTTCCGGCAAAGCGTCCGAATAATTCGCATAAGCATCATCGACGGCAAGCACACGTCCTGCCTCAACGAAAGGCTGCGAAAAACCGCCGCCCCATGTGAAGAAGATATCCGGCAACTCGTTGGCAGCCACGGCGGATTTCAGCTTCGTTTTGTAGGACTCGTTTTCAAAGGTTGAATAGTCGATCTTAACGTTGGGGTGATTGGCTTCATACTCAGCGATTGCGTCCATGTAAGGTAGATAATAGTTATCGCTTTCTGTTGCAATGCTCCACAACGTCAGTGTGATCTGCTCTTCGGATTCCTCCGTAGCCACATCGGTACTCTGTTCTGCAGACTCAGCTGCTTCACTGGGAGCCGAACTGTCTTCAGCCGCAGGCGCAGGTGTCGAGCCGCACGCTGTAAGGGGAACCAGTACGAGTAATACCAGCAATAAGGCTAATACTCTTTTCATAAAATGAGTTTCCTCCTTGTTAATAGTTTATATATACATTTTATTGGAACTACTGTATACAGTAAATGTTATATCGTTACCACTATGCGCAATGATTTTACCTATTTTATATATACAAATGGACTATTTTTATAGTAAGGTAAAAATTATGCTTATGTGTACTATTTGGCTCCATACCTAAAAAATATCCCGGATGAAAGCTCAACCGGGACAAAACATTATATCAGAGGAATATATTTACGCTTATACATTCGCATCCTGTCAGTTGACAGCTTAATGCATCGGGCTGGCTGATCCCTGCATACAGCGTAAAGCTTTTGCTGTCGATAAAACGGTGCCCGCTGTCATCGATAACGTCAAGAGCTGCAGGCGGCACTTCTATTTGAATCGTCTGCTCTTCACCTCTTTTTAAACTGACCCGCTTAAACCCGCAAAGGCTGTGATTTGTGACAGCCCATTTTGAATCATTGCAGCGAATATAGAGCTGAACCACTTCGTCGGTATCATAGCCGCCGACGTTCTTGACACAGAAACTGGCTGTGCTGTTGGCTTTATCAAAACACAAGCTGTTAACAGTTACCTTTGAGTAGGTGAGGCCATATCCAAATGGGTATAGCACATTGTTTTTCGCATACCGGTACGTTCTGTTCTTCATGGAATAGTCGGTGAAGGGTGGCAGGAGGTCGGCATTTTCGTAAAATGTCACAGGCAGCTTGCCGGATGGGGACACCTCGCCGAATACAATATCTGCCAGCGCCTTTCCACCCGCCTGACCCGGATACCACGCCTGAATGATAGCATCTGCGGATTCAGCCAGCGGATTGATGGCACTGCCGCATGCCATTACAACGATGGTTGGTTTGCCGACTGCCAAAACCTTTTCCACAAGCGTCCGTTGGCTCTCAGGCAGATACAAATCACGTTTATCACCGGACGCAAAAGCGTTGCCGGTATCACCCTGTTCACCTTCAATCGTCGCATCGAGACCCACACACAGAATCACTACATCTGAATGCTCCGCGACTGTGACGGCTTCTGCATAGCCGTCGCCAGGCATGGAAAGCTCTTGAAGCCGGTCTTTATACAGGTGACAGCCCTCCGAATAATAAACGCGGCCGCAGAAAGCGGCTTTGATCCCGTCAAGGAACGTAACGTAGCCGTCAGCGGTGCCATAGTAATTGCCTCTGAGCGCATCAATACTGGCAGCATTGGGGCCGATGACACCGATCGCTTTTAGCTTGGATCGATCGAGCGGCAGTAAACCGGAGTTCTTGAGCAATACCATCGATTTGTGCGCACATTCCAGCGAGAGCGTTTTATGCGCACTGCTGCTGACCATATTAAATCCGATATGGTCGTATTCGGTCGATTCATCAAGCAACCCAAGACGTGCTCTTGCTCTCATCAGCTTAACTGCGGATTTTGTGATATCGTCTTCGGTAATCAGATTTTCCCTGTGAGCCACTAGCATATCCAAATACGTGGAGCCGCAGTTTAAATCGCAGCCCGCCTTGAGTGCCATGGCAGCCGATTCCGGCGCGGTGGAAGTCACCATATGCTCGGTATGAAAGTCTCTTATTGCCCAGCAGTCAGAGACGAAGTAACCGTCAAAACCCCATTCGCGCAGTTTTTTCATCAGATACGGGCTTGCACAGGCAGGCTCGCCGTTGAGGCGGTTGTAAGCGCCCATGACGCCCTCAACCTTTGCTTCCTTCACTAATGCCTCGAATGCGGGAAGGTAGGTTTCGTGCAAATCCTTTTCAGAGATCTTTGCGTCAAATTTATGCCGCAGCCCTTCAGGGCCACTGTGTCCTGCATAATGCTTGGCACAGGCGGCAGCAAGCAGGTATTTTCCATCTCCCTGAAGCCCCTGCACAAAAGCGACGCCGAGTCGCGCCGTCAGATACGGGCATTCGCCGTACGTTTCCTGTCCGCGGCCCCAGCGCGGATCACGAAATATATTGATATTGGGAGACCATATTGTGAGACCCTTGTAAATATCTCTGTCGCCGTGCTTTGATAGCGCATTATATTTGGCGCGCGCCTCAACTGCCACCGTATGAGCAACGGCTTTTATCATATCGCAGTCAAACATCGCCGCAAGAGCGATGGCTTGAGGGAACATTGTGGCTGTGCCCGCTCTTGCCAAGCCATGTAAGCCTTCATTCCACCAGTTATATGCGGGGAGACCAAGACGCTCGACACGCGGTGCGTCATAACGAAGCTGAGCGGCTCTTTCATCCAGTGTCATTTGCGCAACAAGCGCTTCTGCACGTTCATGTGCAGAACTAAGTGAGTTTTTGTATGTGTCCATATTGTCCTTCCTTATGAGTTAATACGTCTGCAGCTTTTGCCTATTATTAACTGAGGCTCAAGGATGATGTTTTCCGGTCTGTTGATTTTTCCAAACCCCAGTATCTGTTTGATTAAATGTTCCGCGGCTTTGGCACCGATGCCGCGCGCATCCTGCTTGATTGTTGTGAGCTGAGGGGAGATGAGCTGAGTGATTTCAATGCCGTCATACCCCGCTATTGATATATCCTCCGGTACAGACAGCCCGGCGTCCCGCGCTGCATTGATAGCCCCGACCGCACTGTAATCATCGCTTGCGATCACAGCAGTCGGGCGCTCACTTCGTAGTAAAAGCTTTCTCATTGAGGCATAGCCGCCCTGAATCGAATAGTATTTTGACTGTATCAGCCTGTCCGGAGCAAACGCCTCGCCTTTTGCGGCAAAGGCCTTTTTTAAGCTGTTGATTCGCATATCAGTTATAAATTTTCGTTCACCGTGCATGTATACGATGTTTCTGTGTCCGAGATTGTATAGATGGTTGAAGAGCATCGTCATGCCTTTTTCACAGTCTGTCATGACACAGCTGATAGAAGTATCGTAATAATCAACTGCAATTTTAGGTATCTCGGACATCATGAGTTCCTGTGCATGGTCCGAATGATGGTTGGTGTTGACGATGAACACGCCGTCAGCTTTTCTGTAACGGCAGTGACCGTAGTAGCTGAGGCCCATCTTACCAACCTGATTGGAGATAAATACGATGTCATAACCATGCCGCTCCACGACGCTTTTAAAGCTTTCAATTATCTCTGCAAAGAGATAATGCTTAAGCCCCATCTCAGAGCCGTCCTGACATAAAATACTGATCGTCCAAGTTCGGTTCTGGCTTAAGCCTTTGGCTCTGCCGTCCGGGATATAGTCAAGCTGGTTGGCCATTTGCCTAACGCGAGACCTTGTGGCGACGCTGACATCCATGGCGCCGCTTAAAGCTTTGGACACTGTTGCAGGGGAAAGCTCGCACATTTTGGCAATGTCATAAATGGTAGACATAAAACATCACCTCCGAAACCGGTTTCGGTTAAAACGTATCAAAATAGTAAAAAGAAGTCAATTGAGATATTTGACTTCTTGAAGACATGCAAGTAAAAATTATGCTTATTTAATTAAAAAGAGATGATGATTGTGTCATGATAATGCTGTCAATATAAGCGATATCAACGTCTTGAAGCGCCCGGTAAACAATATCGGCCTCCGTCAATAGGTCTTTGTCACCAATGCCGATAGCAAACATACCAGCTGATTTAATGGCGGTAATACCGGCGGGCGCGTCCTCGATACCCACGCAGAACCTGTGTTCAAACCCAAAGTAATCCGCCGCATTTAAAAAAATGTCAGGTGCCGGTTTTGCGCTTTTCACGGTTGCGGGATCAACGATATAATCGAAATAATCAGTAATTTTCATATTATCCAGCAGCATGCGCGCATTTTTAGAAACGCTGCCCAGTGCAATTTTTACGCCGTTCTTAATGAGATATTCAAAAAGATCAATAGCGCCGAGTTCGAGATTGCATGGATTAAATTTCGCAATCATATCGATGTAATATCGATTTTTTCGGTCGGCAAGTTCTTTCTTTTGCTGAGACGAGAATTTATCAGCCATCTTGATATCATCCAGCACCAGATCGAGTGACGCTATTCTTGAACGTCCCTTTACTGCGTCCATAATATGATCGGAAAGGGTTCCGCCAAGCTCATTTGCGAGATTTGCCCATGCTAAAAAGTGCTCTTTGCTCGATGACGTTATCACCCCGTCAAGATCGAAAATTACTGCTTTTATATTCATAACAACCTTTCTAATCGTGTTTGCTTACACATTCGGCCGACGGTACCAGTTGGGCGTCACGCCAAGGTACTTTTTAAACGTCTTAATGTAATAGCTCTGTGAGCAAAATTGAAACTTGTTGGCGATGGCGCAAAGCGGCAGATCCGTATACTTAATAAAATAGACAGACTCTTCAACCTTGCGCTTTAATATATACTTAAACAGCGATATATTCACTTCTTTTTTAAACAGCGATGAGAGATAATTGGGATGCACATAAACCATATCCGCAAGCTGCTGTAAGGTGACTTTTTCTGTGAGTGACTGGTTCACGTTGTTAATCGTCCGCAGTACAATGCTGGAATACTTGGAGTCATTGACGTCAAGCACCATCTGGCAATATTCATTAAGCATTTCTGATTCAAGCTTAAGCAGCTCTTTTTCCGTTTGCGCCCGTTCAATCGCAATGATAAACGTATCGCTTAACGTAAATGCTTCCTCTGGCAATGATCCCGCCTCGATGGCCGCCCGAGCATAAAGCGTGCATGAACAAATGATGGAGTTTTTAAGAGAGCGTATAGCATCATCCGCAAGGTGCGCGCGTTTTTGATTGTTTGTTTCAACCAAAAGACGCTGAGCGTTTTTATTTTCCCCCTTTTTAATCATGTCGATCATCTCGCGCTCCAGAAAATATGGCGGATGAATGTACATGGTTTCAAGGTTACGTGTTTTCATTTCGCTGTAATTTTTTTTGATAATGTCTGGCGCACCGGACATAAGCACGAAAATCAACCCCTTCGCTAGCTTTGTATATTAATATATTGACTTGCTAACAGGCTTCTGAATGTTACTATTTAAATATATATCTGGTGTGAGTATTATATAACAGACAGATAATAATTGTCTTATATTCTGCATTTTTCGATAAAATAGTATAAATTATATGATTATTATTATATTATATTAACAATACATAATAAATCAAAACATTAAAATATTTATATTATCGTGAATATACTGGAATACAGTATAAATGATATGCAGTAAAATAAATGTATTCATAGCCGATCTATTTTCGTATCGGCAGTTCAAGTAAATCGTTAAAACAAAGAAGGAGTGTGAAACATGAAAAGACTATTGGTATTGATGTTGGTTGCTTTATTATCACTCACGCTGTTCGCCGGATGTGCGCAAACGCCTCAGCCGGAAGAATCAACATCGGTTGAACCGTCTACATCAGAACCTGCACCCACGCCTGAACCTCCTGAGGAAACAACAGCCGAAGCTGAACCTATTTTACTCAAGTTTGCTGCACAGGCAGACAGCACACCTGCAACACAAGCCGTCATCGATGCGTTCAACGCGTCTCAGAGCGACTATACTGTGGAATGGGTGGAAATGACCAATGATTCCGGGCAGATGCATGACCAGCTGCTCACGTCCCTGAGAGACTCTTCCGAATATGATATCGTGTCTTTGGACGTTGTATGGGCCGGCGAGTTTGCCGCGGCTGGGTTTATCGAGCCACTTGATATGATGATGGCCGATGCAGGATTAAAGAAAGCCGATTACAACGCGGGTTCGATGGCATCGGGCGCGTATCAGGGCAAGCAGTACACACTGCCATTCTTCCCTGATCTGGGACTGCTTTACATACGCTCGGATATTGTCAGCGAAGAAGATGTGACGAAACTTGCCTCGGGCGATTACACATGGGACGATCTGCTTGCGATGGCTGAATCCTATAAAGGTGAAGGAGACACGGAAGCCGGTATTGTGTTCCAGTCCAAACAGTACGAAGGCCTCGTTTGCAACTTGAGCGAATTCTCGGGCGCTTTCGCCGATATTCAGGGCGGACTTGAGACAATGAAGAAATTTGTCGATTCCGATGCTGTGCCTGCCGATATACTGAACTATACGGAAGGTGAGACGCACACGAGCTTTATTGAAGGCAAATCGGTGTTTGCACGCAACTGGCCGTATCAGTACGGCATGATAAGCGGTGACGATTCCAGCATCACATTGGAGCAGGTCACTGTTGCACCGCTTCCCGAGGGTGACACGGTCGGCGGCTGGCTTCTCGCAATCAACAAGTTCTCAGAGAACAAAGAGGGTGCTTTTGAGTTCATCAAGTTTCTCTCCGGCGAAGAGGGTCAAAAAATCATGTCCACACAAGGCGGCTATCTGCCAGGCTTTAATACATTGCTGGAAGATGCAGATGTGGTAGCGGCAAACGCGATGCTGTCCATGGATGGCTTCAAGAATGCCGTCACAAACACCATACCGCGGCCTGTTTCTGCTGAATATTCAAAGCTTTCGGATACCATACAGGTCAACGCTCATAAATACCTATCGGGCAGCCAGGATATTGATGCAACGGTTTCAGCTATTCAAGAAGGACTTGGGAGCTGATAGGGTTCGTAGAACCGGGGATGCATGATCATGCGTCCCCGGTTTTTACGGGAATAAAGAGATATAGTATCTATGTGCTTACGGGGAGAAGTTTAAAAAGAGATTACATAACTTTGATTCGGGTTATACCTGAATGACTGATTATCAATAAACAAATTCACTCATATCGCCGTGTGCTGGAAAGGGTGTGTTTATGAGACACAGAATAAAACTTAAAGAACTGCTTTTTGTTCTTCCGGTGCTTGTGGTGCTCGCCATTTTTTCTGTATACTCCATCTTTCAAACGGCGATCTATTCGCTGTTTGACTATCAGATCAACGATCCGCAAAAAGCGGGTCTATACATGAACGACAGATTCAGCACAGCACTGTTTGAAGAAAACATGAAGTATATCAAGTTCTTCGTGGGTGACGATTTAACACTTGTTACAGACGAGGAATCCACTGCTGATTTCAATAGAATGATAGAACTTTCCGATGAAGGGGTTGCGCTGTCTGAAGGTTTAAGTGCGCAAAGCGATGAAAACACAGTGACACTTTCGGCTGAGGACTCGGAGGCGCTGAAAGGCATCATTGAAGAACTGAAGACGGTTTCGGCAAATGTCTATGAAAGAAATGCCAACGTGGAATTCTACAATAAAGAAGGTGTGGCATCTGTTATCAGCAGTATCGACGATTGCTATATTCCCGCCAATTTTATCGGCGTGAACGGTTATGTGAGGCTGCTTAGAGACACCCGATTTTGGAACGCCACATGGAATACGGTACTGTTTACGCTTGTATCCGTGAGTCTTGAGTTCATGCTGGGGCTCATGCTGGCGATGATTATGAATAAGGCCATAAAGGGCATTGGTGCGGTGCGTACCGTGGCGCTGATTCCATGGGCTATACCTACCGTTGTATCAGCGCTGATTTGGAGCTATCTATACGACGGTTCAAGCGGTATCATATCCTTCATCATTTCCAAGATTGGATTGATACAAGGGCCTGAATACATGCTGCTCTCGTCCGGCGGCGCTATGACTTCCGCGATATTATCGGATGTATGGAAAACGACGCCGTATATGGCTCTGCTGCTGCTCGCGGGCTTGCAGACGATTGACAACAGTGTTTACGAGAGTGCCAGCATCGACGGCTCTAACAGACGCCAGCAATTTTTTAAGATCACGCTGCCGCTGCTTAAGCCCGCAATACTTGTGGCGCTTTTGTTCAGAACATTGGATGCGTTCCGTGTGTACGATTTAATTGCTGTGCTGACAAACGGCGGGCCGGGAGGTGCGACGGAAACGCTGTCTATATACGCATATAAAAACATGTTTGCGCAAACGAACTTCGGCTATGGCTCGGTGATCGTCATCATGATGTTTGTACTGGTTGCGGTTATCGCGTTCCTGTTTATTAAGGTGCTGGGTGCCGAAGTGATGAGTGACGACTAGGAGGGGGATATGAAAACAAAGCTAAAAGGTTCCAATACGCTGTTTTATATCGTGCTGATTGCGTTTCTGATCATTATCGTATTTCCTTTCTTCTGGGTATTCATCACGTCTATCAAGCCCGGCAGCGAGGTGTTTGGTAATGGTGCATATAATCTGTTCACAAACAACCCGACGCTGGAGAATTATGAGACGATACTCGGTAAAGGTATTGCAAATTCGATATTAAACAGTGTGATCGTATCAACAATCACCATGATATATGTGGTGGTCATTGCGTCCATGATGGCTTACGCGATATCGCGGTTCAAATTCAAGGGGAAAAATGTGCTGCTTGCGCTCGTTCTGGCGGTGTCGATGTTCCCGCAGATGATTATCGTCGGCCCAGTGTACAATATGTTCATGGCGCTCGGATGGAATAACAGCTACTGGGTTGTGCTTCCGTATGCCACGATTACTTTGCCGCTGGCCGTATGGATTATGGTGTCGCATTTTAAAAAGATACCCATATCCATTGAGGAATCCGCACGGATAGACGGTGCGCCGTCTATGACGATACTTTGGAAGATCGTATTTCCTGTTGCGGCGCCGGGTATATTTACAGCCGCGATCATCAGCTTTATCGCCGCGTGGAACGAATATGTGCTTACAACCACGCTGAACACAAACACAAGCTTTCATACTGTGCCCGTCGCGATATCATTTCTGAGGACGCAGTTCCAGATACTCTGGGGCCAAGTGACGGCGGCAACGGTTATTGTGGCCATACCAACAGTCATATTGGTGCTGCTGTTTCAGAGAAGAATCATATCCGGGCTTGTTTCAGGAGCTGTAAAGGAGTAACAGATGCGACAATCTAAGTGGATCATCAGGGAATACGGTCTGGATGAGCAAGCCTTACTGAAAAATGAATCAGTTTTTGCCCTTGCCAACGGATATCTGGGCGTGCGCGGTAATTTTGAGGAAGGATATAAAAAATCGATTCGCGGCGCTTATATCAACGGGTGCTTCGATACGCAGCAGATTTGCTACGACGAAAAGTTCCACGGGTTTCCGGAATATAAACAGACTATCGTCAACGTGCAGGACTTTCAAACCGTCAATCTATGGGCGGATGATGAGAGGTTTAGTCTCTTTACGGGCAAAGTCCTGCACTATGAACGCATATTCGACATGCAAAACGGCGTTTGCCTAAGGCGAATCAAGTGGGAATCGCCCAAAGGCAAACGCCTTCAAATCACTATCACAAGAATGGTGTCGCTGACAGTCAAAGAGTTGTTCACAACCGACTACCGTGTCATACCGCTTAATTTCGGCGGAGAGCTTAGTTTTGTATCAGAGTGCAATGCGGATGTCTTAAACTATTCGGACAGTGAGGATCCGAGGACAAGCAGTCATCGGGATAAAAGCATTAAGCCCGTCAATGCGGATTGCGTAGATGAGATCGCCTATATCGAGACGAAAACGGCGAATTCGGACATTTATGTAGGCACCAGCTTTTGTCATACGCTTTCAGACAAAAGTCATGTGGAATGTGAGATAACGAGAGAAAACGCAAGGGTGACATCGTGTGTGCAGGCAAAGATGGGCGATGAGGTGCGTTTTGTTAAATATGTGCACTGTGTCATGTCGCACTACCCGCAGACAGTTAAAAAGACGGCTTATGGGCTTTCCCGCAGAGACGTGGGTATAATAGATTCGTTGTATGACGATCAGCGCAGCTTTTTGGATAAACGCTGGCGCATCGCAGATGTGAATATAGATTCGGATGATGATACAGACGTCAGCCTGCGGTATTGTATTTATCAGCTCATCTGCCACAATGCCCAAAACAGCGGCTCGATACCCGCCAAGGGCCTGACAGGCGAAGGCTATGCAGGACATTACTTCTGGGATACCGAAATATTCATTCAGCCATTTTTTGCGCTGACCGATCCCGCAGCTGCCAAAAAGCTGCTGCAGTTTCGACATCGCTGTCTGGAAGAGGCAAAGCATAATGCACGACTGCTGGGGCATGCTGCAGGCGCCGCTTTCCCATGGCGGACGATTTGCGGCAGTGAGTGCTCCACGTTTTTTCCGGGCGGCGCGGCACAGTATCATATCAACGCGGACATCGTTTATGCGCTGATTTCCTATTGTGATATAACGGGGGATAACGCATTTCTATATGGCGAAGGGGCGGAGATTGTTTTTGAAACGGCCCGCCTGTGGATGGAGCTCGGGCATTTCTATAAAGACAGCTTTCGTATCGACACGGTGACCGGGCCCGACGAGTATACGTGTCTGATCAATAACAACTACTACACAAATCTGATGGCGCAGCACAATCTTGAGTGGGCGGTTAAAATCTACGATGCTTTGACTGCAAAGGGTGACACGCGTGTCATTCATGGTATTGGGTTGACACCCGATGAGGCAGAGGGCTTCCGCCGTGCATACGAATCGATGTATTTGCCATTTAACAACGAGCTAGGTATCACGCCGCAGGACGATTCATTTCTGTCAAAAAAGCAGTGGGACTTTGACGGTACGCCCAAAGAGAAATATCCTCTGCTTCTGCACTTTCATCCAATGACTTTGTATCGGTATCAGGTATGCAAGCAGGCGGACGTGCTGCTCGCTTATTATTTGTTCCAAAAGCAGCACAGCAAGGAGCTGATGAGGCGCTCGTTTGAGTATTACGAAAGAATCACGGCGCATGATTCGTCACTATCCGCTTGCATATTCTCGATAATGGCGGCACGGCTTGGTATGACGAAAAAAGCGTATGCGTATTTTTCAAGCACCATACGGCTGGATATCGATGATACGCACGGCAATACCAAGGATGGACTGCACATGGCGAATCTCGGCGGGTCTTACCTGTGTGTGCTGGGTGGCTTTGCAGGGCTTATTATCGACGAAGATGGTGTATCGCTGTCGCCCATTCTGCCGGACAGATGGCGCACATACAGATTTCGTTTTAACTACCAGCAAAGTGTTTTTGAAGTCACTGTCACGGCTGAAAAAACGGAAGTGACGCGGCTGTCTGGTGAGGCACAAAGGATAACAGTCAACGGGACAGCTGGCTTTTACTAATATCCGGGAGATTGAATGAACACAAAAGCAAAGGATAAAACGAATAGCAAGGGGCTGCAGAAGGCGAGCAGCATGACGCTGTCGGTATCGTCGACGGTATGGTATCTTGTGCGGCTTAACTTGCTATTTATCATATTTTGCGTTCCTGTCATAACTGCTCCGGCTGCTGCGGCTGCTATGACTAAAGTGCTTGTCAAGATATCCAAAGGGGAAGATGCCGATCTATGGCGTGTTTATTGGCCTGAATTCAAAGCGGATTTTTTTATGGCGTTCAAAGCCGGACTTATCATCGTCGCGTCGGCAGCAGCCGTGGGGGTTATCGGTTATTTGATGATGCAGCTTCGTGGCTTTGTCGGCGCAATGGGCATTGCGTTTATCATCGTTTTCGGTCTATGGCTGTATACTGCGGTCTGTTACTTATTTGTTTTGATGACAACCGTTAAATTGTCGCTCAAAAACTGCTTGCGCAATGCCGTGCTGCTGGCGATTTTGGAACCGAAACAGAATCTTATGCTGATGATTCCTCTGGTTCTCATGATCGCTTGTGTGCTGCTGTTTCCCATCAGTTTGCCGCTGCTGCTTTTTGTGATGTTTTCGCTTTCGCAGCTTATTGTCTGTACGGTGACAGGCAAAGTTATACAAAAGCGCATTATTGCGCCATATAAAACGCATTCCGTTTCTCAAAATGATACGGCAAAAATTTAGTACTATGATATCAAAAATAAAAAGCAAATAAAGCTCCCATATTCGGGGCTTTTAGTATATTTACCGCGGTTTTATCTGTGAATAAACTTTAATCTCGTCCATAACAAAATGATGATCTGTGCAGGAATGCCGATCATAAAAATGAGCCAGATATTCTCAGCAAGGAAAGAAAGATAAATGGCCAAGAGAATGCTCCAAACAAGCAGTGTGACAAATACATAATTCCAAAAACGTCTTCCCCATATGGAATTGAAAACAATCAGTACTATGCTTGCCACCGGAATCGCATAAATATATACCATCCATATCGGTAATTTTACTGATAAAAGACCAAGCACCACAAAAACGATGGTGGCGATAAGAAATACTAGCGAAGTAGAAAGAAGCGTGATGATAATATGGTTACGCCTTCTTTGTTTTGCGGCAGAGGGAGACTCTGGTGTCTCTTTAGCGTGCTCTTCCTCAAGCAAATAATCCACCGATACAAAGAACAAATCGGCGATTCTTTTAAGAACGGTCACATCAGGCAAAGACTCCGCTCTTTCCCATTTTGATACAGCTTTATCTGAATAATTTAATTTTTCCGCAAGCTCTGTCTGAGTCCAATTATTAGACTTTCTGAGTTCTATGATATTATTTGCGATAACAGATTTCGTATCTATCATAAAGCGTCGATGGCACCCCCGAAATTAACCTTTTCCAAGTATATCATAGTCCCTATTAACAATCAATTTGATAATCAAGCGCGAAGACACCGACTCTACCATTAGTAGAATTGATAAAAAATTGCTCTACGATTGTAAAACCTAAGGCTAGAGTGGCAAGACTGATGGAGTAGAGTGACTATATAGCGGTCTTATTATATGGTATTAATAAAACTACCTTAAGAAGATTATGGGTATTAAAGGAGAATAAGATTTTGAGTGAATATGTGTTGACCTGCTGTTCCACGGCAGATATGCCGGAAACTTTTTTTAAGGAAAGAAGCATTTCATACGTCTGTTTTCACTTTATCATGGATGGCAAAACATATCCGGATGATTTGGGAAGATCTATGTCGTTTGATGAATTCTATAAAAAGATGGTGGACGGGGCACAGACAAAAACGTCTCAGGTGAACGTGGAAGAATACAAAAGCTTTTTTGAGCCATTCTTAAAGCAAGGAAAAGACATATTGCATGTTAGCTTATCCTCTGGTATTTCCGGTGCGTACAACTCAGCAAAAATGGCCAGACTCGAGCTTAAGATGAAATACCCTGGACGAAAAATCGAAATCGTTGATTCGATGGGGGCATCTTCAGGATATGGACTGCTCATGGATATGCTTGCGGACCTGCGTGATAGCGGCGCTTCCTTTGATGAAGCATGGAACTGGGCATTAGACAACAGGCTTTTCATTCATCACTGGTTTTTCTCCTCGGATCTGACCTTCTATATCAAAGGCGGGAGAATCTCCAAAACGGCGGGCGTGTTTGGTACGTTGCTCAAAATCTGTCCGCTTCTCAACATGGACGCTGCCGGACATCTGGTTCCCCGGGAAAAGGTCCGCTCCAAAAAGAAGGTCATTAATGAAATTTTACAAAAAATGATCAAGCACGCAAGAGACGGTGTGAATTACAGCGGCAAGTGCTTTATTTCACATTCTGCGTGCTCTGAAGACGCAAGAACCGTCGCCGATATGATAGAGAGCATGTTTCCAAACCTTAATGGAAAAGTGATGATAAACAGCGTGGGTACCGTTATCGGATCGCATACCGGCCCCGGCACGGTGGCGCTGTATTTTGTTGGAGATGAAAGAGAATGAAAAAGGCTGCCTATGTCATTCGGATTATCACAGTCGCACCGGTCATGGCTCTTGTGCTGCTGCTTATATTATATCTGCGTGCGCCGCAAACGTTTGGGAATACGCTTGTTTTTGTAATGACAGTATTTTTCTTGGTGGTGCTTCCGCTGCTGGCCTATCCGCTTCAGCCGCTAGTCAAAAAGTATAAAGACAAAGGGCGCGAAGGTCAAAGAACGCTTGCTCTTATATTTGCCGTAGCGGGATATATCATCGGCTTCGTTTCAGCTCTTGTAATGAATGCGCCAAGCGATGTACTGATCATTTATATATCCTACATGATATCCGGTTTACTGGTGGCGGTGGCGAATAAAGTGTTTCACTTTAAAGCAAGCGGACATGCGTGCGGCGTCACAGGCCCGTTTATGTTGCTCGTTTATTTCGGGCAGACGATAGGATTCATAGGTTTGGGCGTGCTGTTGATGGCATGGCTGGCCAGCATTTATATGAAGCGGCATACATGGCCGCAGCTGCTTGCCGGGACTGCTATACCATTCGCCGCGTTGGGATTTGTGCTGATTTTATCGTTGGGTTAACATTTTATAAGTTAATATATACCAAAACGCTTATCGTTAAGATAGGTGTTTTTATTATATTTTGTATTAAAATAAAGATACAGAGCGATATTTAAAAATTAAGATAATCTGACTTCGAGACATGGGAACAGAAAACTGTTAAAATAGTTACTAAAGACTTAAGACAAAGCACATAGGAGTAGATCAATGGAAAAGTACTTGAATGCCAGCGAGGTGGCAGAGCTTTCGCAGCGGATTGCGCATAGAATCCGTATAAAGGCGCCAACAGCGGAAGAAATAAGCACGGCTCTTAAGAAAAAAGGAAACCCGCCTCAGTACATATCTGATGGATACAAGCAGCTATGGGTCGAAAAGCTCTACATTGCGTACAGCACGATTGATGACCCAATGGTATATTATGCTTATGTGACGGATAAGCATATTTTTGAGGAAGATCAGTCTTATCAGAACGCATCGTTTTCGCGCAAAAATCTCATCGATCTGCCGAGGGACATCAGCGATCAGTTTAAGTTTGCTCTTCAAATCATGATCGAAGATAACAAAAACTATGCGATACTAGAAAATGTGTAGATTTACCAAATGCGTTCATTTTCTGTGCTTTCAATAAAGTCTTATATGACAGAATAGAAAAAAGGATATTTATCTATAAATGATCAAAAAGGTATCGATTATCGGTTTGGGCGCTTTGGGCGTGTTATACGCACATCATCTGTCGCAAAAAATGCCGAAACAAGATTTAAGAATTGTGGCCGATCAAGTCAGAATCGGCAGGTACACAAAAGATGAGGTTTACTGTAATGGCTTAAAGTGTGAATTTCAATATGTAACGCCTGAGCAAAATGCGGAACCGGCAGATCTGTTGATTTTCGCGGTTAAGTTTAATAATCTTGAGGAAGCGATCGAAGCGGTTCGCGGCCACGTCGATGATAACACGATCATCATTTCTTTGCTCAACGGCATTGCCAGTGAGGAAGTGATCGGTCAGACATACGGGTTGGAGAAAATTGTTTATTGTGTGGCGCAGGGCATGGACGCTGTAAAAGTCGGCAACTCGCTCACATATGCCAATAAGGGTTTGCTGTGCATTGGAGACCGCGAGCCCAATGTCGTTTCGCATAACACGAAATCAGTGGATGATTTTTTGGCCGATATGGAAGTTCCCCATACCGTTGAGACACAGATGTACAGAAAGCTCTGGAACAAGTTTATGGCCAATGTGGGCATCAATCAATCGCTCGCGGTGTACGGGGGCAAATATAAAGACGTTCAACAGGAAGGCGAGGCCAGAGATGTCATGATGGCCGCCATGCGTGAGGTAATCGCGCTGTCGGAAAAAGAAGGTATTTGTTTAAATGAGGACGACTTGCAGTATTGGCTCAGGATTATTAGCCAACTCAGTCCGGAAGGTAAACCATCAATGAGACAGGATGTGGAAGCGCAACGCTTTAGCGAACTTGAGCTTTTTTCCGGAACGGTGCTTAAATTGGGCAAAAAGCATGATATACAAACGCCTGTGAATCTGATGCTGTATAAAAAAATCAAAGAAATAGAAAATATCTATTAAGCGAGACGGGCGATAACGATGATTGGCTAAATATTGAAGAAAACCAGCATGATGCTGGTTTTCTCAAGACGATGGTTACTGCTTTTTGGCATAAGTACCGCAGTCGGTTTCCGATGTGCTGTTCGCGTCTCTGGGCATCACCTCAATACAGTCCGCGGTGCATTGGTCACCGTTCATATAATAATAACATGATTGGACCTGACACTTAATTCCCGGGTTGGCATGGTTCATTTTGTGTGATTGCATGCTGAATTTCCTCCTTGTGTTTTTATTTATTTTGCCCATGAGATTCTTTTGAGTATGCATTTAGAAATTATTACTATGCAAATCAGCAACATGATAAATATTTACATTTTATAAATGAGCGATATTATTTCAAAAAGAAAATGGGATGAGGAACTCCTTAAACAGATGATTGACAAACGGCAAAAGAAAATCATATAATAGCTAAGCAGAGGGAGTAACTGACCTGAACAAAGGGATTAAAGTCGTCATCTCGGAACTTAAAATTTTCCCGGCTTTAATGATAGATATCCAGTGAGACTCTTCAAAGAATGAAACTAATTTTGGTTTTTTCTTTGTGGAGTTTTTTTATTTTTAATCTAAGGAGAATACTGAATGGATGCATTTATTTTTGGCTGTCTGGACGCGTTACCGACGATTGTTTTGGCAGTCATTATCGCTGGCATGCTTTTTGTTTTAAGTAAAGGAGCCGATATTCTGGTTGATCAGGCGGTCAGTCTCTCGCTTCAATGGGGCGTTCCCAAGATGGTGATTGGCGCAACCATTGTTTCTCTGGGAACAACGCTTCCGGAGGCAACAGTATCTGTGCTGGCAGCAATCAACGGCAATCCGGATTTGGCGCTAGGCAATGCGATAGGTTCAGTCATTGCCGATACCGGTCTTATTATCGGCCTGGCCGCTCTCATAGGTAAACTGCCGGTCGATCAGGTTATAGTCAAGCGACAGGGAAGAATTCAAGTTGCAGCCGGATTTTTGCTTGCTCTTGTGAGCCTGCCCTTTTTTACACACGGCCAAGGGAATATCAGCCAATGGATGGGAGGAATATTCATTGTATTGCTCATCGTCTACATTTATTTCTCAATTAGATGGACAAAAACACCCGCGCTTAATCAAGGCAGCTTGCAAAGCGGAGATTTAGACGATAAAGATCAAAAAAAATCCCCGTTGGTTATTCAATTGCTTAAACTCTTTGGCGGCGTGTTTCTTGTGATTGTATCGTCCAAGATTCTCATTCCAACTGTTGAGATTACTGCGGTGCGCATCGGAATTCCCCAAAGCATAATTGCAGCGACGCTGGTGGCGCTGGGCACAAGCCTGCCGGAGCTTGTCACGGCGATTACAGCTGTGCGCAAGGGGCACGGAGAACTTGCCATCGGCAATGTTGTTGGCGCTGATATCCTCAATGTGCTGTTTGTTGTGGGAAGTGCGGCCGCTGTGACATCCGGCGGATTGGATGTGCCGCTTAGCTTCTATAAACTGCAGATACCGGCGATGCTTATCATTCTCGTCATATTCAGACTGTTTTCAAGAGGTAAAAACGAAAAGATTACAAAGCCGGAAGGCTTGACTCTGTTAATGATCTATGTTGCTTATATTGTATTAAGCTACACGTGGCTTCGTGCCTGATATTGGTATCAGGCATTTTCAGGCTTGTCAGTTTTTTTGCCCCTGTCTCTGATTTTCACATAAATCAAGCAGATCAATAATACGATTCCGCCGTATCCGACCACCGGATATAAGTATTTCACAAGATTGGAGAATCCAAATTGGCTCGCGACCAATGCGATTAATGTGGCAGCAATCACAATGATTCTGCCCTTGCGGGGATTCTTCGATATATCTGTGATACGAGATGTAAAACCATAGAGAGAACCGACAGCTGTGGTATAGACTTCCGCAATGAGTATGACGGCATAAATGATTTGTATAATAGAAGATATGCCCCCGGCGATAAACAGCATGGGAACCTCAAGCTTTTGTATGCTTTCGATATGGCCTGATAACGCAAGATAGATCATGATGGAACCGACACCCAACCCGATTCCGCCTAAGATCGCGCCGTTTCTGATGGCTTTTCTATGTCGCGCTTCAACGCCAAGAGGCCCAAGAACCGCAATAGAAATAACGGTATTATATGAGACGTATAAGAAAGCTGCCAACAGCCAGTTTGATATCAGCCCGTTATCTCCGGCATTGACAACGGCAGCTGTCAAATCAGGCGGTGCGATGATGATTGAATAAATGCTCGTACCGGCTACAGCAAGCAATAAGAACGGCACAACAAAGCTGATCGAATTGATAACCCCGTTTATTCCTGTGAGTACAGTGACGGCCGTCAGCACGGCCATAATGATATTTCCAATCCAGCTTGGCAGATGGAATTGCTGCGTAAACAGAGCACCCGTTCCGGCGATCATGGCTGTGAGTGCGCCAAAAAGAAAAAAGGTGATAATGATGTCGATAATTGTTCCAATGACTTTTCCGCCCGAATATCTGATGATCTCAAGATGAGAACGAGCATTCAGCTTCTTTCCCAGGTCAATAATAATATATCCAAAGACGACAAACATGATAGTCGTGAGAATAAGGCCTGCGAGTCCTAATGCGCCAAACCTAGAAAAGAACTGCAACACCTCCTGTCCAGTGGCAAACCCAGCTCCCACGATAGTGCCGATGTATGTGGCTGCAACTTTGAAAGTTGAGACTCCTTGCTTTTGCACTGTACTAACCGCCTTTTCTATTCTGCTTTTTATTATTTCTCATGTGCGAAGAATTATCATATAATTAAACATTTTTCAGACTGTTTAGATGTCGCTGTTAATTAATATTGTATCTGATATAATAATTAATATATTGCTACGGCAAGCAAATATATCGAGGCAATGACTTCGGCTGGAAAAACAGTTTATTCTACAATACAATTAAAAGAGAAGGTTAATGGCAACATATATTTTAAAAAATTCTAAAACAGTTAAGCGCATGATGGCATTGGGGCTCATGTTGATATTTATTGCGGCTGTATTGGCAGGGTGCGGAAAGCGAGCAGACGACTCGCAAATCATCGAATCGACACCTTCCCACACAGCCAATCATCATGATTTTTCTGTGATGTTTATCAATGTCGGGCGAGCAGATGCAACGCTCATTCAGATTGACGGTGGGTCATACCTCATTGATACGGGTGAAAAGTCGTCGGTTCCGTCACTTTTTGCAGCATTGTCGATATTAAACGTGCAGAAAATAAAGGGCGTTTTTCTTACACATACGCACAGCGACCATATCGGTGGAATGGAGGCGCTTGCAAAAAGATACGAAATAGATACGCTCTATTCCGCCGAGATTTCAGAATATAATAAAGACGGTAAGAATAAAATCGAACAACTGGCGAAGGATCTATCAATTCCTCATATTAAGCTTGCGGCGGGGGACATAGCAGAACTGACACCTGAGGTGGGTTTTGATGTGCTCGGTCCGCTTGAATACAACAGTGATGATGATAATGACAACTCACTTATACTCAAACTCTTGATAAACGGAAAAATATTTCTCTTTACCGGCGACATGCAATTCCCGGAAGAGACAACACTGCTTGACGCAGGCATTGATGTGTCTGCGGATGTACTCAAAGTAGGCAACCACGGAAACCCTGATGCGACGTCAAAGGAATTTGCGTTGGCTGTATCGCCTGAAATCGCCTTTATATCCACGGACACATCGGTTGATGAAGACTCCGCCAATGAACGCGTGATATCAGCATTGCAGGACGCACGGGTTTTTATAACGCAGGATAGTTCAGTTGGATTTTTAGTCACCATCGGTGCAGACGGGGAAATAGAGGTGAAAAATCCTCAACCTGAAAAAACCAGAGCCAAGATTGAAATACTTGAACTCAATAAAGACGACCAAGAAGTAACGCTGATTAATAACGGTGAAGATGCTGATATTTCCGGATATCTGATATTTTCAGAAAAAGGCTCTGAAGTCTATGTATTTCCTGAAGGCACTTATATAAAAACGAAAGAAACGCTGACTGTGGCATGTAAAGGCGGTCAGGGCGATTTATTATGGGATGATAAAAAAGTATGGCATACCAAAAAAGAAGATGCGGCGATACTTTATGATCGTTATGGAAATGAGTTGTCGAAAAAGCGGTAAAGCGGCATAAGTAAGGCAGTTAAATGAAATTGTGTTTTCAACGATTTATAAAATGAAAAATGTATTAATGGACATAATAGTCTTGGAGGTGATTATTTTTGAGAGATAGAAAAATGAAAGGCATCGACGAAAAGAAGAAGGCAAAGAAAAAATATAAAAATCGCGAAGAACAGACTTATGATAGGGAAAACAGTCCGGAGCAAAACGGAGAGGATTTCTGATCCACTGGAGCTGTGAAGGATAGCTTACTTGATTGTGATTAATGAATCCGCCAAAGACAGCTTATCTGATTCACATTTAGAACCTGTTGAACGGTGAAAAAAATCTTTTAATACAGCTATCGCGGCCACAAATAGATATAATAATGACGTGTTATTATAATTGTGGCTGTGGTGCTGTTTTTATGTCAGCTAAAACAGATGAATCAAAAAAATGACGGCTGCCAGAAAAACAATACTCAATATAAGAATGCATACTCCTGTTACAACGAGTCTTTTCATAAAGTCACCCCATTATCTTTATATGCTAAACGGAGTGACAGGGATACAATTCTCTTTTTTTTAGCCGTTTTCTATCGAATCATTTAAAAATGTGGGTAGAAACGTGGGTAGTAAAATCGTATTTTTTCAAATTTAAGTACATTTTTTAATAGACATGTTTCCTCAAAAAAATAGAAAAAACCCCGATGAACACAGGGTTTTCTTAATATTGGCGGAGAAGGAGGGATTTGAACCCTCGCACCGGTTACCCCGATCTACTCCCTTAGCAGGGGAGCCCCTTCAGCCGTACTTGGGTACTTCTCCAAAACCAGCGGAAACTAGTACATTATAAAAGAATCATTCCGTACTGTCAACACATACAAGAGAAATGTTTTGTTGATTTTTTTAGCGTTACAGTCTGTTCACACATAAAGAATAATCTGTTATAATATGTTAAATTATTTACAAATGAAGATTATATGAAAAAAGTTTTTAGTCTGGTTGCAGTTATCGCGCTTGTTACTTTTTTTTTACGCCATCTGCTCTTGCATGTACCGTATTTAGCGAAACTGATGGACAAGATGTATTCTTTGGGAACAACGAAGACTGGCTGGAAAGGGATACGTTTATATGGTTTATACCTGCCAATCAGAAAGAGTATGGCAGGGCATGTGTTGGTTTTGAGAACGCACACCCGCAGGGGGGACTGAACGATCAGGGCCTTGCTATCGATTGGGTGGCTTTTAAAAACGCCACTGATGACAATTTGGCACCGACGCTCGATACCAAGCAAAGCTACATTGGAGACATCAATGATGCATTGCTCAGTACATGTGCCAATGTCAATGATGTGATTGCATTCTATCAAAAATACAACGATGTCAATACCGGATATGCCACGTTTTATGCCGCAGATAAATCGGGTGATTCAGTCAAAATAACGTGGGATTTTGCAGAGGGCGAGTTAAGTGTGAATAGGTCTTCTGCAGAGTTTAACAGCTTAGGGTATGGGGCGAATGTGATCAATTCAATGTTTTTATCACAGCAGACTATATCCAAATCTATGGCGCTCGATATGCTTAAAGCATCTGCGCAGACAGAGCTAACCCTATATTCGAATATATTTGACCTAAACACAGGAGAAATCACACTCTACCATAATCAGAACTTTGATCATGCTGTCTGGCTCAAGCTTTCTGACGAATTATGCAAGGGGCCGCATATTGTGTCTATTGCCTCGTTATTTGGCAGTATAAGCCTTATGGGAGATGATGTCATCAATCCGCAGACTTTATTGCCAGTTTATATCCGCATCCTCATATATGCTATGGGTGCTTGTATGCTCTTCAGCAGCGTCTATTTCATTATTTCGTTAATCAAAGACAAGCAGCGTACGAAAATAAAAATGACGACGCATCTAACCGCTATTATCGCAGGCATCGATGCTGTCGTCATATTGACTGTTATGTATTTTCGGTGGAGCTTTTTGCTTGGTTACGGCTTTGAAATTCTCGGTACATTGCCGCATATACTTGCATGGGTGCTTGTGGTAGCCTCGTTGCTGCAAGCCGCATTGTGTATTATTGTCTTTATAAAAAAGCACCTTACAAAATCAAACCGTATTATATACCTTATATCGTCTATTCTGCTGCTTATTATTTCAGCAGAAATGCTGTTAAGCGGGCTTTTTACGCTTTTAAACCTTATCAGTTATATACACGGCGGCCATGGCTCAGCATCTTATCATACCAACCATCAATTCGGCATATGATAACTCGCTCATAATCGGAAGACGCGTGAATATGATAACCGTTGCCAAGGTAAATGCCGATATGACCGATTATCCCCGGTCTGGTATCGGAATGATAAAACATCAGGTCACCTGGCTTCAGTTGGTCTCTAGGAACGTACGGCCAATCCTCATTTTTACTGTAGCTGTTTGCTGTTCTTCTGCCGATGCTGTATCCCACCTGCCTTAAGCAATACCACACATACCCGGAGCAATCGAATGTATCGGGGCCTTCCGTGCTCCAAACATACGGTTTGCCCTGCTGCTTAAGTGCAATATCAAGGAAAGCTCTGATACGCGGATCGGACACTTCCGGGAGGTCGGGACCGGAACCGGGCTTTATACCAAGAATGTCAAGACGAATCGTTGTATAATCGGCAATGGATATTTTACCGTCTTCATTCATATCACAAGCCGTTCTGTAAACGTCAGTCAGTGCTTTTAAACCAAGTATGTCAAGACGCGTCACAGTATAGTCTGAAACGGAGACATCGCCATCACCGTTGCCGTCACCTGTCACAACGATTTTCAACGCATCACGTTCCGCACCGCCTAGATTAAGCTTGATACTCATGCCCGTCGCTATTGTCGTATCTGAACAAGGTTTGCCGGCAGAGTCGCAAATGGTCAGATCAGATGTATTGTTGCTTATGTTTTTGAGGAAATCATTTAATGCTGTCTTTTTGGGAATACCCTTAATGATGCCTTTCGACCTATCTATGGAGTACTTTTGTACTTCAATATTAAAACGTTTGACAGTCACTGCACATTCGGAAGATAAACTGTTGTCATGATCTGATTTTGCGGTGATTGTTGCTGTGCCAGGCGCAACGCCGCTCACCGTACCGTTATCCACAGTGGCAATGCTTGTATCGCTGGACGTCCAAATGAGGTCTTTATTCTTAGCATCCTCCGGCGCGACGGTGGCATTGAGAACAGTTGTTTTACCAGCGCCTACCAAGGCCTTATCAGTGTCCAAAGATACACTATCAACAGGAATAGGGGTTTGTGGATCGAAAATCACTCCGGTATTCGCTGATTCATCATATTCTCCCAAGGAAGTAACAAGCGTATCGATCACTGTTTTATCATCATTTCCATCCGCGATAATGAGATAATTATTCGATACATCGAGTCGCTTTAATGTTGGGGGATTTGTTGTTGGCGGGGTTGTCCCAACTAAGGGCAAAAGCTTGCTGATATCTCTGATTTTGTTGCTTTGCAAATTGATGGATGTAACGCCTACGGCATGCTCCAATCCCGTGATGTCTGAAATATTCTTTTCAGAGAGATCAAGCTCGCCGGTTAATGCCTCAATACTGTCCTGAGTCACTTCTCCGCCGATGATCGTACCTAGCGCATTTTTCAGATTGTCATCGGGAACGACAGCATCCTCAGCCAATGCGGAATAGATACTCGCTGCAAAAACGATCATAAAGGCGGCGATGGTGACAACGGCGATTTTACGTTTTTTAATGTGAATAGTCATGTCAGTACGCATCCTGTCATAGATTTGTAATATATATTATATATTCTTACAAAATACAGCACATGTCAAGAACTAAATACAATAATTCTTTAGATATAAAGATAAAGATTATCTTTATTATTTATAAACACAATTTTTAAGCATTAAAACGGAGAAGATGAGACGGATTGGGTAACAAACCTATATATATCTTTTAATACGTTTATTGATATATTTTGAAGGGCTTGTTTGACTCAGTCGGATTTTCGTTCCATGAATACCATCAAAACGCCATCGAGCGTGTCTGAATCTATTTGCTTATAACCAAGCTTGCGATAAAAGCAAACAATATGGGGAATATCCTTGCTGATATAAAGCATAAACCGATGGCAGTCTTTGCAGCTTTCATGAACAGCGTGCATAAGCGCTTTGCCAATACCTTTGCTTTGGTGGTCTGGCAGGACAACGAGCTTGCCGATATGACAGTTGTGACGATCGTCGACATATATGCGAACACTGCCGACGATACGCCCATCCAGCGTATATTTTAAGAAAATCCAACTGTCATATTCAGCCTCGATTTGTGGCAGCGTTTGTGTCATCGGCTGAAGTTCAGTCTGATTCAGTAAAGAGGCAATAGGGGCAAACGCGGCTTTTTGCACGCTTAGTATGTCAGGCAAATCTGTACGAAGCGCTTTTTCAATGATTCCTTTCATATTATTATATATCTCCTAATTAAGGTTATCTCCATGCTTAGTCCATGGTCTTCCCTTCAAAAGCGACGCGGCGCTTCAAGTCTTCCATAAGCACGGCAAATTGTGTAAGGTCGAGCGATTGAGCACCATCCGAGAGCGCCCGTGCAGGATCGTTGTGCGTTTCGATAATCAGACCGTCAGCGCCCACTGCGATAGCCGCGCGCGAAAGCGCAGGCACAAGGCTTCTTATACCTGCCGCGTGGCTGGGATCGACCATAACGGGTAAATGAGATTTTTGTTTGAGCAGCGGCACTGCCGAAAGATCGAGGGTGCTGCGCGTCATGGTCTCAAAAGTGCGGATGCCGCGCTCACAGAGTATGACGTTGGGGTTTCCGGAAGCAACGATATATTCGGCACTCATGAGAAATTCCTCAATTGTATTGGAAAAACCTCGCTTTAATAGTATGGGCTTTTGTAAGCGCCCTACCTCTCGCAGCAAATCAAAATTCTGCATATTCCGAGTACCAATCTGTATCATATCAACCTGTTCAAACAACGGAAGCTGCGTCTGGTTCATGATTTCTGACACAATGGAAAGTCCTGTCTGCTTTTTTGCGGCAAGCAGCAGCTTTATGCCATCTTCTCGGAGGCCGGGAAAGGCGTAAGGCGACGTGCGCGGCTTAAACGCGCCTCCGCGCAGCATGGAAGCGCCGCTTGCCTTGACGGACTGAGCCACCTTAATGATCTGCGCTTCGCTCTCCACAGAACAGGGGCCAGAGATCACATGAAAATGGCCTTCACCCATCGTCACGCCATCCACCTGTACAAATGTGTTTTCAGGATGCACGGTGCGATTGACGGCTTTATAAGGCTCTGTGACGCGCCGACCGTATTCCACAATATCGTTTGTATGCACCACATGATCAAGATCAACAGTAGCGGTGTTGCCGATAAGACAGACGACTGTATGCTCTGTGCCCTTGCTGAGTATCGTCGAAAATCCGACAGCTTCGAATGTCTGGATAAACGCTTCAATTTGATGTTTGGGCACATCGTGCTTCATGACAAAAACCATTTACTATTCTCCTGCGGATTGCACCGCCTGCTTCATTTTTCGGACATATCCGGCAACGGGCTCAACGCTGTTCGTACCATGCTGAGCCACGAGTTTGACAATCGCGCTGCCCACAATCGCGCCGTCGGCAATGGCAGCCATCTCTCGTGCCTGGTCGGGTGTGGAAATGCCAAAGCCGATGGCGCAGGGAATATTACGCACGGCTTTGACCTGTGCGATCATGTGGTTTATATCCGTTGTGATCTGACTTCGCACGCCCGTCACACCAAGTGATGAAACGCAATATACAAAGCCCTCTGTTTCAGTTGCAATCTGACTGATACGCGCTTCGGATGTCGGCGCGATCAGCGAAATGAGCTTGACATCTTGGGCACGGCACGCAGGGGCAAGCTCTTCTTTTTCCTCGAACGGCAGGTCAGGCACAATCACAGCATCCACGCCGCATTCCCGGGAATTCTTCATAAATTTCTCCGCACCATAGACGAATATGGGATTCACATATGTCATGAACGCGAGCGGCACATCGGTTTTTTCGCGCAGTCTGCGTACCATATCAAAAATACCGTCCGTGGTGGTGCCTGCGGCTAGTGCACGTTCGTCGGCCTGCTGGATCACCGTACCTTCCGCAACGGGATCAGAGAAGGGGATGCCCAGCTCGATAAGATCGGCGCCAGCTTCGGCCATGCTTAGTACAAGCTGCTCAGTGAGGTCAAGGTTCGGATCGCCTGCTGTCACAAACGGTATAAACGCCTTGCCGTTTTCAAACGCTTTATGCAGTTTATTCATGGATATTTACCCCCCTGTAACGTGCGATTGCGGCCACGTCTTTATCACCGCGCCCCGAGAGATTAACGACGATAATCTTATCCTTGTTCATAGTCGGCGCTAATTTTTGTAAATACGCCACGGCGTGTGCACTTTCAATCGCGGGGATGATGCCCTCGGTACGTGAAAGATACTCAAACGCGCAGACAGCTTCTTCGTCGGTCACCGACACATATTCAGCGCGTCCCGTATCAAATAGGTTCGCATGCTCCGGCCCAATGCCCGGATAGTCAAGCCCCGCCGATATGGAATGAACGGGGGCGATCTGCCCGAACTGATCCTGACAGAAGTAAGACTTCATGCCGTGGAATATGCCGAGCGTACCCGTGGCGATGGTGGCTGCTGTCTTGGGCGTGTCGGCTCCGAGCCCCGCTGCTTCGCAGCCGATGAGACGCACCTCTGTGTTGGGTATAAAGTCGTAGAACAGCCCCATAGCATTGCTGCCGCCGCCCACACACGCGACAACCGCGTCCGGCAGCACGCCTTCGGCTTCAATAAGCTGCTGGCGCACCTCTTTGCCGATAATGCTTTGAAAATCGCGCACAATGGTGGGGAAGGGGTGCGGCCCCATCACCGAACCCAGCACGTAGTGCGTATCGTCTAAACGTGATGTCCATTCGCGCATGGCTTCGTTGACGGCGTCTTTGAGCGTCTGCGTGCCGCTTGTAACGGCATGCACTTTCGCACCGAGCAGCTCCATACGGTAAACGTTAAGCACCTGCCGCTCCGTGTCTTCCTTGCCCATATATATTTCGCATTCCATATCCATGAACGCCGCGGCTGTCGCAGTCGCCACGCCATGCTGACCCGCACCTGTTTCTGCGATGACGCGTGTCTTGCCCATCTTCTTAGCGAGCAGCACCTGCCCAAGCACATTGTTAATCTTGTGCGACCCCGTATGGTTGAGGTCCTCGCGTTTGAGATATATTTTCGCGCCGCCAAGATCACGCGTCATCTTTTCCGCGAAATAAAGCAGTGACGGTCTGCCTGCGTAAGTACGCAGCAGCGTATCAAATTCGTCACAGAACGCGATATCGTGACGGTAATGCTCATAGGCTTCTTCAAGCTCTATCACGGCATTCATCAGTGTTTCGGGGATGAACTGCCCGCCGTGTTTCCCAAAACGTCCTTTGCTCAATTGTTTTCACTCCTTACTAGGCGGACAAGCTCTATTATTTTTTGCCTGTCCTTCTTGCCTTGTGTTTCTGCGCCGCTGCTCACATCCAGACAATATGGTCTGTGACTTGCGGCTTTTCTGATATTGGCAGTGTTTAAACCTCCTGCCAGAAAATAAGGTTTATCCAGATTGGGAATCAGCGACCAGTCAAACACATGACCGCTGCCGCCTTGTTTATCTTTAAGCCATGTATCAAGCAGCAGATAGTCACAGTCTATGGATTGTGACTCAATAATCTGCTTGGTGCTTTGTACGCGTACCGCTTTGATGATGGGCACGGTCACAGCTTTTTTCAGCTTTTTGATATAGTCCGCGTCTTCGCTGCCGTGAAGCTGCACCATATCAATGACGCCATCTTGGCACATCGCTGATATAATTTCGATTGCGGCATCCACAAACACGCCCACTGCCTTTATGTGCGATTTCAATCTTTGCTTAAGTACTGCTGCCTGTATAAAGCTGACCTGTCTTGTGCTTTTTGCGAATACAAAGCCGATATAATCAGGCGTGGCTTCATTGACGGCATCGATGTCGCAGGGGCGTGAGAGGCCGCATATCTTGATCTTGCTCATAGGTCACCGCCTTTACGAAGCGCATTGAGTGCAGTTCTTCTGTCGTTGCTTCGCATCAGCGTTTCGCCAATCAGTACCGCATCGACTTGAGCTTCGCTGAGTCTCTTGATATGGTCGCTGGTTTTGATGCCGCTTTCCGCGACGAACAGCACGTCCTTAGGGACAAGCCGCCTTAGTTTTTCACACGTCTCTAGATTCACCTCAAATGTTTTCAAGTCACGGTTGTTAACGCCGACAATTCGTGCACCTGCATGCAATGCGGATTCCACCTCCTGCGCCGTATGCGCTTCCACAAGCGCGGAAAGCCCAAGTTCATCACAGATGCCCAAATACTTGCGTATTGTCTCCGTATCAAGCAGCGCACAGATCAACAGCACCGCATCAGCGCCGATCGATTTTGCCTCATAGATCTGGAATTCATCAATCGTAAAATCCTTGCGGAGCAACGGAAGGCTGCTAAGAGCTCGAATATCCGAAAGGTACATATCCCGTCCCTGAAAATACGCTGGTTCGGTGAGCACCGATATTGCGCTCGCACCCGCGGCTTCGTAATCCAAAGCAATCTCGAGATATGGAAAATCGGGGGAGATAAGTCCTTTGGACGGGGATGCTTTTTTCACTTCACAGATAAACGACATGCCGGACGTATGCAACGCCTTCTCAAATGCATATTCATTTTTTGGCATACTAAATCCGCGTTTTTTCATGACGTCGAGAGAAATAATAGATTTGGCCGCTTCGACGCGTCGTCTCGTGGCTGCCGCTATGGTATCAAGTATCATAATGCTTCGTTCGTTGCATCTGCGAACGCCTCCATCTTTTTCATCGCCTCGCCGCTGTTGATTGTCTGCCCGGCAAGTTTAATTCCGTCAGCGAGATTGTCCGCTTTGCCCGCCATATACAGGCAGGCGCCTGCGTTGAGAAGTATCACATCACGTTTGGGCCCTTTGTTGCCAGAGAGTATAGCGCGTGCGATTTCTGCATTCTGAGCCGCATCACCGCCGACAAGGTCTTCAGGCTTGCAGAGATTAAATCCGTAATCCCTTGGATCAAGTACATAATGTGTCAGCGTATCGCCGTTGATTTCGCATACTTGCGAGGTGGCGGTCAGCGATATTTCGTCGAGACCGTCATTGCCGTGCACTACCATCGCGCGTCTCACGCCAAGGTTCTTCAGCGTTTTCGCAAGCGGATCAATCAGTTTCTCGTCATACACGCCAAGCAGCTGTATGGTCGCCGCTGCGGGGTTGGAAAGCGGTCCTAAAATGTTGAATATCGTACGCGTGCCCATTTCGCGGCGCACAGGTGCAGCATGCTTCATCGAAGCGTGGTAGCCGGGTGCGAACATGAAGCAAAGCCCAACATCGGCCAGAATTTTGGCACTTTGTTCTGCGGACAGATCCAGCCGTGCGCCGAGCGCCTCAAACAGATCGGCGGCGCCGCATTTGCTGGATACACTGCGGTTCCCGTGCTTGGCGACGGGGACGCCAGCCGCCGCGATGACGAATGCCGAAACCGTGGAAATATTAAACGTATACGTTTCGTCTCCGCCGGTACCGACAATTTCGAGCACTTCCATGTCGTGCGGCAGCCGTGTACAGCATTCACGCATGACACTTGCGCATGCAGTAATCTCGTCGATGCTTTCGCCTTTCATGCGAAGGGCGGTTAAAAACGCCGCGATCTGCGCGGGTGTGGCCTCGCCTTGCATGATTTCATACATAGATGCTTTGGCGGTTTCATATGACAGATCATTTTTGTCAATGGCCTGCCGAATGGCTTCCTGTATCATTTTCGTCCTCCTTCCAGAGATAAAAAGTTTTTTATTATCACGTCCCCTTGGGGCGTCAGTACGGATTCGGGATGGAACTGCAGCCCGTAAACATGGAATTGCTTATGGAAAACAGCCATTATTTCACCTAAACTATCTTTTGCGATAACATCCAGCTCATCAGGTACGGTTTCGCTCCGAGCAATCAGAGAATGATAGCGTGCCGCATCAATATGTTCAGAAAGTCCTGCAAACAGCAGATTGCGGGTGTCCAGCTTGATACGGCTCTTCTTTCCATGCATGAGCTGCCGCGCGTGAGTGATATCTGCGCCGTACACTTCACAAATAGCCTGATGACCGAGACAAACGCCGAGTAACGGTATCTCACCGCCAAGCGAGCGGATCACATCCTCGCAAATGCCCGCATCCTTGGGGTAGCCGGGCCCGGGGGAGAGCATGATGTGCGAGGGGTTCAGCTTGCGAATATCTTCAACGTTTAATCCGTCGTTGCGCACCACGCTGATGTCAGGATTGATGCCTGCGGTCAGTTGATACAGGTTATAGGTAAAGCTGTCATAGTTATCAATTAATAAGATCATTCGTCATCCACCTCATTTGCGCGTTGTATCGCATTGATCACGGCAAGCGCTTTGTTGCCGGATTCCTCGTATTCGCGTTCTGGCACACTATCAGCCACGATGCCGCCGCCTGCCTGAACGCTCACAATGCCGCCGCGCTTGACAGCCATGCGTATGGCAATGCAGGTATCCAGATTGCCGGTAAAGTCGATATATCCAAGCGCGCCGCCGTAGATGCCTCGCGGCGTCTGTTCCAGCTCTTCAATAATTTCGCAAGCGCGGATCTTGGGCGCGCCCGAAAGTGTACCGGCAGGAAGTATGGCTTCCACCGCATCCAGCGCGTCACGATCCGGTGAGATATCGCTTTCCACCCTGGACGCAATGTGCATGATCTTGGAGTAGCGGTGGATCATCATATAATCCATGACCTCGACAGAAGAGATTTTTGAGATTTTTCCCAAATCGTTGCGGGCGAGATCAACGAGCATGTTGTGTTCTGAAAGTTCCTTTTCATCCGCCAGCAGGTCTTCTTCAAGCGCCATATCTTCTTTATCCGTATTCCCGCGCGGCCTTGAGCCCGCCACGGGGAATGTGGCAAGCCGACCTTTTTGCAGCCGCACGAGCGTTTCTGGCGACGTGCTCATGACCTCGAGATCGTCGATATGCATGTAAACCATGTATGGCGACGGATTGATGGTTCTGAGTACGCGGTATGCGCCCAAAAGACTTCCCGAATACGCACTGCTGAACCGGCGCGAGATGACCGCCTGAAAGATATCGCCGTCATGTATATATGCTTTCGTCTTTTCTACCATATCGCAGTATTCGGCCTTGGATACGTTGCATGCGAATTCCGGCTTTTCTTCGCTTCGCATGCGGGGCAGCGGTTCACGGCTTTGAATAATGCGCACGATTTTTTCAATCTCGGTCACTGCGCGGCCGTAGTTCTCCAGCACATTGTCCGCGCTCATGTTGACGACAATACATATCTTCTGCTTGAAGTGGTCATAGGCAATCACCTTGTCAAACAACATGAGATCAAAATCATTGCCGTCACCCTTAGAAAGCTTTAATACAGGCTCTGCATATCCGATCATTGAGTAGGAAAAGTATCCCACGAAGCCCCCTGTGAACGGCGGCATATCCGGCAGCGACGGTGCATGGTAGCTTTTTAGAAGTGAGCGTACAACGTCGAGCGGCTTATCCGTCTCAATTGTTTTGTTTTCATCCCCTTCAATGGTGACGGTGCCGTTGCTGCAGGTTACGCGCATCACGGGATCCAGCCCGAGGAACGAGTAACGCGCCCACTTCTCGCCGCCCTCCACGCTTTCCAACAGAAAATAACGTCGGCTCAGCTGCGCGAGTTTTCGCAGCAGCGTGATGGGGGTAATGACATCCGCGTATACTTCCTTGCATATGGGGATCGTGTTATACGTCTTCGCAAGCTCCTCAATCGTCTTGCTGTCAGGTCGTATCATATTTATCACTTCTTCATCTTGATGGAGATGAAACGCTCCTTTCCAGTGTTTTTAGGGTTTTGCTGAAACAAAAAAAGCCTTTGCCCCCGGTTAAGGGACAAAAGCTGTAAGCTTCTGCGGTACCACCCAAATTGATGAAATGAATCATCCGCTCTTTCGCATACCATCATACGCGCCCCAGTGGTAACGGCAGGGGATTCCCGTCAGCGTCTATTTCTGCATCAACAGTTTCAAGCTGCCCTCGCAAGGCCATTCGGAAAATTCTGTGCTGCCGCACTCGCACCATCGGCGGCTCTCTGTATACACCCGAGTTTTCTTACTTTTCTTGCTCCAAGGTTTTCTTTCTTGCTAGCTATTATATGCATCTTAGTAGTCATTGTCAATGAAAAATATCATAAATAGGGATTTCAAAATGTAGGACTATAATACATATTGGACACTGAACCTTGAAAATAAAAGATGCAGGAGCTGGCTCGCGGGGTATTGTTAAGTTGAACACACAAAACATTACCGAAAGGAGCCATTCCTGCATGAACAACATAACACAAGAC